>Ga0316203_1000127_pt1 | contig 137692 bp, 129 predicted proteins | sample 6monrhotite_MG_FD_204940 | JGI IMG/M metagenome (GOLD analysis project Ga0316203, IMG submission 204940) | Microbial mat bacterial communities from mineral coupon in-situ incubated in ocean water Damariscotta River, Maine, United States -... | ecosystem: Environmental > Aquatic > Marine >... | reverse complement strand
GATCTTCAGGGTTCTTGTAGTCTTTCAATAGTTCGTCAATAATCTCTTGCTTGATAGCCATAATATATTCTCCCTTTCATGGAGTATATCATGGTCGCTTACACAGTGAATAGGATAGGCTCCAAAGACTCCGCTGATATAAACCAGATCAAGAGAGCCGTCCGCAGCCACATCAAGTATCTGCTCCCCCATGGAATGAACGCCAACATCCAAATCACCCACGGCACCGAAGGTATCCAGATCCAATTGGAGGAAGCAGCGTGACCCCCAACCCCGAACACGAGACTTTCATCCACTCCTACCTGACCACAGCCCTTTGGTCCACCTTAGCGAGAGTGGAGAATTGTGAGTATTTGGATGAGAACTCCAGTATCGAGGACCTAGCCCCTGAAACATTAAAAGCCTTACGAGAGAACTGTGAAAAGTTCCTATTAGAGAATGAGGCTCGGGTCAATGCCGAGGGTAAGGAGTTCATGCCTTGGGGTCATTACGCCCAAGCAGGGCATGATTTCTGGCTAACACATAATGGTCATGGCGCCGGCTTCTGGGATGGTGATTGGCCTGAATACGGAGAGCTCTTGACTGAAAAGTGCGAAGCCTACCCCGAAATAGACCTCTACGTCGGGGATGATGGGAAAATTTACGCCTAACAACATCGACTCTCCAAAGGAGACAAACAATGCTTAAATTTACTAAAGTACCCGACGAAGATCGTATGGATACCGGCCCCAGAACCTTCAAAAATGCCAACCACTGGATCAGATTTGAGGGTTTCGTTTACGACCTTCTGGATAAATTATCTGAAGATTACAATGGCGGCTTCTGGGAGTTTTTTATCCTAGATAATGGGGGTTTCTTTATGTCCCCAGATCAAGAAGGCCTCCTGCATATCATCCAACCGGACAATTATTTCGAGGGGGACATGTCAGCAGAAGCAGCCGGCATCACAGCCTGTTTATATGCTTATAGCCACCTATCGTTCAGGTACCCCAACGGGGAATTTGGCGAACTATACCATAAGCTCCTGGAGCTGGTTTATGACCACCCAGAATGTCCCCTAATTATGGGAGCAATCGACTAATGTATATGAAAGCAGCGAAAGCAATATTGGGCGAAATCTGTAAGTCCCACTCACATGACGTCACCTATTCCGAGGCCAAGGAGGCCTTGGTAGAATTGAACGATGGTATCTCAGAAAAAGAGGACATCTGGTTTGAATTTGACGGAAATGATTACCGTATCATCCACGAGGACAGCATCTGGGACATCTATGTAGATGAGATCAAAGAGGTTGTGAATGACTGTTATGATCTGAAACTGGATGATGTCCCCGACTGGATCGCTCTCGAGATCGACTGGGAGCAAACAGCCAAGAACGCCTACGTGGATGGTTATGGTCACCACTTCTCATCATATGACGGGAGCGAGACCGATGCTGCCAAGCACTTTATATTTAGGGTGAATTGAAATTATTTTTCTCTAACCCCGGTCAACAAGAATTAGAGGATTGTGCTTCTTCATAAAAATAGCAACTATACGCTTCATACCAAAGGAAAAAAATGACCCAATTCATATCAGAAAAATTCATGGATTTTACATCCTCTAATATTACCGAACTGGTATATTTTCCAGAAAACAATGACCTTCAGGTCACTTTCAAGTCAGGAATATACACTTACCATTGTGTTCCGGCCAATGATTGGTGCGAGCTAAAAAAGGCGACGTCTCAGGGCAAGTTCTTGAACAAGAAAATCAAGCCAAAATATAAATTTACCAAGAATAAAATATCCTGAGCTCTCATTAATACAAGACACATAGGAAGTAAAAAAATGCAGCTAAAACGCGGATTAAATCGGAAGGAAGCCCTTTTTTATACTGGTCTAAGTTCGACCGTGTTTGACAAAGAGGTGCAAGCAAGAAGATTGCCTAAAGGGATGAGAATTGGACCATATGGCAAGATTTTATATGACAAAGTAAAAATTGATGCCGGACTAGATGTAATTTTGTCTAATGCAAATAATATAGATAGGGAATTCTTTGGTTAAAATAAATATGCCCAAATACACTAGCAAAAAGAAACTAGCTAAGGGAGATGCATTTTACTGGACCTTGCCAATGTGGGCAAAGAATAAAGTCGTAAATAACAAGCTATGCCCTGTTTCCTCTACCTCTTTAGGAATATCTTTAGCAGATGCCATTATAAAAGCCGACATTCAAAACGAAATATTTAACGTTTGGCTAAAAGGAATAGATAATGATGACATGGTGCAAGGGTCTGTTAAATGGATATGCAGTGAATATAGAAAAAATGAAAAATTCAAAAAGCTTTCAGAGCGAACTCGTCAAGATTACGTAAAACAAATTGACAAACTTTGCCTATTCAAACCATTAAAAATGGAATTTGGAAATTTTCAAGCTAGTGATGTTAAACCAAAACACGCAGATAAATTATATGAACTAATGCGTAACAAATTCGGAGACCGACAAGCAACATATGCCATGCAAGTCGCAAGGCGTATATGGAATATTAACATAAGACTGGATAATGTTACCAAAAATCCATTCGTACAGATGGGATTAATATCCACTTCAAAGAAAGAAACACGCCCTTGGTCACGTGAAGAATATGAGATCTTTATTAAAACGGCCAAGAAAATGGGTTATCACTCAATAGCAGTTTCTGCACGACTGGCCTTCGAACTCTGCGCAAGAGAAGCAGATGTAATTGGAAGCTTTTATTGGGCCGACTATATTCCTAGACAGAAAATAAAATACAAACAAAATAAAACAGGCGTCATAGTATCAATCCCTCTGTCTGATCGAGATGGCCTTCTGTTCCCCGAGCTGGAAGAAGAACTTTCAAATACGCCTAAAAGGGGTCCCCTCATTGTCATGCGTGACGAACCAGATAAAAAACGAAAATTGCATCTTCCTTATCAACAATCATGGTTTGTTCATCTCATTCAAAAGATAAGACGAGAAGCTGGGCTACCTGATGAACTTAAATTTATGGGCTTACGTCATGGAGGCGCCACAGAACTTTCCGATGCAGGAGCGACGGATCGAGAAATCATCTCTACAACTGGTCATAAAACACCCAAAATGTTAAAAATATATTCCAGAAAAACGGAAACTCAGGCTAGTAACGCTGCGAGGAAAAGACGGGTATTAATGCAGAACCGTGCAAACTTGTCAGAATGACCGTCCTAAATTTGTCAGAATGGGAATATGAAATACCACCTAAGTCATTGAAATGTTTGGTGCGCCCGAATGGATTCGAACCATTGGCCTACGGATTAGAAGTCCGTTGCTCTATCCAGCTGAGCTACGGGCGCACATAGAAAAATAACAAGTGAATTATCCACGGTACGCAAAAACGTCAGCGTAGGCTTTTATTCGCACTTTTCTTGCCTTTGGTTCAATCACATCATACCCAATATTATTTCGCTTGGCATATGAGATGGCCTCATCCTTTGAAGCGAACGTCAAGTGAACCTGCCCGGGCATATCTGCCGAGCCCGTCCAACCCATCAAGGGGTCAAGGCTTTTGCCTTTTTCCGCAACATATTCCAAGACCCACTTGCGTGTGTTCTTTAGTCCAGATTGCATTGCATTTTTAGTTGGGCAATAAATACGGGCTGTCATGATTGTCACCTAACATTTATTTCTGTAAACATTAACAGTCTTTTATCCCATAGATCATTTAAGGGAAAGTTAAAAATCTCTCCCAGGATATTTTTCTATCATTCCCACTTTCGAAACCACAACTGCTCCTTAAATATTCTGAAAATTTTCGCCGAAAAATTATATAATATATCAAGACAATATCCGATGAAGAGATCGTAAAATGATGCCTTTATCCATTACCCTCCATCGTTTTTCTGCTTATGCTTAATATGGCTTGCCGTGACACCCCTCATTTATCCCCTCTACAGGTGGCTAGCTATTTTTTAAATTCAGAATTTTGAGTATAAAACCAGAATTTTGATCATAAAAAAAGCCACCCCATTTATACGGGGTGACTTTTTTTATACTAATTTAATGGTCGGGGAGACAGGATTTGAACCTGCGACCCCCTGTACCCAAAACAGGTGCGCTACCAGGCTGCGCCACTCCCCGACGGTATTAAATCTAACGTGATAGGGTTCATACTAGAAGCGATTACCAAGGGCAAGTGCATTTATGCACTATCTGTAGTTTTTTTGAATTTTACGGATGTTTAGGCGTTATTTAGAGAAAAAAGGATGGTCGATTTTATCCCCAACTTGAATATGAAGTTTATCGGTCACGCCGGCATTTACTTCAAGAGCCGCAACCACGGGAACTTGCGATGAAATATGGTCAAGTGACTCAGGGACTGTAGACTTCGCGATATGGACAATGTTGCCCATGTGATCAATAAATATGATATCTAGCGGGATATAAGTATCCTTCATCCACATGATGACCATTTGTTTTGAGTCAAAAAGAAATAACATGCCGGATTTTTCTGGCATTTCTTGTCGGAACATCAATCCCTGTGCCCGCAAAATATCCTTGTCAGCAATTTCAACATTAAATTTCTGTGGTTGACCCGCCGACGAAATAGAAACCTCTGATCGACCAAAGACAGGGGCATTTTCTTGCCCATAGGATGATTGAAACATGATGCAGCCCATAAATAAAATAATCTGGAAAAAATATAACCTCTTTTTTCGAAGATATTTCAGAGACATAACACGCACCATACAAGATAATTTAAAGGAGAAATGACGTTCGCTATATTATCATAGTTTAAATTTTAATGGCCTTAACCACAATACCGCGTTCCCCTTCGCCAATGGCGACGGCAACTATTTGGCCAGGGGTTAAATGATCCACCCCATATTGACGGAGCAATTCCATATGAATGAAGACATCATCACTGCCGTCACCGCGATTGACAAAGCCATAGCCCCGCACGCGGTTAAACCATTTAACCGTTGCCTCGACAAATTCAGTGTCATCCACATCAATAATAATAGAAGAAGGTCCTACAAGCTCAATATCCATGCCGACCGCTGTTGTGAGATCATATTCAAGAATTTTAACAGCCTGACGCCCTTTTGGGCGATCCGCCGACAAGCACTTCACCGAAGTTCCCTCGGGCAGCATACGACGTCCAATATCCTTTAATATGGAAAAATGGACGAGGATATCCCCTTTATCATCCTCCGACGAGATAAAACCGTAACCTTTAACGGCATCGAACCATTTAATAATTCCGTTAATTTCATCAAAATGGCCCGCAGATTCATCTATTAACGTCATAGACTCCCCACCCTCCTCATTTTGCTTACTTACAAACAGATCACGCTGAATTTTTACTGATGAATTAGCCATAATTTTACTCCACCCTTTTATTAAGTGCACCCCAAGCAAGCAGCTTATACCTTCGTTATTCCTGACATTCTAACACAAGAAACAAAATTGACCAACATTTTGTGCCATTTCAATACGATATGTATAAACAGATGTATAAAGCGCAACCTATTTACATATACTTATAGTTGCCACATCTATTTTTTACAAACGCTTATTGCGCGAAACACCATAAAAAGGCGCTGAACCGCTCAAACCTTGATCACAGCTTCCAATTTATTGCCGTTAATGAGAGGGCTGACCTTTGACATTCTCTTTCATGTGATAAATGGAATGATCTTCCACGATGTTATGATCATACATATATTGTGTCATGGGTTCGAGCATCGTGACCACCGCCATATAACCCGTCAGAGACATGATGATCGTATAGGGCAGTGCCATGACAACCATTTTCATATAAGACAAGCGGATAAGAGGCGCAATGGCAGATGTCAGTAAGAATAAGAAGGCCGCCTGACCATTTGGTGTCGCAACAGAGGGAATGTTGGTTCCCGTATTAATCGCCACCGCCATAAGGTCGAACACCTGACGGTCAATGGCGCCTTTTCCAAGCGCCTTTACGGCTTCGGAAATATAAACCGTTCCTACAAACACATTATCACTTATGCTAGACAACAGACCATTGGCAATATAAAAACTTGATATTCTATCAAGTCCTTCGAGAGACAAAACGTACCGGATTACGCCGCCAAAGAGATCCTGATCCGTAATAACCGCAACAACGGCAAAGAAGACCACAAGAAGGGCGGTAAAGGGAAGAGCTTCTTCAAAAGCCTTGCCAATTTGATGCTCTTCTGTAACTCCTGTAAAGGCTGTCAATAACACAATGATCGTAAGCCCAATAAGCCCAACTGCCGCCAAATGGAACATTAAGGCGATGACAAGCCATATGGCGACAATGACCTGTACCACCAATGACGCCTTATCATTAAAACTTCTTTTCGCGCTTTCCGTCGCGTCGAATTCTTTCAAAATATGCCGAACCTTGTCTGGCAATGTTGCGCCATAGCCAAATATTCGCATTTTTTCAAGGGTGAAACAGGTGAGCAACCCAACCATTAACACGGGCATAGTCACGGGGCTCATACGTAAAAAATATTCAACAAAATCCCAGCCAGCCCGTTCTCCTATAATAACATTCTGAGGTTCCCCGACCAGGGTACAAGCGCCGCCTAAGGCGGTGCCGACTAAGGCATGCATAACGAGACTACGTAAAAATGATCGAAACTGATCCAAATCAGACCGATGAAGCTCGTCAACATCATCATCTTCAGAATGATCATGATCATTTTCCTCCTGCTTGCCTGAGGCTGCCTTGTGGTATATGCCATAAAAACCAACGGTCACCGTAATGATCACTGCGGTGACGGTCAAGGCATCCAAGAAAGCGGACAATATGGCCGCGATCAGGCAAAAAAGAAAGGCTAATGTGGTTTTCGATTTAACGTTCAGAAGAACCTTGGTGAAGACAAACATCAAGAGACTTTGCATAAAATATATGCCCGCGACCATGAACACTAATAGTAAGATCACTTCCATGCCAAGCTCTACTTCATGCCTCACGGTAGCTGCCGATGTTAATTGCAAAAATACCGCCTCTAAAGCCAGAAGGCCGCCCGGCAGGAGAGGGTAACATTTCAATGCCATCGCCAGGGTGAAAATAAATTCAATAACCAGCAGCCATCCTACGATATAGCCGCCTTGTTCCCCGCCAACGATAAGAAGAACCAAAGGATTAAGGATGAGGAATCCAATAATTGTAAGTTTGTACCAATCCGGTGAATTTCCCAAAAAATTCTTTTTCATACCTTCCGCAATAGAATTTGCCATATTTTTAATTTGCTTTCCTTAGACCTATATTTCGACGATATTTATGTCGCCGTCTTTATATTAGACGTTTGTTTTATATTTACAAAAAAACAGAAATCAAGCAAAACCGAAAGAAATCGTATAAATTATACTATTATGCGAAATTTTATTCTCAATCTCACATGGACAGGCCATCGAGAATAGAATACTCAAAATGTGCAGAGACTAATCAACGAAGATATTACTATGATCGATCAATTATATCAAAAAGCTATTCTAAAACAGGCTTCTGCCGCAACGGGCAATGGTAAGTTAGAGGCGGCGGACTGCGTTTTAACCATCCACAACCCCCTCTGCGGCGATCGCATAACTATTTACCTTAACCTGAACGGCGGGGAAATTACTGAATTTTCCCATGAAACGAAAGCCTGCGTTCTCTGTCAGGCGAGCGCCTCTATTCTTGGATTCTGTTCGACGGGGGAAACAGAAGAGACGATTCAACTTATTCAGGACAAGCTCAAACAAAAGCTGACACAAAAAAATTGGCCAGAAGAGAAACATGCCCCTCATGAATGGCCGAAAACGAAATGGAATGCCCTCAATATATTCCAGCCGGTATCAGATCACAAGACCCGATACAGCTGCGTAACGCTTCCCTTTGAGGCCATTTTAAAGGCTTTGAGAGGGGAAGGATAATATATAGGCCATAAAAAAACCCGGCATCACACCGGGTTTTCTAAAAATTCTGAAAATCTTAATCAAACTTAAACATTCACGGGCGAGGTAAACCAATTAAAGAAGAAAAAGAAGAAAAGGCTGGAAAGAACCAAAGTAAGCAACATGGCCGGAAGGCCTTTTCTCATCCATACGCCCGGCGTAATGGCCATATCTGGATTACCCGTTTCCCGGGCAAGCCTTTCTGAAATTGTCACGATATAAACGTTCGCGGTAGAGCCAATATGTGTCCCGTTACCGCCCATGCCAACGCCGATAGCAAGCGCCCACCAAAGGGGCGAAACGTTAATCCCTTGGGTTTCAATACCAAGGATGATCGGGATCATCGCCGCTGTGAACGGAATATTATCAATGGCTGCGGAAAGAAAGGCCGCCACCCACAACAGTACAATTGTGGCCGTCATGAGGTCATATTGAACAAGCGGTAAAATCTGAACCCCTAGATATTCCAAGAAATGGCTATGCTCCACACCACCAATCAACATGAACAAAGAAACGAAGAACAGCAATAATGACATTTCAACAGTTTCCAATGTGGAATCAACCTCAATCTCACGACTGACAAAGAAAAGTAAAGTAAGACCAAATGCCGATACCATCCAAGGTGCCCAGCCGATAACACTGTGAAAGACAAAAAGAACAACCATCAGACCAAGTATAGCCACCGCGGCATACCAGGTTTTTTTATTGGTAATTTCGATTTGTTCAAGCTCTTGCCAAGGGTGAGGTTCCATCGCCAGTTCTTTTTTAAAGAGGAATTTAAGCAAAATAAGTACCGCAACCCAAGCCACAAGGACAGGCGGGCCCATATGGATGATAAAGGTATTAAAAGAAATACCCGCAGCTGACCCGATCATAAGGTTCGGCGGATCACCAACCAAAGTGGCCACACCCCCCGTATCAGAAAGCAACGCGGCCGCCATAAGATAGGGAATAGGTGAAATCGCCAGCGTTCTCGCGATTAAAATAATTAACGGGCCAAAAATAACCACGGTTGTCACGTTATCAAGTAGAAAGCTTATCACCGTAACCGCAGAACCGATCAAGACGAGCATAAGATACAGCTTACCCTTGCTAAACCGTGCTAAACTCACCGCTAAATTCTGAAATCCACCAGTCGGGATCATGATGGAAACGATGGTCATCATACAACCAAGTAAGAAAATGACATTCCAATCAACCGCCTGAACGGCCAATTCCACATTGTAAAAATCATATTTCATCCCCACAAGGATCATGGCACCCGCGCCGAGCATGGCAAATTTTGCACGATGAAATCCATGGAGATGTTCTGTAAAAATACCGATGAAGGTAACAGCCAGAATAATTGCTGAGACCTCCATTCGAAAATCAAATACTAAATTTTCCATTTAAAAACTCTTTTTTTTTAAAAAAATATTAATTTGTAAATAAAAAAAACCAAAACGTAATAATATTAAAATACCGTTCAATATTGAACAACATTATACTATATATTTTGATTTATTTCCCTAGCTACCCTTAATTTTACGAAATTTAACACTATATTGCTTAATTGCAATAAAATAACGTCATTTCAATAAAAATTTCATTTTACGGAGTAGATAAGAAAATCACAAGAAAGTAATAAAAAATCAACCGTAGATCTATAGGAACAATTCCTCTGCGAAAACTTTTTTTCACAGGCATTTCCGACAGATAAAATGATCGACAGATAACCTGCCCCCACCCTGTGTCATTATGCTCAAGAGCGCAATTGCCCACAAGGCATGTACCGACCAAAGATTTGGATAAACCAAAATCTGAATAACCAGTGTCATGCCGAGCATGGCCAGGGCCGCATATCGGGTAAATATGCCGAGAATTAACGCGATAGGAAGAATTAATTCCGCCGTCAGTGCCATATGTGCCGCCCATTCAAAGGGGATGACAGGCAGATTATATTCATACTCAAACAACATATAGGTTCCCTCCGAAACCGTCCAATTCAGCGTTATGACATTCCAGATTTGCGACCAAGAAAAATCCGTTATACCCTCAACATTAAACGCGATTTTGGTCATCCCCGATGTCCAAAAAATAGCCGCCATAATCACCCGCGCCAACAGACTTATTCCACTGGCGGGGATTTTTGACATATAACCCGTAATCTGAGCTAATATATGTGTGATGTTATCCCTCATATCATTTTCCTCTTCAGTATTTAAAAATTTCAAAACCGGCAATCATTCCGTTTTTCATGATGGTCTGCAATATGGCCTGCAGGTCGAACGTCTGATATTCTTCCATGATTTTTTCCGCTGAAAACCCAAGACTCTGCCCCAAATAAAGACTTTCCAGAAAGAAAAAATCTCCCTCGTCAAGGTTCAATATGTCAACCTCTTGTTTTTTTCGGAAAAGCACAAAATGACAGCCCCCAGAATCTAGATTGATTTGCGTTGCGCCATGGGTTTCATCTTGATTGCTCCGCCAGATGTCCAGAACAGGATAATCACTTTTCATCAGTTGCATATTTGATAAGAACGAGATGATGAGACTGTCAAAGTCTTCCGGCGAAAGGGCTTTCAATTCCTCAAGGTCAAAATTATTAGAATCTGGCCCATTAAAACATCTATTCCAAGAATGCTCAAATCGCGCAACATCGGCAAGATAGGGCAAGCTCGACACAGGTTGAAACTGACTCAAAAAATCAGGCATCATATGGCCATAAGTCAGTAACAAGGGATTAGTTGGCGGATGTTCTTTAATATAGGCGCGGCTAAGATGCTCAAAGAATGCCTTGCCAACCAAACGACAAATCACGGGAAAATTTTGCGTCAGTGCCTGCCCCAACGTTATAAATGTATTATTCCTGTATATATTATGGCGTTCCTCGGCTGTCGTGCCGTCGGCCATAATCTCAGGGGCAATATTACTTGCATTTTCCGTTAAAATTGCCCGAGAAAAGCGATTTTGAATATCAAGCAAGGGCGCCATATGTCTCAACCCGGGCTAATATAGTCTTATGTTTATCGAGCCATATGTTAGCCCGTGCGGCTTCTTGTTCCAAAGTTTTAAAAGAGGGAATATTGTTATCCCACTCAATTAAAGTGGGCTTATTCCCCATCAGAGATAAGGTAAAATCATATAAGTCCCATACGTCGCGGGAAATATTCGAGCCATGATCATCAATCAATATTTTTTTCTTGCCGAATTTTTTCACCGCGTGCCCGGCCAAATGAATTTCCTCAACAGTTTCAGGTCTGAACCGAGAAATATAATCATGGGCATCCCAGCCATGATTTTGGCAGCTCACAAAAACATTATTAACGTCCAGCAGCAAACCACAACCAGTTTGACCTAACATCTCATTAATGAAATCAGGCTCTTCCTGATTGCTTGATGTATACTGCAGGTAGCTAGACGGGTTTTCGACCAATATTTTCCGGCCCAGAAAATTCTGCATATGGTCAATATTGTCACAGATTATCTGTAAAGACTCAGCCGTATAGGGGATCGGGATAAGATCGTTCAGGTAAACGCCGTCAGTGATGCTCCATGATATATGTTCCGAAACCAGGCTGGGCTGATACCGCTCAACGGCCGCCTTAATGCCGTGCAAATGCGCCAGGTCCAAGCCTTCTGCTGACCCAAGCGATAGCCCCACGCCATGCATTGATATGGGATAATCCTGGCGTATTTTTTCAAGATAAAAATGGGGGGGCCCACCCGCTCCCATGTAATTTTCCGTATGCACCTCGAACCAACTAATATCCGTTTTGCTCTCCGGGCTTTTCTCTAAAACATCATGGTAATGCTGTGGCTTAAGACCGGCCCCGGCACTCGCCGAAACCACGTTAGGGCCTGTTTTTCTGAGAAACGGCATGAAAAAACCTATTTGCCAGAGGTCAGGCTACCGCCAACGATCTTCTCGCAAGACCCCTTTGGCACCAATATCCATGAATCTTTAGCGCCGTCAACCGTGGACGTTCCTGCACATGACGAGGTGGCTGTGGCACAATCATTTTGGCCTGCCTTAACAATACCAAAACATTTTTCAGATGATTTTTCTTTGGCTTGCGCGGCGGCAACAGTGGTAAAAGCCAGTGCCGCAACCATCGCTGATGCCACCAATACAGATTTCCTATTTAGATTTTTTGTCATATTTAAGTCCTATAATAAATAACAATAATGTTCGGCAATTGCCCTTGAACATGGACAAAGTTGCCATAGTTGACTGTAAATTAAAAATCACATCTCATCACATTTACCGTGATCACATGTTATTTATATCAAAATAATGCAGGCAAGATATGAGGCCTTCGGCTATCCAGCCTTTCAGAAGTTCTGCGGCCCTTTCTGAGGCGCCCTCACCCTGCGTGCGGGCGAGAGCTTCACATATATCAGGAAAAGACGTCCCTTCCCGCGCCAAAGCAAGTACGCGCGCCTCATCATCCGCCAAGGTTCTAAAATAGCTCAACAAATCACGGCGCCATTGTATAACATAGGTAATTTCAGGCATTTTTTCAGGCAATATAAGCTGTTCCGCCTCTTTTTGAACCGATGACCAGACCGCTGCGACATTCCAATGATAGGGCGCCATAAAGAACGACGGATGGAAGTCAAACCGCAACGTCGTCCAGACCGAAGCCGGCAGCGCCGCAACCTCCTCGATTCTAACATAATCATGATCTCCCGCATCAAAAACATCATGAAACGCCCATTCAAACCGCGCCATCTCGCCTATTATTTCCTGCTCATTGTAAGGCGCTATCTCGGTAACATATTTTTCTAACCGCTGTCCAAAATATCGTAAGGAAGGATGGGAAGACGGATAGGCGTCACAGTAACGATGACAAAGTTCATAAAAAACCTCGTCGCCCAACATGGTATGAAGAACCGGAAAATCTTCGGCAAGAACGTCCCTTAAGCGGGCTTTATAGGCATGTTGATAGATATATAACCGCCGTTTCGCACTGATTTTACCGCCGCTTTCTATATGAGACAGAAAATCATTTTCATGACCCATCACGGCACCCTGAAACATCCCTTGCATCGTCTTTAAGTCAGACATCTTTGGCTCCCGCTCCAATCTGACGTGCCATATTCAGCTCGTCAATCAGCACAGATAATTCGGGAATATTGTCGTCCCGCTCAATCATCGTAGAGACAGCACCAAACATATCAACGGCCTTCGCGTATAAGTCCCATACTTCGGGCCTTACAGGGTGATCATGGGTATCAATCAAGACATCCCCATTGTCCTCATGGCCGGCCAGATGAAATTGCCATACTCTTTCAGGGGGAATATTTTTCATATAGTCCATGGGGTCAAAGTCATGATTAAAACCGCTGACATAAATATTATTAATATCCAGCAATAAAAGACAGTCTGATTCTGCTGCGACTTCAGCAATGAAATCCCATTCGGTCATATCGGAATTTTTAAACCCCAAATAACTCGAGGCATTTTCAAGCAATATCTGACGTCCGAGAAAATCCTGCACTTTTTTCACGCGGTCGATAACATGGCGGGCCGTTGCCATATTATAAGGCAGCGGCATCAAATCGTGAAGATTATGTCCCCCCATGCCCGTCCAGCACATATGATCAGACACCCAGGCGGGCTTCACCCGATCACTCAATTTTTTCAAGTCTTTCAGATAGTCATCATTGAGGGGATCCGTCGAGCCAATAGAAAGAGAGACCCCATGCATGACAATAGGATATCTTTCCCGAATTTGGTCGAGATAATAAAGCGGCTTGCCCCCGGCCACCATATAATTTTCTGATATGATTTCAAACCAGTCTATTTCTGGGTTGCTGCCGAGGATACTTTCATAATGATCTGGCCTAAGCCCAAGGCCATATCCCAAATAAGGGCGTTGAAAGTCGGTCATACATCACTTTCCCATAAAAACGGCGGTATCCCAATCACTATAGAATACCGCCGAAAATAATAAACTGAAGGATTATTTTTCTTTAACTGTACCGCCAGCTTCATGGCAGGCTTCTGCTGTCATATTAAGGAAGCCCTGTCCTTTGCAAGAACCCATTCCCTTACAGGCGTTATGTTCTCCCTTACAGTCATTATGACCCTTGCAAGCATTCACGCCATAACAATGAACGTCAGCTTCTTTACCATGGCCTTCACCAGCTGTGGCAACAGCCGCTGTTGCAAAAAAACCCGCAGCAGATACTGCCATAGCTAGTCCGATAGTTTTGATTGGAGTAGTCATATTTTAAGTCTTTCTTTGATTTATAAAATATTTAAGTGGTATAATATATATAGCAGCAATATAAAAATTTAGATAGTCACACCAGATCACAATGATGTGAGTAATATAACGTAACGCCAAGCAGAGAGGGTATAAATGGAAAAGACAGCACAAGGATATACTGATTTAGCCATTCACATTGCCACAACTTATGGCTTAAATATTCTCGGCGCTATCATCATCCTTATGATAGGCTGGCAGATGGCAGGCTGGGCGCAAAAGGCCGTGACGAAAATACTCACTAAAAGCGCAAAAATTGACATCACGCTCACATCTTTTTTCGCCAGTGCCCTACGTTACATCATCCTTATCTTCACCATCATCGCCGTCTTAGGTAAATTTGGGGTTGAAACCGCAAGCCTCATTACGCTTCTAGGGGCGGCCTCGCTTGCCATTGGCCTTGCCTTGCAAGGGACGCTGAGTAACGTCGCCGCCGGCGTAATGCTCCTGATTTTCAGGCCCTTTAAAATTGGAGACTCCATTAATGCCGGTGGCCAAGCGGGCACTGTGAAAAACTTGGGGTTATTTATCACTGAAATGGCGACCGGGGATAACGTTCAAATCTTCGTTCCAAACAGTCAGATTTGGGGATCATCCATACAAAATTTATCTGCCCATGCCACCCGCCGCGTTGATTTGGTCATCGGCATTGGTTATGACGATAATATTGATGATGCCATCAGGGAAATTGGCCATGTTATTGCGGGCGATGACCGCGCCTTGACATCACCAGAAGCCGCCCTATTCGTTGGGGAACTCGCCCAAAGCTCTGTCAATATTGTGGTGCGCGTTTGGACAGAAAGCGGGAACTACTGGCCCCTAAAAGCGGCATTAATGAAAAATATTAAACATAAATTTGACGAAAAATCTATTCGCTTCCCTTATCCTCAACATGACGTACATCTGATAAAAGAAGCAGAGAAAGATAAGGCCGAGAAAACTTAGCATATTGCTGACTTTCCCGACCTTTGGTTCTGGTTTAAGAATGATATTTAACGAATAACCCAAGCCAGGGGAATGATAAAAGACAATTGGCTGTCTGTCATGCTGCTCGGTGGCGCAGGGAGGGGGTTGAGGCGTTCCATTAATTTTGGAATTTCTTTATCAAAGACAGACTTTCCCGTAGGCGTAATGATCTCATGACTTATGATCGTCCCATTGCGATCAATGGCAACCTTAACCTTTGCCCGGCCTTCGAGTTCTCTACGCATGGCAGATCGTGGATATACCTGTTTTTTGGCCACTCTTTTGCCGATTTTAACTTGCCAGTCATGAATTTCATTTGCCTGTGAATTTGCTGAAAATGACATGCTACCAAAAGAAAGCATCATAATAGCTGTTGCAAATATACCAAATTTTTTCATTGTTTTAGTCATCTTAATTTCCCTATAAAAGTTTCCAATAATATATAAATAACGCTTAGTCATTTTCTGCATATATCCAGAAATTCCCTCTCCTCTGGAGGAAGAATTCGTCTTTACGCCACCCGAATTTTCTGCAGGAATTGATCAAGTTGATCGCGTAACTTCGTCGATTGATCTGACATGTTGCGTGCTGATTCCAAGACATCTTTCGCCGCCACACCGGTTGTTTTCGCCCCGTCATTAATCACATGAATGTTACTGGTGACTTCTTGCGTACCTGCGGAAACTTCCGAAACATTTCTGGCGATTTCATGGGTGGAGGCATCCTGTTCCTCGACAGCCGAGGAAATTGAGATAGAGGCTTCGTCGATCCGCTTAATAACATTCTGAATACTGTCTATGGCATTCACAGCTTTTTCTGTTGCCTTCTGCATGCTGTCGACCTGTTTTGTAATCTCGTCGGTAGCCGTTGCGGTCTGATTAGCCAAACTTTTCACTTCGGATGCGACAACGGCAAACCCCCGGCCGGCTTCTCCGGCCCGCGCGGCTTCGATGGTCGCATTCAAGGCTAGTAAATTTGTTTGCTCTGCAATATCGCTAATCAAATTGATGACCTCTCCAATTTTTTGAGCTGCGTCGACCAATCCTTTCATTTCCTCTGTCGCCTTTCCTGTTTCTATGACAGCATTATTGGCAAATGTATTAGACTGGGCGACTTGTTCACTGATTTCCTTAACAGACAGTGACAGTTCTTCTGCGGCACTCGCCACGGTTTGAATGTTTGAATTTGTCTGTTCAGAAGCAGCGGAGACGGCTGTTGCCTGATGTGAAGCGGTTTCTGCTTGGGAAGACATATCGCGGGCCTTATCCTCCATTTCACGAGACGCGGCAGCCACAGAGGTGACGATGTCCATCACGGATGATTCAAAGTTATCGGCAAGAGCCATCATTTCAGCTTTTCGTTCCTGACTGATTTTAATGGCTTGTTCTTCCTCACGGCGCCGCGCTTCTCTCTCCTCTTCCTGGAGGGCTAAGGCCTTCTGTTCTTTCTTCACGCGTCTCACTTCAGCGGCTTCCTTTTCTTCTTCATCACGGTGAATTTTTTCAATGGCAGCCTCTTTAAAAACCTGCAATGACCGTGCCATCAAACCAATTTCATCCTGACGATCAGTCCCCTCAATTTCAGCCTCTAGGTCGCCCTTGGAAATTTCCGACATTGACACTCCTAGCCGCGACAAGGGACGGGCGATCCGTATGGCCACGAGCCAAAAAGCACCGCAACCAATCGCAAATGTAAAAAGCAGAACGATAAGCCCTGTGATCAAATCAGTACGGGCCTCAGATTCATAAGTTAAGGCGGCTTGCCTTGCAGAAGACCCGACAGCCTCGCTCAAGTCCTGAACCGTTTCAGTGGCGGCAGTTGCCCTCTTAACCCATTCGACCACATTAACGGGATAATTTGCCTTAACGGCCACACCACTCCCCTCTCCTGATGCGTCAGCCGCGTAAGACGCGTCATAGACTTCATCTTTCAGTCCCCGAAAATTCTCAAAAAATTCGCTGTTTACATTCGTTAATAACCCTTTTAAGCTTTTATCCATTTTACTGCTGCCCAACAAAGCATTGACCCTATCCCAAGATGAGTCAACACGGCCAACATAAGAGGACATTGCCGAAATCATATTATGCGAAATTGGTTGTTCTGCCGAAATGGCGGCCCCCATACTTGCCCATTCGCGGTCCGTATATTCCATCATCTCTGCCAAAGTGTTTTTGAGTTCCTGGTACATAATAATTTGTGAATTGGAAATATTATTTTCAAATTCCACCGCAAGGCGAAGCTCATGAATATTAGTATCCAGCGCATCAATGGACCGTCGGAAGTTGCGACTTACCTTGCCCCTTTTCCGCATGAGGTCGCTCTTCACGTCATTATCTTGTTCATCGGCGTATGAAACGGTACTTAATTGATCCGTAACCTCTTGCTCTTCCATATATTTTTTGAATGTGGCCGCTATTTCTGAGGCCATTTTCTTTTTACTTGGAAAGTCCCCAAGTCCCTCAAAAATACCCATTGCCTCTTGATAAGCCTTGATACCTTTGGCACGATTTTCATCTACAATCGCTCTAAAATCCGGCGAAATAGCCTTATCTGACCCGAGGGCAATAACCATGACACCTCGTTCAATGGAAAAATGATTTGAGGCCTCAATCAAATCATCAGAAAATTCATTGATGACGATGGCCTTTGCCATTTCAGATTCATAATTTGAGGCGTCGATGGCGGCGCTAATGCCGAAAGACATCACAATGACAATTAAAATAGAGACAATAAAAAATAAGGAATTTTTAATGGTGAAAAATCCATGAAGTTTTTCCTTGGAATTATTCACATTCATACGCAACTCAGACATAACTACCCACCTGCTTGTTATTTAAATATTAATTAACAAGAAATAAATCTTGTGCCGTTTTTTTGTTATGACTATAGCTTTTAAACCTGACAGCTAAATATTTGGTTAACGGGGGATATTTATTTACGACCATGGTTACATGTTGATATTAAACAAATAAAATAATAGATTCTCTAAATATTAATTATGTAAAATATGAATTATTAACCACGATTATTTGGCTTCAACGGCCCTGATTTCGCCAATTCTCAATGGTATCAACGATGAAGCTATCATCTTCTATTTCTGTTTGCCAATCTTCTGAATATGACGGATTACCACTCGAAGGTCTTTTATATTCGTCCAGCTTATCCAACAGCACACGGACAGGAGCCCTGACCCCTTCCCCAACGACAATCGCTTCGCGGTTTTGCAGAGAAGACAGGGCCGCTAAAGTCCCTTTACTGCCTTCTGGCATGACATATTCGACAAACTTCTGATCCCGCTCATTATTCATCCGCATGGCAAATATTGTGCCGCACTGAGACAGAGCCGATTCAGATACATCAGCCGGCCTTTGTGAAACAAGCCCCAAGGAGACTCCGTATTTTCGGCCTTCCTTTGCAATGCGTTCAATGGCTTTTCGGGCGGAACTAAAGACAACATCCTCTGCGGTCGGCACGTATCTATGGGCCTCTTCGCAGACCAGTAAGATGGGACGCGCATTCTCGCCCTTACTCCAGACCGCAAAATCAAACACCAGCCGACTGATCATAGAAACAACCACATTCACAATTTCCGACGGCACGCCAGATAAATCAATGGTCGAGACGGGTTTATTATCAACGGGAAACCGCAAAAGATTTTTAATCACCTCTTTCAAGTTATCATGGGCCAACATGCCTGAAAACATGAATGAAAAACGCACATCCCGCCTTAATTCCTCAACTTTGGCCTTAAGTCTTAAAAAAGGCGTCAATTTTTCTGGATTATTTAACATCCCCATATTCTTGTCTAAATATTCCAAAAGGAAGGAAAGCTTATAGGGAATTGGTGAATTTACGGTAATTTTATCCGATTGCAGATTTGTAGCAGAATCAACCCGTGCCGCATAGATGCAGCGCCTTAAAATATCCACCTCAGCTTCCCGCTCCCGAGAATCCCGCTTCCCAATAAACATTTCCACATGTTCGTCAAAATTCATCATCCAATAGGGCAGGCGAAGATTGCTAATGTCAAATTTCACCCCGCGTCCCTCAAAAGCGACCGCATATTCATTATGGGGGTCGAGAATAATGATATGCCCCTTCGGCATTCTTTCAATAATACGATGAATGATAAGGGCAACCGTACAGGATTTACCCGTCCCTGTACTTCCCAGTACGGCGAAATGTTTCCCCAACATATTATCAGTTTGGATAGAGGCCGGCGTCACATGCTGTGGAAATACGGTGCCAATATGAAAATGATTGGTATCATTAACCCCAAAGATAGACTCAAGATCATTAAAAGAAACTTCATAGACCGATTGCCCCGGAACCGGAAAGTCCGTGATGCCCCGATCAAAGCTCATCCCCGTCGGCGAATAGGGCGCCCGAACGCCCTGCCCCAAGTAATCTAAGTACATTAAAACATGTTGAACCGGGCCAATGCTATTTTCCTGCCGTTTTAATTCGCGAACGGAAGCAAAGACGAAGCCCTTATTCACTTTAATCTTCACAATAGCCCCGATTTGTCCCGCCGGCAAACGGGCAGAATCATCATCATTTCTATTATTATTCAGCTTACCAATATCACATAGGACGATGGTATCCTGGCCACTTACCTGCGTGACAAACCCAATTTCCATTGATGGTTCAAGGTTCAAGGGGGTCAATTTATCTGTCGAAATATTGTCTGCCATAGGTCATTTTTCAATATTGTATTTGTATCAAAAATAGTATATAATAATCGCATTATACAGGCGCCTTCTTTATGGAGTGTTAAGAATACCTATAATTTTCAGTGACTTGTCATTATATTATAAATTGGGGTAGAGGCTTGGTTATTATATATTTTCTTTATTATTGACATTCACCTCAATCACATATAATTTCCGCTCAAACTTTTAACCATTATACGTTTAGGCGAGAAATATCATGAAGGTCGTTAATTCTTTAAAGTCACTAAAAAACCGTCATCGCGATTGCCGGGTCATTCGTCGTCGTGGACGTACTTATGTGATAAATAAAACCAACCGCCGCTTTAAAGCGCGCCAAGGTTAATCAAGATAAAATTTTCTGCTAGCCTTGCGTTGGCAGTTAATAGGAGACCGTGCCTCCCCCCCAAGGGTACGGTCTTCTTCAATTTTGGGCCCATCAATGCCATATGATCCTGCACAATCCCTGCACATAAAAGCTATTACGTTTGATGTTGGCAATGTCTTGGTTCGCTGGGATCCTCGGCTTGCCTATGAGCCTCTTTTCAAGGGCCGCGAAGACGACTTGCATTATTTCCTGAATGAAATCTGTACCTTAGACTGGCATACCAAGCATGATCAAGGGGTCTCCTTCGCAGAGAATAGTCGCCTACTGCAAAAACAATTCCCCGAATATGCCGCCCTGATTTCCCAGTATGACTCGCTGTGGGATAATATGTTTGGCGGGGTCATAGAAGGATCTATTGCGTTATTATACCAATTGCATGACCTGAATTATGCCTTATTTGCCCTGACCAATTTTGCCGCTGATAAATTTTCTGATTTTAAACAAGCCCATGGTTTCATGGATTTATTTCAGGATATAATTGTCTCGGGCGAGGAAAAAATAACCAAGCCCGACCCGCGTATTTATCAAATTCTTCTGGAAAGAACCGCCCTACCTGCGGCCCAGACCCTGTTTATTGACGACCGTATGGAAAATATTATCGCCGCACAAAAATGCGGCCTGCAAACACTGGTTTTCACCAATGCAGAACAGCTTAAAACAGACCTGAAAGATCGAGGACTTATCCCCCGTTAGATCCTATTCCTTATGATAGCTTTGAATACGCGCTATTCTGAGCACATTGGTTTTCCCCGGAGAGCCAAAAGGCATCCCGGCGGTAATAATAATTCTGTCATTCTGCCCCGCAAATTTATATTTGACACAAATTTGACAGGCTTTATCGATCATATCCTGAAAATTGGTCGCATCCTTGGTATGGATACAATTTAATCCCCAAACAAGGCTGAGCTTGCGGGCGGTTTTTTGATTAGGGGTTAACGCAAGAAGCGGCGTCTTCGGCCGTTCTCTTGCCGCCCTGATGGCCGTAGATCCCGATGTGGTATAGGTCACAATGGCAGACGCATTCAATGTGGCTGCAACTTGTTTGGCCGCCGCGCTCAAGGCGTCCGCAGATGTTGGCTCTAACCGTGTTTCTTCTTTTTGCTGCGCCCTACGGTAGCTTGGCTCTTTTTCCACGGTTTTTGCGATCCGATCCATATAGCTTACGGCCTCTACAGGATATTGCCCCGCCGCAGATTCAGCCGATAACATGATGGCATCGGTGCCGTCGAAAACCGCATTTGCCACATCGGAAACTTCCGCGCGCGTTGGCACGGGGCTTGTAATCATACTCTCGAGCATCTGCGTCGCAACGACAACCGGTTTCCCGGCCCGGCGTGCATGCCGTATAATTTTTTTCTGTTTGGCCGGCACTTCCTCCATTGGTAATTCCACGCCCATATCGCCGCGCGCCACCATAACCGCATCCGAAATAGCAATAATTTCATCAAGGGCATATAGGGCGGCAGGCTTTTCTAATTTTGCAAGAACCGCTGCCCTATCACCGATAATATCTTTGGCTTCCTGCACATCTTCCGGTCTTTGGACAAAAGAAAGCCCGACCCAGTCAACCCCAAGGTCAAGAACGAAGGCCAAATCCTTTTTATCTTTTACGGTGAGCGCGGCCAGGGGCAAGATGGCATTAGGAACATTCACGCCTTTGCGATTAGAAATAACGCCGCCCACGGCGACTTCCGTTATAATACGGCTCTCTTCGACCTGCTTAATACGCAGCCTGATCTTACCATCATCAAGAAGAAGGTCTGTCCCCTTTTCAACCGCCTGATAAATTTCAGGGTGGGGAAGGCATACTCTGTTGTCATCTCCGGGCGCATCATCCATATCTAAAATGAATTCATGCCCTTGAACAAGATTCGCCTTATCGCCGCCAAACACCCCTACCCGCAATTTAGGGCCTTGAAGATCTGCCAATATCCCAATGGCGCGGCCTGTGATTCGTTCTACTTCGCGGACGGCCGAATGAATTTGTCCAATATCACTGTGGGTTCCATGGCTCATATTAAGCCGAAAAACATCCGCACCGGCATCTGACAATTTCTTAATGGTTTCCATATCTGAACTGGAGGGGCCTAAAGTCGCAATAATTCTGGTGCAACGTTGACGATGCATAATATTTTCCCATACTGTAAGTTGTTCAATTTATAAAATCATCACTCTTCTATCACAATAGTTTGTGATCGTGAACCTATTATGACAGCATTTTGAGCCCAAAAGCCTTAATTCACAAAAAAGTTTTGCACGGCTTTATAAAGATTATAAATATCAACTTTTGAACTGATAGAGAGGGGCGTATGAATAGACAGGACAGGAACGCCGAGATCTATGACGTCCATATTCTGGCGGGAAAACTCTCCCCCGATTGTCCCGCCGCCCGCTGCCCCGACTTTATAAGTCGTCGTTTGCCACGGAATATTGGCCTTATCCAAATAATTTCGTGTCCAGGCAATATATTCTGAATTGGCCGTATTGCCCTGGCCGTAAAGCTTTATATTTACGCCGTAACCAAGCCGGGGCGCATTACCCAATTCCCATGCGGCCGGATTTTTCGGGTTCACGCCCGGATTGACATCTAGAGAAATCATCTTAGATTTTCGGAGAGTTTTCTTTAAGAGGGTTTCCCGGTAGCTCTGCCCAAATTTCTGCTCTAGCATCCGCGCGATCAACGCAGGAAAATATTCTGATTTTGCGCCGGTGTTATTCTTATTACCGACTTCTTCATTATCAACCAAATACGCCAGTGCTGTTTTACGCGGGATCTTCAGGTTGGCCATAGCCCGCATGGTGCTATAGGCGGCTAAGCGATCATCTTGGCCATATGCCGAAATCATCCCGCGATCAAAGCCAACATCACGGGGCGCGAAGGCCGGCACCAACGATAATTCTGCCGAAACCAAATCTGCTTCTGAGATACCATAGGTCTCTTCCAGGTGCTTCATCACACTGTTTTTGACCGTGTTCATGTCCAAAGACATCGGAATATGACCGACAAGGGGGTCAAGATCTTCTTTCTTAATGAGGTCATTAACTTTTTTAGCGCCAAAGCCCCGATCCGTATGGGGAGAAATATCAGCAATAATAAATATGGGATCCTCAGAATGTAACCCAACATTGATAGAGACGGTTGAGCCGTCTTTTTTATCCACGCGCCCCATCAAAGCCAGCGGGATATTCGTCCATTGATAATTCTTGATGCCCCCATGAAAATTAGTTTGAAATAAAGCGAAACCTGCTTTGTTATATAAAGGCCGCCCTTTAAGCTCCAACCGGGGGGAATCAATATGCGCCCCCGCCACATGCAATCCCTGGTCGAGGGACTCTTTGCCAATAACGATGAACGAAATACTCCGATCCCTGTTCACATCATAATAACGTGCCCCCGGTGTCATATCAGAACCATCTTGCAAAGGCTGAAAACCATTCTTATGAGCAAATTTCAAGGCTTCTTCAACAAAGGACAGTTCCGTACGCGCCTTGGCGATAAAATTTTTATAGTCTTCAGAAAAAGCGAATATTTGCTTTGTTTGTTTTTCCTGCAGCCCGACCCACGATGAGCCACAGCTCATATTATCCTGACAAGATACCACCTTCGCGTTTGCCGTTACGGAAGATGACAACGCGAGAATTGCCCCAAATAATGCGGCTTGTCCTTTTCGTAATTTCATAAAATGCCTCATAATATATTGCTTTTTTTGAATTCATTCTTAAATATAATGACATAGTGATCATCATATTTACAGGATAAAAATACACAAATTTATGGACAACAAATTAACCACAGATTGCCATGTGATTCACAGCAAGACTCATGCCTATGACGTGTTAAATCCAGAGGGCCGCGCAAATATCATTTTCATCTGCGAGCATGCCAGCAACTATCTCCCTCCAAAATATAAGGGATTAGGTCTGGAAAACAGCATTCTTGAAAAACATATTGCCTGGGATATTGGTATGGCACAACTTACGCGGCAACTTTCAATGCGCCTTAATGCTCCGGCTATTCTGGCCACATTCTCACGGTTATTGATAGATCCCAACCGCGAAGAAGACCACCCGAACCTCATTCCTCTGATAAGTGATGATATTTCCATCCCGGGCAATCAAAATCTTGCTCTCGCCGAGGTACGGCATAGGTTAGATACCTATTATCACAGCTTTCATGACCGCGCCCACAGCCTCGTTAAGAGCAAACTAGAGAGGGGACAAACCCCCTTGATTTGCGGCATGCACAGCTTTACGCCCACAATGAATGGGGTACAGCGCCCTTGGCAGGCGGGGATGCTCTGGAACAAGGATCCGCGCCTGTCTGAGGAATTAATGACCAGCTTGAGCCTGCGGGGCTATCATGTGGGAAATAATCAACCCTATTCGGGCAAAGACTTGTTTTTTACCATGAATAGGCATGGGGATCGGCATGGCATCCCCCACGCCACTATTGAGATCAGGCAAGATGAGGTAGATACGCCCCAGGGCAGGGAGAATTGGGCCCAAATACTAACCGAAGACCTTAAGAAAATAGCCAAAAAAATCGCCATATAAACGGGTAAAGAACATTCAACCATAGGAAGCATAAATGGATAAGCAACATCGTATCGAGATTGAAGCCGCCGCCTTTAGAAGGCTCTTGTCTCATCTTTCCAAACGTACCGATGCCCAAAATATTGACCTTATGGGATTGTCTGGTTTTTGCCGGAATTGCCTTGCGAACTGGTATCAGGAGGCCGCAAAAGAAAAAGGTATCTTGTTGGACAAACAAGACGCACGGGAGATCATCTATGGTATGCCCTATCATGAATGGGTCGAAAAATATCAGATAAAAGCCACAGAGGAACAGATGGCAAAGATGGATGAAAGCCTGAAAAAAAATAAAGAAATGTAATAACGAGATTTCAGGTTGCCAAGAACATCAGAGGTAGATATTGTGCGGCCAAACTTAAATCAGGAGAAATATTTATGACCGAAGTTGGCGGTATTGCACAGGATGTCTTACGGTCTTTCGTGGAACGTATAGAAAGACTAGAAGAAGAAAAGAAAAATCTGGCTGATGACATTAAGGATGTCTATTCAGAGGCGAAATCATCAGGCTTTGACGTCAAAATTCTGCGTCAAATTGTCAGAATGCGCAAAATGGAAGATCATGAAAGACAAGAACATGAAGCCCTTATCGACCTCTATGCCCACGCTTTAGGCATGATCCGAGGGTAATAAAACACCGTCACATAAATGTTCAAGGCGGTATGAATATCGCCTTTTTTACCTCTTCGCTTAACTTTCTTTATTGTTGTTAATGGCATCCACTATTTTCTGCGTACGGGCGTCTGACCTCGAACCGTGAACAACGATTACCGCATGAATCATTGTTATGCCTAACAATATAAAACCACCTAAAAGAAAAAGCACTAAGCCCAAAATCCAAAACACAGCATTAATGATTGCCTGAAATATTTTACCTTCTATCAGCAAGGCGACCGGGGGTAAGACTATAGCCAAAAAATAAATCATATTAAGAATCCTCCTTTATTATCAAGAGAAGTCATACTGACAAATTCAGGCGTCATTTCAAAGCTTTTTCTTAATTTCGGTGAATTTGCAGACCGGCCCGCGCATGGCGAATGATGTAGGTGGCATGTAGTGACGCGCAAATCCATAATAACATGCCTAATCCATCAGGGGTTAATATGGCATATGTCCATAATATCACACTCAGGCCAGCATGGGCAATTTTGCCGTAAACCAAAATGGCCAACGGCGGGATCAACGCCCCGAGCAAATATAAAAGCATTTTTACGTTCCTTTCTTTTTCACATCTCTCTCAAGGCCGGCTTTTTCAAGATCGAATTCCGCAACCTTCCGATAAAGTGTCGAACGACCAATGCCGAGGCGGATAGCAACCTCCGACATACGGCCCTCATATTTTTTCAAGGTAAATTCAAGCATCTCTCGCTGGTTCTGATCGTCTTCAACAATAAGGATCAATTTTGTCATTGCGCTTCATCAATTAATTATTGATACTATTTAAAACTGGATACCGCTTAAAAATTTATTTTACGTGCCATATTTTTGAATATTTACATATAAAGATAAAAAAAATACTAATTACTGTGTCATTTCGATACAAAAAAATAAGAATAAGGCTATTATGACCCCTAACGCTTCCCTTGATATATCAGCCCTTCCAGAATGGGATTTATCCGACCTATATCCCGCCATGAGCTGTCCCGAACTGGATGAGGATTTTATAAGGCTTGAAAATATGGCGGCGGCATTTTCAGCAAATTACAAAGAAAAACTTCACGGCCTGACCGCCGAAAAAATACTGACCTCAGTGACCCAATATGAAGCCATGGAAGAAATCATGGGCCGTATCATGAGCTACGCCGGATTACGTCATGCGGGTGATGTGAGTGATGGGGATATTTCAAAATTTTACCAATCCTGCCACGAAAAAATTACGCAAATCAGTGCAAAGCTACTTTTTTACAGGCTAGAAATAAACCGCCTTGAGGGCGACAAAATAAAACAATGGATGGCAGGGTCAAAAAGTCTTGCCCGTTATGCCCCCTGGTTTGAAAATATTCGTCTCTATCGTCCCCATCAATTGGATGACAAGATCGAAGAGATCCTTTTGGATAAATCCGTTGCGGGACGCGCGGCGTGGGTTCGCCTGTTTGATGAAACGATGGCCAATCTCAAATTTGATTATTCAGACCCTGCGACTGGCGACATAGAATCTATCGGCACCGAACAGGCCCTGGATTATTTATCAGATGCCGAGGAAGGCAAACGAAAAGCGGCGGCTGATTGCCTGTCTCAAACCTTTCAGCATAATATCCGCCTGTTCACGCATATCACCAACACGCTGGCAAAAGACAAAGAAATAGAGGATCGCTGGCGTCATTTTGAAGGCCCTAGCGCCTCCCGTCATTTATCAAACCAGCTGGAAAAAGACGTGGTCGCGGCGTTGGTCAGCGCCGTAAAGGACGCCTATCCCCGCCTGTCACATCGTTATTACCGTTTGAAGGCCAAATGGTTTGGCAAGAAGCAGCTCGACTGGTGGGACCGTAATGCGCCCCTTCCTGATGGCGACAATAGCCTTCATCAATGGTCAGATGCCCAGAGAATAGTCTTAGAGGCCTACGGAAAATTCTCCCCGGAAATGGCCGAAATAGGCACCAAATTTTTTGATAATGACTGGATTGATGCCCCGCTTCGCCAAGGAAAATCGCCGGGAGCCTTCGCCCATCCTACTGTGCCGAGCGCCCATCCCTATCTTTTGCTGAATTATTTGGGAAAAACCCGCGACGTCATGACCCTTGCCCATGAGCTTGGCCACGGCATTCATCAAGTTCTGGCCGGCCCACAAGGCGCCCTGCTTTCTGATACGCCGTTAACCTTAGCTGAAACAGCAAGTGTCTTCGGCGAGATGTTGACCTTCCGTTCTCTGTTATCAGAAGAAAAAGATAGCCATAAAAGAAAAATTATGATCGCCGGCAAGGTTGAGGACATGCTCAACACCGTGGTGCGTCAGATTGCCTTCTATGATTTTGAAGAAAAAGTCCATGGGGCGCGGCAAAAAGGCGAATTATCCGCCGATGATCTCGGCGATATCTGGATGGCTGTACAGAAAGAAAGCTTGGGGGATGCCATCAAACTTGATGACAGCTATAGAAATTTTTGGTGCTATATTCCTCATTTTATACATTCGCCTTTTTACGTTTATGCCTATGCTTTTGGAGATTGCTTGGTCAATTCCCTCTATGCCAGCTATCAAAATAGGCCTGAGGGCTTTCAGAAAAAATATTTTGATCTGTTACGCGCAGGCGGAAGTTTGCGGCATAAAGACCTCTTACAGCCCTTTGGACTTGATGCCAGCACGCCTGATTTCTGGGCGACAGGTTTACATATGATCAGCGATTTTATTGATGAATTAGAGGCAAAATAAAAATATAATTTGCCGTGCCGTATCTTTTTTTAGTAGATTGAATAGCCTAAATTAATAGCCCATTTAAGCTAGATCTTTGATTGAATATTCTTTACTATTAATGCTCAAGTTCTTGAACTAATTATGCAGGGAGGAAGCGATATGAAACTTACAATACCCAAAGAACGCCGCGCACATGAAAGCCGCGTTGCCGCAACGCCTGACACAGTCAAAAAACTTATTTCTTTAGGCTTTGAGGTCACTGTGGAAAAAGATGCGGGCCTGCTGAGCAGCATTACCAACAATGATTATATCGCTGCGGGCGCAAAAATAACCGCAGATGCCGCTGAAACCTATAAAGATGCCGATATTATTTTCAAAGTTCAGCGCCCGCTTCATGCGGCGGAGGGCGGCGTTGATGAAATCTCCCTGATAAAATCAGGCGCTATCTTGATTGGGATTTTGTCGCCCTTCACGGATGGGGCCATGGTTGATGCCTATGCCAAGGGAAATATCACGTCTTTTGCCATGGAATTTATGCCCCGAATCTCCCGCGCGCAAAGTATGGATGTTTTATCATCCCAGTCTAATTTGGCCGGCTATACCGCCGTTATTGATGCGGCGCAGGAATTTGCCCGGGCTTTTCCCATGATGATGACCGCGGCAGGGACAGTTGCCCCGGCAAAGGTCTTGGTTATGGGCACTGGCGTTGCGGGGCTTCAGGCCATTGCAACGGCAAAACGTCTTGGCGCTGTTGTCTCGGCCACGGACGTTAGGGCGGCAGCCAAAGAACAAGTGGAAAGCCTCGGCGGGAAATTCATCATGGTACAAAGCGATGAAACAGGCGAAACCGAAGGCGGATATGCCCGCGAAATGAGCGATGACTATAAAGAAAAACAAGCCGCCTTAATTGCAAAAACCCTCGCCAAACAAGATATTGTCATCACAACAGCCCTCATTCCGGGCCGCGCGGCCCCCATTTTGATTACCCGCGAAATGGTTCATAGCATGAAGCCAGGGTCAGTGATTATTGATCTTGCCGTGGAAAGCGGCGGCAACTGTGAATTATCGCGGGCGGGCGAAGTTGTCATAGAAAATGGCGTGAAGATTGTTGGCCATTATAACGTGCCGAGCCGCACGGCCGCCGATGCCAGTGCGCTTTATGCCAAAAATCTACTGAATTTCATCACCCCCCAAGTCGATGATGAAAGCAAAAGCCTTAATATCGATTGGGAAGATGATGTCATCACAGGGACGCTACTGACCCGTGACGGCGCCATCGTCCACGACCGCTTGAAAAAAGGAAATAACTAAAATGGATGTAACACAACAAATTGCTGAGGTCGCCCTTCATGGAACAGCCGTCAGCCCATTTCTTTCCCAATTCTCTCTTTTCGTCTTAGCCATCTTTGTGGGTTATTACGTGGTATGGAGTGTGACCCCTGCCCTGCATACGCCGCTCATGGCCGTCACCAACGCCATTTCTTCCGTGATCATTGTTGGCGCCCTTGTGGCGGCCGGCCCTGCGGATATGAGCATTGCCAAGATCCTCGGCATTATGGCCATTGGACTTGCGGCCGTGAATATTTTTGGCGGCTTTGCCGTTACGCACCGCATGCTTGCCATGTATAAGAAAAAGAAATAGAGGGGCGGAATAATGTCATTACAAAATATAACAAATTTAACTGCCTTGGCTTATTTAATATCAGGCGTACTTTTTATCATGGCGCTTCGCGGGCTTTCCTCGCCTGAATCATCGCGCACAGGGAATAAGTTTGGCATGATCGGTATGGCCATCGCCATAGTGACCACCATGCTGAACCCCTCGATCGTTTCCTATGAATGGATTGCCATTGCCGTGGCCATCGGCGGCGGTATTGGCATCATGATCGCTTTACGTATTCCCATGACCTCCATGCCGCAATTGGTCGCGGCCTTTCATTCCCTTGTGGGGCTTGCCGCCGTATTGGTGGCTGCTGCAGCCTTTCTGAAGCCAGAAAGCTTCGGCATCACGGATTCTATGGGGCATATATATGCCGCGAGTCTGGTCGAAATGAGCCTTGGCGCGGCTATTGGCGCGATCACCTTCTCTGGCTCCCTTATTGCCTTTGCCAAACTGAACGGCAATATGTCGGGAAAGCCGATCATGTTGCCGGGCCGCCATCTCATAAATGTGGCACTGGCCATTACGATCATCGGTTTTATCGTTGTTTTATCACATGGAACCGTCACGGAACTCGGCGGCCATAGTGTGATGTGGTGGATCATCGCTTTAAGCTTTATCATTGGGTTTTTGATCATCATCCCCATCGGCGGCGCGGATATGCCCGTTGTGGTGAGTATGCTGAACAGCTATTCTGGCTGGGCGGCAGCGGGCATCGGTTTTACCCTGCAAAATAATGCCTTGATCGTCACGGGCGCCCTTGTTGGCTCCTCTGGCGCGATCCTGAGTTATATTATGTGTAAAGCGATGAACCGCTCCTTCATCAGCGTTATCCTTGGTGGCTTTGGCGGCGAAGATGCCGCATCAGGCAGCGGCGAAATTGAAACCCGTCCTGTTAAGCAAGGTTCCGCCGAAGATGCGGCCTTTATCATGAAAAATGCCGGCTCAGTGATCATTGTCCCGGGATATGGTATGGCTGTGGCTCAAGCGCAGCACGCCCTTCGGGAAATGGTTGATATTCTGAAAGCAGAAGGCGTAAAGGTTTCCTATGCTATCCATCCCGTCGCCGGAAGAATGCCGGGGCATATGAATGTCTTGCTGGCCGAAGCCAATGTCCCCTATGACGAGGTCTTCGAGCTGGAAGACATCAATAATGAGTTTGCCCAGGCCGATGTCGCCTTTGTTATTGGGGCCAATGACGTGACCAATCCTTCTGCCAAAACGGACAAAAGCAGCCCCATCTATGGCATGCCGGTTCTTGATGTGGAAAAGGCAAAAACCGTCTTATTCGTTAAGCGCGGCATGGCGTCCGGCTATGCGGGCGTACAGAACGAATTATTCTTCCGTGATAATACCATGATGTTATTTTCCGATGCTAAAAAGATGGTCGATAACATTATAAAAGCACTCTAAATTCACCTAATAATAACTTAAAGACGGGGCAAAATATGTGCCGTCTTTTTTATGTCTGATACATGTATTTTAAGAGTTAGCTAAAGAGATTCAAGATATTTCCGGATGCAGGAACCTTATTTATCGCAGAATTCTCTGTGGAATTTGCTGCTGAATTCGCTGCTGAATTTGCTGCTGAATTCGCTGTGGCATAAGCCGCAAAAGCAGGGCCGTTAATGGGGTTTTGAGAAGGGGCATCCTTCCCTTTGCTCCCCAATTTCTCAGTACGGGAATTTTGGCGGGCCTGTGCCTGTGCTTCAGCGCGTAAGGCCACGGCCAATGCGGCCACACGCCTGTCTTGACCCGATGGCTTAGCCGGAGCGAGCGCGGCAGAAATAACGGCATCTAACTTGGCGATGGTGGCCGCAGGATCACCTTTAATGGGCGCGACATCTATAGGAACCTCGCCGCTGATGGCATAACGCCGACCATCTGGGCCGACCTGATATCCAAAAGAAGCCGAACCCGCATATTGTCCGCCCGCATTTTTATGGGCCTGCTCATGAGCGCGCACTTCTCTATCAATTTTTTTGAGCTCTGCAACCTGTTTTTTTTCCGCCTCGGTTAAGTCTACTAAACCGGCGGCGGTCGTCGGTTTTTTTGGCTCACTTTTCTTGGGTTCTTTGGCCTCTTTTGGCTCGTTGGCCTCTTTAGCCACGACTTCTTTGCTTTTTGGTGCTTGGGATTTTTTACCTTGCCTTAGCGGCGTAAGATCTTCTGTTGGCGCAGGATTTCTATCCGCCTGTAAATTTGGACGGGGATAGACAGCAGGGACAGTAACAGCAGAAACCCCAGAAATCATCAAAATTCCTTATTGCTAAAAGTAGATTACCTTACCACAACTACGTAAATATAAGGCAAATAAACTGATAAATTCTTAATTTTAACGAAATATTTACCTATCTAGCTATTTTTTGGATCTTCTAATCCGCGTCTTTCCTGCGAAATTTTTCCTTATCCTCACGCCATTTTTTCTTCATCATCAGTTGTTTTTCATGGGCTTTTTGGCCGCGCCTGATGATCGAAATTCTTGCCTTATAATCCATATCTAAAAGCATTTTAATGACAATATTATTGATATCACCCTGCATGTTATTATTGCTATCCTGATATGTAATAAAAGCTTGCCGAAGTCTGTCTTCATTAATATTTTTTTCAGCCAGTGTTTGAAAAATTTCTTTCTGACGATCAAATATTTGCCGATCAATTGGCATTAATATGTCACGATTTTCTCGCATTAAACCATGGAATTTCTGTCTTTGCCCAGGGGGGAAAAAATCAACAATCCTCATTCCCGTTTTTTTATGAGGAGGTCTTTCCATCTGCATAAAATGAGAAACCCTTCTGTCAGAGATGAAATAACCCGCCACAAAAAAATTTAACGCCAGCGAGAAAAACAAAATCACATTGGTCACATTTATTGTCTTTCGCTTTTCAGTCATTATTCCGTTTCCTCCACATTCAGCTCCTCGAAAAGAAATACTTGCGTTTGATCATAGGTGTAATAATTATCCTCAATCGCCCCACCGATTTGTTCTGTAGAGGAAAAACCGAGGTAAACCCCTAGGCAGCATGTCAGTGCCCACCCGATGGCTTTCGGCATCATCATATCAAAAACAATCCAAGGATTTCTTATGATCTGTTCCCATCCACTGGGTTCTATATCAACACGCGCTAAAATATTGGTCATCAATTGCGGCGATGGCATAGGTTCCGTCGCGGCTTTATAGGCTTTAAAATAATCTTCCAACATTTTATCATTCATCATATAATCTCCTTCAGGAACGCCTCTTTTTGTCCCGCCAACAATTGGGCCATTCTTGCCCGCGCCCTAACTAACAAGGATTCAATGGCACTCGTACTTATGCCTAAAACCTCTGCGGCCTCTTTATTTCCCAATCCTTGAAAATAACATAGACTGGTTGCTATTCTTTGCCTTTCTGGCAGGACATCCAGCGCCTTGGCTAGTCGTATCGCCATCTGCTTATCACTTAATTGCGCGTCTTGCCGTGGGGTATTTGTTTCTATATTTAAGGCTTCTTCTAGGGCGATTGACGGCTTTCTTTTTCGTTTTAAATCGATAGATAAATTCATCACAACACGATAAAACCATGTGGTAAAACGTGCCTTCCGACTTGTATCCCATTTATGTCCCTGCTTCCATACCCTAACGAAGGCTTCTTGCATGATATCTTCCGCCTCGCCTTGATCACCAGTAAGCCGAAATGCGAAGGCAAGGAAACTATTTAAGTGCCGCCCCATCAACATCCTATAGGCGAGTTTGTCGCCCGTCCCAATTCGGATCATCAGCTGCTCATCCGTTATATTATTTACCTTATCCAGCCTCATCTAGCCCTTTTATCAACGTCTCAAATATTATACGTGACGATGAGAGAAAACCTGCATTAAATTTAAAAAAAAATGCGCTGATATAATTCAGCGCATTTTAAATATCATTTAACAATATTAATTTATGTAACAACCCAAGTACGGCCTGAATGCAGCAAGGCCTTAAAGTCCGCTTTCTTTGCCTGCTTTGCCTGATTAATTTGATAATGTACGGCCTGATCATAACTTTCAAGGGGGTTACAATAAATAACCCCGCAAACGACAGGAAAGTCAGGGGCTTCCATCTCACAGAGCATAACGGCCATATGACGATTTGTTTCGTCATGAACAAGAATATCATCCTCAGTGATACCATCTTCCCCGATGGTAACAACCTCTAATGCAAATTTTTCCGCGTTAAAACGAATGCCTTTCGGTATGTCCTTGCCAAAAAGTAATTTTTCCCCATGCCGAGCATAAATTTGCGTATCTTTAGCTGTTTTCTTTTCCGTAAATTCGCCAAAAACATTATCATTATAAACAATACAATTTTGGAAAATCTCAACGAAGGAAGCCCCCTTATGTTCTTTGGCCCGCGCTAGGGTCTGGGGAAGTTCTTTCAATGAGGTATCGATACCCCGCGCCACAAAACGCGCCCCAGCCCCCAACGCAAAGGCACATGGTGACAAGGGAGAGTCTATCGACCCAAGTGGACTTGACGGCGTTTTAAGTCCAGGCTTTGACGTAGGCGAATATTGCCCCTTGGTCAGGCCATAAATCTCGTTATTAAACAACATAATTTGAATATCAACATTACGCCGCAAAACATGCAGCATGTGATTTCCGCCGATGCTTAAGCCATCCCCATCGCCGGTGATCAACCATACCTCTAATTCTGGATTAGTCAATTTGATCCCCGTTGCAAAACCAGGCGCACGGCCATGTATCGTGTGAAAGCCATAGGTAGATAAATAATATGGAAAACGTGAAGAACAGCCAATTCCTGAGACAAAAACCGTATTCTCAGGCGTTGAACCCGTATTAGAAAGCGCCATTTGAACGCCCTTTAATATGGCGTAATCGCCGCAGCCTGGGCACCAGCGAACTTCTTGATCCGTTTCAAAATCCTTTGGAGAATATTTTTTTATTTCTGCCGGTTTGTTCATTTGTCATCTCCCAGTATTTTAGAAATTTCATCGGTAATTTCCGAAATTTTAAACGGCTGTCCTGTTACTTTTGACATCAATATAGTATCCAATAAATATTGACTACGTAGCAAGGTATTAAGCTGTCCCACGTTCATTTCTGCCACAATAACCTTGTCATAAGATTTCAAAAGCTCGCCCAAATTTTTCGGCAAAGGCCAAATATGACGCAAATGAATATGGGAGACATCACTACCCTCTTTACGCGCCCTTTTTACCGCCTGATGAATGGCGCCATATGTAGACCCCCATCCGACAATGGCAATCCGGCCGCCAGCCGCGCCTTGGGATATGTCCTGAAGCGGAATATCATTGGCTATATTTTCAATCTTCATCCTGCGCACATCAGTCATTTTCTGATGATTTACTGCATCGTAGGAAATATGTCCGCTGTCATAATCTTTTTCTATGCCCCCAATACGGTGCATCAAACCTTCAGTTCCAGGTTTCGCCCAAACCCGCGCCAGCGTTTCCGGATTGCGGAGGAACGGATGAAAGCCCTCAGGCTCTTCATGAAATTTCACCGGAAACGGTTCGTAGTCAGTGATATCAGGTATCTTCCACGGCTCGGAAGCATTGGCAATATAGCCATCGGATAAAATCATCACAGGCGTCATGTATTTTGTGGCAAGGCGTACGGCCTCGATCCCAACGTCAAAACCATCGGTCGAATTGGAAACAGATAACACAACGATTGGCGCGTCCCCATTACGGCCCCATACGGCTTGATAAAGATCAGACTGCTCTGTTTTAGTGGGCAGCCCCGTTGATGGGCCTGCGCGCTGAATATCCACAACAATCAGGGGAAGTTCCGTACTTATAGCAAGTCCAATCGCCTCGGTCTTAAGCGCAATACCGGGGCCAGAACTTGTTGTCATGCCCAAACCGCCTGCGAATGAGGCCCCGATGGCACTGCAAATGGCCGCGATTTCATCTTCCGCCTGAAAAGTGATCACCCCGAATTCTTTCAAGCCAGATAACGTATGCAACAAAGGCGACGCCGGCGTTATAGGGTATGAGCCAAGAAAAAGCTGAAGGCCCGCCAATTGCGTGCCCGCAAGTATGCCCCAAGACAAAGACTGATTGCCGTTAACCGTCCGATATGTCCCCGGTTCTTCTTCATATTTCGTGATGTGGTAACGCTGTAGGTTGCTGGACATTTCTGCCGTCTCGCCAAAAGCATGACCTGCATTTAACGCGGCAATATTGGCCTGCGCGATGGCGGGTTTATTGATAAATTTTTGTTCTAACCCATCAATGATAGGCTGTCTTTTTCGGCCGAACATCCATAATACAAGACCCAAAGTCCACATATTTTTACAGCGCAAGGAATCTTTATTACCTAGTCCAAATTCTTTTACGGTTTCAACAGTCATCCTTGTAATATCGATACGTTTCACATCATAATGTGATAGGCTGCCATCATCCAATGGGTTCGTCGCATAGCCTGCTTTTTTAAGATTTTTATCACTGAACGAGCCATCGTCTAGGATAATCATCCCGCCTTTTCGCAAATTAGCCAAATTAACTTTTAAGGCCGCCGGGTTCATAATCACCAGAACATCAGGCTCGTCCCCCGCCGTAGAAATTTCTACGGACCCAAAATTGATCTGAAAGGCTGATACCCCAAATGTGGTCCCAACAGGCGCGCGTATTTCGGCAGGGAAATCAGGAAAAGTTGAAAGGTCACTCCCCTCTAGCGCGGTAACAATAGAAAATTGCGCCCCTGTCAATTGCATTCCGTCGCCTGAATCTCCTGCGAAACGAACAACAATTGACTCACGTTCTTGTATAGCCCGTTCTTTTACTTGTTGAGGTGATAAATCACTCATCTGATATCCTTAATTCTTATTTAATCGCTAAAACATGCCGTTTAGCCATCGCCGAATATGTTATATTTCTTTGTATCCTATTATAGGTTACCCATATATACAATATTATTGTGTTTTTATTTTTATAATACAAATAAAATGTGTTCTATAGATATTTATATATATTGATTATTATGTTTTTTTTTAAACTTAATGCAAGATAATACAAGCATTATTGATCCAAAACCAATAAACTTAATTGCCCTATAACAGACTTATTAGACCCTATGATAGAAAAAACACTTTCACGTAGAATGTGGCAAATTGCCCTTCCGGCGATTATCACGAACATCTCCATTCCTCTATTGGGTTTGGTGGATGCGTTTATTATGGGGCACTTGCCTAATGAATGGTATCTTGGAGCTATTGCTTTGGGTGCCATGATATTCAGCATCCTATTTAACAGTGTCAACTTCCTTCGATTGGCCACGACGGGATTTACAGCCCAAGCCAACGGAAAAAATGATCTCGCCTCACTACCTCAAATCTATTTACGCGCGAGTCTCATTGCCTTAGCCATAGGTTTAATTTTTATACTCTTCCAAAAGCCCATCGCGGAACTCATTTTTTCCCTCACCAGCGCGGGGCCAGAGGTAGAGAACCTTGCTCAAGAATATTTCCTCATTCGTATATGGGGTGCCCCCTTTGCATTACTTAATTTTGTGGCTGTTGGTTGGCTACTGGGCCTTCATCAGGCCAAGCAAGCGCTTTTTATTCAACTCATTATGAATGTCAGTAATATTATTCTTAATATAATATTTGTTTATGGCCTTGGCATGGACATTGATGGGGTTGCCTTGGGGACCGTTCTATCAGAAGGCCTTGCGGGATTTTTGGCGCTCTGGCTGATTTCTCGTCATAACAAGATTTTAATGGGATATAGCATATGGCATAGCGCCGCATGGGTTGGCCTATGTAATCGCGCTGCTTTTACCGCATTATTTGTTCTCAATCGTGATATTTTCATTAGAACTGCCTGCCTTACAGGCTCCATGGCAACCTTTACTATTTTGGGGGCAAATATGAGTAACGAGATCCTCGCGGCTAACGCAATCCTCATGAACCTTCAAATGATCACGTCATACGGGTTAGATGGTTTTGCCCAGGCAGCCGAAGTCTTGGTCGGCAAAGAAGTCGGGCGAAAATCGCAAAAAGGCTTTAAGGAAGCCGTTTTGATATCTGGAAAATGGGCCGTGATGACAGCCCTAATATTCAGCGTAATCTATCTTGTTTTCGGGGATATGCTGATTAATTTGTTAACCAATATCACCACCGTTAGGCAGACGGCGAAAGACTATATGATTTGGGTTATTATTCTGCCGCTTATTTCAATCTGGTCATTCCATTTTGACGGGATTTTCATAGGCGCCACAGCCGGAAAATACATGCGTAACGGCATGGTGATCTCCACGGCCCTCTATGTTGCCTCTCTCACCATACTTCTGCCTCTGTTGGCCAATCATGGCCTTTGGCTCAGTTATTGTATTTTTCTGGCCGCGCGCGGCATGACCCTTGCGGTCAACTACCCCAAAATAGCAAGTTTCAAAAGAGGTTAGAGATTAAAGCTGCCATTTACGGAGATGTTTCGGCTTCTCTAAATGACGCCACATGGCCTTGACGTCGGCGATCAAACCGCCTGTTTCCAAAAGCCTTTCAAGGTCATCCCCCGTAATGCTTTGATAACTATCATGCGATACCACGCCAATCACAGCCGAATAAGAATGGTCTTCCAGATCATCCAAAGACGGGACCAAATCAATATTATAGAATTTTTTGGCTTCGGCGGGATCGGCAACCGCATCATGGACATCGACGGAAAAACCGCGCCGGCGCAATCCTTGAATAAGATCAATCGCTTTGGTATTGCGTAAATCTGGGCAATTTTCTTTAAATGTTAAACCAAGAATAAGGATTTTTCCCGCACCAGATAATTGTGCGCAAACACGTTCCGCTATAAAATCCGCCATGCTGTCATTTATAGCACGACCCGCCAGAATGATCCTTGGGTCATGGTTAATTTGCCTTGCACGTTCCGCCAAATAAAACGGATCAACACCAATACAATGACCGCCGACAAGTCCCGGCGTAAAATTCAAAAAATTCCATTTGGTGCCCGCAGCTTCCAAAACATCATAAACAGAAATGCCAAGTTTTTGAAAAATCATCGTGATTTCATTTATAAAAGCGATATTGATATCTCGCTGAGAATTTTCAATGACTTTGGCGGCTTCCGCAGCACGAATATTTGCCGCAGCAAAGGTCCCGCCGCTGGTTATAGCGCCATATACTTGCGCCAGAACATCAGTCACTTCGCGGGTCTGACCTGCAATAACTTTGGTAATTTTATCAACGGTATGTTCCCGATCACCAGGATTAATTCTTTCTGGTGAATAGCCAAGGAAAAAATCCGTGCCACATTTCAGACCTGAGGATTCTTCTAAAACCGGACCGCAAAGTTCCTCTGTCACGCCGGGGTAAACCGTACTTTCAAAAACAACAATAGCGCCCTTAGATAAGAGAGGCCCCAAGAGTTCACATGATGACCTAACAGGGCTTAAATCTGGACTATTATCAGCATTAACAGGCGTGGGAACTGTCACGATATAAATAGCCGCGCCCTTAATATCGGCGGAATCCATCGTGAGCTTTATAGTGCTGGCTTCCATTCTTTTCCGATCAATTTCATCGGTTCTATCAAACCCACTCTTTAATTCTTTAATACGATCCGCGCTAATATCAAAGCCCATAACGTCAAATTTATTGGCCATGGCAATGGCTAGCGGCAGCCCGACATACCCCAAACCGACCACAACGATACGGCGATCAGATGTACTACTCTCAGATGTAAAGGCGATATTTGTCATATTTTACCCTAATTTTTTCAGAAATTATATTTACCAGTCTTATATACGGCATTTATTACAGTGAGATAATTAAAAAAACGCTACTATTTATAAATAAATAAAAGAAACGTCATTTTGCCGATCAGTCAAGAATATCCTGCCATTCCCTGGCGAGCCTATTTTTCCGGCCTATGGACAATATATCATAAAGGTTACGGTTTTTATTCAGCATCTGCCCGCCATTCTTACCCAAACTTCGGAACTGAAACCGCATTTTCTCTCGCGTCGGTCTATACCATAAGATCTCCAGCGGCATGGTCACATAAATTCCCTTATCGAAACTCCCCTCGCCGAAGGCCTCATAGCTCATGTTGGTATAGCTCGCCCATACGCCAAGGCGTATGCCGTTTGAAAATCTTCTGGAAACATCTAAAGTCGCGCCATAATCTCCGGCAAGATAGCGGCCAGCGCTTAATTTTGTTCTAATATTATAAGCCTCATTTTCATGATATAATGTCACATGTCCCGTAAGAACATCATAATTGCGAAAAGAAAATAGCTGGTCAAAGTTTCTTTGTTTCACCCAATTGACATCCACGCCCACGGCAAAATTTTGACGATAAGGCCGGTAAACTATTTCAGCGCCAACGCCGCCATACATGCTTTCCAACAGCCCGCCCGAAAGACGCGCATATATATTCTGGCCTATTTGGGCCGTATAATTCATTTCTAGGCGTTCCAAGGCTGTTCGCCCTTGGGCCGCATAGCGGGCGATATCGCTTCTGACTTTTGGCACATTACGGCTGGTATCGCTCGGAATTTTATGGATATCTCCGACAATATATTGCCTTAGCGCCGCAGAAAATTTTAAATTTTGGCTCACCTGCATCGAACCGAATATTTTTACAGAGAGATCCGACCGAAAGCGGCCCGTTGTATTGCCCCCAAAATGCGTAAGAAGATCAGGCCGAATGCCCCAATTGAATTTCATAGTATAGGGTGGTTTATAGGTGATACTATCCTGAGTAAGGCCATCAAAATTCTGAGATTTTCTGTCCATGGCAATCTTACTATTGACCCATATTTCCTCTGGGCTCCCCTGATAAATACTCGCTTTTTCCAAATCTTGTCTGAGCAGGGGAACTTGGGATGTCTTGAGGCCCTCATTTTCTGAGACGATAATAAATTCTTCGATATTATCGGGCATCTCACGGGTTAATATACGGGCTGTTCTGCCGATATTTTTGGCTTCTGACATATAGGGGCCCGCATTTTTCCTTACCTCCACGCGCCTGGAGGCTACGGATATGGCAACAGGATTTAATTTTGCCGCCAACATTTTATCATAGGCCGAACGGGCCATCTCGCGGATGACGTCCGAATCTTCGTCGCTCTTTGCCATTTCCCGAATATAAACCGATGTTTTTCTATATTTATCTCTCGCCGACTGACCAATAAGGCTTGATTTTGTGACATCATACTTTCTGTGATTTTGTTTTACGTGTTCTGTCTTTTCCGGCCCGTAAATATAGAGCGTAATATTCTCATAACTTTCCAAGAGGGCGCCCAGATACAGCATATCATTATGTTCAGATATATTGTTGATCCGCAGCTTAATAATATTTTTCTCTTCCGATTTTTCGATGCTCATCACACGCGCCCCTAACTTACGCAAGCGATCAACCAGCTTTTCATTCTTTATGTGAGAAGAGGGTATGTTCGGCAACATAGCAGCAGAAATTTTTCGAGAAGGTCGTTGCACTATGGGGGTAGCCTTAGCCTCCTTATACCATCTTTTAAATTTAACCGTAGAGAGATTTTGCTTAACAGTAAGCCGAATGGTAACGCGGTTTCCTTGATCAAACCCCAAGGCCACATCAGCCCAGGGCATTGGTTTGTAATTTACGCCAATATTAAAGGCGCTTTTTCGCTTAAGATGAGTAAGTTCCGCGATCTTCGCCGTATCGATACCACTATATTCCAGCTTAACACTTAGCCCCCTTATGGGCGTGAAATATTCAGCCCCCGCAAAGAACGACATTTTTTGGCCCGAAAAATAACTCCCCCCCCGCAGGCCGCCGCTTGATGTTGCTGTTGATCTATGGCCAAAGTTATGCCCAAATGCTTTAAATATATTACCAAGGCCGCCCCGCGATCCAAGATAGCCCCAGGCTAGGCCCATGGTAAAATCAACATCATAATATCTTTTACTTGCCACAAGATATTCCCCTGATTTACGCCCTGTGCCCAAAGCATCCTGAATACCAATGGCGAGTTGCGGCCGATAATCACTTTCGGTGAGAAGCCTGAGTTTGACATCAAGGGCCCTGTCCACGCCTGAGTTTCCATCAGTATCATCAGAATAGCTCAATGTTGTTTCGAGCCAAGGCGTTGCCTGCCACGTTGAAAAATAGCGCGTGGTAATGTTATTATGATGCGCGCCAACCGCAATCGTACCGTCCGGCGCAAAGCGCGCCGTCCGCATATCCAACAATCCTATGCCGCCAAAGTTATTAACCGAGTAATCACCTTCGGAAGCCAGCGAACGAGGCCCCCCTAGGGCGATAAATCCCATATTGGCAATTAGGGATAAAACAAAAAAATCACCCCTAAAATATTTTGGCCAAAACATTATCTGATTAACACAGCGATAGAGGCCGCAGAAACGGCGAGATTTTGGAATATTCCGCCAATTTCCTTCACCAAAGATAACGTATCAAATGGGCTGAGGTCTGTTGGAACAACGATGGCGGTTCCGGGCGGGATGCTGATATTTCTGTCCCCCCCCCAAGATGATAAATTCACCGGTTTGGCCACCCCATTAGGATACACAATATAAACGCGGCCTTCATCAGCAGATTGAGTGTAGCTGCCAACCTCTTTAATATAGTCTCCGATGCCTTTTCCCGGGATAAACTGCAACGCACCCGGGTTCAGGACATCGCCCATCGCGATAATGAAATTAGGTCGCTTCGGCATATATATCGTATCCCCGGACTCCAAGACCGTATCCAATGAAGGATCAAGGGATAACTTGATGGGATCAGCCTCGATCACAACCCGGCCAATGATTTCCGCATTCGCCAACTGATTTGTTAATTGTTGTGCCGCAATAAGAGAACCTGCCTCGATAGTTTTCTTGACGGAAGCTGATATCATGGCCGATTGAAGATGCTGCGCCGTTTTTTTTAATTCGGCCCTTTGAATTTTCTTCACTCTGTCGCGGGTAAATATGGCACCATAAGAATAAGCCTGCTCGGTTAGGCCCCCGGCTCGTATCATGAGATCAGACAATTTTTCCCCTTTTCGTACAGAGTAAACTCCAGGTTGTCTGAATTCTCCCGATAACAAAACACCGCCCGGCTCAAAATTGGAATATTTAGAGCCCACGCGAATACCGCTTCCTGAATTAATGACAATCGCCCCAAGATCGACCTGCTCTCCATTTACAGGGTTCCATTTCATTTTCATGCTACCTGAGGCAGAATCCACATCTAGGCTCGCCACTTCAATATGAGCCTTATCAGCATCATTTGAAATACCGCCACTAACCGCTAAAAGAGAGGCAATGGATGTGCCATCGGTAATAGGATAAACCCCCGGAATACGAACCGCCCCATCTACAGAAACAATATATTCGAGAATAAACGGCAAGAGATTATTCACCTCATTATATATATTTGGGCAGGTGCCTTGACTTTCCATCACGGCATCCTTTTCCTCGGATTTTTTTTTCATCCTCATCTGCTGGCTTACCTGCTGGCTAGTCTGCTGGCTAGTCTGCTGGCTTACATTATTATTTTCGCCCGTTCCCATTCCCATCCCCATATTTTCTGTATGGACGGCAACGGTATTTTCAACTTCTTTGCGCAAGAAAACAGCCCGCGTTGCCGTAGCAAAACGATTGGATTGCGTGTCGTTAATAATTCTGGCTAAATCACTTAAAGGCTTGCAATATTTTGAGTTGACTTTTCCATCTGGCTGCGTTGGCTTAACCGAATAAATCCCTGAGACGACGACTTGCCGTACAAAATTGGAAAAAAGGAAGGAAACATCCGACCTTCCGAGGAATATAACGCGATCGCTGTCTTTTAAGTCAATATCTTGACCACCATTCAAGATATTCTCTGGGTTAAACGGCTTGAGAAATCTCGTTCTGGTTTTATTTCCCACCCGTTCGATTAACCCAAACAAAACATAGGGATCCTCACTCAAATTCTCCACATTACCCAGCAAGTCCATAATATTTTTAGCCGTAGATAACGCGCGATAACCTGGTGTTTTGACATGACCCAGCAATTCTACCCGGCCCGTTTGAGAATTTTCAATCAGATGAGCAATGATCGCTTCGCCATTATATATTTTCTCCCCATGTGTTATTTCACGAAAAGCTTGTTTGCCTGTTTTATCAATTTTGATCTGTGACATCTCATAGCCAAAAGGCCGCAAGGTGCCGCCCGATAGAGACATCGCCTCTTTAAAAAATATCTCGTTTTTTCCCGCCGGCAATTCATATATGGCGGGCCTAACCATGTCACCGTCAAGGGCAACCGTTGCGCCAATGGTAGGGACAATAATTCTGTCCCCATCATTCAATGTTTGAAATCCCGATGCCTGACCATGTAACAAATCATAAACGTCAAATATTTCCTTTTTGCCGTCACGGTAAATGGCAATATTCCTTAAAGATCCGGTCTTTTTAACCCCTCCCGCATTCATCAATATTTCCAGAGGCGTCGCTAAGCTTGAGGTGCGAATGACCCCGGGGCGGCCGACTTCCCCAACAACGAAGACGGAAATACTTCTCACCGACGCAAGAGACACATAAACGTCCGTCCCAATGATACTCTCCTCAACCTGTTTTTTTAACTGTGACCTGAATTGTCCAAAATCCATACCCGTGACAGAAATCGGTTTCAAATCAGGGATGATAACGCGGCCTTCCATATCCGCTTTTACCGTATAGGATTCGGACTTCGAGCCTTGAAAACTAATGATGAACTCATCTCCAATACCTAATTTATAGCTATCCGATATGGTTCCTGTCATCACATTATTTCCTGACGGGATATTATCAAATATATCATAGCCATATTGGGTGATTTTAGATTTTAATCTGCCCTGAAAATCCTGCTCTAGCCGCGAGACCTTCGTAATGTTTGCTCTTCTTTGATCGAGCAATAACGCCTGCTGCTTTTCATATTCTTGCTGCCGCATCTGATCCAAGGGTGATATAACGGTCGTATTGCCGCCTTTAGCACCGGCTTGCCTTTTAAGGGCATCAAGCATAGAAGGATCAATCGTCTGCGCGAAGGCCATTTGATTAAGCAGAGACAGCCCCGCAAAAATAACAAAGAAAAGGCCCGTCAAAAGGTTATATTTTTTCTTCATAGACATCTTTTCCTCATCAGCAAAGCACATGATTTTCAATTTGTTAAATATTTATGGGAATGTATCATATATGTCAGCATGCGCAAGTATTTGGTTTATCTTTCTAAGATACGCGAACGGGCTGAACCCACCAATGCGGATGCGCGTCATAAATGCGTTTTTCTTGCCTTTTTGCCGCCTCAAAAGTTGGGAATATTCCAAAACAAGTGGCTCCGCTGCCTGACATGGAAGAATAGGCAACGTCGTCCCCTTCTTTTATCATCCCAAGCACGTTTGTTATCTCTGGCTGCAAGGCACGTGCAGAATTTTCTAGATCATTGCCGCTGGACATCAAAATATCCTTTAAGTGCGTTATGGTCTCAATGGGGTGAGAAAAATCTCGGCATACAGAATATTTTATTTTTTTAAGGGCGAAATTTTGGAATATATCTGGCGTGGATACCGACACACCGGGATTCACCAGAAGTAAATAGAGGGGGAAATTGAATTTCACGGGCCGTAATATCTCACCTATGCCCGCCATATGCGTTGTTTCACTTACCATGCAGACCGGAACATCGGCCCCAAGAGAAAGAGGCAAATCACCGAGAGATTTTATATTTTTTGCCAAATCCCAAAGCTCCCTCAAAAGATGAATGACCGCCGCTGCATCTGCAGAGCCGCCGCCAATCCCCGATGAGAGGGGTAAATTTTTCACCAATTTAATTTCGGCGCCCTGATCCACAGAAAATTTATTCTGCAACTGTCTTGCCGCCTTAAGAATGAGGTTATCCCCTTCCCCGATTAATTTCTCTGCAAAGGGGCCTGCGATCGATAATGTCAGCTCATCTGACGGCAACACCGAGATTTCATCACCAAAATCTGCAAAGACGACAAGACTATCCAGCAAATGAAATCCATCATCTCGCCGGCCGGTAATCCGTAGATCCAGATTTATTTTTGCCCGTGCCAAACGGGAGAGGCTATTTTTTACCATCCCTGATTTTACTTCTGATTTTAGCCACAAGGGCCTCATCGGGCTTCAGGGAAAGGGCATGGCGCCATTGAAATTTTGCCTCATATTTGCGGCCGACAGCCCAATAAGCATCCCCCAAATGGTCATTAATGGCCCAGTCATCTGTTTGAAGCAAGACGGCTTTTTCCAGATATTCAACGGCCTTGGTCATATCACCGATGCGGTACATGGCCCATCCCAGGCTGTCAATGATGTAACCGTCATAGGGCCGTAATTCTGCTGCGCGTTCCAACATTTTTTGGGCTTTTTTGATATTTTTTCCCTTATCCACCCAACTATAGGCCAGATAGTTTAAAACCTGTGGCTGATCAGGATGCAATTCAAGAGCCTTCAAAAAATCGGCTTCCGCTAACGCCCATTTATTGTCCTGCTCATAAACAATGCCGCGCGTATAGAAAATGCTCCAATTCTTTTCTTCTAATGTCTTAAGATTACCGATATATTGCGAATAATATGTCTCAGCTTCCTTAAAGTGATTATGCATACGATAGATATCCCCAAGAGAACTCAAAATTTTGCTGTTATCAGGAAATTCAACCGAGAGTTTGGTCATGACATCAATCGCTTTATCAAGCTGACCCATTTTCTCATATGTCCAAGCCATTTGCAGACGCGCGATGATATATAAAGGATGTTTTTGGGAAATGTGATCAAATTGTTCCAAAGCGCCGTCAAAATATTTCTCAACCTCGAAAATCTGTCCTAGGAGAAAATCAGCAAGATAAAAATCCGGTTTCATATAGTTGGCAAAGCGTAAATAGACTGTGGCTGGGGTGCGCACATCATCCTGCATAAGAAAATTAGCTGCTGAATAAAAAATTTCTGCCATCGCATCATTCTCAGATTTTATAAAAAATGCGGCAGGGGCGTCATGATCAACATCATAAAGCGCTTGTTTTAAGATGGCATTATCCGGCGCTTTCTCCAAATAATTCACATAGAGCTGACGCGCGTCTTTAGCACGGCCCAATCGACGCAGCAACTCGCCATAGGCCTCGACAATCCTTAAGGACATCGCCCCCGGGACAATCAGAGACGTGGAATACAGGTCTTCCGCCAGCTGACTTTTGCCTGTAAAATCATAGAATAACCCCGCATGAAATTGCTTAAATCCCTTAAATCCTTTGGTTTTCAAGAGCGTATTAATCGTTGTTTCTGCTTCAACAGATTTCCCTTGAGCCAGCAATATCCAGGACTTAAACAACGGCTTAAACAAGCCATAAACGCCGGCATTACCAAGCTTATCTAACGCAAGGAGCGCGGCATCATACTCTTTGGACTTTGCTTTTTCCAAAAAGAGAAACATTTGCACCATACTATCCGAAACATTTAATTCGGCCAGCTTGTCAGCCACTTTTTTGGCTAAATCATATCGACCATCCGATATAAAAACCATAAAAGCCTTTTTCAAAATCATCTTATTATCAGGATCTAGCGCCAGCGCTTTTTCATGGAATTCTGCGGCCGCCCGCAGATCGCTATGAATGACCGCATGCAGCCCTGCAAGATAATCCCCGTAGGGCTGCTTAGGGGGAACGTCACTGTTATTTGCGCTATTATGTGCGGCAACATAGCCTGAAGAGTAGGCAAGACAGGCCGCCGCCAAAAGCAGCAAAGCCAATGACCAAATTATATTGGCGGGTGCCCTAGATCGTCTATTTATCACATTATTCTCCAAAATCGCTTAAAATCACCTCTACATATTCGGATAATTCGGCCCGCCACCGCCTTCGGGTACTGTCCAATTAATATTCTGCGTCGGATCTTTAATATCACAGGTCTTACAATGTACGCAATTTTGAGAATTAATCTGTAAATGCGGGTTTTTTCCCTGATCATCCAGAATAAACTCATACACGCCCGCCGGGCAAAAACGCACTTCCGGCCCGGCATATATGGTATAGTTCACATCTACTGGAACGGCCTCATTTTTTAATTTCAAATGACAAGGTTGATTTTCTTCATGGTTGGTATTTGACAGGAATACGGACGATAACTTATCAAAAGTAATCACGCCATCTGGCTTTGGATAGGCAATGGGCGCGCATTCACTGGCCGGTTTCAGGCAGTTGTGGTCTTCTTCATGGCTAAATGTCCAGGGCAAGAGAAAACCAAGGCCGATATTATTCATCCACATATCAAATCCCGCGTAAAGCGTCCCAAGTGTCGCACCAAATTTGTGAATTGAGGGTTTCGCATTACGCACACGGTACAGATCTTTGTAAACCCAACTTGCTTCAAATGCTTTTGGATATGCAGACAGTTCATCCTTTCCCATGCGCCCCTCGCATATGGCATGAAAGGCGGCCTCGGCAGCCATCATACCTGTTTTCATGGCATTGTGAGAGCCTTTAATGCGCGGAACATTCACAAAGCCCGCGCTGCATCCAATCAAGGCACCGCCCGGGAAGGTCAACTTGGGAATGGACTGAAAACCGCCTTCGTTAATGGCCCGCGCGCCATAAGAAATACGGCGCCCGCCCGCCAAAATAGGCCGAATGGAAGGGTGATTCTTATAGCGCTGCATCTCATCAAAAGGGGATAAATAAGGATTTGAATAATCAAGGCCAACCACAAAGCCAATGGCCACTTGATTATCTTCCAGATGATAAATAAAGCCGCCGCCAACGGTTTCTTTGTCAAGGGGCCAGCCCTGCGTATGGATTACGGTACCCTGTTTGTGATTTTCAGGCTTAACTTCCCACAATTCCTTAAGGCCAATGCCGTACGTTTGTGGTTCTTTGCCGTCCCGTAAATTAAATTTTGCAATTAAGCCCTTGGCCATTGAGCCTCTGACGCCTTCTGCTATTAAGGTATATTTTCCGTGCAGCTCCATGCCTGGCATATATGTGTCTTTTTCGCTGCCATCCGCCGCAACGCCCATATCCCCCGTGAGGACACCCTTAACAGACCCATCTTCATGATAGAGGACTTCCGATCCCGCAAAGCCTGGAAAAATTTCGACGCCCATATTTTCAGCCTGCTCGCCAAGCCAGCGGCAAACGTTTCCTAGGCTTACGACATAGTTGCCCTTATTGCTCATTAAGGGCGGCAAGAGAAAATGGGGCATGACCATTTTGCCCTTTTCTTTCAATATCCAATGTTCGTTATGGCTAACAGGACTTAGGAGCGGCGCACCATTTTCTTTCCAATCCGGCAACAGTTCATTTAAGGCGATGGGATCAATAACCGCCCCGGAGAGAATATGAGCCCCAACCTCTGATCCTTTTTCCAGAACGCAAACGGTCAATTCCTTGCCTTCGGCATCGGCCAGTTGTTTGAAACGGATCGCGGCGCTTAAACCCGCAGGCCCCGCCCCAACAATGACGACGTCATATTCCATAAATTCACGTTCCATAAGATCTTCTTTCCTAAAATAATATCTATTTTCCGAAGTTACCCCAAAGGTTACTGACGGGTCAATAAAACTATGTACCGAATATCAGGCTTAAAGGCATAATTTAAGATTCGGTCGCGTTTTTTTGGCTGCGCGCGGCATCCTGCCATAATGTTTTCATGGCGTGAAATAACGTCGGTCGCGAGGCTTCTAAATAAATTTCCTTATGGGGCAAATTATCTTTAAGCCGCCTGTAAGCCTCCCCCAGGGCATGATATGGCATATTGGGAAACAGATGATGAGTGGCATGATACCGCAGGCCCACCGGTGCCCAAAGGGCAGACATAAAACCGCCCGGCACATCTACTGAATCAAGAAATTGCTCGGCAACGGTCATTTTTTGATCGCCGGGGTTACGGTAAGCATGGGCTCCTAAGGTTCGAAGGCTATTCATGAATAACACCAGAAAAACCACCGCGTACCAAACCCCAAAGAATTTAGCCGGCAAAAGACCATAATACCAAAGCGCCACCGCAGACCAACCATAAAGAACCGCGCAAAATTCCTGCAAGCGCCAATATTTACCGTCTCGCTCCGTTTGAGGCGGACGGCGGTAATCCATATCAATGGTCAGCGAGGACGCCCGCTGCCAAAGAAGGCGGCCCAGAGACGGCAAAAGCCAGCCGAGCGGTGTCAAGATAAGATAACGCAGCACAATGAGCGCCGGCAAAAAGATCGACGAGATCACATACCAGACATTTTTCCAAGGATTTTGCGCGCCAAAGGGCAAATATTCCCCATCAAGCTTTGTGCCGTACACATCTCTTTTATGATGATCGTTATGGACGCCCTGATACATAAACATGGGCACCATAACCAAAAATCCGCAGGCTATATTCCAGACGACTTTAAAAGCAACCATCGTGCCTTTCTTAAAGTGAACGATTTCATGAATAAAAATAACCGCCCGGTATAAAGTAAAAACCGCCACAAAATATCCCACGATCCCGGCCATCGAGAATGTCTCAGACAGGACAGTAACCGCAAAGGCCCCCGCGCCCAACGTAATGGAGAGCAAGAAATCAATCCAATATATGGCTTGGTTTGGCACCATCAGATCCTTCACCATGGCTCTGGCTTCTTTTAAGGGAAAGTCATTTGCTTTGACTTTCATTTCATTCCGCATATCATTGGCCTTCATTGCACTATGGGGTTATTGGGGACATTCCATTGTTACAGCGCCCTACATGCGCTCATATTTGACTTAATACCATGCCTTAGATCAAAAATAAATGGCCCTAGATCAAAAACAAAGAACGTCATGCCTTATTTTAACAGAATTATTCTATTATGGTTTTCTCGGATTGCATCGCCCTATGAAATGCATAATATAGACATGACTTCGCGATAAATTTCAATTAATATAGATTAAGATGAAATATAGCCCTAAAATATGACAGAAAATACAATAAACGCCGCCGTAGAAAATATGGAGAATAAGGATATTTTATCCTACCTTCAATGGTATATGGACTCAGGTGTTGATGAGACAATCAGTGATGAAACATTAGATTATTTTGCTGTCTCGCCAAAAGCCATCTCCCTTTCCAGCGGGCGTCCTGGGACGCCGCCAGATGCGGCCACCACGAAATCATCCCGCTTGCGTCCTGTTGAAGAAATTGCCCTCAGGGCGCAACAGGTCGCGGAATCCTGCAATAGCCTAGGTGAATTGAATGAAGCCATCAAAAATTTTGACGGGTGCCGCCTTAAAACAACAGCGACAAATACGGTTTTTTCTGATGGCAATCCCCATCGCGGAATTATGCTCATCGGCGACGCGCCCGGCGTGGACGAAGATCGTCTAGGCAAACCTTTTGCTCTGGAAAATGGGCGGCTTTTGGATAAGATGTTCGGGGCCATTGGCCTGACCCGTGAGAATGATTTCTACGTAACCAATATTTTACCTTGGCGTCCGCCTGGGAACCGACTACCCACCCCAGAAGAAATCACCATTTGCCTGCCCTTCATAAAAAGGCATATTGCGCTCATCGCCCCCAAAATTCTTGTCTTATTGGGCGGTACCTCGGTGAGCAGCTTGTTAAAAACGGATATCAGGATTACGCGGCTAAGGGGGAAATGGATGGATTGCACCATAACCGATCCCCCTATTCCCGCAAGGCCATTACTCCCGCCCGCCTATCTTACCAAACAGCCCAAATCAAAAAAAGACACTTGGCAAGATTTACTTGAAATTAAACGTAAAATTGAAGACCTGTCATTATGATTCGATTTACGACGCGAAAAATATTACCCTTGACCGGCCTTCTCAGTCTCTGGTCTGCCTGTCTTCTATTCCTCTGGCCTGCCTGCCTTTATGCGGCCCCGATCGTCCAGATCAGCCTTCCAGAGCAACAGGTGGCAATGCCAGATAAGACCATGGATATTTCAGAACTTAATCCATCTGATGTTGACATATACAAACGCATTTTTAGGCTGCAATCCCATGGAAAATGGAAAAAAGCAGACCGGCTCATTAAAAAACTAGATAATAAAATTCTGCTGGGCCATATCTTATACCAACGTTATATGCACCCCACGGCCTATAGCTCGCATTACAAAGAACTGGCCTCATGGATGTTGCATTATCCCGACCAGCCGGGTGCCAAAAGAATATATAATTTAGCAAAGAAAAAAAATGGCGGGAAGGTTGGAAATCTTCACAAACCTATGCCCTCATTAGCCCTTCATTTTCCGGGAGACAAACCCAAAAGAAACCATGTTTCTCCTAAAGAAAAAATAGTATCCGAGGTAGAGGATAATATAGACCCTACCGTAAGCCGCCCCCAGGCCCGCCATAAGAAAGAAGATCGTGTCGACATTAGTGCCTTAAAATCAAGGATAAAAAGATACTTAAGACGCAATGCGCCAGAACGGGCGGAGAAAAGATTATGGGCCTTTGAACGGCGGCATCTTTTGACAAAAATAGAATTCAATAAATTGCTGGGCAATATTGCCGCCGGTTATTTCTTTGACAACCAGGATGCCAAAGCCTTTGCCATTGGGGCCATTGCCGCCGAAAATTCTCGGGAGGCAGCCTCTGGAGCAGACTGGATTACAGGCCTTGCCGCATGGCGGCTTGGGGATTGCGAGCAAGCGGCGTACTATTTTGACAATGTTGCCCACTCGCCGGTGGCCGGTGACTGGGCCGCCTCAGCCGGTGCCTTTTGGGCCGCGCGGGCCTATCTTGTTTGCCGCCAACCAGAAAAAGTGTCCGCCGCGCTCCATAAAGCGGCGCTCTTTCAACGAACCTTTTACGGCTTAATCGCCGCACGGCTGTTGGGACAAAACCCTGTTCTAAATTGGACAGCCCCAGCCTTTACCGAAGACCAATACAACAGGATCAAAGGACTAAAAAATGTCCGCAGAGCCATCGCCCTCTCCCAAACCAATAAAATCACCCTTGCTGATATGGAGATGAGCGCTATTTGGCGACGGACAAAAGGCACCTACCATGAAGCTCTTCTCGGACTTTCCGCAAAATTAGGCTTGGCCGCAACCCAGCTTAAAATAGGCAAAATTGAGGAGCAGAAACGCAGGACAGCCCTTGACAGCACCCTATATCCCATTCCCAATACGATTCCTGATGGCGGTTTTACTTTAGATAAAGCCTTGATTTTCGCCATTATGCGTCAAGAATCCGAATTTAACAGCTGGGCGAAAAGCCACGCCGGCGCACGCGGCTTAATGCAGGTCATGCCCCGCACAGCGAGCTATATCTCTCGTGATCGATCATTACGATACGGCAGCCGTATAAAATTGGACAATCCCCTCTATAATATGGCCCTTGGACAACAATATATCCAAAGCATGCTTGGCAAAGACTTTGCAAATGGCAATCTGTTTAAAACCCTCACGGCCTATAACGCTGGCCCGGGAAATTTAAGAAAATGGGAACGTAAAATCAATTTTCAGGATGACCCCCTGTTGTTTATCGAATCCCTCCCCGCCCGTGAAACCAGAAACTATATTGAACGGGTTGTCAGTAATTTCTGGATATACCGAATGCAAATGAGGCAACCCACGACGTCCCTTGATACCATTGCCATAGGCGCATGGCCTATGTATTTATCACAAGATCATAACAAAAAGAAAAGACAAAAACATGCCGCTCGATATTAGCATTGAATTCAAACCCCTTAAGATCGCTATTTTAACCGTTTCCGACACGCGTCGTCTTGAGAATGATACCTCTGGCCAGATATTAGTCGATAAATTATCCGAGGCGGGTCATATTCTGGCCGCCCGTGCTATCGTCCGTGATGAAAAGGACAAGCTTGCCGCGCAGCTTAACCTATGGCTTGATGACGAAGAAATTCAGGTGATTATTTCTACAGGCGGGACGGGACTTACCGGCCGCGATATCACGCCAGAAGTTTTTCACAGTCTTTATGATAAAGAAATAGAAGGCTTTGGCGAGATGTTCCGGCTGACCTCCTATAAAATCATCGGCACATCGACGGTGCAAAGCCGCGCAACCGGCGGGGTCGCCAAAGGAACATATATGTTTGCCCTCCCCGGCTCCAACGGCGCCTGTAAGGATGGTTGGAATAATATTCTTAAAGAGCAATTAGACATTCGCTTTCGCCCCTGTAACTTTGCAGAAATGATGCCAAGGCTCAAGGAATAACCCACGTCCTATTGAAGAAGAATGAGGAGAGTTTGGCCTATTCTTTACCAAATCATAAGATATGGAATGATATAATTACCCAGACAGAAGACATCTATTAAGCCTACTTCTTTAAGGGATAATCATGCTTAAAAGCGGCCAAATCACAATTGTTCAAGACAATAATATTAAGAACAAAGCTTATATCAACCTCGTAAAGCATTATTATGATGTAAAATTGGTTGATGTGAATTCTATCTCTCATGAAGATGTTATCAGCTCTGCACTTATTATAGTACAAATTGATTTGAATGATCCCTATGCCATAGGCCCCCTCAAGGAATTAATGTCGCAACCAGATCGGCGAAAAATTCCCACCCTTTTCCTGCTCCATGAATTTTCGCGGCGAGAAGTGATACAGGCCAATACGCTTGGCGCCACAGACTATGTCATCTACCCCTGCCCTGATGATATCTTCATTCAAACTTTTGAGGGTTTAATTAATAGAGCCGTTGAAAAGGCATGGGAAAAATTATCCCCCGCGCAGGAAGAAGCCTTAAGCGTTAGTTTAAAGATTATCGAAAAAACATTTCATAACGCGTCTAAGGGGCTTGAAGTTTTCCAAGATGAGGTAAAAAATAGTTGTAGCCTTATTATTGAAGCCACCGCAAAAGACGGCATAGAGGACTGGATGAATGCTATTCGCCAACATCATGATTATACCTACCGACATAGCATGATGGTTTGCGGCTATTTGGTGTCTTTCGGGATGCTTTTAGGGGTATCAAAATCCGATCTACAGATGCTAGCTGTAGGCGGAATGATGCATGATATTGGCAAATCAATGACACCGCTGGAAATTCTTGAGAAACCAACAGATCTTACCAGTGAGCAGCTAGAAATAAAGAAGAAACACCCCCTTAATGGCCGCAATATTCTGGAAAAAGGGACATGGGATGCCGCCATTATAGATATTGCAAGTCATCACCACGAAAGATTGGACGGCACAGGATACCCTTACGGCCTAAAGAATTCAGAGATTAGTGACAGTGTTCGCATGGTCAGTATTGCAAATACATTTGCTGGATTAACCGATAAACGCGCCTATAGAAAAGTTATGACCGCAGAGAAAGCTATAGAAACCATGTTGGAAATGGAAAACCATCTAGACATCCCATTGGTCAAGTCTTTTCGCGCTGTTGTATTGTCGGATGAACAGAATTCTTGATTAAAATCTAAAGTCATTGTTCTAGACTTGATTTTACTTAATGAATTATAAATACTAGACCATTATTATAATCTAGTATTTATAATTCATTACAAAAAAATTGTCTCCCCTAAATAAACAAGCCGTACAAAATGAATAAAAAACAAACCGTCACTATCGTCCATGATAACAATATTTATGATAGATCTTATATTGAAATCACAAAACGCTACCATGACATTAATGTTGTGGATGTCAAGTCGCTTTCTGCTAAGGATTTCAAACAATCCTTGCTCTTTATTTTACAGGTTGACCTAACTAATCCTAAAACGATATTGGCCTTAAAAGAGAAGATGTCTACTACTGAGGGCGCAAAGATGCCGACGCTTTTTTTGCTCAATGATTTTACACGTCGTGAAATCGTACAGGCCAGTATATTAGGGGCCTCGGACTATATAGCCTATCCCTGCCCTGATGATTATTTTATCACCATAATAGGCAACCTCACCAGCCAAGCAGTTGAAAAAGCATGGGAAAAGCTATCTCATATTCAAGAAATGGCCCTGAAAGTTAGCCTCAAAACTATGGAGGATACCTTTAAAAATGCAATAACAGGGAACGACATATCACAAGAAGACATTAAACACAGTTGTGATATGATTATCCAAGCCACGGAAAAAGATGGGCTTACCGATTGGATGAATGCCATACGGTTACATCATAATTATACTTATCGCCACAGCATGATGGTCTGTGGCTATCTCGTATCTTTTGGCCTACATCTTGGGGTAAAAAATACCGACCTGCAACTTTTGTCTCTTGGTGGGGTTATGCATGATATAGGGAAATCCTTGGTGCCATTACATCTTTTGGACAAGCCCGCAAAACTAACGTCTGAAGAATGGGTCATCATGAAGCAACACCCTGGCAATGCACAGGGTATAATGAAAGAAGGCGAATGGGACCCCTTGCTGATCGATATGGCGACTCATCACCATGAAAAATTAGACGGAGATGGTTATCCCCATGGCTTAAAAGGCAGCGAAATTAGCGACCTGACCCGCATGACTGCAATTGCGGATGTTTTCTCAGGCCTTACGGATAAACGTTCTTATAAAGCTGCTATGTCTGCGGAAAAGGCCATAAATATTATGTTATCCATGTCAGGACATTTGGATATTGATTTGGTTAAGGCCTTCCAACCAATTGTTATCACCTAAAAATCATAATGCAAACTAGTGAATATGTTACTGTTATCTTGGAATTGCCCAAAAAATCTGTAAACTTTTTGGCCATAAAAAACATTACCACCAACATCTAGTTTCAGGTTATCCCGAATCTTATAGGACGCCTTAAACCGTAGGTAGCCATCCTTATCCGACGGCGAATAAAAGTTAAACAATGACAGCCTTAAATCCTGCTGCATCAATAATTTAGTAAGCCGAACCGTGAAGAGGTGGCGATTCTGTTTATCCCGAATTGCCCCAACAGGTAACGCCATCAAATATTGATCATAACCCAATTTTCGCTCAAGATAATATTGCACTGAGCCCGTAAATTCCGCCCCAATTTCTTGCTCATAGCCCACTGACAACCGGAATTCATCATTGCGCACAAACGGATTGGCGGCCGCGCCGGCAGCGCTTTTATAATAGCCCACTTCCAGGGACCCAATACCCTTGGACACAGGCCCGCGTGCGCTCGCACCAAACACCTGAAGCTTAGGAAATTCAGCCTGCCCTGTGGTGATATTCTGGCCCGCAGGGCTTTTCCAATAGCCATTATAATAATAAAGCGCCGTTTCAATGGCCCCGAATGACCGCGAAAGCCGTAGGGCTAATTCATCATCCCCAAACCATTTATCAGGCCTATTCGCTTGCACAGGATTCTCACGGCCACGAAGCCCCCCACTAGCCCGATCAAAAAAGGAAAGCCGCGAGCCATCAATAAAACGATCCGCATCAAAACGAGGAATATAAATTACATCCAAATTATAATCACCGAAAAACAAAGCTGTTTTTATCGCATCGGACGGGGCCTTCAAATATTCATCATCCCGGCCAATGAAGAAGCTCTTCCAATCTTTGGGAAAAAGGTCATTGATAAAAAGCAAATCCCCCGTGCCCCAAGTAAGAACCTGCCGTCCAATTTTAACATCCATAAAATCCAAAGGGCTAAAGACAACATTCGCTTCCCGAATATCCATAAAACCTTGGCCGACTTCCAAATCAACCCTATGATTATCCACCACAGGGTCATAAATTAAGTCCGTGACAAGGTTAACGGTCAGGCGATCGAATGTCTTTTCAATGCCAATTTGAAGCCGCATTTCCCCCATGCTCATATTTTTTTCATGAGTATCTTTTTGCAGCCGCGTGCCGATTCGGCTTTCCAAGAAGCCACTCAGGTCAAAGGGAAACGCTGGCGCCTGCGTGTCTTTTTCTGCCATACTGGATAAATTACCTAACCCTTTGGGCAGAACTATCTCCTGCGCTCTCGAAAGGTAGGGGGCCAACAAAACGGCCATCATTATCATCATCCGAAGCATCATATTACCCGTCACCTCAGATATTCCCGGGGGACTTTACGCAAATATCTTTCACTAAAGATATCATCTGGCACGCCTGTATCATATTCCACAGAACTATACGTCATAAGTGTTTTGCCGCCTGTTTGAAAATCTTCCATGCTGGCTGATGTCACCGTTGGGTGGCCTGAAATCATGTCTACCTTAAGGGCATTATAGCTACGAATTAACTTTCCCTGATCATCATAATATTCGGTTTTCAAAGGCAAAAACGTCACCTTATGTATCCAGGTTTTATAGCTGGAAAATTCGACAGACGCCTTATCTTTCGGCGTGCTTTTTACCACATAAGTCGTGTCATTTACGTCGATAATTTCATGGGTGTCTTCGTCTATTCCGCGCCCGGACACATCTTCATAATAAAAATGAGACCCGACAAAGCTCGTGCGCTCATCACTTGCGGCAATGCGTTTTACCAGATCAAGGGCCGGCAGATAAAGCCAGCGATCATCATCGCGGTCAATATTTTTGATCACCATGAAGACCATCTTCTTCACATCAGCTGGTTTATTAAAATAGACATAAAATTTTTGTCCCCGGTCCGTATCATCATCATCTCGGCGCAAGATAATAAATTCCCGCTCTCTCTCACGTCCCTGGGCATCAATGATGCTCATATTAACCTTTGCCCGCCCATCTTTACCCTGATAATAAGACATATGATTAGCCTTTTTCACCACTTCCCTAACGTCCATAGTTGCCCCAGCCATGGCAGCGGCTGGCATGGCCCAAAAAGCAGATAAAATCAGGAGTATTTTCAATGAATATCTCATATTATGTCCTTTTCAATTTTTTCTTAAAGAGCAAGCCTTCCAAGAGGCGCATCAAGGCGGGAAGTATGGTCAATGTGGCAAGACCTGCCAATACCAGGATAGCCGAAATAAAAACGCCAACCGTTTTATAGGGAACAAGCGGCGCCGCAAGCAACGGCATAAACCCGATACCCACCACAATGACATTACGGGCAATGGCCCGGGCAGGCTCGCCAAAGACGGCCACGGATGTCGCCTTCCAATTGGGGAATTTCTTGTATATTTCACGGCTACGCGCCAAGAAGTGAATGGCATAATCCACCGCAAGGCCAAGACTGAGCGAGGATAAGACCGCCACCGGCATATCGTAATCCTTGCCAATCCATCCGATAATGCCATAAATCATCCCAATGGTGAAGGTCAGCGGGATCATGGCCAGGACGCCCCACCAGAGTGACCGGAAGAGAAAGACCATCATAATCAAGACAATAATGAAGCTGCCGATGAAGGCATTCGCCATGCCACTAACCATCTTATCCTGCCAAATCACATTAATATACGTCAGGCCAAACCAGTTATGGGTGATTCCATCGGGAGCCGGATTATCCTTAAAGAATTGATCAACTTTTTCAATGAGGGCGCTCATATCGCGATTATCCCCGCTTTTAAGCTGAAGCCACATATTCGTTTTTTTATAGTCAGGTGTGACAAAATGCCAAAGATCCTGGGGGCGATGACTATTTTGATAGGTAATGAGCGTTTCCGCAACCGCAGCACGGCTCTCTGGCACGCGAAATTCTGAAGCGCGGCCCATGAATAATTCACGATGCACCGTTTTGACAACATCGGTTAGGCTATTGCTTTTACCGACCAAACCTGTGCCTTGCAAATATTCCTGCAAGCGCGACATATAATTCAGCACGGTGGGGTCTTTGAAAATTTCTCCTTTTGAAAGATATTCTCCCAGCCATGTCAAGGACATATCCCAATTGTCCCAGTCATCGTTGGCAACTGTGTCCATGCGTTTTTCCATCTTCCCGATCAAAAGATCAACCAGCTGCTTACGGCTATGGGATTTTTCCCGTAACGAATCAACAAGAGGTTTCATCTCCTGCAACGGCTTCAAAGGATTATTTGCCATGCCCAATTTCAAACCGGCGGCAAATTCTGTCAGGTCTTTACTGTCCGCTTTCCCTTCCAGAACCAAATAGGCCATATACGTTCCGGCAAAGCGCTTATTTAACGCCCGGTCTGCCACACGAATTTCATGATCCGCAGAAAACCATTTTACAGGATTATCGTTGACGGTAATTTTATTGATTCCGACCCACGCAAGGCCGCCCAAAATAAAAACCGCCAGCATAATCACCTTAGCGCCGCCATAGGTCAATCGCCCGAGGCCGTTCAACAGGCGGGCCAGAAGCGTGTTATTATCCCCATCGAAATGAGAAAGACCGAAAGACGCAAATTTTTCTTCTGGCATCAGCATAATATAGGCGGGGATCAGGGTGATGGTGAAGAACCACGCTAAAACAACGCCAATGGATACAAAAATACCAAATGTTTGCACTGGCGGGATCGGCGTCAAGGCCAGCGACGCAAAACCAACCGCTGTGGTCAAGGTCGTATAAAGCATGGGGGCGGAAAGTTCTTTCATCACGTGAGCGATGGTTTTTTTGCGATCTTTATACAAAGGATACCGATCATAAAAATCACTCAAAATATGGATAGCATCCAAAACGGCAATGGGCATGATGAAGATAGGGATCATACTGCTCATGATATGAACGGTATTTCCCGTTATGATAAGAAGTCCCATGGTAGAAATCACCGACACCATAGCCACAATCATGGGCGAGACAACAAGAGAGGCTTTCTTAAAGAAATACCACATCAAAAGAAAGATCAACAGCATGGCCATCGGGGCCGATATAGCCATTTGAACGAACATTTCAACGCCAAAAGTATCCTGCGCCACGGGCAATCCTGTGATATAATATTTGTCATTCCCCTTAAATTCAGCGATTTTCGCCTTTAATTTTTGAACCACATTATAGCTGATATTTTTCGCCGTGATCGGAATATACAGGGCGATAGCCTTACCATCTTCGGACACAATCGTCCCATTGAGCATGGGTAAATTTTGCGCTTTTTTGCGGATTTTTAAGGCCTCGGCATCATTCAAGGGCGGCGTTTTCATCAACCATTCAAATTTTACAGCGCCCGCCCCGCCTGGTTCAATATTATCCACCGTCGATGGGGCCATTAGGTCAGTAGAAATCACCCCTTGAGTGTTGCCATCTTTATCCTGCCACTGAATTTTTTTGGCAAATTCTGTCAGGGCATAAATATCCGTTAAGGATTTTTTGTTAAACACGCCTTGTGGATTACGATCATTCTCCACCCCGACAACAATCATATCATAGAGAGAAAATATTTTTTTCTGATCATTATGATAAACCCGTACCGGTTCATCAGAGGACAACATATTTTCGGGATCCGTATCAATTTGAAGCGGATGAAGCATCTGGTATGATGCCGGCCAAATCGTTGGCAACAAAACAAGCAGGATCATTATCAGGCTATATAAGCCCGCCAGCCAGAAAAAAACTTTGGGTTTTTTGGTCGCTGTTTCCGAAATATGTATCATTCTGAACCTTCAATTATTTTAAGAAAAAGACCTGATTATTTTATGAAAGATTTTGATTATTTCATGAAAAAGCTTGGCCATCTTTGACACCAATTTTTTTCAATATCATCGCCAATGGACAAAAACCGGTGAAGGCCGCTTGAAACATATTCGCCCCGACAAAAGCCGCAAGGCCCAACCAATAAATATGAACCATAAGGCCCAGTGTCAAGCTCAGCAGAATCATAAAGCCTGCAATGGCAAAAATTACGCGATCTATGGTCATGTCATTCTCCTTTTGTATAAAATTAAGATTAATAATCTGTAGGAAAACACATATGATAAAAAGAAACAGTGACCCAAGTCACATAAGAATAAATTTAGTCTGCCGCCTTCTCAAGTCCGCCGCGATCAATGATCTGTACCATGCCGCGCCCGAGCTTAAGAAATTCTTGTCGCTCAAAAACCTTTAACTGACGACTGACCACTTCCCGCACAGACCCGAGTTCTGTTGCTAAGTCCTGATGGGTTCCTTCATAGTGATTATTCTTCTTATCGAGCAACAATTGGGCTAGGCGTCTATCAAGTTTCTTAAAGACCACCTCCTCGACCAGCATCATCAGCATGGACATGCGTTTGGCATAAACCTCAAATACAAAATGGCGAAATCTATCAGACTGGGATAACAGCTTATTAAAGATCACGGGCGGCACGAGGGCGATTGTAATATCAGTCTCCGCAATACCCTCAGCCCCATAATCATCGTCAGAGATCAGACACGTCGTTGTCATGATACATGATTCGCCCTCTTCAACACGGTAAAGGGTGATTTCTCGGCCATCTTCGGAAGTTTTTTGAACACGAACCACCCCCTCTAGCAGCATGACATAGCCCTTACATTCACTGCCTTCAGAGAACATGACCGTCCCCGCAGGAGCCGTCATAATGGTCATGCCGTCCCCGAGTATTTTTTTGCTTTCCTCTGAAAGTTTATCCAGCTCGGGAAAATGGTCGGTGATTATTCTTTGCATAGATTCTATCCATCGTGGAATTTTCCATCTAATCTACATGATAACCCTAACCACCACGACAAAATAATGGACATATGACGGATATTTATTTTACCGATATACTGCGCAATCAGAAGCGGGACTTGCAGCAATTGATTGCCCTTGCCAAGGACAGTAAATCCGCCGTGGAGCTGGACCAGAGCAAGGTTGGCCGCTTGTCCCGCATGGATGCCCTTCAAAAACAAGCCATGTCCCAAGAGGTGGATCGCCGGCGCCGAAGTGAATTAACCCGCATTGACGCCGCCCTCCAACGCCTAAAAGAAGGTGAATTTGGCTTTTGCCTGACCTGCGGCGAAGACATTGAGGAAGCCCGGCTAAGGTTAAACCCCTCCCTGCCCCTCTGCAGCGGATGCGCCGCGAAATAACGGCCAAAAAATAACTATGACCGCCGAAGCCAGCGAAAATCTTTTTTTGAAAAGGCATAATAAATCAAAATCAAACCGGATAACGCGACAAAAAAGGCCGTACTCGCCGCTAGTATCAGCAAGAGACTGTTAAAATTATCACGGGTGTCATAATCCATGATATGCAGCATCCAGAAAAAATCATATTGGCGCCAGATATCTGAGCGAACTGTAATGACCCGCGCCTTCATCGGCGATACATATAGGCTGCTGTTCACATCATCATCAAAATTTACTTTCCAAATCGGCAGCGGCTGCCCACGTATTTCACCATATTGATCAGGATCTGTGATATATTCAATAGAGCGATACCCGCCTGTCCAACGATAAGCCTTCTTTGCCACCGCAATGGCACGCTCTTCTGTAATGGGGGCCAGCGCCGCACCATTTTGAGCATCAAGAAATATTGTCTGCCCCTTCAGATGAATTTCATATGCCGCCTGCCCGTCCCTTGAAAAAAGACGCATATTTTGAATGGGCCGTGTTTCGTATTTGGCCATGATATCCCTGAGGGTGAAGGATATATCTTCTGAATTTAAAAAGGCGCCGCGCTGTGATTTATCCCACAGATGATCACCATGAACGTCTTCAATGGGTACGTAAGACATAATAAATCCGCTCATGGTCCAAAGCACTAATTGAATGCCGACGATCAGCGCGACCCATTTGTGAAGACGCCTGAGGAGCAAATTGTAATTCACGGCGAGCCCTCTTATTTGGCCATCATGGCATCTCGTTTGGCTTTAAATTCGTTGCCCGCGCGCCAATTGGGGAAATTATCTTCTTGCGATAGCTTCAGACCAATTTTATACATCAATGTCAAATCCTGCACCGCCCCGGACATATCCCAATCTGGGGAATATTCATCGGACGGTTTATGATACCGATTGGCTTCATAATCTTCATTTTTCGCAACCAGCCAGTCCCGCCCATGTTTAACGCTATTAATACCGCTTTCAAAATATAGTGCTGGCACGCCTTCTTTGGCGAGACTGAAATGATCAGAGCGGTAAAAATAGCCCTTTTCTGGCACGGAATCGCCGTTAGCAATGCGTTTTTGCGCCCGCACGGCGCGATCAACATAATCATCCAGTTCCGAATTCCCATAACCGATAATCGTCACATCGTGGGTTTTTCCATGATAAGACAGAACATCCATATTAAGGGCCGCCACGGTTTTATTAAGCGGTACTAAGGGATGTATTCCGTAATATTCGGACCCAAGCAGTCCCTGTTCTTCTGCGGTGACCGCCATAAACATAATGGATCTCCCTGGTTTTTGCGCCCCAGACATATAGGCATTGGCCAGTTCAATCAATCCCGCCGTCCCACTGGCATTGTCGGCCGCGCCGTTATATATTTGATCGCCTACGAGGTTCGTATCTTTTCCCAAATGATCCCAATGGGCCATATGAATGATATATTCATCGGGCCGTTCAGTCCCCGGCAAAATGGCAACAACATTATTTGACACCACATGACGAATTTTATTGCTCAAAGAAACTGACATTTGCGCTTTTAAGGAAACCGCCTTGAATCCCTTGGTCGCGGCAGCATCCGTTACCGCCTTATAATCAAGTCCTGCGGCGGTAAAGATCTTTGCCATTTCAACGTTAGGCACCCATCCTTCAAACGCCACCCGCGACATATTGCCATCATCACTTTCCAGACTAAAACTCGGCCCAGACCAGCTGCCTTGCACCACGGCCCAAGGATATGATGCGGCCTTGGTTTCATGAATGATGATGACCGCCGCCGCCCCTTGCCTTGCGGCTTCTTCATATTTATAAGTCCAGCGACCATAATAGGTCATGGCATTGCCCGTAAATAACGCAGGATTTTGCGTGGCAAAACCCGGATCATTCACGAGAACCACAACGGTTTTTCCCTGCACATCGAGACCGTCGTAATCATTCCAGTTATATTCTGGCGCAACAATACCATAGCCCACAAAAATCATATCACTATCCGTGACCGACACCTCATCCTTAACGCGTTTTGTTGACCCCATAAAGCCTGGCCCATAGGCAAGTTCGGTAACACCGATAGATGTTTGGATTTTCATCGAGGTATCAGGGGACGCGGTAATTTCAACCATTTTCACGCCTTGGAAGTAGCTCTGCCCATTTCCCGGCTTCAGTCCGATATTTTCAAATTCTTTTTTAAGGAAGGCAATGGTTTTTTCCTCACCTATGGTGCCCGGCGCGCGGCCTTCATAGTCATCGGAAGATAAAATCTGTATATTTTGAGCCAGACGTTCCCCATCAATATTAATGGGGACCTTATTCGGCGGAACTTTGTCATACACCGCAATTGTCAAGCCCACGGCCATAATAAACATCACAAAAAGGATTTTCTTCATATTTTCTCTCTCATAATTATAATAGACATATCTCGTTATGGGCTACTGTAAACATCCCTATTAGGCACAATCCAACGCGGCCTTGAAGGTCGCTTCGTCAATATTCCCGCCGCTAAGCATCAAACAGACATTTTTCCCCCGAACATTTTTCTGGCCTGAAAGTAAGGCTGCCAAGGCAACGGCGCCCCCTGGTTCCACCACAATTTTTAGCTTTTCCCAGGCATATTTCACGGCTTGAAGCGCCTCTCTATCATTCACAACGAGAACGGAATCAACGTATTTTTTCATGATTGAAAAGGTCATAGCTCCGCATTTTTGCGTCAGCAAAGCATCACAAATAGACCCTGCGGGCTTTAGGTTACTTTGGCGGCTCCCCTGGGCAAGAGAATGTTTCACATCTTCAAACCCTTCAGGTTCAACCCCATGTATTTCCGTGTCTGGACTAAGCGCGTTCAGGGCCGTCGAACAGCCAGACATAAGGCCGCCGCCGCCAATCGGACATAAAAATTGATCAAATGACACGCCCATGGCGCGGCCTTGCTCTATCATTTCCAGCGCTGCGGTTCCTTGCCCGCTGATGATATGAAAATCTTCAAAGGATGGCACGACAATTGCCCCCGTATCATGCGCTATTCTTTGTGCGATATCTTCTCTGCTTTGCGTTTCTCTGTCATATTCTATAACCTCTGCGCCGTAAGACAACGTATTGTCTCGTTTCATTGCGGGCGCATCAGCGGGCATGACAATCACCGCTTTAAGCCCTAGAATTTGCGCCGCCGCCGCCACGCCCTGCGCGTGGTTCCCCGAAGAAAAGGCCACAACGCCGCGCGCTTTTTCGGCATTGGAGAGCTGGCAAAGGCGATTATAAGCCCCGCGAAATTTAAACGCGCCCACCCTTTGCAAATTCTCGGCCTTAATGAATATTCTCGCGCCCAATTTCTCGGAAAGGTCAAATGCCTCCAACAACGGCGTTCTGACGGCAAAATTTTTCAGACGTATCGCCGCGTCTTGAATATCCTGTAATGATGGTTCCATAAATTCTGACATATCTTTTATCATCACCCTATTTCAATCGCTTAACCTTAACTAAAGACCGATGATAAGGCACAATCATATTATACCCGCCAATGAAACTTTTCTTAATTGTCACATCAAAATCATTCTTAGGAAAGTGAAATCTTCCGCTTTCTTTTTGTTTCCAAATTTGTCCATTTTCCATAAAAAGTATGAATTTTTTTGTGGTTGAAAAAACGACTTTGATCACCTTTAACTTTATTTCAGTTAAATCTTCCTTTTTAATTTTCTTTTCTTCTTCTCTAACCAATTTTACTGGTGAAGTTCGCAATTGGGACTTAGCAAAATTTGCGACTTGATCTTTCTGGGTCAGTTTCTTGTGTTCGATTACAGACGTCATGCCGCCTGATTGAAATATTTCTTCAGCAGCGGTATCAAAGCAGGCCAGCCTTTTTTCGTTTTCTACAATTTTCTTGCAGGCCATAAAAGATTTTATCTCATTGGCATTTGCCATATGACTACTGATGATAAGGCTGCCAAGGGCGCCCCATAGAATTACGGCTTTTTTAATCATAACAATTCCCTTATTATTATTTTGTTCTCTGAATTAAATGATAGTTTAGAGGGCAACGGCTCATTTTACCAAGCTTTTATTCAATGCCCTCAACACGACGTAATACTCTATTTTAGCGCAAAAATTCGCAATTATATATCGACAAACTTGACAAAAATGATATTTATGATCTGAAATCACGTATCATCACGATTAAGCCTTATATAGTGACCTACCCCATTAGGAGTCAGCAGATGCCTTCATATCGTTCAAAAACATCCACACATGGCCGTAATATGGCTGGTGCCCGCGCCTTGTGGCGCGCAACTGGTGTCAAGGATGAAGATTTTGGCAAGCCCATCATTGCGGTCGTCAATAGCTTTACCCAATTTGTTCCAGGTCATGTACATTTAAAAGACCTAGGTCAATTGGTGGCGCGGGAGATTGAAGCCCACGGGGCCATTGCCAAAGAATTCAACACCATTGCGGTGGATGATGGTATTGCTATGGGGCATGATGGTATGCTTTATAGTCTGCCGAGCCGCGAGATTATTGCCGATAGTGTTGAATATATGGTCGAGGCCCATTGCGCCGATGCCATGATTTGCATATCCAACTGTGACAAAATTACCCCGGGCATGCTCATGGCGGCTCTTAGGCTCAATATTCCCGCCATCTTTGTCTCGGGCGGCCCGATGGAGGCCGGCAAAACTGAAATCGTCGATCATAAGCTGGATCTTGTAGATGCCATCATCATGGGCGTTGACCCCACGGTAAGTGATGAGATCGTTGCGCAAGTTGAACGCTCCGCCTGTCCCACCTGTGGGTCATGTTCCGGCATGTTCACGGCCAACAGTATGAATTGCCTGACCGAGGCATTGGGGCTGTCCCTGCCCGGAAATGGTTCCCTTTTGGCCACCCATGCCGACAGGAAAGAATTATTCCTCAGGGCCGCGCGTACCATTGCCAGAAATACCAAGGCCTATTATGAAAATGATGACAGCCGCCTCCTGCCGCGCAATATTGCCAATTTTAAGGCCTTTGAGAATGCCATGACATTGGATATTGCCATGGGCGGCTCGACCAATACCGTGCTTCACCTGCTTGCTGCGGCCCAGGAAGGCAACATAGATTTCACCATGGACGATATTGATCGCCTCTCACGAACCGTACCAAATATCTGTAAAGTAGCCCCCGCCTCCCAGAAATATCATATGGAAGATGTTCACCGCGCCGGCGGAATCATGGCCATTTTGGGGGAATTAGACAAGGGGGGACATCTTAATAGAGACTGCCATACGGCCCACGGCGGAAGTCTTGCGGAGGTCATAGAAAAATATGATATTAACCGCAGGCCTACCGATGATATTCTGGAATATTACAAGGCTGCCCCCGGCGGCGTACGCACTATCGAGGCCTTTTCCCAAAGCAAACGTTATGTTTCCCTTGACCTTGACCGGGAAAATGGCTGTATCAGAGCCGTCCAGAATGCCTATAGTACCGACGGCGGCCTTGCGATTTTAAAAGGTAATATTGCCCTTGATGGCTGTATCGTTAAGACGGCGGGCGTTGATGACGGTAATTTAACCTTCACGGGGCCAGCGCGCCTTTATGAAAGTCAGGACGATGCAGTGAAGGGGATCACAACGGGCGACGTTAAAGCGGGCGATGTGGTCATCATCCGCTATGAAGGGCCAAGAGGCGGGCCTGGAATGCAGGAAATGCTCTATCCCACGTCATACTTAAAAGCCATGGGCCTTGGCACCAAATGTGCGCTCGTGACAGATGGACGTTTTTCAGGCGGCACATCGGGCCTTAGTATTGGTCATGTCTCGCCAGAGGCCGCCTCCGGCGGTGCCATCGCTTTAATTGAAAATGGCGATATGGTTGATATTGATATTCCAAACCGCAAAATTAACCTGAAAATTTCAGAAGAGATGCTCTCCAAGCGGCGTGACGTGATGGATGCCAAGGGCAAAGACGGCTGGAAACCATCAGCGCCGCGCAGCCGTAAAGTATCCAAAGCCCTCAGAGCATATGGTTTAATGGCGACATCCGCCGATAAGGGCGCCGTAAGAGATATATCAAATTTGGAAGAATAAAGATCACAGATTATTTTCTGAAATAGTAGCTACGCGCTTTTTTTTCCATATTCACCGATAGATGTTGCCTGTTACCTCAACTTCGCGATATAATTTCACATTGCAATTTTCATAAAGGGACATCTATGTCAATCCACCTCTATCGCGGCGACCTGCCTGATCATGTCAAATTCGTCGGCTCCGTCGCCATTGATACCGAAACCATGGGGTTAAACCCCCATAGAGACCGCCTTTGTCTCATTCAATTATCCAGTGGGAATGGTGATGCTCACCTTGTGCAGATTGCTCAAGGGCAAACAAAAGCCCCTAACCTTAAGGCGCTTTTAGAAGACCACCATTTGGTTAAGATTTTTCATTATGCCCGTTTTGATGTGGCGGTTTTGAATAAATATCTTGGGGCAAAAGTGCGGCCCGTTTACTGCACCAAAATTGCGTCTCGGCTGGTGCGAACCTATACGGATCGTCACGGCCTTAAGGATCTTTGCCAGGAATTAATCGGTATTGACATGTCAAAGAAACAACAAAGTTCCGATTGGGGCGCGGATGAACTTTCACAAGAACAATTGGACTATGCCGCCTCAGACGTTTTATATCTGCATAAACTCGTCAATAAATTAAATTTTATGTTGGAACGGTCAGGCCGTACGGAACTTGCAAAATCTTGCTTTGACTTCTTACCAACCCGTACTGATCTTGATTTGCTTGGCTGGGGGGAACAAGATATTTTCTCTCATAGTTAGGGCTATCCCCTTGAAGTAAGGTCTCTAAAATACTACATTTAAAAGGTGATAGTTTCGTTTTCTTTAATATTGGCCTTATGGTATTTCACGATGCCTCCATAAGAAAATAAAAGATCATAAGTCATGACGTTACAGCCTAAAAAAGGTATAATAACATAACAGGATTTTTCTGTGATAGGTAATACGACAAGAGAACAACAAACCAATATGCCAAACAATTTGGGAAATTTTCTTCCCGTTTCCGCCCTTCGCTATCAAGAAATGCAGCGTGAAATCACCCATGTTGCCTTACTCAAAAAAATTATTCCAAGCCTGACGGTTATGGTCTTTATTGCCCTCGTCCTATGGCCTTTATTAAATACTAAGGAAGGTAGTTTTACGCTTGCCATCGACAGGTTGGATGAAAAAGACGCCAATGCCAAACTGATTAAGCCGCGCTATGTGGGTATTGATAAAAATAATCACCCCGTGAATATATCAGCTGAAACCGCTTTTCGTAAAAGCAATGATGATCAGGATTATTATCTAAAAAACCTTATAGCAGATATGGAAATGAGCGATGGCACAGGAATTAAAGTCCAGGCCACGAATGGGAGATTTAATGCCCGTGATCAAGAAATAATTATGGATCGGTCTGTGACAATATCTACGGAAAATAATTTTAACGTTTCGACGAGCCACGCCCTGTTTCACATCTTTACAAAAATCGCAACCGGGGATCATGGCATAACAGGTGACATGCCTTTTGGTTCGTTTCGTGCAGATAAATTTAATGTGGATGTTGAGCATGAGATCATCCGGCTTAAAGAAAATGTTACGCTCAATTTTGACCCAGATAAGCCTCTCAAATTTCCCGTATCAACCCCCTAATAACAACAATACCTAAAGTGGACAGTATTTTGCTCTTAAATAAAAAAATTCATCATATCATCATTACAATATTCTGCGCGGGACTGGCGGTCACAAGTTTCCCCGCAAAAGCGCAGGATACGGCCAATGACATCACCAAAATAGATACGAAAGAACCAGTTAATGTCAGCAAAAGCGTCAGCATAAATGCCGATGAATTAGAAGCCAACATCCGTAAAGATATGGTGGTTTTTGTGGGTAATGTTGTCGTTGTCCAAGAAGATATGACGCTGAAGTCAGATCGCGTTACGGTCTTTTATAAGAAGACAGAAAAAGAAAAGTCCACCATCACCCGTATTGATGCCTCAGGTAGTGTCATCTTAACAACCAAGTCAGAAACAATCCACGCCACATGGGGAATCTACGACTTTACTGATAAAATTATTACGCTTGGCGGGAAAGTTGTCTTAATGAGAAGTGACGGCAAAATAAAAGGCAAAAGATTGGTCTATAATCTGAAAACAGGCCTCATTACCATAGAAGGTAATCCAAAAGAAGATGGCCGCGTAAAAGGACAATTCAAATTGCCTCAAAAATAATGAAAATAATTTTTGTAAGAATAATTTTTTATCAGAAATTTCAGTAGTCTATTAACAATTATACGATAAAATAAAACCATGATCCAAAAACAAGTATCAGAACTTCACGTCGATGCCACGACAACAGTCCCCCAATTAGGGTCGGGACTTGTGATCGATTCTGTCGAAAAAAAATTTCGGAAACGACCTGTCTTAAAGGGCATCAGTCTGAAGGTAGATAAAGGCGAAGTTGTCGGTCTTTTGGGGCCAAACGGCGCCGGCAAGACGACCACATTCTATTCTGTTACAGGATTGATTGCCCCTGACACAGGAAGAATTCTTTTGGATGGCCATGATATTACCAGCCTTCCCATGTACCGGCGCGCACGCCTTGGCATTGGCTACCTGCCGCAAGAGGCCTCTATTTTTCGCGGCATGACGGTAGAAGAAAATATCTGGGCCATACTTGAAATATGCGAACCAGACAGAAAAGCAAGAGAAGAAATGCTAGAAAGTCTCCTGAATGAATTCTCCATCACACATATTCGCCATGCGTCTGCACTTGCCCTATCGGGCGGCGAACGTCGGCGCGTTGAAATCGCCCGGGCGCTGGCGACGAAACCAAGCTTTATTCTGCTGGATGAGCCCTTTGCCGGTATTGACCCGATTGCCATATCCGACATTCGCAATTTGGTTTCTCATCTTAAGGATCGCGGAATTGGCGTGTTAATAACAGACCATAATGTCAGGGAAACACTGGATATTATTGATAGAGCATACATCATCCATGACGGACAAGTTTTAATGTCAGGAACACCAGAAGAAATAGTCGGCAATGAGGATGTTCGCCGGGTATATCTGGGTGAGAGCTTTAGTTTATAAAGCGGGATAAATAATTATGGCACTTTCGCCACGTATTGAATTAAAATTATCACAGACGCTGGTTATGACTCCCCAGTTGCAGCAGGCTATTAAGCTACTGCAATACTCCAATATTGATCTTACAGATTTCGTCACAGAAGAAATTGAGAAAAACCCTCTTTTGGAGCTAGGGGATAACGACCAATCCAGCTCTCATACACAGGCCGACGGCAATGATTCCTCTTTTGAAAAAAGTGGCACAGGTGACGAAAAAAAACAGGCCACCGCTGATGATTATCTCAATAATCCAGGTTCTGAAGGCCTAAATTCTGAATCCGCCCTAGACACCAATTTCGAAAATGATTTCAATAATGACTGTGTTAATGATTCTGTGCCCAATAGCCTGTCCAATAATGACCTCGGTCTCAGCTCACATGCGATGATTGGCGGCGGCGGCAGCTTTGAAAATTCCGACTTTTCTACGGATCTTGGCCTCACAGCAGAAATTTCCTTAAGTGATCATCTCTTAGCACAGTTAAATTTATTCTCACAAGACGCCAATGACAAAAACATCATACGTTTCCTGATTGGCATGCTGGATGATTCTGGTTATTTAACCGAAAGCAGTGACGTGATCGCCGAACGTTTTGGCTGCGCGACAGAAGAGATAGAACGGCTTGTGATCATTGCACAAACAATGGAACCTAATGGCGTTTTTGCCCGCAATTTATCTGAATGCCTCAAAATTCAGCAATGCAATAATGACCGTCTTGACCCTGCGATGGATATTTTTCTTGATAACCTGCCCCTCTTGGCCAATAGAGATTATGATGCCCTGATGCGCTTGTGCCAGGTTGACGTCGAAGACTTGAAATATATGATTGAGGAAATTCAAGACCTCAACCCAAAACCTGGACTTGCCTTCAGTCATAGTATTTCTCAGACGGTTATTCCGGATGTTTTTATCCGTAAAAATCCAAAGGGTAACTGGGTCGTCGAACTTAATAGTGCGACATTGCCCAAGGTATTATTCAACAATAATTATTTCATGGAAATCAAAAGCCACGCGAAGGATAAGAAAGACAAAGATTTTTTAACCGACTGTGCCGCTTCGGCAAATTGGTTGATGAAAGCCTTGGATCAAAGAGCACGAACAATATTAAAAGTGTCCTCAGAACTTGTTAAGCATCAAGAGGAATTCTTTGAAAAAGGCATTCAATTTCTTAAACCTTTAAATTTAAGAACCATTGCCGATGCCATAGAAATGCATGAAAGTACCGTGAGTCGCGTCACATCTAACAAATATATCGCCACTAATCGTGGTATATATGAAATGAAATATTTTTTCACCACAGCCCTCTCTTCAATGGCGGGGGGGGAGAGTCATTCTTCGGAATCTGTCAAGCATACCATACAGAGTTTAATTGATAGTGAGCAACCCAAGAAAATTCTTTCTGATGACAAGCTGGTCACTATTTTAAAGTCAGAAGGTGTTGATATTGCAAGAAGAACTGTCGCAAAATACAGGGAATCATTAAATATACCATCCTCCATACAAAGGAGGAAAGACAAGAATGCTGCTTTTTAAAAAAAACAACAAGGAAAAAATACAGATAACGTTTCCGGTTGAAAGTAGTTATACTGAAAGACGTGAAAATACAATTTCATTCTTTCAGACACAGCGGAATTTGGTGGATGCTTGACAATGATTAAGACAGACACTAAGTTCCCCGCCGTCGTACAATGTTTTTTTACATATTGTATGGGCTCTCATTAAAATAAGTTATCTGAGAATGGTTATCGTTAAAATGAACATTATCGTTACTGGCAAACAAATGGACATTGGGGAAAGCCTGAAGTCTTATATCGAAGGTCATCTAGACGGAATGGTTGATAAATATTTCGAAAATACAATTGATTCAATCGATGGAACTGTAACGATGTCGAAAAATGCCCACCTACATCGCGCAGATTGCAATGTACATTTGGGGCATGGGGTCTATTTACAGACCCACGCAGAAGAAATAGACGTCTATGTTGCCTTTGACACGGCGGCTGAAAAAATGGAAAAAAGATTACGGCGTTATAAACGGCGCCTGACCAATCACCATAAAGAACGATCAAACCCGATACCGATAATGTCGGCGCAATATAATATCCTGATCGCAGAAGACGAAACCAAGGACGAGCCTTCAGAAAATTTACCGCCCGCTATTATTGCTGAAATGCAGTTAGATATACCTGACGTTTCCGTAAGCGATGCGGTTATGAGACTTGACTTAGGTGAGTTACAAACTCTAATGTTCCGCAATAGCGCACATGGGGGCCTGAATGTGGTTTACCGGCGCACAGATGGGAATATTGGCTGGATAGACCCAAGAATAGATTAAAAACAGTCATATAATTTGGATTAACAACAGAAAATTATCCGCATGGAAATAACAGATCTCATTAATTTGAACGCTATAGTTCCAGATTTAAAGGTATCCAGCAAGAAGCAAACCTTGCAGGAGCTCGCAAATTACGCCGCAAAGATCATTCCGCATGAAAAACATGAAATTCTTGATGTTTTACTGGAAAGAGAAAGACTGGGAACAACCGGTGTCGGACATGGCGTTGCCATTCCACATGGAAAATTCTCTGGTCTTGACCGTCCCTATGGTCTCTTTGCACGGCTAGACCAGCCTGTAGATTTTGATTCTCTTGATGATCAGCCGGTTGACCTTATATTTCTTCTTCTTGTACCCGAAACAGCGGGCGCGGATCATCTCAAAGCACTGGCTAAAGTCTCAAGAACGCTCAGAGATCAAAGTGTTTGTGATAAATTACGTGGTTCAGAGGGGGGAGACGCCATATATGCTATACTCACCTCTTTCCCGCGATCAAGCCATGCGGCATAACACACACTAAACGCAATATAAAAAAAGCCCCCTGTATATGTTCAGGGGGCTTTTTCCATTTATGGCAAGGGTTATATAAATAAACACAAATATTTATACGCCGTTATCCTTCTTTATCACTCTTTTCTTGGAATATACTTTTTGGCGGAATTTTTCTGCCTTTTTAACATCCTCTTCCGGCACAGTGCCTTCGGCTACTTCAGGGATACGAACCCAACAGTCTGTGCCTTGCTGCCTTATTTTTTTACAGGCAACCTGCGCCTCTTCCAAACTTGTCAAAGGCCCCGCATTCAAACGGTAATAAAATCCATGTGGCCCGCCCTGATATTTAGCGTCCCCAAGGTCAATTTCTGAGCGACGTGGTTCTAGTCCGCCGATGATATCAAAATATTTCTTTTTGAGTTTATGCCATCCCGGCATTAATTCTGCTTTAGTACGGTAAGCCGCTATCTGCAACGCCCAGCCTTGTGGCCCGAGCAAGGGCGGAACATTTTCTTCTTCTGGCTCTACCACAGCAATAGGTTCTGGCGGTACCTCCACCAAACGGGCAACTGTAATATTTTTAACGCGGCTGTTATCATCGTAGGTTTCATTTGCTGGCTCTGATGAATCCGTTTTGCGACTTGTCGATTGCCGAACAACCGCATTAAACCGGTCATCAGATGAAAGGCTCGCCAGAACCCTGAAATACCTGAGGTTATCACTCGTTAAGTCAGGCCCGTTATCAATAGAGAGCAGACGTGACGACATTGTTTCATTCCCCGCCAAGGCATAGGCCATCGCTAAATTCTGCCTATGCTTTGCGCCAGCATCCTTATGCTGAGCGGCGAGTTTCAATACATCAATGGCTTGATCGTAACGGGATTGCAACGCGAGCGATAATCCATAATTATTTAAAAGTGTCAAATTATCCGGAGAAATAACAAGACCTTTTTTATAAACATTCAAAGCGGCCTGGGCATGTCCTTGCAATTCAAGGGCTAGGGCAAGGCTGCTGATCACATCTACATCACGTCGATTAAGGGAAAGTGCATCCTGCAAAATCGGCACCGCCATCGTCGGACGATTGAGAGCAATATAGGCTTTTCCCAGTCCTTTAAGCGCACTCAAGTTTCGTTCATTGCGCGATAAGGCCGATTGATATGCTTTTTCAGCCTGCTGATATTGACCAATAGCCCGTAAAGAATCACCAAGGCCAACGAGTGGTGCAGCGGCGAAAGGGTGCCATGTCGTCGCCCGTCGATATAGCGGAATTGCCGCGTTATGATCGCCTTGCTGTGCCATTTCATTGGCCAAGGCTAAAAAACTGCTTTCCGACGCCGTTGTATCACCCGTTCCGACCGCGACGACGGATTTGCTCTTGATATTCTCATATTGGGCCGCCTTAAATTCAGGGCCGTGAGCGCATGCCGCCAGCAAAAGAGGCAGCGCCGTCATCACCATCAGTCTGCGAATATTTTTAGCTAAGGCTTTTTTAGCCCGTGTTTCTTTAGGGTCTTGCATCATCTTACATTCCATTCTCTAAAGATTTTGGATATATCTTTATTTTCCCTGTCACTTCTGTGAAGCCATCTTTATTTTCTGAATCTTATCATTATTTTCTTCAATATAAAGGTCTAAAGCTTCGCTCAGGATCATTTGGCAGCTTTTGCGCGTATAGGCAGAATGTAATTTTAACCTAAGATGGTCATCTTCTTCCATACGTAACGTCATCGCAATACGTTTGTGACTTTTTCTTGGGGTAATATTTTGCTCATCTTCCCGTGTCTGAGCCGCCGCTTTTGCCTGTTCTCTATCGCGCGTCACAGGCTTATCCACCTCAAGATGAGAAAAGCGATCCAGGGCCTGTTTATTCATAGATAAATTTGCCCGAGTGGGTGCCGCAGCACCTTTCCTCGCCAGCAATGACCCTGTCAATCGAGATACTTGTTTTACATTTTTCATCTTTTTAAGCCTGTATTTGTCTGCGACCAAAACCACCGCGCTGAGTTGACCCTTTTACCTGAACCGATTGGTTTTGAAAGATGGTTCTTCTGAAATTCTTTTCCAATCTGTCATTTATATATTCCCATAATTCTTCGATCTCTACGGCCGATTTACCTTTGGGATTAACTTCCATCACTGTTCTGCCATCAATCATGGAAGAGGCATATTCAGTTCTGTGATGAAGGGTTATGGGAGCAACGGTTCCATGTTGCGACAAAGCAATCGCCGCATCGGACGTAATGCGCGCACGGGGCGTCGCGCCATTAACGACAAACATAAAAGGTTTATCTGTTCGATCCGCCAATTCAACCGTGCCGCCGGCTGCCCGAAGATCATGAGGGCTGGGCCTTGTGGGAATAACAATAAGATCAGACACGCAAATGACGCTCTGAATAGCAAGCGTTATGGCGGGCGGCGTATCGATCACAGCCAATTTAAACCCCTGCTCCCGAAGTTCATCTAAATCTGTCAAGAGCCGTGAAATATTTGTTTGGGCAAAAGCAGGGGTCGGGGCTTCACGTTCATTCCACCATTCTGTCAAACTTCCCTGCGGATCAGTATCAACCAAAACAACCGGCCCTGCTCCGGCCAATTCCGCTTGTACCGCGACATGACCGCTCAGCGTTGTTTTTCCGGATCCACCTTTTTGTGAGGTAAATGCTAAGACACGCATATATATCAACCTTGTTTAAATATTAAAAAGGCCCAACGTCACACAATAGTTTTTACGGGCATTATTACAATGAGAGGATTATGGCATGCAGGTCTTAAGGAATGGTAAAATAAAGATAACCTTTTTCTTTTCTAACGCTTTGATAATCAATAGATTATTCATAAAATTTTCTCTATAATCAATATAGAATATAAATTTGAACGGGAAGAAAGCCACATCTGTGCTTTCAGGGAAGGAACAATAAAAAATGCAAAATGCCTTTTTAAAAAAACATGCTTGTACCATTTTGATCATAGGCAGCAGCCTGTGTTCCCTGCCCAATACCAGCTCCGCAACAGTTGCCGATGGGGTCTATGCCTATGAAAAGGGGGATTACCAACAAGCCTTGATGGAATGGTTGCCCTATGCCGCACTGGGAAATTCCAATGCCTTATATAATCTTGGCCAACTATACAGGATGGGACGCGGGGTGGAGATAAATTATGCCAAGGCAAAGGATTATTACCTCCGCGCAGCGGAAAAAGGCCATATCGGGGCACAACGCAATTTAGGAACTTTATATTATTTTGGACGTTTAGGTGATGCGGATCATGCCCAAGCGCTGAGTTGGCTGACCATGGCGGCCATAAGCGGGGATGCAAGGTCACAGCTTATGGTCGGCACCATGTATTTTAACGGTGAAGCAGGCAAGAAAGACAACATTCGAGCTTATGCCTGGATTCTTCTGGCCTCTCAAAATAGATTAACGAGCGCCGCCAATACGCTGAAAAAATTGATAACTGTCATGACGCCAGAGGAGATTGATCAGGCCAAGAAACTCTCTGTAAACTTGATTTCCCCGAGAATGTCGCCTGACGACCATGGACTTATGGTGGGCCAACAGGTTCGTACCAAGACCGCTCCCTCAGACGTTACCGCCCCCAACGCGAAGAACATCGCGCCGCCAACACAACAAGAGCCAACCCTAAAAGAAACCAAGGTCAAGGGGACGGAGGCCGCCGTTCAAGCAGCGACGGCAGCCGATAAATACCGCGTGCAAATAGCGTCATTTCGCACAGAAGAGGCCGCCGATAAGGCTATGCGTATCATCGAAAGAAAATTTGCCCCTCTTTTAAAGGGCAAAGACGGCTTAAATGATAAATATGGAAAAATAGAATTTGCCGACCTTGGTGAAAAGGGCATCTATTACCGCTTGCAGATCATGCCTTTTGCTCAAAGGCGTGATGCAGAGGGAGTCTGTGATCACTTCAAGAAAAAGGGCCAAAATTGTTACGTGATCAAGACCCCCTAGGTCACGTTTCCCTATAGGTCACGGCAACAAGGCCTCGCACGCTGTTCCCCATATATATTTCATCGCTTTGGATGAGATCGGCGGGCGTTACGTCCTTTTCAAGAATCATACAGGATAAATCATCCATCAAGGATTGCCTTAAGACGCCCTTCAATAATCCGCTTGTTCCGGGGGGCGTATAGAGTATATCCCCTTGCTTCAAGAATATATTATGATAGGTGCCTTCCGTAATATGTCCCCGCTCATTGAGAAAAATCACGTCATAGCTGCCATACTTCTTTTGATGATCCCGTAAGGTGTGATCATAAAATTCACGATCTGTGGTTTTGTGACATAACAGGGGATTTTGACTATCGATGGGCGTATCTGACAGCGTTATAATTCTCATTTCGTGATGATCACGCGGTTTGATCGGAAGAGAGGTGATAGACACATGCCCCTTTTGCGACAGAAGCAGGCGCACCTTCCATTCACGGGAGGGGTCAAGATACGCCGAATGGCCGCACAGGTCATTTAAGATGGCCGCTTCATCAAAAATAAAATCAAAATAAGTGGAAGATGATTTAAGGCGGGCAATATGCAAGTCGAGAAGCTGATAACCCGCCTCTTCAGACCAGCGCAGACTTTCAAGTAACGCAAACTCCTTATAGGCCTTTGTGGCAAATCGCGCCTTCAACAAACATTCCTCATATTCGGCAGCCCCGTCAGAATCCGCGATGATGGCACTGCCGATCCCCATTTCCCCTTGACCGAATTTATCAATGGTAACGGTACGAATAGGGACGCTGAAACAGCAATCGCCATCAGGGGCTATATAACCGATGGCGCCGGTATAGATCCCGCGTGGTGACGGCTCCAGTTCAGATATAATTTCCATGGCTCTCATTTTTGGGGCGCCTGTCACTGACCCACAGGGAAATAAAGCCTTGATCAGGTCGATAACATCACGATCATCCGGCACTTCGGCTGTAACCGTTGACGTCATCTGAAAAAGCGTTCGGTATTTTTCCACATCATACAGGCTTTTCAACTTCACTGAGCCAGGCACCGCGATTTTGGCGAGATCATTACGGAGCAGATCGACGATCATCAAATTTTCTGCACGGTTCTTCTCGTCATTTTTCAAATACGTCATTTTTTCCTGATCTTCTGATGCCGTACGGCCACGTGGGCACGTGCCTTTCATTGGGCGAACGGTAATATTTCGGCCTACCTTCTTGAAAAACAACTCCGGACTGAGAGAGAGAACGGACAGATCATCAGATGTGATATAGGCCCCATATTCGACCTTTTGCGCTTTTCTCATGGCAGCAAAATAGCTTTCCGTCCGCCCAGAAAAATCGAACTTCGCTTTTAGGGTATAATTGACCTGATAAATATCGCCCGCCGTCAAATAATCATGAATTTTTTCGACAGTATTTTCATAATCTTCCTGGGAAATATTAAGCCTTACATTCTCCACATAGGCCTGAACATCATGTCTGTCATTGACGCACGCCGCCCAATGATCGTCGCTATCTGCAACGCTTAACCTGTGGCGTTCTTTATAAATGCCAAAACATAGAAAAGGAACGTCATATGAGTTATGGGCTAATTTTGTCAGTTTCCCTTCAAGATAGAGTCCCGTTTCATAACTTATCCAGCCCGCCACATAATAGCCAGCCTTCAAAAAATGCCTTATTTGTTCAAAGGCACTTTGAATTTCAGATGGTTCCGTTGCCGTGATGACCGCCGTCGCCTCTTTAAAAACATAGGATTCTGCCAGACAATCATCCAGATAAACGGAAAAATTTCCCAATGGTTTTTGCTTCATATATTTTCAGTCACAGGGTCAAAGATTAAAGCGTGACGACCTTCCCGTCGCGCAAAGTCACTATAGCAGACGTGTGAGGGATTTTTTTAAGACATTTTTTTATTTCTGTCATGGGCATGGCGTAAAAGGCCGTTGATAAGGCATCTGCTATGGTCGCTTCGGGGGATAATACCGTCACCGATAAATATCGATTGGCACTTTTACCCGTTTTGGGATCAAATAAATGATGATGCTTCCCGCTCGCATCAAAAATATCGCCTGACCCTGCTGAGGTTGCCACCGCACCTTCGGTAATGTCAAGAATCCGTGAAATGTCCCCCAAATTTCGCGGGTCAGCCAAGCCTATGCGCCAAGGCGACATATCCCCCTGAGGCCCCAAAGCACGATATTCCCCCATATCCACCAGAACAGACGTCATGCCTTCGCTTTTGAGATAATCAGCGACACGATCCGTCACATATCCTTGGGCTATGCCGTTAAGTGTCACGGCCATGCCCGCCTGGTTAAAGAAAATCCTGTCCGGCGATAATGATATTTTCTCATAGCCGACAAGATGATACATCTCGTCAAAGTCCCGACTGTCCTTGACCTCAGCCGCGTATTTTGATCTATAATATTGCCATAAGGGCTGAACGGTAATGTCAAAAGCGCCCTCTGTTTGCTGGCTTATGTCACATGACGCCTTGATTAAATTCCTAAAATCTGCGGGCGGATGATGAAGCACGCCTGTACGGTTTAAATGACATAGGAGTGAGCTATGATCATACAGGCTGAATAATTTCTCCATATCCCTCATAAGGCGGATCGCTTTTTTTATGATGCGCTGTGCGGCAAGCTCATCATCGTGATAGAGCTGAAGCGACACCTCTGCCCCAAGGGCAAATCCCTGCCAGTGATGCTTTTTAGCGCCCACAGATGCCATTCCCCACGCCAGAGGCACCCTTGGGACAGCGCAGGCCGCCATGCCTGCGGCGATTAATGTGATCATCCGCCTTCGAGGTAATTTAAGGTGTTTTTTTTGCATCATATTTCCGCACAACATTGACTGAATATTATTTATACAGATTTTTTTTCAATAGTATTATATTTTTGCAAATAATAATGCAAATCAAATTTGACAAGGCTTATTAATAATGATAATAATTCTTAATAATAGCTATAACTGATGAAATGAGACCCTATATGACACATATTAAAATCCACACGACCCTTTTGGGCCTCGCGCTCCCCTTAAGCTTCTTTATCACGACATCATTTGCAGAGGATCTACCGAGCAAGGAAGAAATGTGGACGATGATACAGCAACAACAGGCACAGATAAAAAGACTTGAGGCCATTGTTGGCGTCACAAATAAGGCGTTATCCAAAACCACAGTAAGGCTAGAAGAAAATGAAAAGAAAATTGAAGCGGCCGGTGACGCCCTAGACCAAATCTCCAATAGTTCAGGCGGCAAGAGCAGACCGCCCACATCCGTTGGTGGCTATGCCGAATTACATTTTAACGGCGGCCGTACCGATCAAATTGACTTACATCGCTTTGTGGTTTTTCTCAGTCACGAATTCAGTGACAAAATCCGCTTCTTTAGTGAATTAGAAATAGAACATGCCGTCGTGGAAAACGGCCAAGTTGGTGCCGTTGAGATGGAACAGGCCTATGTGGAGATGGATATCAATGAAAATAACCGCGTTGGCGTTGGTGTCCAGCTCATTCCCATCGGAATTTTGAACGAGACCCATGAGCCACCAACATTTTATGGCGTTGAACGCAACAATGTGGAAAAAAACATCATCCCCGCCACATGGTGGGAGCCTGGGGTCAGATTAAGCGGTAATCTGACAGAAAGCCTGAGCTATGATCTTATGATGCATTCCGGCCTGGACACCACAGGCCAGGCCTATAAAATCCGTAGCGGCCGCAAAAAAGCTGCCAAAGCCCCGTGGAAAAATGCCGCCGTCACCGCTCGCGTGACTTGGCAAGCCATGACGGGGGTCGAAATCGGCGCGACCGTTCAATATCAAGATGACATTACACAAAGCAGCCCTGCCGATGAAAATGCCGCCGCCACTTTGTTTGAAATCCATACCGACCTTAAACGGGCCGTTAGCAAGAATGGCACATTCGGCTTTCGCGCCCTCTTCGCCCAATGGAACATCAAAGCGGCCCAAGCCGACCTCATTGGCCGTAATATACAGCGTGGCTGGTATGTCGAGCCGTCTTATAAAATTACCATCGACGATAACAATGCCGTTGGAGTCTTTGCCCGCTATAGCGTCTGGGATAATGAAGCCGGTGATAATATTAAAAGCAGCTTTCGGCAAACAACGGTGGGCCTTAACTATTGGCCCCACGAAAATGTCGTTTTGAAATTAGATTATCAAATTGATAATTTTGACCAACAGACCAGCGAAGATAACAGAATAAATCTCGGTATTGGCTTACAATTCTAAAAAATAGGGGCGATACATCATCATGCGTATATATTTATTGATAATTTTGTCTTATCTGATATTTTCTCCCGCTTTTTTATGGGCTGAAAACGATAAGGAATACGTAAAAACAACCGACTATATCTCCGCAGCCCTTGGCGCAATGCCTGAAAAATCTTCCGTTATTTGGATAACCAAGGACATAAGACCAGATATTATTAAAATATTACGCCGATCAAACTTCCCCCTGCGCTACCGCTATTATCGGCGCGGCAACCACACCGTCTGGATACTCGACGAGATCGGCAAGGTGATGCCCATAACCACGGGCGTCACCATTGAGGATGGAAAAATCATCGACCTGACAGTACTGACCTATCGGGAAAGTCACGGATCGGAAATTCGTTTTCCCGCCTATAGCAATCAATATAATAGCGTTACGTTAACCAATGGACTGCACCTATCAAAGCCCATCAACGGCATTTCAGGCGCGACCCTCTCAACAAATGCCATGAAAAGGGTCAGCCGTTTGGCCTTATATTTACATAACAAGGTTTTGGAAAAAGATGGCCCTTCACAAAAAAAATAATCCTGTTGTTTCTCAAAAAACACTTCGGCGCTGGCATCGATGGGTTGGCTATAGCGCCTTTATTCTCGTCCTGACATTAAGTATTACGGGCCTTATTCTCAACCGCACTGAAAAATTTGACCTCAATAACATCACCGTTAACAATCCTTATATCTTATCTCTATATGGCCTGACGCCCAAGACGCCGCCTGTGCAATTTAAAGAGGGGCCTCTCTGGCTCAGCTGGCTAGAGGGGCGCTTATATCTCAATAGCACCCTCATCGGGCAGAATACCGACCTTCCCCTTGGCATTGCGGCCACGGGTGAGCTGATCATCGTGGCAAGCAAAGACCGCCTCTCACTTTATAGCGCCGATGGCTCCTTGATCGAGACGTTAGGAAAGAACGCCCTTCCCGGGCAAATCACCGCCCTGGGCAGAAGCAAAACAGATAAAATTTTTATGAAAAGTGGCGGCCAGACATTTAGCGCGGATGAGGACTATATTTCTTGGCTAAACAGTTCGCCTTCTGAAGATATTCTATGGTCTCACCCCCAAGCCGCGCCGGACGCCATTACCAAAAAAATATTACAGGACTTCCAAGGTCAGGGCGTGAGCTTATATAAAATTATTCTGGATTTACATTCAGGCCATATTTTTGGGTCATTTGGCTCTTATCTTATGGACTTGGCCGCCATAAGCCTTATATTCCTCTGCGTTACAGGATTAATGACGCGCAGGCCTAACAATGGTGGCCAGCGCAATAAAAGATAAGGATTTAAGGTGACAATACTGCAAATTATTGTGCTGGCAATTGTTCAAGGCATTACGGAGTTTCTCCCCATCAGTTCTTCTGGACATCTTATTCTTGTCCCTGCCCTGATCGGTTGGCCCGATCAAGGCTTAATGATGGATGTGGGCGTCCATATGGGAACCCTTGCCGCCGTTATGGTGTATTTTCGTTCTGATGTATTACGTATGACAATCGCATTCTGGAAAATAATTACAGGGAACAACACCGTTAAGGCACAGGATAAAAAAATTACCCTTGCCCTTATTCTCTCAACGATTCCCATTATCATCATTGGGGGAATAGTCTCCAAATATGGCTGGAATGATGTCTGGCGAACAATGGAAATCATCGGCTGGACAAGCATCATTTTTGGGCTATTACTTTATGTTCTGGATCATAAATGCACTATAACACAAAAAATTTCGGAACTGACCTATGGTCACGCGCTTATTATAGGCCTTGCTCAGGTTCTGGCCATTATTCCTGGGGTAAGCCGGTCGGGCATTACGATGACCGCCGCACGCGGATTAGGGTTTAGCAGAACAGAAGCCGCGCGTTTTTCCATGCTCATGTCCATACCGACCATTATGGCTGCCGGTGCCGTCGAAGGCTTAAAACTTGCCGAAAGTGGTGATTTTACGCTTGGTGCAGATATTATTTTGGGCGCTGGCCTGTCTTTTCTTACGGCCTTGCTCGCCATTGCCGCCCTGATGAAATGGCTAGAAAAATCCAGTATGGCCCCCTTTGTCATATACCGCGTTTTTCTGGGGATCGGCTTGCTTTGGCTGGTATATGGTCAATGAATCTTACTTATTACATATAAAAATGCAGTGCAGAAATAATGATGTCCACATTCTCGTTATCACTGGACATGGGTAAGGTGAGGGTAGAATAATATTCAAAATCCTCTGACTCTATCGGCATTTTGCACACTAAATAATAAGGCTCTTTTGTTTTTACCAAATTCGTAAGCCGCTTAACAATATCTTTGGCAAAAGACACATTATCTAAATTCAAACTCGTCCCTTCGAGTTGAAATGCCTCAACAAGATCTGTGCCAAACAAGCGGACTTTAAAACGCGGGGCATCCCCCGGAATAACATCTGCCAACCATATGCCGGATAGAAGCGGTGTAATATCCGAAGGCTCTAAATCCTTGCGGGCTGGCATGCGTAGGTCGCCTTTAATCTTCAGCCAATATTCTAATAAGGCACGCTGTTTATCTGAAGTGAAGCTAGCGGGGTCTAAAGTCATTATTCACCTATCCTTAACTTTTTATATTTTTCACACTTTACCCTATTCTTCACCATACCTAAAATAAGTAATGAAAAATATTATTTATGTTTTTTTAAATAATTTTCTATAAGAGTTGCCAGTCTTACTGGCGTTTCCGACATGGGGAAATGTCCTGAATTTTTTATGGTCTCAATCGTGGCATTAGGGTACCATTTTCCCATGCTTTGCGCGATGACATCTACGGTAATTGCCTGATCATATTCCCCAACAAGAATCAAAATTGGTGTCATATTTCCCTTCACGCCATCAGAAAAATCTGTTTCAGTCCAAGCAAGCATATAATCATGAAAGGCATTGAGATGAGTAGTCTCACGAGACCGCCTGACAATATAATTATACCAACTATCCGACAGGCGGCTGCTGGTCAGAAAGTTTAAAATACCAAGACGAAGACCATCATCTTCAATAGCACCATGAAACAATTGTTTGCCGCTCTCGTCCAGTGGAGATCCACTTGCCGGCACAGGCGTTATGGCAACGACGGCTTTAACGCGGCCAGATGCCAATTGCATAATTTTCTGAACGGCCATCCCGCCCATAGAATGCCCGGCGGCATGAAAATACGTCCAGCCCAGATGATCGGCAAGGTCAATTGCATCACAGGCAATCTGGTCAATGGTGTGATCTCCCGCCATGGCCATGGACATCCCATATCCTCTGTAATCCATAAAGGCATAGGTAAAATTGTCCCCATCCAAATAAGGCAACATGGCATCGTAAGCCGTAGAATCGCCCCACCAGCCATGAAGTATAATGACTTTTTCTGGCCCTGAACCAATCAGCCTATGGCCGATAATATCCTTAATTACCATATTTCATCCCTGTTCATTTCATATTTACATAAACTCTTTAAGATCAAGCATCTCATAAATTGAATAAATAATACAGAGTGCAGGTGAAAATAATCGCCTTTATCTCACCCAAAGGTCGATCCACCTCAAACAACTTACAATTTAGTATTTATTTATTTACGTTAATATAATAATAGCATGACGTATGATAAAATAACAACAGGACTCAAAGTTTCATAGAATCCTCCGTAGGATCGGCAATGGCAGAGCGCACAACAGGACCACACAGCTTGTTATGGTGGCTCTGCCGCTGGCCGTTGAGGAATCAGAATGAGGAAATATGGATCAAAAACTAAAAAATTTAATTGAGCATAAAGAAAAGCTCTTCTGGAGCCTTCAAATTTCTGGCTGGCTCGCCTATTGCGCCGCACGAACCTTAAATGCCTATGCGCTTGGGGAAAAACCGGAATTTATATATGCCGTCATGATGGGCGTTATCGGCGGCTTCTGGATCACCATTGGGCTGAGGCATATTTACCAATATTTGCGCCAATCCCGCCTCTCGCCCTTATGGCTTCTCCTGTCCATTGTCGTCTGTATCGGCATAGGTTCTATGCTGTTTTCCTTTATTGAGGTCTGGTCGATGAACCAGTTGTATGATCCGGATTGGACGATGCATGGCCTTGGTTTCCTCTATCGCACGCTTTATGATACCTTTGTTTTAATGGCATGGACGGGACTATATTTTGTCATCAACAATCATTTCCAACTTCAGAAGCAAAAAGAAATGTATCTTCTGGCCTCCGCGCAGGCTCACCAGGCGCAGCTGAAAATGTTACGTTATCAATTAAATCCGCATTTCCTCTTTAATACGCTTAACGCTATTTCTACCCTGGTTTTGGAACAGCAAACCAAAGAAGCCAATAGCATGCTGACGAAACTGAGTGCCTTCTTAAGATTTTGCCTCGTGAGCCAGCCGACGCAAAAAACTACCTTGGATGAAGAACTCTATGCGTTGTCCCTATATCTTGATATTGAAAGGGTGCGTTTTCAGGAGCGTCTCAAAATTATCATAGATATTTCTGACGAGGCTAAGGTCGCCCTGATACCAAGTTTGTTATTACAGCCGCTAGTGGAAAATGCCATAAAATATGCAATAAACACACAAATTGACGGCGGCACGATAACCATAAAAGCGCGGATTAAGGCCAAAAGTAAAGCCAAAAGCAAAAGTAGCATAACAGAAAAAATACTGCATCTTACGTTATCTGATGACGGGCCTGGAATCAGTCATACCAAAACGGAAGCAGAAAACCAGAAGTCGAGCGGGGTTGGTCTTGAAAATACCAAAGAGAGGCTCCGCAAGCTCTATCCCGGACAAAGCAGTTTTGAGATCATAAGCCGTCAGCCGACGGGCGTAATGATCACCATAACGATTCCCTATGAAACCCATCAAGATAAAAATTCAGCCCGTTAATACTAAAACTTAAAAATCAGAGGTTACGCTATGACAGGTATAAAAATCAGAACATTATTAGTTGATGATGAGCCACTCGCCCTGCGCGGTTTAAAACTTCGCCTGAAAGAATTTGATGATGTAGAGATCATTGACACCTGTGCCAATGGCCGGGAAGCGATCAAGAAAATACGGGCCGAACGCCCTGCCCTGGTGTTTCTGGATATTCAAATGCCCGGTTTTGATGGTTTTGACGTGGTTAAGGCACTGGCGAAGGAAGAAATGCCCTTAATCGTCTTTGCAACGGCATATGATCAATATGCCATCAAGGCTTTTGAAGCCCATGCCATAGATTATCTTTTAAAACCTATTGACGAAACCCGCCTGGAAGAGGCTATTCTCAAGATAAGAACGGTCATTCAAGAGCGCATTACCATAGAGCAAAACGCCAAGCTGATTGACCTCATTCGTTCAATAGATAACCCCCCAACCCTTGAATTATCCGAAATTATAAATTCAACGGAATTGCCGGTTGAAAATCGTTATGAATCACATCTTCATATCAAAGATCGCGGACAAATTACCCGCGTTAATATCTCCACAATCGAATGGATTGATGCGGCTGGTGACTATATGTGCCTCCATGCGGAAGGAAAAACCCACATCCTGAGAGAAACAATGAAAAATATGGATAAGCGGTTAGATCCCGAAATATTTCAGCGGGTTCACCGTTCAACGATCATCAATCTATCCAAAGTGAGCGAGCTTCACCCAACGAGCGGTGGGAAATACCAAATAACCTTAAAAAGTGGGGCTAAATTACAGGTAAGCCGTAATTATCGCAACGTGCTTGCCAGATTTCTTTAGCCAGATTTTTGTAATCCTTTAACAAGAGGAGGGCTACATATCCGGAAGTTCGTCAATCTTATCTCTATTGGCTTTCTTTAAGTCTAGCATGGCCATCTTTATCTTGTCGCGTTTTTCCTCTAAGGCCTTATGTGACCCCCCAGGTTTTCCTTGAGCCTTCAAAAGAACCAAATTCAATTCAGTAGAAAGTGCCGTAAATTTTTCCAACAATTGTCCCGAGGCATTGGAAATCGTTGCCAAGTCTTTGGCCGCCTGATTCAAGTCGCCAATGATACTATTTTTATCATTGGCCGATTCCTCAATTTTTTTCTGCTTTTCATCAAGTTTTTTAAGGCTGACGTCCATGAAATCACCTAATTTTACATAAGTAGATTGAACCTCGGTAGCCAATGTTGTGATAATTTTCTCCGTAGATTTTTGAGTAGCTTTTTCACTGGTTATCAGAACCTTCTGCATATCCGCAATATGTTTAACAATGGCACTTGCTTGTTTATCCATTTGCTTGGAAAATTCTATATTAGAACCGGACAAATTCTTTGTCATCTGTTCCGCAGAATTTGCCATATCTTTAAGGGTCTTGTTGAGATTCTTTACCTCAGTCTCGGATTTTTTTTCCATATTATGGGAAAAATTAACGAGTGTTTTTGACAAAATATCGTCCAATTTACTTTCCTGCTCCACAGACAAGGCAGTCACAGCCTTGGAGATCTCAATCATTGACTTATCAAAACTATTCTGCGACTTGTCAAAACTCGTCCGCGTTTTATCAAGACTATCGCGCATGATAATTTCAAACTTTTCCACCGTAGAATGGCTTTCAAGCTGTTCTTTAATTTTGCATAAATCTTGCTGCCAATCACTTTGGAAAAATAAATTATCTATCATTCTCGCCATTTTTTTTACTTCTTGAGATAACAGAGAAATGGCAATATTTCCTATTCCTGTTATAATCACGGCGGTGGTCAAACAGTATAAAAAGGCGATTCCGCCTGATTGTAAACCTGAAAATAAGAGCGGGCCCTGCCCTTCTTTAAGGCTGAAAGCGACGATTGAGATACCTAAAGAAATAGTGCCGATAGCAACCATAATCCGTGCATAAAAAATGAAAAAACCCATCAGAAGATTATCTTTAACCAGTCTATCCTCGTTAAAATAAGTGGCGGCGCTGACCCTGGCTTTCACGGGCGCTATGCTGTAGCTTTTTCGCGCGTTTTTCAGGCCTGCTTTCTTGATGACCCTTATGTTTTTAAGGGTCTCGGCCTTGACGTCTTGTTCCGCACCCTGAATAAGATACGGACTATAAGAGTCCACGACATCACTTATAAATCCGAAGTCTTTGAATTTTGACAAAAACGTTGCTTTATCCGTATTGTGCATCGGGTTAGAGATTAAAGGGAGTTCTTTTAGGATATTTTTCGCCGCGATCAGGTGGTATAAAACATACGTGACAGGAAAAATAAGATATAACGCAAAAAAGACAAGCCCAAAAAAGCTTATAAAATTGGCAAGAGCAACAAGATCACTCTTCACCAGCAAGGACATATAATCCTGGGACAAATTTTCCGTTATCACCATGCCAATCAAAGTGACAAGTAAGGAATGAAAAAAATACGTTAATATTATAGATATCAGGCCCAACAAAAAAAATGTTAGATTTCTTGACATGATCTTCACCCTCGCAGTCTATATCTTTATTTCAAGTAAAATGACTTTTGCCATATTTCTTTGAAAAATATGTAAATTTCTATTATTTTTATTTTAACAACTTAAAGATAATATACCACCCTTATAGAGGCACTCTTTGAAAAAGAAAATATGACAAATACAACAGATAAATTAAATAGTACGGATGTTCCCCATATCTTTCACGTCATTCCCTCCTTCGCCCATGGCGGGGTTCCCATTTTGATTTCAATCTTAATGAATCATTTTGGGTCATCCGCGCGTCATAGCCTGCTTTCCACCAATGGTGATTATAGTTGCAGCTCTCGGCTTTCACAAACCATCAATTATACGATTCCCCATATCGGCGATGCGGATAAAGGTAATATGTTACAGCGTATTTACCGGTACCGTAAGGTCATTGCAGAGATCAGACCCGATCTTCTTGTCACCTATCATTGGGGGGCCATGGAATGGGCCATGGCCAATAGCTTTAAGCCTCTCTGTCGTCATTTTCACATGGAAAGTGGATTTGGCCCAGATGAAGCGAAAGGGACAAACCCAAAGCGAAATTTATTTCGGCGCCTGGCCCTCAGAAATATTGAGGGGATCATCGTCCCGTCCATGACACTGAGACGTATTTGCCAGCAGGATTGGGCGTTTGCTGATGATAAAATTCACTATATCCCAAATGGCGTTAATTGTGATCACTATGCGGCGGAGCCTTTAAAAGGCATTATATCAGGTTTTTCCCGTCAAAAAGATGATGTCGTCATTGGCACGATGACCCCGCTACGGCCCGAAAAAAATCTTTCCCGCCTGATAACAGCCTTTCGTGACCTCCGCCTGAGCCATCCCGGCAAAAAATTTAAATTGATCATTATGGGCGAAGGGAATGAGCGCCCTCTCGTTGAAAAATTAATCGCCGATTATGGCCTAAAGGATCAGATATTCTTGCCCGGCCATATTGATCAGCCGGAACGCGCCCTCGGCTGGCTTGACATATATGCCATCTCATCGGATACGGAGCAGATGCCAACCTCCCTTAATCAGGCCATGGCGGCAAGTCTGCCTATCGTCGGGACTGATGTAGGCGACGTTAAATATATGATGCATGATCAGAACAAACCCTTCATCGCCCCGGCGGGCGATGATTTAGCCTTCACCAAAGCAATGATAGCCTTAGCCACGGACGCGGGCCTGAGACAGAAACTCGGTCAAATGAACAAAAAACACGTCAAAGACCGGTTTGATGAGGCGGATATGTTTACAGCCTATGAAAATCTATGGCATATTGCCAAATAATTGTCGTTCGTTTTCAGCCTTATTTTTTAGGGACAATCTTTTCAAAAACAGCCTGATAATTGGCAATGCTATTTTTCCAGTTACGAACATCTTCCACATATTTGCGTCCCGCTGTGGTCATCGCAGGCCAGTCATCCCGGTGATCCAAGAGATTTGTAATTGTCTGCGCGAGATCCAAGGCATTGTCAGGTTTAAACAAAACACCTGTCTTGCCATCCTCAATCAGCTCATTATGTCCGCCAATATTTGAGGCGGCGACAAGTTTATGCTGCGCCATGGCCTCAAGCGGTTTCAAGGGCGTCACAAGATCAGTAAGCCGCATTTTTTTTCGGGGATAAACGAATATATCAACCTGATTATAATAGTCTTGCACCTTATCATGAGGCACCCTACCGGTAAACATAACATGATTTTGAATGCCCATTAAATTGGTGAGCTCTTTTAAGTTATCCTCTTCTGGTCCGCCGCCAACTAAAAGTAGCTTCACATTCGGATTCTTTCTTTGGATGATCGGTAGGCTTTCCAACAGAAACTCTATACCTTCATAATCATAGAATGACCCAATAAACCCAAGAACTATAGCCCCGTCTAAACCCAGCCTAGTTCTCAGTTCTGGGTCATAACCCTCTGCTTTCTGAAATGTCGTAATATCCACGGCATTTGGAATAAGTGATATTTTATCTGTTGGCACGCCTCTTGCGATCAAATCTTTTCGTAACCCCTCACAGATACAAGTTACGGCATCCACTTTATCCATGACGTAAGATTCAAGAAAACGAGATAATTTATATTTTAATCCACCCTCTTTAGTCGTGCCATGGCTAACGGCGGCATCTTCCCACAAGCCACGTTGTTCATATAATACCGGCAGGTTATATTTTTTGCCCGCCCATACGGCTGCCAATCCATTCAAGGCCGGTGAATGTGCTTGCAAAACATCTGGTTCTTCCTTTTCAATGACCTGACATAACCGCCGAAATAAGGTACGCATAAGAAACCATTCGCCCACAATGGGGATTTTAATAAGAAGATTTATATAGCTTCTATAAAAAGTTTTATCATCATAGACTTCCACATCTGCTTTGGGGTCAGGGTGTTTGGGGGACGTCACATGAACGGTCTGCCATCCCAATTTTCTCTGTTCCTTTAAAATGTAATTCGTGCGAAAAACATAGCCTGAGAATATGGGCAATGAATGATCTAATACATGTAATATTTTCATTGTTATTTCCTCTTTATATCAGATTTATTTTCTAAATATTTCGCAATATCTGATAATGTTGTAAATGTTTGAACGCCCTTAATTTCATATTTCTTCATGTCGTTGACAGCCTTAAACAATATCCTTGTCTCAATGCCCGCACGCCTGCCCGCTTCCATATCTGATATTTTATCGCCAACAATCACTGAATTTTTTAAATCTATATTGTGAGCGGCGCTCGCGGCTAATATCATACCTGGTTCGGGTTTTCGGCAATCGCATTTCTTTTTATATTTTCCCAGACCTTCCCTATGATGCGGGCAAAATTGGACGTCTAATATTTCAATATCTTGTTTACGAAATTCCCCTACCATCCAGTCCATAACCAAGAAAAACTGCTTCTCATCATAATATCCTTTGGCAATGCCCGCTTGATTAGTCACAATGATAATTTGATACCCAAGATCACAGGCTACGCGGCATAACTCAAAAATATTATCAACAAATTCTATGTCTTTTATAATATGCGGATGGCCTGAATCCACATTAATCACGCCATCCCGATCCAGAAACAATATCTTTTGGGCAGGCATCTAGGAGAGCCCCTCGATTTTTTTAAGAAAATCAGCCGTCCTGTAATAATCATTCGGCACGCCAATATCTATAAATGCGGCATCAGACTTAAATCCAGCGGGATTTACTTTCTCAATATGAGCCTCAACAAAGGCCTGCTCAAAGGAAAATTTCTCTGGCATATTGAAACCCGTCAACAAATTTTTGTCAATAAGATAGACACCAGCATTAATCCACCCCGCGCCATTCTCGCTCTCGGCGAGGTTGGCACTTTCAAAGCCGATAATATGTTGGTCTTTTAAAATTGCCCTGCCATAGCGGTCATTTTCCTCCAGATACCGAAGCGCCATAGACAGGGAAGAGCCAGATTTTTCATGATTTTTTGTAAAGGCTTGATAATCAAGGGCTAAAAATGTATCGCCATTTAGGACAAGAATACGATCAGAATGACATTTTTTTAACCCATTCACAATAGCCCCACCTGTCCCTAAAGCTTCTTCCTCAACCGCAAAAGAAACCTCAACGCCACAGGGATTTTCTTTAAAATAATCTATGATCATATCACCTTTATATCCCACTGAAAAAACAATATGGGAAACACCTTGTTTGATAATATAATCTACCAGATATTGTAAAAATGGCTTCCCTTCAATAGGGGCCATAGGTTTGGGCACATCAGAAATGGCCGCGCGTAATCTTGTCCCTAGTCCCCCTGCTAAAATTATGGCTTCCATATCAACTTTCCGCAAAAATCATTTTTTCGGCATAGGCACAAATAGAATGTCCAATTAAAATATGAGCTTCCTGAATTTTCTGGGTAATACTGGACGGCACGCGAATATTAAAATCACAAAGATCTTTCATATCTCCCCCGTGCGACCCCGTCAGCCCGACAGATATCACGCCCTTTTCCTTTGCCGCGAGAAGCGCTTTAACCAAATTTACGGAATTGCCTGACGTGGAGATTCCCACAAACATATCACCCTCATTACCATGAGCTAACACTTGGCGTTCAAATACTTTATCAAAACCATAATCATTGCCAATCGCGGTCAAAATGGAGCTATCCGTTGTTAAGGCCATCCCCGGCAACCCTGGCCGATCCATACAAAATTTACCCACCAGTTCGGCGGCGAGATGTTGTGAATCGGCGGCACTGCCCCCATTACCCGCAAACATCACTTTCTTTCCAGACTTTAAAGCCTTGGTCATGCCTTGAGCCACATCCGAAATTACCGTCATTAAGTCTTCGTCGGCCTCAATTATCTTCAGAATTGCAATTGAGTCACTTATTTCCTGACGCATAAAATTTTTCATTCTATTCTCCAACCTTGCGTACCACTTTTTGTAAAACTACATTCCACAGAATAGCCTGGATGTTTTTCCAAAGCCCGTAAGACATCCATTTTCCTCTCTGGGTTAACGATGAACATAAAAAAACCGCCGCCGCCTGCACCCGATATTTTTCCAGCCTTTGCCCCTGCTCTCATGGCCGATTCATAGATGTCATCCAAAATTGGATTAGTTACTTTTGTCGCTGTTTTTTTCTTTGCTTGCCATGCCTTATTTAAATTTTCAGCGAAACGCGAGATGTCACCCTTGAGTAAATTTTCCTTCATACTCAGGGAGGCTTTCTTGATGTCATGCATCGCAAGTACGGTTTTTTCATTGTTCGTACTCACATTTTGTGATTGCTGTTTTATGATGACTTCTGAATCCCGGGATACATTAGAATAGAAGAGGACTAACGATGACTCGAGTTCGGATAAAATCCAGTTTTTTATCCGCAATGGATTTACGATAACCCTGTCATCAGCGTAAAATTCCATAAAATTGAAGCCGCCAAACGTCGCCGCATATTGATCCTGCCGTCCCCCATCCAAATTTGCATCCTGCCGTTCTATTTCAAAGGCCAGATGAGCAATTTCATATTCCCCTAAAGGAAGATTCAAATATTCGACATAAGCTTTTAACATGGCAACAACCATCGTCGAAGACGAGCCAAGTCCAGAACCAGGCGGAGCTTGACAATATGTGGACATGCGAATGGCGATAGGCCTACCGTCGAGGAAATCCCGCACGATTCTGTTGTAAACCGCCTTATGTAATATCAGATCTCCGGTAATTTCATATTTCGACCTGATGTCTGCGACAAAAGATTTCTGAATATCAGAGGCTTCAAAGATTACTTTTCCCTCCTCTAATGGCTCAAGCGTTGCATAAGCGTACATATTGATCGTCGTGTTTAACACATACCCACCATACTGATCACAAAAAGGGGAAACATCTGTTCCGCCCCCGGCCAAACCCAATCTTAAAGGCGCCCTAGCTCTAACCAACATTTATTGCATCTCCTATCTGTCGTAAATTCATGTCTATTTTAGTCATCTATTACTTTCAAAAGATGACGATATTGTTCAAATTTGGATTCCCATGAGTATTTTTCTTCCACACACTTACGGGCATTTTGACCAATATCTTCGGATGTTTTTTTATTGGTTATATCAAGAATACAACGGGCAAATAATTCTACGCCCTCAGCCAATAGCAAGTCTTTGCCGGCCACAGCATCAATACCTTCCAGTGCGAATGAGGTCACAACCGTAATCTTACTCATGGCCATAGATTCTAAAACTTTATTTTGTATTCCTCTGGCTATCCTTAAAGGCGCAACAGAAGCAATAGCGTGAGAGACAAAAGGTCGTACATCAGGCACGCGGCCCGTTACGATCACCCTATCATCTGTTCCTAGGTCTGTAACTTCCTCTGAGGGGGAAGAGCCTACGATATAAAAATGTATATCAGGTTTTTCTTGCCAAACGATCGGCATAACTTTTTTGACCATCCAGACCACAGCATCCACATTCGGCTTGTAATCCATCACACCTGTAAAAACCAGATAAGGGCCATTATCACCGGATGGATTCTCAAAAACATGGCTATCACTAAAATAATCCAAATCCACACCATTGGGAATGGAATGAGATCTCCCTTTATTTTCTGGTGCTAACTGATCGAAAAGATGTACCTCATTTTGCGTGACGAAGACGCTGGCATCCGTCTGCCGCGCAACCATCCTATCAAATTTCAGCAATTTTTTTGCTTCGCGGCCATAGATCCAAGACATAGGGAACCGGCTTTTTTTCGCATATTGCACCCATTTATCGGAATCCACATCCGCAAAATCCATTACCTTTATTTTGGGGTTATGGTGGCGTCCTACGATATATTGCGCCATCGCAGAAGAAAACATGATAAGAATATCTGGCTTGACTTTTTCAATGGTGTCATCGACCCATGATTGGAAGTTTTTCTTATAAAAGAATGCTGTTGACAGAGGCTTACCCCTGAGCAATCCAGAGAACATTCTCATGTAAGACATTTTTTTGTTTAAGCCAACAAAACCGCTGGTTTTACATAATTTCTCGAGCATGGGAACATGTTGCCAATCATCCTCATTATCGACAAAGCATCCAAGGTGAAGTTCATTATCCACACTCCAACGTCTGATTAATTGAAATGGTCGGATCTTTTCACCTTTATGAGGCGGATAGGGTATGCGCTGCGTTAAAACTAAAATCTTTGCCATTTTTATAATTTCTTTAAATCTAGAATTCCTCAAAAAACCAGTTCGAGGAAAGACTAATCATAGTGGTCGGGTTATTGGGATAATTTCGTGAGGAGTGCCTTGGCCTCTCCCATATCGGCAAAATTTTCTCCGCTAGCGATAACCGTTTCAAGTTCTTTCTTTGCCAGGATTTTTTTACCCGCATTATTAAGGGCGACCGCTAAATGATATCTGACTTCCATCATCTTCGGGCCAACTAAAACAGCTTGTTGAAGAAGTTTTAATCCTTTGGAATTCTGCCCCTGCTGCACTAATATCCACGCATATGTATCGATAAAGGCCGCCTCCTCTGGAAATAAGTTATATGATTTTTCTGCGGTATCTATCGCTTTTTTATTTTCCCCGAGCTGACTATAGAGCCAAGAAATATTATTCAGAGCTATAGGGTTTTTACTATCTTGTTTCAAAATAATTTCATACTGCTCTACGGCTTTCTTATATTGACTAGCCTGAAGATAATAACTTGCTAAAATATGCCGTACGGCAATATCATTTTTGTTCTTGTCAAGCCAAGTATTCAGAAGAGAAAGAGCCTTATCAGCCTGTTTTACGTTAATATAAGCGCGAGAAATTTCAACCGTAAAACGGCTCCCTGTTGCGCCAAGTTCGGCCGCTTTAATATAGCTTTGCAAGGCATCTTTATTTTTCTTTTGAGCGCTATATACCCGGCCCTCCAGAACATAAGAAACCGGATTTTTACCATCAATGTCCTTTATTTGAGTGCTATAGGTCAGTGCCGTGGTATATTCACCCTCCATGGTTTCTAGTGAGGCAAGTTCAATGAGCAGGGGAATTTTATTCTTGGCAAGAGACAATGCCTTTAAATACGTTTTTCGCGCGGCGCCGACATCCTTGTTACTTAACTGTGCGCGGCCTAATAACTGATAGGCGCTCGGGTTATCAACAAGGATGGCTGACATTCTATCAAAATCTCCGACAGCTGCTGCCGTATTACCCATCATCAAATTAATATTACCGCTCGCTTCATAGCCAGCTGCCTGATCAGGAAAGTCAACAATCATCTGCTGAATGATCGCTTTTGCCCGGTCCAATTTTTTCTGACCGACAAAGAAATCAGAATATTCTATGCGCACTCTCATATTTTCAGGGGCTGAATCAATGACTTGCTCGTAATATTTTTCAGCAGCAGCATCATCCTCTGCGGCCTTATAATGGCGCGCGAGGGCAAGAAGCGCCGGCGTATATTTTTCATCTGTCTTGAGTATTTTGTGATATATGGGCAAAGCGCTTTGCTCGTCACCCTGCAAAATATCTAATCCTGCCAAATTCATCGAGGCCGAATAGTAAAGCGGCGAGACCTCCAAAGCTTTCTCAAACTGAACGCGCGCTTGGTCAAACTTCTTCTGTTCTCGATAGGCGGTACCTTTTAAATTATATCCAACAGGATTAACGGAAGACTGTTTGATCACATTATCCGCACTTGAAATCGCCTTGTCATATTGCTTCTCTTTTAAATAAATAAGCGTCATAAAGACGGCGGCTTGTTTTGAATTAGGGTCTTTATCCAGTATTTTTTGCAGGTTCATTTGGGCGGCTTTAACATCACCAGAGGCAAGATTGCTTAAGGCGAGCTGCGTTTTTAACTTTTCTTCATTTGGATTATTTTCGACAGCCTTTTCAAAATAGGTCGTGCCTTTTTCAAAATTCCCTAATTTCATATAAGCACTTCCCAGAAGCGCATAAATTACTGAGTCAGATTGATCTTCCGCAACAGCTGGCAAGAGAATTTTAACGGCTTGTTCCGCATCATTTTGACGCAAAAGAGAGGCCCCCAGCAAGCGGCGAGCAACAATATTTTTCGGTTGAAGATTGATCAGTTTATTCAAAGAATATATTGCCTGAGCATAATTTTGTTTTGAATAATTAATGACACCCCTTAAAAATAATGCTCCAGGAAAATTATCAAGAACTTGCCCAGAGGAATCAAGATATTCTTCGGCTTTATCAAACTGGCTTTTCTGGGCATAAATTACCGCAGATAAATAATTAGCCAAAGGATGTTTTGGCGCGACAGCATATATCAAGCCTAATTTTTCCAAAGCCTCATCGGGCCGCTTTAAATCAACTAAAATAGCTGATAATTTAAACAAAGCTGAAATATTTTTAGGGTCATATTCCAAGGCTTGCTCAAAATATGATAGGGATTTTTCCGGGCCATCCTTGAGATTAACCAATTCCCCCTTCAGAATTATTCCCTTAACGTTCTTTGGGTTTAAATTAAGCGCTTCATCTACTTTTTTCTCTGCGCCTTTCAGATCTTTTTTGAAATAATGGATCTGGGCAATGGCGACGGCCAATTCAGAATTTTGACCATTCGCCTTCTCGCCTTTTTGAAAATACTCAAGAGCCTTATCCAGATTACCCAAACCTTGGTGGGCATTACCAATAATAAGATAGGCTTCCCCCTTTTTTTTCTCCGGAACATCCGCCTCATGCAGGGTATCAACGACTTTTTGATATTTTCGCTGCAGAAGCCGCGCTTTACTTAAGCCAATAATCAATTCTGGCTCAGCAACCCCCAGATCTAGGGCACGCAAATATTCTTTTTCGGCAGAAGGTGCATTTCTCACGCGCAGATACAAATTAGCCAGCGCAATCCTGTTTAAAGGATTTTTTGGTTCTGCGACAATTGCGTTTTTCAACTGAATGATAGCGGCATTCACATCCCCTTTTTTAAGATATTCTTCCGCATCTTTTACATATGAAGCGCTTTTATCATTATTGACAGCAGCGAAAACAGGGCTTGAGAACCCAATGAGTAATGCAATGGTTAATAGAAATAGGTTTTTCATGTCACTTCTCTTCTTTTTAATATTCATTATAATCGCTAAATATCTTCAGCTGTATTGTAGAGATTCTGGCGCATATTTTATAGCGTAACGTCATACTGTTTAACCAAACCGTAAAAAGTAGGACGGCTAATGCCTAATAGCTTTGCTGCACGGCTCACATTTCCGTTCGATTGTGCCATCGCCGTATTAATAGCCTTGATATCTGCATTTTCCCTGACAACTTTTAAATCCAATATCTCTAATTCATCTTCTTTTATATTAAGTTCCAAATCCTCTGGAGTAATGTTTTTTCCATTGCACATGATAACAGATCTTTTAATTCTATTCTCTAATTCCCGCACATTTCCAGGCCATTTATAAGATGATATCGCCGCCAATGCGTCATGGGTAAAGTCTTTGATTTTCTTATTGAGCTGTCCATTAAATTTACCTAAAAAGGCCTTAGCCAAGAGAATTGAATCACCTTCCCGTTCATCTAGTGTGGGAATTTTTATAGTTATTTCACTTAATCTATAAAAAAGATCCTCCCGAAATTTTCCTTTTTCGATATCGCCTTCCAAATCCTGATGGGTCGCGCAAACCACCCGAACATCAACAGGGATTTCCTTCCGCCCGCCAATGCGCTCGATAACTCTTTCTTGTAGAAAACGGAGAAGTTTGACCTGTAATGAAAATTGCAGATCTCCGATTTCGTCAAGGAAAAGCGTCCCCCCTTCGGCAAGCTCAATTTTGCCCATGGTCTGTTTAACAGCGCCTGTGAAGGCCCCTTTTTCATATCCAAACAGCTCGCTTTCCAGAAGATTCTCCGGGATTGCGGCACAGTTTATCGCCACAAATTTTCCATTCCGTCGATCACTTAAATTATGTACAGCCCTTGCCAAAAGCTCTTTACCCGTACCACTGGCGCCAAGCAAGAGAACAGAGACATTCGCCGGTGCGACACGCTCGACCATATCACAGACTTTATACATCGCGGGACAACCTGTAATCAGTCCTTCAAAGCGGGCATGCTTCGTATTTTTCGATAACCTCTCAATTTCTGCTTCCAAATCATAAAGCTTGAATGCCCGCTCGACAATCAAGCCGAGCTGATCTGGGTCAACAGGCTTCTGATAAAAGTCATAGGCCCCCATTGATATGGCCTTTAACGCGCTTTCATGTGCCCCATGCCCACTTGCGACAATCACTTTTGTGTGCGGCGCATGTTTTAAAATTTCTTCTAACGTTGCAAAGCCTTCGGACGTGCCATCCGGGTCTGGTGGCAACCCGAGATCTAAGGTCACGACGGCTGGTTTTTCAGAATCCAATTTCTTTAACGCCGCTTGTCTTTCCCCGACAATTGTCACGTTATAATCTTCAAAATTCCATTTATATTGCCGTTGAAGACCAGGGTCATCTTCAACCACGAGCAATTTTTTTTTAGGTTCAGTCATATTTTTCTGTGCCATATTATTTTACTCGGTCCAGAGCTAAACGCAAATAAACTTTCATCGTTGTTCCTACATTTTTTTCACTTTTCACGTCTAATTTTCCCCCTAGACGCTTTATCATTTCTCGACTTTCATAGGCCCCTATGCCATAGCCATTTTTTTTCGTTGACCGGAAGGGCCGGAATAATTCATTTTTGATAAAATCCAGCTCCATCCCATGACCGTTATCCTGCAATTTTATGATAGCAAAATCTCCTTCCCGCGACAGATCCAATTCTAACCGCATCGTCTCTTGATCACAAGCCTCCCTCGCATTCTCAATAAGATGCATGAAGATCGTATCAAGAGAATCTTCATCTGCATAAACCACCAGGTCTTCTCTTGTCTTTTTTAAAATAATATTAAGGCCGTTATTTTTATATCTTTGTACAATATCATCCATCATACGGCTGATATCCAAGCTTTTATCTGTTTTATCTTTTGCGGGCTCTTGAACCACCGTGATACGGGAAAGCAAGTTATTCATTTTTTCCACAGAATCTTGAACCGTCAGGAGCATATCTTTCTGAAAGTCTGGATTGTGGGAATGTTTCTTGGCATTTTTTACCATGAGGGACAGCTGGCTAGTAAGGTTTTTAATATCATGAACGACAAAAGCAAATTTACGATTAAAAGACTCAAACTCGCGGGATTCTGCCAGGGCTATTTCTGATATCTGTTCCGCAAGATAGCTCGCGACCTGACAACCAATCGTCTTTAAGAGATCTGTACTTTCCCAATTTAAATTGTTTTTTGCGCGCGGTTGAAGCAAAACAACAAAACCGACAAGTTTTCCTAAATGGTTCAAAGGCAACACCAACCAATATTCTGAACGGCTCAACAACCATTTCGGTACAGGAAGCGCATATTTTTGTATATTCCCGTCTTCAATGTCATTATTCAGATCAACGATCCAATCTTCTTGCCCGAGAAAATGGATAAAATCATCATCCGAGGATAATTCATTTTCCACATCATATTGGAAATTCCATCTGGCCACCATATCATAGACATCGGGCTGTTCCCGCAACCAGAGGGCGCCGCCTGAGCTATCGATGACATCCGCCAACGTTTTAATGACCCGCTCTCTAAGGTCATAATGTTCCCCCGTTGCCGATATGGTTTGGATAAACTTCAACCATTCCTCGCGGTAATCGTACCGGTACTGGAAGAAATGTTTTGTCAAAAGTATTTTTGTTAAAGCTCTGAATTTTCCCGAAGTAATAAAAACAACCAAGCCCAGCAACGCCACAAATATAAAGGTTGCTTGAAGAATGCCGCCCCATTTTCCGGCAAAATTTTGTAAGAGATAACCCGCCGCAGACATTCCAATCAGATAGGCCCCTGTCCCTAAAAGTGTCACCGTGTGAAAGGCCACCTTTCGGGAGACTTTAATATTTAATTTCCATGTTGGATTTCTTAAAACGGAAATGGCCAATATGGGCACAATGATAAAATTTATCATGCCCCGTGCTTCGAATAATTTTTGCCCCATAGCCTTAAAGAGAAGCGTATCGGCAAAGAGAAGAAAATCGTATATATAGAGTGTCGCAACCCCTAACAATAAGAGCTTAATTCCCCAACGTCCTTCCTGAGCAGAATTGCGATAAAGATTCTCTATGAGAAGAAAAATAACAATGCAAATGATGAGAATGCTATAAATGCCATATTCTTCTGGAAGTCTAAAATGCCAATAACCCAGTATAAACCCAAGGTCAAAGAGGCTAATAAAAAAGATGATCCCGAGGAAAAGTATCATATATAACTTTAAATATTTCTCGAGATTTTTATTGCCCTGTAACGCCCATAATCGCGCAAGCAATAGTGAGAAGAAAATAATCCACGTTAACCCCCGTAAAATTTCTAAAACAGGTAAAAAATAATTAACTATGTTTATTTTCAGGAAAAAGGCCCCCATGGAAAATGACCATAGCGCACTTACAATAACGGCTATTGTCAGCCATAAGCCTTCGTAGCGGTTTTCTCTATTTAAAATGAGAAAAACCGCCAAAGCGGCATATGACAAGCCTGCCAGTGCAAAAGTTATAAAACCAATATCGCTAAACTCTATTCCCATCATTATTGTTCTACCTTACGCCTTCAGGCCAGAAAACAACACGTACCGTTTGGATAAGGATAAGAAAATCAAGGAATAAAGAATAGTTTTTTATATAATATAAGTCATATTCTAATTTATGTTTTGTATCTTCTTCCGACGCGCCATAAGGGTAATTCAGCTGAGCCCACCCCGTAATGCCGGGCTTGACACGATGACGAGATCCATAATACGGGATTTTTTCTTGAAGCTGGTTGACGAAAAACGGCCTTTCAGGTCGCGGGCCTACAAAACTCATGTCGCCCATAAGAACATTAAAAATCTGCGGTATTTCATCTATTCGAGAAGCTCTGATGACCCGGCCAAGGCCCGTAACGCGCACATCGTTCTTCGCGGCCCATTTGGGAACGCCGTCTGCTTCGGCATCGGTGGTCATGCTTCTAAATTTTAAGACATTAAAATCCTGCCCATTCAAGCCGACCCTTTCCTGACGGTAGAAAACCGGGCCCTTGCTGGTCATTTTAACCAAGAAAGCTGTAATAAGCAAAATAGGAAGGCTTATGAACAGCAATAACAGGCTTGCGCTCACATCAAAAACTTTTTTCAGGGCAAGGTCAACCCCGCTAACACGTCCAAAACCATCGGAAAATACCATCCAGCTCGGATTGACATTCTTCAAATTCACGGTACCTGACTGTTGTTCGATGAAAGTCGTGGCTTCAACGATACGGCATCCCTTCATTTTACAGTCCAATAACTCGTTAATGGGCAGGGCGCCTCGCCTTTCTTCAATGGCAACCACAATTTCTTGTATTTCATAATCTTCGACATATTTTGCCAGTGTATTCTTCTCATTATAGTCCACAGCATTTTCGATAGTCGTTTCATTACTCCCCACGCGTAAAAAACATATAAAATCAACGTCGCTCGCCCCCTCATGACCACTTTTACGTACCATTGCCGCGCGATCACCAGCTCCCAGGACAAGCACTCTTTTTTTCAAAGCTCTTAAATCAACAATATGAGTGAAAAAATAGCGGCTAAGGAGTACCCCCAGAAAGGCCAAAAATAACGCATAAAGCATGACACTTCGCCAGAGGTCAATGGCAGGAAACATATAGAGTATCACAGACAAAACAATGAAAGATAACCCCAAACCTGTACTTAAACGTATTATCGTAATCCTGATATCTCGGCAGGTATCTAACTGATAAAGCCCCGTAGCCAGGAAAACCAAATGAACCACCACCACAAAGAATATGACTTCCATCATATAAGATGAAAATTCCGGCACCATCAGTTCAGCCTGAAAATAACGAATATTCACCCCACACCATATGGCAAAAAGAAGGATGAAAATTTCTGTCACGCCCAATATAAACAAAGACTTAGGTATATAATGTTTAAACAATCTAATCATTTTTTTTATGCACCATATGATGCTCACGTTGCGTTTTATCGTTAATTTAATTCTTATGCTGAATTAAACCCATCCCTTTTTATTCACGCAGACAATATTATAAATTTATGAATAAAAGATTGCTAAAATTTTATTTAATATCTTAATGGAGAAATATAACAATTACATACTTTTTCTACCATAGTAATATTAAAGGTAAGGACAAAAACATGCTTTTAGGCGGAAATATTAAATCAACTGTCTTTTGACAATATCAAGAGAATTGGCAATAGGATGAAATCATATATTAAAGCCATAAAAATCATAATAACAGAAATCAATCCTAACCCCCATGTCGGTTGAAATAAGGAGAAAGACAGCGTTGCAAAACCCATAATTAAAATAACGGACGTGATAAGCAATGCCCCGCCTATTTCCCTAAAGCTGTCCTGAATAGCCTCAATTTTGTTCCCGTTCTTTTTATGAAGGGCTTTTTTATATTTGGTTATAAAATGAATAGAATCATCGACAACAATACCAAAAGCAATAGCGGCGACAACGGTCAATGATATACCAACATACTGATACAACCAGCCCCATATACCAAAACCTAATATTATCGGCAAAATATTAACAATGAAACTGATCCCGCCCAGGGTGAGGCTTTTAAATGACACCGTTATAACGAGCGATACCACCAGCAGGGCAAAGGCTATTCCCATCAGCATAGACTTTATATTACGCTCTGAAAGATGTGCAAACATTAACGGAATTCCTGACCCACCTTCCTGGGCCCCTATGAGTTTCATCTTCCTGAGTTTTTGACTTATCCGCGTATCTAGGTCGCGCATTTGCTTTGACGTTACGTCCTGGGCAATGATCGTCACGCGCGTATCTTCTTTAGAAATATCAATTCTATCATTGAGGTCGAGGCCCATGGGCAATGACATTTCATACATCAATAAATATTGGGCATTCAGGGCATTATTCGTAGAAATAGCTGCCTTTTTATCCTCATATTGCCCCAGCCCGCCCGTCATATAGAAATTCATCTTTTTAAAGAGGGATACAATTGAGGATACATGCGTTATTTCGGGTTGCGCCCGGGCCCAAACGTTAAATTCATCCAGTTTATTCAAAAAATTCGCCCCTGTTATCCCGCCCTCTTTGCCCGATGATACCATATATTCAATGGTATCTATCCCCGTCAGGTGACTTACGACAAATTCGGTATCTTTACGGAAAATATTATCTTGGCCAAAATATTTTACCCAATCATCGTCAAATTCAATCTTTAAAAGACCCATACTAATGATGAGGGATATTAAGGTTATGCTCAGAATAATAACCTTGCTTTTTTCAACAAAAAAAGTTGAAACGGCCAACAGAAAGGGTGCCGAGACAGAAAAACCATAGGTATTATTTTTAAAGACCCGTCCCAGATTCAGCTTAAACAGAACGATGGGAAAAAAGGTGAAGGTGATAACGTAGCTCACAATAATCCCAATAGAAACAAGATTCCCTAAATCCCTAAAAGGTGGGGCATCACTGAAATTTAGGCTTATAAAACCAATCAATGTCGTAAAGCTTGTCAAAGATATGGCCACAAAATTATTCTTAATGGCGACTTGCACCGCGTCCTTTTCCGGCAAACCTCGCCGGATCCCATGACGTGTCGCCGAAAGCAAATGAATGAAGTCAGCCAAAGAAATCGTTATCAGAATAATGGGGGCGCCGGTCGTACCCGCCGTCAAGTCAATGCCTAAAAAACCAGATGCCCCCATCGTCGCGGCGACAACCATCAACATCATTAATAAAATAAGACCTGACAATATAAACGACCGAAAGAAATACAAACTCAACAAGAAAACAACCAGAAGGAAAAAAGGAAATAAATTTTGCAAATCATAGGCATAAGCCTTGGAAAAGGCATTGTCTAACGGAACATCTCCTGTCACGTGAAGGCTTAGTCCGCTCTTGTCATTCTTTATAGATTGTTTTATTTTTTCCACGCCGGCCAGGATAGTTTGAATGGCACGGCTGTCGCCCCTGGGTGCCGCGATATTCACCGCAATAGCTGTAACCTTACCGTCCTTCGATAATAATTGTCCAACCAAATCCTGCTCCCGCAAGGCATAATCCCTTAAATTCTTTATGGCTGAATCATTGGTGAGAATATCCTCCGTAAAGAGGTCTTTAATAATCAAATCATCTTTTTGGGCGGTAATGCGCTGAAAGTTACTTAAAGAATTTACCCGTGTCACATGGGGCAAAAGCCATGCCTGCTCGGTAATTCTCAAGATTTCTTTAAGGACGACTGGCCTAAAGATGTCCCCATCACGGGAAGATAAAACAAGCAAGAGACTATTGCTTTCGGTAAATTTCTGCTCGAGGGCCTCGAGTTGTACCCGTTCAATGCTGCCTTCATCAAAAAAAATTCGGCCATCATTATTTTCTTGTAAGTTCACAACCCCGCTAGCCAATAAAAGGCAGAGCAATAAGGGGACAAATAGGAATGTTTTTACATAACGATTAAGAAGAGAAAACCAAGTTGAATAAAGCTGATGAAAATATTCTGATTGAAACGGCATATTATCCCACGATCCCTCTTATAAAGCCATTTTTTTCCTGAAATAATCATATAGGATGTTTGATATATTCCGCAGGCAGCCCCTCTACGAAGGCCGTATAATAAGGTTTTGACTTTTTATAGACTTCGTCCTCAACGGATTCCAAAGATACCATATAGGGCCTTACCGGGCCATAATAATCCACTTCTGGCCCGACAGGTTCAAATTGAAAATAAAAACGTCTCAGTAATTTCAAAAGCCCGGGTTCCATCACGGCGAGCCAATGGGTAATGCCTTGTCTCTTTGATTCTTGATACAAGCTTTTATACAAACCAACGACAATCTCCGGACGGTGCCGGCGGCGGTTATTCTCTGGCTTTATAACGGGTTTATCATCAATCCCGCGCCCTTCAACTGCCATACCATATTCGCCGTCTCCCTGCCTTTTACGGATTATCTTACTGACGGCGAGCCTTGAAATTTCGCCTGCCGTCTTTAAAATTTCATCCGGCACGTCAATCTCGCAATGGTCACCCAGGGGAAATCCCAAGACAGAATTCTTAACCAAGCGGAGACTCCCAAGGGCATTGCCCAAATCATCAAACGCCCCGAAATGAAGAGAATATTTATCAAAAACATCCATCTCTTTCTTTTCCGGGTAATTTTCAGGGTTAAGGAATTTTTTTTGCATACAATAGACATCGTAACGCAACTGATATATTTTTTCTAAGTCCTGCATATTCTCAATTAACTTACTGGGGAAAGCACTATTCCTCTCCCAAAATTTCTGTTTCGCCTCTAGCAGGGCCTTTCTACGGTCTTGCACAGGTCGGGTCTCTTCCTTAGAATTAATATTTTTTACCGTTTCGGCTTTTTTTGACATGTTATATTACTCTTGGGGAAAGAAAAAAAATATTTTCCAAAATTCGGGAACATACGTGAATTATACATTAAAAGGATAGGCGTGTTATCTTAATAGTGTCTTAAAATATAAACTATAGGGTCAATGACATTATAACGAGCAAAAAGCAACAAATAAAGAAAATCTTTGATAATCAGGCGGTTACTATGCATGTCATTAAAACGATAAAGAAAATTCAACGAAAAATACAATTAAGCATGCTCGGGAAAGCCAGCCCGGAAGGCCTTATGCGCCTTGGTGAAAATAAATTACTGCAACTGTTTAAAAATGCCCCAAATGCCTCACAGGCCCTGAGCGTTCTGTTAAAGAACAAACGAATCGATACGAAGAGGATTACAAATATTCAAGACTTCATGGCTCTTGATTTCACTATGTCCAAGGAAAATACTTTTAATCAATTTTCATTAGAAGACCTCTGCCGCCCCGGGGTTTTGGACAATTTAAAGGGTGTGCTGACCAGTTCTGGTCATAGCGGAAATTTCGCTTATGGCCTGACCACATGGAAACAAGGCAAGGCAACGCCTGATTTGCTTGATTTAGCATTAGAGGCCGTTTTTCAGATTGATGAGAAAAAAACGCTTTTGATAAATTGCTTGCCTATGGGGGTTCGTTTCCCGTCTAATAGTGTGACGCTGGCAGACGTCAGCGTAAGGGAAGACATGGCCCTTTCCCTTATTAAAAAATTTTCCCCCTTTTATGATCAGATTATCATTGTTTGCGATCCGCTCTTCTTGAAACTTCTTATGGACTCCGCCGCATCGTGGCAGATTGATTGGGCTAAAATCCACAAACATTTAATCCTTGGCGAGGAGACTTTTGGCGAAAATTACCGCAATTATGTGGGCAAAATGCTTCATATAAATCCAGATGACCCCTCTACGGGCCTGATCGGCTCCTCTATGGGCGCAGGGGAATTGGGCCTTAACTTATGCTTTGAGACGTTGGAAAGCATTTCTCTTCGGCGGGCTATCAATAACAACGCGGCCCTGAGGGAAAAACTTTTTGGCTGTCAGAACCATTATGATCCCCTGCCCATGCTTTTTGCCTATAATCCCTTAGCCACTTATTTGGAGGCAAGGCACCCAGATGAGAAGGGATACGGCGAACTTCTGGTGAGCATTCTGGACAAGGAAAACCCCATACCCTTATTTCGCTATCACACGGGCGATGAGGCAAGGTTATTACGCAGCGACGAAATCAAATCTGCTTTCCATGCAGAGGGATTAGAGCCACCAGAGCTGCCCAAAATGCCCCTTATTTGCATTCGGGGCCGGCAAAAGGATAGACTGCCTTCGGGCCTGCATATGGGGGCGGTCAAGGATGCGCTTTATGAAGATAGCTTATTTGCAGACACTATATCCGGGGCCTTCCGTATGGATAAGGCCAGTCCTGAGATGCTGCATATACAGCTAAGGCGCGGCAGGACGAAAGAAGATGTTACGGCACAAGATATTTGTAGCCGCGGAAAAGTCCTTGTGGCGGCCAAAGATGTTACGTTATGGGATTACGATGATTTCCCCTACGGCCAGACAATCGACTATGAACGTAAATTCACCTATCTAACCTAAGCTCATTTTAAGTCAATCCTTCAAAAGGCAACAAAAAAGGGACGGTAAAACCGTCCCTTTTCTTTATTTCTTAAAGCCACTCTGGCGTAATTTTTTTAGCTTAGGCTACTTTACGGCGGCGGGCAACAAGACCCATTCCGACAAGACCAAGTCCAAGAAGACCAAGGGCCCCTGGCTCAGGAACAGCCATTGTTGTCGCAGAACTGCTTTTGACAACAATATTGAAGCTTGAAGGCGCGGGACATGCCACGCTAATACCACAAGGTTCTATACTTTGTTCAAAGCTGAAATTGTTAGGATACTGATAAAAGGCATCTCCCCCTGTTGCGATAGCTTTACCGTTAGATCCGCCAAACAAGGTTGCAAGATTAAAGGTACCACATAACGTAGAGACACCGCCATCACAGCCAGGGATAAAATCCGCAGTGAGATAAGCAGAAGGCAAGGCGCCCAAACCTGCCATGATAGTCGCCTGATTAGTCATATCTAATCCGCCAAGGAAACCACTCGCCACACGATAAAGATCTACATGACCGCCGATTGAAAAGACATTCGTCTGCGTCGGACTGACAACATCAACTTTAGCATCGTTAAAGCCATAAAAATAAGCAACCAAAGACTCACCGTTATCACCATCGTTAAAGAAGGTAGAACCAAATGCAACATTTTGCTTAATACTGGATACCAGAGCGACCCCGTAAGTGTCGTTCGCTATACTGGCCCCCGGCGCATCCGCCGTACCAGGGCCGAAAATATCTCCCGCAATGGAAGCCGCATCACATGACGCAACAGTATTACATAAGATACCATTTGTCGCCGTACTGTATTTTGTCTGCGCCGCATCAAATCCATCATATAAGATTTTAACAGGGCCAGCCACTGTACTCAATGAACCAGCTTGCGCACTCATTGTACCCATTGTCGCAATTGCGGCACCAGCCAACAATGTACTTAAAATTTTCTTTTTCATCGTCATAATTTTCTCTCCAATATTAAACTTAAAACAATTTATTCTCAAAATCGAGATTGAGAATATCGTTTCAATTCTCGCTAACATATATGCAATCACCGTGCCATTAAATACAACTGCTTGATTTCATTACATATTTATAGATAAAAAGCTTTCTTTCTACCAAACAATAGCATATTAGACTTAAACCTGTAAAGAATTCCGACACTTTTTTATCTGTAATCCAATAAAACTAAAAATAAACCACTATAAATCATACTAACTTATTGTATTCACAGATTTTTTTACTTAATAAATAACTGTAAAATATTCCGACACACTTGATTTTATCATCAAAATCTGTCCTAATGGCCTCTTGTTTATTTGTTTCTTTACATATTCACCTTACAAAGATGTCAAATATGACATTCATCATCCTTCTTCGGGCCATTTACCATTGGGACACATCACTATGACTTCATTCCTCAAGTTTTTATTTATATTCACGATAACGCTCTTTATGACGTCCTGCGGCGACGAGACAAAGCGCACGGAAGCGGAATATATTAATATCGCGACAGAGGCACATTCAACAGGAAAAAGTAAGTTAGCTATTCTTGCCCTGTCCAAAGCTATTCAGGCTTTCCCCAAGAATGCCGACCTCCAACTTCTGCGCGGAAAAATATTTCTTGATCTGGAGGATGGCGCCGCCGCAGAGATTGCCTTTAATAAAGCCATTTCTCTTGGATATAATCGTGATTTTATAAAATATGACCTTGCAGAATCCTGGTTATACCAAAAAAAACCAGGAAAAGTGATTGATACGCTTGAACCTGAAATCACCCAAGGCACAAAAGATCCGTTAATATATGAAATCGTTGGCCGAGCTTATATTGCGACACGTAACCGCACGAACTCAACGCTTTTCATAGAAAACATGAATAAAGCAAGGGCCTATATAGAAGAAGCCTACCGCCTTAACCCAAATAATACCCAGGTGTTAATTGCAAAAGCTTGGTTGCCGGCCATGATGGGAAATTTGGATGAGGCGCTTGATTGGCTTCATAAGGCTGATCTGATCGTTAAAGACCAAAGACAGAATTTGGCCATACAGGGGGAATTGCTCATACGGCAGGATAAAATTGATGCGGCACAGGAGATTTATACGCGGCTCGTGAAAAAATTTCCGCAATATCCCCAATATAAGCTGGAACTCGGCTATACCTATTTACTGAAGAATGACTATGCCAAATCCCGAGAATGGGTTGAACCGATTGCCAAACAATATCCCAATCAGTTAAGGGCTACCTATCTTCTTTCAAATATATCATTAATGGAAAAAAAATATGAAGAGGCAAAACGGTTAAGCGACATCGTTCTGGCAAAAATCCCAGACGACCTGAAAACCATAATAGTCAATGGTGCGAGCTCTTATTTCTTAGGTGATTTTGAGAATGCCCACCAGAAATTAAGTCTCTTTTATAGCAGAACAGGCTCCATTCCTGCCCTAAAACTACTTGCCGCAACCAAAATAAAGCTCGGGGATAATATTGCCGTAGAAAAACTTTTGGCAGAAGCCGGTCAGGAAGAAAAAAATCAGACGGATATGGAGCTTTTAAATCTCGTGGCCATTGCCTCCGCAAAAGTCGGCAAGTCTGATGTGGCCCTGGCGGCCTACCAAAAGCTTGCCGCGCAAAGCCCCGATACAGCTTCCTTCAAAAGCAATACTGGCCTCCTTCAAATAGAACAAGGAAACTATGAGGAAGGCTTCAAAAATTTAGAGAATGGCCTAAAACAGGGTAAAGTCGAAGCCAAATCTTATTTGGCCACCTTGGCAACCAGAGCCATGCAAGTCAGGCAGTATGACAGAGCCAAAATATATATTGAAAATTATAAAAAAGAATCGAAAGACAGCTATAAACCTTGGCTTCTCTCTGCTGTATTGCAAAGCCAGCTCAAAAATAATGACGCGGTACGTCAGGATTTTAATACCGCGATAGAAAAAGCCCCCGATGTTGGGGATATCAAGGCCCGTTATGCTATTTTTGAAAAAATGAACGGAAATACCGATAAAGCCATTGTCCTCGCCCAAGAAGCCTTAAAACTTGAGCCCACAGATATTGGCGCAGGTAAATTATTGCTCGAGGAACTCATCAAGAAAAAGGATCTGAGTGGCATAGAGTCAATCATTGATCGTGCCATGAAGACTAAAAATATTTCAGATATCAGCAAATTAGTTTTTGCGGACTATTATACCCTTTTAGGACAGCCCCAAAAAACCTTGAATATCATCGAGACATTACCGGAAATTCTGAAAGCGACATCTGCCTATAAAATCATCGCGAGCAAAGCTTATTTAAGACATGGTCAGGGGCAGCAAGCCATTGACTTACTTGAAAAATTTTCCTTGAATAACCCGCAAAATATGCAAGCCTTAAAATATCTACTTCAGGGTTATATCCTCACGAAAGATCAAGAAAAATATATCTCTACTCTGGAAAAAATGAATAAAATTTCGCCCGACGATACTGAAAATAAACTTAGAATGGTCACGTCATATATTTCTACGGAAAAATATGACCAGGCGGAGAAAATGTTGAACCTGATAGAGGCCAAAAACGATCAACAATCCTTACAGAAAAAAATTCTGCGCGCCATGCTTGAGACAAATCGCCAGAACGTCAAAAAAGCCATATCTATCTTGGCCCCCTTGAATAAGGAGCACCCGAATAATGGGGGCATCTCCATGTTATACGCCCGCAACCTCGCCAACATAGGCCGGGTCAGTGACGCCATCAAGGTCAGCAAATCTTGGGCCGACGACCATCCCGAAAATACTGACGCAAAACAATTTCTCGCGGATCTTTACCTTGGAAATAAAGATATCGAGAAGGCCAAAGCACTGTATGAGAGTATCCTGTCGTCTCAAAATAAAATAGCGCCTCAGGTAGAGCTGCATGCCCATAATAACCTGGCCATGATTTATATTGAAAAGGATCACGCTAAAAAAGCCTTGGAACATGCACAAAAGGCCGCTGATATAGCCCCGAATAACCCCGCCGTCATGGATACCTTTGCTCAGGCGTTACTGAAAGCGGGACAAACGACAAAAGCCATTGACCGTTTCGATCAGGCCCTTGCCCTGTTGCCGACTGATGACCGTGAAAATCGATCTCTCTTTACTTTAGGCAAAGCCCGCGCGCTTATTCAAGATGGACAAAAGAAACAAGCCGCGAAAATATTAAACCGCCTCCTTAAGGATGATCCTGACTTTACGCAAATAAAAGGCGCCAAACAGCTTCTGTCCGATTTGGAGTGAACGGATTTTTTCAATTTTCTGGGCTTGTAATAATATACCACGTCACTACATTCACTATAGAAAATATGTCTCTTAGAGATTAAGGAATATTGTGGAATATTTTTCGGTGATAGGCGGGCTAATTCTTTTAGTCATTGCTGGTGATAAGCTTGTAGAAGGATCAGTTGCCATTGCTGAACGGCTTAACGTCAGCAAATTGATCATCGGGATAACCATCGTTTCGTTCGGAACATCAGCCCCTGAACTGGTGGTGGGGATAGATTCTGCACTTTCCGGAGCCCCTGAAATAGCCCTTGGTAATGTTGTCGGCAGCAATATTGCCAATATTCTCCTTGTCTTAGGTATCCCTGCATTATTCTACCCCTTCGCCTGCAAGGATCGCGACATAAGGCACAGCTTGTTTTTTATGTTACTTGCGACCATATTATTCATCTTCCTGTCTTTTCTGGGCGATCTTCATATTTGGCAGGGGCTGCTGATGTTATCTTTTCTCATCGGATTTCTCTATTATTCCATAAATCGAGCCAAAAGTGATATGAGAATATTGAAGCATGACATTGATCTGGCTCAACATGTTATGACGGATATGGATATGGATCCGGAATTGGTAGAAGAATTTCCCCTTGGCCGTGCTGTAATTATGACGAGCCTTGGATTAGCCGGCTTGATTTTTGGCGGTCATATTCTCGTTGAGGGTTCCGTCACCATTGCAAGAACATATGGGATATCTGAAGCCATTATCGGCCTGACAATAGTCGCCGTTGGAACATCACTGCCAGAATTGGTGACATCCGTCATCGCCGCCCGTAACAATCATGGAGATGTGGTCATGGGAAACATCATTGGCAGTAATTTGTTCAATATTCTTGCCATAATGGGCGTAACCACTCTCTTAACGCCTGTGCCAATTCCGGAACATTTTTTTCTTGTCGAATTCCCTATTCTACTTATCACCTCTCTTATGCTGGTTCCGATTGCTCTGGGAAAAATAAAAATAAACCGACTTATCGGGATGGTTTTCTCAGGATTTTATCTCCTTTATCTGCTTTTCTTAGGGGCACAATTAGATATTATTTGATAAGAACAGGGGAAATTTAAAAAGATATTTGCTAAAATTCTATATTCATACTAAATAAAAAACAAACTGACTGGTAGGATATATCATCTGGCATGATAGCTCTAAAAGACGTAAATTGACGAGATATTTGTCCCGAAAGAGGTGACTTAAGATAAAATGAAATCAAGCAACCTTACCCCCCTGAAATTTGCGGATACATCCCGTTTGTTTCGCCATGTCTTTATCCGTGACCTTGTCCTTGACAGCTATATCGGGATATATGACCACGAAAAAAACAAGCCTCAGAAAATACGAGTTAACATCGACCTCTCCGTGAGAGAAAATACCAAGGCGCTGAACGATGATATTGATAATGTGGTCTGCTATCAAAAGATAGCAGATTCAATCGAAACCATTGTAAAATCTGGTCATGTTCATCTCGTTGAAACACTTGCAGAAAATATAGCTGAAATGAGCCTGCAAGACTCCCGAGTTTCAAGCGTTAGGGTTCGCGTGGAAAAGCTTGAAGCCATTAAAAATACGGCAAGCGTTGGCATCGAAATAGAGCGCACCCGCAAATAAGGAATATTAGAACAACCTAATGTTTTTTATTTTTTATTTTAAGGCTTAAAAAACGTTGGATTTCCGCATGTTAGCCCATTTAAAAAGTCCACTTGTACACATCATCCTTAAATATATTTATTGCAGGGTCGAAATGACCTCATGCAGATCACCTAATTCTTTTCAAAGGTATCTTGACTTTAATAAAATGAGTTATTTCAAAGGCTTATGAAATTTGCCTATTTTTTGGGCAATGTGCTGCAACCTCAATGTTCCTGCCCTTTAACATAAGTGTCACAAAAGATAGACACATACTTATCCACAGATTTCGTGGATAGTTTTTTTTAACGCGCGGGCCTTTAAGTTTAGCCGTTGATTCCTAACGATATTTACGCTTTATTAACCCTGTTATAACCCTTGGATTGGACGGCATCATACCTAAAGTCTCAAAAAAATTCTGATTTAAACATTGAGAAAAAGCGTAATTTTAAGCATGATAACGCCTGCCCCCTTTCAGACGAGAAAAATAATGACCGAAGGCGTTACTATCATTAAAAAATACGTTAAGAACCTGCCCGGAAAGCCTGGGGTTTATCGGATGATAGACGCCAAAGAAAAGATACTCTATGTGGGTAAGGCCAAAAGCCTGAAAAGCAGAGTTTCTAACTATACCAACCTTGCCGGATTACCCTATCGGATTGCCCGCATGGTGTCTGAGACGCGGTCTATGGAATTCATCACCACCCATACCGAGGTCGAGGCGCTGCTTCTTGAAGCGAATATGATAAAGCGCCTCAAACCACCCTACAATATCTTGCTCAAAGACGACAAATCATTTCCCTATATTCTCATAGATACGTCCCACCCTGCCCCGCAAGTTAAAAAACACCGTGGTGCCAAAAATAAAGAGGGGCATTATTTTGGGCCTTTTGCGTCGGTGTCGGCAGTAAATCATAGCCTCCATATTCTGCAAAAGGCCTTCTTGCTCAGAACCTGTTCCGACAGCATCTATAACGCCCGCACCCGCCCCTGCCTTCTGTATCAAATAAAAAGATGCTCCGGGCCTTGCGCGGACAAAATATCATTGACGAATTATAAAAAAATGGTTCAATCCGCCCATGACTTCCTCAGCGGGAAAAGCCAAAAAATAAAAGATGACCTCACCCTTAAGATGGTACAAGCCAGCCAGGATACCGCCTATGAAATTGCGGCGGTCTATCGGGATCGCTTAAAGGCCTTGGCGGCGGTTCAGTCCCGGCAAGATACCGGCCAGGGACAGGTAGAGGAAGCCGATGTCATCGCCGCACATCAACAAGGCGGCCAAACCTGCGTTCAGGTTTTTTTCTTTAGGGCCGGTCAGAATTGGGGCAATCGCGCCTATTTCCCGCGTCACCATAAAGACCAACAGCTTGACGATATTCTCCCCGCTTTTATATCACAATTCTATGATAACAAGCCCCCGCCACGGCTGATATTAGTCAATGGCCACATTGCCCAGCATGCCCTTCTCGAAGAAGCCTTGACCGTCAAAGCAGGCCATAAAGTAAGCCTTTCACAGCCACAGCGCGGCGACAAACGCAACTTGGTTCAAATGGTTGAAACAAACGCCCAAAGTGCGCTGGAAAGACGTTTGGCAGAAAATTCATCCCAAAAAACGCTTCTGGTCTCTCTCGCAGAAAAATTTAATCTTGACGGCCCACCGAACCGAATTGAAATCTATGATAACAGTCATATTTCAGGCACCAATGCCGTCGGGGCCATGGTCGTGTCCTCCCCGGATGGTTTTGATAAAAACAGTTACCGAAAATTCAACATCACCTCCTCGGATATGAGTCCCGGGGATGATTTTGCCATGATGAGAGAGGTCATGACACGGCGCTTCACACGACAATTAAAATATGACCCCGACCGGTCGAGTGCCACGTGGCCTGACCTACTGATTATTGACGGCGGAAAAGGACAGCTTTCTACGGTTCAAAAAGTCTTAGGCGACTTGGGCCTTGAGGACATACCATTGGTTTCCATCGCCAAAGGCCCCGACCGCAACGCCGGGAGAGAAGATTTTTACCTGCCGGATACGCCGCCCTTTAAACTCCCCGCCAATGACGCAACTCTCTATTTCTTACAAAGGTTACGGGATGAAGCGCACCGTTTTGCCATCGGAAGCCACCGTCAGAGCCGCGCGAAAAATATGCATAAATCTATTCTGGATGGCTTACCGTCTATTGGCCCGAGCCGCAAAAAATCTCTGCTGCTCCATTTTGGTTCCGCTAAAGCCGTCGAAGGGGCCGCGTTAAGCGATCTGGAATCTGTTCAGGGAATTAGTAAAATTCTGGCACAAAATATTTATGACTATTTCCATGATGGTGACTGATGTAACCTGCTTATAAAATCATAATTCCCCTAATTGCTGCTTGGCAGCACGGGGGGAATAGCCTATAATAATTTATAGAAACCCTGCCCCTAAACAGCTAGATCCGTGATGTATAACCTCGCCAACATATTAACTTTCTCTCGCATATTGATGATTCCGCTCATTGTTGGCTCATTCTATCTCGAGGGTGACAAGGCCAATTGGATCGGCGTTTCTATTTTTGCCCTTGCGGGAATTACTGATTTTTTTGACGGATATATCGCCCGTAAATATGAGCTGATAACCGCCTTGGGGAAATTTATGGATCCCATTGCTGACAAGCTTCTGATTGCGGCCGCCTTAATGATGATGGTGGCTTTTCAGCGCATTGAGGGATTATCGGTCGTGGCGGCGGTCATTATCCTCTGCCGTGAATTTGCCGTGTCAGGATTGCGCGAATTCCTTGCCGACTTAAAGGTGAGCGTTCCGGTATCCTATATGGCCAAATGGAAAACCACGCTGCAAATGCTGGCCATTGGGTTTTTGCTTGCGGGGTCTGCCGCGCCAGACTTTATTCCTGCGGTTTTAATTGGCAATATCTGCCTGTGGATTGCCGCCCTACTCACCCTTTATACTGGCTATGATTATTTCAAAGCCGGCCTACGTCATATGGTGGAATAACCCATGGAAATACTGTTTTTCGCTAAATTAAGAGAAGATATCGGGCATTCATCAGAAGTGATCCCTCTACCCGAAAATATCACCACTATCAAAGGCCTCATTGATCACTTACGGCAACAGGGTGAAAATTATCAAGCGGCCTTTCAGAATGAAGCTGCCCTCCGCGCGGCGGTCAATCAGAGTCACGTGGGCCTTGACCATCCCATTAAGGACAACGACGAAATTGCCTTCTTTCCCCCCATGACGGGCGGCTAAATCCCATGACAATCCTTAACGTTCAGAAACAAGATTTTGACATTTCCACAGAGATAAACAAACTTTGTGCGGGCCGACGTGATGTTGGGGCCATTGTTACCTTTACCGGCCTAGTCCGTGATTTTCATGGTGATCATAAAGTTCAGAAAATGACATTGGAACATTTTCCCGCCATGGCAGAAAAACAGCTCGCTGATATTTGCGCCGCCGCAGGTGACCGCTGGCCGCTTCAAGGCTGCCGCGTTATTCATCGCTACGGGCCGCTGTACCCCGGCGACCAAATCGTTCTCGTCATCACCCTGTCCGCCCATAGAGAGGCCGCTTTTCAGGCCGCTGAATTCATTATGGATTGGCTTAAAACCGACGCCCCCTTCTGGAAAAAAGAACAAACAAGCGATGGCACCCATTGGGTCGACGCGAAAGAAGCCGATACTTTAAAATCAAAAAAATGGCATAAACTGTAAAATAAACCCTAAATAACACCCAAAACTGTCTTGTCTCTTTAGATTTTCACGCCTCCCCATCTTTCATGAATAGCTAAGTTTTTGAAAATGACGACTTAATGACAGAAGACTCAATAATTATTATATTTTACCTTAACATCCTTTTATTTAGCGGATAAATTCTATATTATCCCCGGATTAAATAATAATAATTTGGGATATAACATGAAAAAATCACTTAAAACACTCTTAACAGCCGTATCTGGCGTCGCGCTCATGGCCCTTGCTGGCTGTAATGACGCGTCCAAAGACGTAACAGTCCCTGAAAGTCCCTGGGTATCTGATGCCGCCCATAAAAGGTCTACGATCTATACAGACTATACGTTAACGTCTGATTTAAGTCAGTTAAGCGCCAATCAAAGAAAAATGATCAGCCTGTTGATCGATGCCTCTGCTCTGATGGATGATCTATATTGGCAGCAGGCCTACGGCGACAAAGACAAGCTTTTATCCTCTATCACCGACAAGGACGCCAAAGCCTTTGTGTTAAAAAATTACGGGCCGTGGGATCGGCTTGATGGGGACAAGCCTTTTCTGAAAAATACGCCTGCAAAACCACTCGGGGCCAATTTTTATCCGGTCGATATGACGAAACAAGAATTCGAAGCCTATGACAACCCTGATAAAATAGGATTATATTCCGTCCTGCGCCGTGATGACGCCGGGAAATTGACCGTCATTCCCTATCACAAAATTTACCAAAAGAAATTACAGCAGGCCGCTGACCTCTTACGGCAGGCCGCAACCTATGCCGATAACCCGGAATTTAAACATTATCTCATCATGCGTGCGGATGCCCTGACCAGCGATGATTATCAAGCCAGCGATTTTGCTTGGATGGATATGAAGACAAACCCCATAGAGCTGGTCATCGGCGCCATTGAGACATATGAAGACCTGCTTTATGGCTACCGCGCCGCCTATGAGGCCTATGTGCTGATTAAAGACCCCGTTTGGAGTAAAAAATTGGCGCGGTTCATTGCTTTTTTGCCCGAACTTCAAAAAGGCCTGCCGGTGGATGCGGCCTATAAGGCGGAAACGCCCGGTACGGATAGTGACCTTAACGCCTATGACGTTATATATTACGCGGGCCATTCAAATGCAGGCTCCAAGACCATTGCCATCAACCTGCCTAATGATGAGACGGTGCAGCTTAAAAAAGGCACGCGGCGTTTGCAGCTTAAAAATGCTATGAGAGCCAAATTTGACAAAATTCTCTTGCCGATCGCCAATATTTTAATTGCCCCGGAACAACGCAAACATGTGACGTTTGATGCCTTTTTCTCCAACACCATGTTCCATGAAGTTTCTCACGGCCTTGGCATCAAAGAAACGCTGACAGGCAAAGGTTCCGTGCGTTTAGCGCTCAAAGATGCCGCCTCTTCCTTTGAAGAAGGAAAGGCTGACCTTCTGGGCCTATATATGATTAAAAAGCTTTATGAAAAGGGCGAAATAACCGGCGGGGATATGATGGATTATTATGTTACCTTCGTCGCCAGCATTTTCCGCTCCAGCCGTTTTGGGGCCTCCTCCGCCCACGGAAAAGCCAACATGGTGCGCTTTAGCTATTTTCTCGAAAAGGGCGCCTTTGCAAAAAATGACGACGGCTTTTACGTGGTTAATCAAGCCAAATTTGACAAGGCTATGGACAGTCTCGGCAATCTCCTGCTAACCATTCAAGGGGACGGCGATTACGACCGGGCCACTGAACTTCTTAAAACCAGAGGCGTCATGAGCGAAACCCTCAAAGCGGATCTGGATAAACTCAAAGCCGCCAACATCCCCGTAGACATCAATTTCATACAGGGCAAAGGCGTTCTAGGCTTAAAATAAGTCATTTAAAAAGGACGAGAGTAATGTCGATATATTTAACCATTGGGGCCTGCCTGTTTGGTCTTACGCATCTTTATCCGGCTATTTTTGTGGCCAGCAGACGGGCGCTCATTGGGAAGATAGGGATAGGCCCCTATAAGGGAATATATTCGCTCTTTATCCTCTTTTCTCTTTATATGATTATATTTGGCTGGCGGCATAGTAATGTGGGGAATATTTATATGCCGCCCCAATGGGGACATTTGGCCACGGTTATACTCATGTATCCCGCCCTATTTCTTTTTATCTCAGCCCGTGCAGGCAGCAATATAAAAAGGATCATTCGCCATCCGCAGTTAAGCTCAATTGCGCTTTGGAGCTTTGCACATCTTCTGTCTAATGGCGAAGGTCGCTCAGTGGTTCTTTTTGGCATATTTGCGATCTGGGCACTCACCCAAATGTTTTTTCTGAACCGTCGGGACAATGTCTGGAAGAAACCAAAGCCCTTTTCCTTATTCCATGACATAAAAGTGATGATCATTACTTTGGTCGTTTATGGGGCATTACTCTACAGCCATGGGTATTTTACCGGCATCTCACTGACGCTGTAATCCATTCATTATTGGTTCAGTTGGGGCATATTATAATAAAATCATCGTTAATAACAGGTGAGGTTGTTATGAGAATACATGTGATCAGCTATCTTTTAGGGATTATTTTATTAGCTGCGGGCCTTTCAGCCATGGCAGAGGAAAATAAGCTGAAGCCTTTAAGTGACATAGAATATAAGGATGATATTGCTCATTTTGACAAGGGCAGTGACTGTATTTTTTCCCGCAGCATCGACAATTGGACGATCCTTGATGATCAACGGCTTATCCTTTATGCCCCCACCAAAAGCGCCCCCTATTACGTCAGGCTTAATCTGAGATCACATCGCTTAAAATATATCCATACCATCGGCGTATATTCAAAATTTGATAATCGTTTTTGCCCTTATGGCGGGAATTCGTTGTTTATAGATGGCGACCGTTATACCATTTCAGCCATAAAGAAAATTGATAAAGACACGGCCATAAGGCTGATTAACCACAATAAAAATAAAGCTAATCTTGAACATCTCCCCGTGGGGTAACGGTTTTATATTCTGGGCTACATTACTTCCGGCATCACCTGACCTTATATCATTACTTCAACAGTATCTGGGGCATCAAAACGATACGGGTTCCGTCGTTGCGTGATAGATTCTCATGATTTCGCCAATGACACCGCGTTTAAAAAGAGTCATAAAATGGGTGATAATATCAGGATCAAACATTTCTCCTGCGCCATTTTGCAGAAATTCCAGCGTTTGCTCAATAGGCCACGGATCCTTGTAAGACCGTTGTGACGACAAGGCATCGAAAACATCGGCCACCTTTGCAATGCGCGCTGATATGGGAATGTCGGCACCGACTATTCCCGCAGGATACCCTGATCCATCAAAATTTTCATGATGACCGAGCGCAATCTCTCGGGCTATTTCATAAAAAGGATTTGTCCCTAAGATGCGCGCGCCATTTTGAGGATGCTGCTTCATAATCTGCCATTCGTCCTCTGTCAGTTTTGACGGTTTTTGAAGAATTTCATCCGGTACGAATAATTTTCCCGCATCATGTAAGATGCTCATAACGCCCATATGGCGGGCACTTCCGTCCTCTATTCCTGCTTCTAGGGCTATGGCTTCCGTATAATGTTGAACCCGCTTGACATGATAACCGGTATCTTCGTCCTTACCTTCACAGGCAACGGACAGCATCGTTACGGCATCTTGATAGGCTTGGTCTAATTCCTCGCTTTTAACCCGCAGCATTCTTTTGAAGCTGAGGCTTTCCAGGGCGCGGACGACCGTTAAACGAAGACCTTCTGGCTCCCAGGGTTTTGTTATATATTTATATATACTGGCTTCATTCACACAATTTGTCAGGGCCTCGATATCCGAATATCCAGTCAGCAGAATTCTTATGGCATCCGGTTGAAGCTCCTTGGCAAGGGTGAGGACTTTGTCCCCTGTAATATCTGGCATCCTTTGATCTGAAATAATAAGGTCAACCGGCTGGTTTTTAATGATTTCGATGCCTTCCCTTCCTGAGGTCGCTGTTATGACATTAAATCCCCTCCGAAAAGACCGCTTCAAACTACTGACAATATCTGGCTCATCGTCGATAAAAAGTAATGTGAACACCTCTGATGTCATGTTGTCTGTCCTTTCTCAATATCTTCTTTGATGCCGGCCTTTGGTAGCTCAATGATAAAGCTGGTTCCCTTTCCAACTGTACTATCCACCTCGAGCTTACCCCCATGCGTTTCAATAATTCCATAAGAAATTGAAAGCCCTAAGCCCGTTCCTTCCCCAATTTTTTTAGTGGTAAAAAACGGATCAAATATCCTATCGACAATATCTTTTGGAATGCCTGACCCCGTATCGCTTATTTTTACTTGAATGTTATCCCCAAGGGATTTTGTAGAAATAATAAGTTTTCCTTTTCCTCCCATCGCCTGAATAGCATTAAATATAATATTCGTGAAAACTTGATTTATCTGGCCCGCACGACAAAGAACAGGCTCATTTAAGTCATAATGTTTTTCAACTTCAATACTATCTTTCAAGTAATGGTTTAATATAGAAAGCGTGTCGTCAATACCACTTTCGAGGAGAACGCTTTTAAGATCACTTTCATCCAAGCGGGAAAATCTTCTTAAAGACGAGACGATTTCCTTGATCCGCGCCGCGCCGGACTTACCGCTGCTGATGATCTCATTCATATCGTTCTTGATAAAGTCCACGTCATATTCTACAATTTTATTATCCAGGGCCAACAGAGAGGCCGTCGGCATATCTATGGTCTTAATCTCGTCCAATAATTGGAAAATTTCTTTCGTATATTCGTTCAGATGGGGAAAATTAGCGTAGATAAAACCTATGGGATTATTTAATTCATGAGCAACCCCCGCAACGAGTTGCCCCAAAGAGGCCATTTTTTCCGAATGCACAAGCTGGCTTTGCGCTGATTTTAACTGTTCAAAGGCGCCTGTGATTTCACTATTGGCCTTTTTAAGCTCTGACGTTCGGCTCAGAACTCTTTTTTCTAGGGTAATGTTTAAAGCCTCTAGTTCTTTTAAGGCTTTTTCTTTTTCCGCTGCGGAGGCCGCTAAATTCTCTGCCATATCATTGAAGGCATTGGCAAGAACGCCAATCTCATCCTCTGTTGTCACATCCGCGCGTAAAGACAGGTCTTTTTTCTTAGCCACTAATGACACGGTTTCTTCCAGAGAATGCAAAGGGCGCGTTAAGAGTAAAGAAAGCCATCGAATAACGATGCCAACGGGCAACAAGAGCACAATCCCCAACAATAATAAATCAAGCGCCACATCCCAAAGGCGGGCATTGGCCTTTTTTTCTGTTGTAAGGGCAACAACAGACCAATCCGCAATATTATCTTGATGCAGGTTAGCATATCCCGCAATATATTTTTCCCCAAGAAAAGAAAGACTTAAGGGCCGATCGTTCAATATGGAAAAATCATTTTTATTCTTTGGCATATTGACACTCGCACTCAGTAGAATATTGCCTTTTTTCTTGATTAGCAGGGCAGACAAATCATGTGCAAAAATCAAGTTATGAACATCTTCCCAGGGAACCGTCGCGACGATCGTGCCTATCTGAATACCAAAATTAAAATTAGCATATATTTTCCGCGAGAGGACAATAACAGAATTATCTTTACCGTGATTACGCTTATCTGAAGCCAAAGGATTTATATGTTTATCAATAAATTTAAAATCACCTTCCTTTATTTTCCATTCATCTGGCAAGATCAAATCAATATTTTGCAAGACTGATGACGCAATAAATTTGTCTTCTTTATCAAAAACATATATTTCGCCTCGAATAGAATATTGGCTATGTAATTGATGTAACGTCCGTGAAATACGTTTGTCGATATCGTCGGAAAAAATATCATTCATCACCTCAAGCTGTGACCACGCATTTAAATTTGTATTCAGGGTCTCTAACATTAAAGACGCCTGGCCAAGGCTCTGATTAGCGAATAGGGTTAGACCGTCCGATTCCGTCTTTCGCATCGTTTGAGAAATTGACGTAAAAATAACCAGGGCCGACGCACTATATGTGACAAAGAATATCACCACATAAGAAAAAAAAACCTTCCTTTGAATTGATTTTCCAAGCCAAGGTATCATTCAAATTCCCCTAATTTTTTTACATTATCAGGGACTTTATTAGAGTGGATATAGCCTATTGCACCAGATACACTTTGGATAAAAGCAATCACAGCAGCGTCAGATTCCTGAATGATCGGAGGCATATAACCCTTAAAATGCATCTGATTCCAATAGCTGGACAATGACCTTGGGGAACGACCTAATACCAAATTAGAAAAACGCATACGGACACGGCTTGACGCCTCTCGATTGACAGGAATGATCGCCAGACCATTGTCCCATGAGGTCTGCTTTAAGAGGAAAATTCGATTGATTTCAGATTTGCTGAGCTTGTTTATCGGCACATCTAAATTGGCAATGATATACAGTTTGTCATCAGCCAAAGCAGCCGACATACCCAAAGGCAAAAACAACAAAAAGGCCATTATAGTTAGCCGGGCCATATGTAAGATACCCTGCTCCATTAGAAAAGCACCGATAATGATGCGGCAATGCCCGTGCTGATATTCAGCTCCTGACCCCATTGCTTCACATATTCCAATTTCCAGACCATTGGGGAAATAGGGTTATATTTAATGCCGGCTAAGGCATTATGTGATCCTCTTATAAAATCCCTGTCTTTAAAATATTCATAGCGTGTAAAGACGGCCCATTTCTCGTTAATGTCATATAGGCCTTGTATATATATACCGGTTTCATTTGTATTAACCCTTGATTCCATTGGATTTTTAAGCCAGGTTCTTGTGTATTCAGACTGTAAATGAAACCCATTTTTGGCCAAATGAATGTTCATCCCCAAAAGATATTGATTTTCCTTCAGCACCAGTCCATCATTGACAACATTAGCGGCTTGAAATGATAAGCCCAGTAAATTGTTAAACCCCCAATTCCACGATAAATTAAGTCCCTTTATATCTCGAAATCTACGACCAGCCACCCTACTTTTTTTCTTAAAAACTTCTGCTCCCGGTTGCCAATAGAAGGTAATGCTTGGAATTTCTTCATTATCCGGAATATACAACAGAGAGGCCCCAGTAACAAATTCAGAAAAACTCCGATAGCTTGTCAAAGGCCGCGTGGTGGTCGGCACCAGAGGGCCAGCATGAATGCTATTCCACTCTCCCACCATATCAAGACTTTTTCCTAGCCTTAACGTTACATTATTAGTTAAATGGCTGTCATTATAAAGCCGCTCAATGACAAATTTTGTATTCAGTCCTGAAAAGAGATTGTGACCTTCAACATAGATCGGAGCTTCCGCGATTTCTGCCTCAAAAAAAGGATTAAGGAATTTATTGAAGCGCGCATTCATATAAAGACTTAAATCATCAAGAGCTAATTCACTGATGCCGTCGCGCGGAATGACGGCTTTTATGGTCGTATAACCAGAAATCTGAATATTAGAAAACCTAATCCCCTTGCCCAGAGTGTAATTTTTTAAACCCCCTTCAGCATAAGCTGGCATATTTAAAATAGCCAAAGGACAAATCAACATGCTGATTATCCTTAAGGTTATTTTCCGTATTCTAATATTCATCGCATTCTTATGGCTCATACAAATAGCTCTACATCAACTTAACTAAATACCTATAGATGATTTTTAAATCTATGTATTCTTTAATAAATTAAAAGATACTACCTCTTTGAATATTAAAATATCGTTACGCCGCTTTTTTTTATATATTAGACATTATTATTTGCGCCTCTCCGGCAAATTAATCCTCTTTGGCTTCTCATTTCCTCTACCTCAGATATCCACCTTAACACACAGGCCTATATTTGGGAACCACCTCTCAATCTGGCTTTAATTTCGATTTCCCATGAGTGATTGAGACGCAGAAGAATTACTGCCTGAACGCGGCTTGAGGTCACCTGTTATACTGTCGGGACCTCACTTGCGCGCCAAGAGTGAGGTCCCGACAGGTAATCTGCCTCAGTTTACTTTGACAGCGTTTTTTCTTTCGACAATTTTTGGCAAGCAAATGGCCCCTGTCAGAGCAATTAACGCCAATGTCCAAACAAGTGTTGGCCCCGTTGGCCAATCCGTAATTACGGACAGTATCAAGCCGAGAAATATTCCCATAAAGGCGAGGCTATAAGCCGCGACAAGCCGTTTCGACTTAGATAAAGAACTCGCGCCCAAAGTGGGGAAAATAAGAAAGGCAAAGACCAGATAAACACCAACTATCTGAACGGACGTTGTCACCGCAATAGCAAAAATCATGTAAAACCCTGCGTGACCCAATTTTTCTCGCATCCCGAACCAGATGAGTAACAGCGGGATATAGATCAACGCAACCATAGCAATTTTAGACCATGTAACCCAGAGAATTTGGCCGGCGAGAAGGTCTTTGATTTCATCGCCGCCCATGGGCTGGTTCGCCAGAATAAGAATGGCCAGGGAAGCGGCCAAAACAAAGCTACAACCAATCAAGGCTTCTTGGCGATTTTTAAGGTTCCGTTCCGCCCATGAGAAAAATAAACCGCTCAATAATGCGGCACTAAAAGCGGCAAAATTGACCCAAATAAATCCACTCATACTATGCGGATCGGGCAGATAAATCGTCATTGCCACGGCCCCCAAACCGGCAATTTGAGCCGTGGCAAGATCAATGAATATAATGCCTCTTTTTAACACCTCTTGCCCGAGGGGAACATGTGTCATCGCAACCAGAAGGCTCACGACCAAAGCTGGCGCAATTATAGACCACATTGTCGCATCAAAATTCATTCTGCATGCTCCAATAAAAGCGATATTGTGGTATCATATAAGGCAAAAAGATCATCGGAATTTTTTGTCCCCCCCACCGTGAATGGTAACGTAATGTCAGGAATGCCGGCCCTCTGAGAAAGCCATATTGAGGGTTTGTTATTCTCGTAAGCCGCATTTATTATGAATTTTGGTTTCGCCTTTGGAAGATCGTTCAATATGGTCTGCAAATGACTGGTCGATGGGGGAATACCGGGACGTAATTCCAATGTTGACACAACATCCAGACCTAACCAGTGCACCAGATAGACCCAGGTCTTATGCTGTATGATTATAGGCAACCCCTTCAATGGCTTGGCTCGAGCATTCCATTTTATAAGAGACGCCAGCCAACGATCCTCGAACCGCGCCAGCTGTTTCTCATATGCTAATTTATTTTCAGGATCAACGACGGCTAATCGCGCGGCAAATGCGCGGGCCACAATAGCGATATTCCTCGGGTCACCGACAATATGCGGATTTCCCATGGGATGAACATCCCCAAGGGCTCTGTCAACCGATGTGGGGACTTCCAGCTTATGAACGTAATCTGCGGCCATAAAATAACCATTTGTTCCCGGCTGAACCCGGCTATTTCCACTCTGAAGTAAAAGGATAGGCAGCCAGCCAATTTCCAGATCTGCGCCGTTGCAGAAGACCATGTCTGTTTTTCTGACCATAGCGATGAGACTGGGGCGGACACTAATAAAATGAGGGTCCTGATGCGCATTAGTTCCGAGTTTAACTTTAACAAAGTCACCGCCAATTTCCTTGGCAAGGGAAGCCCACTCAGGTTCACAGGCAAAGATAGACGTCTTTGCTTGAGCCGCCGTCGTAAAAGACATCATACCTGCCATGATAAGAAGAATAGTTTGTCGTCTCAACATTATTTTTCCTTATTAATATTTACTAACTTATTGATATTTAAAACGCCTTGTTGATATTTAAAACGAATGTGCGCCATGTGCGCCAATACTCATTATGTAACGCAGGTAGATGCGATTATCACGATTGAATTGTGATTGCTCCGTACTAAACTGCACTCTAAGAAGGCTAAATTCGTTACGAGCCCAATCAATCATGAAACTGTGGTTGTTTGGGTTAATTCCGGCATCGCCCAAAAGCTTACCGCGCAATGAAACGGGGACAGCGTCATTGGGGTTAAGGGCCGAATAGCGGTAGCCCGCACGCCAACCATGCATGAACTTATAGACACCTTCGACATAAAAACCTGTATCGGTACCGTCAAAGGGTATGTCATTGAACGTGCCATTCCTGCTACGGCGCAAATATTCGCCCTGAAGAACAAAAGAACGATCAACCGTGTTACCATAAGGCGACCATTGATATTTAAAATCGGCTATTTGAAGGTCGGTATTACCTGTAAAATTTAAAACATCGGCTTGCGGATCAGTGATGTCACCTGTAACTCTATGAGAAGAATTAGCATGTAAAAAAGACAGACCAAATCGCCAAGAATTAGAAAAACCAACATCACCCCCAAGCCTTAAAAAACCTGTAAAAGCACCCACACCTTTATTATCCGCACCACCAGCAGGGAAGGACGCCCCTCTGAAAGCGCCCGCACCGACTTGCATATAAAGATCGGTCGGCATGACAAAAGAAATTTGCACACCATCATCACCATATTGCCCCCCCAAAAAGGCGAGATATGGCATCGGTCTGTCAACAAAATTATCTTTATGGGCATGTTGCTCATTTAAGTAGCCAATAGCAGAAAAGAAACGACCTGCCTTTACCGTGGCGCCAGCGGGCAAAGCTAATGTCTCAAGAAAGCCCTCCTCAAGGCTAACGCTGCCATCTGCAGCGTCTAGAGAAACCGCCGCCTGAGCATGAAAAAGATCATTCACATTGGCAGAGAAGCTAAATTCCGTTTCGCCGACAGCAAACCCCCTTGGGCCGGGATCTGACACCCCACTAAGCGGCGACCCTTCTGTGGCATAATGTCCCGTCGAATTAGAAAACCTTGAATAACCACCATTGAATATGATTCCAATTTTAGGATTAAAGGCTGTTGCGCTATTTGAAGCACCACTTTGAGCCACCGGCTCTTGCGGTAAAGTTGCTTCTTTTACAGCATTTTTTTTCTCTAAATCGTTAATTCTTGCAGTCATAGCCGCAATTTCACTATCATAGGCCTGCTTCAAGCGCACCAACTCTGCCTTTAAATCAGTCACGGGCGTTTCTTGTGCAACGCTAACTGTTGATACTGTCGAAGCAATAATTAACGTCGTAAAGATCAAGAACAATTTTCTAAATTCCATATACTTATTTTCCGTATTTCTCTTCATATAATGCCCATTACCCTGCTTATTTAACTTTACAAAGCCCCCCACTCTATTTTGCTACAATATCGTGGTTACAATCATGAGCCGCTCAAATTTACGTAATGATATAATATAACAAAAAATTTTAAAAGGAAATTTTATAATTAATATTTTCCTGTTACTTAAGGCACTGTCAAAGTAACCATCTGCCCTGCCTAAGCTGAGGTAATTAAAAAAATTATTAAGCCGTATGGTGAACCCAAGTCGAGAGTTACCGGCCCATTAAGGTCGGCGCATGCAGCCATGAATGAACGCGGCTGCACAGATAAAAAGGGTGTAAGAAAATATCAGGACTATCGAGCAGAAAATAGCCCCTGCCTTTGGGGGACAAGCACTTTAACGCAGAACGACGCCTCGCAAAAAGAGCCGCCGACTATTTCAAAAGATCCAACCAAAATATAGCGGTTCTCAACCCTAGAATTTATAGTTGAGATCCAGGCGAAAACGATTACCGTCTTCGACATTGGTATTGGCCTTAGCAATGTAAAGACGGGCGATCAAATTCATGCTGCCAGAAACTTTATAACCGACACGAAACTCATGCCCTTTCATATTGCTGCCCCGTGTTTCCACGGCAGAACCCCAACGTACCCAGTCATCCTGTGCATAGGAAGAATTGACCGCAAACGTTTCAATATAGGCATAGGTATATCGTGCCAGCCAATCGCCCGTTTTCTTCAAATTCCCCACTTGCATAGACCCAACCCAGCCATCCCTTTGGTCAAAGTTTGCGGCGGTGGTGGCGTTCAGATCCATCGGTGAATATTTTTCTGAATTGTGATAATAATCAAATCCTACCTTTAAAGAGTGGCCACCGGCTTTAAATTTAGCTTGTGCACTCGCGGTCCAAACGGTGTAATTACGATTGCCGTTGCCTCTGAGCAGTCTTATGCTGTCCGGATCATTTCCATTCGCCTTAAAGGCCAATACACCACCCGCGACCGTGATGTTCACGCCATCTGTTTTAGTGGTAAATACCGCCTGACCGAGAGCCAAATTTCCTGAAAAAGCCCGCATGCCGACAGGAAGTGAAAAATACCCCCCATTGACCGTAATTTTCCCCGTTTCACCAAGTGGCATATTCGTAGAGACTCCCCCTCCCACTGGCGTTACATCATCATCAATAAGCATCTCATTCTGCTTCCATAGCGGAAGGCCATTGCGCCCGATCCAAACGGAAAAATGACTTATTTTATATTTCAGATACCATTTATCAAGGTTGAAATGGGCATCCCCCGTATTATTTTTATTAAAATCAATAATGGTGATATGAGGGGATTGTTGGCTGTCATTGGAACCGGAACGGCCCCGAATACCAAATTCCAGATTATTCGTAGGTTTATATTCAAATCCCAACCGCACTCGAATACGAGCACGAGTCCTATCGTCCCTTAAAGACCCAGATGCTTTATGGGAATTCCAGTCAGATTCAATCCGTGCTCTAAAATCGCCATATACGTTGAATTTGCCCTCATCATCAAGGGCTATCTTCGCGACGGCCATTGATGGTGCAACAAATACCGCGCCAAGAGCCAATAGCTTAAGTGACCGTGTCATCACCTGTTTCATTTTCTTTACTCCAATAAATTATACAATATTTCGCGGGGCAAATGACATGCTGCGGAATTCCCGACTATATTTGGATTCGCCAATTTTTTTGATATTGGCCACACCCATTTTATAATTGTAGTTCCCGCTGATACCATCAACAACGCGCGCCGTCAGAGAATTGGACGGCTGGCGCATATCAATCATATTGGCATACAGCATCCCCTCTTTCACGATCGGCGTCACAATTGCCACTGCGGTCACTGCCGCCTTTTGCAGCTCAATATGACCTTTTTCCATCAATTTGCTGAATTGAAAATCATCACTCTCAACACCAAGGATGGTGTCTTTAAACTGTACGACCCGGTCTGAATACATCATGACCTGGTCGCCGGACGTAATACCGCGCTTCTTGGCATCGACAGGGTTAATCTCTACCCAGTTTTCAGGCCAGCGCTGCGTGGTATAGGGACGGCGTTCCACATCATCAAAACCAGACTGCCAAACTTCATTAATCCGGCCATTGCTGAACCACAATTCATCACCCTTAGGCGATAACCACTCATGGAAATCCGAGAACAGGCTCCAGGGATGTTTCTGCAAGTTCATCTTGCCGGTCTGGGAATTGAAATGTGTCAGTTTTTTACCAAGGATGTTGGCACCTTTTGGCCCATTTGCCAATCCTTTTTTGTCAAGCTCCTCCTGACTGATTTCCGTATCATGCAACCGTTTGGTACCAACGAGTTCATTAGTATCATAGTTGTAAAATACTGGGCCTTGAATACCGGTTGTGCCGAACTCTCTCAGCTTCTCATGCAACGTTTTACCTTCAAGGTGAGCCGCAATCTTGATCATATGAAAGGCTTTACGGCCTTTGCGGCTAAAGCGGGATGATTCTTCGGCGACATCGTTGGAATTTTTCCAGTCAAAGCCGTCAAAGCCCATCTTCTTGGCCAGTTCAGCCACAATCCACCAGTCAGGTTTTGCATCACCCGGCGCATCATAGAATTTCTGATACAAGCGCAAGCGACGTTCCCCATTGGCACGCATGAAGTCTTCTTCACCCCATGTTGCCGCCGGGAAAATAATATCAGCAAAACGCGCTCCAATCGGATCACGCAGGTAGATATCCTGATTGATAACGACCATTCCTCCTGAATCGGCACGTGCCTTCAATGTTTCAATAATTCCTGCCTTGTCATATGTTTTCACTTGATGAGGATTCTGAACAATAAGTTCATTGAATTTGTTGAACAGACCTTGTGATCCACACATGGATTGAATCCACGTTGTGCCGATGACATGAGCCATACGGGTATGACCGGAATATGTCCAGCGATCCGTATCCAAGGCCCGGCGACGACGGCCTGGCACTTTTTCAGGAGATTTATTCCGGGGGAATTTACCACCCTTCTGACCACCCCGTTGATGTCCGCCGAAACGACCAACAACCTGACCCTCACGACCACCTGCCCCCGTAATGATAGCCAACGCACTTATCGCATTGGTATTACCAGTATTATTGCTCCAGTAGAAGCCTTTCTCAATGCCGTATGAGGCTTTTATCCTTGTGCCGTCTTTTTTAGGTTTAGCCAACCATTTCGCTGCGATATAAAGTTTTTTAACATCAATGCCCGCAACCTTGGCGGCATATTTTGGGTCATATTCCTTCTGATCTAAAACCCATTTCTTATAGTCTTCAAAACCATTGGTTTGGAATTTTCCCCAAGTTGTTCTCCACTGCCATGGTGTGTTGCGGGTTCCCTGACCAAATCCGGAATTTGATTCCCACTTGTTGTTAACCCATTTCTTAATCCATTCGCTATCTTCCCAACCTTTTTCCATAATGATGCGGGAAATGGCCCCAATCACAAGGTTATCAGACCCGGGATTAACATCAATATGAAGGCCGCCGTTGGCTTTGATATAGGCAACGCCTGCTGTCTCACGGGGATTAAGGACAATCACCTTCATGCCATTTTGAATGGCTGGCATGATATATTGAGTAAAGATAATAGTTTTGGTTTCGTAAGGATCGGTCCCACAAATCATCAATGTATCAGCCGCACCCCAGTCATCATAGCTGGGGCCGAAATTATCAAAACCCGCATCCCGGAAACCCGGTGTAGATGTGACATCGGACGGCGTATCATGGAATGAAAAATTAGCCGTATTGATATGGCGACTTGCATATTTTGTAATGGCATAAGTATTCTCAATATACTGATAAGAATATGTCTTGATACCATAGGCATTAGCCCCATGTTCCTTAATGACATGACGCCCAACAGCCGCCGCAATATCAAGGGCAAAATCCCAGCTAACCGGCTGCAACGTGCCACCGATGCGAACCAACGGCGAAGTTAATCTGTCGCGGGTTGGTGTTTTCGGATTGTAGCATTTCTGTGCAATTAGCCCGCCGCGCATGGAAGAATCGCCATTGACATTAACCGCTTCTGTTTCCTTATCCGGCGTAATGATCACGTTATGGGGCATACCTTTATGCATCACAACATTATGTTGTGCGGGAGCGACCCAATCTTGCAGGGGCGCACTTGGAAAATCCACCCCAAATGCGTTTTCAGAAGCCTTGATCCCACCATCTGGAGACTGTGTCGGCCAGCGATAGACCTTGTAACCACAGGCCACAATGCAATAGTCGCAACATGTTGTTATAACTTCAGCATTTTTAGGGGGGAGCGGTGCATTATCTTCCGGCAAATAATAATTCGTACTCATTTTCTATTCCTCACCTCTGGCCATATTTTCGTTACGACCAAATAATAGCCCCAACATTCCAACTGCATAAACATCGTCGCCCTCTACTTCGAGCAGAATTTGCGGCAAACTTTCATAAGCTTGTCCAGATACGATGATGCCGTGACGACGAACATCAAATAAAGAGAGATGGAAAGGACATTGGCCTAATGTTCGATGTTCCCCTGTTACTTTATAGGCATCCTGAAGCGGGCCGCCCTGATGGGTACAACCGGCACTGAAAGCGACAATATCTTTCTTGGCGCCAATGCCGCCGCCGCATTCAATATCCGTTCTGATCAGAACACAGGTTGTATTCGGACCATCATCAGGGTAGTCGAACTGAATAGGCTCGTTTTTCTTCAGGTCTTTCAGGCTGGCAATCTTTTTGCGGGGATACCCCACAATACGCGCTCGCATAGTTGCCGCTTCTGCCGTTCCAGGAAACATTGTCAGGGAGACTATCTTGGCCGCCCCGATTGTTGCCCCGCTATAGATCAAGAACTTCCTACGATTTACCAAACATTTGCCACCGGTATGTCTTGTGGTTTTCGTTTTCTCTTTGGATATTACTTCGCTCATTTTACAATGTCCTCCAGTTCTTTTCTGGTAAATAAGGGTTCATATTCAGGAAGTTTAGGTTTCTCTATCTCAATCTCGGGTCCTGAGAAGGCTTCCAGAAATGCCACCAGATCTTTTTTTTCTTCATCCGTCAGCCCCAAAGGCTTGATCAGTGGTGTTTTGGTTTTAGTAAAATCTGTTGTCCGTCCATCATCGGTCACGCCACCAGCGTTATAGAAATTCACAACATCCTCTAGGGTGTATAACTCTCCGTTATGCATATAGGGGGCGGTATATTTGGTATAGCGCAGGGATGGTGTTCGGAATTTACCTTTATCAGAGTCTATCTTGCCTCTGAAATACAGACCCATATCATCCTTGACGGTGCGGTATTTTTCTTCGGTTACACCCTTAGCATAATTCTCGAAACGGAATGTAATCTGCGCCAGACCTTCCTCATCCCAATGCAGGGAGTAGGGAACACCGATGTTATAGAATTTCTCATCGGTGGCCATTGGCCCACTGTGGCAGGCAATACAATTGGCCTTACCCTCAAATAAGGCCTTGCCGCGAATTTGTTCCTTGGTCAGAGCTTTTTTATCGCCTTCAATAAATTTATCAAGCGGGGTATCAAACTGATTAAGCGTCCGCTCAAATGAAGCGATGGCGCGCCATGCATTATTAATCAATGGCCATTCATCGCCAAAGACCTGGGCAAAACGCTTCCTATATTCCGGTATCAATGCCAAACGCGATTGCATGATATCATCTTCCCCATTACCAGCAACGCCCCCCTTAGCCGCCGAAGGAGCCTGTGCTTCAAGAGAAGGAACGGAGGCTGCCCAGAACAATTTTTTATAGTAGGCCGTGTTGATAATCGACTGACTATTGCGCCAATGAACCGTACCAGGATAACCACGGGAAATCTGATCCGGCCAAGCCCAGCCCAGACTTGGTTCATGGCAACCGGCACATGAAATCGTCGCATCGCCGCCAAGACGGGGATCAAAGAACAAAAGCTTGCCAAGTTCAACCTTGGCATCGGTCTGTTTATTGTCCGCTGGTATTGGTATGGCGCCCAGTGTCGTCAGGCCCGGAACCGTGCCATTTATACTGTTAACAGCAGGAACCACAACCGATTTTCTATCAGCCGAAACTGAGACCTGCGCTGTAAATACTGCCAGAGTAGCCAAAGCTGTCACTGAGAGTATTTTGTTTCTAATCACTCTATTCATCACTTTGCTCCACCTTAATTGCGTGTGTCACGCCAGTTTTTAATGGCATCATATTCACCTGAAAATTCACCTTTCCAGACATACTCGTCGCTGGTTAAAAGATCACCTGACAGGGCGCCAAGAAACGCCACAAGATCTTTTTTCTCACTATAGGAGAGACCGAGCGGTTGAAGGCGTTCATCCTTATTGGAATCCTGACCGCCGCCCTGGCTGTAGAAATCAACCACTTCCATTAATGTCGTCATGGTCCCGTTATGCATGTAGGGTGCGGAATATTTTAATTCCCGTAGTGACGGCGTCATAAAAGTTCCCATATCCGAGCCATCTGCGGCGTGGGTATGGATATGCGCCCCCGCATCCCGTTTCAATTTCATGTAATTTTCATTTCCCATGAACATGTTATAGGCGATAAAAGCCTGATGACGCAGAGGATCAAGGAAGACATCAAGATTTTCGGGGACACCCGTATTATGGGCTTTGCCGTCTGACAGCAAAGGGCCGTTATGACATTGCACACAACCAGCCTTGCCTTTGAATATGGCCATTCCATTTTGAGCAGAAGCCGACATTTTTCCTGTATCAAAGGGCGCATTTCGTGACGTCAGTGTTTTCAGAAACTCTGGAATAGCTTTGCGAACGCTCCCATTCGAAGGTTCACCGTATCCGGCATCTTTAAACATTTGAACATATAAAGGGTCTTGCTTCACACGTTCCTGCATGATCCGCATATCCATATTCATCAGATAGTCCTCGGTGAGCATACCGCGCGTCACATCATTCAGGTTCGTGCCAAGCCGACCATCATGCATCCATATTTTCTTATAGGCCGTATTGATGAGAGACGGTGAATTACGAAAATGTTTATTTCCCGTGTAACCAGGAGACAGCGCATCAGGATGAGAAAAAGCATTTTCCGGCTTATGGCAAGTGGAGCAGGATATCGCGCCGTCACCCGACAAACGTGGATCAAGAGCCTATCCTATTCACTGTGTAAGCGACCATGATATACTCCACGAAAGGGAGAACATATTATGGCTATCAAGCAAGAGATTATTGACGAACTATTGAAAGACTACAAGAACCCTGAAGATCTT
>Ga0316203_1000126_pt1 | contig 137717 bp, 116 predicted proteins | sample 6monrhotite_MG_FD_204940 | JGI IMG/M metagenome (GOLD analysis project Ga0316203, IMG submission 204940) | Microbial mat bacterial communities from mineral coupon in-situ incubated in ocean water Damariscotta River, Maine, United States -... | ecosystem: Environmental > Aquatic > Marine >... | reverse complement strand
TTTATTCATCTGCCCACCTTATGTGCTTTCAAATCGTTTTTAGTCGAAAGATCTGATCGCGAGGTGGGCAATTAGTTCAATTCTTATCCAGAATTCAGGTTAAGTAAGCTATGCTTTATTATGTTGTGAAATAAGTGATCCCGAGACAATATAATCGTTTTATTATTAAGCTCTATTGAATACAATATATTGCTAATTATTATTGATTAATTCACTCCATCCTCGCTGCTATTTTATTGAGAAAATGTATGACCATTCGTAGTTCGGTTACCGCCTTTTGGCTTTTAGTGTTAGTTAACCTAATTTGGGGCGTTGGCTTTGTAGTGGTTGATGATGCAATTCAAGTAATGTCCGTTAATGTTTTTAATACTTTTCGTTTTGGTGTGGCAGCACTTGCTTTATTACCTTTGTGGGTATTATCTCGTAATAAAAATATTCATGAAATAACCGCAAATAAAAAAGACACGGTTGATCCTCAAAATACGGTATCTGAAAGTGATGAAAAAGCTAAACCATCGCTGAATAATTTTGTTATGACCGGATTTGGTTTAGGTTTGTTATTGTTTCTAGGTTTTATGCTACAAACAGAAGGCTTGTTATATACCAGTGTTTCTAATACAGGGTTTATAACTGGTTTATGTGTGCCTTTTGTACCCATTATTGGTTTCTTTTTTTACAGAACTAAAGTGAATATGGCTGTTTGGTTAAGTGTAATGCTTGCCGTTATTGGTTTATATTTTTTAACGATTGGCGATAAATTAGAATTTAATAAAGGTGATGTTTTAGTTGCTTTAGGCGCGTTGAGTTATGCCGTACATATTAGTGTTATGGCGCGTGTTGGTGGTAAATATGAAGTGTTGGCGCTAAGTGTTATTCAACTTACTGCGGTAACGGTTTATAGTGCCATTGCCGCTTTTTTTGATTTCGCGTTTTCGCAAAACATTGTAGAGTTTTCACTGCTAGAACAATTAAGTAACAATAATGTGTTAGCGGCAATTGCTTATTCAGCTATTTTATCAAGTGCCTTTGCATATTGGGCGCAAACCTCTAGCCAACGTTTAATTGAACCGCATAAGATCGCATTGATTTTTGCTCTTGAGCCTATTTTTGCCCACATTGCAGCGGCATATTTTCTTGATGAATCAATGGGCATAAAAGGTTGGCTTGGTGCTAGTTTAATTATTACTGGTATGCTTTTTTCTGAGTTAGGCAGCATTAAGCTCGGCAAATTAAGATTAAGACGTAAAAAAGTTGTTATTCAGGTATTAGATCAAGCCGCTACCCGAGAGGATTAACTGTTTATAATATCGGTGAAGTAAACAATAAAACAGAATAAGTCATTATCTATTTTATTGTTTTTCTTCTCTATAATCGTTTTATTTTCTTGCTAATAAATGAACGGTGCTTGTTGAACGTTCTAAAAATGCGCCTTCACAATAGGCAAAATAATATAACCATAAGCGTTTGAAGGCGTCGTCGTAACCTAAATCCATCAACTCTGACCAAGAGGCTAAGAAATTTTCACGCCAATCAGCAAGGGTGCGTGCGTAATCTATACCAATGTCATTTATTGACTCTATCACCAACGAACTATGATCAGTGATATGTTGTGATAGTACGTTGATAGAGGGCAAAAATCCTCCAGGGAAAATATAACGTTGAATAAAATCGACATTGTTTTTGTAGTAATCAAATCGTTGATCGGCAATGGTAATAGATTGAATTAACAGTTTTCCGCCTGTTTTTAATCTATCGTTACATTGTTGAAAAAAGCTCGGTAAGTATTCGTAACCAACCGCTTCAATCATTTCGATTGACACTACTTTATCAAAAGTGCCTTTGAGATCTCGATAATCCTCTTTTAGCAACGTGATTTTTTCACTTAAATTAAGCGCTTCAATACGTTGTTTAGCAAACTCAAATTGTGCGTCAGATATAGTGGTTGTGGTTACTTTACAGCCATAATTTTGTGCAGCATAGATCGCTAAACCGCCCCAACCAGTACCTATTTCGAGGAGGTGATCGTGTTCAGATAACGAAAGTTTTTCACAAATAGTGTGTAATTTATATTGCTGTGCTTCAGTTAGCGTTGCGTTTTCGTTGGGGTATATCGCTGAAGAATACATCATTGATGCGTCTAAAAACCGTGTATAGAGTTCGTTACCTAAATCATAATGCGCCAATATATTACGTTTTGATCCTGATTGCGTATTTCTATTTTGCCAATGACTAATGCTGTTTTTTATTTTATTTAACCAAGATTTATTTTGCTCTAAAGTATCGGTTTGTTGTTGAGCTTTGGCAAAAACACGAATAACGTTGGTTAAATTAGGACTACTCCATTTTCCTTCAATATAGGCTTCTGCAACACCGATACTGCCACCTTTGACAAAATCACGATAGACACTAATGTCGTGGATGATAATTTTTGCTTTTATATTGTCATCATCTGTATTTCGAGGAAAGTAATGATGTGCTGAACCTTCAACCACTTGCAATTGCCCATAGGTAAGTTTTGAAAATACCGAATGCACTAAAGCTCGGCAGCGTTTATCTAACCAATTCGCAGTTTTTAACAGACAAAGGTTGTCAATTTGTTCCATTTTTTTCTCCAAAATCTACAATTTTATTAGTATCACTTAGTCGTTTTTTGATAACCAATAAATGGAATACGTTTAATAAACAGTTTCAAAGCTTGCCAATAAATACTAAACACTATTTTTATTGTCATTATTGGTAATTGACACCAAATAGAAAATAACGCTTTAGTTGAAAATGGTTGCTTTTTCATCATTAACGTGGCATCAAATAGCTTTTCATAGGTTTCATCAATACCAAGTTGTTCTGTATTTTTGTTAGCGACGGTTACTCTTTTATTCTCAATTTTTACTAATAACTTATCATCAACTTTGCTAGGTGGCTTTACCTGCCAAAAGTAACGCATATTTAAATCCATAAATGGCGAAACTTGAAATACCTTTTTACTTTGTTGTTTATCATTCGGTTGAAATAAATCAACCAAATAATAATGACGTTCATTCCACGGCGTGTTACTGACTTCGGCCAGCATTTGCGAGCATTGACCTTGTTGGTTATAGCAAAAATAAAAATTGGCAGGACTAAAATAAAAGCCAAAACATCTTACTTGTACCAACATTACAATACGTTTTATATCGCTATAGCCGTTTAATTGCCGTACTTTATTTTTTATACGTTGTGATAACGAAAAAGGTTCATCGCGTAAGTAATCTTTTTCAACAAAACGTAACGGGTGATACCAACGAAATCCAAAAATGCCAGTTGATGTTGTTTTATTTTCAAGGTCATCAACGTCTAATGCCAGCATGTATAAACGGTAATTAAAGTTATGTTGTTTAGGACTAAATCTTCGATGAATAATATTGCCTAAGTAAATGCTACTTCGACTAAAGGCATTATTGCCTTTTGTTGTTATTTCATTACTCTCGTCAACACCCGAGGTTTGAGTACCGTTTATAGGGTTAATCATTACAACTACTTAGCCGGTTGTTGGTCAAGTGTGCAGTTAAAGCGCTTTGCTACTTCAACCGCGCTTCTAACGCCATCTTCATGAAAACCATTATGCCAATAAGCTCCTGCAAAATGAGTATGATTAATTCCACAAATAAGTGATCGTTGCTTTTGCGCTTTTATTGAATCAGCCGAAAATATTGGATGATGATAGGTAAACTCTCTTAAAATAGCTTCTGGGTTGATATCTGCTTTTTGATTAAGCGTAACGCAAAAGGTATGTTTGCTTTTAATGCCTTGTAATATGTTCATGTTATAAGTAACGCTCGCTGCTTTTTCTCGATCAGTACTTAGTTGGTAATTCCAACTGGCCCAAGCGTTTTTTCGCACGGGAAGTAATGTTTTATCTGTGTGTAAAATAACTGAGTTTTTGCTGTACGGCATTGCTGATAAAATTGATTTTTCATCGTCAGTGGCATCATTTAGCAAGGCCAATGCTTGATCCGAGTGACAGGCGATTACCACCTCATCAAATATTTGATCAGGCGCGTCATTAAAACAGATATAAACTTGATCGTTAAAGCGCTTAATACCTTTAATGTTGGCATTTACTTTAATATTTTGTACAAAAGGTTCACACAGTGGTGCTAAATAACTCTGAGAACCTTTTGGGATCACATACCATTGTGGTCTGTCGGCTATATTTAATAACCCATGATTATGAAAAAACTGCACAAAAAATCTGAACTCAAAATCTTCCATTTGCGCTAGCGAGCTTGACCAAATAGCGGCACCCATCGGTAAAATATAATGTTCAGCAAAAAAATCACTGAAGTTGTTTTCGGATAAAAAAGCGCCTAAGGTATGTCCGTCTTTATAATTGTGCTGTGCAAATACTTCCTTGCACAATTTATTAAATCTTAATATTTCTTTAACTAACAACCAAAATTTTGGGCGCAATAAGTTACGCCGCTGCGCGAATAATGTGTTGAGATTATGGCCATTATATTCTAATCCTGTTTGACAATTATGCACTGAAAAACTCATTTCAGTGGCTTGTTTACTAATACTTATTTCAGCAAGTAAAGCTAAAAAATTAGGATAGGTTTTATCATTAAAGACAATAAAACCAGTATCTATGGCAAAGGCTTCTCCTTCTTTTTCGATATCAACCGTTGCTGTATGTCCGCCAATGGAGGCATTTTTTTCAAATACGGTCACATGATGTTTTTTTGATAGTAAATAGGCGGCGGTTAGCCCTGAAACGCCTGAACCAATAATCGCAATATGTTTCATGAGTTATGTTTCCTTAACATGAGTGCCTGCCATAATGACGAAGGTAAAAACGAAAATATTTTTAATAATAAGGTCAGTTTTTTAGGAAAGTGTAGATAATTTTTTTTTGCTGCAACACCTTTGAAAATAAGTTGTGCTGCTTCGTTGCTTGTAAGTAAAAAGGGCATCTCGAAATCATTTTTGTCGGTTAAAGGTGTTTCAATAAAACCAGGGTGAACTAAAGTAACACTGATGTTTTTATTGATTAAATCTAACCGTAAACTGTTTGCTAAATAATCCATGCCGGCTTTGGATGCACCATAAGCTTCACTGCGAGGAAACGGCATGATGGTTGCGCTTGAACTAACAAAAACCACTTGACCACCGGGATTTACTTTGGGTAATAACGCCTGTAATAACCAGCCTAATGAAAGTAAATTGGTAGTGATTACATCGGCGAAAAGTTCGCCATCAAATTGTCTGGCATTGTCTATGTAACGACAGTTTCCTGCATTTAAAATTAATATATCAAGCGTTTTAATCTGTTGTGATTTTTCGGCTATTGCTGTTGGATCAGTAATGTCGAAGGCTAAAGTTTTAAAGGCTTTATCTGCCATAAGCTGAAGCTGTTGGGTATTTCGACCGCAAGCAATTACGTGATCACCGTTATTACAATAGGTGTTAAACAACGCCTCACCAATACCCGAGGTTGCGCCTGTGATCAGTACAGTTTTAGTCGTCATTAATTAGCTGCTCGTTTTTTTATCCACCGAATAAGTCTGCCTATTATTGGCAATTGTTCGTAAAGCATTACACCTAAATCAAGATAATCTCTGTGGTAATATACCTTGTCACCTTTACCTTCAATATGTGAAGTGCCTAATACTGTAACAGTTTTACCTTTATTCAGTTTGGCGTGTTGGTAACTCATTTTCCAGTACAGTGCCGCGTGTGAATCTTGTACAATGACTTGTTCAATAATAAATTCGCAGGTTGATAAGTTTTCATATAATCCCTCAAAATAATTTACTAAATTATCATAACCTTGCACTTTGTGGATAGGATCGATAAAGGTAATATCCTGATGATAAATATTTTTTAAAAGGTCAAGATTATCGATTGAAAGTGTTTGATAAATATTAATAAAATTATTAAGCCATAAAGGAAAATTGGCAGTATTTAGGCTCGTTGCTTTATCGGATATTTCTGGCTTTATTTTAAGTACTTGATTTTGCATTGCTATTACCACAGTGAGATTATATTAAGGAAAACATGGCGAACAATTAAGCGATTAAAGTAACAAATCAGCTTGTTTACTTTATTTATAAAAAGCTAATGCTTTAAGTCTGGCTTCTTTATGTTCTACTATCGCAGGCCAATAAATATTTAGTTGGTTATCTTTGATATATTGATGAGGAAAATGAATTTTCTTATCAGGTACATCAGTTAGCTCTGGTATATATTTACGAATGAAATGGCCATTAGGATCAAATCGTTCACTCTGCCTGATAGGATTAAATATTCTAAAGTAAGGTTGTGCGTCACAACCGGTACTTGCCGCCCACTGCCAACCACCATTATTTGCCGCTAAATCACCGTCAATCAAATGTTCCATAAAGTATTGCTCACCTTGTCGCCAATCTATTAATAGATGTTTGGTGAGAAAGCTTGCGACTACCATGCGTAAGCGATTATGCATCCATCCTGTTTGGTTGAGTTGCCTCATCGCGGCATCTACCAGCGGATAACCCGTTTTACCTTGACACCATGCGCTAAACCAATCTTTATTTTTAGGCCATTTAATAGGCTGATATTTCTGATTAAAACATTGATGTTTACATAACTTTTGTTCGTGAAACATTAAGTGGCGATAAAATTCACGCCAAATAATTTCATTCAACCAAGAAAACTCGACACTGTCTGTCGCCATTAAAATATCAGGAGAATGATTGGTTAATGACCTTAATATATAACGTGGGCTAAGTACGCCAGCCGCTAAATAAGGTGATATGCCAGAAGTTCCTTTAACAGCAGGTATATCGCGTAACTCACTATAAGAGGTTAATTTAGTTTGATAAAATTGTGGTAAAACCTTACTTTCAACCTCAGTAACTAAAGGCCAATGAGATGAAATACTTGAATTTTCTATTGATGTTTTTTTAATTAAATCATTCGTTTGGTCAGTGTTGAGAGCTTCTAATTTACCTAAATACTCAAAACCGAATTGTTTAATATAGTGTAACCATGCTCGCTTAAAAGGGGTGTAAACCTTGAACATGCTGCCGGATTGATTAAGCACTTTGCCTTTCGGTACAATAACGTCTGCTTCAAATAATTTTAATGTTAGTCCGCTTTCAATAAGGGCTTTATCACGTTGTTGTTCATTAAATTCAAGCTCACTATTGGCGAAAATAGTTTTGATATTATTTTTTTTACAATAATTTTTCAAATAGGCGACTTGCGCGGAAAAATCATCAACGTTAATCAGTTCAAGTTGAATATTTACTTGACTTAGTTCTTTAGCAAGAGCTTGTGCGTGACGTTTAATAAAGTCAATTTTAATGGGTGACCAATGGTGTAATTGCCATTGTTTTTCTGAAATAAAAAAAATCGCCTTACAGCAAATATCGGAACCAGGGCGGTTCAAAAAGCTATGTAAGGCGGGGTTGTCGTGTGTCCTAAGATCATTACGAAACCAAAGTAGAGTGTTCATCTGTTAAATCACTTATACGGTAACTTTTCATTCAAGCATTCTTTATACATAGCTATATTATTAATAGGCATATCTAAGCCTCAGTGCATCAGGGTATGGTGATAAATAAGCTTGCTTAGCCAAATAATCTTTTGGGTATTGCAGCAAGTAATGATTAATCAGTGTTAACGGGGCAATTAATGGAATTAGCCCTGAGCGGTAGGCATCAATTTGTTCACATAATTCTTTACGTTCATGCGCTTGTAAGTGCTGTGAAAAGTAACCTTGAATATGAGCAAGGGTATTCGCATGTTTTTTGCGGGTTGCTTTTATTGTGAGTGCAGCCATTAACCCTGCAATATAGCTCGATGCCATTTCAGCTAACGGTAAATCTGCTCGAGCAAGTAATTGACCTAAATTTTTATAAGCAATTAAATCATGACTCATCACCGTATATTTATACTGACTATGAAATGTTGTTAACTTGTGTTTTGTTAATCCTGAAGCTTCAAGATCCTGCCAATGTTTATAAGCATAAACTCGAGCAACAAAATTTTCTCTGAGAATAGGATCGTTTAAACGGCCATTTTCTTCACAAGGTAATAATGGGTTTGCGTCCATAATTTCTTTTGCAAACGCGCCAATGCCTTGTGCAGGTAAAGCATTGCCTTCAGGTGAATATACTTTTACACGTTCCATGCCACAGCTTGGACTTTTGGCACAAAACACATAGCCACTTAAGTGTTTTGTTAATTTGGCGACTTTTTGTCCATATTCTTTAAGGGCATCTGTTACATCGCCGCTACCATCAGGGCGTGAAACTCTGATCAAATCTCCTTGTTTAATTTGACGAATGGTTGGTCTAGGTATTGGTAAACCAACCGCTACTTCAGGGCAAAAAGACTGATAAGTAACATGTTGACCAAGTTCATGAATGCAGAAATTTGATGGTTTATTACTGGCGTCAAAACGTACTTTTTCACCAATTAAGCATGCACTAATACCAATGTGAAGGTCTTTTTTATCAACGAAATGGATCATATTTTTCACCTACTAATAAATAAAAGTGCCGATAGGGTTAAGTAGCTTGTTTATACCTTGGGTAAAATGTAAGGCATCATTAGCGACGGTATAGCATAGACAGCCATTATCAGAAATGGGGTGATGCTGCACCGAGCCATTTAACATAATAAAATCACCTTTTACATAATCACCTTGCTCATCATGAAATGATCCCGCTAATAATACCGTTAGTTCAAAACCTTTGTGGGTATGTTCTGGTACACCGCCACCCGGTTCAATGTGTAATAAGCTGGTATGAATTTCATTTTCGTTAAGCTGAACACGAGCTCGCGCTAAATTACCAATATGAGCTGTTTTACTTAACACCATATTATTTAATACCGTTGGTAAGGTATATTGTGAATTTTTAAAGGTAACTGTTTTTTCAATAACTGGTTCGGGTGTATCCACATCATTAGATTCAGTGATCTCTGCAATCATTTTATCGAAATGAGCAACATCAATATTTTCTATGGCAGCACTATCATCTACGATAAATCGGTCTAAAAAGGCTTCTTCAAAGTTTACTTGAGCCGTATGCTCGGTTAGTTGGGCAATTTTTTGTTGGCAAACAGAACATAGGTCAGCATGAATGGCCACACCTGCTGACAGTGATGCAGGTAAGTCACCTTGAATAAAAGATTGTAATAACTCAATTTTAGGGTGATGTTTAATCATGATTCTCTCCTAACTGCATTTTGAGCTTGGCCAATGCTAAACGTAAACGAGATTTAATTGTGCCTATAGGCACATTAAGATGTTTGGCCAATTGTTCTTGTGACATCTCCATTAAATAAAATCCCTTAACCACTTGTTGTTGATCTTCCGGAAGCAGGTCAATTACCGTTAATAACTGTTTGTTTTCAAGATGGTCATCAAAGGCCTCTTCTTCAGCACTAACACTTTCAACAATAGGCCAAATATCGTCACTCAAGTTATCTTCTTTATTACCTTGCACTTTTCTTAGTAAATCAAACGTTACGTTACGCATTACGGTATAAACCCACGTCGTAGCTGCGCCTTTAGACTCATTAAATAAATGTGCTTTTCGCCAAACATTGCTCATGGTTATTTGCACTACTTCATTAGCCTGTGCGTGATTAGATAGTTTATTTTGTGAGATACGTTGAATTTTTGGTCCAAAAAACTTAAACAAGTGGGTAAATGCTTGTTTGTCTCTCATTTTACCGACGGCATTTAGCCATTGGCAAAGTTGTGTATGATCGAGTTCATCTGACATAGTACAAGGAGTAGCCTTTGTATTTTTGCTTAGCAAATTTGTTTGCAGAACTGTCATCATATCTTCTCTTAATCGAACATATAAGTTAATACGTAAAAAGAATAAAAAAGATCACATAATTTATTTATAAATTATGGTCTCAATAAACTCTTTTGCTTGTTTTAAACTATATTCTTCAATAAAAAGGTGTTTAGCTAATTGTTCAATGGGTAATATTTCTAACCAGCGAGCAATAAGCCAGGTTGTATTTGCTGTTGGTATTTTTGGATATAATTCACTGAGTATATCGTCATTTTTTATCACGTTAATTAAAGATTTTGATAGGCGAGAGATAGATGTGTTTAGTGGGATGGGTTGAGATTGTGTTGTCGACCAATGTTCAAGTAACGAAGCATTCGCGTAATGTAATTTGTCTTTATCTTGATCGAATGAATGTAACTCAACTAATGCTTTACATTTGACATCAATTTCTAATAAACCATCTTTACCTTGGCCAAAATTAATAATATCTACCCAGCTCCCCCATATTTTATGAGGTGCTATGTCGGTTTTTTTTTCTGCATTTTGCGTATTTTGTTTATGCAAGCAAATAACAAAACCTTGCTCTTTGCTTGCTATACCAACCATTTTTAAATAGCGAGGTTCAAAAAGCCTTAAACGCGTAATACCTTCAGGTAATAGAAAAACCGGCAAAGGGAATATAGGTAAACGGTATTGTTGATTATTCATCACTATTACACTTCTTTATGTAGTCAGAGTATCTAAAAAAGATACTTTGACTTAAGTTATAGATACAGTGTTATACGCCCCTAAATAGAATATTGATCACGGTAAATATAAAAAAGTAACACAACTCAAACTAGAATATCTCTGTTGGATAGCATTCTGCATTTTTAGCTATAATGGGTATATACTCTGAATAAATGATCTTTAAACAGTTGTATCCGTATTAAAAGTAGTAAATTTTACTTATCATTTTTTAACAGAGAAAAGTAATAATGAATTATCTTATCACTGGCGGTACAGGGCTTATTGGCCAAGCATTAATTAAACAATTATTACGGCAAAAGGCAGTTATCACTGTTTTAACTCGAAATATAAACAACGCTAAAAAATTATTACCCGCTTCTATTCATCTCATTGATACATTATCAATAGCTGATATTGATAACTGCGATGTGGTTATCAATTTAGCGGGTGAAACTATTGCAGATAAGCGGTGGTCAACAAAGCAAAAAAATACAATATGCCAAAGTCGTTGGCAACTGACATCAGCAATAGCTGAATTGATTAAGCAAGCAAAAAATCCGCCCAATTTATTTTTATCGGGTAGTGCAATTGGTTTTTATGGGCGGCAAAATAATCAAGTTGTTATTGACGAAAATTTCACACAAGCCCATCAAGAATTTACCCATGAAGTATGTCAACAATGGGAACAGCTTGCGTTACAGGCAGCATCGAAAAATACCCGTGTTGCTGTTTTAAGAACTGGGATTGTACTTGCGCCCGTAAAGAGCGGCGGGGCACTAGCGAAAATGTTTTTGCCGTTTAAATTAGGTGTAGGCGGAAAAGTAAGTTCGGGCGAGCAAATAATGTCGTGGATACATATTGAAGATATGGTGAATGCAATTTTGTTTATTGCACAAAATGAAAATCTCGATGGCGCTATCAATCTTACCGCGCCAATGCCTGTGTCGAATGGTGTTTTTAGTAAGGCTTTAGCTACACAATTAAAACGTCCTTGTTTTTTTACCACCCCTGCTTGGGTATTTAAGTTGTTGTTCGGCGAAATGTCTGATCTCTTATTGTATGGTCAACAGGTTGTTCCTGCGAAATTGTTAAACGCTGGTTTTGTTTTTAACCATAAAACCGTTAATGAAGCATTATCAAACCTGATTACTTAGTATGTTGGGCTTGGCAGGTGTTTACTGGGTTCTGTTTGTCAAAAAATAGCGTGACATTAGCGACATTGACTCCCAATTTGGATATTGCGGTTTTATTCATGACACGATATTTATCTAGTTGGAACATCCAATCATCCATTGCAACTTGGTAAGTGCTTTCTTTTACGTTAAGTAATAAATCATATTGCAATTGAAAAGCAAAGCCTTGGTGTTTCCCTTTTGCTTCATCAACAACATCTTCTGCCGTTCCGGTATAAGTACCGTCGTTTGCTTTAATTAATTGCCAATTGCCAATTGCGATAGCTTATTTCGCCGTCGTTAAAGTAGAATTTTTCGGCTAAAACGCCTTTGTTTTCTTGCCAAGTTCCTTGTATTTCAACACAAAAACGTCTATTCACCTTATTGCTATAATCTTGCAAAATCCCCCAAGCAATAACGTTACCGGAAAAGTATTCCTTTATATCGAAAGGTTTATTACTTTGATAGTAGTCAGTGATGTTAACAGAACAACTGCTTAACAAAAATGTAGATAAAGTAACTCCTAAAATACTTATTTTTTTAATCATGAGTGGTATTTCCTAATAGTTGTCTACGTAACTTGGGCTGGCTGGTATTTTTGGCTAACCAAATATCAATAAAAAGTTGGCCAAATTGTGGGGCATTTATGCTGCCAATGTATTGTTGATTGAAGTAAAAATTGCTGTGTTGATTTTGTATCAGTAACGATAAGGTATCTCCCTGAGTAATATTAGGCCAAAGGCGTTTGAGTTCAGGAATAAAGTGTTTATATTGTTCATTAGCAATACCAAGGTGCTGCCATTGTTCTTTAGTACGCTTAATTAATTCGTCACGCGAAATATCTTTTAAATAACGTATTTCATACAGCAACTCATCGTTTTTAGCCTCTATGGGATATTTTCCTGACGTAGTTAGCAGTTTACTTTGATAAATATCCCAAAATAGAATTGAGAACTTAGCTTCGCCCACCATCTTAAAATTTTGTTTATTCAACCTCTTCAATTTTGTGGCTGATTGCTGTTTAACCTTTTTCAAGCTAATCGCCGTGTTGTTAGTTAGTGGTGGGGGAATTTTCGCGTTAATTGCCGCAAAGATTGTTATTGGTCGCATCACCAGTAGTAACAGTATGAAATAAATTAAGCGATTAAACATGGCGATGTTCCTTATCTAGAAAAGTTGATTTTAAGGCGAAAAATAGAATGAATAGCACAGCCCAAATGATCATTAATATTAAATAGGTAAACATTAATGATTCGCTAAATTGCACTGCGCCAAGCTTATAACCGGCTAAGTAACTAAAAGGCGCAATAAAGCCTGCGATAATTTGAAACCAAATGGACGAACCAATAAATTTCAAACTATGGCAAAGGGTGGTTGAAAAACAGCCCCATAACATTATTAACCAAAAAGGCAGGTGGTAATTTTCAACAAAGATAAAAACATTTAAATACATTAAAAGCGAATCGACTACGATGCCAATTACCCATATGGTTAACATAAATAGGCGTTCACTGTTATTTTTTACTAGAAACCTATAATGGAAGTACAGAAAAATTACGCACAGTGGAATAAAGCTATTTCCCACATAAACTAATCCAAACCATGAAATATTAAAGCCAATAATGTTTTTCCACATATCATAAATAAAAAATAATGAATAAAAATCATCCTGCTTATACGTATGAAAAAGCAAAAGGGTTTAATTTTAGGGTATAAATAGAGTAAATATTTTGTATTTTTTAAACTGAATGATCGTAGGTATAATATCGAAATATGCAAATAAGATTAAGTTAGTACTATGAATGAAAAGCCTTTTTCACAAGCGTGCGAAAATAATAAAAATGCCATTTTTTCGGTATTAAAAACGGTCTTTGCCAATACTAAAAATGTTTTAGAAATTGGTTCGGGAAGTGGCCAACATGCCGTTTATTTTGCTAAAAATCTTCCTTGGCTTAGTTGGCAAACCAGTGATTTAGAGATTAATCACCAAGGTATTAATCAATGGATAGATGAGCAACCCAGTGAAAATTTACAACGTCCGATTAAACTCGATTTACAAGCACCTTGGAAGATGAGCTTGGTCGATGGCATTTATACTGCGAACACACTACATATTGTGAGTTGGGCGTTGGTTGAAAATTTTTTTGTTGGGGTAAAAAAGTGTTTAGCTACACATGGTAGTTTATGCATTTACGGGCCTTTTAATTACCACGGAAAATTTACCAGTAGCAGTAACGCCGATTTTGATATTTGGTTGAAAAGTAGAAATAGAGAAAGTGGTATTCGCGATATTGAAGCCATAGTCTTATTGGCGCAAGAGGCTGGTTTAACGTTAGTACACGATCACACCATGCCCGCCAATAATCGTTTATTAGAATTTGTAAAAACGCAATGATTTCAACTTTGGTTAATTATTGAATATTCAGTGTGAGTGCTTTTATCTTTTCTAACTCGGTTTCAAGTACTAAAATTTCTGCACAATTAACTAATCCGGGTATAGGTTCATCAATATGTAGCTGAACTGAAAAACCATTATTTTCTAAGTATTCAGCTTCCATTTTTGCTTCACTTGAATTTAGATATTCTTTAAAAATAACCCAATTTGACATTTTGGAACCCTTATTATGATTTGTTTCATTTTATTTATTTTCCATAACTATGAAAAATTTTGGCAATTATTCCTTCGCTTTTAAGATCATCAAATGCTTTTTGAAACAGTGTAATTATTTCATCTGGCGTTTCATTATTAAATGCGTAATAAATACCTTTTTTGTCAAGAATAAAAACAGACTCGAAATCATCATATTTGAGCCCTGCCTCTTTATAAGTAGTCATTAATGTATTTCTAGATTCAGCGACAAGGGTTACTCTGTTAGCAGACAATTTTTTAATGTTGGCTAAATTAGAGGATACTCTATCAAAATCACTAATTTGTAGACCAGCATATTTAACTAACAAATCTTCTGTAACATCACCTCTTAGCGTTCCTATTTTATATTTTTTTAAATCTTCGAATGAGCTGATTTTTATTTTTTGATTTTTTAAAGCATAAATATTAAATTCAATATTAAAAATAGGCCCAACCCATTTAAACATTTTTTCTCTTTGCTCTGTTCTTGTCGTTGATAAAAGAACCGCGTTGTTGTTTTTCTTAACTAATGTATAAGCACGTATCCAAGGATATATTTTTATTTCATTACGACTCTGTGTTGAACCTAGTTTTTTTAGCAGCAGAGCTAAAATATCAACTGATATACCTTTAACAATACCATTATGCTCAAAATTATAAGGTTTCCAATTTTCCGCCATCATTAAAAATTTGGGTAGGTCGTTGGCATAGGTTGAGTGAGTAAAAAAAATTAGAAAGACAAAGCTGCACGAAAGTAATTTTAAAGCTCTTTCTGTTAAATGCATAAAGCGGTCTATACAAACAGTTAATAAAGCAACAAATTGTATTTTCAGTGAAAACTGAGTTTGCATTGACCATTTTATTGGCTTCATAATCACAATAAATAATTCTTAGGTAATTTTGGCTTATATCTCAATTGTAGCAGGTATCGGAAGTTGTGATTATATAAAAAGCTGATATATACCCATTCCACCTGAATGCTAATGTGAAAGGGGTATAAAGGGTTAAGCAAAATAATTAGGTTTAGTATAATACCAAGTCTATTAAGTTATTTCCCACTCAGCGAGAATTAAAAGTGAAGTATTTTGCTGTTTTTTTCTTTAAAGGTAATTTCGATCCGTCCTATCTGCGTTACTATTCAATGTGTTTTTGATTGTTGTATCCACTATATTATTCATTCATTGCATCCTCAAAAGCATGCTTATTAGCGGTTGCTAAACCAAAGTCTTCTAAAATTGAATACAACGCAGGTACTACAAACAATACTAATAATGTTGAGGCGGCAATACCAAACACAATACTGGTGGCAAGCGGTATTAATATTTGTGCTTGTAAGCTCGTTTCAAATAACAGGGGGGTCATACCCGCGATAGTGGTTACCGAGGTTAACAATACGGCACGAAATCTGTCATAACTTGCCATCGCTGCGGCGTCGTGCACGCTAGCGCCTTCTTTAACGCGTATTTTTACAAATTCTACTAACAATATAGAGTCGTTTACAACAATACCGGCTAAAGCCACAAAGCCGAGCATTGACGGCATAGTGAAATCCAGCCCCATAATTAAATGCCCCCAGATGGAACCAATTAATGATAGTGGAATAGCAACCAATACCACTAAGGGTTCAACGTAAGAGCGAAATTGAAAGCTCAGTAGAATAAATACGCCAATTAAACCAAACACAAACGACATTAACATCGATTTTTGTGAAATTTTCCCGTTTTTAACTTCCCCTTCAATACTAACTTTTAGCTTGGGGTATTGTTGTTTAAATTTTGGTAAATAATTTTTCTGAAAATCATTTATTACAGCGGTGGTGTTGCTCACTTTGGCATCTACATCACCATAAACCGTTACCGTTCTAAGATTATTTACGCGGTTAATACGTGAAAAACTACGGGTTGATTGAATGTTGGCTAAAACATTAAGTGGAATAATCGCGCCATTTTTTGGGTTGATTATGGGGAAGTGATCAAAGTCGGCAAACTGATCACGACTTTCATCGGCCAAAATAACGGTTACTTCAAAGGTATCTAATTCGCTGTTGGTATCAAGTACTTTTATACCTTGAAACGCAGCACGTAATTGCTGGGCGATTGTTTGAGAATCAAGGCCTAGCGCTAAAGCGCCGGGTTTTAGGGTTAAGGTATATTCAGGTTTGCCCGGACGTAAATCGCTAAATAAATTATTTACGCCAGCGTACCCCATAAACCATTGCTTCATTGTTTGCGAGGCACGAGAAAGCGCAAAGAGATCATCGCCAGAAATGCGCACCATAATCGCTCGGCCACTCGGGCCAACGGCAGGTTCCTTATAAAGAATACTACTTGCCGTAGGTATTACTCCCACTTGTTCGCGCCAAGCATTAATAAAGTCGCCAATGTGAGTATTACGCTTTTCCGCGGTTAATAAATTCACGTTAATAGTGGCTAAATGCGGGCCTGTTTCAAAAGCATCGGCATTTTTACTGTAACTAATGGCAACCGATTCAACTAAAGGACTATGCTCGCTTGGCTGATATTTTTGCTGAGTAATCGTTAACTTATCAATTAATTTTTTAACCACTTTTTCGGTTTGTTTTAGCGGCGTACCTGCCGGCATTAATACGCGTGCTTGAATGATGTTGCCTTCAATATTTGGAAAAGGACTAAATTTAATGATGCCACTGGCGAGCATCGATACCGTAATAAAAAATAGCGCCATTAACGAACCAATAAATAAATAGCGATAAGTAATTAATAGGGCAACGAGTCGGTTGATCCATTGTCGTAATTGTTCAAATTTTTGTTCGAATTTAATACGAAAAGCTTTCGGTTTTGTTTTAGCTGCGTGATTTAACGAATGTTGTAAGTGATGCGGTAAAATAAAAAAGGCTTCTATTAATGAAACGCTGATCACGCAAATTAATACAATTGGGATCACTTTTAATATTTGGCCAATATCGCCCTCAATAAAAACCAAACCAACAAAAATACATAAGGTGGTGGCATAAGATGAAGCAACGCCACGCGCGACAATTTTAGTACCGTCGATAGCTGCTTGCATAGGCTTTTTGCCTTGCTTGATTTGCGCACCAATACTTTCGGCAATAACAATCGCGTCGTCCATTAAAATACCGAGCGAGAGTAATAATGCCACCATAGAGATCATATTAATGGTAATACCAAAGTGAGCCAAAATATAAAAACTTGCTAAAAACGAAACAGGTAAGCCCATGACGACCCAAAAGGCATAACGGATAGTAAAAAATAACCACATTACCGCAAACACGAGTAATAAACCCTGCCAAGCGTTAGTAATTAATAAATTGATGCGGTCTTTAACAATACTGGTAGTGTCTTCAGTTAAATTAAAATGCACACCTTTAGGTAATTCTGTTTGCTTTTTAGCAATGAAAGCTTTTACTTCGTCTAATACCTTCAAGCTATCGTCTGAAGTATTCTTGCTTATTTTTAAAAACGCCGCGGAAACGCCATTAAAAAACACTTTATCTTCAGACAATTGAAAGGTGTCAACAATCGTGGCAATATCGCCTAAGGTGACTTCATTCCCGTGCTGGCCTTTTAAGATCACTAATTTGGCTAACTCACTAGAGCTTCTGCGCTCGTCACTAAAACGTAATTGTTGTTCAACATGATCTGTTTCAATACTGCCTACGGGTAAATCGACATCTTGTTTGGCAACTAAAGAAGCGAGTTGCTGTAAACTTAAACCGTACTGGCGTAATTTATTGCTTGATACTTGAATTTGATACTGACGATCTGAAAAACCTTCAATATCAACCAACGGGATCATTGGGTTTTGCAACATTTGTTGTTTGAGTTGTTCTGCCAATTGTTTTAATTCAGGGCGAGGTAAGTTTGCGGTAAGCGCTACTTTAACAACGGGTTGAGTGCGTCCCATTTCTTTGACAACCGGTGTTTCGCTATCATTCGGGAGATCATTAATACCATCAACTGCACTTTTTATATCATCAAGAAATTTATCAAAATCACCTTGCTCGCGCATTTTTATAGTCATAATGGCGATGTTTTGTTTAGACTCGCAGCGCTTTTCATCAATAAAACCAATACCGTCAATCGCATCTTCTAACGGTAAGCAAATAGCTGTTTCAATATCGCTTGGTGAAGCGCCAGGGTAGGGAACTTGTACTTGTACTTCATAGGATTTTACCTCGGGCATGGTTTCACGCTTTAAATTTGGTAAGGTAAATAATCCTGCCAATAACGCGCCAATCATGAGTAAGTTTGCTGCTGTTGGGTGAGCGGTAAAAAATCGGATCATCAGTTATTCTCCCGCAACCTGTCTTTCTAGCTCTTTAGCAATACTATGATCGTTTTGTGGTGCTAACAACATACCGTTTACTGCGGGGAATAAATCAGAAACTACCACTTGGGAATCAGCAAGTGTTTTTTCAGTTAATAAGACTAAATCGCCTTGGTAGATTGGTTTGTTTACGCTAATTCGTTTTAATTTCTTTTCTTTATCAACTATATATAGTTGTTGTTGATGAAGTGCAAAACGAGGAACTACAACAAAATTATCGGCGCTGGCACTAAGCTGTACTTGCATGTACATACCTTCCATTAATGGCGGCTTTACACCAGGATTTAGGTTTTTAAATGAATCACTAACACTTACCAACACACCAATTGTGCGACTTTGTGGATCAATACTATCGCTAATACGCTCAACTTTGGCTTGCCATTGAGATTTGCTGTTAGTAGTGCTGAATACCTTGGCGGTTACACCTAGTTGTTGAAATAAATCACTAAACTCTTGGTTTTTAATGGCTTGTTGTAATATTTTAGGATTTTTCTGAAAGCTTTTGGCGATAATGTAAAAATCATCAATAGAAAATTGAGCATTAATGATTATTTTATCAATACCTTGTTCACTAAATAATGGGCTTGCAACGGTAATATATTGATCTTGTTCTACCGAAACCTCTCCAATGCGACCACCAAAGGGTAATTTAATGATGGTTCTAGCTAGATTACGCTGCTGTTGAATAACTTTTGCTTCACTGATCGCGACTTTAGCAGCTAGCACTTCTTTTTGCGCAGGGAAAGTCGATATTTTATTTGTTAAGTTTTGATTTTCTTGTTTATAACTTAATACTTGTTTGTACTCAGCATCAATTGCTGATTGGGATACTGTACCTTGTTTCCTTAATTTTACTTTACGTTGATATTCTTTATTCGACAGTTTCAGTTTTTGCTCTGCTAAAATTAAATCTTGTTTGGTATTGGCAATGGTTAAATCAAACTCAGTTAAATTTGCTTTATTTACTAGTAAGTCTGCTTGTGCTTGCTTTAAAGCCAGTTGGTAATCAACATCATCTATTTTTATTGCAATGGTATCTTTTGCCAGTAGAGCACCTTTTTTTAATTTAGGATTTAGGTATTTTATACGCCCAGATATCTCGGCTTTTAGTTGTAATTTTGTATCGGCGGCGACAGTGCCAAAACCTGTGATTGAAGGACGAATACTACGCGATTCAGCTACAATGGTGCTAACAGGCGTAGCTATTTGTTGTTGGGATTGATGATCAACTCCTGATTGAAGTTTTATAATAAGCACCGCAGTGATCAAGCCTAAAATAGCGACTATGGGCATTAAAATCCGACGTCTTTTATTAACCGAGATTATTTTACTTAATACAGTATTGGGTTCAAGTGGGGATTTTTTCATGGTTTACATCCGTTAATAAAAAGTGTGTAAATATGTTCAAGCCATTGTGGCTCGGTTAAGTCTTGATGGCTTATTTTCCAAGCTTGCTCACGTATAGGGGCGATAACAAAGGGTGTCATGATCATGCACACTAATGAAAATGCAGCATATTTAGCGTTAAGATCGACGCGAAAATTGCCTTTGTCTATTTCTTGCTGAATTAAATGTGGTACAAAGTTACTAATTTTATTAGGCATACCTTGAATAAAAGCATGTTGTAACGGTGATTCTTGAGACAACATTTCATCATGAATAAAGCGGAGCAATCCTGGGTTTTTAATTGCCATATTAATCATTAATGCAATAAAGCTTTTTATCGGCTGCGTTGTTTCTATTATAGTTTGCAGCATTTGTTCTTGTTGACTTACGGCACATTCCATTACCGCGATAAACAAACCTTCTTTATTACCAAAGTAATAGCTGATCATGGCAGATTTTGTACCCGCAAGTTCGGCAATTTCACGAATGGTGATACTTTTATAAGTTTTACTATTCAGTAATTGATGTGCAGCAAAAATTAATTTTTGCTTTTGATGATTTTGCAGTTCGTTATCGATAGGGCGACCGCGAGATTTAGTTGATTGATCTTTATTCATACTTTCCAATGCATAGTGTCAGTGTCAATTGATTAATTTATCAATTGATTAATTAAATAATAATTCGTTTAGAAAAGCAATTTTTATTATTGATTATGACTAAATATAAAGAGGAGAGTTACTTCTTTTAAGCAGTAAGTAGTGCAAGAATTATGGCTACATTTAAAAAAGTATTTTACTAATTACTTGAATAAAATAGAGGTTTCTGTGGATAACATCTTAAAGTACAATGCTTAATAAAATTTTTATCAAGTGAGTAAAAATAATGGATACTGAGTTAATTAAAACCTTTATTGAAGTAAATAATGTACGTCATTTCGGTAAAGCGGCTGAAAACCTTTATTTAACTCAAGCGGCAGTCAGCTCAAGAATTCGACAATTAGAGCAATATTTTGGTGTTAGCTTATTTCAACGAACACGAAATAATATTCAACTCACTACCGCAGGTGAGCGTTTAGTTACCCATGCTGAAAATATTTTGAATACTCTTCGAATGGCAAAGCAAGAGGTTGCTTTAGCTGCAGATCAAATAGCGCAAATTTCAATTGCAGGTACACCTAATACTTGGGATGCCTATATTCATGATGCCATTTCAAAAATTTATACCAGCTTACCTGATGTAAGCATTGTTGCTGAAATTTTGTCTCGCGAACAAATGACGCGGCAATTATTAGAAAGAACATTAGATGTTGCTATTTTATTTGATCCACCCAAAGTGGAAGAGCTAAAAATTGAATTATTACATATGTTTAAGTTAATACCCGTGACAACATTTGAGGAGGTTGTCGAGCAGGCTGGTGATATAAAACGTTATATTATGATTGACTGGGGTACCAGTTTTAGCGCTTGGCATGCTACTAATATTAAAAATGTTACTACACCCTCTATACGAACCAGTACTGCTAGAATAGCATTAGATTTAATGTTGCAATGTGGGGGAACAGCTTACTTACCCGATATGCTTGCACAGCCCTTTATTGATGCAGGGAAACTTGTTCAAATAAATAGTCTACCTTCATTTGAACGTGAAATTTTTAGCGCTTTTCATCACGATAATGAAAATGAATTACGTATTATTGAAATTAAAAAATTACTCAGACAAGAACAGCCTGAAGCGCCAATAATTATGATGCCATAATTATTACTTATTTACTGAGTAGAAAGCTAAATACAATTACTTTTATTTATCGTGTAGATAAAAAAAAATTGCTTTAAATTTGAACATAAAACGTAGATTATCCGCAATCATATCAATGAAATTTTGTGCGAAAGAAAATGGGTAATCAATCTGGTTTTTATCTCGATGTTAATGATGATAGTGAATTGTTGTTTGAGGATGAAGAAGTGAATTCTAATCAAATTGCTGATTTTGAATTAGAAGCAGAAGTTGTTGCTAAAAAGAAATCTAAGCATAACGAAAAACGTAGTTATCTTGCTAAAAAGAAAATTGAGCAGTTACAAGAAGAACGCCGCATGAAAAAATTTAATGACTATGACTATGACTATGACGATTGGGATTGAATTTTCAATAATCATTGCTTGTATCGTTAACACTTCCAATTTTTTATTATTATAAATAAATTCAAATAATTAAGAGAATAAATGTATTGGCGTTTATTCTCTTTTTAAGACCATAATGATTGATATAACAAAGTTAATATATCAATTTTTTTTGAGTTTTTTATATAACAGAAAATTATTTAACAACGTTATATCTCCATAAATTGCGACATTCGACAAAGCATTATTTATTTGTGTGGGTTGGACGTTGCCTAATTAAAGGTAAGTTCAATGAACATTCTTTTTTTAATGTATCCATGGGATCGAATCGAGCCTGAAACAGATTCAACATTACGACTCATTCATGAGTGTGTTTCGCGTGGTCATACTGTTGCGTTAACTACGCCTCATAATTTAACCATGCGTGACTCAGTCGCGAGTGGATATTGTAAAGTGTTTAATAAAAGCGATAGTGTTCCTGTTAATATTGTTTCATTTTATAAAAAAGCTATTTTTAAAAAATCTCGTTTACCCTTAGCGGGTTTCGATAGCATTATCATGAGAGCTAACCCTCCGTTAGATCCTATCACTCTAAATTTTTTAGATTCAGTACGTGATGATGTTTTTATCATGAACGATATTGACGGTTTACGTATTGCCAATACAAAACTGTATACCGCTTCGTTTGATGATCATAAAAATGAATTCATCCCTGTTACTCATGTATCTAAGACTCCTGAATATTTAGAAGAAGTTTTAAGAGAGTCTGTTAGCGGAAAAATGATCATGAAACCCCTCGATGGTTTTGGTGGTCAAGGCGTTATTTTGGTTGAAAAGCATGCACAATCAAGCTTCCATTCATTGTTAGAATTTTATATTAACAGTGGTAAAGGCGGTAACTATGTAATTTTACAAGAATACGTAGAAGGCGCTAATGAAGGCGATGTGCGCATATTAATGTTAAATGGCGAACCTATTGGCGCAATGAAGCGAATTCCAGCATCGGGCGAAGTTCGCGCTAATGTACATGCTGGTGGTACTGTTGTTAAACATATTCTAACAAAGAAAGAAAAGGAACTATGTAAGCATATTGGTCCTAAGTTAGTACGCGACGGCTTATATTTTGTTGGTGTTGATGTCATTAATGAAAAATTGATTGAAGTAAACGTACAAAGTCCTGGCGGCATTATGCGTATTAATCGTCTTAATAATGTCAAATTGCAGAAAAAAGTAATCGATTTTGTAGAAAGCGTTATTAACGCAAAAGAAGCATTAACTTTACGCAAAAATGAATTTAGACAGGCGATAAATGATGCTCAACTTATCTGAAGATGAATGTATCGCTTTAATCAAAAAAGGTGAATGTTTTCATGCAGACGTTGAAAACTCAGCATTTACCATAAAAATTGATGAATATAGCCCTATTGTTTGTGCCGCGATCCATAATGGTCATAATTTACGACCTGAATTACAAAAACTAATGTTGTTAAATGATAATGAGCAACTTTACGAAGAAGATCCTTACACCAGTGAGATGATTTCTTCTTTTCCTATTGTAATGACAGGCAATGATTCTCGCTTTGAATATGATTTGAATCGTGCAAAAACGTTATCAACCTATTTTAAAACGGCTTGGAATAAACAAGTTTGGAAAAAAACGTTATCGCCCAAGCAGCGTCAGTTAAGTCATACTAAACATCAGTCATTTTATAATGTACTTGAAGCCTTAGTTGCGCAATTAGAAAAACGCTTTAAAAATTGCATTGTTTTTGACCTCCATTCTTATAATTATCAACGTATTGATAAAGTAACTCCGCTGTTTAATATTGGTACCTCGCAAATTGATATGGAACGTTGGGGCGTTGTTGCTCATTATTTTGAGAAACAACTCAATAAAATTTCTTTACCGAATATAGATGCTTATGCGGCAATTGATGAAGTATTCCAAGGTCGTGGCTATTTGATCTCACATGTGAATGCACATTTTGACAACACCTTAGTGTTGCCTTTAGAAGTAAAAAAAGTTTTTATGGATGAAACGAAAGGAGAATTATATCCGTTAGTGTTAGATGAATTGAATGCAGATATAAAACAAGCGATTAGTGAAACTACCGCTTATTTTATGCGACGCTTTAATAAGAAAAAAGCAGTGAAAAATTCAGATATGCTTTCATCATTTTTAGCACCTGAAATTATAGCGTTAGATAAAAAGCTGGTTGCACTTTGTAAAAATATTGAAACCTTAAATTTTATTAACCCTATTAATATTGCGAGTGAACGGAAAAAATTTCAATTAAGTAAAAACAAAGTTTCACCACGGTTTAGGTATAAACAATTAAATATTAACCCTTATCAATTTAGAGAGCAGTTACATAAGCTACCTGTTGATAATATTATGGATGCCGATATACAACAACTATATCGCCATACCGTGGATAATTTAGCTACTAAAATTGATTTGTTAACCTCGATTGGTAATGACGATTTTGTTTATAATTCATTGCGTTATTATGGTGAGCCTGATGAAAATGATATTGCTAATGCTGAATTTATTTTACGTGCCCCTGATATTGCTAGCGAAAATAATGAAGCCTGCTTTAATGCTGATGAAGCGGTTGAGTATTATATTGAACAGGCTCAAGGATGGGGCTTAAAATGCCGTATTGAAAAGTCTTCTCGCCTTGTTGCTAAGGCAATGGTTAACAACGATAAACAGCTATTACTTATTAATAAAGATGCACATTTTAGTGCGACTGAATTAAAAGCTTATGCTTTTCATGAGCTTGGTATTCATATGTTAACAACGCTTAATGGGAAAAATCAAAAGCTTAAAGTTTTTTCATTAGGTTTGGCGGGGAATACTCATACACAAGAAGGTTTGGCTATTTTTAGTGAGTATTGCTCAGGCAATTTAACCTTGGCGCGTTTAAAAACGTTGGCTTTACGCGTTATCGCTGTAAAATATATGCTAACGTATGGTGATTTTTCTAAAACTTACCAACTACTTATAGATAACTTTGATTTAGATAGTGATCAAGCTTTTAGCTTAACCACTCGGGTTCATCGTGCTGGCGGACTAACTAAAGATCATCTTTATTTAAAAGGTTTTCGCGATATATTAAAACTCAGTAAAACTGAGCCCATTGAACATTTGTTAGTAGGAAAAACGGGAGTACTTGATTTCTCAGTTATTTCAGAAATGATAGAACGTGGCTTTATTCCTCGTCCTAGCTCGCTTTTTCCATTAACACCACCACAACCTGAATCTATAGGGATATTAGACTACCTTGTTAGCTCAATTCGTTAGCTCGATTCGTTAACTCAATTCGTTATTAATATAGTTATTGACTAGTTTTTGATTTTTTAATGATGACATTTAAATATTTTTAAATGTCATCATCCTTTTAGTTTCGTTGCAAGTCTTGATATAATTCGCTGTTATAAATAATAAAACAACTCGGTATCTAATAATGGCACAATCATCACAGTATTTTGTTGGCACCCAAGGCCAAAAATGGGGCGATACAGAAAAAGCACAATGGTTAGCGGCGCAAATAACCAGGCGTAGTTATACCGATGAAGTATTAACCAAAATAGAAGCGTTAAAAGGTGATTTTGACGTTGAACAATACGGCGCACTTAGCATTGATGAAAATCGTTACCCGTTATTTGCACTTAAAACCCGTAATTTTAATGAAAACAAGCCAACTGTACTCATAACCGGTGGTGTGCATGGCTATGAAACTAGTGGTGTGCAAGGTGCATTACGCTTTGCAGAGAACTGCTTACTGATAAAACAAGCTAATAACTATCTTGAACACTTTAATTTTATTATCGCACCTTGTGTTAGCCCGTGGGGATATGAAACTATTAACCGCTGGGAAAGCAGTGCGATTGATCCTAATCGTTCGTTTTATGCGAATAGTCCAGCGGAGGGTTCATCAGCCTTAATGGCGTTGGTTGCCTCAATTGAAGCGTTAACTAATACCAAAATTTTTGCTCATTTTGATCTTCATGAAACTACAGACACTGATAATACTGAATTTAGACCTGCCTTAGCATCTCGTGATGCGGTAACGCACGATAATTGGAATATTCCTGATGGCTTTTATTTAGTGGGTGATACCTTAAAACTTGAAGACGATTTTCAAACCGCAATCATTCAAGCGGTAGAGCAAGTAACTCATATTGCGCCAAGTGATGAAAATGGTAAATTAATTGGTGTTGATTTAGCGCAATTTGGCGTGATCAATTATGCAACCAAGGCACTGGGTTTATGCGCAGGCTTAAGTGATGCAAAATATGTAACCACCACAGAAGTGTACCCTGATAGTCCTAAAGTTGATGATGAAAACTGTATTGTTGCACAAGTGGCTGCGATAACGGGTGGACTGGATTATATTTTGCAAGCAGAAAAATTAAGTTAGTAGCTTACGCCCAAAAGCAGTTCAAAACTAACATGCCTATGCAGATAACTCAGGTGCTTATATTAAATCCGTTATCCTGAATTTATGTCAGGATATATTCGCTTGAGATACTGAAACAAGTTCAGTATGACGGTAAAAAAAGTAATATTTATATCTTCCTGAATAAGATGCATAACCACGAAAAATAATTAATACCAGACAAACAATTTAAAGAGAAACTTTATGAAAGCACCCTTATATAGCGAAATATTAGATCTTTGCCAAAGCATGGCACAAGCTTCTGCCGCCGACGATGAAAAAGCGGGAGAAACGGCACATCAAGCTTTGCAAAAATTATGTCAAACCAATCAAGACACACCTAAAGATCATCCGTTGCAATGGGAAGCGTTAGCCGACTTTACCCACGATGGCGATCAAGCGTTAGACATTTATCAATTGGCATTGAACTGTGCGGAAAAATTAAAGTTAAGTGAGAGCAAAGCTTCAGTTTTATTAGCCATGGCGCAACGTTATATTGAATTTGAAGAAGCAGATAAAGCTTTGGTTTTTGCTACTCAAGCAAAAGATCTTATTCCTGAAATTAGCAGTGATGAGTTAAAAAGTGAGATTGAAGAGTTTTTGACGGGGTTACAGTAATTACTTTTGTTTATTACGACAAAGAGTGATCATGCATAATCATTCTTTGTCGTCATCCAATATTGCCACGTTGCCACCACTCTATTTTCCCAAATCAAGAACTGACAGGGCATTCAGTTATTTGTTATGATTTAGTTAAAATAATTATAAATAGTTTTATTAAAAGGATTTAGTTTTGTCTTTTACTCGTCAATATTTACGCCATTACTTTTTTTTCTTCTTATCTTGTTCTTTATTGATTTTTAGCGCTAGCCAAAATGTTATGGCTCAAGTTAATACTCAGACTGATTTTCAAGCTGCTCTTCAAGGGGAGCGTCAAAATAATAAACTTGTAAATATTAAAGCTAGACCCTCTTGGGTTGAGTATCGCAACTTAACGCTTAATACAAAAATACCGGTTAATGAGGTTACTCAAGGTTCATATTATCGTTTATTAGATAGTCAAATTCAGGTAACTAAAAAAGGCCAACAAGCTAGATATGTACGTTATGTACAAACGATAGTGAATCCCGCTGGTATTAAAGATATTTCTCAAATAAATCTCGACTATGATCCAAGTTATCAAACACTTAATTTGAATTCTTTAAATATTATTAGGGAAGGAAAAACGATTGATAAACTCACAAGTGCAAAGTTTTCACTATTTAATCGTGAAAAAGATTTAGAAAATCAGATTTATAACGGCACCAAAACGTTAAATATTTTACTTGATGATATTAGAGAAGGTGACACGATAGATTATAGCTTTACACGCCTTGGTGTTAATCCTGTATATAAAAATATTTTTTCTTATAGTAGAGAAATTAATTGGTCGGTTCCTATTGAAGATCAATATGTACGTGTGCTTTGGGGCAAAGAAATACCACTTTATGTACGTTCTCGCAATGATGAAACTAAGGTCATTGAAACGAAACAAGGAGCATATAAAAATTATCAAGTACATATGCATAATGCCGCAACAATAAAAGGAAACGATGAAGTACCTGCTTGGTTTGACCCTTATGGCGTTATTTATTTTAGTGAAACCAAAAGTTGGCAAGCGGTTGTCTCATGGGCGTTACCACTTTATCAGCAAAAGTGGCAAGCAGGCATCCCTGCAAACAATATTCACCCAAGCATTCAAAAAGTTGCGGATGCTATTAAGGAACAATATTTAAACAGCGCAGAGCAAATTGCCGAAGCCTTAAGATATACACAAAAAAATATTCGTTATGTTGGTTTGGAAATGGGAATAAATTCTCATTTTCCTACACCTGCTTACGAAACTTTAGCGTTAAGATATGGTGACTGTAAAGATAAAGCAGTGCTTTTTATCGCCATATTAAACGCATTAAATATTAATGCTTATCCTGCTTTAGTTAATACCGATAGTACTAAGTTGTTAATTGAAAAGCCACCAGCGGTAAATCGTTTTGATCACGTAATTGTTACATTGCAATATCAAGGGAAACGATTTTGGTTAGATCCTACCAGAAGCTATCAAGCAGGGAATTTAAGTACTTTATTTCAACCTGATTACGGCTATGCATTAATTGTTAAATCTGGAGAAAAGCAACTAACGTCAATGGCTAATGATGTTCACAATAGCTACAGTCATATTAGTGAGCACTACGTTATCCCTGAAGATGCAAAGGCAAGTGTTGAATTTAATGTGATTAGTGAATATTTGGGAGATAGAGCACAGCAAAAGCAAGTGCAAATTGAACGAGATGGTATAAAAAAAGTATCTCAAGATTATGAAGCTTATTATCAAAGAACTTACCCTAAATTAGCGACAAAATCTGAGGTGAACTTTTCAACTGATATTCATTCAGGCGTACTGACTGTAAATGAAAATTATGTGATTAATGATTTTTGGAGTAAAGAAGATGATGGTTACCAAATCTACTTTTACCCTGACGATGTGCGGAATGCTGTTTATAAACCTAAGCAAATTAAACGCAGCGCCCCCCTATGGTTTAAATACCCCAATAATATTCGTAACCAGATAATAGTTGAATTTATTGAAGATGGGTGGCACTTTGAAAAGAGTGAATTAATTGAAGACAATGACTTTTTTTTCTTCAAACGCAACGTTGCTTTTGTCGGTAAAACGTTAACCTTAAGCTATGATTATCGTTCGAAAACCGATCATATTGCTAAAGATAAAATTGAAGCTTATTTGGCTGCTAGGGATACGTTACGAGATAAGACTTCTTATGGAATAACCAAGTATTTTAAAAAAGATGAAAAAGCGCCATCGACGTCCAAAAATAAACAAAACACTTGGCTATTTTGGGGGATTTTGGCAACCGTTGTTTATTTGTCTGGTTTGATTTTTGCCATTGTCAGTTGGCGAAAAGAATCCGGCAAACGCCCCAATTTTCAAAACGTTCAATTTTACCCAGTTTCAACGAAAAAATTTATCATCTTATCATTAGCTACTATGGGCTTATATAGCAGTTATTGGATGTATAGAAATTGGAAATATATTCAAGCACAACAAGATTCAGCAATGATGCCAATAGCGCGCGGCATTTTTTATACCTTATGGTATTACCCATTATTTCGCCATTTAAAGGCAGATAGTTGTAAGCGTTTTAACGAAAATAGAGTGTTTATCACGAGTATTGCGCTAATATTTGCCCTTAGCTATGTGGTAATAGGAATTGGCTCTTCAGTTGTCGAAAACACTTGGCTATCCTTAGCTGCCTTTTTCTTACCCTTATTATATTTACCCATGGTTAATTATATTAACCATCTCAATAAGCAAGATTTGCAAGCTTATCAATATAATTCAAAATGGCAGTTAAAACATTTTGTTATGATTTTTTTATATTTACCTCTTTTAGCTGCCATTATTGTCCAGCAAAGTAATATTATGCCGAATTCTGCAATCGTGGCGGGTAGTGAAATATCGGGTAGTAATTTGCGGTTTTTATAACGAAATAAAATCATTTCAGTAAATGAAGATATTCATTATTTTTACAGCGATGCTTTTTTTAGTATAAAAGATGACGGTAATGGTTTTACCAATAAAAGTGTTTTTTCTTATTGGCTTGATGAAAATAATACTTTGCAAAAAGAAAGTGCAACCTTTGCTCAAGTTAAAGATATTAAAACAAAATTTTCAGTTAAAGCGACTGATAATTCTATTGTTACAGTGACCCGTTTAGACGGCTCTGATTTTATGCTGTTTTTATCACCCAAAGGTAAAAAAGATAGAATGTTTGTAAAAAAATTAAAAGCGTTGTGGCAACAGCATAAAAACAAATAAGGTAATTGTGATGAAGGCAGTATTTATATGTTAACCGTTCCTGAATTTCTGAGTTTATTATTGGTTATAGTGGTGGGCGTTATTGTTCTTATTTTAGATAAGAAACGCCGTTATCAACAAGCGATAAATAAGCCCTTTCCAGATGAATATAAAGCCTTATTAACTAAACGTTTGCCCATTTATGAAAAATTGCCCGAGGACTTAAAACACAATCTTCATCAGCATATTGTGTGTTTTCTTTACCGTAAAAAATTTGTTGGCTGTAATGGGCTTGCTATTACCGATGAAATGCGCGTGGTTATTGCGGCTGAAGCGTGTTTATTAATCTTAAATCGGCCAAACACTTGTTATGCTGCACTTAAATGGATTTATGTGTATCCATCTGTTTTTGTGGCAAAACAAGCACAAGCTAACGAATACGGTATTGTTTCAACCAAACGTCGTCCTATGTTGGGCGAGTCTTGGCAAAATGGTAAAGTGATTTTAGCGTGGGACAGTGTAGAGTCAGGCATGGCGGATTTTTCAGATGGTCACAATGTGGTATTACATGAGTTTGCCCACCAGCTTGATCAGGAAAATGGCAATGCTAATGGTGCACCATTACTTTATACCAAAGACAGTTACCGTATTTGGTCTAAAGTTTTCAGTGAAGAATTTAGCGCATTACAGCAGAACTTAGCCAGTGGACATCACTCTTTAATTGATAGCTATGGTGCAACTAATCCTGCGGAGTTTTTTGCGGTTGTTACTGAGGTGTTTTTTGAACGCGCTCAAAGTTTACAAAAGTCACACCCTGAGTTATTTCAACTGTTAAAAGATTATTATCACGTTGATCCGCGTATTTGGCAAAATTAGTACTATGATATCTATATTATAGTTTGATCAACATTACATTTTTAAACATTAATGATGTGTTCACTCTGCTAATATTTTACTCAAATGACTTAGGATATTAAATATGAAAAAAGCACTTTTACTTACTTGCACTTTATTGTCGTCTAGCTTCGTAGTTAACACTGCATTTGCTGATGAAAAATCGCATTGGGGATACTCAGGCGATGAAGGGCCTGAAAACTGGGCGCAATTAACGGCTGAAAATAACGCTTGTTCAGGAAAAAACCAATCACCAATAAATTTAACGGGGTTTATTGAAGCAGATCTTAGTCCTATAACTTTTAACTATTTATCAGGAGGTGATCAAGTTGTCAATAATGGTCATACTGTACAAGTAAATTATCAAGCGGGTAGTAGTATTAAAATTGACGGTGAGCAATTTAATTTACTACAATTTCATTTTCATGCACCCAGTGAAAATCATATCAATGGTAAATCTTATCCGTTAGAAGCACATTTAGTCCATGCTGATAAGCAGGGTAATCTTGCCGTTGTTGCTGTAATGTTTGAACAAGGCGCTACAAATAGTTTACTTGCAAAATCGTGGCAGAATATGCCTGAGCATGCTGGTGATAAAAACAAATTAACCGATAACGTTAATGTTGATATGTTATTACCAAAGAACAGAGACTATTATCGTTTTAATGGCTCTTTAACTACTCCGCCATGTTCTGAAGGTGTTCGTTGGTTGGTAATGAAAGATCCTGTAACCGTATCAAAACAACAAATAGAACAGTTTAAACATGCTTTGCATGAGCCTAATAATCGTCCAATTCAAGCGGTGAATTCTAGAGTTGTACTAAAATAAACAATTTAATAAATAGTGAGTATTAATTTCCAATCAAGCCATTAATATGCGCTACCACACTACGTCCTAATGCACTTAGGGCGTAACCTCCTTCTAACATTGAAACAATGCGACCATCACTGTATTTATTGGCTATCATTTTTATCTCATCTGTTACCCAGCGATAATCTGCTTCTGTTAAGCTAATTTGCGACATTTCATCTTCAATATGGGCATCAAATCCTGCTGAAATAAAGATAAGTTGTGGTTTGAATTTTTCTAATGCTGGTAACCAATGTTCAGTTATCGCTTGGCGAAATTCTTCGCTTTTTGTTGTTGCTGCTAAGGGGGTATTGATAATTGGGGGAGTGTCGCTAGTTTGCATTTCAAAAGGATAAAAAGGATATTGATAAGTCGAACAAAATAAAAATTTATTTTTGGTTTCATTATGTTGTTGAAATACATTACGCACAATATCTTCAGTACCATTACCATGGTGAACGTCAAAATCGACAATAGCAATACGATCTAGTTGATATTTTTGTTGAGCATAAGCCGCAGCAATAGCAATATTATTAAAAAAACAAAAGCCCATACCTTTATTATGTTCAGCATGATGTCCTGGTGGGCGAGTAGCGCAAAAAGCGGCTGAAAGTTCATTATTCATTATTAAATTTACTGCATCAACTCCTGCGCCAGCAGAATGTAAAATAGCAGATAATGAGGCGGTATTCATGCTGGTATCGTCATCAACTCTAAAAATACCATCCTCAGGCGCATTGTTAAAAATATGTTCGATATATTGTTGATCATGGGCGAGTGCAAGAAGGCTTTTCTCGATCGGTTTAGCATCAATTTGGCGTACAACAAAATCTAGGCCACTGCGAATAAGTTGGTCTTGTATAGCATCCATACGTTGTGGTGCTTCTGGGTGGTGCTCACCCATGTCATGGTAGTTACAACGATAGTGACTAATAATACCAACTGGCATATTCATTCCTCAATATTTAAATTGTCTATTTTGTTTAACGGTAATTCTAAACTTACTTCATCAAAATCATCAGAGGGTTTACGAATAAAACCTGATTTTTCAAAAACTTTAAGCATGGGGGCATTATCGCGACGGACACAGGCAAGCAGTTTATCTAAGCCTCGAATTTTCGCTATGGCGATCATTTCTTGCAAAAGCGTTCTTGCCATACCTTTGCCGCGTAAGCTTTCTTTGATCACAAAGGCGACTTCAGCGCTGTTTATTGTTTCAATGTAGTAATAACGACCAACGGCTTGGATAACTTCACTTAAATTTTGCCGTTGAGTAAAACATAAGGCCAAATCTTTATGTTGATTTACACTAACTAAATTACATGATTTTTCACGTGTCATTTGGGTAGCATGGTGGTTGTAACGCATGATCAGCGTTTCTTTATTATGTGAATAAAAAAATTCTTGGAGTTTTCGTTCATCAGCGGGTGCTAAAGGCCGTAAAATATAATTTATATAATTAAAAGTGAATTTTTTCAGCTCTACTTCACCCAGTTCGGGTACTGAGCTTGGGGAGGCTTCCTGATATTCGGGCACCCAATAATGTTTACGTACATCGGCGAGTAATTGATCTCTAAATTTTGGATGCGCAATACGGATTAATTCTAATGCGCGTTCGCGAATACTTTTGCCTTGCAATGAAGCAATACCATATTCGGTAACCACATATGATACATGGCCGCGAGAGGTAACCACGCCACCACCTTCGGTAATATGAGCAACAATACGAGAAATTTTACCATCTTTTGTGGTTGAGGGCAGGGCGATAATGGGTTTGCCACCATTGCTTAATGATGCGCCGCGAATAAAATCGACTTGGCCGCCAATGCCGCTATAAAATTGAAAACCAATTGAATCTGAAACCACTTGTCCAGTTAAGTCCACCTCAATGGCACTGTTAATTGAAACCATATTATCGTTTCGCGCAATTTTTACGGGCGAATTAATATGCTCTGAAGGATAAAATTCAACATGCGGATTACCATCGACAAAATCATATAATCTTTGGCTACCCATACAAAAAGTTACTACTGCTTTACCTTTATGAAAGGTTTTTTTACGATTATTAATTACACCTTTTAGCATTAAATCGATAATACCATCAGAGATCATTTCGCTGTGAATACCTAAATCTTTATGGTTCGCTAAGTATTTAAGTACAGCTTCAGGAATTTTACCTATACCAATTTGTAGAGTTGCGCCATCTTCAACCAACATGGCAACGTACTGCCCAACTTGTTCATTAATGCGGTCATGTTTTTGTTCTGCTTTTATAATAGGTAACTCTGGTAGCTTTTGTTCAACTTCAATAAAGGCGTGAATTTGGTTTAAATGTACAAAAGTATGACCATTGGTGCGAGGCATTTTAGGGTTTATTTGGGCAATAACATAAGTTGCTGATTTTACGGCGGATGAAATAACATCGACACTAACGCCTAGTGAACAATAACCATATTCATCGGGCGGACTAACCATAATCAACGCGACATCAAGCGGTAATACCTTTTCAGAAAAGAGTTTGGGGATATCAGAAATAAAACAAGGGGTATAGTCAGCTCGACCTTCAGCAATGGCTTGGCGAATATTTTTACCTCCAATGAAAAGAGCATTTACTTTAAATAAATCTTTATGTTCAGGCTCAGCCCAGACGTTATCTGAGAGCGTTAAAATATGAACGGTTTCAATATCATGTAAACCACTACTATTGGCAATTAAATTATCAATTAATGCATTAGGTACCGCAGCATTAGAGCCAATAAAAAGTCGATTGCCTGATTTTAAAAAATCAGTCCACTGTATGGTAGTATTTTCTTTAGTTTGTAGCGACATAGTGATTATTCTTTATCCTAAATATACATGTAAGTATGGGCTAAAAAAAAGAAAATTTTTTGATCGTTATCAAAGGTTATTGACTAAAATAGTCAGTTTGTATTAACCAATAAAATAATCTTAAAGTTAAAAAGCAAGTAATGCAATGATACTTTTGTCTACACATTGAACATGATGGTAATATTTGGCTAATTTCACTAATAAGTTAATAAATTACGCTATGATATAATTTAATAATATCGTAACTTATTAAATTATATATACTTATTTTGTGGTGTGTTGTTTGCTTAAATCTATTTTACTGCAAAAATCAAATTAATTGGCTATACATAAGGGAAAATTATGTCAGTAAATATAGAAGATAGACCACTTGAAACGGTACGTGAAGAAGTTATCGATCAACTTATCATGAACTACAGTCATGGTGAGCTTTCTTATACAGCTTTTGAAACACGTTTAGATAAAGCAATGGAAAGTAAATCTACGGTTGAATTGAAGGATCTGGTTTCAGATTTACCTTTAGCCATAGATAAAGCTTATGTAGATACTAAAAAGCATGAAATGGGCATTAATTTTACCGCAGGTGAAACCGAAGAATTAGATTATATTGTGAATATTTTTAGTGGCAGTGATCACAGTGGCGCATGGAAAGTTGCCAAAGAAATTCGTTCGATTAGTATTTTTAGTGGTTCTAATATCGACTTTACTAATGCTCAGTTCACTCAACCCGTGGTGAAAATTAAAATGTTTAGCTTATTTAGTGGTGACAATATTTATGTGCCAGAGAATATAAATATTGTCACAAAAGCTTTTTGTATTTTTGGTTCAATTGATAACAAAGCTCCTTCAAATGCAGATAGAAATGCACCAACTATTATTATTGAAGGCTTTGCACTTTTTAGTGGTATTGATATAAAAGTAAAGCAAACTATAAAAGAGAAATTTGTTAATTTTGCTGATAATTTAAAGAAAATGTTTTCCTAATATAAATAGGTTTAAATTTTATGTGCAGTTAGGTCGCTAGTGAACAAAATATAACGTAAAATAACAGACATTATTTTGCTAACGTTTATATTAACTATTAAAGAGATCAAAGACTCCTAATGAAAAAAATATTTGAATTAATTCATCCAAAAATAAAACTTGAACGCCGTGTTGACGCAGTAAAACATGAAGTTAAAAAATATATCAAAAGAGAGCGAAATAAGCGTTTGCCAGAAGATGTTGATTTTTGGGATTTTGATTGTAAATTTGGGGATACTGAAGAACAAGCACAAGTTGTTCACTTATCTGAAATAAATAAGTATATTGATCAAAGTGTTGCTAAAGAATTAACTTCTTTTTATATTGAAGTTGTTGCAAAACATGGCTTTCGTCAATTGAACGTTGAAGATGCCGATGAATAATTTCAAAACGTCGATGATAGTAAGCTCTAATATAAGCGCTTACTAATGACATAATACTAGCAATTTATTGCAATTATCGTTATGTTAGCTCAACCTCAATTCATTATCATTTATAAATACTATAAACATGCAAAACACTTATATTGCCAGACAAGCTATTTTAGATTATAAATCAAATACAGTAGGTTACGAATTACTGTTTAGAGATAGCCCTAATAATTATTTCCCTGAAATTGATCAAGATATGGCGACTTCAAAATTAATTATTCAAAGCCATTTGCAAGGCGATATAAACACGATAAGTATGGGAAAACTTTCCTTTATAAATTTTACTGAACATTGCTTGATAAATAAGTATCCTTTGATGTTTAATAAAGATTCTATAGTTATTGAACTGGTTGGACAAAAAAAGCCGACAACGCGTTTAATAAAAATTATAAAATATTATTATGACAAAGGTTATAAAATAGCCTTAACAGAATACGACGTTGAAGATCATTGGGATGTATTATTGCCTTTTCTAACGATGATTAAAGTCGACATTGAAAAGATTAATCCAAAGCGTTTGCATCCAATTAAAGTAAAAACGAAGGCGTTAGCTGTAAAATTAGTGGCTGAAAAAGTTGAAACAAAATACCAGTTACAATCACTCGCTGAAATTGGTTTTGATTATTTCCAAGGTTATTTTTATCACCAGCCAGAAATTATTAAGGGTCAAGCTCTAACTCCAATAAAAAATCATATGCTTCATTTAATGAGCGAAACCTTTAATACACCATTAGACTTCAATGCTGTTTCGGCAATTATTGGTCAAGATGTAAACCTAACTATAGGTTTACTTAAAATGGTGAATAACGTTTCTACTGGCGCACGTGTTGAAATTACCTCATTAAAACAAGCAACTGCTTATTTAGGTGAAGCAAAGCTTAAACAGTTTGTTTCAATTTTAGCTTTATCTCAACTAGCCTCTGACACTACTGATGAGGTATCTAAACAAGCATTAATTACTGCTAAATTAATGGTTTCATTAGCCTCTGAAAGCGCTGTATTTAAAGAAATTAAAGATTTTGCTTTTATTACCGGTCTTCTTAGTTCAATTGAAGTTATATTGAGTATGCCAATTGCCGATATTATGAAATCAATGCCATTAGCTAAGCCTATTGAAAATGCTTTAGTAGATCATACTGGATTACTTGGTGATTTACTGATGTTAACAACCAACTATATTATTGGAAACGGTAATAATATCGCGGAGCTAATTAAACAATTCTCCTTAGACGCTCAATTTATTCAACAAGAATTTGTTGCTGCTAGTCAGTGGTGTAAAGATTTAGATCTTTATTAACTAACCGGCAATGCATATCAAACAAACCGATAAAATATTCATAATTGGTTTACCACGCACGGGTACCACGAGTATTTGTACTGCCTTGTTAAAAGTTGGTTATAGGGTTGCCCACACAGCTTATACTCAGCGTTGTATGAACAATGCACAGGTGATCGCTGATACACCTATATTTTGTGATTATAAAGTGCTAACCGAGCAATATCCCAATGCTAAATTTATTTATTTAGCGCGTGATTTAACGTTATGGTTACCGTCTATTCGGCAATTATTGCAACGTATGCACAAAAATATCACCCGAAAAGATGGAGGTTTTAATCCTATTTTAAAAAGGTGCTACCAAGAAGTTTTCTCTCCTTTTACTTTAGAAAATTTTAATCGAGATGAATTTTTAATTCAGTGCTATCAAAAACATAAAGAAGATGTGTTGAGTTTTTTTAAGGGTAGACGTGATGATTTACTGTGTATTGATATCAGTAAAAAAGAAGCTTATGGTCAAATGTTGAATTTTTTAAAAACGACTCATTTGGACGACGTAAATAATGATATTACTGATTTTGAACAAATGAATGTTGGTGGAAAAATAACGGCTTGGAATAACATAAAGCATCCTAAAAAAATTGACTCCAATTTAAAATAAAAAACACAAAATTTCCTTCGATATAACAAATTATATGCTCTCGTGAGTTAATTCCTATACTGAAGTTGATGCATTCAGTGTTGGGATAAAAGAAAAAGCCTATAGCACCTTGTTTTATTTGAGTTATATAACACAATTTAGCGGTATTGCTTTAGCCTTATTGTTAATAATTAGTTATTATATGTAGCATAATTACAATTATAAAATTACGGTGAACGAATTGTTGGCTAATAGTATATTGAGAAAAAACATAGTTTTTACGCTGCTATTATTAGTTTTAATAGCTAGCTTATTTCCCTATGCGGTTATTGAAAAAAGTTTAGAAATTTCCTTCCCCACCTTAAAAACTATGTTATTAATTGCAATTCAACTGTTAAGTGTTGCGGTATTAATTACTTGTTATGTAAAAATATCTTCAAAAACATTAAAGCTTTTTTGGTTGTATATGGCCTTAGCTGTGACATGTGCTTTGGTTGGTAATAGTTTACCGCCGGCAACTAATTTAGTTTCTCAGCAATTAACTCAAGATTTTACCGCTTTGTTTGTATACTTTTTTATTTTACTTGCGGTAGAAACAAATCCTCATTTAAGTGATTCTCCTTTAAATAAATTTACTCTAGGAAGAGTACCTGCATTATTTTTTACCGTTATTTGTTTTAGTTATTTTATTTTATTACCCGCTGAATTTGCGGAACAAGCTTATCTTAATTTGCAGCCATCCTTTCTTTTTCATATTTTATTAAATAGTATTATTTTAGTGCGTTTAATTGTTTGTTTAATTAACAGTGATAATTATTTTTGGCAAAAAACGTTTGCTCTATTAAGTTTAGCGGTTGGTTTATTGCTTATAAATAATATTTTAGTTTTTGAAAGTATTTATAATAATGAAAAAATAATCGATAGCTATTTTACGCAAATATTAACATTAGCACCTTATAACCTATTGATTTTTGCCGCAAACACCTCGTTACTGCAAACTAAAAAAATCCCAACCAGCGGTAAAGTTAGTGATATTAATTTATATATTTTATTACTGAGCCTATTACTTATTGGTCTGCACTTGTGTGGACGTGAAAATCAACTTTTTTATATAACGCAGTCTAGTTTACAAGCGGTGCTAGTGTTTTTATGGGTGGTTATGGCTTTTGCCTTAATTATTATTAATTTTATTAAGGTTAATAATAAAAATAAACAATTAAAAACTATTTTAAATAAGCAACAACATAAGCAAAGGCAAATTTATGAGATAAATAAACAATTATCTGAAGAGTTAATTAATAGTGAAGATAAAGCGATTGTTAACGCATCTAATAATGCTATTTTAACCGTAACTATTGCAGGTGAAATACTGTCGGCTAACCCTTCTGCGGTAAAAATGTTTCAAACTCTAGAACAAGAATTTATTGGCGTAAATGTTAGCCGTTTGTTTTCATCTCAAGATGAAATGCATTATTTTTTCGATTTTTCTAGTAATGTTTATTTACTACAACGTAAAGAATTAGGGATTTCAGTTGAAGCTAATTCTTTACGTTTTGATGGTAGTGAATTTCCAAGCCAAGTTGAATTGCAATGGGCTGAGCGAGAAAGCCAGCCCCTTATTGTTATTACCTTTATTAATTTAACAGAGCGAAAGTTAGCTGAAAAACAAACGTTAGCGTTGAAAGATCAATTTATTGCCAATATTTCCCATGAGTTTAGAACGCCGTTGACTATTATAAATGGCATTATTGACCGTTATTTAAGTAAAACAAGTAATGATGAAGAACAAAAAAATTTAACCACCGCCAAACGTAACGGCTTACGCTTGGTGCGTATGGTTGAGCAATTACTGGAATTGTCTCGGCTTCGCGATAATCCACGTTTATCGTTAAGCTGCTTTCGTTTAGAAAATTTAATGTCAATGCCTATCGATTCATTTAGTCGATTAGCGAAAGAGCGACAATTAAATTTTACGAGTCAAATTTCTACGGATCTATGGCTAGAATGTGATGCTCAAGCTTTTGAAAATATAATTTTTAATTTACTTTCTAATGCAATTAAGTATACACCTGCAGGTGGCAGCATAAAAGTACATGCCTATAGCGAGCAAGAGACTATTATTTTGGACGTTATTGATAGTGGCATTGGTATTAGTCAAAATTCACAAGCGGCTATTTTTGAGCGCTTTCAGCGTGCAGATGATCCGCTTAATCAAACAATTTTTGGTGTTGGTATCGGTCTTTCATTAGTTAATGAATTGGTTAAAGCGCATGGCTGGCGTATTAATTTGAACAGTGAAAAAGGTCAGGGCAGCAAATTTAGCTTATCAATTCCGTTGGCAGAGCCTACACCAAATGAGAAAATTGTGCCGATCAGTTTATCTGAAAGTGAAGTATCTTATTTATTATCCGAGCAAGCGAATGTTATTGCTAAAGTCAAAACGGATGCGCAGCAAGTCGTTTTAGTTATTGAAGATAATGTAGATATGCAAGGCCACATAAAACAAGTTATTGAGCAACAGCATCATTGTCTACTAGCGGGTAGTGGAGAAGATGGTTTAACGTTAGCTCAAGAGTACCTTCCTGATTTAATTGTTTGTGATTTAATGTTAACAGGTATAGATGGTTTTGAGGTGCTACAACACATTAAAGATGATGATATGACCGCTCATATTCCCGTTATTTTACTTACCGCACGTTCCGATTTAGAAAGTCGTTTACAAGGATTAAACCTCAATGCAGATGAATATTTAAGTAAACCTTTTAATCAGGATGAGTTGCTGTCTCGTATTCAAAGTTTATTAGAAAATAGAAAAAAACTGCAGCAAAGTTATTTGAAAAAGTTTAGCCATCAGCAGAAATCAACACGCTTTGAAAATAGTCAACAAAAGTTGAATGAATTAACTGAAGATAAAGAACCACAATTATCGCTTGATGATAAGTTTTTAAGTAAATTAGAAATGTTAATTGCTGAAAAATATACAGAAGCCGAACTAGATATTATAGTACTTGCCAAAGAACTTGCGATGAGTGAACGACAACTACAACGAAAAATTAAAATGCTATTAGGCACAACGCCTAATAATTTCATTAAAATTTTTCGTTTGCAAAAAGCCCAAGAATTACTAAAAAGTGGTGCGCAAATTGGGCGTATAGCCCTTGATGTTGGTTTTTCTTCGCAAACCTATTTCGGGCGCTGTTTTAAAGAGCAATTCAATTGCACACCTAAGCAATACCAACAACAGTTAAAGCAAGACAAGCAAAGTGATTAACCTTGCTTGATTTTAACTAGTTCGTTTAGTTCATCAACAGTATTAATTTTTAAAAAATTTAAGTAATTAAAAGGCTGTGTTTTGGGTTCATATAAACCAAGCCAATTTATTTCAGTTGTGTGCTGTATTAAATGTAAACTTTGTTCGGTTAAAACGCTTACTTGGTCCCAAGATAAATCCATGGGTTGTTCTCTATTGAACGGATAAAAGCTATAAGCTATATCAATGGAGTTCGTAAAAGAATCCTGAAAGCGTTTGCTTAAACGCAGACATAATTCTCGAGCATTGTCTTCTTTTTCATAACCTATCATTGCAAAGATATCTTTCGACCAGCGGATAACTAAATCGTCCTTATTGCGGCTATATAAAAGTAAATCTTTAATATCAATAATTTCACAATCACCTACTTGCTCAATGTCATTAATCTTTACCATCAGCATATATAAACGTGGCAGCAGATGACGTTGTACGGGTAATAAGTTTTGATGTATTTGTGTCATCAACTGACTAGCTTGTTCGATATAAATATCTAAATAACGACGACTTTTTACATTGGTTAATTGATCGGTAGTGGCTGCATTTTCAAGTTGTTTGTTAGCTTGTTGAAGTTCAATGTTTTTTTGTTGGAATTCTTGTGTTTTCTCTTGTACTTGTTGTTTTAAAGAATTTTTTTGTTGTTGCTCGATCACTAATTTGCGATTTAAAAAGCGTGAGTAGGCCAGTAACAACAAGGCGAATAATAGCGTGTAAAGTAAATAAGCCCACCAAGTAAACCATGGTGCAGGTTTTACAATAATTGATAATGTTAACCCCGGATCGCTCCATACATTGTCGTTATTACCGGCAATAATTTCTAATTGGTATTTTCCTGCGGGTAAATTGGTGTAGGTTGCTCTTCTTAATTTTCCCGCTTCAACCCATTGTTTATCAAAACCTAACAAACGATATTTATACCGAGTTGATTCTGGAGCTGAGTAGTTTAAACCTACATATTCAAAAGAAATTAATTGATCGTTGTGATCTAATGTTAATGATTTTAATTTATTTAGATTTTTTTTAAAATCCATTGCTTCATTGAGTTTAAAGATATTGGTAAGCCGTACTTTGGGGGCTGCTTGCTCTTGCATATTTTCATTTAAATTTATACTTGTAAAACCTTTGACACTACCAAAATATAACTGATTATTTGTCATCTTAAATATGGCTCCATAGTTATACTCTAATGCAAGTAGGCCATGGCTGGATCCAAAATGTTTAAAATTTTTATTTTTAGGCGAATAACGTGAAATACCTCTATTTGAGCTATACCAAATGTTTCCTTTCGGGTCTTGTTTAATACCATAAATAGTTTGATCTATCATACCGCTATTAATATTTAAGTGGTCAAATTCAAAATTTTCAGACTTTAAATTTTCGGCCGACAACATATCGATCCCTGATGATTGTGTTCCTACCCAAAGATTTTTATTTTTATCTTGAAATACTACCCATGCTAAGTCACTACTTAAACTTTTTGGTTTTTTATTTTTATGGTTTATATGGATAAAGGTATTCGTGTTTGGATCAAAGCGATTAATACCACCACCATAGGTTGCTAACCAAATATAACCTTGATCGTCACTAAGCATTTGTAATATATGATTTGTACTTGGTTGTGTATTTGTTTTTTGTGAGTTAGTTTTAGTAAAAGCAGTAAAGCTACCGTCTTCATTTAATCGGTTAATCCCTTGATGATATGTAGATACCCATAAGTTATTATTTTTATCTTTAATAATATCAGTGATGCTATTGGCTGATATTGAACCTAATTTATTATGTAAAAAATGATTTATTTTTTGAGTTGGTAAATTAATTTTAAATAAACCTGAAAATCGAGAACCAACCCAGAGTATATTATTATCATAGAATAATTTAGTAATACGAATATTTTTAAAAGTGTCGTTAAAAGGTAATTTTGTTATTTCTTTGGATGTTACTGATAATTGAAATATTCCACCGTTATAGGTGCTAAATAGTAGTTTGTCTTGATTTAATTGAGTAAAGCTCATTACTAAACTATTTATTAATTCAGGGTGCTGTGCTGAGTTATATTGTGCAAATGTTGTAGTGTTAGGATCCCAGCGATTTACACCTGAAAAGGTACCAATCCACATTAAATTGTTATTATCTTCAAAAAAAGTAAGTACAAAATTATTACTTAAGCTATACGGGTTACTATCGGAATGCTGACTAAGTTCAAAACGATTAGATCGCGTATTATAGATCAATAAACCTTTATCTGTGGCTACCCATAACTGATTGTTAGAGTCTTGATAAATCGCTTCTATAGCGTTGCTTGGTATAAATAAATTATCTTTTTTATCTGCATTGTAATGGGTAATTTGGCTACTAATATCAAACTTTAATAGTCCGTTGTCTGTAGTACCTATCCAAATATTACCTTGGCTGTCTTGATTTAATACTTTAATTAATTTATTTGTGTCATTAAATTGTGTGTTTTTAGCAAAGTTTTGCTGCCTTACAAAATCACCTTTCAGATCAAAGACAGAAATTCCGCCACCATTGGTACCAACCCAAATTTCATTATCGTTAGTTTGCAGTAATGTTTCTATAGTATTATGGGCTAGGCTGTTTGGATTCTCTGCATTGTGGGTTATTGTCTCTATTTTCCAGCTACCATTCATAGGAGTTAAAATATTTAAGCCTTTTTCTGTTCCAACCCAAATTTTTCCATTAGAGTCTTCGATTAGCACATTGACATTATCGTTAACTAATTTTATTCCATTTGATTGGGTGGAAATATGGAAAAAATCTTGAGAATTTTTTCTATATAAATTTAAGCCTCCCCCCCTTGTCCCTATCCATAAGTTATTAAGGTGATCGATTAAAAGGTCACTTATGATATCTGAACTTAAAGATGTTGGTTCACTATTACTATGATGAAAACTTAAAAAATTATAGCCATCATAACGATGTAGTCCATCATGAGAACCAAACCATATAAAATCATCTGAATCTTGGGTGATAGATTTAATATATTGATAAGAAAGAGGATTATCTAAAGGAAATGCTTTGAGTGTATTTAATTCTAGTGCTGAAGCTACAAAGCTAAATAGAATAAAAAAAAATGTTAGAATAATTATTTTCACGTAAAAATTTTCCCTAAGTAGCTAAACTTAACAATTTAAAATGAGAAGGGAAAACCATAGCTTGTAGGGCTATGGTTTAATAATACTATTGCTGTGCTACCCAGTTATTAATACTAATATTTTCTGTATTATTAAAATCTATATTTGTTTTCCATACAAAAGTATCTGTGGTTACGTTTGTTTTCCAAACAAATGTTGCGGCCTCGAAATTTGTTCTCCATGGTAATTCAGTATCAGCTCCAAAAGACGTTTTCCAAACAAAAGTATCTGTTGATACATTTGTTTTCCAAACAAAAGTATCTCCATCAACTAATTTATGAGTAACATTCCAAACATACTCTTCTCCTAGACCTTCAATGTAAAAGTTACCATCACTGTTAATATTTGTTGGGCCATAAAAATGTTTTTGGTTTAAAAGATCCTGCGCAATATTTAATGATTGATTAGCACAGGATGTAGCTGAACTTGCAAGTGCATCTTTTACATTAATAACCCCAGAGCCTTGCTGAAATACACTGTAAGCGAAACTACCATCTGCTTTTAGTGCAGGATGAGCACTTGCCATTAATTTACATTTAACCTCATCTGGTGTTAAGGCTGGATTTTCAGTTAACAGTAAAGCAACCGCACCAGAAACAACCGCAGCGGCTTGTGAGGTACCAGACATTTCAAAGTAACGACCACCGTCACTAAACTCTGGATGGTCGATAACGATTTGTGAATCATAGGACATCAAACCAGAGATATGACCACCAGGAGCAACAATTTCAGGTTTTACAAAGCCTTCGAATGTAGGTCCAGAAGAACTAAAACTTGCAACAAAATCATCATTTTTTATTTCACTAGAGTAGTTGTCTGTCATTGCGCCAACAGTAATAATGTAAGGCACATTACCTGGAACACCGATTGACATAGGATCAGGGCCTTTATTACCTGCAGATGCAACCACCACAATACCTGCTTGCCATGCTTTCATTACGGCTTGATTTAGTGGGTCTTCCCAATAATATGAACTTACAGGAGCACTAAACGACATATTTAAAACGCGTAAGTTAATTTGATCTTTAACACTTAACGCCCATTGAATTCCGCGGATAACATCAGCATAGGTAGCTTTTCCGTCAGCGTCAAACGCTTTTATACCTACCAAAGGTGCATTAGGTGCAATGCCATAAATTTTACCGTTTATATCGTAATCGCTGTTTCCTGCAATACTGGCAACGTGAGTACCATGACCACTAGCTTCATTGTCATAGTTAGATACGGTATTGTTTATAGCATCGTATGTGCCCCAGGCTTTATCTCGACCATATAAGTCATTTGATAAGCCATAAAGTTGGTCTAATCCGGTATCTAAAAAGCCAATGGTCACACCGTCACCAAAATTGTAGTAATGGTGTGCATCTGACGCGCCGATATAATCCGCAACCACAGATCTAGGTTGCCAACGACGCTGCCCTTTATTCCAACCACTTAATTTTACTTGGTGATTAGCGCTTACTTGAACTTTAATTTTGCTTTGTAAACGTGTTAATTGTTCAGGTGTTAAGTCAAGTGCTAAAGCATTAATAATCGATAATTCATGGGTTGGTTTTAAGTGCATTTCAGCGACTTGTTGTTGCAGAGCGTCATAGTTTTTAGCACTAATAATATATGAAGTACTCGTGGTGTTTGTTTGATCTTTTAATATTTCTTCGTCGCTAAGTACCCAAATAAAAACGGCGGCACTGCTGAATAAAAGAGCAGTTTTAGCTAATTGTTTCATTGAAATGTTAAACATGATATCCCCTTTGCCCAATACATCTTTTAAAGCGTTATACTACTTTTAAAACATCAGGGTAGATAAATGGTTTAATTGAATGTAGATTAATAATATTCAATTAAATGTAACAAAAAGTTTCAAAAAGTAAACTTAGTTGCAACATAAACCATCTTTAACCCTATTTACTAATAACTTTTAGATCTATGCGTTGTTGTTTTAGTTATATTCTATGTGTGAAAAATGAAAATATCTAGTTCAATCATTGAACTGGATATATATTACTTAATTAATTAACTTTGAATAATTTAAAATTAATTAACATTTACCAATTAACATTGATTAGAAATTCGTTACATCAGCGGAACAATTTATTGTTGCTTTATTACATACGTTCTATATCTATTAATGGACAGTTCAAACAGCGTTTGTTTATGTGTTGTCATAATATTTATTTACACAAACCATTTTTTATTTTTATGCTAAGCCTAATTAGTATGATTTTTAACGACTTTATATTCTGCTTGTACGATACTATCAAGTAGCTTAATTCAACCTAGTAAATACCCGTCATTTTTTAGCAAAAAAACGACATACGTTTTTTATATTTTATATTTTATATTTCAGAGGATTAAAATGGTTTTCAAACGTTAACATGTAAAATTAAAGTAAATCAAAGATAAGAAATAAATGATAGATTTATTGATATTTTTGATAAATATCGTTGATTTTTCCTGTAGAAATTAACTTTGCTATAGCAATATTTAAATCGTCAACTAGGTAAGATTTTTGAGGTTGTATTCTTATTTTTACATTAACGCTACTAACAATATCACCAATAATAATGTCTTTATATTGAGGGTTTTGTTTTATGTAATATTTAATGGTGCGATAGCCAATAAAAATGTACTTAACTCGATCTGCTTGGAGTTGTTTTAAAAGTAAACTTTCTGAGCGATTATTTACTTTTTTAATTTTACCGTTGTTCAAAGCCAGATCAAACTTTGGATAAGAATAACCTCTAACGATACCAATAGTTTTACCATAGAGATCTTCAGGTCGATTAACTGTTATCTTGTTTTCTTTTTTAAATACAATAACTTCTTCTGAAATTGCATAAGGAATGGTATAAACACCTAATACTTCTGTATTTTCTCGCCATTGTTCATTAACGCCAGGTTCGATATCAACTAGACCTTTATCAAATTCAATTAATGCTCGTGCGGCAGGATAATCTTTAAAAATAAATGTATGTGGTGTGATTTTGCTTATTTCTTTAAATAAATCAACAAAAATGCCACTTCGTTGGTTATTTTTAATAATTGTATAAGGTGGATTTGCTCCTTGAAAAAGCATAACTGAAAAAGTTTCAGCTTTAATAGCTTGGGAAATAAAGTACATCGCCAAAATTAAAAATGTAATTTCGTTGTTTTTCATAAAACTAAATTAAACAAGTAAGTTAGGACAATACCTCTCATTATAGTTATGTATAGGAATTATCGCGAATATATCCCTACAGTAGCTATTAATAGAGTACCTAGCTAAAACTAAATTATTTAGGTGAAATAGAAATAGTGTCGATACAGGATTTTACATTCGTTTTGTTTTAAGTTTGATTGTTTAAAATTTGTTCAATGCGCTATGCTTATGATGTTTGATAAATTGCTGAAAAGCAATCGTAGTTTATATTGATAATCAATAATATTGTTTATATAAAGGTTAAGGTATTTACTATTTTCTTTTTTGAAGAAAGTCTATCATATCCAATCGAATCGGAACTTCAGTATTTCTAGATTTTATTGCTTACTTGAGCACTCTTTTCTTCTTGAATATCAATCGTTGTAGAACTTCATTCACTTATTTTATTTTGCTGTATTTATTGGAATATTAATTGGTGTTGTTTCTTATTTGATTACATGTTTAAGGGTTATTTATGTTTAAAATAATTGTTACTATTTTACTTACGGTTTTATTAACTGCCTGTGGTGGAGATTCTTCAACCTCTGCACCAACTACTCCTGTTGTTATACCACCACCTCCTCCCCCTCCAGAACCAAGTCCTATATCAACCGATACTACAGGCGTGATTACAGGTTTTGGTAGTGTTTTTGTTAATGGTGTTGAGTATGAAACTTCCACTACCGAGGTTTCTACTGACGATAAAGATTCTGCTAGCGAAACTGATTTACAAGTAGGTATGGTAATTAGTTTAAAAGGGGCTGTTAATAATGATGGTAAAACTGGAACCGCAGAGGCTATTCATTATAAAGAACAAATTAAAGGTCCTTTAAATAGTATAGATTTAGCAGCGAGTACGCTAATAATATTAGGACAAACCGTATTGTTTGATGAATTAACGAGTTTAGATAACGTAATTTTAGCCAATTTAGCACCCGGTGATTTTCTAGAAATAAGTGGTTTTACTAATGCTGATAATCAATTATATGCTACTCGTATTGCCAAAGAAGAACCTGTTGATACTTTAAAAGTTGAGGGTATTATTTCAATGCTTGATACAAGCGCAAAAACGTTTAAATTAGCCAACCTTATTATTGATTATAACAATGCTGATTTTGTTAATTTAACAGAAGTTGATTTAGTTAATGATCTGACTGTGCGAGTAAAAGGTGATGTAAGCGCATTAGTTAATGATGTTTTTACCGTGAACCAAATTAAAGTCGAGATCAACGACCACCAGCATAATGAAGGTGATAATCGTCACCTTGAAGGGGTGATAACCCGTTTTGATTCTAGTACAAGCTTTGTTGTTAATGATGTAAATGTAATTACCGATAGCAATACTGAATATGAACATGGCTCAGTGGATTCTCTAGCATTAAATTTACGCGTTAAAATTAAAGGGGCTTTTAATGCAGAGGGTAAATTATTAGCTAAAGAGATACGTATTCATCGTCGCACTGAGTTAAAACTTGAAGGTGCAATTCAAGCGATTGATTTAGAAAATAAAACGATAACTATACTCGATGTAATCTTTATTACAGATGAACAAACTAAAATGCGTGATGAATCAGATCAAGGCGATCGTTTTTTTAGTTTGTCAGATTTACTTGTTGGCGATTTTATTGAAGTAAAAGGTTTTGTTGATAGTAATGGTGATAATTTTGCGACCAAACTTGAGCGTAAAAATGAGGACACTAATCACGATCGTGAATTAAAAGGTACCGTAAGTAATATTAATATTGATACTTTTAGTTTTAGTGTCGTTGATGTGGTTATCAATACGACAGAAAACACTTTATTTGAAGGACTTGATGGTGATGGTGTTGTTCAAGCAATATTTTTTGAACAGCTTACTGATGGTATGCATGTTGAGATAAAGGGTAATGCTACCGACAGTGGTTTTAATGCAACAAAAGCTAAAATTGAAGATGAACGAGAAGGTGACCACGGTGGCGGTAATGGCGGTGGTAATGGTAATCATAATCATCGTACAGAATTTCGTGGCACCATTGAATCGTTAGCTGATACTAGCTTTGTTGTATCAGGCCATACTGTTAATATTGTTAGTACGACTGAATATGAAGTAAACGATGGAATGATTGCTAACGATGAGTTTTGGGCGCTTGTTAAAGTAGGTGATCAGGTTAAAGTAAAAGGAATGAAAGATCCCCAAGGGATAATCACTGCAAAAAAAATCTCGCTAGAAATAGAGCATCAAGATAATGTTGCCGAAGTTGAACTACAAGCTGCGGGTAGCTTTATTGAAAATAATTTAATGGTAGCGGAACATCATGTTGAAATAACTCAAGACACTGACTTTAAAAATAAAGAGGGTGAAATCAATTTTGATGATTTTATCGCTCAAGCAAATGAATGGCAAAACTTTAAAGTAACGGGTACGTTGCGAGACAATGTTATTTTTGCACGTAAAGTTGAACAAAAAGATCCAGATGAAAATACAAATATTATTGAGTTAGCTGCTTTTATTGAAGCGTTTACTGATAATGGCGTAACTGTTGCTGGACATACGGTAATATTTAATAATAGTACCGACTTTGTCGCAAACGAGAGTAGCCTAACGCGTGATGAGTTTATTACTCAAGCAGTACTAAATGCAAAAGTTAAAATTAAAGGTGTTTTAACTTTTGAAACTCAATCTGATGGCACTAACTTAGAACTTATCACGGCAAATAAAGTTGAGTTAAAAACACAAGATTAATATTGTATTGAACAAAAAATAAATATTAATCTCGTTCAGAAATAAAAAGCTCATTTAGCAATAAATGAGCTTTTATCTTATTGTTTCTATATAAAAAAATATTAACTCGTTAATTTATTTTATATAGCTTCTAAGTTTGTTGTTTTTTAAAGAAAAGTTGGCTTATTGTTACTATTTAAATGTCATAAATTATTCATTATTAAGTAACAAACCGCTACATAATTTTAATCCAGTTTAAGCCTTAAGCGATGTTTAATATCAATCTTGCAAAACTAAGTGATCATTTCTACTTGTTAAAATCATTAACAACTGCGTTATTTATTTTATAATTAGAACAACTAGTTATTAAAATAAATGCCTTGTTCTTAATGATTTTTCCTGTGTATAAAGTAGATAACTTAATTTATAAAATTGGTATAATTAATAAAACATTAGTACTCTGATTTTTGGTTGGTAGTTTTTATTTATTTAAAATAATGGCTATGTTGTACACAACTGTTGCTAAATAAAATTTATTGTAGGTTGTCACGAGTGAAACGAGGCACAACAAAGCATAATGAGCTTACCTTGTCGCGGCAAGCAGCGACCTACAAAGTGATTTAAAATCAACCGATTATACATTTAGCAACAACTAAAGGGAACATAGCCAAAATAATAATAGATTTAACAAGCATTGATGTTTGAAAGTGTCTGTTATTGATAGGAGATACTATTTTGACTATATCAACAAAACTTATAACGGCGGCATCATTATTGATGGTAATGAATCCTGTAAGTGCTGCAGTGAAAGAAAAAATTTATGGGAATGCTAATCGACACCCTGTTATGTAAGCACACAAAATGGATAAATATGCTAACTTTAAAGCAAAAAAATCGTTCAAAACAATAAAAAATACAATTAAAACTCGTTTACAGCAGCAATATAAAGGTATTAATGTTTACGGCCAAAATTTAGTAAAAGAGACTAATAGTTCGGGCCAGTTAGTGTCTTTACATGGAGATGTTGTAAAAGGTATTAATTTAGCTTCTGTAACACCAACATTAACTGCAAAAACGGCTGAAAAAATAGTAAGAAAATATTTAAACATAATGCAAATGCACATTTTAAAAACAATACCGCAGAATTAATTATTCTTACTCAACTTGATCAAGAGTATTTAGCGTATAAAATTAATTATTTTGCTACTGATAATGATCAATCTAGCCGTCCATTTGCAATAGTCGATGCTAATACGGGTACTATTTTAAAAAGTTTTAATGCCTTAACCACTAAAGGTAAGCCGGGCGGTGGTAGTACACCAACAACGACCCCTTTTGATGCCACTGGGTCTGGCGGTAATAGTAAAACAGGTCAGTATTATTATGGTTCAGATTTTACGAACTTAAAAGTGGCTGAATCAAGCGGTACTTGTTATGTGGATGAGCCAACTAAAGATGGTGGTTCAATTGGTAATGCTGCGGATTATACTAGTACCTTAGATGTTCATTATAGTTCTGGTGTTTATAATAAAGCGTTTTATTTATTGGCGACAACTCAAGGATGGTCTGCAAAATAAATATTTGCTGCTTTTTTACGTGCTAACCAGTTTTATTGGAGTGCAACGTCTACTTTTAATCAAGGTGCACGTGGTGTTGAATCTGCTGCTGTAGATCTTGGTTATAGTGCTGCAGACGTTACATCAGATTTTGCCGCTGTAGGCGTAAGCTGTAATTAAATAAAAGTGCTATAATATTAATATTCGATATCCCTGTTTTATCGGAGTATCACCTAAAGAGAGCTAAACTTTTGTTAGCTCTTTTTTTTATTCTAAGGTAAAAAATACATCGCAGGATCATGTATACTTTTCTCATTTTATATTTCATAAAGAAATATAAACGCACCTCTGGTATGTATGAATATTAAAAAACAATTTTTTAAAATTTTTTTCATCTTGTGGCTGTATTTGATAAGTGCTATTTCTTGGTCTGCAAATCTAGTAATTGAACTTAATAAAGCACTGCCCCCTATGGTTAGCCATAATATAAAAAGTTATTTGGGGGAGTTACCTAAGACTAGCGCTGAACGGTCGCTTTTTATTTTTAATGCAAAAACAAAAATAGCTAAATCATTGCAAGCCATAGGCTATTATCGTCCTGATATTACCATTGAAGCTATAAATGTGCCTGATAATCAATCTTGGCGTTTAAAAATTAATGTAGAGTTAAATAAACCAACATTACTATCATCGTGCAATATTATTGTTTCAGGTGATGCTAAAGATGATATTCAATTTAAAAATTTCATTAAAAAACGACGTTTACACAAAGGGGAAATACTCAACCATGGTAGCTATGAACAATTAAAACTTGATATGGCATCACTAGGTTTAAAACATGGCTATTTTGATGGGAAATTTATTGATGCGCGTATTGCCATTCATCAAAGTTATGACCATGCTAATATTTATCTTCATTATGATAGCGGAAAACAATTTCGTTTAGGGGATGTCTCTTTTAGTGATATTCAATTGAACGATGACATATTACAGCAATTAATTCCCTTTAGTTATGGTCAACCATATCACGTAAAGTATTTACGCCAATTTCAAAACCAATTAGAACAAACGCAATATTTTAGTAACGTCGTTATAACGCCTAAAAATAGTGGAAATAATAATGGTTTTATACCGATTGATGCTCACCTTGAGAAAGCGAAAAGTCATCATTTTGATTTTGGTATTGGTTATGCCACAGATACTGAGTTAAGAATTTCTGCAGGTTGGGAAACACCATTAATTAATCGATACGGTCATAAGCAAAAAACTAAAATTACTTATTCGAAGATAAATCCTGTAGGGCAATTTAATTATACTATTCCACTTAGCCATCCGCTTAATGACATATTACAGTTTGAAGTACGATTGGAAGATGATGTTTATGGTGATATTAGTAGTAAATATTGGTCAACAAAGCTTGGTCGAGTTAATAATACAAATGGCTTGATTCGTGAGTATTTCTTGCGTTATTTAGAAGAAAAATGGCAGCGAAACAATATTGATTATAACACCCATTATTTATTGCCAGGTATAACTTGGTCGAAGGTGCAACGAAAGGGCGATCCTGTTAATCCGAGTGCTGGTTTTAGCCAGTATTACCATATTGAAGCAAGTCATACGGCAATAGGAGCCGATATTAATATAATACGTTTTAATGCCCGTTGGAAATATATTACGAGTTGGGGTGACAAACATCGCTTTATTGCGCGGGCTGAAATTGGATTTTTAGCACCTGATCATGCTGAGTTTGGAAAAATATCACCCTCATTACGTTTTTTTGCTGGAGGAGATCAAAGTATTCGTGGTTTTGCATATCAGTCGATTGGTTCAACTTTACCTAATACAGTCGCTACAGATAATAATATTAAAAAGGAAATAACCGTTGGAGGAACCCGACTTAGCGTTGGCAGTGTTGAGTATCAATATCTCTTTGCAGAGAAGTGGCGTGCCGCCATATTTGTTGATGGTGGCAGTGCCTTTAGAAAAAATGAATTTAAAGCGGTTTATAGTATTGGCCCCGGTATTCATTATATTTCACCTGTTGGTGCCATTCGATTAGATGTAGGGTATAGCATAAGTAAAGATAATCCTTCGTGGCGAATACATTTTAACTTAGGAGCAGAATTTTAAATGCTGGGTAAACTGAGTACCTATTTTATATCGATATTCCTTTTTTTATTGGTTACTGTCGCATTATTGGTTGGCACACCTTGGGGCTCTCGGTTAAGCGTAGCATTAATCAATAATTCTACTGCTTTAGCGATTACATACCAAAGTGGGGTTATAGCTAATGAACTTAAACTCTCTACGTTTGCATTAAAACAAGATGGGCTTGTAATTAATGCAACCGATATCGATGTTCAAATACAGCCTGCTTGCCTATGGTTAAAAAAATTATGTATTGATGAACTTAATATAAAGTCGATACAGTTAATGTCAAAGCAGCAAGGAAAAAATGTCGATTACGAAAATAAAATAAGTTCTTCGTTTAGCCTGCCTAATATAAAGGCAAATAAAATATTTATTGAGAATGCCAGAGTTGTTATTGACAACACTACATTTAAAGGGGAAAGGATTAGTACGGGCTTAAGTGTAAAAAAATCAGCAATTGCCTTATTAAAACCGACTATAAATTCATTAGAATTTTCACTAGCCAATTCTACTGAAAAAAAAATACCTGTAAAATATAGCAATAAGCCACCGTCAATATTTTCAAACTTACCATTAATTCATTTACCGTTGCATATTTCCATTATAAATGGCGATGTTAAACATTTTATTATTCAACCAATTAATGGGATGCCGCAACAACAATTTAATGAAAATAAACTAACCGTTTCATGGCAAGCAAGCAAGGTTGATATTAAGCACTTGAAGACACAGCATTCAAGATATGGTGCACTTAGTTTGCAAGGTTTCGCTCTATTAGTTCCCCCTTATCAATTAAATTTGATAAGTGCAGGTGAACTAAAAAATATTACATCTTTGCCTTTACTTGATGGAACTAAGCAAAAAATAAGTTTAATTGGTGATTTATCCGCTTTAAATTTTAGTGGTGAATTAAGCGGTAATATCGTTTTATCAGCACAAGGAAAAATAAACTTAGTTGATGATAAGTTACCATTTAACGTTAAGGCCGATATCAAAAAATTTCCAGATCTAGATAACAGACTTCAGGCAAGCAAGCCAACTACTTTTTCTATAGATGCTCATGGAGATATCAGTAAACAACAATTCACCCTTAATGGTTTGTATTCGGCTTTTGATTATCAAGAGGCAACATTGACTGTCAATGCGAGGCATCAACAAGGTGATTTGATAATTCAAAATTTTGTTTTCAAAGACAGAAAAACCAAAAGTGAATTAACACTGCATGGTAAAGTTAATTATATTAATAGCCTGTCGTGGAACTTAAATGTTTCTACTACTGGATTTACTCTGCCTAAAGTTAGAGACGACTTAGCAGGTAGATTATCCGGAAATGTCCATATTCTGGGTGAATTAAATAAAGATAAATGGTGGTTTACATTAAACGATTCTGCACTGCATGGCACCATTAATGACAGAGAAGTAAGCGCTAATGGGCATATAAAGTTAAATGATAAATGGCAGCTTTTTCCCAGTGAGCTTACTTTAAAAGTAGGGAATTCAACACTAAAAGTAGATGGTTATACCGATGAACAATGGCATATTAAAGGTGCCATATCGATACCAACATTACAGCAATTATTAGTAGATAGTCATGGTGATGTAACCTCATCATTTGAAGTTAATGGTTTGTTATCTGAACCTAATATTGATATAAAAAATCATTTACATAATTTTTATTGGAACAATTTTACGAGCCCAGATTTATATTTAAGTGGCCATTATCGACCGATGCAGTTACATAACATCGATATGCAATTAAAAAGTGAAAAATTTTATTGGCAAGATATTGAACTATCATCGCTTAGCGCTAAAATTGAGGGGGATGAAACAAAACAATTAATTAATATTGATTGGCTAGGTGATGTTGCGGCTAAATTTGAAATCACCGGCAAATGGATAGCAAAAACACAAGAGTGGCAAGCGCAGTTAAATGAGCACTATATTAAATTTCGAGATAAACAATGGCAAGCTGATAACCCCATTGAAATTAGTTATTCTAATCGAGATAAAACACTTTTTATTAGTCAACATTGCTGGTTAGGCAAAAGCGTTCGACTATGTTCATCGGATGACATCAATATTGGAAAATCAGGAGAAATTAAACTGCAAGCTGATATCCAAACAAAGGACATCGGAGATTTGTTCCTGCCTAAAGAGATACTTTTAACAACAAAATCTCATAGTGATATATCGTTACAATGGTCTCCAGAACAACCACTGAATATGCTGGTTAACACTCAACTCTATCAGGGGCAAGCAGAATTAGTTTCAAACGAACTCAATGGTACCAAGCCTATTATTATTGCTTGGAAAAAAGGAGAAGCAGTTTTTCAACTCAATAAAAATATTTTATCCACGCACTTATTTATTACAGCGCAACATGAGCGCGCACAGCCTTTACTTAATATTGAAACAAGAGTCGATTTAGCCAATCAAAATCAGTTATCGGGTAAGATGATAATTAATGATTTTAATTTGCTTCTGTTGCAGCCGTATTTTTCAGAAATTAGTCAACTTGACGGATTATTAAACGCCAATTTAGATCTCAATGGTGTTTTATCTTCACCGACGTTACAGGGTAAAATTGATGTGAGTAAAACATCAATAAAGGCAATTCGTTCTCCAACAACAATTGATGATTTGCATGTAAATATTGAGATGTTGGGTAAAAAAGCGCACCTTATTGGTCGTTGTCGTATTAATCAAGATATCACCAACATCACAGGAGAAATTGATTGGCAAAATAAGTTTAATGCACTGTTTAATATTAATGCTAATAAAATCAGCATCAATTACCCTCCTCAGGTTGAGATGACGATAGCGCCTAATATAAATGTAGCATTCAGTGATAATATCCTAAAACTAACAGGGGCTATTAATATTAAAGAAGGCAGTATTGTTATCAATAAACTACCCGAAGATAGTGTGAGTTTAAGTAATGATGTGATGATTGTTAACGACAATGGTAAAGAAGTTAGTCAAACAACGCGAATAGGTATTGAAACTGATATTCACGTGGATATTTCAGATAATATTAAAATTTCGGGTTACGGCTTTAATGGTATTTTAGGTGGACAACTAAATGTTAAGCAAGAGCCCCACCAAGCGACGCAACTCTTTGGTAATTTAAACATTATAGATGGCCTTTATCGTGCTTATGGACAGCGTTTAGCCGTTAGTAATGGTCGAATATCTTTTAATGGCCCAATGGATAATCCATTAATAGACTTACATGCTGTTCGACATATAGTTAAAGAAAATGTGAGTGCGGGTCTTGTGGTTTATGGGCCTGCAAAAACTTTAACAGTAAATTTATTTTCAACACCAGTTATGCCTAAATCTGAAATACTTTCTTATATTACCCGAGGTCGGGGGTTAAGCAATTCAACCCCAAGTAATGGCAGTTTAGGTGTTATATTAGGTGCAACGCTTGCTAATGCATCGGGTATATTAGAAAAGATTGAAAAATTACCACTAATAAATAATTTAGAAATTGATGGTGATGAAGAGCAAGCATCTATAGCTGGCTATGTTGGCGATAATGTTTATATAAAATATGGTCGTGGCGTTGCGGAGCCAATTAACGAATTGACGGTTCGTTTTTACTTGTTAAACCGTTTATGGCTTGAAACTGTTACAGGGATAGAACGTTCTGTTGATTTATACTTTTCATTTGATGTTGACTAAAGAAAATTTAAATTAAGTAATTGAATTTATAAAGGATAGTTAGCTTTATTAATGTTATTAGTCATTATTTGTATATCACTCAAAATGTTTTTAATACTTGTTTAAATACGCGATATTATTTTATTATAGAGTGAATTAATAAAATCTTTACGGTAAAAAATATATGTCATCCGATAAATTTGGCACCAGTGCTAATTATAAAAGCCAAGAGCAAGGTTACCGTGACAGGGCATTAAAATTATTCCCTTGGGTATGTGGTCGATGTGCGCGTGAATTTGTTTATTCAAATTTAAAAGAATTAACGGTTCATCATGTTGACCATGATCATACAAATAATCCCAATGATGGAAGCAATTGGGAATTGCTGTGCATTTATTGTCACGATAATGAACATGCTAAATATACGGATCATGCCCAATATAAAACCGAAGTCGTCGCGGGTGAATCCAATCAAGATGTTGCTACTCATAATCCGTTTGCCGATTTAAAAGCGATGATGAAAAAATAGTATTTTTTTGGTTAAATTGACTAAAAAATAGGATTTACACCATTTTTGTTTTGTTTTTTGTTTTGTATCTATCTGAATTTAAAGTATATTATATTTGGCGCTGTTATTGCTCTTACTCTTTCACAATGATAAATAAATTTACTATTTGAAAAGGAAAATATGATGAGCTATAACACTTATGAATATAATGAGAAAACATGGAAAAATGGCAATGTTTTTAAACGTGGCTTAGCGATGTTGTTTTTTGGTTTTTTAGCGGGGTTTGCGCGTGTAGGCATTACCTTGATCGCAGTATTTCAATTTTTTGCATTATTAATAACAGAAAAACCGAACAAGCCATTACAGCAATTTGGTGCAAGTTTGAATGATTATATTTTTCAAATTAATGAATTCTTAACCGTAAATTCAGAAAAATATCCATTTCCGTTATCGACTTGGCCAAGACCAACTACGCGTGATTATGAATAAATTATTTTTACGGTAAATTAATTTTCAACAGTAAAATTATTGGCTCGTTAAAAAATGTTGGTAATTACTAATGCCAAAATAGCGAGTCGATTTTTTTACTTTTATCATTTTAGCGATTAACTGCTCACCACAATAAATTTTAACCACTTGCTTATTTGTATTTGTATCGGTTTCAAAACTGTGAACGTCGTTCAATCGCAAATTGTCAAACTCAGTTTTCATGATTAATTTCATATAATTACCGTGGTGATTTATATAATTACTTAGCAAAAAGTTTTTTTACGACGGTAAAAAAATTGTCTTTAGTTGTTAGTTTAACAGGTTTGCAATAACCATTTTCTAAGGTCATTAAGCGTATAGAAACCGTAGCACCATGTCCCCAAGGCCACCATATCGCTAATAATGTTGGCTGATTTTCGGTTGCAGGAGTCGTAAATAATTTTTGTTCTTTATTTAGCTTTGCTAAATCGTTTAATTGTATTTTTAATTCTTTTGGCGCACTTTTTATGTTTTTGTAATGCCAAACATCGTCAAAGTGTTGATTTAATATTTCAAGTGTTCTAGCAATTTTATCACGAGAAAATTCAGCTAACCAAGCTTCTCTTCGCTCTTCCCATTGCCAGTTATATTCTTTATCTAATACATCAAATAAAGTGCTGAAGGCTTTTTGTATTTTGTGTTGCTGATCATTTTTTTGCATTTATTATTCTTTATTAATAGCAATTTTCCATTGAATATTAATAATTACAGCATAACTTAACGTATTTGTTAAACATCTTTTGTATAATAAAATTTAAATTTTTAACTTAGACGTTATTTTGCTTACATCTGAAGAATCCATCAAAACCTTATCATTAATCGAGTTATACCAAGAAAAAATAGCTCAAAACTCATTAATGTTCGATCAAGCTCAGCAAATAGCTATTACACAATTAGATGAATTAGCACATTACTTAAATATGGTTGAATCATTTACTATCGCTCATAAAGGAATTTATTTATGGGGTAAAGTAGGGCGTGGTAAAACGATGATGATGGACATGTTTTATCATCATGTGCAGATTAAAAAGAAGCAACGTATTCATTTTCATCACTTTATGGAATCTGTTCATCACCGTTTAAATCAATTAACCGGTCAAGTTGAACCGTTAAATTATATTGCTGATGAATGGGCAGAAAAAGTAAAATTACTGTGTTTTGATGAGTTTTTTGTTAATGATATTGGTGATGCAATGTTATTAGCTGGCTTGTTTAAAGCATTATTTTCTCACGGTGTTATTTTAGTGGCAACTTCAAACTGTGTGCCTGAACAGCTCTATAAAAATGGCTTATTAAGAGAGCGCTTTTTGCCGACAATAGATTTGCTTAACCAATATTGCCAAGTGATCAGTGTTAATGGCGAACATGATCATCGTTTAAGGAAATTTGTAGAATATACTCAATATTATTTTCCTTCGGCAGAGCATCATCAAACGATGTTAACGCGTTTTGAGCAAAGTAGTTGCAATGCAAAATCGTCTTTATCGGCTAAATCTGCACTAATTAAAAATTCAAAAATAACCATTAATCATCGTAATATTTCTTACATTGCTAAAAATAATGGAAACAGCATTATTTGGTTTGATTTTTTCGAGCTTTGCTCTGGGCCACGCAGTCAACGTGACTATATGTCGATAGCGAAACAATTTAAAACAGTGCTTATTTCAAATGTACCACAGTTTTCTGGAAAACTTATCCCCGCTGTATTTTCGGGCATTGAAGATAGCTATCAACGCAGTGGTGTTCTACTTAGTAATTTACGAAAATTGGATGATGAGGCTCGCCGTTTTATTGCGTTAGTAGATGAGTTTTATGATCAAAAAATAAAACTTATTATAAGTGCTGATGTTGATATTTTTGAGTTATATCAAGGAGAGCAACTGGCGTTTGAATTTGCAAGATGCGAATCTCGGTTGATAGAAATGCAATCAGCAACCCTTTTTAACTAGTTTATTTACTTTAATATTTTATTGGATTTTAATGATATGTTTTTAAAATTAATTCGCTATATGGTTTGTTTTTATGCGGTTATGCAATTTTCTGTAGCTGCGCATACTTTTACACCCAGTAATGCGAGTGTTGATTTGTTACCGAATAAACAATTTAGCTTTACGCTTGAAACTGATTTAATTGAATTATTACAGTGGCAATTATCCCTTAAAGGTAATGGGGATGAATTGATAAACCAGGTGCGTACTTTAAGTAAAATTCAACTTTATAAAGCAATGAAAGGTTTGACTACAAAACTGCAGCAGCAATTGCACTTTTACTTTGATGAGCAAAGTGTTTTACTTGAGCAGTTATACCCTCCTAATATAAGTGATTTAGCTTTGTTGTTATCACAAAATCCAGATAACACCAATTATCGAGTTACATTTTCTGGTTTAGGTTCTTATGTTAAGCCTGCTAGTCAATTTTCTATCTTTTTTCCTGAGCAACTTGGCGCGATTAATTTTCAATTAGCAACACCGAGTAGGGCACTTTTATCAAGCGGCATCAAAAGTAGCAGTTTTGATCTTAAACAAAGCAATGTCAGTGATTTTACATTGCGGCTTTCAAATAGTTTAAATTATATCTATCAAGGGATTATTCATATTATTCCCAAAGGATTAGATCATATATTGTTTGTGCTTGCCTTATTTTTATTTTCTACAAAGTTATCATCATTACTTTGGCAAATAAGTGCTTTTACATTAGCGCATACTGTCACATTAGCTTTGGGAATATGGGGAATAGTGGTTGTTCCGTCTAACATTGTTGAACCTATTATCGCTCTTTCAATTGCTTATATTGCGATCGAAAATATTTTTGCTAGCAAACTGAGTTCGCAACGCATTATTATCGTTTTTATGTTCGGGTTATTACATGGTCTTGGCTTTGCCTCAGTATTATTGGAATTCGGCTTGCCAGAAGGGCAGTGGTTATCAAGCTTGCTTTCTTTTAATCTTGGAGTTGAACTTGGACAATTAATCGTCATCACAATAGCGTTAATTTTATTAGGTTCTTTAAGAAAAAAATCTTGGTATAAAATAAAAGTAACAACGCCATTAAGTATGATAATTGCTCTAATGGGGCTGTATTGGTTTTTTGAAAGGTTAACTTTTTAAATAACGGTAATGGAGTGGTTATTTTTACTAAAATTTAGTGTATTTGCCTTTTTTTAGAATAAAAAAATATTTTTCATTTAGAGTGTTATTTTAACTTGTTGAAAAGTAGTATAAAAATAGTTGGCATAACAATTGGACTACTTAAAGAGAAATTTATTTATTATTACTCTAGGAACTCTGATGAAAACACTTTTAGCGACAGCCATTTTATTATCTTCTACCAGCGCTTTTGCCCATGATAATCATAACGACTGTGATGTTGATATTCATGGTGGTGTAAGTATTGATCAACAAAAAATTGAATTCTTTAATAAAAACACCAATCAAAAAAATAATGAGTTGAGTTACAGTATTATTGATAACAATATCTTAATTATTAATGGTGAAGAAATTACTTTGGATGCTCAACAACTAGCATTGGTTTATAACTATTCAACCAGTATCCGTGCTGTAATTCCTGAAGTAAGAAGTGTTGCTATTGAAGGTATTGATTTAGCGGTTGACGGAGTAACTATGGCATTTGATGAGTTATTGGGAAAAAACAATGATGTCACGTCAGATTTAACTGGGGAGCTAACTAAAATTCGTACAGAAATAAACAATCGTTTTAACGGGCAGCAAACTATTTACTTTGACGAAAATGGCTTTAATGGAGAAGATTTCTTTGACCAAGGATTTGAAAACCATATTGAATCTGTTGTTGAAAATGCGGTGAAAAAATCAATGGGTTCATTACTTATTGCAGTAGGTAAAGAAATGTTGTTTTCTGGCGGTGACAGTGATGCTTTAGAGGCTCGTATGGAAAAATTTGGTGATGAGTTAGAAAGCAAAATGGAATTTAAAGCGGCTAATATTGAAAAACGAGCTGATGGCTTGTGTAAATCAATGGTCAATATTGATAAGTTAGAACAACAATTACAAAGTAATATACCTCAATTGAGTCATTTTAATTTACTAACGGTTAGTGATAATAGCGATAAAAGTATTTGATTTTTATTCTTGATCTTTATGAAATAGAAAAGGCGATCATTAGATCGCCTTTTCTTGTTATTAGAACTGTTATTCTGTACGAGTTGTCACTTCAACTAAATGATAGCCAAATTGAGTTTTTACTGGACCTTGTACAGTATTAAGAGCGGCGCTGAATACGACATCTTCAAATTCTTTTACCATTTGTCCTTTGCCAAATGAACCTAATGCGCCACCTTGCATTTTTGATGGGCAGTTCGAGTACTCTTTAGCTACCTCAGCAAAGTCGCTTCCTGCTTCAATTTGTGTTTTTAATTCAAGACAAGTCTCTTCACTGTCAACTAAAATGTGGCGTGCAGATGCTCTAACCATAAAAATTTTCCTCTACTACTTTATTTGGAAATAACGCGATTATTTTTTAGAACTTGTTTAAGAAAATACTTAAAGTACTTAGACTTAAAAAATTAACCTAAGATTAACTCAGCTAAACATTAAATCAAACAGTTTTTATGGTTATTGAGTAATTGATTTATTATAAGCTTTAATTGTTTCGGTTAAATGGTTTTGTAAAAAGAATAAAAATAAAGGTCTATACATAAATATGTAAGCAAACATGGCAAAAATTACGGGGAAAACTATTTCCCAGCTAGTTAACCATACTATGTATAAAAACATCGGTACTAAAATACCTAACTTCACTATATTTAGTATAAGTTTTTGAGGTGTGTTGAGTTTTTTTTCTGCAGCCTGTAATAATATTTTTTTTTGCTTTAAATCAAAATGATACAAGCTCGGAATATTCTTTGAAGAAAAATATATTGTCATTTGAGGTGAATTTCAATCGAGTAAATAGGTTAAGTTGATTATTTTACAGGATAACACGGTAATATTTAAAGTTAACACACGTTTTTAAAGTGCTTTAATTACCGAATACATTCCATCAATGATTATATTTTGTTAGAATGCCGACAATTTTGATCAGTGGGTGATTTATCGATGAATGTAATTGAAGCTAATTTTAATGCATCAGGCAAGAAATTTGCAATTGTTGTGTCGCGTTTTAACAGTTTTGTTGTTGAAAGTTTATTAGAAGGTGCTGTTGATGCACTTAAACGCCATGGTAGTGTTGCCGATAGTGATATTACTATTGTGCGTGTACCTGGTGCATATGAATTACCTGTTGCAGCCAAACGAATTGCGCAAAAAGGTGGATTTGACGCTATAGTTGCCATAGGGGCTGTGATACGAGGTGGTACACCACATTTCGACTTTGTTGCTGGTGAATGTAACAAAGGTTTAGCACAAGTTGCCATGGAATTTACATTACCAGTGGCTTTTGGTGTTATAACAACAGATTCAATTGAACAAGCTATTGATCGTGCGGGTACTAAAGCAGGAAATAAGGGCGCAGAAGCGGCTTTAAGTGCTTTAGAAATGGTTAATGTTTTATCTCAGCTTTAAGCGTAAAAACGGAATATATTGTGAAAGTATCAGCTCGTAGAAAAGCCCGTGAATTTGCGGTTCAAGCCATATATTCGTGGCAGTTAAGTAAAAATGATCTAAGTGAAATTGAAACTAACTTTTTGATTGATAATCAAAAGAGACGATTTGATGTCCCATATTTTCAACTGTTGTTACGCGGCGTTGGCGAACATTTAGAAACATTAGATGCGGCAATATCTCCGCATGTTGATCGCCCTCTAAATGAGATTGACCAAGTAGAAAAAGCAATTTTACGTATGGCTATTTTTGAACTCAGTGAAGTAAAAGATGTGCCATACAAAGTGATTATTAATGAATCAATTGAATTGGCAAAATTTTTTGCAGCCGATGATAGCCATAAATTTATTAATGGCGTACTTGATAAAGCGGTTAAATTAATTCGTCCTCAAGGTTAATTTAAGTTATTAGAATACTATGAAAGAGTTTGATTTAATCAAGCACTATTTTTCTGAGCAATCGGTTAATCGTAAAGATGTTATTGAAGGCATCGGGGATGATTGTGCGATACTTCAACCTAATGAAAAGCAACAGTTAGCAGTAACTACAGATACGTTAGTTGCGGGTGTGCATTTTCCCATAGAGACACTAGCGCGTGCAGTTGGGCATAAAGTGATTGCGGTAAGCTTGTCTGATTTAGCTGCGATGGGAGCCGAGCCTGCTTGGGTGTCGTTGGCAATAACATTACCTAGTATTGATGAAAAATGGATTAAAGACTTTTGTTCTGGTGTTTTTGAACTCTGTGAATATTTTAATGTTCAATTAATTGGTGGAGATACTACACAAGGACCATTAAGTATCACTGTTACTGCACAGGGGTTTACACCAGTTGGAAAGCATATCCCTCGCGGTGGTGCAAATGCGGGTGATTGGCTTTATGTTACCGGAGAAGTTGGTGATGCCGCTTTAGCCTTGCAAGTTATACAAGGTAAGATAAAAGTTGAAACTATTTATCAAGAGACACTGCAACGTAAGTTAGATTTTCCGCAGCCACGTGTTTTAGTTGGTCAAGTGCTTCGTGACTATGCATCTGCTGCAATCGATATTTCAGATGGTTTAGCCGCTGATTTAGCTCATATTTGTGTTGCTTCTAATGTTGGTGTGAATTTGATAATTGACAACTTACCTCTTTCAACTGCAATGCGTGATACATTATCTCTTGATAGTGCTTATAAAATGGCACTTAATGGAGGCGATGATTACGAGTTATTGTTTACTGTTTGTGATGATAATAAAGTTGCTATGGAAACGGCTATCGCCAATACTGGTGTGAACATCACCTGTATTGGTCAATTAAATTCATCTCATAAAATTACTACTTTGTTAAACGGTGAGCATATTTACATCGATTTACAAGGTTTTGAACACTTTTCTTAAAGTGCTATAGTAACTTTTAGTTATTATTGTCATGGCTATGTTGTACACAACTGTTGTTAAATAATGTTTATTGTGGGTTGTCACGAGTGAAGCGAGGCACAACAAAGCATAATAAGCTTTATTTTTCGCGGCAAGCAACGACCTACAAAGTAATTTAAAATCAACCAATTATCATTTAGTAACAACTAAGGGGAATATAGCCATTGTCATTATTGTTTTTTAATTATTCAAAGGGCTTATTTTGAATCCTAAGGCGTCTGCTCTATTTAACCTATTTAATCCTATCCACTTTTTAGCTTTGGGTTTTGGTTCTGGGTTGGCACCCAAAGCACCGGGTACTTTTGGTACGTTAATGGCTGTTCCGTTGGTGATTTTAGTCTCTCCAATTGAAAGTTTCTATCTTGCCTTAATTATTGTGCTAATGAGTATTACCGGGGTGTATATTTGTGGAAAAGCTGCCGCTGATGCTGGCGTACATGATCATGGCGCTATTGTTTGGGATGAAATTGTTGGATTATTGATCACTATGTTTATGATGCCGATAAGTTGGCAAAGTATTGTCACAGGTTTTATTTTATTTCGATTTTTCGATATATTAAAGCCCTGGCCGATTTCTTATTTAGATAAAAATTGCCATGGTGGTTTTGGCATTATGATTGATGATATTGTTGCAGGGTTTGTATCATTGTTTTTTATGTGGTTGATTTTTATTTAATTTTCATTTGATTTTTTATTATTTGAATGAGGCTTTTTGTGAAATTGGTTGAAGTGCTGATTATATCAGCACTTCAATATTTTAAATATTCTTTATCTACTCGTTAAATTAATGCAACACACGTGCGCGAATAGTGCCCTCGATTTTTTTTAATTCTTGTAATGCTAACTTTCTATCCTGCGATTCTATATCAATAACCACGTAGCCTATTTGATCGTCAGTTTGTAAATACTGTGAGGCAATATTGATATTGTTTTTAGCGAACGCTAAATTGATTTTATTTAAAATACCCGGTTGATTTTTATGGATATGTAAAAGTCTGCTGGTACCTGTACCTGAATGTTCTGGTAAAGATACTTCCGGAAAATTTACTGCAGATAATGTTGAACCATTATCTGAGTATTTAGCTAATTTTGACGAGACTTCTAAGCCAATATTAGCTTGTGCTTCTTTTGTGCTACCACCAATGTGTGGAGTGAGGATCACATTATCGAACTCACGTAATGGAGAAATAAATTCCTCATCATTACTCTTTGGTTCTGTTGGAAATACATCAATAGCGGCACCAGCAATATGTTTACTTGTTAATGCAGCCGCTAAGGAGTTAATTTCTACTACGGTGCCACGAGATGCATTGATAAATATAGCCCCTTTTTTCATCATATCAAATTGTGCTTTGCCGATCATATTTGCAGTTTGTTTAGTTTGTGGTACATGTAAACTAACAACATCTGCTTCACCTAATAAACCTTTAAGTGAATTTGCTTGACTCGCATTACCTAAAGGAAGTTTTGTTTCAATATCGTAAAAGCGGACTTTCATACCTAAAGTTTCAGCTAAGATACCTAATTGTGTACCAATATGACCGTAGCCTATAATTCCCAGTGTTTTTCCGCGAGCTTCAACTGAGCCAGTAGCTGATTTGTCCCATTTACCACGATGTGCCATTGCACTTTTTTCAGGAATACCACGTAGCAGTAATAATAATTCACCCAAAACTAACTCAGCTACAGAACGTGTATTTGAAAATGGCGCATTGAATACTGGAATACCATATTTTTGTGCGGCTGTTAAATCAACTTGGTTGGTACCAATACAAAAGCAACCAATAGCGACCAATTTTTTAGCATGACTTAATACGTTGTCAGTTAATTGAGTGCGTGATCGGATACCAATAAAGTGTACATCAGTAATTTTTTCGATTAGTTCATCTTCAGATAACGAAGTTTTAAGGTACTCAATATTCTTGTATCCTTTCGCATTAAATTCTTCAACGGAGCTAGGATGTAAGCCTTCAAGTAATAAAATTTTAATTTTATCTTTTGCTAATGAATTTTGACTCATGAGATTTTCGTACCTTCTAGTGTGAACAAACTAACGGTGAATAAAACCAATATGGTTTAGACGTCTAAGTGGCTAAAGTAACATATAGTATATAAACTCTAAAGTGTTATTTTAAGAACAGCTTATTTTATTTATTTATGTTTACTATTTTGTCTTTTGGTCTTGGGCTTAGATCAACTAAATCTTGGGTTGTTGATAATGCACTTGAATCGCTGTTTATTGAATAACTTTAACGCCTGCTTCACTGCCAAGTAGTAAAATATCAGCGCCACGTAATGCAAATAATCCATTGCAAACAACACCAACAATACCATTAATTTGTGTTTCAAGAGATTTTGGATCTATTATTTTAAGATTATAAACATCGAGAATAACATTGCCATTGTCGGTAATGACGCCCTGACGGTAAACGGGGTCACCGCCAAGTTTAACAAGCTCTCTTGCTACGTAGCTACGAGCCATAGGAATAACTTCTACAGGGAGTGGAAACTCACCTAATACTCCAACTTGTTTGCTGCTATCGGCAATGCAAATAAACTTTTTTGCGACCGCTGCAACTATTTTCTCTCGAGTTAATGCCGCGCCGCCACCTTTAATCATTGCCATATGTTCAGTAATTTCGTCCGCACCATCAACATAAATATCAAAGTAATCAATACTATTTAAATCAAATACTTCAATGCCATGTTTCTTTAAACGTTCTGTTGATTGCTCTGAGCTCGAAACTGCTCCAACAATTTTATTTTTTATTCCCGCTAAAGCATCGATAAAATAATTAACGGTTGAACCGGTACCAACACCAACAATAGTATCGTCTTCAACAAATTCAATTGCTTTAATGGCTGCTGCTTTTTTCATTTCATCTTGTGTCATAATTAATCTTTATTTAAAATATTTGAGAATAATTATATCAGTTAATTGGTATTAAATTTAAACGTTTTTGTTGGCGTTATAATTTCAGGTAAAGGAATATCCCAGAGTTCACCTTCAATTTTATCAACTTGCTGACAGTCGTGTGCTAAGCCAATAGGGTAAAGTCTACCGTAGGTAGTCATTTGAGTTTGTTGTTGATTTTTATGTAAAGAAAAATTTGAAGAAGTATTTTTAAACCAATTAGCAAGCGTTCTATCGTAGAATCCTCCGCCCATGCCTAAGCGATTTCCATTACGATCAAAAGCAACTAATGGGGTAAATAAAATATCAAGATCAGATAATAAACAGAGTTGCCTAATATCCAATTTAGGTTCTTTTATACCATATTGATTAGTGATCATTACTGTGTTTTCGGTGTATCTTAAGAAAAGTAAATGTCCTTGGCTAAAAGGGTGGATTACAGGTAAAAAAATATTTTTATTTTGTTGCCAGCACCAATGAATAAAAGGCTGGGGATCAAGTTCTCCATCGTTAGCTAAATAAAGCGCAATGTTGCTAGCTGTAATAACTTTATTATGCTCAATTAAACAGCTTGTTAGTAATGATGCCTTATGACTTTGCTGTTGAGAAGATAAAAGCTGACGACGTTGGCGAATTTGAGTTCGCAATTGTTGCCTAATCAATAGGTTTTTAGATTGTGTGCTTGTCTGATTTTTTTTCAAAATATTAAACTTATTTAAAAACTATTGCTTTATAGAAACAAAAAAAGCTAGCAGAGTAAACGGCTAGCTTTAGTTTTTAGCAATAATTTAACCTAAGTTAATTAGCTGTGATTTTCTGCAACGCCTTCATGTGTTGCTGTGATCGAGATTTCTTCTTCAAGTTTTTCTTCTAGATTGTTATGTGGGCTACCTTCTGCGCCATGCATCCACTGAACTAATTTACCAGCAGATAAAAATATAATAACCCCCGTAACTAATGCGGCAGAGCCGACGCCCATAAAAATATTAGCAGCATTGTCTACCATTTCTTGACCTTCGCCAACAAATGAACCAATAAAAGCAGCTAGCCAGTTTGATAATGCGGTAAAGAAAAACCAAATACCCATCAATAATGAAGTGAACTTAAGTGGTGCTAATTTCGTTACCATTGATAATCCAATAGGTGATAAACATAATTCACCTAAGGTATGAAATAAATAAGCAAAAACTAAGAACAACATGCTAACTTTTACCGTAGTGTCTCCACCCTGTACCATAGTAGCCCAGAGCATTACAAAGAAACCTAAAGCTAAGAACAACATAGCAATCGCGAATTTTTTTGGAGATGTTGGTTCTTTAGCACCCATTTTTACCCACACAGAAGCAACAACAGGCGCAAGTAAAATAATAAACATCGCATTCAATGATTGAAATGAAGAGGCGGCTATTTCAATGCCCATTATAGTACGATCAGTAAAATCTGCCGCATAAATGGTAAATAAACCACCTGCTTGTTCAAAACCTGCCCAGAAAATAACAGAGAACATACTCATAATTAGAATAACTTTCATTCTATCAATATCATCAGAGCTGAGCGGTGCTTTTGCTTTTTGTGAACCTTTAGTACGTTTAGCTGATGGTTGTACACCTATATCACCTAAATATTTATTACCTAAGGTTAATTGCAGTGCAAGACCAATTAACATACCACAACCAGCTAATATAAAACCATAATGCCAGTTAACGGTTTCACCTAAAACACCAACGGTTAATGGTGCTAAAAAAGCGCCTAGATTAATGCCCATATAGAAAATGGTAAATGCGCCATCGCGTCGGTGATCGCCTTCTTCATACAAGTCACCTACCAAGCTTGACACATTGGCTTTAAATAAACCATTACCACAGATAATCAGTGTTAAACCAATATAAAACACTGTTTCTTCCATGCCGACAATCATAGATTGTGGGATGCCTAGGGTAAAATAACCTAGGGAGAAAATGAGCCCCCCCCAGATAATCGCTTTACGTTGGCCAATTATATTATCTGCTAACCAGCCCCCTATTAATGGGGTTAAATAAACGGCCATGGTAAAGGTTCCATATAAGCCCAATGCTTCGGCGTTAGTCCAACCGAAACCACCATTTTCGACACTTGCTACCAAATAAAGTACCAATAAAGCACGCATACCGTAATAACCAAAACGTTCCCACATTTCAGTACCAAATAAAAGAAATAGCCCTTTTGGGTGGCCAAATAGCGTACCTGCATTAGGTTTGTTCATAAAAATATCCTTCCTCAAAAACTGTTGTAAAGCTTAAATACTCAAGTGATTATTGTTATTAAAAAAGCTTGTTGAAATCTGCTTTTTAATGCTGATTTGAGTATTGCTAGGCGCTTTTATACCTTATGCCTAGGGGCAAAGGCAAGTAACGCAGAGTATAATTACGTTTATTTACTGTAAATAAACGCTCAAATGTCGCTTTATTGCTAGGGCTTATGCTGATAAACTTCTCAGCCAATTGCTAATGATTGTTTAGTTTAAATAATGTAAGCATTCTATTTAAATAAAATAGTTACTAAACCGCCTTATATAAATATGTTGATATGAAAAATAAATTACTCAAAATAATAATAACTGCGTTTATCGCTTTAACAACAATAGTTTTTGCACAAGCTGCCCAAGTAACTCAACAACAAATAGAACAATTTAAAAAGTTACCAGCAAGCCAGCAACAAGCGTTAGCAAAAAGTATGGGGATAGATATTAATGTGCTTAAACAGCAGATGTCGGCGACGTCAACGCAAACAGATCCCCAATCAGGACTACTCAATAATCCAAGCAATATCACTTACCCTCGCGGTACACAATTTGATGCGTTAGGGAACCCTATTTTACAAGATGGCAGTGTTGACGAAGAAGCTGATGGTATACCGAAAGGGCCACAACCATTCGGTTATGATATTTTCGCTAATGCCCCTTCCACTTTCGCTCCAGATATGGATATTGCCATTCCAGAAAACCATCTTATTGGTAGTGGTGATAAAATAGCGATTCAAATTTTTGGTAAGGAAAATGCCGATTATCAACTGCCAGTTAATAGAGAAGGGCAAGTGATCATTCCCAATCTTGGCGCTTTTAATGTTTCTGGTTTGTCGTTTGCTGAAATGAAACTTTTACTTAAAAATCAAATTAAAAAACGCATTATTGGTGTAGATGTAGTGATAAGCCTTGCAGAACTGCGCTCTATTCGTGTTTTTGTGCTGGGAGATGCTTTTAAACCAGGCCCTTATACTTTAAGTTCATTAGCCACAATAACGCACGCAATATTTGCCGCGGGCGGTATTGATGAAATTGGCAGTTTACGAAATATTCAGTTAAAGCGTGGTGGAAAATTAATAAGTCGCTTTGATTTATACGATTTATTGATTCATGGCGACTCTTCCAAAGATAAATCTTTACAATCCGGAGATGTGATTTTCATCGCACCAGTTGGTAAAAGGGTTACGATTGATGGCAAAGTGCGTCGTCCGGCAATTTATGAATTAGCCAACAATGAAAATTTTTCTGATGTTATTTCAATGGCTGGTGGTTTATTACCACAAGCTTATCCTAAATCCTCAATCGTGGAACGCTATAATCAAAACAAATTACGCACTATTATTAATATAGATTTATCGGATAAAAGCCAATCACTTGCAAAAGTTCACGCTGGAGATTATATCAAAGTGATGGAAACGGCTGAAATATTTGATAGTTCAGTGACGGTAATTGGCGCGGCGACCAGGCCTGGTAATTATCAATGGCATCAAGACGAAAAAATAAGTGATTTATTCCCTAGTATAAATAGTCATTTATTAACCAATGCTGATCTCAATTATAGTTTACTTATTAGAGAGGTTGATGTTGCGAAGAATATAGAAGTGTATCAATTTTCGTTAGCAAATATTATTAATGATTATAATGCAGTTAATAATTTAGTGTTAAAACCAAGAGACAAAATTGTAGTCTTTTCGAATGTTGAAAAAATTAGTGAAGAAAATGTATCTTTGGATGGATTAGCCTTTACTCAAGCAGATTTATTTGCACAAGAAAAAGAACAAGCCAAAGAAAAATATAAACAACAATTGTTTTGGGAGAAATATGGTGCCGAAAAATCACAATACAATACTGAAGAAAGTGAATTAGATAAAAAAAATAATGAATTAATTAATCAATCTATTGCGCAAATCACAGGTACACAAGTGAATGAAAAACTGAATATTCGAGAACTTGGTTTGTTTTCTCGTCAGCGTTTATTAATTCCAATTATTAATCAATTGAAACGACAAGGTTCTGCAGGGCAACCAGTAAAATTACTGGAAGTAGATGGTGAAGTGAAATTTCCAAGTATTTACCCATTAGCTAAAAACTCTCGTGTAAGTGATTTAATTGCTGCGGCTGGAGGTGTTACCGAGTCGGCTTATTTAGTGCGTTCTGAAATTACCCGTAATATTGTCAAAAATAGTGGCGTTGAAAAGCAATCGCTAGATATTAACTTAAAAGAAGCTTTGCAAAAAAATCCTGATTCAAACATTTTATTGGAAAGTAAAGATCGTTTAAATGTACATAAAATACCAGCATGGAGCGAGAACCATACCGTTGAGTTAAGAGGTGAGTTTGTTTTTCCTGGTAAGTATACTATTCGTCGTGGTGAAACCTTGGGCAGTCTTATTAAAAAAGCGGGCGGGCTTACCGATTTTGCTTACGCCCAGGGATCTGTTTTCTCTCGTGAAAAATTAAAACAGTTAGAACAACAAAACTTGATTAAATTAGCCGCTGATTTACGCATGGAGATTGCTTCAAAGTCGTTAACTGACGATAAAGGCAGTATTTCCTATAGCGAAGCGAAACTTTTGCTAGCCGATTTAACTAAAGTAACGCCAGTTGGTCGTTTAGTTATTGATTTACCGAAAGTTATAGAGAATAAAGAATATGATATAAAAATTGATGATGGTGATGTTCTTTATGTGCCTAGTAAAAATAATTCGGTTAATGTTATTGGGCAAGTACAAGTAACGTCATCACATATTTTTGAAGAAAACCTTACCGCAGAAGATTACATTGCACGTAGTGGTGGTGTTAAAAAACGTGCGGATGAAAGCCGTATTTATGTTATCTCAGCCAATGGTAGTATTAAAATAGCGGCGCAAAATGATTGGTTCTCAAGTAACGATAACAATAAAATCAAACCGGGTGATACTGTGGTGGTACCTTTGGATGCTGAGTATACTAATAACTTGTCGTTGTGGACGTCGGTAACACAAATTATTTATAACAGTGCGGTTGCTATTGCAACCATTACACGAATTTAATATAAGAGGGAATATAAATGAAAGTTACCGTATTTGGTATTGGCTATGTTGGTTTAGTACAAGCGGCCATTTTAGCTTCTGTAGGTCATGACGTTATGTGTGTTGATGTTGATGAGACAAAAGTTGAAAATTTAAAAAAAGGCATTATTCCTATTTATGAGCCAGGATTAACGCCCTTGGTAGAAGAAACCTATAAAAACGGCTTGTTAAAATTTACGACCGATGCCAAAGCAGGTGTAAATCATGGTCAAATTCAATTTATTGCCGTAGGTACACCGCCTGATGAAGATGGATCTGCCGATTTAAAATATGTATTAGCTGTAGCTAAAACTATTGCCACTTACATGAGCTCTCCTAAAATTGTTATTGATAAATCCACAGTGCCTGTTGGTACGGCAGATAAAGTAAAAGCGCATATTGCTAAGGTATTGGCTGAACGTAAAGTTGAGTTAAGCTTTGATGTGGTCTCTAATCCAGAATTTTTAAAAGAAGGTGCGGCGGTTAACGATTGTATGAAACCTGATCGTATTGTTGTTGGTACAGATAATGAGTTGGTTCATCAACCGATGCGCGAATTATATGCGCCTTTTAATCGTAATCATGATCGTATGATCTTTATGGATGTTCGTTCTGCTGAGCTTACCAAGTATGCAGCAAATTGTATGTTAGCTACAAAAATAAGTTTTATGAATGAAATGTCTAATTTAGCTGAGCTTTTAGGGGCCGATATTGAAAATGTTCGCCATGGTATTGGCTCTGATTCACGTATTGGTTATCAATTTATTTACCCTGGTTGTGGTTATGGAGGTTCTTGCTTCCCTAAAGATGTACAAGCTTTAGTGAAAGCTGCTCATGGTATCGATTATAAACCCGCCTTATTAGAAGCGGTTGAGTCAGTAAATTTTGCACAAAAGCAAAAGTTATTTACGCATCTGAATAATCATTTTGCTAAAAACTTAACAGGTAAAACTATTGCAATATGGGGATTATCTTTTAAACCGCAAACGGATGATATGCGTGAAGCTTCTGCGCGAGTATTAATGGAGTCATTGTGGGAAGTGGGCGCTAAAGTACAAGCTTATGATCCAGAAGCAATGGAAGAATGTCAGCGTATTTATGGTGCGCGAGATGATTTAGCACTAATGGGCACCAAAGAGTCAACATTAAAAGGCGCTGATGCTTTAGTTATTTGTACTGAGTGGAGTCAATTTAGAGCACCAGACTTTGATTTAATTGCAAACAGTTTATCTTCAAAAGTTATTGTTGATGGTCGTAATTTATTCGAGCCAAGTTTATTAAAACAACGGGGATTTGCTTATTATGCAATTGGCCGTGGTGATAGTGTTAAATCATAATTTGAATAATATTATTAATTAATCGCGCTCTTGAAAACAAAGTAAGGTAAAAGAATGACTATAAAATCTACAAGTAGAACACAAATAAAAAAAGCCGTTATTCCTGTTGCAGGCTTAGGTACAAGAATGCTACCAGCAACCAAAGCTATTCCTAAAGAAATGCTACCTATTGTTGATAAGCCGCTGATTCAATATATCGTTAAAGAATGTGTGGATGCTGGTATCAATGAAATTATTTTGGTGACACATTCTTCAAAAAATGCCATTGAAAATCATTTTGATAAATCGTTCGAATTGGAAACTACACTTGAAAATCGAGTAAAGCGTCAACTTCTTGAAGACATTAAAGCGATATGTCCAAAACATGTCACTATCATGCATGTTCGCCAAGGTGAAGCAAAGGGGTTAGGTCATGCAGTACTAAAAGCTCGTCCTATTGTTGGCAACGAACCTTTTGTAGTGGTGTTACCTGATGTTATTTTAGATGATGCGAGTGCTAATTTAAAAACTGAAAATATGGCAGCAATGTTATCGCGTTTTGATGAAACTGGGCATAGTCAAATTATGGTAGAGCCTGTACCCATGGAATTAGTGAGCAGTTATGGTGTCGTTAATTGTGACGGGCATACGTTGCTTGCAGGTGAATCTAAAACAATGACTGAAGTTGTTGAAAAGCCATCTATTGATGAAGCCCCTTCTAATTTAGCTGTAGTAGGGCGCTATGTACTTTCTGCTCAAATTTGGGATCTATTAGAATATACTCCACCGGGGGCAGGTGACGAAATTCAATTAACGGATGCTATTGCCAGTTTAATGAAAATAGAAACAGTAGAAGCATTTCATATGACAGGTAAATCACATGATTGCGGTTCAAAATTAGGTTATATGAAAGCTAATGTTGAATATGGTTTACGACATCCTGAGCTTGCAGAAGACTTTAAAGCCTACTTGACTGAATTGTTGGCGTAAACGGGCAAAAAAACTAGTTGTTAATAAAAGGAGTTAAGCGTGAATTCAGCATTAAATAAATTAGCACTAAACGCGGGTGAGCGCAGAATAATCGATTTTTTTAACGATAACACTCGCGTTGATAATTTTTCATTATCTGCTGCTGATTTATATCTTGATTTCTCAAAACAAAATGTTAATGAAAGTGAAATTAGCGCGTTAATAGAATGGTCTGAGCAATTAAGGTTAACTGAAAAAATCAAAGCGATGTTTTCAGGTGATAAAATTAATAACACTGAAAACCGAGCAGTACTTCATACTTTATTAAGAAGCTCTTCTTTACAGCAAAAACAAGTATTAGCTAGTGCCGCGCAAGAAGTTGTTGAGACTGAGCAGAAACTAAACGAAATAGTTAATAGTATAACTCAGGGCGAAAAACGGGGAATTACAGGGAAACCTTTTACAGATGTTTTAGCGATTGGCATTGGCGGTTCTTTTTACGGTATCAAAGTGGGCTTGTCGGCATTAAAACCCTATTGCAAAACGGGGATTAATGTACATGTATTGGCAAATGTAGATGGTAGCGCCGTAGCAGAAAAATTAACATTGTTAAATGCAGATACTACTTTAGTAGTGGTGATTTCAAAAACATTTACTACTCAAGAAACCTTATTGAATGCAGAAGCAGTAAAAGCTTGGATGTTAGCTCAACACCCACAATCTATTGAAAGTAATAACATTAATATTATTTCACAACAGTGGTTAGCGGTTAGTACTAATATTAAACAGGCTACTGAGTTTGGAATAGATCAAAATAATATTTTGCCCATGTGGGATTGGGTTGGTGGACGCTTCTCTGTTTGGTCTGCGGTTGGCTTACCATTAGCGCTAGCTATTGGAATGACACACTTTAACGCATTTAAACAAGGTGCTCAAAAGATGGATGAGCATTTTAAATCTGCATCCCCTCGCCAGAATATGCCGATATTAATGGCATTAATTGGCCTTTGGAATCGTAATTTTTTGCATTATCCTGCGTTAGCAATCTTACCTTACGATCATGCTTTACGTGCATTACCTGGGTATTTACAGCAAACAGACATGGAAAGTAATGGTAAATCTGTTTCTAATCAAGGTGAAAAGTTACCTTGGTTAACCGCACCTGTAGTCTTTGGTCAAGAAGGAACAAATGGCCAGCATGCGTTTATGCAATTAATGCATCAAAGTGATGATATTATACCTACAGACTTTATTGTTGCATTAACGGGGACAAGCCCATATAAAGACCATCATCAAGTGTTGGTTGCCAATTGTATAGCCCAATCTGAAGCGCTAATGCAAGGAAAGGGACTGAATCAAGCTAAAGCAGAATTAGCCACTCAAGGGTTAAATCCAGAGCAAATTAAGAACCTAGCTCCACACAAAACAATGAAAGGTAATACACCGAGTAATACACTGGCAATGAAAGCGTTAACGCCTAGTACCCTCGGAGCTTTGCTGGCTTTATATGAACATAAAATATTTGTACAAGGCATAATGTGGCAATTAAACTCTTTTGATCAATGGGGAGTTGAACTAGGTAAACAGTTAGGTGCTAAAGTATTAAGTGCTATGGATGGCGAAGCAGCGGGGAGTTTATCGAACTCGAGTCTGACTTTAATTTCTCATTTTAATCAATCCCAATAATCTTGTGCGTAGTTTAATTCGTAAAGTTGATCTTTATATTTTTTTATTATGCATTTTTGTTATATAAAATCATTTTCTTATGTGGAAAATAAAGTTTAAATGTGTCATTATTTTTCTATTAAATGACCTTTTTTAGAATCATAACCAATGAACCTAACACACTTACAAAAACTCGAAGCTGAATCTATTCATATTTTTAGAGAAGTCGCCGCTGAATTTGATAACCCAGTTATGCTTTATTCTGTTGGTAAAGATTCCGCTGTTTTATTACATCTTGCCCGTAAAGCCTTTTATCCTGGAAAAATTCCTTTTCCTTTACTACACGTTGATACCAACTGGAAATTCAAAGAAATGATTGAATTTCGCGATCAAATGGCAAAAAAATATGGCTTTGAATTACTCGTTCATAAAAATCCTGAAGGTCTTAAAATGGGTATTGGCCCCTTTACTCATGGTAGCGCCAAACATACTGATATAATGAAAACTCAAGGACTAAAGCAAGCTCTTGATAAATATGGTTTCGATGCCGCTTTTGGTGGTGCCCGTCGTGATGAAGAAAAATCTCGCGCTAAAGAGCGTGTTTATTCATTCCGTGACAGTAATCACCGTTGGGATCCTAAAAGTCAACGACCAGAACTGTGGAATATATATAACGGTAAAGTAAATAAAGGGGAAAGTATCCGTGTTTTCCCCTTGTCAAATTGGACCGAATTAGATATTTGGCAATATATTTATTTGGAAAATATAGATATTGTACCTTTGTATTTAGCTGCAGAGCGTCCTGTTGTTGAACGTGATGGCACGTTAATTATGGTTGATGATGATCGTATACCCATTGCTGAAGATGAAAAAATTAAAATGAAGAGTGTACGTTTTCGTACATTAGGTTGCTATCCGTTAACGGGGGCTGTTGAGTCTACGGCTGTTACTTTACCCGAAATAATTCAAGAAATGTTATTAACTAAAACCTCTGAACGTCAAGGTCGGGTGATAGATCACGACTCAACAGGGTCGATGGAGAAGAAAAAAATGGAAGGTTATTTTTAACCCCTATTTTTTGAACATAACGTTATCCATTTTTTGAAATCTATATTTTTAAGGGAACTCAAATGAGCCAGCAACCAAATTTAATTGAAACCGATATTCAGGCGTACCTAAAACAACACGAGAATAAAGAGTTAGTCCGATTTTTTACCTGTGGAAGTGTAGACGATGGCAAGAGTACATTAATTGGGCGTTTATTGCACGATTCTAAAATGATCTTTGAAGATCAGCTTGCTGCAATTACTCAAGACAGTAAAAAATCAGGTACAACAGGTGAAGCGGTAGATCTTGCTTTACTAGTCGATGGATTGCAGTCTGAACGAGAGCAGGGCATTACTATTGATGTCGCTTACCGTTATTTTGCAACGGATACTCGTAAATTTATTATTGCTGACACTCCAGGTCATGAGCAATACACCCGTAATATGGCCACAGGCGCTTCAACGTGTGACTTAGCCATTATTTTGATTGATGCACGTCGCGGAGTGCAGGTGCAAACTCGACGCCATTCTTTTATTTGTTCTTTACTGGGTATAAAACATGTTTTAGTTGCGGTAAATAAAATGGATTTAGTTGATTACAGCCAAGAAACGTATCAACAAATTAAGAAAGATTATCGTGATTTTGCTGACGCGCTTGATTTTGATGATGTTCGTTTCGTGCCTATTTCGGCATTAAATGGTGACAATGTTGTCGAAGAAAGTGAACAAATGCCTTGGTATCCAGGTGCAACTTTAATGAAATTATTAAATACCATTAAAGTTGATATTGTCGATAGTTTTACAGAATTTCGTTTTCCGGTGCAATATGTTAATCGTCCAAATTTAAATTTCCGAGGTTTTACCGGCACGATAGCTTCAGGAAATATTCGTAAAGGCGATACGATTGTTGCTTTACCTTCAATGAAAGAATCAAAAGTTAAAGCGATTGTTACCTTTGATGGTGAATTAGAGCATGCTTTTAAGGGGATGGCTGTAACGTTAACTTTAGAAGATGAAATCGATATTAGCCGCGGTGAAATGATGGTTAAACACGGTAACTTGCCGCATTCATCAAAAGAATTTACTGCGACAGTAGTGTGGATGCATGAAGAAAGCCTTGAAGCGGGTCGTGAATATTTTATTAAGCATGGCAGCAAAATGACAACGGGTCATGTTAACAAAATTGCCAGCAAAATTGATGTTAATACTTTAGCTAAAAGTGATACTGCCCAGCTTAATTTAAATGAAATTGGTTTAGTTGATTTTAAAGTGAGTGAAACTTTACACTTTGATGCTTATGGAGTGAACCGTGGTACGGGAGCTTTTATTATTATAGATCGCATTAGTAATTTAACGGTTGGTGCGGGCATGATTAATGAGACGTTAACAGAGCAAGCGAAACAAAATTTTTCTGCATTTGAAACTGAGTTTAATACCTTAATACGTAAACACTTTCCTCATTGGGGGGCGCGCGATATAAGTAAATTATTAACTAAATAGTAAACGATTTACAACCGGATAAGAAAAGAAGAATTAGGTTTTTTATGATATTGAGCAATGCTTAATGACAATTTCTCAATGGCTGATGGTCGCTATATTTATAGCGACCTTTTTAGGTCTGCTTAAATATCAACAAGTACCTGAACGAGTTTTTTCTTTGGCGAGCCTTGCCTGTTTAGTATTGTCCTTTGTAAGCTCAAACGAATTATTACATAATGCCGTTAATCCTGGTTTAGTGACCCTAGTGTTGTTAGTTTTAATTTCATTTGTGTTTGAACGAACCAGTATTTTACGAAGAATCTCTAATGCACTTTTTAATGGTTCAGTTTTTAAATCAACGCTTAAAACCTTGTTGAGTACTGCATTATTTTCGGCATTAATGAGTAATACTGCCGTTGTGGCTACCTTGATCAGCGTGGTAAAAAATAATCGTTTAATTAATCCTGGTAAATTATTACTACCCCTTTCTTTTGCCGCTATTTTAGGGGGCACATTAACCTTGATTGGAACTTCTACCAATTTAATCGTCAATAGTATGCTAATTGAGCATGCTCACACCAGTTTGGCTTTTTTTGATTTTAGTCTGGTTGCTTTAGTGGCTCTAACTACTTGTTTGATCGTTATTATGCTGCGCTTAAAATCATTACCTGATATGGATACTGAAGCGATTCAGTCAGATGACTATTTAGTGGAGGCAAAAGTCAGCGAACAGTCACTATTAATTGGGAAATCAGTCGAAGAAAATGGCTTACGAAATTTAAATTCACTTTTTTTAGTCGAAGTGGTTCGCCAAGGACGATTAATCTCACCCGTTAAACCAGATGAAATTCTTGAGGCCAATGATAAATTAATTTTTTCGGGCGATATTGCAAAAGTTTTTATTATTCAACAGTTTGATGGACTCATTTTATTCGCTGAACAAAATGGCCTATTACAAGAAAACTTAACTGAAGTACTTATTAAACCAGATTCATCCGTTATTGGTAAAACCTTAAAACGTTCTGGCTTTCGTGCTCGTTTCGATGCCGCGGTGGTGGCTATTCGTCGTGAAGGTGGAAATTTGTCGGGTAAGTTAGGCGATATAGTTATTCAATCGGGCGATTTTTTTGTGCTGGCAGTAGGTAAAGATTTTAGCTCGCGTACTAATTTATCCAAAAATTTTTATATTATTTCAGGACATCAACCTGACAATATGCTCAGTGGTTGGCGTGATAAATTAACAATTGTTGGTTTTTTAGCTACATTAATTGTATCTATGGTATTTTCTTTATCTTTGTTAACGTGTTTGATTTTTTATTTGGCGGTGTTAATTGCAACGAATTGTTTAAATATTAATGAAATTAAACGTCGGTTTCCTATTGAAATATGGCTAATAGTGCTAAATGCACTTACCTTAGCGACTGCATTAGAGAACACTGGAGTTGCTGCGCTTATTGCAGAAAATATTAATCTCTTATTGAAAGGTCACAGTGCTTATTTTGCGTTAATTATTATTTTTTTACTGACTTTATCCATTACTGAATTAATCACTAACAATGCTGCGGCAGCGTTAGTATTTCCTATTGCTTACAACATTGCTTTGGCACTTGGGGTAAGTCCTTTACCTTTTGTTATGGCGGTTGCTTTTGGTGCTAGCGGCAGTTTTATTAGTCCTTATGGTTATCAAACTAATGTAATGGTTTATAACGCAGGCAATTATCGTTTAGTCGATTTTGTAAAATTTGGTATTCCGATATCAATTGTTTATAGCATTACAGTTTTGTACATGCTACCTAAAATTTTCCCCTTTTAATGTTTAAATTGGTTTGAAAAAATATATGAAAACTGAAAATACCGTTTGGCATAATCATCAAATAAGTAAAGCACAGCGAGCATTGTTAAAGAACCAAAAGCCTTGTTTGTTGTGGTATACGGGATTAAGTGGTTCTGGTAAATCAACCGTGGCAAATGCGGTTGATGCCTTGCTATTTGCTCGAGGATGTCATACTTATTTACTCGATGGTGACAACGTTCGGCATGGCTTGAATGGCGATTTAGGCTTTAGCGATGAAGAACGCATTGAAAATATTCGCCGCATTAGCGAAGTAAGTAAACTATTTACTGATGCAGGATTAATTGTCTCTACGGCATTTATTTCGCCTTTTGCTAGCGAAAGGGCTATGGCCAGAGGCAAGCTTGAGGAAAATGAGTTTATTGAGGTTTATATTGATACGCCTATAGCCATTTGTGAACATCGTGATCCCAAAGGGTTATATAAAATGGCTCGAGCAGGTGAAATTAAAAATTTCACAGGAATCGATTCAACTTATGATACTCCACTGAATGCTGAAATACATATAAAAACTGAACGATTATCAATCGAACAATGTGCACAACAAGTGATTGATTACTTAGTATTAAATGGCTTTGTTTATTAACCTCAACTACGGAGTGAATTATGCACTATGATGTATTCAATGGTGATGCCGATGGCATTATTGCTTTGGTACAACTTCGTTTAGCTAGCCCTCAGGATGCTACGCTGATAACGGGTGTTAAACGCGATATTGCCTTACTTAAACAAGTTGACGTAAGCAATGCGAAATCAGTGACGGTGTTAGATATATCGTTGGAAAAAAATATTGGAGCATTAAATAAACTGTTAACAGAAAAAATCAACATTTTTTATGTTGATCATCATCGAGCCGGTGATATACCAAAAAGTGAATGCTTTACGCCCATCATTAATACTGATGCCAATACTTGTACGAGTTTATTGGTTAATGAATATTTGCATGGCAAGTATGCTAGTTGGGCTGTTGCTGCGGCATTTGGTGATAATATGACGCAATCAGCAAAACAGCTTGCTACAAAAATAAAGCTAACTGACCAGCAAACATCGTTATTAGCCGAATTAGGTGTTTATATCAATTATAATGGTTATGGTCGAACGGTTGATGACTTGCATTTTCATCCCGCTGAATTATTTAAAAAACTAGTTAAATCTAAAGAACCTCTTGAGCTAATAGCGGAAGAAAACTCTGTATTTGCTGAGCTTAAGCAAGCTTACCATCAAGATATGGAAAAAGCGAAACACGCAAAAATATTGTTTGAAACCGAAGCTTGTAAAATTGTTCAGCTTGCTGATGAGGCATGGGCAAGAAGGGTAAGTGGCGTATTTGGTAACGAATTAGCTAATCAGTCCCCCAAAAACGCTCATGCAGTTTTAACATTGAATGCAGATCAAACTTTTACGGTTAGTGTGCGTGCGCCGTTACATAATAAACAAGGTGCAGATAAAATTTGTATTCAATTTAGCACTGGTGGTGGTCGTGCGGGAGCTGCAGGTATTAATCAATTACCTCAAGAGCAGCTTGCACAATTTATCGAAGTTATGTCAAACTACTATAGCTAAAATACATTATTGTTGGGTATAGTTATTAAAAGTATTAGTATTATATCTGAATAGATTAACACATTAAAAAATATCAAGTTTTAGGTTCTAATACAACAAGGAATAATATGAGCTTACTTATTACTGGCGGAACTGGCTACATTGGAAGCCACACCGTTGTTGAATTATTAAATTATTTTGTTGAACAACCTGACGAAACACACCAAGAACTCATTATTGTTGATAATTTATCGAATTCAAACACCAAAGTTCTTGATAGAATAAAAAAGATAACAGGCAAAGAGATTACTTTTATTGAAGCTGATATTTGTGATGTTATTGCAATGAATAATATTTTTTTAACGCACAATATTGAAGCGGTAATACATTTTGCGGGCCTAAAAGCCGTCGGTGAATCAAGCGAAATACCGCTGAGTTACTATCATAATAATGTTTCTGGCACTGTAACGTTGTTACAAGTTATGGCTGAGCATCAGGTTAAAAAATTGGTTTTTAGCTCTTCAGCTACTGTTTATGGTGAAAATAACCAATCACCACTTGATGAAACTATGCCAACCTCAGCAACGAATCCATATGGTATGACCAAGCTAATGATCGAAAATATTCTCTTTGATTTAGCTAAAAGTGATCCGCAATGGTCAATAGCTTGTTTACGTTATTTTAACCCTATAGGCGCCCATCATTCTGGTTTAATTGGAGAAAACCCAAATGGTATACCTAACAATTTATTACCTTTCGTTGCGCAAGTTGCCGTTGGTCGTTTAGCACAATTACAAGTGTTTGGGGATGATTATGATACGGTAGATGGTACGGGGGTTAGAGACTATATTCATGTAGTCGATCTTGCTTTAGGACATGTGAAAGCGTTAACTAAACTTGATGACATACAAGGATGTAAAGCTATAAATTTAGGTACAGGGAATGGCACGTCTGTGCTCGAAATTGTAAATAAATTTAAAGAAGTGAGTGGTAAAAATATTGCTTATCATATTGCCCCTCGAAGGGCGGGTGATATTGCTTGCGTGTATGCGAATGCTAGCTTAGCAAATAATATATTAGCATGGCATGCAGAACGTGACTTACATACGATGATTGAAGATACTTGGCGTTGGCAGTTACAAAATCCAGAAGGGTATTAATATTTAAGTTTATAACTTAATTGAAGTAAAAAAAGGCTACTGAAAATAGCCTTTTTATTGCTTTATATTAACTTTTTTATTTAGGTAAAAGTTAACTCATTACTGCATTTGTTTGTTCATCAGCCCATATAATAGACTCGTTATAGTCTTTGAGTACTGTTTCTTTATCTAATTTTAATTTTTCAACCGCAATATCTACTTTATCCCATTGTGCTTTTTCAATAAAATCAACTAATTTAATAACAACAGCCAAGGTACCTTTATGTGTTAATAACGGTTTTTTTATCTCATCGGATAAAGGTAACTTTTTAAGCACACTTTCTATATCTTCATCTAAAATTGCATCAATTTTAGATAATAAACCAACTAAAAAAGATAAAGAAATATCAGAAGTTTTACTTATTTGCGACGTTATAAGTTCACAAAACTTAGCGCGCGCCATTGAAAGGTTAATTAATTCAGTCGGTTTTTCAGCATTCATATTTGTAGCAAACATTAAACCGATAAATCGTTTTAATTCTTTTATTCCGATAGAAACAAGTGCTTGTTTAATTGATGAAATTTCACTTTGACGCATAAATAGTGATGAATTAACATAACGCAGTAATTTATAAGATAAACTTACATCGCGCTGAAATACATCCGTTATGGCTGATAAATCTAATTCTGTTTTTGAACTTTCATAAAGCAACTCTGCCATAGCCACTTGTGATGGAGATAAGCTTTTACTTTTTACCATTTCAGGTTTTGCAAAAAAATAACCTTGAAATAGTTCAAAGCCAAAATTAATAGCTTGTTGATATTGTTCATGAGTTTCCACTTTTTCAGCAAGTAATTTGATATGAGGAAAGCCAACGAGTGCTTCTTTAATTTCTGCTATTGCGTCTAAAGAAGTTTGTAAAAAATCGATTTTAATAATTGAAATAAAAGGATAAAAATGTGACCAAACCTTTTGATGTTGGTAATCATCAAGTGCTAAGGTATAGCCCTTTTTATGTAATTCTTGACAACAAGAGAGCAATTTTTTACCGGGTTTTATCGTTTCTAAAATTTCAACAACAAGCTCATCAGTAGAGAGCATCAGCGGGTAACCTTGGCTTATTGTGTCTAAGGTAAAGTTGATAAACGCGGGTTTGTTGGCAGTGAATTCACTTATCCCCATATTAAATTGACTTGCTTCAACCATTTTACTGGTCGCTTCATCACCATCTATATTTGGGAAAACATTATTTAAGCTATCCCGAAACAATAATTCATAGGCATAAACATTTTTATTTAGATCTAAAATTGGCTGCCTTGCTGCATAAAAATACATAGAATTTTATCAATCCTTAAAATTAATGTTACTACTAAGAAATATAAAGCATACAAGCCTTGCTTGCACTAATTAATATCTTTCAATGGTAAATTAGCTTTGGAAACACTCACAAATAGTTTCAAGTTTACAGCTGATCACCGAAACATTTTTATAACCAATACGTTGTAATTGCTCTGCCGCTAGCGAAGCTCTGGCACTTGTCGCACAATGAATAACAATTAATTTATCTTCATCAGGGTATAAAGTTAGCATTTTCATTTCGAGTATGCCTCTGGGAATGTTTATGGAACCCGTTACTGGTTGTTGAGCGGCTTCGTTAGGCTCTCTAACATCAATAAGCATACTGTTATTTTGCTTTAGTATCGGTAATGCTTGTTCTGCTGTTATACGTGTGATTTGAGGGCATACTTGTTGAAGCAGTTCAGGTATAGAAGTTAACATAATGATCCTTTAAATTAATAGGCTTAGTATATTGCCTGATTGACCTTAAAGCTTTATTATATTAACAATTACTAATTAAGCTATAAAAATATAAAATTAAGGTTATATTTATGAATGTTGAGCCAAGCTTATTGATAGGTCAAGCACAAGAAGTCGCTAATATTTTGAAACAGCTTGCGAATAAATATCGTTTGATTATTTTATGTACGCTAGCTGAAGGTGAATTATCGGTTGGTGAGTTGAATGATAAAATCCCATTATCACAATCAGCACTTTCCCAACATTTAGGTAAATTAAGAGACGCTCAATTAGTGGTGACACGCCGTGAATCTCAAACAATTTTTTATCGTGTTGAAGACATTAAAATACTCGCGCTACTCAAAGCCTTATATGATAATTACTGTGATATTGAACGGTAAAATTAATATTTAAGTAAACGCGATAAGGTGTAAAATCAGTTATTGCGTTTGTTAATTTTATTCGTTTTCTAGCCAATTAAATGCTGTCGAAGACTCTTCAAAAAACTTAATTTCTCCTGAGATAAACCAAGAGCCTAATTTAGCTGCATATTCTTGCCAAGTTTTGTTGCCTAAAATAGCGATTTTATTAAATTCGCGACCATGCTTTAGACCTAATTTAAAATCATCCCAAGCAGCTCTTAATTCCCAGCCCTCAAGCTCTCGTGCATCAATAAAAGCATTAACGATTGGTTCTTTAACACCTTTTAATGCTGAATCTAGCATCGGTGTTATTGTTAAATAATCTTCATGAGTAAGCTTACCTACCGCTTTTAAGGAAAGAAAAAATTTATTATTAATCCGTTCAATACCAATAGACAAACCGTGTCGAATTAAAGTCATAAGTTTCACCTTGTAATTTTAAAAAATACCTTCTCATTAAAGATAACGCTGAAACATATAAAACCAAGAGAATTAACACAAATAATAACTAATTAATGATCAAGATCAATTTCAATATCAGAAGTCGGAACCGAACAGCAAGTCAGTATTTCGTTCTGGTGAATAAAGGCGATAGGTTCTAAGGTGTAATTAACATTGCCGGAAAGAAGCTTACAGCGACAAGCACCACAAAAGCCATCGCGACAATGATAATGGGGATCAAAATTTTGTTGTTCGAGTGCTTCGAGCAGTGTTTTATGTTTTTTATTAGAAAATTCAGCGACTTTGCCGTTAACGGTTATCTTCATATAATGTTCATATAATATTCAAATAAGACAAATATTGGTTAAAGCCGCGGATGATTATGTAAAGTAGAGTGTATTGAATAGTGTTATTCTAAGTCAAAATCGTCAAAATCGTCACTAGATACACTGGTATCCACTTGACCCACTAAATAAGACGATATCTCAGTTTCTTGGGGTGCAACTTGCACATTATCACTTGATAAGTAAGCGTTTATCCAAGGTAGAGGATTACTCTTTATGGTAAATGGTGCGTCTAAACCAATAGCAGTCATTCTTTGATTAGAAATATATTCAATGTATTGTTTTAAAATTTCAGCATTTAAACCAATCATTGAACCGTCTTGAAATAAATATTCTGCCCATTCTTTTTCTTGATCAACTACTTCAAGAAAAACTTGACGGCCTTGTTCTTTCATTTCTCGGCAAATCTCTTCCATTTCAGGATCGTCTTTACCGCTGGCCCATAAATTTAATATTGTTTGGGTACCCGTTAAATGTAATGATTCGTCACGAGCGATCAGTTTGATAATTTTTGCATTACCTTCTAATAATTCTCGTTCAGCAAAAGCGAAAGAACAGGCAAAGCTAACATAAAAGCGAATGGCTTCAAGGGCATTAACCGAGCAGATAGCCAAATAGAGTTTTTCTTTTAATTTACGTTGAGTTACTTCAACTGTTTCGCCGTTAACTTGGTATGTTCCTTCACCTTGAGATTGTAACAATTGGGTTGATAAAATCACATCATCAAAATATTTAGCGATACTTGAAGCACGCTTTAATATAGCAGGATTAACGACGATATCATCGAAGACTTCACCTGGGTCGGTAAATAAGTTACGTAAGATATGTGTATATGAGCGTGAATGAATAGTTTCACTAAATGCCCAAGTTTCTACCCAAGTTTCTAATTCAGGTAACGAAACTAAAGGTAATAATACGGCATTTACAGAGCGAGCAGCCATAGAATCAAGTAGTGTTTGATACTTTAAATTTGAAATAAATATATGCTTTTCTGAATCGGTTAACCCTTGCCAGTCAGATCTGTCCTTTGAAACATCGACTTCTTCAGGACGCCAAAAAAAAGATAATTGTTTTTCAATCAAACGTTCTAAATTGATAAATTTTTGTTGATCATAGCGACTCACATTAACGTTTTGCCCAAAAAACATCGGTTCTTTAAGGGCATCATTTGGTGTTTGATTAAAGGTGGAGTAGGTCATTTATATTTCCTTTGAAATACCGCGTTACAAAGCGATACTTAACTCATAATATTTTTATTTTTGTTATAAATTGCAATTAAGGCGGCTCATTTATTCAATTTCACCGCATTAATCACTTGTTTTATTCATTTGAAAGAGCATTAAATTTTACAAGCACCGCCTTCACAGTCATCATCTTCTTGTGTGTCGTTGGCTCCATCACGCGTGTTGTGATAATAAAGTGTTTTAATACCAAGCTTATAAGCGGTTAATAAATCTTTTAAAATTTGTTTGATTGGCACTTTGCCATTTTCAAAACGTGCTGGATCATAATTGGTATTGGCAGAAATGGTTTGGTCAACAAATTTTTGCATAATACCGACTAGTTCTAAATAACCTTGGTTACTTGGAATATTCCATAACAACTCATAATTATGTTTGAGTTTTTGATATTCAGGTACCACTTGTTTTAAAATTCCATCTTTACTGGCTTTTATACTAATTAAGCCGCGTGGTGGTTCAATACCATTGGTAGCATTTGATATTTGCGAAGAGGTTTCTGACGGCATTAAAGCTGAAACAGTGGAGTTACGTACACCATGTTTCTTAATACTTTGGCGTAAACTTTCCCAGTCTAAATGCAATGGCTCACCCGTGATATTGTCAATTTCTTTTTTATAAGTATCAATAGGTAAAATACCATCAGCTAAGCAAGTCTCATTAAACTTAGGGCAAGCACCTTTCTCAATTGCCAAATTATTTGTTGCTTTTAGCAAATAGTATTGGATTGCTTCAAAGGTGCGATGAGTTAAGTTATTTGCGCTACCATTAGAATAAAACACACCATTTTTAGCTAAATAATAAGCGTAATTAATAACGCCTATACCTAAAGTTCTACGTGCTAATGAAGCATTGCGTGCAGCCGGTACTGGATAGTCTTGATAATCAAGTAAGCTATCCAATGCACGGACAGCTAAATTGGCCAATTCTTCTAATTCATCGAGTGATTCGATTGCACCTAAATTGAATGCTGAAAGGGTACAAAGTGCAATTTCACCATTTTCATCATTAATGTGCTCAAGTGGCTTGGTCGGTAAAGCTATTTCTAAACATAAATTACTTTGACGAATAGGTGCGACTTTTGGGTTGAATGGGCTATGAGTATTACAATGATCGACATTTTGTAAATAAATACGGCCTGTACTGGCGCGCTCTTGTGCAAAAGCGGTAAATAAATCTATCGCCTTAATACGCTTTTTGCGAATGCCGTCATCATTTTCATATTGCAGGTAAAGTGCATCAAATTTTTCTTGATCTTCAAAGAATGCGTCATATAAACCAGGGACATCACTAGGGCTAAATAAGGTAATGTAATCACCTTTTATTAAACGCTGATACATTAATTTATTAAACTGTACGCCATAATCTAAATGACGAACACGGTTTTCTTCCACACCGCGGTTATTTTTAAGTACCAATAAACTTTCTACCTCTAAATGCCATAGGGGGTAGAATAATGTTGCTGCACCCCCACGAACACCACCTTGAGAACAACTTTTAACGGCTGTTTGAAAGTGTTTGTAAAAAGGAATACAACCCGTATGAAATGCTTCGCCATTTCGAATAGGGCTACCTAATGCACGAATTCTACCCCCATTAATACCAATCCCTGCACGTTGTGATACGTATTTTACAATGGCGCTTGAAGCAGCATTAATTGAATCTAAACTGTCACCACACTCAATTAATACACAAGATGAAAATTGACGGGTTGGTGTACGAACACCCGCCATAATAGGTGTTGGTAAAGAAATTTTAAAGGTAGAAATAGCGTTATAAAAACCTTCTATGTATTTTAAACGCGTATCGGCGGGGTATTTTGAAAATAAACAAGCAGCAACCAAAATATATAAAAATTGGGCGCTTTCATAAATTTCACCACTAACACGATTTTGAACTAAATATTTTCCCTCAAGTTGTTTAACCGCAGCATAACTAAAGCTTAAATCACGATTGTGATCCATCATTGCTTCAAGTTGTTCAAACTCAGCCTGAGTATAATCAGCAATAATATGTTGATCGTATTTCCCTGTTTCTACCATATTTACGACATGTTCATAAAGTTTTGGCGGTTCAAATTTGCCAAACGCTTTTTTACGTAAATGAAAAATCGCTAACCTTGCAGCAAGATATTGATAATCCGGCGTTTCTTCAGAAATAAGATCAGCAGCTGATTTTATTATAGTTTCATGAATATCTTCAGTTTTAATACCATCATAAAATTGAATGTGAGATTTTAGTTCTACTTGAGAAACCGAAACACCATCAAGACCTGCGGCAGCCCAATCGATAACGCGGTGAATTTTCTCAAGATCAATGACTTCTTTTTCGCCATTGCGTTTGGTTACAAAGAGGTTGTTTTTCATGAAGGTTTTTTATCCAATTATTATTGTAGTTAGGTAAAACATTATGTGATCCGTTTAGCTAAAAGCAAAATGTTAGTCATAGCGGTAGTACAACATATTGCGCTAAAAAATAAAATAACACTATATCTAGTAGTTATTGTTAGTTGGTAGACACAAGATAATGATAATTGATGATTATTGCAAGTCTACAAATGTTCACAATTTATGCGTATTTTTTACGAAGGAATGATTAGTTAGTAACAACTAACTTTAAGTGGTCAGTTGAAGAAGAATTTTTTAAAACGCAACTCCTTTTTACTACTATTTTTTTTATTTATAATTATTTTTATGCTTGTTTTAATGTCATTATGTTCTTTAGTAATATAGAGGGGGAATAGCTATAAAAATTAATGGGTTGAAAGAGATGTGTTAGTTTTGGACGACTTGATTGAAAATAGTAAAGTCAAGCCGTTCAATAGGTTTTCAAAAATTGGTGAAAGTTAAATTTTTTGACAAACGATGATGTAATTTACATCCAAGTTATTCGTTAATTTATGATTTTCAGTAATAGGGTTGTAATTAATGCCTGCTGTATCAATACAATTTAATTCATTGTGTTCAGCCCAAGCGATTAACTGTGAAGGGCGGATAAATTTATCGTGATCATGGGTGCCATCGGGTACTAATTTAAATAGCTTTTCTGCAGCTAATATTGCTAATAAATATGACTTAGTTGTTTTGTTTAAGGTTGAAAAAAAGACAAAGCCACCTTTTTTTACCATAGTTGCACAAGCCTTTACGATAGATTGTGGATCAGGTACATGCTCGAGCATTTCCATGCAAGTTATTACCTCGAAGGTATTTGAACATGATAACGCTTTTTCTTCCGCCGTAATTTTTTCATAGTCAAGTTGAACGCCTGCTTCTAAAGCATGTAACTTAGCAATGTTTAAGGGCTCCTGTCCCATATCAATGCCTGTTACTTTCGCGCCTAATTTCGCTAAACTTTCTGCTAAAATACCACCACCGCAGCCAACATCAAGAATGTTTTTTTTAAACACTTCACCAACGTGTTGGCATATAAACTGTCGGCGTAACGGATTAATTTGATGTAAAGGTTTAAAATCACCTGTTTCATCCCACCATTGCGCCGCAATTTTTTCAAATTTGGCAATTTCATCATGATTTACATTATTATTTGTACTCGTTTTTGCGGATGATTTATGTGGCATAGGGTATTTTATCTCGTTAAATAATGCAGAGATTTTAAAGCAATACCTATAAAAAACCAGTTTTTTGAACGGCAAGATTATTTAGGATCAAAAAAAGACAGTTTGAAGCGAAATGAAGTGCAATAAAATCTAGTTGTACTTACCCTAAAAATTAGGCAGAATTGTGCAAATAAATCTCTGCAGTGAATTACGCTTTTGTGTTATTATCACTCGCTTAGTAAAAATAATAATTTTAAGACTTTCTGATTTTAGGGAAACTGCTGTTTTATGACAGATCTTGCCAAACAAATTGTTCCAGTAAACATCGAAGATGAACTTAAAACCTCATATCTAGATTACGCTATGAGTGTTATCGTAGGGCGTGCATTACCAGATGTACGTGATGGTTTAAAACCTGTACATCGCCGTGTGTTATTTGCCATGGATGTATTAGGTAATGCATGGAACAAACCTTATAAAAAATCTGCTCGCGTTGTTGGTGATGTTATCGGTAAATATCACCCACATGGTGATACTGCTGTATACGATACTATTGTACGTATGGCGCAACCTTTTTCACTTCGTTATATGTTGGTTGATGGCCAAGGTAACTTTGGTTCAGTTGACGGTGATAGCGCTGCTGCAATGCGTTATACCGAAATTAGAATGTCGAAAATCGCACATTCTATTTTAGCTGATTTAGAGAAAGAAACCGTTGATTTCGTACCAAACTATGACGGTACCGAACAAATACCTGCGGTTATGCCAACGCGTATTCCTAACTTATTAGTTAATGGTACATCCGGTATTGCGGTTGGTATGGCGACTAATATTCCACCACACAATTTAACTGAAGTTATTAACGGCTGTTTAGCCATTATTGAAAACAGTGAAATTACTTTTGACGAGTTATTAGAAATAATTCCTGGTCCTGATTTTCCAACCGCTGCTATTATCAGTGGTCGTGCTGGTATTCAAGAAGCATATCGTACAGGGCGCGGCAAAATAAAAATTCGCGCTCGAGCTGAAATTGAAGTTAATGAAAGTAATGGCCGTGAAACGATTATTGTGCATGAATTACCTTATCAGGTTAATAAAGCACGTTTAATTGAAAAAATGGCTGAGCTTGTTAAAGAAAAACGCCTTGAAGGCATTTCTGCTTTGCGTGATGAGTCGGACAAAGACGGCATGCGTATGGTTATAGAAATCAAACGTGGTGAAGTGGGTGAAGTTGTTTTAAATAATCTCTTCAAACTTACCCAAATGCAAGTGTCTTTTGGTTTAAACATGGTGGCGTTAACAAACGGCCAACCAAAATTATTTAATCTGAAAGAAATGCTTGATGCCTTTATTTTGCATCGCCGAGAAGTAGTTACTCGCCGTACGGTATTTGAACTGCGTAAAGCCCGTGAACGAGCACATTTACTTGAAGGTTTATCTATAGCATTAGCAAATATTGATCCGATTATCGAATTAATTAAAACCTCACCTACGCCGAGTGAAGCTAAAATTGGTTTATTATCAAGAGGTTGGGATTTAGGTAACGTTGCTGATATGCTTCATGTTGCCGGTAATGACGCTGCTCGCCCTGAATGGCTAGAAGCTGAATTAGGTATTCGTGATAATTTGTATTATTTATCAGAACCACAAGCCCAAGCAATATTAGATTTACGTTTACATAAATTAACGGGCTTAGAACACGAAAAAATTCTAAGTGAGTACAAAGCGTTATTAGATATTATTGCAGAATTAATGCATATTCTTGCAACTCCAGAGCGCTTAATGGAAGTGATTCGTGAAGAATTAGAAGAAATTCGCGATAATTTTGGTGACGAACGTCGAACTGAAATTACCAATGCATCACATGATTTAGCGTTGGAAGATTTAATTTGTGAAGAAGACGTTGTGGTTACTTTATCTAATGAAGGTTATGTGAAGTATCAAATTTTATCTGATTACCAATCACAGCGTCGAGGTGGTAAAGGTAAAGCTGCAACGAAGATGAAAGAAGAAGATTTTATCGAACGTTTATTGGTAGCGAATACTCACGATACGATTTTATGTTTCTCAAATCGTGGTAAATTATATTGGTTGAAAGTATATCAATTACCATTAGCAAGCAGAACAGCACGTGGTCGACCTATTATTAATTTATTGCCTCTTGAAAGTAATGAGCGTATTACCGCTATTTTGCCAGTGCGTGAATATGCAGAAGATAAATTTATTATTATGGCTACGGCCTCAGGTACGGTTAAGAAAACACCATTGACAGCTTATTCAAACCAACGCGCTAATGGTATTATTGCCCTGAACTTACGTGACGATGACACGCTTATTGGCGTAGATATTACCAATGGTGAAGACGACATTATGTTGTTCTCTGATGCAGGTAAAGTCGTACGATTTAATGAAAAAGCGCGTGATAGTGAAACCGGTGCAGTGAAACTTGATCCTGAAACAGGTGAAGAAATTCATGCCTTACGTCCTATGGGACGAACTGCAACAGGTGTTCGCGGTATTCGTCTTGAAGGTGATCAAAAGGTTGTTTCGTTGATTGTACCTAAAAATGAAGGTGCTATTTTAACGATCACCCAAAATGGTTATGGTAAACGTACTGATTTAGCTGAATATCCAGCAAAATCTCGAGCAACAAAAGGGGTTGTTTCAATTAAAGTAAGCGATCGTAATGGCCCTGTAGTTGGTGCGGTACAGGTTGAAGAAATGGATGAAATTATGCTCATCACTGATAATGGTACGTTAGTACGTACTCGTGTTAATGAAGTGAGCGTTATTGGTCGTAATACTCAAGGTGTTCGTATCATTCGTACCGCAGAAGAAGAGCATGTTGTAGCCCTTCAACGTATTGACGAAGTTGAAGAAGTTGAACTTTTAGCGAGAGAAGAAGGTGACGTATCTGAAGGAACGTCTGCAAGTGAAGCATCTGAAAATACAGATACTACACTTAGCAGCCAAGTTGAAGGTGAAGAAGATACTTCATCAACTTCAGCAGAAACAGAACTCTCGGATAATGATGAATAACAACCGTTTTTAAATTTTTAAAAAGGCGGTATTAACCGCCTTTTTTTATGTTCAACGTATTTTTCAAGCTTTATGTGCGATGAGAACTAAAGTGAAATTGATTAAATTTGTGAAGGAAAATTAATTCCCATGAGTAAAGTTTTTAATTTTTGTGCAGGTCCAGCAATGTTACCTATTCCTGTTATGGCTAAAGCGCAACAAGAGCTAATAAATTGGCAAAAAACAGGCTGTTCTATTATGGAATTGAGTCATCGTAGTAAAGAATTTATGCAGGTTGCTAAACAAGCGGAAGCTGATTTACGAGAACTCATGGCTATCCCTAATAATTATAAAGTACTTTTTTGTCATGGCGGTGGTCGCGGTCAATTTTCTGCCGTACCTTTAAATTTATTACCAAAAGGTAAAAGCGCTGATTATGTTGTTTCGGGCTCTTGGTCAAAAGCCGCAGCGGATGAAGCAAAAAACTTTGGTGAAATTAATATCATCAATGTAGTTGAAAATAATAATAGTGAAATCAGTGTTACTCAAAGTGAACAATGGGGTTTGTCAAAAGACGCTGCCTATGTCCATTATTGCCCCAATGAAACAGTTGATGGTATTGAAATATTTACCGTGCCTGAAACTAATGGGGTGCCGTTGGTAGCGGATATGTCTTCAACGATTTTATCACGTGAAATTGATGTTTCTAAATTTGCCTTAATATATGCGGGTGCACAGAAAAATATTGGTCCGTCAGGACTTGCCATTGTTATCGTGCGTGATGATTTATTAAATAAAGCAAATGCTATAACACCTTCAATAATGAATTACACCTTAATTGCCAATAACGATTCAATGCACAATACTCCTCCAACTTATGCATGGTATTTAGCGGGTTTAGTGTTTGATTGGTTAAAAAGCTTTGGTGGTGTTCATGCCATTAGTGAAGTAAATCGTCAAAAAGCAGTGCTTTTGTATAAAGCGATTGATGATAATCCTTTTTATGTAAACACCATTGATAAAGGTTATCGTAGCCTTATGAATGTGCCTTTTTGGTTAGCAGATGAGTCATTCAATGATCAATTTTTAGCCCAAGCAGAACAAGCTGGTTTAATCGCACTCAAAGGTCATCGTAGTGTTGGTGGTATGCGCGCTAGTATATATAATGCTATGCCAATTGAAGGTGTTAAGGCATTAGTTGATTTTATGCAAAAGTTCGCACAACAACATAGTTAATAAATCTGTTTTAAGCATTATTATTTTATCTTTTTTGGAAAAAACATGTCTTCATCTCAACCTATCTGTTTTGTAACAAAACCTGCTGGAAAAATCTCTGGCGAAATTATTGTGCCGGGTGATAAATCCATCTCACACCGATCTATTATGTTTGGCTCACTTGCTAATGGTACCACTCATATTAGTGGTTTTTTACCTGGAGAAGATTGTCTCGCTACCATGAATGCATTTAAGGCAATGGGTATTGAAATTGAAGGCCCTGACGAAAATAACAATGTCACTGTATATGGTAAAGGTTTGCATGGTTTAACTGCACCAAATAGTGAATTAGATGTTGGTAATTCTGGTACATCTATTCGTTTATTATCGGGTATTTTGGCAGGACAAAAATTTTCTTCAAGTCTGCATGGTGATTCATCATTAAATAAACGACCAATGCGTCGGGTTGTTGATCCACTAAAGTTGATGAACGCAAATATTAGTGCCAGCCATGATGGTACGCCACCCGTTGTATGTTTGGGTATCGATAGTAAATTAAAAGCGATTGATTACACGCTACCTATGGCAAGCGCACAGGTGAAATCGTGTGTGTTATTAGCTGGTTTATATGCCGAGGGTGTGACTTCAATAATAGAACCTGGCATTACTCGTGATCATACTGAACGTATGTTAACCGCTTATGGTTATCCAGTAACGGTTGAACATAATATTGATGGTGATAGTGATAAAACGAAAGTGTCTATCGAAGGTGGTCATCAATTAACAGCCTGTGATATTCAAGTCCCTAGTGATATATCGTCGGCAACTTTTTTTATGGTTGCAGGCCTTATCGCTAATGCAGGTGAATTAGTCATCCGTAATGTGGGTATGAACCCAACACGTATTGGTGCTATTAATATTTTGCAACAAATGAATGGTGATTTAACGGTTACTAATCAACGTATGGCTGGCGGCGAGCCTGTGGCGGATATCGTTGTAAAAGCGAGTCAATTAATGGGCATAAATATTAAAGAACAAGATGTTCCGCTTGCTATTGATGAATTTCCCGCTATATTTGTCGCCGCTGCATGTGCTAAAGGCACAACGCGATTAAGAAATGCAGAAGAATTACGCGTAAAAGAAAGCGATCGTATTCAGGCAATGGCTGACGGCTTAACAACTTTAGGTATAAAGTGTGTCGTTTTTGATGATGGAATTGATATTATCGGTGGTCAATTAACCTCAGGCACCGTTGAAAGTTTTGATGACCATCGTATTGCGATGTCATTTGCTATTGCGTCAATACGTGCGCAAGGTGAAATCAATATTTTAGAATGTGACAATGTTGCCACTTCCTTTCCTAACTTTGTTGAGTTAGCAAATCAAGTCGGCTTATCAATCACAACAAGTATTTAGAAAACGAGTTAATTTTAGCGTTCACATCGCTAATAAAATAGGAATAAATGATGAATGAACAAATACCGGTTATTACCATTGATGGTCCAAGTGGTGCAGGTAAAGGAACGGTAGCGTCTATTCTCGCCAAAAAGCAAGGTTGGCATTTATTAGATAGTGGCGCCATATACCGAGTTTTAGCCGTGGCAAGCCAACATCACAAATTATCTATAGACGATGAAGAATCATTGATCCCCGTAGCAGCTCACTTAGATGTACAATTTGATGTAACCACCAATGGTGAAAGCAAGGTTATTTTAGAAGGTGAAGACGTTACTCATTCTATTCGAACCGAAGAGATCGGTGCTATTGCATCAAAAATTGCCGCGTTTCCCCGGGTACGCGAAGCACTTTTACGTCGCCAACGTGCATTTAAAGTTGCTCCTGGTTTAATTGCTGATGGACGAGATATGGGCACGGTCGTTTTTAATGACGCGTTAGCCAAAATATTTTTAACCGCGAGCGCGGAAGAACGCGCACAACGAAGATATCAACAGTTGAAACAAAAGGGCTTTGATGTTAAAATCGGGCGCCTTTTGGATGACATACGTCAGCGAGATGAGCGAGATAGTAGCCGAAAGGTTGCCCCGCTTGTACCAGCAGAAGGTGCGTTAGTTATTGATTCTACAGATCTTTCAATAGATGGTGTCGTGGAAAAAATACAGCAATTTATCAACGAAAAAATGTTGTAATTGTTGATTTTTAGCTAAATTATTAATAATAAGCGCGGGTAACTAAGTAATTTCACTTTGGTTGACTGTACGGATGCACTCGACCCTATAAACAACCCCATGAAACAGGATTGTTGATTGGATTAATAACTGAGTTTATAAACAAGTTATGACTGAAAATTTTGCACAACTTTTTGAAGAAAGTTTAAAAGAAATCGAAACACGCCCTGGTTCAATCGTAAAGGGTACTATTGTAGCAATCAACAAAGATAATGTTTTAGTTGATGCTGGCCTTAAATCTGAATCTGTGATCTCTATTGATCAATTCAGAAATACTTCAGGTGAATTAGAAGTTAGCGTTGGTGATGAAATCGATGTTGCTTTAGATGCTGCTGATGATGGTTTTGGTGAGACAATTCTTTCTCGTGAAAAAGCAAAACGCCATGAAGCATGGCAAGTGCTTGAAAAAGCATATGAAGAAAAAGAAACTGTTATTGGTGTTATTAACGGTAAAGTTAAAGGTGGTTTCACGGTTGAAGTTAGCAATATTCGTGCTTTCTTACCGGGTTCATTAGTTGATGTGCGTCCAGTACGTGACACAGCTCACCTTGAAGGTAAAGACCTAGAATTTAAAGTTATTAAGCTTGATCAAAAGCGTAATAACGTTGTTGTTTCTCGTCGCGCTGTTATCGAATCAGAAAACACAGTTGAACGTGATGAATTATTAGCGTCATTAGCGGAAGGCCAAGAAGTTAAAGGTATTGTTAAAAACCTTACTGATTACGGTGCATTCGTAGATTTAGGCGGCATTGACGGTTTATTACACATTACGGATATGGCTTGGAAACGTGTTAAACACCCAAGTGAAATCGTTAATGTTGGTGATGAAATTCCAGTTAAAATTTTGAAATTTGATCGTGATCGTACTCGTGTATCTTTAGGTATGAAGCAATTAGGTGAAGATCCATGGGTAGCAATTGCTAACCGTTTCCCTGAAGGTTCAAAACTTACCGGTCGTGTTACAAACTTAACTGATTATGGTTGTTTTGTTGAGATCCAAGAAGGTGTTGAAGGCTTAGTTCACGTTTCTGAAATGGATTGGACTAATAAAAATATTCACCCATCTAAAGTAGTTAACTTAGGCGATAGCGTTGAAGTTAAAGTATTAGAAATTGACGAAGAACGTCGTCGTATTTCTCTTGGCTTAAAACAATGTATCCCGAACCCTTGGGAAGAGTTTGCTAAAAACTTCAACAAAGGTGATAAAGTTTCAGGTAACATCAAATCAATTACTGATTTTGGTATTTTCATTGGACTTGAAGGCGGTATTGATGGTTTAGTTCACTTATCTGACATTTCTTGGAAAGGTGGTGAAGAAGCTGTTCGTGAATTCAAGAAAGGTGATGAAATATCAGCTGTAGTATTGCAAGTTGACCCAGAACGTGAACGTATTTCATTAGGCGTTAAACAAACTGAAGACGATCCATTTAATATGTATCTGACAGATAACAAAAAAGGTGCTATTGTTACTGGTAAGGTCGTTGAAGTTGACGCGAAAGGCGCTAAGATAGAATTAGCCGAAGAAGTTGAAGGTTACATTCGTGTAGCTGATATTTCTGCTGAACGTGTTGAAGACGCTTCTACTGAATTATCAGTAGGTGATAGTGTTGAAGCGAAATTTGTTGGTGTTGATCGTAAGAACCGTGTAATTAGTTTATCTGTTAAAGCGAAAGATCAAGCTGACGAACGTCAAGCGATGGACAGCTTAAACCAAGTGGAAGAATCAGGTTTAAGTGCAATGGCTGAAGCATTTAAAAACGCAAAAAGCTAATCAGTACTCGTTATAGTAAGCTTTAAGTGTTTTAGGTGAAGGGAACATACTTTACAGAGTGTTCCCTTTTGATTTATTCCAATTGGCGTGAAGCTAAATGAACACTGGAGGGTCAGATGACCAAATCAGAACTCATTGAGATATTAGCAGATAAATTAAGTCATTTACCTGCCAAAGATGTAGAAATTGCAGTAAAAGAAATCCTAGAAATGATGGCGCAAACTTTATCAAAAGGTGAACGTATAGAAATTAGAGGTTTTGGTAGTTTTTCATTACATTATCGTGCTCCGCGCATTGGTAGAAACCCAAAAACTGGCGACTCTGTAGAATTAGCCGGTAAATATGTACCTCATTTTAAACCAGGTAAAGAATTACGTGAACGCGTAAATCAATTGGTCGCTTAAAATGTAGGTATAACGCTTAAAATATTTAAGTTTATTATTAATAAAATGGCATGCTTAAAAGCATGCCATTTTTTTTGAGATTTTTTTGATAAAAATAATGCTAGAATAACGAATACTAATAGAAATAATGAATCACTCAATGGTGAATTCATTAATTCAAATAGTATACTTGTTAATGAAATGTTTTTAGGAGCACATTTTGCGATTTTATTTATCTTTGTTTATATTACTTTTATTACTTGCTGTCGCTTTTATTTTTGGTAGTCAAAATGATCAAATTATTACGCTAAATTATTTGATCGCTCGAACAGAAATGTCCGTTGCTATGGCGGTAAGTTTATTTACGTTTATCGGAATTTTGATCGGAATTTTTCTGATGTTAATGTGGAAATTTTCTCGAGTGGTAAAGAAAAAATTGTCATTAAGTGAAAATTCACTAAATGCATCAAAGGTAAATGGTTAAGTAAATGCGAGAACTGTTATTTTTGTTATTGCCTATTGTCGCTGGTTATAGTTGGTTTATGGGGCGTAATAGCATTAAGCAAAAAGATCAAACGGCCAAACAAGACTTATCAATCAAGTATTCCACAGGACTCAATTATTTATTATCTAATCAACAAGATAAGGCAATTGAGCATCTAATTGAAACACTTAAAGTAGAAAACGATAGTGTTGAAGCACATTTCGCTATGGCTAATTTATTTCGCCGCCGTGGAGAGCTTGATAGAGCTTTAAAGGTGCATGAACATTTAGTGCGTCATGCTAATTTACCATCAAAAGATAAACAACATGCTATTTTCGAGTTAGGTAAAGACTTTCTTTCAGCTGGATTGTATGACAGAGCTGAGAAAATGTTCTTAAAGTCATTAAAGTCAAAAACTTACGGTACCAAATCATTAACTTATTTAATGCAAATATATCAATCAACCAAAGATTGGCAACATGGCATCGGCTTAAAAAAAAATATTATTAAATCAAAAGACAAAAAATTATTACATACGTTAGCCAATTTTTATTGTGAATTAGCTTATCAAGCGCTAAATAAAGATGAATTTATATTAGTTTTAGAATTATTAGATAATGCATTAATTTATGACCCCTATTCGTGCCGCGCTAATTATTTAATGGCTGAAATTTATGAAAATCACCATCAGTATACTGAAGCAGCACGTTGTTATCGTGATATATACCAACAAGATAAAGATTTCTTTTTAGATGTTATTGATAAAATGCAATTTTGTTATCAGCAACTTGAAATAGAAAATGAATTTTTTACCTTTATTAAACAAGTTTATGAGCAAACAGCGAGTACAAGTGCACTGATAAAATATTTATCGTTTATTGAACAAAGTAAAGGACGATTAAAAGCAAAAGAATATATGTTAATGGCGTTAAAAAAGCGACCAACCATTCGAGGTTTTAAACACTTTATTAAAATGCAAATTAACGAAACAGCGCAAGATAAAGAACATGAAAATCTAGATATGATCACTGAATTAATATCATCTTATTTAAAAGAGAAACCTCGTTATAGTTGTCGCAATTGTGGCTTTGATACGAACACACATTATTGGTCATGCCCTTCTTGCCATAACTGGGAACAAATAAAACCAGTTAGAGGACTCGAAGGTGAATAGTTGTTCTGAAGTAGGTATCTTGAAATAGCATGCGTAGATGAATAAAAAAACGATTACAGGAACGCTAAGTAATACTAGTAAAACTGCGCAAGGAGAAATGCAGCAGCAAGTATTACCTTTTGCTTTTATTTATGGTGAAGGTATTGTTGAAAAGCCACAAGATTTGTTTATACCGCCTGACGCGCTAAAAGTTATTTTAGAAAATTTTGAGGGGCCATTAGATTTATTACTGTACTTAATTCGTAAACAAAAGCTTGAAATTATTGATTTACCTATTGCGCAAATAACCCTGCAGTATATGACTTATATTGATTTGATGTCTGAATTAAAAATGGAACTCGCGGCAGAATATTTAGTGATGGCCGCTATTTTGGCGGAAATCAAATCTCGATTGTTGTTACCCAAGTTGGTGGTTGAAGAAGATGAAATCGATCCGCGTGCTGAATTGGTTCGTCGCTTGCAAGAATATGAAATTATAAAAATGGCAGCACAAAATATTGATCAGCTACCTAGGTTAGAACGAGATTTTTTCGAGGTTAAAGTAAAGCTTGCTGATAATTTTAATAATCAGATAAGTGCATGTGATATTGAACTCTCTGATTTAGTGAATGCACTGCAGTTGGTATTAAAACGTAATAACGCATTTGAACATCATCATGTACAACCTGAAAATTTATCAACAAGAGAAAGGATGACTATGGTTCTAGAGCAATTAAGTAACCTCAAGTCCAAAGAATCTTTTATTGAATTTAGTCAGTTATTTAAATTTACAGAAGGGAGAGCAGGCGTAGTTGTTACTTTTTTGGCTATTCTAGAATTAATAAAGGAATCACTCATTGAGTGTATTCAAAGTGAAACTTTGGGGGCTATTCAAGTGAGATTGGCTGTTGAGAAAGTAGTTTACTGATGGAAATGCATTCGATGTCATCAACGTTAACTAAACCTCTTTTGAATAAATCTATTACTAAACAAAAACTTCAATTATTAGTTGAAGCGGCCATTTTTGTTTCTGAAAAACCACTGTCAATTGACAAAATGCAGAATATTTTGTTTTCTGAATATCAATTGACTAAAAAAGCGTTAATGGCAGTGATTAATGAATTACAACAAGTTTATCAAGAACGTGCTGTAAATTTAGTTGAAGTAGCTTCTGGTTATCGTTTTCAAGCAAGGGCTGATTTAAGTAGCTCGCTGACGAATTTATTTCATGAAAAAGCACCTAAATATTCTCGTGCATTATTAGAAACGTTAGCGCTAATAGCTTATAAACAACCAATAACACGTGGCGAAATTGAAGAAGTACGTGGTGTTGCTGTGAGTAGTTATATTATGAAAACTTTGTTAGAGCGTAATTGGTTAAAAACGTTAGGGCAAAAAGAGGTCCCAGGTCGACCAACACTTTATGGTACAACTAAAGAATTTTTGGATTATTTTTCACTAACCTCATTAATAGATTTACCGCCTTTAATTTCTTTAAGTAAAAAACAAAAATTTGAGTTATAGCCACTTAAGATAAAAAAACAGTTATAATGCATTACTGATTGTTTAATGTGTTAATCATCATAAATAAGTCAGCAAGAAAACTTACTGACGTGAATTGAGATAAAGCAGAAAATATATGTCTGATAAAAAAGCAGTTAAAGCTACTGCTAGAAAACCTGAAAAAAAGCGTTTTAATAAAACAACACAAAACATTCGTCAAGAGAACCTTAACGAAGCTAGTACAATCCAGAAAAAAGAAGCGAATACTGAAAAATTACAAAAAGTGTTAGCACGTGCAGGTAAGGGTTCTAGACGAGCTATGGAAGAAGTTATAAGTTCCGGCCGTGTTAGTGTTGATGGAAAAATAGCTTATTTAGGCGATCGAGTCACGGGTATTGAACAAATCAAGATCGATGGACATCAAGTTGAAATTATTCGTGATGAAGATAAATTATGCCAAGTATTAATTTATAACAAACCTGAAGGTGAAATGTGTACGCGTAAAGATCCTGAAGGTAGACCCACTGTTTTTGACCGTTTACCACCACTAAACGGTGAGCGTTGGGTCGCTGTTGGTCGTCTTGATATTAACACATCAGGGATGTTGTTATTCACTACTGATGGTGAGCTAGCCAATAAATTAATGCATCCATCTCAGCAAATTGAACGAGAGTACGCAGTGCGTGTTTTTGGCGAAATCGATGAAGCAATGCTGCAACGTTTACGCGCGGGTGTTAAATTAGAAGACGGCATGGCAAAGTTTAATTCAATTACTTATCGTGGTGGTGAAGGCCGAAATCATTGGTTTCATGTGGTGCTTACTGAAGGTAGAAATCGTGAAGTAAGGCGTTTATGGGAAAGCCAAGAGGTACAAGTAAGCCGATTGATCAGAGTACGGTATGGGGATTTAGAAATGCATCGACAACTACCGTTAGGTGGTTGGGCAGAATTACCTTTAAAAGACGTGAATTATTTTCGTAAACTTGTCGGTTTATCTTTAGAAACTAAAAGTAAAGTTAAGGTAGATGAAAAAGCGCTTGATAATGCTAAAAGTCGCAGAATTCGTCGCTCCGTTAAAAAACATCATTTGCGCCATAAACAAGCGACACGTCGTCGTCCAAAATAATTTTTGTAAATCTAAATGATATTACATTGTGATAGAGGATTTTTGTGCAGTATTTATATATTCAAGACCCACAGCAGTTAAATGAAATATGTCACCAATTTTCGAAATCATCAGTTTTAGCTATTGATACTGAGTTTGTACGCACAAGAACGTACTATCCAAAGTTAGGTTTATTACAGATATCTGACGGAAACATACTCGCCCTAATAGATCCTGTTGCACTTTCAGATTTAACGCCATTTTGGCAGTTATTGACAGAACCTTCTATTTGCAAAGTTTTACATGCGTGTTCAGAAGATTTAGAAGTGTTTTTAAAGGCACAGTGTAAGCCTGTTAATTTAATTGACAGTCAAATAATGATGGCATTTTTAGGTCATGGTATGTCATTGGGTTATGCCAGTATGGTTGAACATTTTACTGGTGTTGAACTTGATAAATCAGAATCGCGAACAGATTGGTTAAAAAGGCCTTTAACCGATAAACAAATAACTTATGCCCAAGCTGATGTGGAATATTTAATTGCAATTTACCCTAAACTAATTGCCCTTTTATCTGAAAAGCAGCTATTAGATAATGCTGTTGAAGAAAGTACTAAATTGGTTGAAAAAAAATTCAAACCGATTAATGAAGAGTTTCTATATCTCAATATTAAGCAAAGTTGGCGTCTAACTCGCCCACAATTAAATCGTTTGCAATTTTTAACCAAATGGCGATATGGACTCGCTAAACAGCGAGATTTACCGTTAAACTTTGTTGTTAAAGAGCAAACTTTAATTTGTGTGGCGCAAGTTAACCCTAAAAGCGTTGGAGCAATGGTAAATATTAAAGATATTGATATTTTTGACGTTCGTCACCAAGGCAAAGCAATGCTTTCTGTGCTCCGACAAGCAGCTAATAATAATCCAGAACAATATCCGCTCTCCATTGTTAGGCTTGATCAATATACGGGTTATAAAGGACTTTATAAAAAAGTAAAAAATTTTATTACTGAGGTGGCAGAAAATTCAGGATTAGCCATAGAAATTTTAGCTTCAAAAAAGCAGATAAACAAATTTATAAGTTGGCATTTAAATTTAAATAATGATCATCAACAGCAACAAGAAGTCGACTTTTTACAAGGTTGGCGATTTGAATTGTTTGGCTATGCCTTACAAAAGTATGCAAAAGAACAGCTTTAATTACGAACAAACTGAATTTTCCTATATCGTACGATATTTTAATGTTATTTAGGCCCCAATAATGATTTGTGTAGTTTATAAAAGTTTAAAAAAAGAACAAACATATCTTTTTGTCAAACAGCGGGATGTCTTTTCTGATGTTCCAGAAGCATTATTAACAATGTTTGGTACACCAAGCTTAGTGACGTTAGTCAATTTAGCTACTAAAGACAAACTTGCGATGGCAGACATTAATAAAGTAAAAGAAAAATTAATCGAACAAGGCTATTACTTACAATTACCCCCACCAATTAAAAATTTGTTAGATGAGCATAAAGAACATCAAAATAACTTAAATGGCAAAGACCAAGATCAACAGGTACTTTTACAAAAGGATACTGATTAGATGCAATTAACTAATATACCAATTAAATTATTTTTAATACTTATAGTGCTTACATGTAGCACTAATAGTTTTGCTGATAACAAGAATAAATTGGGCGTTGAAGTAAAAAAAGTTGAGATTAATAATATTAAACCGACTTTTGCCGAATATACAGAAGCATTAAAGAAACAAGCATTAGAGCTGAATTTTGATCAAACCTTGATCACTGCAGCTTTTGAGCACATTAAATATTATAAACGTGCGGTTAAAGCCGATCGTAGCCAACCAGAAAAAGTAGAAACGTTAGATACCTATTTACCAAAACGAATTACTCAGTGGAAGGTTGATCAAGCGAGAAAGCTATTTAAACAGCATCACAAGTTACTCACTCAAATAGGTGCACAATATGGCGTGCAGCCAAGATTTATTGTTGCATTGTGGGGACTTGAAACTAATTTTGGTAAATATACAGGTAATTACAACGTTGTTTCAGCACTTGCAACGCTTGCCTATGAAGGTCGCAGAGAAGCCTTTTTTAAAAAACAACTTTGGGCGGCATTAACAATACTTTCTGAAAAACATATCAGTGCTGATAAAATGATTGGCTCATGGGCTGGTGCAATGGGACAAAACCAGTTTATGCCAACGTCGTTTTTAGCGTATGCCGTTGATGGTGATGGTGATGGTAAAAAAGATATATGGAATAATACCGCTGATGTTTTTGCTTCAGTCGCAAATTATCTAAAGCAAGAAGGGTGGAGTGATGAATTAACGTGGGGACGGCAAGTCAAATTACCTGAAAATTTTGATAATTCATTAGCCATTCCTAAACGAACAGGGAACCGTAAAAAATGGTTAGCGGCATGGTCGAAACGTGAAAAATCATTAGTAGAATGGCAAAAGTTAGGTATAAGGCGTATTGATGGAACTAGTTTACCCGCAGTAAATATTAAAGCCGCTTTAATATTTCCAGATGATGAAAAAGGTAGAGCTTATCTTGCTTATGAAAACTATAAAAGTTTAATGCATTGGAATTTATCGTATTATTTTGTTTCTTCTGTTGGGCATTTGTCAGATCGGATAAAGTTTCCACCAATAAATTGATTTTTTGGATAAAATTTAATGATAAGAAAAACGCAAAGTTTTGAGCCTTTTTGGCAAACAAAAACTTTACAAGAAATGACTAAGCAAGAGTGGGAATCTTTATGTGATGGCTGTGCAAAATGTTGTTTAAATAAATTCATTGATGATGAAAATACTGATGAAAAAACTGAATTGCAACCTACCGATCATATTAACGAAGGTGAACAATTGCTGTATTCAAACATTGCTTGTTATTTACTAAATGATAAAAGCTGTCAATGTTCTAAGTATGAAAAGCGTACTCAGTTAGTACCCGATTGTGTTCAACTTAGCCAAGATAATTTGGATGCTGTTTTTTTTATGCCGCCAAGTTGTACCTATCGCCGTTTAAACGAAGGGCGAGGTATTCCTTCGTGGCATCCTTTACTACACAAAGGCAAAAAATCGGCCATGCATAAAGCGGGTATGTCGGTAAGAGGAAAAATAGTTAAAGATGATGATATAGAACTAGAAGATTTTGAAGATCATATAGTGACATGGCCATTAAACGATCTTGACTAAGGTTTACAAAGCTAAATTTACTTAATATTTTTAAAGGAGAAAATATGAACGATCCAAGAGTTGTTGTCGCATTAGATTTTGATAACAAAGCAGAAGCCTTATCTTTTGTTGATAAAGTAAATCCGCAAGATTGCCGCTTAAAAGTTGGTAAAGAAATGTTCACGTATTTTGGTCCTGAATTAGTAAAACAATTTGTAAATAAAGGCTTTGATGTTTTTTTAGATTTAAAATTTCATGATATTCCTAACACGGTTGCTAAGGCAGTTGCTGCATCGGCTGATTTAGGTGTGTGGATGGTAAATGTTCATGCGAGTGGCGGTAGCAAAATGATGGCTCAAGCCAAAGAGGTGTTACTACCGTTTGGCGATAATAAACCTTTATTAATTGCGGTTACAATACTTACCAGTATGGGAGAGGAAGATTTACGTGACTTAGGGATCTCATTGTCACCTGCAGAACAAGTAATGCGTTTAGCAAAACTTACTCAAAACTCTGGTCTAGATGGTGTTGTTTGCTCTGCTTGGGAAGCAAAACAGTTAAAAGAAAGTTTCGGCAAAGACTTTAAATTAATAACTCCTGGTATTCGTCCCATAGGCAGCTCTAATGACGATCAAAAACGTATTATGACACCAGAGCAAGCGTTGAATGCAGGTGTTGATTATTTAGTGATTGGACGGCCTATTACTAAAGCTGCTGATCCTCATGCGGTATTACAGCAAATTAATTACTCTATTGCACATTTATCATAAAATAATTTTGACAGTTTAGATAATGGCGACTATTACTTAAGTATTCGCATTTATTATATTGCGATACACACCTCAAAGGATAAATTAAAAAGGATTTAATCATGAAAAACACACTATTAATATTTACCGCACTTGTTTTTACTTACTTCAGTGGAACTATGCCTAGCCATGCCACTGATGAATTGTTAAGCAGTGTTGATATGAATAATCAGCAAACACAAATACAAAAAGTGAATATCAATCAAGCGAAAGCTGATGATTTTAGCCAGCTAAAAGGAATTGGGCAGAAAAAGGCGCAAGCGATTATTCAATATCGAAAAGTAAATGGTGCATATACTTCACTAGACGACTTATTAAAAGTAAAGGGTATTGGAAAGAAAATTTTATTGGATAATAAAGCATTACTGACTATTTAATGTTCTATTTAATATAAAAACAAACAAAAACGGAGCCATATCGGCTCCGTTTTTCTTTATAATGTCAGTCTAGGTAATATTTAAGTAATTAATAAAAAAGAAAATATTAACTTTAAATTGACCAAGTAATATTTTTACGAATATTAGTTTCCCATTGTTTTAATGGTTCATTTTTATCACCAACAACAATAATACTTGCATTGTTATATTGTTGGGCTTCACCGTAAAGTTTGCCATTCGAAAAGTTACTTTCAAAATTTAAATTACTGTTTGGTGGCATCACGAAAACGGTGACCGGTTGATCTTTTCCTTGATACACTAGATGAAGAACGTTTATTCCGCCAAAATCGCAATTACTCGCCGAAATTAATTTACCTAAAGGTTGAGTGAAATGACCATTAAAAGCCATCATTTTCGTATTAACTGACGCTAATGTTATTTGCGCATTGCTATTGTTGCTAAACATAGGCGCTTCATGAGCTACGTGAGCGAGTGCATAATCACTTAAGTTGTTATAGGAATTGGAGCCTTGCATAAAATTAAAACTTAAACCAATAACAAACGCAACAGATGCAGCCATCGCCAATTGAATTCTATTTTTTCGTTTTTGCTGTTGGTGACTTGCTAATGTCTGTCTTAATATCAGCTTATTGTATAAATCGTCTGGAACATCGATGTTCATAGCTTGATAAATTTTTTGATCTAACTTTTCAATTGATTGAGCAAATTGTTTTTTTGCAGGATCAGTTTTTTTTGCTTCAAGTACATTGCTGTCTTGTGTTTTTGGGTCGGCATAAATGCTACGTCTAAATTGCAAATCATCCATTGTTAAGACCTCTAATTAAATTGACCGCGATACATGGGTTCATCTTCAAGCGCTTCTTTAAGTTGATTTCGCGCTCTGAACAATCGAGTCATTACGGTATTTTTGTTTAAATTTAATTCTTGCGCGATTTCATCACCGCTATAACCACCAAGAACTTGTAGTACTAGAGGTTCTCGATATTCAGCTGGTAATTGGGCTATTTTGTCACGTAATAGTTGATTTTCTAAGTTTTGTTCATTACCCATTGCCTGAGTATCAACAACCGACATTTCATCATATTCAGACATATCAAAACGTTTACGTTCAAAGCGTCGAGCATTTTCACGTCGTAAAATGGTGATCAACCATGATTTAGCCGCTTTTTCATCTTTTAATGAATCTAAAGCGCGCCATGCCCTTAAAAAGGTTTCTTGCACTAAGTCTTCAGCAATATGTTTGTCGTGACACAACCAATACCCATAACGAAAAAGATCGCCATGTAATGCTCTAACTAATGCTTCATATCTAACTTGTTTACTAGCCATGCTGTTAGAGACCTGAGCATCATCAGATTTATTTCGAAATATTTTTTTTATCATGGGAATCCATATTAAATGGCCTTTTAACTTTTTAATTAAGCATTTAAGGATTTAAATTTATCTTACTTTGACGATCCTGTTCTTGCTGATTAGATTGAGTGTTTTTGTGTCGTTGGCGGTTAATTTTTTCAATGCAGCGAAGCAATGCATCTCCTTGCCATATTTTATCATTATTCCCATAATAGCATTGTTGTAGTTGATTAATAGCTTCAGTAAAGTCATGTTGGTTAATTATATCAACCGCTTCTTCTAAACTGGTAATTTTTTTGTCGTCTATTTTTAAGCTATTTATCCAAGGAACTATACACTCTAGTGCAGCATCACCCTGATTAGTTTTACAATATTTAAGTAAATCTAAATAACCATAGGCGATATTTTTTTCTTTCTTATTTACTTTGAATTGACTGTTTTTATTTAATCGAGCACTAATAAACCAAGCTAAAGAGGTTGCTAACCATAAAGTTAAGAACAACCATTGTAGGAATAAAGAGTGTTTTACCTCAGTGTGTTTTTGAGGAAGATTGTTATTTACAGCATCATCATTAATTGCAGCAGTAGGTATTTTGGGATTTTTGTTGGTTGTTGCCCCCGCACTAATAAAATCATTATTAGCGGTAACCTTGATTGTTTTTTCAGGTAATATTGCTTCTTGATAGCGGTTAGTTACGGTATTCCACCAAGGAATAACTATTTTCGGTAAAGTATAAGTACCAGGACTACTTGCCACAATAGCGAAATTTTGTACTTTTTGACTGATTAATTTTGTGTTGTTTACGCTAGTATGTAATTTAGCTTGATCGGGGTATATTTTTAAACCTGTAGGAATAGGAATTGTTAACTTAGGTAATTGTTCTTCACTTAATCCTGCAGCGGTTAATGTGATGGTTCGAGTGATCGGTTCCCCAACTGTAAATTGCTGATTTTTTGGCTGCCATTCGTCATTTATTGATAACAGTTCGCTCGGCAACCATTGACCATGAAAAGTTTCAGGAATAGGGCGAACCTTGATTGAAATTTCTTTTCCTAAAACGCTTACAGGAGTACTTTCCCCAAAGCTTAAAAAATTAGAGCGTCGATTTGATGATGAAATCACTTCACCTGAAAACATTGGTGAAGATAAAACAAAATCGCCACTTTGTTGTGGATTGATTGCATAGTTGCGCTCGATTACCCGGAAACGGCGACCATTAGATATTTCTACCGTTTCTTTGTCTTTACCGACCTGAGTTATCGTCGCCCCAGTTAAACTGGGTTCGGTTAGGCTGCCGCGTTTTAATTCACTAGCAAAATATAATTTTACTTGTAAAGTAAATTGTTGTTGTACATAAACATCCTTATTTGACACATTTGCTTCAATATATAAATCTTGCTGTTGGCTTTTATTCGTCGTATTTGGGGCGAGTACTTTTAACGAAATAGCGGCTGTTTTTTGACCATTTATGTCAAATTCAGGGATGGTGTAATTCCCTTCTTTACGAGGAATAAGTACGGTTTGCCAACGAGTTGTATAGCTAGTTTTAAAGTTGATCATACTGGTTTGTGAACTAACTGATGTACGACCGACAATAAAGTCTTTCAATAATGTGGAGCTATCAAAAGCATTGTTATCTAAGCTATCGTCGGCAACAACATCTAAAACGATAGATTCGCCAGCAACAACCGGATTTTTATCGATAGTTGCACTGACGTTAGCAAAGGCTTGTGTAGAGATATAAAGTGAGATTAATAGTAAATACTTGATTGATCTTACCATTTTTTATCAACTCCTCTGTTGCTATTATTGCCGCGACGTTTTTGATATTCCAGTTGCATTTTATTGCGTAATAAAAGGTAAGGGTCGTCGGTGACTTTATTCATCAATTGCTGATATTTTTGTTTCATTTCTTTATCATGTTGCTCTTTGGCTAATTTTGCTTTTGCTTGCGCAGCTTTTTGTTCTGGTGTTAAATTTTTGTCAGCTTCTTTCTTAGCGGCTTGTTCTGCTTTTTTCTTTTCTTCAGCGTCTTGCTTAGCCTTTTTTTGTTGGGCATTTTGTTTTTTATTTTGATCTTGTTTACCTTGTGATTTTTCTTTATCGCCTTTGTCTTTACCACCTTTATTTGAATCATTAGCTTTATTTTTGTCAGCGTTAGATTTTTGTTGTTCCTTATTTTTCTGCTGTTCTCCTTTTGAGTCCTTTTTTTGTTGTTGATCGTTTTTACCCGATTTTTTATCTTGGTTTTTTTGATCCTTGTTTTGTTCTTCTTTGTTATTTTTGTTATCGTCTTTTTGTTGTTTTTTCTGTTGTTCTTGCTGTTTTTTTAACGCTTCAAGTAGATCTTTATTTTTTTTAGCATCTTCAAGTGATGGATCTTTGGCTAATGCTTTTTTGTAAGCCTCTATTGCGGGAGCTAATTTTTTAAGTTTTGCTAGTGCATTACCTTGGTTATATAAAGCTTGAGCACTGTCACTTTGTTTAAAGGCTTCAAGGGCTTTTTCAAACTCACCCGCTTTATAATATGCACTCCCTTGCCATAAGGGTTGTTTAAACTGTTCTGCCGCTTCTTTATATGCTTTTTTATCAAACTTTTGTTGTGCTTGTTGATCGCTTGTTTTCCATAAATCTTGCCATACGTTTGCTTGTGCTTGTGCTTGTTGATTTGGAAATAAAAGTAAAGCTAGTGGTAAAAACATGACAATATTGCCACGACGAAAATAGCCAAGTAGTAAAGGTAAAATAATTAAAATGAGGTAGGGACCGGATTCTTGCCACTGATCACCTAATTGTTCGTTATTTTTATTTTGCTTATCTCCATCTGGCATTTTTTGTTGTTGGTTTAACAAGTTATTTGCTAATAAAGATTCAATATCGTGATTATCATTACTAATACTTTGATAATTTCCATGACTTTGAGCAGCAATTCCTGCCAAGCGTGATGGATTTAAATGAGGAATAACTATAGCGCCACTATTGTCTTTTAATAACTCTCCATTTGTTAATTTAATAGGAGCTCCGTTTTTAGTACCTATTCCTAATATATGGATATTATGGGGATGTTCTTTAGAAAATTGATTGATATCACTTACATCACTTTGATCAATACCGTCGGTAAACCAATAAATATCACCTTTGAGATGACCTGCATTTTTAAGCATTTCATCAGCCATAGTTAATGCTGCTAATGGGTTACTACCTAGTTCAGGCATGATGTCGGGGCTTAATGACGGTAATAATAACTTAATATTATTGGTATCTTCAGTTAATGGACTAATGGTAAAAGCATCACCTGCATAGGCAACTAATCCTACTTCACCCTCAGTTAAATTATTAAGTAAATCAATTGCTTTGTAACGAGCTCTGGTTAAACGATTTGGTGTGATGTCTGTGGAATACATTGAATATGACATATCCATGATCAGCACAGAACCTTGGTTTATTTGAAATACAGGTTGTGGTTGTTTTTGCCATGTAGGACCCGCTAAGGCAATAATGGTTAATAAGCCGATAATACTGACGGGAATGAGAGAAAGTGGTTTATTACCCGTGCCTTTTTGATTCTTTTGTGCATTTGGTATTATTAATATTTGTACTAAATGCTTAGGTAATATTTGATCCCACCCCGATTGGCTAACACGTAATTTTTTTAATAAATAAATTGCCGCAATTAACATTAAAATAGCGAGTAGCCATAATGGGCGAATAAAATGAAATTCACTCATTTATTTGCTCCCGAAAAGAATTGTTAGTGGTTATTGTCGCTTGTTTTTTGTTTGAGCTGTTACTGAAACGGTTTCTAAACGTTTGTGGCAAGTTTAACCAAAGTAAATAGATTAACGATAAGATAAAAGCTAGTGATAAAGGCCAATAAAAAAGTGCGGTAAGTGGTCGCATTTGTTGTTGATCTTGCTCTATTGGTTCTAATTTATCTAACAGTTGATAAATTTCAGCCATTGATTGGCTGTCGCGGGCACGAAAATATTTACCGTGTGTTTTTTCGGCAATATTCGTTAGCATAGTTTCATCTAAATCACTTGAAGGATTTACGCGTCGTGTACCAAATAAAGATCGTTGCAGCATTTCATCTGCGCCGATACCAATGGTATAAATAGTGATTTTTTTATTTACTGCTAATTCTAACGCTTGCTCTGGTGTTATTTTTCCTGCGGTGTTTTGCCCATCCGTTAGTAGTAGTAACACACGGTTCGTTTGTTTTTTTGCATCAAAACGTTTTGCCGCAAGGGCAATGGCATCGCCAATGGCCGTTTTTTGTCCTACTAAGCCCAATACGGCTTCATCCAACATTTGCTTTACGGTTTTTCGGTCAAAAGTCATAGGAGTTTGCATATAAGCATCATCGGCAAATAAAATTAACCCTAGGCGATCACCTGTTCGACGTTCAATAAATTTTCCTAAGACATTTTTTAGCATATCTAGACGATTAACATTATTGCCGTTTAAGCTCATGTCTTCTATTTGCATTGAACCTGATAAATCTACAGCGATCATCATTTCTCGGCCATGGGTGGGAACATCAATTGGCTCTCCTAACCATTGTGGTCTGCTTGCACTTAATACCACTAAAGCCCAAACTATAGTTAATAAGACTAATGATGATTTTTTATCATTTTTACCTTCTATTACATGGCTATTAGTCGATATTAGTAATGGCATTCTTAACGCTGCGGTAGCAACTCGCTGTTTTGCAGGTAGCCAATATACAAGTATAGGTAATGGCAGAGCAGCGAGTAACCATGGCCAATAAAAGCTGATCATGATATTGCCTCAATTGTTAATTTTGTTGGTGTTGATGAAGATTTTTCAGAGGTTGATTTTATTTTTATATCGCCTTGTGGTGTTTGATCATCTACAGGTAGAGTAAGTGATTTTTTTGGGGAAGCTGGCAATGCTAAAGTTAACCAACGTTTAGCAAGTATATTTATATTAATATCAACTAAAAGCTCTCCATTTTTATGGTATATGTCGTCGAAACTGTTGTTACAATTTTGAAGGAGTAATTCAAATTCAACGCGTTGTTTTTCTTTTGCTTTTTCAGGTAGGCTGGCAATTAAAAATTGTTGTAGTTTTACACCGTATAAATTCGCACACTCTTTTCGAGGGAAGTAGGCTAACGCTGCCCATTTTAAAAGCAACAAAACATCTTCTACAGGCATTTTGGGGTTTTGCTTTAATTGTTTAAGCGCCATATTTTTAATTTTATTTGTTTTGATGTGGCGACGTAATTTTATAATGCTATAAATAAAAACGATGAGAATTAAGATCACTAATATCCACCAACCAAAGGCTATCGGATATTGATTAATAGCGGGGGGTAAATGAATATCACTTAATTGGGCTAACGGATCCAAGCGTTTGCTCCTTGTTTTAATTGTTGTTCAATACTTTCGCTAGCGCTGAAGTTAAGTACTCGCGCCCCAGCTTTAGTAAATAAAGATTGCTGTTCTTGGACTAAAAGCTGTGCACATTGATGATAGTGTCGTGACGTTTTTTTATCACCTAAAGTAAGCTGTTGGCGATCTGTACCATTGCTAATCACTACATTTGTCTTTTTATTTACGGATGGTAAATTTAGCTCTAATGGGTCATTTACTTTTACGATGACTAGTTCACAATGACGGCTAATGTGTGACAAGTGGCGAATTGCCTCTTGACTCAGTTGTTGACCATCACTAATTAAATACACCAAACTACCGGGGCGAGCCAATTGTCTTAGTCGTGCGCAATTAGTTCCAAAATTGCCTTTATTTAGCTCTGTACTACTTGAGCTTTTTTGACTACTGTTATCGTTGCTGACGTTTTGTTGGTTAAAGTTTACTAATGCTTGTTGTTGCATATTGATTAACGCATGCAAATAATGCAGCACGCCTGTTTTACGACTTCTGGGTTTTAACTCATTATGATTAATGTCATTAAAAATAATACCACCAACTCTATCACCACGATTTTTTGCATGCCAAGCAATTAGTGATGCTATATGGGCCGCTTGAACCGATTTAAACAGTAATCGACTGCCAAATTGCATACTCATACTTAAATCAGTAGCAATAAGTACAGGACGTTCTATTTCTTCTCTGAATAATTTTGTGTGTGTTTCACCTGTGCGGGCTGTAACGCGCCAATCAATAGCACGAATGTCATCACCTGCTTGATAATGACGAACTTCGTCAAATTCCATACCACGCCCTTTAGAGCGAGCAAGGTAGTTACCCGATAATTGACCATGCAAACTTTTATTGGCAGCAAGATCAATTAATGATGATTTTTGCTGGTATTGCAATAACTCATCAATGCCTAACTCAACGCCATTGCTGTTGAGATTAGCAAGCAATTCAGTAACATGAGATTGCTTAATTTGTTTGCTAGATTTTTTAAACCACATAAAATCTATCCTAAATCGATATTTAACTGTTTTAAATAATACCAATCTCAACAACTAAGTGATCATTTCTACTTGTTGAAATCACTAACTACAGTGTTATTTATTTTATAATTAGAACAACTAGTTATTAAAATAAATGCCTTGTATTTGGCAATTTTTCCTGCTTAGAAAGTAGTTCACTTAATTAATGAAACTGGTATAAGTTTAAGCAACGGCAACTAAGCTTAATAAATGATCGAGTAACTGATTAGCACTTACGCCTTCGGCTTCAGCTTGATAAGTTAATAAAATACGATGGCGTAATACATTATGAAATACCGCTTGAATATCTTCTGGACTGACAAAATCACGATTATGTAACCAAGCTCGCGCTCTTGAACAGCGGTCAAGAGCTATGGTGGCACGAGGGCTGGCACCATAAGCAAGCCATTGCTTTAATTTGTCATCATATTTCTCGCTTTGGCGTGTTGCCATGATTAAATCAACCATATACTTTTCAAGTGCCGGCGCCATATGAATTTCTAATACCGCTTTGCGAGCTGAAAAAATAACTTCCTGACTAATTGGTGTAACCGTTTTTTTCTCGTGTTTTAGTGCTTCACCACGGTTGAGCTTCAATATTTCTAACTCACTTGCCGCGTCAGGATAATCAATTTCTAAGTGCATTAAAAATCGATCTAGTTGCGCTTCTGGTAATGGGTAGGTGCCTTCTTGCTCGATCGGATTTTGCGTTGCCATCACTAAAAATAATTCAGGTAGCGGATAAGTTTTTCTGCCTACCGTGATTTGACGTTCCGCCATAGCTTCTAGTAATGCTGATTGTACTTTAGCAGGCGCACGGTTTATTTCATCTGCTAATACTAAGTTTCGAAATAAAGGTCCAGGCTGAAAAACAAAAGTACCATCTTCAGGACGATAAATATCAGTACCGGTTAAATCGGCAGGTAATAAATCAGGTGTAAATTGTACACGATGAAAATCGGCTTCTACTCCCTGAGCTAAAGAATTTATCGCTCGTGTTTTAGCTAAACCTGGCGGTCCTTCTACAATTAAATGGCCATCGGCTAATAAAGCGATTAATAAATTTTCTACTAAGGCTGGTTGACCAATAATTTGGGAAGCTAAGTATTCTTGAAGTGATGAAAATTGTGAAATTGCCATAATTATTCTTTTTAAGTTTAGGTTCTAGTTAATTATTCGATTTTAATACTATGATTAAAGTGCTTTATAAATTAAGTATACTTATTAAGGCTGTTTTAATAAGGCCGATAAATATATAAGGTTTTTAATTTAGAAATCAACCCTGAAAATGTTAATAAATGTGCATGTCATCTGTTATCTACTATGTGATTTTTATCTCCTGAACACATGTTTATTTGAACTATAAGTGGAAATTATTGAAATATTTTAAAAAGTCGCTAGAATTAGGCCAATCATAAAGAGGTCTGACCTCTTGTGTTTTATTTAAGTTAAAGGAAATATAATGACAAAAACTAATACATTAACAACTGCAAAAGGTGAGCGTATCGCTATTGTTGCAGGCTTGAGAACGCCTTTTGCGCGTCAAGCCACTGCGTTTCATGGTGTGCCAGCGGTTGATTTAGGTAAAATGGTAGTCAATGAAATGCTACAAAAGCACGATGTTGACCCTAACATCATTGAACAATTAGTTTTTGGTCAAGTGGTGCAAATGCCTGAAGCGCCAAATATTGCTCGAGAAATTGTTTTAGGTACAGGCATGAGCGTTAAAACTGATGCGTATAGTGTTTCCCGTGCGTGTGCAACAAGCTTTCAATCGGCAGTTAATATTACTGAGTCTATTATGGCTGGCATTATTGATGTGGGAATTTCTGGTGGTGCTGACTCTACTTCTGTAGCACCTGTTGGCGTATCTAAAAATCTTGCCCGTAGTTTGCTTGATTTAAGTAAAACAAAAACGTTAGGGCAAAAACTAGCCATTTTAAGACATTTGAGATTTCGTGACTTATTACCGGTAGCACCTGCTGTAGCTGAATATTCTACGGGTCTTTCAATGGGCGATACTGCAGAGCAAATGGCGAAAACGTATAATATTTCGCGTCAAGATCAAGATGCATTAGCACATCGTTCTCATACTTTTGCAACCCAAGCTTGGGCTGACGGGAAGCTTGATGGTGAAGTGATGACCGCGCACCCAGAACCTTTTAAACAATTTATTAGTAAAGATAATTGTATTCGTGAAAATTCAGACCTTGCTAGTTATGCGCGTTTGCGACCAGTATTTGATCGCAAACACGGTACGGTAACCGCAGCAACTAGTTCGCCTTTAACTGATGGCGCTGCAGCCATGATTTTAATGCGAGAGGGTAGAGCTAAAGAGTTAGGTTATAAGCCGTTAGGTTATATTAAAAGCTTTGCCTTTGCTGCAATTGATGTTTGGCAAGATATGTTATTAAGCCCAAGTTTTTCAACACCAATAGCGTTAGCACGGGCAGGTATGGAACTTAAAGATCTTGATTTAATTGAAATGCATGAAGCTTTTGCAGCACAAACTTTAAGTAATGTAAAAATGTTTGCTAGTCAAAAATTTGCGCAAGAAAAATTAGGTCGCGATAAAGCCATTGGTGAAATTGATATGGATAAGTTTAACGTGATGGGTGGCTCACTTGCTTATGGTCATCCTTTTGGCGCAACAGGTGCGCGTTTAATAGTACAAACATTAAATGAATTAAATCGTCGTGGTGGTGGTGTTGGTTTAACTACGGCTTGTGCGGCTGGTGGCTTAGGTGCCTCGATGATACTGGAGACCGACTAATGACTGAACAAAAAAAACAAAATACACAACCTGAACCCATTGAAGAAGCTGCACAAAAACAGCAAAGCGCCTTTACTTTAATTCGTCATGAAAATGGTATTGCGCATTTAGTAATGGACGTGGTTGGTGAGACCATGAACACCTTAAAAGCTGAATTCTCTGATCAAATTAGTGAAATATTAAGCGAAATTAAAAATGATAGTAGTATTACAGGTATTGTTTTATTGAGTGGTAAAAAAGACTCTTTTGTTGCCGGCGCTGATATTACAATGATTGCTCAGTGTCACAGTAGCGAGGAAGCAACGGCGTTATCGTGTCAAGGACAAATGATATTTGATCAACTTGAAAAGTTAACCATTCCTGTTGTAGCAGCAATTCATGGTGCTTGTCTTGGTGGCGGCTTAGAGCTTGCTATGGCTTGTCATGCCCGGGTCTGCAGTAACAGTTCAAAAACCGCATTAGGTTTACCTGAAGTGCAATTAGGATTATTACCTGGTGGTGGCGGTACTCAGCGTCTCCCTCGTTTAGTTGGCCTGCAAAAAGCCTTAGATATGATGTTAACAGGCAAACAACTACGTGCTAAACAAGCTTTAAAAGCCGGTTTGGTTAACGATGTTGTCCCTGAAAGTATTCTTGTTAAAACCGCTGAAGAATTAGCTTTATCAGGTAAGGTTTTTGTTAAAACACGTCAATTAACCTTGATGGATAAATTACTAGAAGGAAACGCCGTTGGTCGAAAAGTCGTTTATGATCAAGCGAAAAAATCAGTATTAGCTAAAACCAAAGGTAATTATCCAGCACCCTTAAAAATAATTGATTGTATTCGAACAGGTATTGAACAATCCCCTGCGCAAGGTTTTCAAACAGAGGCTGATCACTTTGGTGAGTTAGTTATTTCTGTTGAATCAAAACAATTGCGACAGTTATTTTTTGCAACGACTGAAATGAAAAAAGAGCAGGGCGTTACTGGTGTTGAAGCCAAAAAAATTAATAAAGCGGCAGTATTGGGTGGCGGTTTAATGGGGGGGGGGATTGCATTTGTAACGGCCACTAAAGCTAAAATCCCCGTACGTATTAAAGACATTAATCAACAGGGCATTAACCATGCGATAAAATATAGCTATGATTTACTTAATCAAAAAGTAAAACGTGGCTTTATGCAAAAAACTGAAATGCAAAAACAGTTAAGTGATATTACGGGTACTGTTGATTTTAGTGGTTTTCATAATGTAGATCTTGTTGTTGAAGCGGTATTTGAAGATTTAGCGTTAAAACAAAAAATGGTGGTCGATGTTGAAAACGCTTGTTCAGAACACACTATTTTCGCGAGTAACACCTCAAGTTTACCTATTGGAAAAATTGCGGCTAACGCACAGCGCCCTGAAAATGTTATTGGATTACATTATTTTTCGCCAGTCGATAAAATGCCGCTAGCTGAAATTATTCCTCATGACGGAACATCAGATCAAACAATTTCATCTACCGTTGCTTTTGCAAAAAAACAAGGCAAAACGCCGATTGTTGTTAAAGATAAAGCGGGTTTTTATGTCAACCGTATTTTAGCGCCTTATTTGAATGAAGCGGCAACTATTTTATTGGCAGGTGAAAGCATTGAGAAAATAGATCAGGCCTTAGTTAACTTTGGTTTCCCTGTTGGCGCTATGCAATTACTTGATGAAGTTGGTATTGATGTTGGCGCTAAAATAGGGCCTATTTTACAAGCAGAATTAGGTGAGCGATTTACACCACCAGCAGCTTTTTCTAAATTAATAGATGATGGCCGTTTAGGTAAAAAATCTCAAAAGGGTTTTTATCTTTATGGTAAGAATATTAAAAAGAAAACGGTTGATGACAGCGTATATCGTTTATTAAATATTAGTTTAGCGAGTAAATTAAGTGCTATTGAAATTGCTGAACGTTGTGTTTATACCCTATTAAATGAAGCGATGCGTTGTTTAGATGAAGGAATTATTCGTAATGCCCGTGATGGTGATATTGGTGCAATTTTTGGTATTGGATACCCACCATTTTTAGGTGGCCCTTTCCAAACTATTGATAAAATAGGGGCTGACAAAGTCGTTGCTAAACTTAATGCTTGGGCAAGTGAGCAGGGCGAACGTTTTAAACCTTGTGATGCCTTAGTTAAAATGGCTGAAAATGGTACTAAATGCTACTAATTTAAGCATGGCAATTCATTAATGTAACGTATTACTAACGTTTAGTGTTGATCAATTTAGGACATTATTTGCCATGTTGGTGGCAAATAATTACCCGTAAAGAGGCTTATATTAGCCTCTTTTTTTGTGTATTTAAGTTTGTTTTATATTTAAGAGTTATGTTTTTTAGAATATATATTCTAATCTTAATCGGGCATTGTTATAATGCCTCTCTTTTTATCTTTGAAGCACTAATAGTGAGGGTGTTGTGTTTTTGTTTATTTCATTACTTAGTTTAATAAGTGGGTTGTTTTTTTATTGTCAGGCATTAATGAGTGGTTTAGGTCGAAAACGTTGGGCTTTTGCTGGTTTTATGTTTGGTCCATTGATATGGCCAATGTTTCAAATGAAAAAACGAATGAAGATAGTCGAGTTGTTTGGTTGGTCTTGTTTAATTTTTAGGGCTTAATAGTTCTGTGTTTTTTGTAATAGAAAGATGATTTTTCTCCTTAATTATAAATAGCCTACTTCCATGTAGGTGTATTTAACTATCAGCTTAAATAAAATAAATTTTAACTATAAATAATTTTAAGTTTTTGAAATTTCTTTTATTTTAATGCGTTTCGCAATTGAATTATTAGGCATTTGCGGGCCAAATAAAGATTTGATTAATTTAAACATTTATCCTCCTAAATCCGAACACTTTTACGTGCGCGAGCAGACTCATCAATAGATAATTTGTGAGCATTTATCCGAACACTTTTACGTGCGCGAGCAGACTCATCAATGGATAATTTGTGAGCATCTATCCGAACACTTTTACGTGCGCGTGCTACTTCTTCACTCGGAAGAACATTAATATCTGCAGCTGGCGCTGGTGCTGCTGACATGGCGAATGATAAAATAAGTGAACTTAACATGGGGTTTCCTTTATTGTTATTAAGCTAGTTAATTAGCGATAAATAGAAAGCGAATAGTATGCCAAATTGCAACGCGCTATTTTTATTGGCCTAAAGCCATGTTTTTACTTCAAAAGAGATGGGAGAATAACGTATTTCGTCATTGTCACAAAATTGACAGTATGAAGTTCATCATAAAAATATTATTAATCAAAGAGAATATTCAACAATTTAAGAGACGTAACTAACCTCAATATAAAATGATAAATTTGGAAGAGTTATTGATGAATTTAATATAGAGAATATTAATTTTTAGTAAAATTTGTCGATTTATTGGTAATTTTATGCGAGTAAAGGTATTTAGAAAAATCGTTTTCGGTTAATGGCTTGCTATAAAGGTAACCTTGTAACTGCTCACATTTCAAGCTAGTTAAAAAATCAAGTTGAAATTGATGTTCTACACCTTCTGCGACGACTTGCAGATCAAGGTTATGGGCAATAGTGACTATGGTAGCTACCATATTACGTCCTTGTTCAGAATGTTCTATATCATCCACAAAGGCTTTGTCAATTTTAAGGGTGTTAAGTGGGAATTTTTTTAAATAAGCTAATGATGAATAACCCGTACCGAAATCGTCTAATGATAGATGAATGCCCATGGCACGTATTTGACGCATAATTTCAATTGCTTCTTGCGGTGAATCCATTACTGTACCCTCTGTTATTTCTAACTCAAGGTATTTGGGCTGTAATTGACTTTCTTTAAGAATGCCTGCAATAACTTCAACTAAATTAGGTTGAGTAAACTGTACTGCGGATAAATTAACGGCAATGCGGCCATTAAATAAACCAGCATCAACCCAGGCTTTAGTCGCAAAGCAAGATTTTCTTAGCACTGTTTCACCAATTTCTATAATTTGTCCTGTTTCTTCAGATACTGGAATAAATGTAACGGGGCTTACGATCCCTTTTGCAGGGTGCTCGAAGCGAACCAGTGCTTCCATGCCTGCTATTTTACCTGTGGTAATTTCTATTTTTGGTTGGTAAAACACTGAAAAATAATCATGTTTTAAACCATAGCGAATAAGGTTTTCAATTAGTAAACGTTTTACCGCTTTTTTATTCATAGAATTGTTGAAAAATTGATATTGATTACCACCATTATTTTTGGCGTGATACATAGCCGTATCGGCATTTTTTAATAACTCTTGTGGGCTAGCACCATCATCTGGATAAAGTACTATACCAATACTTGATTGTAATACCATTTCATGGCTTCTAATTTTTAACGGTTGTGCTATGTGTTTTAATATCTCTTTAGCTATAGTGGTAATGGTATGAATATCATTAGTATTTTCAATAATCAAACCAAATTCATCCCCCCCTAAACGATAAACAGTGTCTTGTTTTCTGGTGCCTGAAATTATTCTTTTACCAATATGGCATAGTAAAATGTCACCAAATTCATGCCCTAGAGAATCATTGATTTTTTTAAAATGATCTAAATCGAATACTAACAAGGCATGGGGAACTTTATTTTGAACTAAACGGCTTTGGTTTGCTTGAAAGTATGAACGGTTTGGTAACCCAGTTAACGTATCTGAGTTAGCAAGTTTTCTTAATTCTTCTTCTGCTGCTTTACGATCACTGATGTCAGAAAAAACACCAACAAAATGAGATATATTATTATTTTCGTCGCGAATAATATCAATATTAAGATCAGCAAAATACAATTCACTATTTTTTCGTTGGCTTTCAATTTCACCTTGCCAGCTACCATTAACAATGAGGTGTTTTTTGACGGTATTGGTGAAGGTTTCATTATACAATTTAAAATAAAGCTCTTTGTTAAGTACTTCGGATTTACTCTCCCCTGTGATGGTTTGGTAAGCTTTATTAACATCAACTACTTTAAATTGGCGATTATAAATAATTACCGCATCAGAAATACTGGCAATACACTTGGCAAAGAGTTTTAACCTTTCTTCGGCATTCTTTATTTGACTGATATCTTTTAAGGTTCCAGTCATCCTACTTGGTTGGCTATTCGCGTCGCGCTCAACTATCTTTCCGCGATCAAGTACCCAGATCCATTTAGATCTATCTTCTTTGTTTTTAATTCTATAAGTTGTTTCAAACACTTCTTGATCTTGGCTATATTCATTGAGGTATTGCTCAATATGTTGATGCACACGGATAATATCCTGAGGATGTATATTGCCTTTGAGCTGCAGGTTTTTAAGCTGTTTTTCTTTTTCTTTGGTGGTTAGTTTATTGTCTTTCGCTATTCGATTTTGGCCGTCAATTGAATTACGTGTGCCATCTTGAGGAAACTCTAGTGCTTCCCATATATTAGAGCGGTATATTTTTCCTGAGGTGATATTCCAATCCCACATTTCATCGCCACTGCCCCACAATGATAATTTTAAACGCTCTTCACTTTGTTGTATTTGCAAATGATATTGGCGACGATGGCGAATTTGTAAAATAAAATAACCAATAATTAATAAAAAACATAAGCCATAAACTACCCAAGCCTGCGTCGATAGCCACCAAGGAGGAAGAATATGAAGGGTTAACTGTTTAGTTTTTACTTTTGCTGGATGATGTTGATCATAAGCTTGTATAACAAAAGTGTAGCTACCAGCACTTAAGTTGGTATAAGTAGCCCGATTATTATTAAGTCCTGCTTCAATCCAATTTTTTTCAAGACCCACTAATTTGTATCGGTATCTTATTTGTGATGGAAGCTTTGCATTGGGTGCTGTAAATTCAATACTAAAAGGAGATTGTTGATAAGCTAGGGTAAGTGTATCTAATTGATTTATTTGTTTTTTTATTGTAAATAACTCATTATTTGCAATAGTGTTTTTTTTGTTTGATTTTTTGATTTTAATGTCTTTATTTGCGATGAGTAAATTAGTGAGTACCGGTGTTGGGACTTGTTGGCTGATAGCGAGTATTTCAGCGGGATTAAACTGCTGAAAACCATTTATCCCGCCAAAATAAAATTGCTCAGGAGAATATCTTTTTTCATCGGCAAGAGCTGAATTTCGTATAAAATCATTATCCTTTAAGCCGTAATCTAAGCCAAAATTTTGAATAGTGTTATTGCTTAAATTAATAACACTTATCCCGTTATTTGCTGACACCCAAGCATTGCCGCTATTGTCGATTAAAATTGCATTAAGGTTATTATTTAATAGGCCATTAGTTTCATTATATACAGAGGAGGTTAGGTTATTTTTGTTAATAACCATTACACCTTGAGAATTTGAACTTAGCCATATTCTGTTCTCATCTACCGCAATATTCATCGTCTCGTTAATTTGAAAATCAATTTTGGAAGCGATATTTAATGGCTCAAATTTAGTATTTTTTATAGAAAATTTATAAATTTTATTATTACTGCTCAGCCATATGTGACCATTAGTATCTTTTGCTAATGCTTTAAGTTGGATATTTGCAGAGCTATTTTTAGTTGGAGGGCTGAAACTCTGAAATTTTTGTTCTTTAGTATCGTAGCTAACTAACTCGCCAGTGTTGCTGGTAAACCATAAAAAATCATTAAATACTAAAAAATGAAAATCAACATTATTATCTGCCGTATTTGTCCATTTTAAATGGTGGACTATTTTTCTGGTCTGTGTGTCTAAGCTAAATAAATCATTTTTATATGTTTGTATCCACAACGTGTTTTTATTTCCAGATTCAATTAATGCAATGTCATGTTCAAATGGAGTACTAATATGAGTAGTTTTTCCTGATTTTAATAACTGATTTAAGCCTAATTTATCCGAACTAAACCAGATGTTACCATCTGTTGTTTTCGTAAAAGATTCTATGCTGATATTGTTATTTTTCGAATTGAACAAGTAGTGTTTAAAAGCTGAAACAACGGGGGAATATACATCAACCCCTGTTGCAAAATTGCCAAGCCACATATTGCTAGCATTATCTTTAAAAATAGTTAAAAGCCAATTTTCAGATAAGCTTCTAGGCTTGCTACTATTTTTATATTGATTAATTTCATTATTAAGGATGTTGATGGTATTTAAGCCTTTATTTGTGCCAACCCAAACGTGGCTATCATCAAATTGTTTTAAGGCTCTAATATCATTGGTTAATAATTTTTTATTACTGTTTTCAACCGTTATGTGCTGTCTTAATTGGTAGCCTTGATTGATAATATATATACCTTGATCTGTTGCTAACCAATAGTTTTGATCTATTTCTTGTATATCAATCAGTGATTTACTCTGAATGCTTAAATTCCATTTATTTGAAGCTTGTAACGACTGAATATAAGTCCAATTGTTATTAGCGATATAAATACCTTGATCATAAGTACCTAACCAATAATTATTGGCTTTATCTTGATAAATAGTACGGATATCTTTGAGTTTATTGTTAGATGCTGGAATAACCACGCGAGTGAAATTATTTAATTTTACGTTGTACTTATGTAGACCTTCAACGGTACTGATCCAAATGATATCGTTGTTATCTTGATAAATATCCCAAATAAAATTATCTCTAAGAGAGTAATTGTCTGATTTAATGGAATAAAAGTTGTCAAAGTTATCTGAACTTTGATTGTAGCGACTTAAGCCATTTTCTGTGCCAACCCAAAGGACACCTGCCTTATCAACAAAGACTTTACGAATTATATTATCAGCGATGGAGTGAGGATCATTAACTTGATGACGATAATGCACAAAAATTTTGCCGTCAAAACGATTTAAACCATCTTCTGTTGCTAACCAAATAAAATTTTGCTTATCTTGAGCAATGCTATATACAAAGTTTTGGGATAAGCCATTGTCTGTTGATATGTTGGTAAATTTTAGGGGTAGTTTTAAATTTTCAGCCTGGCTGACTGCTGAATTTGTTATTAAAAAGATTAAAAATAAGCAAATAAGAGTAAAAAACAATGTTGATCGCTTAAATGCTAAAAGCAAATGAAGTGAAGTCTTAGTTTTTGAGTGGTTAAAGAAAAATAACGCCACAAAATTCCCTTGAATTTATAATTATATTATTTACCAATTATTCACCAACAGTGTGGCTTTTAACATCAATTACTGAAGATAAAATGTAAATTTAAACATTATCAACAGCAATAATACCACCATTAAAAATTAAGGGAGGTAGGAAGTCAAATAATTAGTTAATACATTGTAACTAATATATCGGCAGGAGAGCAAAAAGATTAATATTTTCTTAAGGTTATTTTAGAAAAATCAGCACTATACTTAATTTTAGTGGTTAAATCTGTTTTTTCGTTTATTTCTTGAGCATTTTTTAAAGAAATCAGTGAGATGCGATCTCGGCTAGCTGATTTTAATAAATACTCTTTAATAAAGACCTTAATATCATCTAAGCTTAAGTGTAAAATTGCTTCAACCAAAACATCTTTATGATCAAAATTTATATCTTTATTGCAAATGGACATCCAAAATCGTTGGCTTTTAATGCGTAAACTGGTGTCTTTTTCTTGCAATTGACTGGCAAGACCATGTTTTAACTGTTGCCACTCTTGCTCATGAATATCATTAAGCATAACTAAACTACTATCAATAAATTTATCCATAGCGCCGAGTAAGGTAAATGTATCGGTGTCAGGTGATTGAATATAAAAAGCAATACCGGGATAACGGTTTATCGGGATATAGCCTACACCAACCAAATAGCCATATTGTTTTTCAGTGCGCATTTCTTGAAAAAAGGGAGGTGATAACATTTGGCTTAATATCATAGTACTAGCAATGGTTGTAACCGTTTTATCATTAAAGGGATAATAAATAATGGCTGCATAATCATGATCTGGTATTGTTAATGGCATAATAATCTCACCTTGAGATTTTATATCAATAACGGGACACTTGACTGAATATTTATTATCGTAATGATGGCTAAAAGCATTTTTAATTAACTGGCTAATGTTATCAGCATGGTGGCGATGCCAATTGCCATGGATTAGAACATCTATCGTGATTTTTTGAAAAAATTGCTTGGCAAATGTTAGATATTGTTTAAAAGTCACTGTTTTCATTGCTGTAGCTAATGCTTTACTGCTTGGGTTGTTGGGTTGCATTGCAGAGCTGAGTGTCGAAAAAAGTTGAGAAATAGATTTACTCGTTGCTGAATTTTGCCAATGAGTTATTAATTGTTGTTTTAATAACTCAAAACGCTGTTGATTAGTTTTATAACGTGTTAATTTTACTAACAAAGCGTTTAGTAGGGCTGGTTGTTTTTCACTTACACCAGCTAATTGCAAGGTTATGCCCCCTTGATGAGCATATAAATGGTAATGAATACCCGCTAATTCAGCATCATAATTATCTTCAATAACCTCGTCACTATATAAATCGACAAATAGCCTAGTCATTGCAATATTTTCAATACTTGCGATTGATTCTGGACTGTCAATACCAATATAAAGGTGTCCTTTGGGAACTTGAAAACTAATATCTTGTTTATACCAAATATTTAAACCATTATTTTGTTCAATTAAAACGGGTGTTAATTGTTTGGTTTCAACAGATAATGTTTGTGGTTTTTTAGTTATATAAGGATTTTTTGAAGGTAAAAACAAAGTTGAGTTCTTTTCAGTATTTTCCCATTTTTTTAACTGTTCTACCGCTATTTTTTCAACACTGTAAGGTACTTGATACCAGAAACTCGTCTGATTAAAACCATTTTTGCAAAAATTAATAGATTGTTGGCTAACATGAATAATTCTCATATTGTCGGCGCGCAAGTAACTTAATAAAGAATTAAGACTGTTTTTATCCATTCCTTCCATTATGTAATCGCCAAAAATATAATCATCAACAGGATAATGCTGCATATTTATGACGAGTTGACTAACGGAATCTAAAGGCGAGAGTTTTTCGTAAAAGCGATAAGATAATTCAGCGATAGCTTGTTTTTCTTGATAATAAAAGTTGGGTAAGGAAGATGTCTTTAGTAGGTTAATGTATGCGAAAACAACATCTATTATTTGATTAATATGCTGTTCCCCCTGTTCTGTGAGACTTAAACTGATGTTGAAATCTTTAAAGTTTGAACCATTAATACCTGATCCCGCAGTTAAAGCCATTGCCCATTGTTGTTGTTTTAATAAAGATAAAATACTACCTTTGCCTTCATGACCCAATAAGTAACTTAATATCGATTCTGGCTTATGGCGGTATAAGTTATCAATACTTGGCATTGCAAAACTGATAATTAATTTACGATCGTTTCTTACCGGCATAACGTTAATTCTAATAGCCAGATTTTCTGGTAAATATAAAGGTTCAGTAATTTTTTTCTGTGGATGTTCAGTACTTTTAATTGGAGAAAATTTTTCTTCAGCCAGAGCAGTTAACTCTTTAATAGATTGCGGTCCTTCAAGGGCTAGGGTCATGTAATTAGCACGATAATGACAGTTGAAAAATTCTTCTACTTCATCCCTAATACTGCTGTTTTCTCGATCATTTAGAGTATCTAAATCACCGACTGAAAATTGAGAAAAAGGATGTGATTGATTTATCGTTTCTTTATGTACATCGTATAAACGGCGAATGTCATCTTTTAGTTTTAATTTAAATTCAGCATCAATGTTTTGACGCTCTGAAAATACAAATTCATCAGATAAAAGAGGGGAGGTAAAAAATTGACTAAATCGATCTAAAGCTTCAACAAAATAGTTGTGATGGATATCAAAGAAAAAGCAAGTGTGTTCAGTTGCAGTCCAAGCGTTGTTGCAACCACCATATTGACTAATAAATCGTTGATATTCACTACCGTCAGGATATTTAGCGGTACCTAAAAATAACATATGTTCTAAAAAATGTGCTAAACCTTGACGATCCTTAGGGTCATTAAAATGGCCAACATTAACAGCTAAAGCTGCAGCAGATTTTTCAGTTTCATTATTATGGATCAATAAAACCCTCATACCATTGGTTAATGTGAGGGGGTTGTAGATTTTAGGATCGTTCGGGCTTTGTTTCAATTGTTGCTCCATTAACCCCGTTTATCTTAACGACATTATTAAATTATGATAGGGGAATAATTTAATAGTTGACTATTATCTACATATAAAACTATTAAAACAACTACTTAGAAGGATAATTTAATCAATCGGCAATTTTTATACTTATTAAATGAATAATCAAACAATAAAATGATGTGGCTTTTTTATCATAATTAAATATAGTATAGCCACTTATTAATGCAATAGATTAATCTTGGCAAAATTAATGCTTTGAAAGCTATAAGATAAACCTCCCAAAAGATTTATTTAATGGGAACGAACATCATGAAACTTGGAAATATATGCAAATTTTTATTATGCGTCATGGTCAAGCAAGCCCTGTGGCTGCAGTCGATTCAGAACGCCCACTTACTCAACATGGTATTGATGAAGTGACTTTAATGGCAAATTGGCTAAAATCTTTTCCTTTTAAGTTTGATAAAATATTTGTTAGTCCGTTTAAAAGAGCCCAACAAACGGCAAATACTGTTACTTCGTTACTCAATGAACAGTCTTTTTTCGTCTCTAATTCACCCACAACTATAGATTTTATTACGCCGTCTGGATCGGCTCGTGATTTTCGAAATTTCATTGATGGGATTATTCATGAGACAGAATCGGCTAACATTGACAAAAACAATAAAGAGCAGCGATTTTTAATTATTTCACATATGCCTTTAGTGAGTTATTTAGTTGCTGAATTAACTCACCAACAAAATTGTCCTATTTTTCAAACGGCAGCTATCGCTGAGATTAGTTATGATGAGCGAAATATGGTTGGGCATTTACAACAATTGATCAGCCCCAGTGATTTACACTGAAAAATAAATACTCGTTATAAGCAAGGCTAACTTATCGGTCTTCTACTTCGAGTAATACTAATAATGCGCCGTCACCACCCCATTCTAATGTAGCTTGATGAAACGCCATAACACGCGGGTGCTGTACTAACCAGTGAGGAACTTTATTTTTCAGTATTTTTGAACCAATGCCATGGACTATGCACACACAATTTATATGTTGTTTATGGCTTGCGTGTATAAGTGCAGCAACTTCTCTTTTGGTTTGTTGTTGGTTTAAACCATGCAAATCTAAAATTAGCTCAGGTACATAATCACCACGACGCAAACTTTTACTTTCATAGCTACTGACATCTTCACGAACATATTTCATCGCACCTTGAGTGGGAAGTTGCGGTTCATATTCGTCAGAAAAATGAAATTCGGCTAGCTGTTGTTGGTTTTCGGGCTGTTTAGTCTTGGTAAGGTGTGATTTTTTCTTGATGCTTTTTTGTCGGACGTGTATTGTGTCGAGCAATATAGGTTTTACTTTACCTACTGCATTTTTGAAGTTTATTTCTTCAATAACAACCATTGAGCGTGTTTCATTAAGGCTTTTATTTTGTTGTTGGTTATTTGACGACTCATGACCGTTGGCGTTTTGTTTAGCCAAAGTTAGGTCTTTTTTGAGTTGCTTGAGTTGCTTTTTAATCGTCTTCATTGCGCAAGTGTAAAATATTTGAGGCTATTTTCAATCATTAATAGCAAATATAAACAGTAAAGAGCCTTAAATTATTTTATTTTAACGAGGAAGATGTGAATAATACCAATTCTACTTTGATCACCGTACAACTTCACACTATTGCTGATTTTATTCGTTACGCCTGCAGCGAATTTAACCGCGCCGAACTTTATTTTGGTCATGGCACTGACAATGCTTGGGACGAAGCAAGCTCGCTGGTGCTATTTGCTTTGCATTTACCCGCAAAATTAGAAGATCATTTTTTATCTTGTCGTTTAGTTGAAGAAGAAAAATTAGTTGTACTTGAATTAATTACACGTCGAGTAACGGAACGAGTGCCACTGGCTTACATTACCAACCAAGCAATGTTTGCTAATTTACCTTTTTATGTGGACGATCGAGTGTTAGTGCCACGATCTCCCATAGCTGAACTTATTATAAATAAGTTTGAACCCTATTTAAGCCAAACTTCTGCTAACTCACCTCAACGTATTTTAGATTTATGTACTGGCAGTGGTTGTATAGCTATTGCTTGTGCTTACGCTTTTCCTGAAGCGGAAGTTGATGCGCTTGATTTGTCAATTGATGCCTTAAATGTGGCACAAATTAATATTGAAAGTCATGGCTTAACAGAACAAGTTATTCCAATTCAATCTGACGTTTTTTCTGGGGTTGAAGGACAAAAATATGATTTAATTGTTACCAACCCACCGTATGTTGATATTGATGATGTTAACAGTTTGCCTGATGAATATACTTTTGAACCAGAAATAGGTTTAGGCAGTGGTGATGATGGTTTAGATATTACTCGTAAAATTTTAGCACAATCAAGTGGTTATCTTAACGATGGAGGGATACTCATTTGTGAAGTGGGTAATTCACAAGTTCACGTCGAAGCAACATATCCCGACGTGCCATTTACGTGGTTCACGTTTGAAAATGGGGGGCATGGTGTATTTATGCTAACCAAGACACAACTTGAGCAATATAAAGAATTATTTATTCAACAACTTAATTAGTCATTTTAACTGACAACTTAAGTAACGATTTATTTTATCAACTTAACGAATAGCAGTAGGCGAAAGACACAACATGGCAGGTAATACTTTTGGTAAATTATTTACCGTAACAACATTTGGCGAAAGTCACGGTTTAGGTTTAGGAGCAATTATTGATGGTTGTCCTCCCGATATGCAACTATGTGAAGAAGATTTACAGCAAGATTTAGATCGCCGTAAGCCCGGTACTTCTCGTTTTACTACCGCTCGTCGTGAAGCGGATCAAGTTAAAATTTTATCGGGTGTTTTTGAAGGTAAAACCACAGGTACGCCGATTGGTTTAATGATTGAAAATACCGACCAACGCTCAAAAGATTATGGCAATATTGCTCAATCGTTTCGCCCCGGTCATGCTGATTACACCTATTGGCAAAAATACGGCATTCGTGACTATCGTGGTGGCGGACGTTCTTCTGCGCGTGAAACAGCCATGCGTGTTGCTGCAGGTGCTATTGCTAAAAAGTATCTTTTTGACAAATTAGGTATCACTATTCGAGCCTGTGTTACTCAAATTGGTGACATAAGTGCACAACAATTTAATTGGAATATTGTCGAAGAAAATCCATTTTTCTTTCCCGATGGGAATAAACTTGAGCAATTAGATCAATACCTTCGCGATATCATTAAAGCAAAAGATTCTATTGGCGCTAAAATCAAAGTAGAAGCACTTAATGTACCTGTAGGTTTAGGTGAACCCATTTTTGATCGTTTAGATGCCGATATTGCTCACGGCTTAATGAGTATCAACGCTGTAAAAGGGGTTGAAATTGGTGAAGGCTTTGGTGTGGTTACTCAAAAAGGCTCAGAGCATCGCGATGAAATAACCCCAACTGGCTTTTTATCAAATAATGCGGGCGGTATTTTAGGTGGCATTTCATCAGGGCAAAATATTGTTGCTTACCTTGCCTTAAAGCCAACCTCAAGTATTGGTGTTAGTGGTAAAACCATTGATGTTGACGGTCATTCTACAGACATTATTACCAAGGGACGTCATGATCCTTGTGTGGGTATTCGCGCTGTTCCTATTGCTGAGGCAATGTTGGCACTGACGTTAATGGATCATTATTTACGTAATCGTGGTCAAAATGCTGACGTGCATTGTAATACACCCAAAGTTGCTCCTTAATCACAACAACTAAGTATTACTTAGTTTTATATTTAGTTTTATATTTAGTTTTAAATTTTTCATCTCACGCGTATTAAAAATCTATGATAAATATTTTATCCTGGTATTTTTAATACGCCCTTTTTTATTTATGTGTATACTCTGAGAATACAGCGGCAACATTAAATTGAATTTTGTCTAAATATTTTAAAAATTGGCTTTTAATGAATCATCAACATATCAGCTCTTTGAAAATATCCTATTGGATAAAACCGACAATCTATTGGTTACTTTTTACCTCTTTTTGTCTTTATTTTTCTGTTGCAACATCCGCAAAAATAATTCACCCTTCTGAACAAATAACGATTATTTTCGCTAGCGATATGACTGAAATTGGTACTACTGATAAAGGTGGATATCCCCAATTAGCGACCTTATTAAAACAATATCGCGCGCAAAACACTCCCACCTTTTTTTTATTTGGCGGGAGTAGTATAGGGCCAAGTGCTTTATCTACTCTTGATCGCGGTTCGCATATTATTGATTTACTCAACTCTTTAGAACCTGATGTTATGGGGATCACAAAACGTGATTTTAGCTTTTTTGAAGATGAATTATCGTTACGTTCATATGAAGCGGCATTTCCGTTTGTAGCGAGTAATATATTGTCGTTAACAACCCATAAAGCTTTAGATGGATTAAATCGTAGTGTCATTGTTGAACAAGGCAAATATAAATTAGGTGTTTTATCTATACTTGATCAAACGGCGATTAGTGAATATGGTTTAAAAAATATTGAAATTATAGAACCAAGAAATATTATTGCTGAACAAGCACTGCAATTAAGGGAAGCTGGTGCAGATATAGTGGTATTACACTATTCAGGAAATACTTTAAGAGTCGATCAATTTTTAGAAGAAGGCATTGTTGATATTGCTTTTAGAAAAGATAGTTATTTTAAATTTGCACTAAAAGCAGAACATCCACATCATGTTTTTATCGGTAAAGCAAGTGATGCAGCCGTTGTCAAAATTACTTGGCAACCATCACTGCCATCTGAGCATATTAAACCTATTCTTGATGTTCAAAAGAAAGATTTTCATGTGTCTTGGCAAATGATCGATTTAAATAACTTGGTAAAAGATCCTCAAGTATTAAAGCAAGTTAGTGAATACCAAAGTCGATTATACGCTTTTATGAAAGAGCGTATTGGCGTAACGACAACGTTGTTAAATACTGAACGCGCAAACGTTCGTATGAAAGAAAACGCTTTTGGTAATTTAATTACCGACGCGGTAAAAAATTATACGCATGCTGATATTGCATTAATTAATGGCGGTACCATCCGAGGCGATAAAATTTACCCGCCTAATTATATTATTACTCGTGCTGATATTGCAAAAGAATTACCTTACCGAAATAGAGTTCTATTAATTGAACTCTCAGGTAAAGAGTTATTAAAAGTGCTTACTCATAGTGTTTACGAATTAGAAAAAGCAAAAGGGCGTTTTTTGCAAATATCGGGATTACACTATAGTTTCACTTTGAATAATGATAACAGTAGAGCCATTAAAGAAGTGAAAATTAACGGCGAAAGGCTTAAATTAGAAAAAAAATATAAAGTCGCAACAACGGACTATTTGGTTAATTCAGGCGATGGTTATACTATGCTGACAGATGCGAAAAGATTAAATTATGATAGCCAAATACCCAAGTTATTAAGTGATATTGTTATTGATTATATTCGCACCAGACATACGGTTTCACCTATGATTGAGTCGAGGATCGTTAATTTATCAACAATTGAAAGTAAGTAATTTATTAATAGTTAAAACGAATTATTTAGTAACCTTAGGGACTATTCTCAATATAAATTAACATTGTGAAATGTCGATCATTAGGGTCTGTTGATCTTTCATTTTAGTCTCTGCTATAGGCTATTTTTTAAGATAACAAGGCAAAAATTGTGCAATGTAGTCATTCTACTTTAACCATTTTTAACGATGTTAGGTTGAAAAAT
>Ga0316203_1000125_pt1 | contig 138654 bp, 128 predicted proteins | sample 6monrhotite_MG_FD_204940 | JGI IMG/M metagenome (GOLD analysis project Ga0316203, IMG submission 204940) | Microbial mat bacterial communities from mineral coupon in-situ incubated in ocean water Damariscotta River, Maine, United States -... | ecosystem: Environmental > Aquatic > Marine >... | reverse complement strand
AGGTAGCGTTGAGCACGTCGAGGTCTTTCTCGGATGGTGAGCCTGAAGAACTTCCATCCTGGAAGACCTCGACCCTGTCTCCAGACCCCGACGCGCTACCGACCTACCCCCTCAACTGCGAAGAGCCTCTTAACTCAGGCAGGAATCGGGTGTGTGCGGGGTCAACCGGTCACCACCGCACTCTCTGCCTGAGTTGCGAACGACATGAGCGCATAGAGTGCGCCCGCATTTCGCAGCCTCTACACTCAATGCGCACACCAGCACGACTGTTTATCGAGGGGGAATTCCATGAAGCGCATTACCACCGAACTCGTCGACGATATCGACGGCACGGTTATCGAGCCCGGTACGGGCGGCACCGTCGCCTTTGCGCTCGACGGCACGAATTACGAGATCGACCTCGGTGACGACAATCAGCGGGCGCTGCGGGATGCTCTCGCACCGTTCATCGCCAACGCGCGCTCGACGGGCCGCCGTGGCGGCGCTGCCCCGCGCAAGCGCTCAAGCGGCTCGAGCGATACGGCCGCCGTGCGCGAGTGGGCGCAGCGCAACGGCTACACCGTGGGCGACCGCGGGCGCATCCCCGCCGAGATCCGCGAGGCGTACGCCGCCGCACAGCGCTGACGCCGCGCAACGCTGACGCCCTGCAGCGCTGACGCCGCGCGGAGCGACTACGCGGCGAAGAAGTGCTGCAGGCGCTGGACGCCCTCGAGCAGGTCGGCGTCGCCGAGCGCGTAGCTGAAGCGCAGGTACCCGCTCGGGCCGAAGGCCTCGCCGGGCACCGCCGCGACCTCGGCCTTCTCGAGGATCACCCCGGCGAGCTCGAGCGAGGTCGTCGGCGTCACGCCGTGCCACTCGCGGCCGAGCAGCCCCGTGACGTCGGGGTAGACGTAGAAGGCTCCCGTGGGGGTGGGGGTGAGCATCCCGTCGATCGCATTCAGCTCGGCGACGGCGAGGCGACGGCGACGGTCGAAGGCCTCGCGCATGGACGCGACCGCGTCCTGCGGGCCCGTGAGGGCGGCGAGGGCCGCGCGCTGCGAGACGTTCGCGACGTTGCTCGACAGGTGCGACTGCAGGTTCGACGCAGCGGCGATGACGTCTTTCGGGCCGATCATCCAGCCCACGCGCCAGCCGGTCATCGCGTAGGTCTTGGCGACGCCGTTGACGAGGATGCACTGCTCGGCCAGCTCGGGAACAGCCTCGACGATCGACACCGCGCGTGCGCCGTCGTAGGTGAGGGCCTGGTAGATCTCGTCGGTGATGACCCAGACGCCGTGCTGCAGGGCCCACTCGCCGATCGCGCGGGTCTGCTCGGGACTGTAGACCGCGCCGGTCGGGTTGGAGGGGCTCACGAAGAGCAGCACCTTGGTGCGCGGCGTGCGCGCGGCCTCGAGCTGCTCGACCGTGACGAGGTACTCCTGGTCGCTGCCGGCGAAGACCTCCACGGGAGTGCCGCCGGCGAGCGCGACGACCTCCGGGTAGGTGGTCCAGTAGGGGGCGGGCAGCAGCACCTCGTCGCCGTCGTCGACGATCGTCTGGAAGGCCTCGTACACGGCCTGCTTGCCGCCGTTCGTGACGATGACCTGACTCGCGGGCACCTCGAGGCCCGAGTCGCGCAGGGTCTTGACGGCGATCGCTTCGCGCAGCTCGGGCAGCCCGGCAGCCGGCGTGTACCGGTGGTTCTTGGGGTCGCGCGCGGCCTCGACGGCCGCCTCGACGATGTGGTCGGGCGTCGCGAAGTCGGGCTCGCCTGCGGCGAAGCTGATGACGGGGCGCCCGGCGGCCTTGAGGGCCTTGGCCTGGGCGTCCACCTTGAGGGTGGCCGATTCGCTGATGGCGGCGATGCGGTGGGCGATGCGTCGAGAGTCGCTGGTCACGCTGCGCAGTCTACCGATCTCGTGCAGAGCGGCTTCGGGATGCTCGGCTCGCGCGCAGGGCATCCCGTCAGGTTGGCGGCCTCGCCCGCGTCGCCTACACTGGGGCACGGTGGTTGATCTCCGCCATGCTTTGGCATGCCCGCGGGTCAGCGCCGCACCGCAGAGGGCGGTGGCTCAATTGGTAGAGCAGCGGTCTCCAAAACCGCAGGTTGCAGGTTCGAGTCCTGTCCGCCCTGCACAGTCGCCGAGCTCGGCGCATCCGTTCGCGACGTGGGACGAGATGCGCCGAGTGCGGCGGTGAGCACCACCCACCAGTTCAGTACCCGAGCGACGAAGGTAGAGCATCACGTGAGCAATGTGATCGACGAGCCCGGCGGCGAGGATGTCGTCGCCAAGGCGAAGCGGGAACGCGCCGAGAAGCGCGGACCGTTCGGTCGTTTCGCGCTGTTCATCCGTCAGGTGCTCAACGAGCTCAGCAAGGTCGTCACGCCGACGCGCCGCGAGCTCATCACGTACACGCTCGTCGTGCTCGTCTTCGTGATCATCATGATGGCGATCGTGTCGGGCCTCGACATCGTGTTCGGGTCTCTCGTGAACTTCCTGTTCGGTACGGGAAACCTGGGCGCCGGCGGCTGAGTCCGCCTCCACGAGCACGTTCGACAGCAGTGCCCGTTCGACAGCACGAAGGAAGAAGAAGCAGTGTCTGAGAAATTGCCGCGCGACATCGATCTCGCGACCGCCGCCGAGCAGTCCTCCGAGGAGGACGAGGCGCAGGAGGGCAACGTGCTCGACTCTCAGCAGCACGCCTCCGACCCGGCTGAGCACAACGCGATGCACGTCGTCGACGATGAGAACCGCGAGCCCGATCTCGACGGTCTTCTCGACGCCCTCGACATGGCGGCCGACCCGGAGGCGGACGCCGTCGTCGAGGACGCGCTCGACATCGACTCCGCGCAAGAAGCCGATGCGGCTGCCGAGGCGACCCACGACGAATCCGACGAGGACGATGACGCCGCCGCTGCCGACCCGGAGGCAGCCGATGTCGAAGAGGCAGAGGAGCCCGAGGTCGACCCCTACGAGGAGTTCAAGCTCGAGCTGCGCATGAAGCCGGGCAAGTGGTACGTCGTGCACTCCTACGCCGGCTTCGAGAAGCGCGTCAAGCAGAACATCGAGAACCGCAAGATCTCGATGAACATGGAGGAGAGCATCTACGAGGTGCAGGTTCCCATGGAGGACGTCGTCGAGATCAAGAACGGGCAGCGCAAGCTCGTCAACCGCGTGCGCATCCCCAGCTACGTGCTGGTACGCATGGACCTCAACGAGGACAGCTGGTCGGTCGTGCGGCACACGCCCGGCGTGACCGGGTTCGTCGGCAACGCCCACAACCCCACGCCCCTCCGCTTCGACGAGGCGTTCCAGATGCTCAAGTCGACCGTGCAGGTCGTCGAGGCGCCCGCCAAGACCGGCGGCGCGAAGGGCGGAGGGCTCGCGGCGCGCGTTATCCCCGCCGAGATCGACTTCGAGGTCGGCGAGACCATCACGATCAAGGAGGGCTCGTTCGCGGGTCTTCCCGGCACGATCAACGAGATCAAGCCCGAGAGCGGCAAGCTCATCGTGCTCGTCTCGCTCTTCGAGCGCGAGACCCCGGTCGAGCTGTCGTTCGACCAGGTCACCAAGCTCTGACCCTGTACCCCGAGTCGAGCAGCACGCTCTAGACTCATCAGTTGACCGCGGCGCGCACAGGGCGCGCAGGCGGGAGCGCGGCATCCTCATCGGGTGCCGCACGACACGAAGGAAGAAAATATGGCACCGAAGAAGAAGGTCTCGGGTCTGATCAAGCTGCAGATCCAGGCCGGCGCCGCCAACCCCGCCCCGCCCATCGGGCCGGCGCTGGGTCAGCACGGCGTCAACATCATGGAGTTCTGCAAGGCCTACAACGCGGCCACCGAGTCGCAGCGCGGCAACGTCATCCCGGTCGAGATCACCGTGTACGAGGACCGCTCGTTCACGTTCATCCTGAAGACCCCGCCGGCCGCAGAGCTCATCAAGAAGGCCGCCGGCGTGCAGAAGGGTTCGGGAACCCCGCACACCGTCAAGGTCGCCTCGATCACGCGCGAGCAGGTTCGCGCGATCGCCGAGCAGAAGCAGTCCGACCTCAACGCCAACGACCTCGACGCCGCGGAGAAGATCATCGCCGGCACGGCGCGGAGCATGGGCATCACGGTCGACAAGTAAGCGACCTCACACACCTTCATTCAGCGGGAGAGCCTGCCAGGCTCGTCAACCGCGTTCTTCCCCACTAGGAGACACAACATGGCACAGAAGTCCAAGGCCTACCGGTCCGCGGCAGAGAAGATCGAGCCGGGCAAGTTCTACACCCCTGACGAGGCCGTCGCCGTCGCCCGCGAGACGGGCTCCAAGAAGATGGACTCGACCGTCGAGGTCGCGCTCAAGCTCGGCGTCGACCCGCGCAAGGCCGACCAGATGGTGCGCGGCACCGTCAACCTGCCGCACGGCACGGGCAAGACGGTCCGCGTCATCGTGTTCGCGACCGGCCCCGCGGCCGAGGCCGCGATCGCGGCTGGCGCCGACGAGGTCGGCGGCGCCGAGCTCATCGAGAAGGTCGCCGGCGGCTACACCTCCTTCGATTCCGCGGTCTCGACCCCGGAGCTCATGGGCCAGGTCGGTCGTCTCGGCAAGGTGCTCGGCCCCCGCGGCCTCATGCCCAACCCGAAGACCGGCACCGTCACCCCGGACCCGGCGAAGGCCGTGACCGACATCAAGGGCGGCAAGATCGAGTTCCGCGTTGACAAGCACGCGAACGTGCACTTCATCGTCGGCAAGACCGGCTTTACGCAGGAGCAGCTCGCGGAGAACATCCACGCGGCGCTCGACGAGGTCGTGCGGCTCAAGCCGTCGAGTTCGAAGGGTCGCTACGTGCAGAAGGCGACCGTCTCGACGACGTTCGGCCCGGGCATCCCGCTCGACGTCAACATCTTCTAGGCGCACCGCACCGCACCGCCACGATGGCCCCGCTTCGGCGGGGCCATCGTCGTCTGCGCAGGCACGCGCCTGTTCGCAACTCAGGCAGGGCGCACCAATGTGCGCGGCGGACCGGTCACTGTCGCGACTCCTGCCTGAGTTGCGAACGGAGCGGGGCGGCACGGGATGCTCGGGGCCGGGCGGCAGAATGGGGTCATGACTGCGCGCATACGGCCCGCGAGCGCGGCGGAGGCCGCGGCTCTGCACGAGCTCGCCGCCCTCACCTTCCCGCTCGCCTGCCCGCCCTCGACGACGGAGGCCTCGAAGGCGGCGTTCATCGCCGAGCACTTGAGCGAGGCGGCGTTCGACCGCTACCTGGCCGACCCCGCGCGCGAGGTGGTCGTCGCCGAGGATGCGGGGCAGCTCATCGGCTATGCGATGGTCGTGCACGGGGAGCCGGCCGACCCCGATGTCGCGCAGACGGTGCGCTCGCGGCCGACGGCCGAGCTCAGCAAGCTCTACGTGCACCCTCTGCACCACGGGGGCGGGGTCGCCTCGGCCCTCGTCGCGGCGGTCGTCGACGCCGCGTCGCGGCGCCATGCCGCGAGCGTGTGGCTCGGGGTCAACCAGCACAACGCACGCGCGAACCGCTTCTACGCCAAGAGCGACTTCGAGACGGTGGGCAGCAAGAGGTTCCTCGTCGGCGACACCTATGAGGACGACTGGGTGCGTGAACGAGCGCTCTGACCGGCGCCTACTGCGCAGCGCTTACTGCGCAGCGCTCACTCCGCAGCGCTCACTCCTCAGCGCCTACTGCGCGGCGCTCACTGATCTGGCGAGACCTCGAGCACGATCTTGCCGCGCGTGTGGCCCTCCTCGAGCAGCCGGTGGGCCTCGGCGGCCTCGTTCAGCGGCAGCACGTGGTCGAGGTTCACGCGAAGATCGCCCGACTCGAACAGGCGCGAGAGCACCGCGAGGGTCGCCCCGCTCGGTGAGACCTTGTAGCCGGTCGCCCGCACGCCGGCCTCGAGAGCATCCTCGCGCATGGTCGGCCAACTTCCGCTGGGCGCGTTGACGAGAAGCCCCCCGGGCCGCAGGACGCTGAGCGATCGCGTGCCCGTGTCGTCGTGCACGTTGCCGATGAGATCGATGACGACATCGGCGTCGTGCACGTGGTCCTCGAAGCGGGTCGACGTGTAGTCGATGACCTGGGAGGCGCCGAGCTCGCGCAGCCAGCCCTGGTTGCGCGCGGAGCCCGTCGTGGTGACATGGGCCCCGAAGTACGCGGCGAGCTGCACCGCGAAGTGCCCGACACCGCCGGCTCCCGCGTGGATGAGCATCCGCTGCCCCTCGTGAGCGCGCGCGACGTCGACGACCATGCCCCACGCGGTGAGTGCTGCGAGCGGCACCCCGGCCGCCTCGGTGAAGCTCAGCGAGGCGGGCTTGGGGCAGACGGAGGCCTCCGGCAGCACGGCGTACTCGGCGTAGGTGCCGTCGAAGCGAGGCACCATCGACATGCCGTAGACCTCGCGGCCCACGGCGAGCGGGTGGGCCTCGTAGGGCGACTCGACGACGACGCCCGCGACGTCGTAGCCGAGGATCACGGGGAACGACCTCACGGCGCCCGCGACCCCGCGGCCGGCCCGGGTCTTCGCGTCGATCGGGTTGACGCCTGCCGCCATGACCTTCACGAGCACTTCGGCATTGGCCCGGACGGGCATCGCCACCTCGGCGGAAGAGAGCACCTCGGGGTCGCCCCACGCCGTGGCCACCATCGCCGTCATCGCCGTCATCGTCGGTCCCCTCCCGCAACGAGCATCACTCAACCGCGCTTTCGGGTCGCGGATGTTTCCAGAGTGTCACGCAGGGGCAAACTCTCCCGGAATCACGAGGCCGGAGAGCGAGTGGGGTACAAAAGATGAACACCTTGGTCCCCCTTTCTGGGGACCGAATCACCCCCGGAGGGGGGCCTGTGCTCGATGTTCGTATAGCGCACACTCGTAGAGAAGGGGGACACCCCCGGTCCCCCACAGTGAGGACACGAGCACCCGAAGCTCGCGTCGCTCCGACACCCCACCCGACTCGACCCGAGAGGAACGACATGATCACCCTCCCCCTCCTCATGATCTCCGCCCTCGTGGGCTTCTTGGCCCTCATGGCCGGCATCGCCGGCACGGGTCGCAAGTCCCGCGGGGCGCACCGCGCCTGACGCACCGGCTCTCCGAGAGCCACGCGTCACCGCGCCGCACGACGAACCCCGGCAGTCCCTTCCCCCAGGGCAGCCGGGGTTCTCGTTGTGATGCTCACAGCTTCAGGGCTGGCTCAGAGCAGGCTCATAGGTTCATGGGCAGTACTGGAAGCATGTCCTACGACGATCAGACCGAGTCGCCTCGCCTCACCCACCCCGACGGCTCCCCCGTGCGGGCGCTCGTCGTCGACGACGAACCCTCCCTCGCCGACCTCGTCTCGATGGCGCTGCGCTACGAGGGGTGGGAGGTGCGCACCGCCCTCACCGGGCAGGAGGCGCTCGCGCACGGCCGCGAGTTCCGCCCCGACATCGTCGTGCTCGACATCATGCTGCCCGACCTCGATGGCCTCGAGGTGCTGCGTCGGCTGCGGGCCGACGGCAGCAATGTGCCGGTGCTCTTCCTCACCGCGAAGGACGCCGTTGATGACCGCGTCGTGGGCCTCACCGCGGGGGGCGACGACTACGTCACGAAGCCGTTCAGCCTCGAGGAGCTCGTGGCGCGACTGCGCGGGCTCATCCGCCGCAGCGCGCTCGTGGTGAGCGAGCGGGCCGACCCCGAGATCCGCGTCGGCGACCTCGTGCTCAACGAGGAGAGCTACGAGGTGCGCCGGGGCGATACCGAGATCGAGCTCACCGCCACCGAGTTCGAGCTGCTGCGCTACCTCATGCGCAACCCGCGTCGTGTGCTCAGCAAGGCGCAGATCCTCGACCGAGTCTGGAGCTACGACTTCGGCGGGCGGTCGAGCATCGTGGAGATCTACATCTCGTACCTGCGCAAGAAGATCGACACGCTCGGCCCCGCGATGATCCACACCGTGCGCGGCGTGGGCTACCTCATCAAGCCGGTCACGTGAAGGCCCGCCGCGTGAGGACGGGGGTCTGAGGATGCGCGGCTGGTCCTTGCAGCAGAGGCTCGTCGCGGGCATCCTCGCCCTGCTCGCGGTCGCGACGCTCGGCATCGGCGTCGTGAGCACCTTCGCCCTGCGCACCTCCCTCATCGGTCAGCTCGACGACGAGCTGCGCACGACGACGCAGCGCGTCGCCGTCACGCTCGACGCGGGGCCGGGGGATCCGAGTCGCAGCCTGCTCGGCCCCGGGCTGCCGCTGGGCTCGCTCATCGCCGTCGTGTCGCCGCAGGGTCGTGTGACGGCCGCCTACCTCGACCTCGATGCCGAAGTACGCGAGCTGTCGGCCCTCCAGCAGCGCGTCCTCGCGGGAGCCTCGATCGAGCACCCGCGCACCATCCGCTTTCCCGGTGGGCTCGGCGAGTACCGCGTGCTGGGCGCTCCCGTCGGTGCGGGCTCCGCCGTCGTGGTCGGGCTCTCGACGCGGGAGGCGACCGTGACGACCGCGCGGCTCGGCGCGACGATCACTGCCGTCCTCATCGGCACCCTCATCGTCGCGGCGGCGCTCGGGCGCAGCGTCGCCCGCGTCGCGCTGCGACCGCTCACGCGCATTCGCGAGACGGCGACGCGCGTGACCGAGCTGCCGCTCGACCGCGGCGCCGTCGCCCTCTCCGACCGCCTCGAGACGATCGACACCGATACCCGCACCGAGGTCGGGCAACTGGGTGCCGCCTTCACGCGCATGCTCGACCACGTGCAGGCGGCGCTGCTCGCCCGCGAGGCGAGCGAGGGCAAGGTGCGGCAGTTCGTCGCCGATGCGAGCCACGAGTTGCGCACGCCGCTCGCGGCCATCCGCGGCTACAGCGAGCTCACGAGACGGGGCGGGCACGAGGTGCCGCCCGACGTGCGCCACGCGCTCGACCGCATCGAGTCGGAGTCGGTGCGCATGACCGAGCTCGTCGACGACCTGCTGCTGCTCGCGCGCCTCGACGAGGGCCGCGCGCTGCGCGCCGACCCCGTCGACCTCGGCCGTGTGATCGCGGATGCTCTCGCCGATGCTCGCGCCACGAGCGACGACCACCGCTGGAGCGTCGAGGTGCCCGACGAGCCCGTCATCGTCACCGGTGACCACGGTCGGTTGCACCAGGTCGTCGCGAACCTCCTCGCCAACGCACGCGTGCACACGCCCGAGGGAACGTCGGTCGCGGCGTCGGTCGCCGTCGCCGACGGCGAGGCGATCGTGCGCGTGGCGGACGACGGGCCGGGGATTCCCGAGGAGGTGCAGCCGGTGCTCTTCGAGCGCTTCGCGCGCGCCGACACCTCGCGCTCGCGCGCGACGGGCAGCACGGGGCTCGGGCTCGCGATCGTCGCTGCTGTCGTGGGCGCCCACGACGGCAGCGTGTCGGTGGAGTCCCGCCCGGGCCGCACGGTCTTCACCGTGCGACTGCCGCTCATGCGCGACGAGTAGCCTCGACGAGGGCCGCGACCGTCGGCCCGCAGAGGAGGTCGACCGTGATCATCGCCGTGACAGGTTCCAGCGGCAAGCTCGGCGTCGGAGTCATCGACCATCTGCGGGAGAGCGGCCACACCGTCATCGGCATGGACGTCGTGGGCGCCCGTGGAGCCGACTTCGTGCAGGTCGATCTCGCCGACTACGGTCAGGTGGCGGATGCTCTCGCCGGGGTCGAGGAGCGCCACGACGGCGTGGACGCGCTCGTGCACCTCGCGGCGACACCCGCGCCAGGCATCCGGCCCGACACGGCACTGCTGCAGCAGAACGTCACGATGACAATCGGCGTCGTGCAGGCGGCGCGACGCGCGGGGATTCGGCGCATCGTGCACGCCTCGAGCGAGACCCTGCTCGGCCTGCCGCTCGAGGAGCCGCCGCCCGCCGCGCCCATCGACGAGACCCAGACGGTGCGGCCGAACTACATGTACGCGGTCGGCAAGCATCTCGAGGAGGAGTTCGGGCGCGCGATCTGCCGACTGGAGCCGGAGCTCGCCGTGACCGGCCTGCGCTTCAGCAACGTCATGGCGCCCGAGGACTACGCCCAGTTCGAGACCTGGCAGGACGACCCGGCCGTGCGGCGCTGGAACCTGTGGGGCTACATCGACCGCCGCGATGGTGGCCACGCGGTCGAGCGTGCGCTCCTCGCACAGCAGCCCGGCTACAGCGCATACATCATCGCCGCCTCCGACACCGTCATGCGGCGGGACAGCGCCGAGCTCATGGCGGCCGAGTTCCCCGACGTGCCGGTGCACTCCACGGTGAGCGGGCGCCAGACCCTCCTCTCGATCGACGCCGCCCGGCGCGACCTCGGCTACGCGCCGCGGCACAGCTGGCTCGACGAGACGTAGGCGCCCGGCTGCGCGCGCACCCGGTCGACGCCGTTTTGCGTGCGAGCCGCTCCGTGCCGTAGGCTGAGCGCTTGCCAGAGACCGCCGGTTGTCGACGGGCCCGTTCGCGGGCGAGTCGGCCGAAGGCTCGCAGTTCTTCCTCGTGAAGAGCGGCGAGGGCCCGCGCAGGTGTGAGGAAACTTTTGCCGTGCATCCCGTACCGGGATCGCGAAGAAGCCCCGAGCGCCCGCGCTACGGGGCTTTCGTCATGTGTGCCGGGTGATCCCTGGAGTCCGAACGTCAATGACTAGAGGAGCACCATGGCGAACAAGGAAGCAACGGTCGCCGAGCTGTCAGCACTTTTCCACAGCTCGAAGGCCGTACTGCTGACCGAGTACCGCGGTCTCACGGTGGCCCAGCTCAAGCAGCTGCGTGCCGCACTCCGTGAGGACGCGACCTATGCCGTGGTGAAGAACACGCTGACCAGGATTGCGGCCAACAACGCCGGCATCGACTCGTTCGATGACCTGCTCGAGGGTCCTTCTGCCATCGCCTTCGTCCACGGTGACACCGTGAACGTGGCGAAGGCCATGCGCGACTTCGCCAAGGCGAACCCCCTCCTCGTGGTGAAGGGCGGGTACTTCGACGGTAACCCACTCACCGCCGCCGAGGTGACCAAGCTCGCCGATCTCGAGAGCCGTGAGGTGGTGCTGGCCAAGCTGGCCGGTGCCGTCAAGGCCTCGCTGTTCGGTGCCGCGTACATGTTCAACGCTCCGCTGGCTCAGGCCGCGCGGGCAGTGGACGCGCTGCGGCAGAAGCAGGAGTCCGCGAGCTGAATCCAGCTCCGCGGTAGATCAGACCAGTAGCAGCACGCAAGAAGGAGAAATCATGGCAAAGATGTCGACTGACGACCTCATCGAGGCGTTCAAGGAGCTGTCGCTCATCGAGCTCAGCGAGTTCGTGAAGAAGTTCGAAGAGGTCTTCGAGGTCACCGCCGCGGCGCCCGTCGCCGTGGCCACGGCCGGCCCCGCCGGTGGCGGAGCCGCTGCCGAGGAGGTCGAGGAGAAGGACTCGTTCGACGTCGTTCTCGAGGCCGCCGGTGACAAGAAGATCCAGGTCATCAAGGAGGTGCGCGCCCTCACGAGCCTCGGTCTCGGCGAGGCGAAGGCGCTCGTCGACGGTGCTCCCGGTGTCGTGCTCGAGGGTGCGCCCAAGGACTCCGCCGAGAAGGCCAAGGCCCAGCTCGAAGAGGCCGGCGCCACCGTCACCCTCAAGTAGTCGCACCACCCGCAGCCTCGCGCTGCTCGCGAAGGCCCCGCCCGTCCGTCGACGGAGCGGGGCCTTCGTGCGTGAGGAGACCTTCGCGCGCTCCGGCGATCCGCGCCCGGGCTACGCCGGGCGAGCGGGGCCCGTGCTCGACCGCACCGTGAGGCCCGTGGGCAGCAGCAGGTGCTCGTCGGGCCCGGGGGCGTCATGCTGGTCGATCTGCTCGAGAAGCAGCTCGACCGCGCGACCGCCCTGCGCGCCGGGGCGCTGGGCGAGAGTCGTGATGCCGAGCGTCTCGGCGAGGGGGTGGTCGTCGATGCCGATGATCGACAGGTCGTGCGGCACCCCGATGCCGAGCTGGCGTGCGGCCATCATGATGCCGACCGCGATCTCGTCGCACCCGGCGAAGATGGCGGTCGGCCGCGTGCGCGGGTCGCCGAGCACCGCGAGCCCCGCGGCATAGCCGCCGGAGATGGAGAACTCGGCTTCGCGGAAGTCGTCTCCCTCGCCGAGGCCCGCCTCCGCCATGGCGCGCTGGAAGCCCGTATAGCGCTGGCTGTGCACGCGGAAGTCCATCTGCTCGTCCTGGTCGCCGCCGACGTGGATGATGCGCTCGTGGCCGAGGCTGATGAGGTGCTCCGTGGCGAGGCGCGAGGTCTCCACATCGTCGATGGACAGAGACGGGATGCCCGCCACGCGTCCCCCGATGGCCACGAGCGGCTTGCCGAGCGCCTGCAGCATCTCCACCTCGTGCGGGCTCAGGGCGATCGTGACGGCGATCACGGCGTCGACGCGCTTGCGCACGAGGAAGTAGTCAAACACTCGGCGCCGGAGGTCGCGATCGGTGCTGAGGCGGTAGAGGGTGAGGTCGTAGCCTGCCCGGATGAGCGCGGACTCGATGCCCTCGAGCACCTCCGCGAAGTACCACCGGTTGATGTACGGGATGACGACCCCGACGTTGCGGGTGCGGCCGGTGACGAGGCTCGCCGCCGTGCTCGAGACGACGTAGCCCAACTCGGACGCGGCCGCCTCGACCTTCCGGCGCGTATCGGTCGAGACGTAGCCGCGACCGCTCAGCGCGCGGGACGCGGTGGACTTGGAGACGCCCGCGATGCGGGCAACATCAGCCAGGATGCTCATGCCTCGTCGTCCTCCGTTGGACCGGTGCGGTGATGACCGCGAAGAAGGGGCGGCCTGCTCGGATCGCCCGCTGAGGGGTCAGTGTAGCCCGAATCCCGGATTTTATGGAACCGGTGCCAGGAATCGACGCGTCCGAGTCCGGTTGCGGCCGGTTCTCTCACCTGGGAGCAGGCATACAGTCGCGCAACAGATCGGTAACGAGCAGGAATCCCGCGCTTGCAGTGCGCGCGAACGTGACGTACCGTAGCGTCTGGAACCGGTTCCCGATGGAGTGCCTTCCGCGCCCCGATACGGGTATCGAGTTTCGCTCTTGCACCACCAACACCACACCCGGCGCCTCGGGTCTCGATGCGCCGACCGACCTCAATGAGGAGGAAACACATGAGTTCCACTCTCCGGCGCAGGGTTCTTGCGCCAGCCGCAGCAGTCGGCGCCCTCAGCCTCGTTCTCGCAGGCTGCGCCGCCGACACCGACGAGCCCGGAGCGGGCGGCGATCTCGACTGCTCCGCATACGAGGCCTATGGCACCTTCGAGGGCGAGAGCGTCGAGGTCTACGCGACGATCGTCGAAGTCGAAGCCGATGACCTCGTGACCAGCTGGTCCGACTTCGAGGACTGCACGGGCATCACGATCGACTACGTGGGCACGCAGGAGGCGGAGACGCAGATCAACGTGCGCGCCGCCGCCGGTGACGCTCCCGACCTCATGATCATCCCGCAGCCCGGTCTTCTGCAGCGCCTGATCGCCGACGGCTACGTCGAGCCCGCCGCCTCGAGCGTCGAGGACAACGTCGACGAGTTCTGGAGCGAGTCGTGGAAGGGCTACGGCACCGTCGATGGCACCTTCTACGCCGCACCGCTGCTCGCCAGCGTCAAGGGCTACATCTGGTACTCGCCGGCCGACTTCGAGGAGAACGGCTACGAGATTCCCACCACGTGGGACGAGATGATCGCTCTCACCGACCAGATGACCGAGCGCAACGAGGGCGCCTACCGCCCCTGGTGCGTCGGCTTCGGCTCGGGTGACGCGACCGGCTGGCCCGGCACCGACTGGGTCGAGGACTCCGTGCTGCGCTTCGCTGGCCCGGAGGCGTACGACGCATGGGTCGCGGGTGAGCTCGAGTTCAGCTCCCCCGAGATCACGGACGCCATCGAGCGGGTCGGCGAGATCCTCCTCGACCCCGAGTACGTCAACGGCGGCTACGGCGGCGTCGAGTCCATCGTGTCGACCACCTTCAACGACGGTGGCCTCCCGATCCTCGACGGCAACTGCTCCATGCACCACCAGGCCTCCTTCTACGAGGCTCAGTGGGGCGAGGGCGTGACGGTGGCTCCGGATGGCGACATCTGGGCGTTCATCACCCCGCCCGCGAGCGCCGATGACGGCCCCGCCGTCACCGGTGGTGGCGAGTTCGTCGCCGCGTTCAACGACCGCGAGGCGACAAGCGCTGTGCAGACCTACCTCGCGAGCGACACGTGGGCCAACAACCGCGTCGCGCTCGGTGGCGTCATCTCGGCGAACCAGGGCCTCGACCCGTCGCTCGCCAGCTCGCAGCTCGGCGTGCAGTCGATCGAGATCCTGCAGAACCCCGACACGGTGTTCCGCTTCGACGCCTCTGACCTCATGCCCGCCGAGGTCGGTACCAGCTCCTTCTGGACCGGCATGGTGGACTGGGTGAGCGGAACGGTCACGACTGATGAGCTCACGGAGTTCATCGACAGCACCTTCCCCTGAGCAGTTCTCTCTAGCGACTGAACTGCCGGAATGACAGCGGGCCCGCCGAACACTCCTGTTCGGCGGGCCCGACTGTCGGGTAGCGTGTCTCGAGTCAGATAAACCAATGGAGGTTTCATCGCATGGCGGATTTCCTGTCCGACTTCGCTGAGAAGTTCGGACTCATGTTCCTCGGCCTCGCCGCGTTCGCCGCTGTGGTCGGCATCCTTCTCTTCTTGGCAGATCGGGCCCCCAAGCGGGGTCGCGACGTTCTGCAGCTCCTCATCTTCCTTCTCCCGGCGGGCATCCTGCTCACCGTGGGCCTCATCTACCCCGCGGTCAACACGACAGTGCTGTCGTTCTTCAACCGCAACTCGCAGGAGTTCGTCGGCTTCGACAACTTCGTGTGGATGTTCACCCAGCCTCAGATTCAGATCACTCTGCTCAACACGCTCGTCTGGGTGGCGCTCGTACCGACGCTCTCGACGATCTTCGGTCTCGCGTACGCGGTCTTCATCGACAAGTCGAAGGGTGAGAAGGTTCTGAAGTCGCTCGTCTTCATGCCCATGGCGATCTCCTTCGTCGGCGCCGGCATCATCTGGCGCTTCATGTACGAGTACCGGGCGGAAGGCTTCAGCGAGCAGATCGGTGTGCTCAACCAGATCATCGTCTGGGTCGGCGGCGAGCCGCAGCAGTTCCTGCAGAACTCGCCCTGGAACACCTTCTTCCTCATCATCGTCATGGTCTGGATCCAGACCGGTTTCGCCATGGTGCTGCTCTCGGCGGCGATCAAGGGAGTTCCCGTCGAGATCGTCGAAGCGTCCCGGCTCGACGGGGCCAACCCGTGGCAGACGTTCTGGAACGTCACCGTGCCCGGCATTCGCAGCACGCTGGTGGTCGTTGTCACCACCATCTCCATCGCCACTCTGAAGGTCTTCGACATCGTGCGAGCCATGACCGGCGGCAACTTCGACACCTCGGTCGTCGCGAACGAGATGTACACGCAGGCGTTCAACCGCGGTGAGTTCGGGCAGGGCTCGGCTCTCGCCCTCGTGCTCTTCGTGATGGTTCTGCCCATCGTCGTCTACAACGTGCGCATCATGCGCAAGCAGAAGGAGATCCGATGAGCACGAGTAGCGGAACCAACACGGGCACGAGCACGGACAAGGTGCAGAAGGCCGAGACCAAGCTCGACCAGCCGCTCGGGCAGAGGAACAAGGCGACGGGTGGAGGAAAGGCCAAGCGGGTCAAGCAGCGCCTCACGTCCCGGTGGGCGACCTTCGCGGCCATCGTCATCGCGGTCATCTGGACGATCCCGACCTTCGGCCTCCTCGTCTCCTCGATCCGCACGCCGGACGAGATTCGCACGACCGGCTGGTGGAACATCTTCGTGAGCCCGAGCTTCACGCTCGAGAACTACGCCGAAGTGCTCACCGTCTCCGGTGCCTCCTCGGCGAACCTCGGGCAGTACTTCGTGAACTCGCTCGTCATCGCGATTCCCGCGGCGCTCTTCCCCATCGCCCTGGCGACGATGGCGGCATACGCCTTCGCGTGGATCAAGTTCAAGGGCTCCGGTGCGCTGTTCGTACTCGTGTTCGCGCTGCAGATCGTTCCGTTGCAGATGGCCCTCGTGCCGCTGCTGCAGATCTTCAGCGGTGTGCTCGGCATCAGCGGAACCTTCCCCGCGGTGTGGATCGCGCACACGATCTTCGGGCTCCCGCTGTGCATCTTCCTGCTGCACAACTTCATCTCGGAGATCCCGGGCGAAGTGGTCGAGGCGGCGCGCGTCGACGGTGCGAACCACACGCAGATCTTCTTCCGCATCATCATTCCGCTGTCGCTCCCGGCGCTCGCGTCGATCGGCATCTTCCAGTTCCTGTGGGTCTGGAACGATCTGCTCGTCGCGCTCGTGTTCTCGGGCGGCACGGCCGACGTCGCGCCACTGACGCAACGATTGGCGGAGCTCGTCGGCAACTTCGGGCGCAACACCGAGCGACTGCCCGCCGCGGCGTTCATCTCGCTCATCATTCCGCTCATCGTGTTCTTCAGCCTGCAGCGCTACTTCGTGCGCGGCCTGCTGGCGGGCTCGACGAAGGGCTAGCTGCCCTCTCCACACGGGAATCCCCGGTGGCTGCGCCTAGGCTCGCTGCATGAGCATGGGAGGCGGCCGCCGGGGATCACGTGTCTCGGGCGGGGACGCCGAGGCTCAGCGGGCCGAGAACGCTGCGGCCCCGCGCATCCCGAACCTGCTTCCGCGCATCGCGCACCTCTTCCAACCGCACCGCGCGCGCCTGACCCTCACGATCTCTCTCGTGCTCGTGTCGGCGGGCCTCAGCGTGCTGCCGCCCCTGCTCACGCAGCAGGCCTTCGACCGCGGGCTCTTCCCGCCCGAGGGCGGCCCGAACATCCCCGTGCTGATGCAGCTCGTGAGCCTCATGCTGCTGCTCTGGATGCTCAGCGCGGGCCTCGGCATCGCCCAGACCTTCCTCACCGCCACCGTGGGCAACGCCGTCATGGCGCAGTTGCGCGTGCGGCTCTTCGCGCACCTGCAGAGCATGGAGCTCGGCTTCTTCACCCGCACCAAGACCGGCGCCATCCAGTCGCGCCTGCAGAACGACGTCGGGGGCGTCGCGGGCGTGCTCAACAACACCGTCTCGAGCGTCATCGGCAACACGGTCACCGTCATCGCGGCCTTCATCGCCATGCTCATCCTCAGCTGGCAGCTCACGGTCGTCGCGGTGATCCTGCTGCCCCTCCTCGTGATCGCGCAGCGGCGCGTCGGCCAGGTGCGCGCGCGCATCGCCGGCAAGACCCAGGAGTCGCTGAGCGACATGTCGGCGATCACGCAGGAGTCGCTGAGCGTCTCGGGCATCCTGCTCGCGAAGAGCTTCTTCGGCCAGGCGGGCGAGATCGAGCGCTACCGCAGCGAGAACGAGGTGCAGCGCCGCCTGCAGGTGCAGCTGCAGATGAGCGGCCAGTGGTTCTTCGCGATCGTCAACGTCTTCCTCTCCGTCATCCCCGCCGTCATCTACCTCGTCGCCGCCTTCCTCATCCAGGCGGATGTCGCGGTGACGGCGGGCACGATCGTCGCCTTCACGACGGTGCAGGCGCGCCTCACCTTCCCGCTGCTGGGCCTCATGCGCGTCGCGCTCGACCTGCAGACGTCTGCGGCGCTCTTCGCGCGCATCTTCGAGTACCTCGACCTGCGGCCCGCGATCACGGAGTCGCCGGATGCGCGCGACGTGGACCCCGCGCGCGTGGGCAGCGTCGCGTTCCGCGACGTCGTGTTCCGCTACCCCGATGCGGGCGACGAGACGACCGCGACCCTCGACGGGGTGTCGTTCACCGTCGAGCCCGGGCAGTTCGTGGCCTTCGTCGGGCCGTCCGGCGCGGGCAAGACGACGATCTCGTACCTCGTGCCGCGACTGCACGAGGCCTCGAGCGGCGTCGTCGAGTTCGCGGGCACCGACGTGCGCGAGCTGCGCCAGGAGTCGCTCATCGGGTCGGTCGGCATTGTGAGTCAGGAGACTTACCTCTTTCACGCGTCGATCGCCGAGAACCTCCGGTATGCGAAGCCCGACGCGAGCGACGAGGAGCTCGAGGCAGCCTGCCGTGCCGCGAACATCCACGCGACGATCGAGAGCTTTCCCGACGGCTACGCGACCGTCGTCGGCGAGCGCGGATACCGGCTCTCCGGCGGGGAGAAGCAGCGCGTCGCGATCGCGCGCGTGCTGCTCAAAGACCCCCCGGTGCTCATCCTCGACGAGGCGACGAGCGCGCTCGACTCGGTCTCGGAGCGCGTCGTGCAGCGGGCGCTCGACTCGGCGACGCGCGGGCGCACGACGATCACGATCGCGCACCGGCTGTCGACGGTGAGCACTGCCGACACCATTCACGTGGTCGATCGAGGGCGCATCGTCGAAAGCGGCACGCACGGCGAGCTCGTCGCGCGCGGAGGCGTGTACGCGCGTCTCGTCGCCGAGCAGTCGACCGACTTTGTCGCGGCCGAGGACCACTGAGGAGTTATTGGCGCTCGGCGAGCAGCTCGCGCATGTAGTCGATCTCCTGCGATTGCAACTGCACCATGCCGTTCGCGAGGTTCGTCACGAACGGCATGTCGGTGCGTGCGAGCACGGCCTCCGCCATCGCGACGCCGCCGAGGTGGTGCTCCGTCATGAGCTCGAGGAAGAGGCGCTCGGCCTCGACGCCGATGAGGCTCGACAGCAGCTGCAGATCATCCGGAGTGGCCATGCCGGGCATTGCACCGCCGAGGGCGTCTGAACTTGAGCCATTTGTCATGTCCATCCCGGTGTGGTCGCGACCCTGCTCGTCGCTGTTGAGTGCGGGCATCGACATCCATTCCATCGCAGGACCGCTCGAGGTTTGTGGCAGACCCCACATCGTCAACCACGCAAACATCTGACCCTGCTGTTGAGTCTGACCAATCGCGATGTCGAGCGCGAGCAGGCGGATCTCGGGGTCGTCAGTGCGCTCGCGAATGATGAGGGACATCTCGACAGCCTGGCCGTGGTGCACCTGCATGTCGCGCGCGAAACCCGCCTCGGCGCTCGACTCTTCAGGCGTTTGGGCCGCGGCTGGCGCATTGGCCCGCCCGACCAGCACGCCGACAACGATTGCGACAAGCACGAGCAGCGTGCCGATGACCAGCAGACGCGTTCGGCTGAGCGTCAGAGACGCTTCGGCTGCGTCGGGTTTTCTGTCACCCATTACGACACCTTCCCGGGTCCGTCCAGCGCTTGGCTGCAGAGCGCTCCGGGCTCTGGGGCCGACTGAGCGAGTCGATACTTGATGATGAAGTCAGCAAGCCGCGGGTCGTCGACGCCGTCGAGTGCGATCTGGTAGCCCCAGGCGCTCGCGTATACCGGAGCGTCGAGGCCGTCGAAGGGCGACACGATCATGTACGTGCTCGGCACTGAGGCGCGCAACTGGCCAATCTCGTCCTCGCTGAGCTGCGCGGGGTCGTAGGTGATCCACACGGCACCGTGCTCGAGCGAGTGCACGGCGTTCTCGTTCGGGAGGGGCTCCGCGTAGATGCCGCAGTTGAGCCAGGTCGGGTTGTGGGGACCGCCCGCAGGGGGAGTCTGCTCGTAATCGACGGCAGACTCCACATGGACCGCCTCGAGAGCTTCGATCTCCTGCACGCCCTCGACCTCGATCGTCGAAGGATCGACGGGAGGCGTCGCCGAGGTGATGACGACGGCGATGATGAGACTGAGCACGCCCGCGCCGGCGGCGATCGAGCCGAGGACGGTGACGCGGTTGCGCACCTTCTCCGCCTGCTGCTTCTTCTTTAGGACCGCCACCTTCTCGGCACGGCGCTTCTCGCGCTGCTGCTTGATCGTGAGGTTCTCGTCGTCGGACACGGTTTCGCTCCCGGAGGCTTCGTGAGGGACTGTGGCGAGACGCGCACAGAGTCTTCATTATCGCAGACGAATCGTATGCGGCCACTGAGAGGGCCTACCGGCGCTGATAGCGTGAACGCACCATGAAGTACGCGCAGACGGTCATCGACCTCATCGGCGACACGCCCCTCGTCAAGCTCAACCACGTCACCGAGGGCATCGCCGCGACGGTGCTCGCCAAGATCGAGTACCTCAACCCGGGCGGGTCGTCCAAGGACCGCATCGCGACGCGCATCATCGACGCGGCCGAGCGCGACGGACTGCTGAAGCCCGGCGGCACGATCGTCGAGCCGACGAGCGGCAACACGGGCGTGGGTCTCGCGCTCGTCGCCCAGCAGCGCGGCTACCGCTGCGTCTTCGTGCTGCCGGACAAGGTCGGCGAGGACAAGCGCAACGTGCTCACCGCCTACGGCGCCGAGATCGTCGTGACGCCGACCGCCGTCGCACCAGACGACCCCGAGTCGTACTACTCGGTGAGCGATCGCCTGGCGGCCGAGATTCCGGGCGCCTTCAAGCCCAACCAGTACGCGAACCCCAACGGCCCGCTCTCGCACTACGAGACGACGGGCCCGGAGATCTGGCGAGACACCGAGGGCCGGGTGACCCACTTCGTGGCGGGAGTGGGCACGGGCGGCACGATCACGGGCGCCGGCCGCTACCTGCGCGAGATCAGCGACGAGACCCCCATGGGCCGCGTGCAGATCGTGGGCGCCGACCCGGTCGGCAGCGTCTACTCGGGCGGCGACGGTCGCCCGTACCTCGTCGAAGGCGTGGGTGAGGACTTCTGGCCGGGCGCCTACGACCCGAGCGTCGTCGACCGCGTCGTGGCCGTGAGCGACCAGGAGTCCTTCGACATGACGCTGCGCCTCGCGCGCGAGGAGGGTCTGCTCGTCGGCGGCTCGTGCGGCATGGCGGTCGTCGCGGCCCTCGAGGTGGCGCGCGAGCTCGGCCCCGACGACGTCGTCGTCGTCCTCCTGCCCGACGGCGGCCGCGGGTACCTGGGCAAGATCTTCAACGAGGGCTGGATGCGCCGCCACGGCTTCGCGGCCGCCACCGGCTCCCCGACCGTCGCCGATCTGCTCGGCGAGCAGCGTCGCCCGCTCGCGCACGTGCGCCGCGAGCACACCGTCGGCGAGGCGATCGCGGCGCTCGAGTCGTCGGCTGGCGCCCTGCCCGTCGTCGCGGCGGAGCCGCCGCTCGTGCTCGGCGAGGTGCTCGGTGCCGTCTCCGCCTCCGGGCTCCTGACGGCGCTCGCCTCGGGCGAGGTCACCGCCTCCGACCCGGTGACGGCGGCGATGGCGCCAGGCCTGCCCTTCGTGGGCGCGCACGAGTCGCTCGAGGCGGCGGCCGAGCGCTTCGCGGCGCGCGGCGCCGGCGGCCGCGCTCCCGAGACCCTGCTCGTGCTCGAGGGCGGCAACCCCGTGGGGCTGCTCTCGCGCCACGACCTGCTCGCCGCGTTCGCCGGCTGAGCCGCGAGCATCCTCGCCCCTCTTCGCGCCCCACCGTCTGGAGAACCATGACCGACCACACCGACCACGGCTTCGCCACGCGCGCCATCCACGCGGGGCAGGACTTCGACCCGACGACGGGCGCGATCATCCCGCCCGTCTACTTCACGTCGACGTTCGTGCAGGAGGGCATCGGCCGGCTGCGCGGCGGCTACGAGTACGCGCGCGGCGGCAACCCCACGCGGGATGCCCTGCAGGAGCAGCTCGCCGCGCTCGAGGGCGCCACCCACGCCGTGAGCTTCGCCTCGGGCCTCGCCGCCGAGGACGCCCTGCTGCGCGCCGTGCTGCGCCCCGGTGATCACGTGCTCATGGGCAACGACGTGTACGGCGGCACGCACCGCCTCGTGCGGCGCATCTTCGGCGACTGGGGCATCGGCCTCACGACGATGGCGCTGTCGGACCCCGACGCCGTACGCACGGCGCTCGCCGACCTGAGCCCGCGGGTGCTGTGGCTGGAGACGCCGAGCAACCCCATGATGACGGTGACCGACATCGCGCAGCTCGCCGAGCTCGGGCACGCCGCTGGAGCCCTCGTCGTCGTCGACAACACGTTCGCGACGCCGTACCTGCAGCAGCCTCTCGCCCTCGGAGCCGACGTGGTCGTGCACTCGACGACGAAGTACCTCGGCGGGCACTCGGACGTGCTCGGCGGTGCGATCGTGACCTCCGACCCCGAGCTCGCCCAGAAGGTGCAGTTCCAGCAGTTCGCGGCGGGCGCCGTCTCCGGCCCCATGGACGCGTGGCTCACCTCGCGCGGCATCAAGACTCTCGCGGTGCGCATGGAGCGCCACAGCGCGAACGCGCAGGCCATCGCCGAGGCGATCGAGGGTCACGCGGCGGTCGCGCGCGTGCACTACCCGGGCCTGCCCTCGCACCCCGACCACGCTCTCGCCGCGCGGCAGATGCGCCTGTTCGGCGGGATGCTCTCGCTCGAGCTCGCCGGAGGGGGAGCAGCAGCGCGCGCCTTCGCCGAGGGCACCCGGCTGTTCCAGTTGGCGGAGTCGCTCGGCGGCGTCGAGTCGCTCATGAACTACCCGAGCGAGATGACGCACGCCTCGGTGCGCGGCACCGAGCTCGAGGTGCCCGACTCGATCGTGCGCCTCTCGGTGGGCATCGAGGAGGCCGACGACCTCGTGGAGGACGTGCTGCAGGCCCTCGCGCGGCTGTAGCCGAGCATCCGGCGCCTCGCCCTGTGGGGCGGGCACGCGCCGACCGGCATAATGGGGCCGAACGCGTGTGACCGTACACATCCCCCGCTCGAACGGACGCTGATGACCACCGAGACCGACCGGCCCGCGGAGCCGGAGCGCGTGCGCGCTCCGAACATCCGCGATGTGGCGCGGGTGGCGGGCGTCTCGTACCAGACCGTTTCCCGGGTTCTCAACGACAGCCCGAGCATCCGGCCCGAGACCCTGCAGCGGGTGCGCGACGCGATCGCCGAACTCGGGTACCGGCCCAATCAGGCGGCCCGCGCGCTCGTCACGAGCCGCTCGCGCACGATCGGTGTGCTGGGAGCCCAGACGGTGCACTACGGGCCGGCCACGAGCATCCATGCCATTGAGACGGCGGCGCGCGAAGCCGGGTACCGCCTGTCGATCACCAACATCTCGTCGAGCGACTACACGTCGATCAAGTCGGGGCTCGACTACCTCATGAGCCAATCGGTCGAGGCGCTCATCGTCATCGCCCCGCAGGTGCGCGTGTTCGAGGCGATCAACGACCTGCAGGTGGACGTGCCGTACGTCACCCTCGAGGCGACCGGCCTCGGTACCTCGCACTCGCTCTGGGTCGACCAGATCACGGGCGCGCGGCGCGCGACCCGGCACCTCATCGACCTCGGCCACACCGAGATCATGCACATCTCCGGTCCGCAGGACTGGATCGAGGCGGAGGCGCGCATGCAGGGCTTCCTGCGCGAGCTCTCCGATGCCGACCTGCGCACGCGCGCGCCGATCCTGGGGGACTGGACGGCGTCGTTCGGCTACTACGCGGGGCTCGAGCTGCTGAGGTTCCGCGACTTCTCGGCGGTCTTCGCGGGCAACGACCAGATGGCGCTCGGCCTCATGCACGCGTGCCGCGAGCTGGGGCTCGACGTGCCCGGTGACATCTCGGTCGTCGGCTTCGACGACATTCCCGAGGCGGCGCACTTCTCGCCACCGCTCACGTCCGTGCGGCAGAACTTCGCGGAGATCGGGCGGCGCGCGATCGAGCTGCTGCTGGGCGAGCTGCGCGGCGAGACCGGCCTGAGCCACGAGCCCGTGCAGCCCGAGCTCGTCATCCGAGAGTCCACGGCGCCCCACCGCTAACGCGCCCCCGCACCCCCACCCCCCCCACCCACGATGGGGGCCAGATCTGGCGCGAAAGGGCGTTTGCCGCGGTGCGAGCACCCACTTTGCGGCAAATCTGGGGCGTGCGGGGGTGCGGTGGTGCGGAGGGTGCATGGCGTGCGGCGAGATGCACCCCTCGTTATGAACTTGTGACCGTTTCGCAGGGGATCGACTTGACAGATGTGACCGTTTCGCCGTTAGAGTGCAGAGGCATCATGTGAACGGTCACACGCTGATCGTCACCGAGCGGGTTCTTCCCGCACCCTGTCACCCGTTCCACCCCGGCGTCGGGCATCCGTCGCCGCAGCGACGATGGAGTCCCATGAGTACCGACGCCCTGAGCCCCGAGGTGCAGGTCGCGATCGCGCGCGTGCGCGATGAGGTCGCTGCCCTCCACACCGAGCTCGTGCGGTACGGCCTCGTCGTCTGGACCGGGGGCAACGTGAGCGGGCGCGTTCCCGGCGCCGATCTCTTCGTCATCAAGCCGAGCGGCGTCTCCTACGACGACCTCGACCCCGCGAACATGATCCTGTGCACCCTCGACGGCGAGGTCGTGCCCGACACCCCCGGCAGCGAGCGCAGCCCCTCGAGCGACACCGCCGCTCACGCCTACGTCTACCGCTCCATGCCCGAGGTCGGCGGCGTGGTGCACACCCACTCGACCTACGCGACCGCGTGGGCCGCGCGCGGGGAGGCCATCCCCTGCGTCATCACGGCCATGGCCGACGAGTTCGGCGGTGAGATTCCGATCGGCCCGTTCGCCATCATCGGCGACGACTCGATCGGTCGCGGCATCGTCGAGACCCTGCAGGGGCACCGCTCGCGCGGCGTGCTCATGCAGAACCACGGTCCGTTCACGATTGGCAAGGACGCTCGCGACGCCGTCAAGGCGGCCGTCATGCTCGAGGATGTCGCTCGCACGGTGCACATCGCTCGCCAGCTCGGCGACCCTCTGCCGATCGAGTCCGCCGCGATCGACGCGCTCTTCGATCGCTACCAGAACGTCTACGGCCAGACCGGCGAGTCGAGAGGCACGAGCCGATGACGGCCGCCGCCACTCTGATCGCCGAGGGGCGAGCCGTGCTCGGCATCGAGCTCGGCTCGACCCGCATCAAGGCCTGCCTCAGCGGGGACGACCCGAATACCGTGATCGCGACCGGGTCGCACGAGTGGGAGAACCAGCTCGTCGACGGCGTGTGGACCTACTCGCTCGAGTCCGTCGCGGCGGGACTGCAGAGCGCCTACGCCGAGCTCGTCGCCGACGCGCAGTCGCGGCACGGGGTCGCCCCGACCGCGTACGCCGCCCTCGGCGTCTCGGCGATGATGCACGGCTACCTCGCCTTCGACGACGCCGGCGAGCTGCTCGTGCCCTTCCGCACCTGGCGCAACACGAGCACGGGCGCCGCGGTCGCCGAGCTCACCGACCTCTTCGGCGTGAACATTCCGCAGCGCTGGTCGATCGCCCACCTGCACCAGGCGGTGCTGGACGGCGAGGCGCACGTCGGGCGCGTCCACCACCTCACGACGCTGGCCGGCTACGTGCACGAGCGCCTCACGGGTGAGAGGGTTCTGGGCGTCGGCGACGCCTCGGGAATGTTCCCGCTCGATGCCGAGGGCTCCGGCTACGACCCCGAGCTCGTGGCGCGCTACGACGCTGCCGTCGCCGGGTCCGCTCTCACCGGTTCGATCATCGGGATGCTCCCCGCCGTGCTGCCCGCGGGCCACGAGGCCGGCCGCCTGACCGCGCAGGGGGCAGCCCTGCTCGACCCGACCGGCGCCCTGCAGCCGGGCGCCGTGCTGTGCCCGCCCGAGGGAGATGCCGGTACCGGCATGGTCGCGACGAACGCGGTCGCACCGCGCACGGGCAACGTGAGCGCCGGCACGAGCATCTTCGCGATGGTCGTCCTCGACCGACCCCTCGCCCGTGTGCACCCCGAGCTCGACATCGTGGCGACGCCCGCCGGTGCGCCGGTCGCGATGGTGCACTGCAACAACGGCGCGAGCGAGCTCGCCGCATGGGTCGGCACCTACCGCCGCTTCGCCGAGATCGCCGGGGCCCCGATCGGCGCCGACGAGGCCTACAGCCTCCTGTTCGCGGAGGCGCTCGACGGCGAGACCGACGCCGGCGGCATCCTCGCCTACAACCAGGTCGCGGGCGAGCCGGTCGCGCACCTGAGCGAGGGCCGCCCGCTCATCGTGCGCACCCCCGACAGCCGTGTGACGCTCGCGAACGTCATGCGCGCGCACCTCTACGGCGTCTTCGCGACGCTGAGCCTCGGCATGCGCGTGCTGCGCGACGAGGGCGTCGAGATCGACCGCATGTACGCCCACGGCGGCATGTTCCGCACGGCCGGCGTTGCCCAGCGCTTCCTCGCCGCCGCGCTCGACGCACCCGTCGGCGTCGCCGAGAGCGCCTCCGAGGGCGGGGCCTGGGGCGTCGCCGTGCTCGCCGCCTTCACCGCGCGCGGCGGTGGCGACCTCGCCGCGTTCCTCGACGACGAGGTCTTCGCCGCAGCCGACTCCCAGCCCGTCGCCGCCGACCAGGCCGACGTCGCGGGCTTCGCCGCCTACCTGACGCACTACGAGGCCGGCCTCGACGTTCACCGCCGCGCCATCGAGGTGCTCTGACCCATGACAAGGACAACCGTGACTCGCAGCATCGTTCCCGACCTCAGCACGTACGAGGTCTGGTTCCTCACCGGCAGCCAGAACCTGTACGGCGACGAGACCCTGCGCCAGGTCGCCGAGCAGTCCCAGGCGGTCGTCGCCGGTCTGCAGTCGGCCACGAGCATCCCGGTGACCGTCGTCTGGAAGCCGACCCTCGTGGACTCCGCGAGCATCAAGAGCGTCATGCTCGAGGCGAACGCGGCCGACAACGTCATCGGCGTCATCGCCTGGATGCACACCTTCAGCCCGGCCAAGATGTGGATCGCCGGGCTCGACGCCCTGCGCAAGCCCCTCCTGCACCTGCACACTCAGGCCGACGCCGCGCTGCCCTACGCGACGATCGACATGGACTTCATGAACCTGAACCAGGCGGCGCACGGCGACCGCGAGTTCGGCTACATCCAGTCGCGTCTCGGTGTCGCGCGCACGACCGTCGTCGGCCACGTGTCGAACCCGGCCGTCACCGATCGCATCGGTGTGTGGGCGCGCGCGGCGGCAGGCTGGCACGCCACGCACGAGCTCAAGCTCGCTCGCTTCGGCGACAACATGCGCTTCGTCGCCGTGACGGAGGGCGACAAGACCGAGGCCGAGCTGCGCTTCGGCGTGCAGGTCAACACGTGGGGCGTGACCGAGCTCGCCGATGCAGTGCACGCCGGGAGCGACGCCGACATCGACGCGCTCGTCGCCGAGTACCTCGACCTCTACGATGTGGCTCCCGACCTGCGCCCGGGCGGCGACCGGCACGACTCGTTGCGCTACGGCGCGGCGATCGAGGTCGGCCTGCGCGGGTTCCTCGAAGACGGAGGCTTCAGCGCCTTCACCACCTCCTTCGAGGATCTCGCCGACCTGCGCCAGCTGCCCGGCCTCGCCGTGCAGCGGCTCATGGCCGACGGCTACGGGTTCGGCGCCGAGGGCGACTGGAAGACGGCCGTGCTCGTGCGGGCCGCCGCCGTGATGGGGGCGGGCCTCCCCGGCGGTGCGAGCCTCATGGAGGACTACACCTACGACCTCACTCCCGGCAATGAGCTCATCCTCGGCGCCCACATGCTCGAGGTGAGCCCCTCGCTCACGACCGAGCGTGCGCGACTCGAGGTGCACCCGCTCGGCATCGGCGGCAAGGAGGACCCTGTGCGCCTGGTCTTCACGGCCGACGCCGGGCCCGCGGTCGTCGTGGCGCTCAGCGACATGCGCGACCGGTTCCGGCTCGTCGCGAACGTCGTCGAGAACGTCGCGCTCCCGCAGCCGATGCCCCACCTGCCCGTCGGGCACGCCGTCTGGAAGCCGGCGCCCGACTTCGCCACCTCGGCAGCCTCCTGGCTGACGGCGGGGGCTGCCCACCACACGGTCATGACCACCCAGGTCGGCGTCGAGGTCTTCCGGGACTTCGCGCAGATGGCCGGCGTCGAGCTGCTCGTCATCGACGAGAGCACCACGCTCGAGGGGTTCCAGCGCGACGTGCGCTGGAACGCCGCCTACTACCGACTCGCGCAGGGACTCTGAGCCCCGTGCCCGTCACCCCCGAACATCCCGGGATCCGTCCCGGGAGGCGATCTGGCCCTCGTCGCTGAGGCGCAGGATCACAGCACCACCACATCCCCTTATGAAAGGACACACAGTGAAGAAGAAAGCTCTTCTCTCCTTCGTGGCTGCAGGCGCCATGGTCGTCGGCCTCGCGGCATGCTCGGCTGACGCCGGCGACGGCGGAACCGGCGGCGACGGCGAAGGCGGCCTCATCGGCGTCGCGATGCCCACGCGCTCCTCGGAGCGCTGGATCGCGGACGGCGCGGCCGTTCAGGCCGAGCTCGAGGCGGCCGGCTACGAGGTCGACCTCCAGTTCGCGGAGGACGACATCCCCACCCAGGTCTCGCAGATCGAGAACATGATCACGCGTGGCGCCGAGGCGCTCATCATCGCGTCGATCGACGGCACCACGCTCACCTCGGTTCTGCAGTCGGCCGCCGACAATGACATCCCCGTCATCGCCTACGACCGACTCATCCGCGACTCGGAGAACGTCAACTACTACGCGACCTTCGACAACTTCCTCGTCGGTCAGCAGCAGGCGTGGACGGTGCTCAACGGTCTCGGCCTCACCGACCTCGAGGGCAACGCTCTCGACGACGCGCCCGAGGGCCCGTTCAACATCGAGCTGTTCGCCGGCTCGCTCGACGACAACAACGCGTTCTTCTTCTGGAACGGCGCGATGGATGTTCTGCAGCCCCTGATCGATGACGGCACGCTCGTCGTGCAGTCGGGTCAGACCGACATCGAGCAGGCCGCCACGCTGCGCTGGGACGGCGAAGTCGCCCAGAGCCGCATGGAGGACCTCCTGACGGCGAACTACTCCGACGGCACGCAGGTCGACGCAGTTCTGTCGCCCTACGACGGTCTGAGCCGTGGCATCATCTCGGCCCTCACCGACGCCGGCTACACCGTGGGCGTCGACTTCCCGATCATCTCGGGTCAGGACGCCGAGATCGACTCCGTGCGCGCGATCCTCTCCGGTGAGCAGTACGCGACGATCTTCAAGGACACGCGCGAGCTCGCGAAGGTGGCTGCCGGCATGGCGCAGGCCCTTCTCGAGGGCGGCGAGCCTGAGATCAACGACACGGAGACCTACGACAACGGAGTGTTCATCGTGCCGTCGTTCCTTCTCGGCCCGGTGCCGGTCGTCGCTGACAACGTCGAGTCGGCTCTTGTCGACACCGGCTACTGGACTGCTGAGGAAGTCGGCCTCTAAGGTCTGACCCCTCGGCGGCACCGCACCACCGCACGGCGCACCCTGGCCGTGTGCACCATTGGTCGGTGGTGAGGAGCTGAACTAGGCTCCCCACCACCGGCCTCACCCCGTACAACGACGTAAGCGAAGGAGAGGGCACTTCCCGTGACCCAGAACATCCTCGAGATGCGCTCCATCACCAAGACCTTCCCGGGCGTGAAGGCGCTCTCCGACGTGACCCTCGAGGTCGCCCCCGGCGAGGTCCACGCCATCTGCGGCGAGAACGGCGCCGGCAAGTCGACCCTCATGAAGGTGCTCTCGGGCGTCTACCCGCACGGCACCTACGAGGGCGAGATCGTCTTCGAAGGCCGCTCCATGAAGTTCGCCGACATTCGCGGAAGCGAAGACGAGGGCATCGTCATCATCCATCAGGAGCTCGCGCTGAGTCGCTACCTCTCGATAGCGGAGAACATCTTCCTCGGCAACGAGATCAAGAATCGCTTGGGTCTCATCGACTGGAACAAGACGACCGCCGAGGCGAAGAAGCTGCTGGCGCGCGTCGGGCTCAATGACGACCCCTCGACGAAGATCATGAACATCGGCGTGGGCAAGCAGCAGCTGGTCGAGATCGCGAAGGCCCTCTCCAAGAAGGTCAAGATTCTGATCCTCGACGAGCCGACCGCTGCGCTCAACGACGCCGACAGTGATCATCTGCTCGACCTCATCCTGCACCTCAAGGGCCAGGGCATCACGTCGATCATCATCAGCCACAAGCTCAACGAGATCAAGAAGATCGCCGACTCTGTCACGATCATCCGCGACGGCAAGACGATCGAGACGATCGGGCGCGACGATGTGTCGGAAGACCGCATCATCAAGGGCATGGTCGGCCGCGACCTCGAGCACCGCTACCCGGACCACACCCCGCACATCGGCGAGGAGATTCTGCGCGTGGAGGACTGGACGGCTCACCACCCGCAGGATTCGAGCCGTGTCATCGTCGACAAGGTCAGCATCACTGCCCGGGCCGGCGAGATCGTCGGCATCGCCGGCCTGATGGGGGCCGGGCGCACCGAATTCGCCATGAGCCTCTTCGGGCACAGCTACGGCAGCCGCATCAGCGGCAAGGTCTTCAAGCGCGGTCAGGAGATCAAGACCCGCACCGTCTCGGAGGCCATCAAGAACGGCATCGCCTACGCGACGGAGGATCGCAAGACCTTCGGTCTCAACCTCATCGAGGACGTCAAGCGCAACATCTCGATGGCCTCGCTCGACAAGCTCACCTCTCTGGGTCTTGTCGATGACAACGAGGAGTACAAGGTCGCCAACGAGTACCGGGACTCGATGAACATCAAGACGCCCAGCGTGCTCAACGCGACGGGCCAGCTCTCCGGCGGCAACCAGCAGAAGGTGGTGCTGTCGAAGTGGATCTACTCCGACCCCGAAGTGCTCATCCTCGACGAGCCGACGCGCGGCATCGACGTCGGTGCCAAGTACGAGATCTACACGATCATCAACCGTCTCGCGGCAGAAGGGAGAGCGATCGTCGTGATCTCCTCCGAGCTGCCCGAGCTGCTGGGCATCTGCGACCGCATCTACGCCCTCTCTGAAGGTCGGATCACGGGGGAGATGCCCGTGGCCGACGCCACCCCCGAAGCACTCCTCAAGCTCATGACCCTGGAGAAGCAGCGCTAATGTCTGACACCACTACACAGCAGCCCACCTTGCCGGATGGCAAGCCCGCGAAGAGCCGCATGTCGTCCAACCTGGCCCACATCGTCGCTGACCTCGGCAAGAACGGCATCTTCCTCGCCCTCATCGCCGTGATCGTGCTGTTCTCGATCACGACCGACGGCATTCTGCTGCGGCCGCAGAACATCTCGAACCTCATCGTGCAGAACGGCTACATCCTGATCCTCGCGATCGGCATGGTGCTCGTCATCGTCGCGGGGCACATCGACCTCTCGGTCGGGTCGATCGCGGCGTTCATCGGCGCCATCTCGGGAGTGTTCGTGAGCGCGGACTACCTCGGCCTGCCGTGGTGGCTCGCGATCATCCTGTCGCTCGGTGTCGGTGCGATCGTCGGAGCCTGGCAGGGCTTCTGGATCGCCTTCGTGGGCATACCGGCATTCATCGTGACCCTCGCCGGCATGCTCATCTTCCGCGGCCTCGCGCTCATCACTCTGGGCAACGCGAACATCGGATCGTTCCCGGAGGAGTACCGCGCGCTCGGCAACGGGTTCATCAACTTCCCCGTGCAGATCCTGGGCGAGACGGTCGATCCCCTCACGCTCGCGATCGGCCTCATCGCGATCATCGGCCTCATCATCCAGCAGACCCGCACGCGCAGCGGGCGCGTGAAGTACGGGCAGGACGTCGAGCCGATGCCCTGGTTCATCGGCAAGATCGTGCTCTCCGCGGTCGGGATCGGCGCTTTCGCCTACGCGCTCAGCGTCTTCAAGGGCATCCCCGTCACCCTCATCGTGCTCGCGCTCCTCGTGCTCGCCTACGGCGTCGTCGCGAACCGCACGACGTTCGGCCGCCACATCTACGCGATCGGCGGCAACCGTCGCGCGGCCGAGCTCTCGGGCATCAAGACGCGCTCGGTCGACTTCTGGCTGTTCGTGAACATGGGCCTGCTCGCGGCGCTCGCCGGCCTCGTCTTCACGGCGCGCCTCAACCTCGCCGGGCCGAAGGCTGGTGACGGCTTCGAGCTCGAAGCCATCTCGGCGGCGTTCATCGGCGGCGCGGCCGTGCAGGGCGGCATCGGCACGGTCGGCGGCGCGATCATCGGTGGCTTCATCATCGGCGTGCTCAACAACGGCATGTCGATCATGGGCATCGGCATCGAGTGGCAGCAGGCCGTCAAGGGCCTCGTGCTGCTGCTCGCGGTCGCGTTCGACGTCTACAACAAGCGTCGCGCGGGCACCGCTGCCTCGCGCTGACTCTGGCTGGCACGAGCCGTGCCTCACGTCGGCCCCCGCCCCGTCAGGGGTCGGGGGCCGACGTCATCCCCACGGCTGCACCGCCGAGGCGCACCGCCCTCGCCGGTAGGCTGAAGACATGACTGACGGCTCACTCGACTACCGCGACTCCGGCCTCGAGTTCCCCTCCGACTTCGTCTTCGGCTCGGCCACGGCGAGCTATCAGATCGAGGGCGCGGCGCACGAGGACGGCCGCGGGCCGTCGATCTGGGACACCTTCAGCCACACGCCCGGCAAGATCGTCAACGGCGACACCGGCGATGTCGCCGATGATCACTACCACCGCCTCGAGAGCGACCTCGATCTGATGGCCGGGCTGGGCCTCGAATCGTACCGCTTCTCGATCGCCTGGCCGCGCATCCAGGCTGAGGGCGCGGGCGTGCCGAACGAGAAGGGGCTCGCGTTCTACGGCCGCCTCGTCGACGGCCTGCTCGAGCGGGGCATCCGCCCCATCGCGACCCTCTACCACTGGGACCTGCCGCAGGCACTCGAAGATCGGGGCGGCTGGACGAACCGCGACACGGCCCACCGCTTCGCCGACTACGCCCACCACGTGGGCGAGGCGCTCGGCGACCGCGTCTCGATGTGGACCACCCTCAACGAGCCGTGGTGCAGCGCCTACCTCGGCTACGGCTCGGGTGCGCACGCCCCCGGCCGCATGAACGGCGCCGACGCCCTGACCGCCGTGCACCACCTCAACCTCGCGCACGGCCTGGGCCTCGTCGCGCTGCGCGATGTCGCGCGCAACGACCCGCAGTACTCGGCGACCCTCAACCTCCACGTCATCCGTGGCGAGGAGGAGCCCCGCTCGGAGGAGTCGAAGACCGAGGCCATCCGCCGCATCGACGCCCTCGCGAATCGTGCCTTCACGGGCCCGATGCTGCGCGGCGAGTACCCCGCCGACCTCATCGAGGACACCGCGGGCGTGACCGACTGGGGCTTCGTCAAGCCGGGCGATACGGCCCTCATCCAGCAGCCCATCGACGTTCTCGGCGTCAACTACTACTCCACCGTGACGGTGCGCATGTGGGATGGCGCCTCGCCGCGCGTGAACGCCGATGGCCACAAAGACATGGGCGGGTCGCCGTGGCCCGGCAGCGAGCACGTCGAGTTCCTGCCCCAGGCCGGCCCGTGCACCGACATGGGCTGGAACATCGCCCCGGACGGGCTCGAAGAGCTGCTCATGAGCCTGCACGAGCAGTTCCCGGGTCTTCCGCTCATGGTGACCGAGAACGGCGCGGCCTTCCCCGACGAGGTCGTCGACGGCCGCGTTCGGGACGTCGAGCGCATCGACTACCTGCGCCGGCACTTCACGGCCGCTCACCGCGCGATGCAGCGCGGCGTCGATCTGCGCGGGTACCAGGTGTGGTCGCTGCTCGACAACTTCGAGTGGGGCTACGGCTACACGAAGCGGTTCGGCATCGTGCACGTCGACTACGAGACGCAGGAGCGCACCCTCAAGGACAGTGCGCACTGGTACCGCGAGCTCATCAGCTCGCGCCGCATCCCGCAGTGACGACGGTCGTCCACCCGGGCGACTCGCTCAGCGGGCGCCAGCGGGCCGTCTATGTGCTCATCCTCGGGGCGCTGACCGCGCTCGGGCCGTTCACGATCGACCTGTACCTGCCGGCGTTCCCGCAGATCGAGGGCGACCTCGACGTGTCGACGGCAGCGGTGCAGCTCACCCTCACCGCGACGACGCTCGGCTTCGCGCTCGGCCAGCTGCTCGTGGGCCCGTGGAGCGACAAGGTGGGGCGTCGGCTGCCGCTCGTCCTGGCGACCTCCGTGCACGTGCTCGCGAGCATCGGGGTCGCCTTCTCGCCCGACATCTCGTGGCTGCTGGCGTTCCGGGTTCTGCAGGGATTCGGGGCGGCCGCCGGGGGAGTCGTCGCCATGGCGACCGTGCGAGATCTCTTCGGGGGCTACCCGCTCGTGCGCATGCTCTCGCGCCTGGCGCTCGTCACGGGCATCGCGCCCATCGCCGCGCCGGTGATCGGGTCGCAACTGTTGCTCATCATGCCGTGGCGCGGCATGTTCGGGGTGCTCGCCGCCTACGGCGTCATCATCATGGTGCTCGCGGCGCTCTTCATCGTCGAGACGCTGCCGCCCGCGCGGCGCGTGGAGAAGGGCCACTCCACTCTCGGGGAGCGCTACCGCTCGCTCTTCACCGACCGCATCTTCGTGGGCGTCGCCATCATCGGCGGCATGACCTTCGCCGGTCTGTTCGCCTACCTCTCGGCGTCGTCGTTCCTGTTTCAAGACGTCTACGGGCTCGACCCCCAGACCTACGGCCTTCTGTTCGCTGCCAACTCGATCGGCGTCGTCATCGGCGTGCAGGTGAGCTCGCGCCTCGCGAAGTACTTCGGGCCGGCGTGGATTCTCGCCGGGTCGACCGCGGTGCTGCTGGGCAGCGCCATCGCGATCGTCGTGCTCGAGCTCGCGGGGGCGGGACTGCTCGGCACGGTCATCCCGCTGTGGTTCTTCATCACGGCGTGCGGCTTCGGCTTCCCGTGCGTGCAGGTGCTGGCGCTCGCGAATCATGGCAAGGAGGCGGGCACGGCAGCCTCGGTGCTCGGTGCGATGAACTTCGGGCTCGCGGGGCTCATCTCGCCCATCGTCGGGCTCTTCGGCATCGCCGACGCCGTGCCGATGGGAACCGTCATGGCGATCACGGCCGCCGTCGCCATCGCGAGCCTGTGGTTCATCGTGCGGCCACGCACGGTGCCGGCGCTCAGCCGCTGACGCACCACTCAGCCGCTGACGAACCGCTGAGTCGCTGACGAGTCTCTGAGCCGAGGTCAGCCGGTCTCGGTAACCTGCCCCCTATGTCTCTCGAGAATCGGCGCACGATCACCGGCCGCTGGCCGCTCATCAGCGGCGGCGTCGCGGTCGGCATCGCGGGGCTCCTGGGCGTGCTCGTCGCCCTGCGCGAGAGCCCCATCGAGGTCGATGAGGAGTGGATGAGCGAGCTGCTCGAGGAGCGCGGCCCCTGGTGGGATGTGCCCGCTCTCTTCATGGACTGGCTCGGCGGAGGCCTCGTCGCCGTCATCGTCGTCCCCCTCGTCATCGCGGGAGCGCTCGTGCTCGCGCGCAGGCCGCTCGGCGCCGCCGCTTTTCTGCTCGCCTCGGCGCTCAGTGCGGGGCTGGTGCAGGTGCTCAAGGCGGCGTTCGGCCGGGCGCGGCCCGAGCTCATGCTCGTGACGAGCGACGAGGGCTCCTTCCCGTCCGGCCACGTCGCGAACGCGGCGACGATCGCGATCGCTCTCGGCCTCATCCTCGCGCTCGATCGCGGTCGGCGATGGGTCTGGATGCTCGGGGCCCTGTACATCGTGGCGATGGCGCTCAGCCGCACCTACCTGGGGGTGCACTGGCTCACCGACACCATCGCCGGCGCGCTTCTCGGCGCGGGGGTCGCCGTCATCGTGTGGGTGCCGTTCGCCCGCGCTCTCGCGCGGGAGCCGCGACCACGCCGCGTGCGCTCGGGATGAGCGGGGCATCCCTCTAGCGCTGAATTGTCCACGTGGATAACATGAGGCCATGAGAATCCTGCTTGTCGGCGCCGGTGGCGTCGGAGACGCGATCGCGAAGATCGCCGCCCGCCGCTCGTTCTTCGAGACCATGATCGTGAGCGACTACGACGTGACCCGCGCCGAGCGCACGATCGCCTGGATCGAAGCGAAGCACGGCCCCCAGGGTGACCGCTTCTTCGCCGCGCAGATCGACGCCTCCGACCCGGCCGTCGTCGAGAAGGTCGCGCGCGAGCACGGTGCGACCCACGTCATGAACGCCGTCGAGCCCAAGTTCGTCATGCCGATCTTCGAGGGCGCGAAGGCCGCGGGCGCGGACTACATGGACATGGCGATGAGCCTGTCCCAGCCGCACCCCGACGAGCCCTATGCGAAGACAGGCGTGAAGCTCGGTGACGAGCAGTTCGCCGTCGCCGACGAGTGGGAGGGCGCCGGCCGCCTCGCCCTCGTCGGCATGGGCGTCGAGCCCGGACTGAGCGACGTGTTCGCCCGCTACGCCGTCGACCACCTGTTCAGCGAGGTCGACGAGCTCGGCACGCGCGACGGCGCCAACCTCGTGGTGCGCGACGACGAGGGCAACGAAATCTTCGCCCCCTCGTTCTCGATCTGGACCACGATCGAGGAATGCCTCAACCCGCCGGTCATCTGGGAGAAGGGCACCGGCTGGTTCACGACGCCGCCGTTCAGTGAGCCCGAGGTCTTCGAGTTCCCCGAGGGCATCGGCCCGGTCGAGTGCGTCAACGTCGAGCACGAAGAGGTGCTGCTCATGCCGCGCTGGCTCGACGCGAAGCGCGTGACCTTCAAGTACGGGCTCGGTGACGAGTTCATCGGCATTCTCAAGACCCTCAACCAGCTGGGGCTCGACAAGACGGAGCCGATTCGCGTGCGCTCGGCCGAGGGGCCCGTCATGGTGTCGCCGCGCGACGTCGTCGCCGCCGGCCTGCCCGACCCCGCCACGCTCGGCCCTCGCATGACCGGCAAGACCTGCGCCGGCATGTGGGTCACGGGCACCGGTAAGGACGGCCAACCGCGCGAGGTGTACCTCTACCACGTGAGCGACAACGAGTGGACGATGGCCGAGTACGAGGCTCAGTGCGTCGTGTGGCAGACCGCTCTCAACCCCGTCATCGCGCTCGAGCTGCTCGCGACCGGGGCGTGGAGCGGCGCCGGCGTGCTCGGCCCCGAAGCCTTCGACGCCCAGCCCTTCCTCGACCTCATGGCCGCGCCCGAGAGCGAGGGCGGCTACGGCCAGCCCTGGGGTCTCGAGGAGCGCGAGCCCGCGTAGGGTCGTGGAGTGACCTCCTCCACTCCCGCCGGCCGCAACTGGGCGGGCAACGTCGAGTTCCGCGCGCCACGCTTCGCCGAGCCGACGACTGTCGAAGAGCTCGCCGAGCTCGTGCAGTCGGCCTCGCGCGTGCGCGCCGTCGGTTCGCGCCACACGTTCTCGGCGCTCGCCGACAGCGACGACCTCATGGTCTCCGTCGAGGCGGTGCCCGGGTCGGTGACCGTGCACGCGGAGCGGGGCACGGCATCCGTTCCCGCCGGCATGCGGTATGCCGAGGCCGCGCGCGAACTCGACGCGGCGGGATGGGCACTCGGGGCTATGGCATCGCTGCCGCACATCACCGTCGCCGGCGCGATCGCGACGGGCACGCACGGCTCGGGCGACGCCGCGGGCTCGCTCTCCGATGCCGTCGTGGCCCTCGACATCCTCCGCGCCGACGGCGACCTCGTCACCGTGCGACGCGGCGACCCCGACTTCGCGGGAGCCGTCGTCGCGCTCGGGTCCCTCGGCATCGTGACGCGCGTCGAGTTCGCGGTCGAGCCGAGCTACCGCATGACCCAGGTCGTCGACCGCGGGCTGCCGTGGGACACCGCGCTCGACGATCTCGACGCGGTCATGGGCTCTGCCGACAGCGTGAGCCTGTTCACCCGGTGGGCGGATGCCGAGCGCATCGATCAGGTGTGGCGCAAGACGCGGGGGGAGAGCGTCCCGGCCGCCCTGCCGGGAGCGCACCGGGCCGGCGAGGCCGGGCATCCCCTCCCCGGCGGTCCCGCCGAGAACTGCACCGACCAGACCGGGGTGCCAGGCCCGTGGTTCGAGCGCCTGCCGCACTTCCGTGCCGAGTTCACGCCCTCGCACGGGGAAGAGCTGCAGTCGGAGTTCTTCGTACCTCGCGATCGCGCCGCCGACGCGCTCCACGCCGTGCGCGCCCTCGGGTCGCGGCTGCAGGCGCTGCTGTACGTGAGCGAGATCCGCAGTATTCGCGCCGACGAGCTGTGGCTCTCAGGGGCCTACGGGCGCGACACCATCGGCATCCACTTCACGTGGCGTCGTGACGAGCCCGCTGTGCGCGCACTCGTGCTCACGATCGAGGCCGCGCTCGCGCCGTTCGACGCGCGGACGCACTGGGGCAAGGTGTTCACCGCCGACCCGGAGCTGCTTGGGCGTGCGTACCCGCGCTGGGCTGACTTCACGGCCTTGCGCGAGCGGTGGGACCCGCGCGGAGTCTTCCATAACGCCCAGCTCGCTGCCTGGGGCATGTAGTGCGGGTCATCGTCGCCCCCGACTCGTTCAAGGGCTCCGCCTCGGCCGCGGATGTCGCTGCGGCGCTCGCCGAGGGCTGGCGGCAGGCCCGCCCCGACGACAAGGTCGTGCTCGCGCCCATGGCCGACGGCGGCGAGGGCACGCTCGATGCCGTCGCCGCGGCCACCGCGGGCTCCACCCGCATGCCGGTCGCGGTCACGGGCCCGCACGGCCACCCGGTGTCGGCCGAGTGGCTCCTGCTCGAGCAGCCCGACGGCACGCGCACCGGCCTCGTCGAGCTGGCCCTGTGCTCGGGCCTCGAACTGCTCGATGAGCTCGAGCCGCAGACCGCCCACACGCTCGGCTTCGGTCAGGCGATCCGCGCTGCGCTCGACCATGGAGTCGACCGCCTGCTGCTGGCGCTCGGCGGCAGCTCGTCGAGCGACGGCGGCGCGGGGGCCCTCACGGCACTCGGTGTGCGCCTGCTCGATGAGCGCGGTGCGGCCGTGCCGCTCGGCAACGCGGGGCTCGCGCGCATCGCGGCAGTGGACTGGGCATCCGTCGCCCCCCTCCCTCCAGGCGGAGTCGTGCTGCTGAGCGATGTCGACAACCCCCTCTTCGGCGATCGCGGGGCGATCGCGGTCTTCGGCGCGCAGAAGGGCGTGACGGCCGACCGCGCCGGTGCGGCCGAATCCGCCCTCGCGCGCTTCGCCGACGCCCTGGTCGAGAACCCCGGCGGCGCGCTCCCCGAGACGCCGGGAGCGGGCGCTGCAGGCGGCACCGGCTTCGGGATGCTCGCCTGGGGCGCCACGATGAGCTCCGGATCACGGGCCATCGCCGAGACGATCGGCCTTTCCGCGTCGATCGCGGGCGCCGACCTCGTCATCACGGGTGAGGGCCGATTCGACGGCCAGTCGGCGGGCGGCAAGGCTCCCGTCGAGGTGGCGAGGCTCGCGCGGTCGAGCGGGGTGCGGTGCGCGCTCGTCGCCGGTCTCGTCGACGCGCCGCCGGTCGGTTTCGACGGCGTCGTCTCGCTCTCCGAGCTCGCCGGGTCGGCCGCGGCCTCGTTCGCCGACCCCCTGCACTGGGCCCGCGAGGCGGGCAGGCGTCTCGCGCTCGGGTGACGGGCCGCAGCCGGTTTAGGCTGACCCCATGACGGATGCGCACGACGCGGTCGCGGCCGCGAAGAAGGCTCTCGCCGAGGCCGAAGCGGCCCTCGCGGCGGCGACTGCCCAGGCGGAGGAGTCCGCCTCGGCATCGGCTGAGGAGGCCCCTGTGCCCTCACCGACACTCGGCCCGCTCGACGAGAGCGAGATCGACGCGGTCCGCGCTGGCTACGTCACGGAGGGAGCGGTGCTCGAGATGGGGGCGCTCGTGAACGGCGACGCGCGCGCGGACGTTCCCGTGCGCATCCCGATCGCCATGACGAACCGGCACGGTCTCGTCGCCGGCGCGACGGGCACCGGCAAGACGAAGACGCTGCAGGTGCTCGCCGAGCAGCTGAGCGCCGCCGGGGTGCCGGTCTTCGCGGCCGACATCAAGGGCGACCTGAGCGGCATCGCGGCCCCCGGCGAGCCGAGCGAGAAGCTCCTCGCGCGCACCGAGGGCATCGGGCAGCGCTGGCAGCCCACCGGCCACCCCACCGAGTTCTACTGCCTCGGCGGCATCGGCCACGGCGTGCCGATTCGTGCGACCGTCTCGAGCTTCGGGCATCTCATGCTGGCCAAGGTGCTCGGCCTCAACGAGACGCAGGAGTCGAGCCTCGCCCTCGTCTTCCACTTCGCCGACCAGGAGGGGCTGCCGCTCGTCGACCTCGCCGACCTGCGCGCCGTCATCCAGCACCTCACGAGTGACGAGGGCAAGGCCGAGCTCGCCGAGCTGGGCGGGCTCAACAAGGCGACCGCCGGCGTGATCCTGCGCGAGCTCATCACCTTCGCCGCCGATGGCGCCGACGTGTTCTTCGGCGAGCCCGAGTTCGACACCGCGCACTTCCTGCGCACGACGGCCGAGGGGCAGGGCATCGTCAGCCTGCTCGAGGTGCCGGGCGTGCACGACAAGCCCGCGCTGTTCTCGACGTTCCTCATGTGGCTGCTCGCCGACCTGTTCAATGACCTCCCCGAGGTCGGCGACCTGGAGAAGCCGAAGCTCGTGTTCTTCTTCGACGAAGCGCACCTGCTGTTCAAGGATGCGTCGAAGGACTTCCTCGCGGCCATCACCCAGACCGTCCGGCTCATCCGTTCGAAGGGCGTCGGCATCTTCTTCGTCACGCAGACGCCGAAGGATGTGCCGAGCGATGTGCTCGCGCAGCTCGGCTCGCGAGTGCAGCACCAGCTGCGCGCTCACACGCCCGACGCCGCCAAGGCCCTCAAGGCCACGATCTCGACCTATCCGACCTCGGGATACGACCTCGGCGAGGTGCTCACGACCCTCGGCATCGGTGAGGCCATCGTGACGGTCATGAACGAGAAGGGCGCCCCCTCGCCCGTGGCGTGGACGCGACTGCGAGCGCCGCAGGGCTCCATGGATCCCGCGCCGGATGCCCTCATCGAGTCGACGATCGCCGCATCGCCCCTGCTCGCGCAGTACGGCACGGCGGTCGACACCGAGTCGGCGCGCGAGATGCTCGCCGCGCGCATGAACGCCGCCGCCGACGCGGAGGCGGCTCGCGAGGCGGAGCGGCAGCGGCTCGAGCAGCAGGCCGAGGCCGCGAAGGCCCAGGATCGCGCGCAGGAGGAGTACGAGCGCGCCCTGCGCGACCTGCAGAAGAAGGGCCGCACGACGACGCGCACGACCACGCGCCGCTCGAGCTCTCGGCGCAGCGGAGGGAGCGCGGGCGGCATCGGCGACATTCTCGGCTCCCGCGCGGGTCAGACGATCGTGCGCGAGGTCGTGCGCGGCATCTTCGGAACCCTCGGGCGCCGCTGAGTCGAGCGCGCCCGCGCCGGCACCCTCACGCCAGATCGCGCAGCCGCGCGAGCGGCGTACCCCCTCCGCTGCCGCGTCGCTCCGAGCCGACAGCGATGACGAGCAGCACGAGGCCCACGACGGCGAGGGTGATCCACCACGGCATCGCCTCGATGCCGCGCCCGATCTGCACCGAGAAGGCGAGCACGTTCTCGAGGGGCAGCACGAGCATGCCGAGCACGAACGGCGCCGCGAGCCGCCACCGCACCCCCACGAGGATCATGACGAGTGCGATCGCCATGACGAGCACCGCCCGCCAGGTCTGCGGGTCGGTCGCCGTCGCGAGAATCGACGCGAGCACGAGCACGACGAGGCCCGGTGCGAGCAGCGGCCAGGAGCCCGCGCGCCCCAACGGCCAGTGACGCAGGGGAGCGGGGTCGTGCACCGTCGCACTCCGCAGCGCGATCGCCCCGGCGGCGAGCAGCATGATGCCGAGGGGCAACGAGAACGCCTCGACCCGGAGGAACTCTCGCGGGCTCCACGCGACGATCGAGGTCGCGAGAGCGAGCGCGAAGAGCACCCCGGCGTGCGGCAGCACCGTCGTGCCGCGGGTGCTGCGCTCGACGGCGACGACCATCAGCACGAGAAGCGCCACCATGAGCGACCACTGGACGGCGACCGTCAGGGCGAACCACGGCGCCGAGACGTCGTACTCGACGGCCGTTCCCATCGCCGCGGTCGCGACCGTGAGGGCCGGCACGAGCGACCAGCGGCGCATGGCGGCGTCGCGACTCTGCGTGATCACGAGCCCCGCGATGCCCATCGTGACCGAACCGGCAAGCGCCACGATCGCGACGACCGCGATGAGCGGCAGGGCAGTATCCACACCGTCGACGCGCAGCCCGAGCCGTGCCGCCTGAAGACCTCCGGCGGATCCGGCGACGATCGCAGCGAGGAGCGTGGGGGCGGAGAGCGCGCGCAGGCGGCCGATCCCGGGCGCGCCGGTGCGGATGCTCACCGCGAGCCCGGTCAGCACGACGGAGGCGGCGAGGAGCCCGAGGGCCCGCGCGGGCTGCGCCTCCGGGGAGGCGCCGAGGGCGACGAGCAGGGGAACAATCGCGGCGAGCAGCGCGCCCGCGAGCAGGGCAGGCTGCGGGGCGCCGCGCGCGGTGAGCACGACGGCGACCACCGCGGCCACGAGCGCGGGGGGCAGCACGTGCGCTTCGAGCGACGTGACTCCGAGCGCGAGCCAGAGCGACCACAGCGATGCCGTGGCGGCCGCGCCGAACATCCACCAGTAGGCGGGGAGGCGACGCACCGAGGCCGCGCCTGCAGCGCCCACCGCGATGATGGCCAGGACGATCGCGCCCGTGGGTGCGCCGGCCGCCTCGCGGGCGAAGCACAGCAGCACCGCGATTGTCGCCGTGAGCAGTGTCGTCGCCTCGATGGCCAGGCCGACGGCGCGCCCGTGCGCGTCGGGCAGACCTCGGTGCCGCAGCACCGCTGTGATGCGGGGCATCAGCGGCAGCGTGACGGCGACGACGACGGCGATCGCCGGCAGGACGACCGGAGAGCCGCTCATGACCAGGAGCGCCGCACCGGCATTGACGAGCACGACCGCGATCGAGGGCACGATGAGGGCGGCGGCGAGAACCCTGATCACGATGCCGAGGCCGGGTCGGCGCGTGAGGAGCAGACTCACCGCGAGCACGAGCATGGTCGTCGTGGAGAGGGCGACCCATCCGTTGCGCTCGACGACCACGAGCCCCACCGCGATCGCGAAGGGAACGGAGGCGACGAGGAGCACCGTGATCCAGCGCGCGGCATCGACGCGGCGAAGGAACGTCGCGGCGATGGCGCCGAGCAGCCCGACCGTGGCGGTGAGACTGAGTCGAGCAGGCCCCTCGACCGTCGCAAGCGACAGGGCTGACGAGACGAGCACGAGCCCGTAGCCGTAGCCGATGGCGAGGTGCGCCGAGCGCGCGCCGATCGGCACCGTGCGCGCGAGGGTGGCAAGGCTGATGAGCACTGCGGCGCCGAGGCCGACGGCGAGGGCGGTCGACTGCCACGACAGCGATGCCGCCAGGAGCACCGCGAGGTGCGCGGCGATCACGATGGGCAGTCGCTGAGCGATGGGGGCGCGGCGCGACCGCTCGGGGCCCGTCAGCACGACGGCGCTGAGCGTGGCGAGCACGAGAGCCCAGGCCGCGCGAGCACCCGGGTCGACGATCGTGAGCCCGAGCGCGCCGAGGCCGCCGAGCGAGAGTGCCCACCAGGCGAGGGCGCGCAGCACCTCCATGGCCCGCGGTGCGCGGCGCGCCCGACGGCGCAGAATCTCGGCCTGGGTCGCGAGGCCTGCGCTCAGGATGACGAGCGCCACGACGGCCGCGACGCTCCCGTGGGCGGAGACGGCATCGTCGCTCATGCGATCCGCCGCGAGGAGGGCGGAGAGCGTCCCACTCGCCGCGAGCAGAGCTGCGGGGGCGATCGAGGCAGCGACGACGCTCGTCGCGCCCGTCAGAGCCGCGGGGCGGTGCGCGCGGCCCCGAGCCGAGAGGGTCAGGGTCAGGGCCAGCAGCCCGATCACGGCGGCGAGAGGGAGGAGCGCGAGGCGCGCCGGGTCGCCGCCGAACGCGGTCAGGTCGAGGGCGAAGGATGCGAGGGCGAGACCGACGGGCACACTCGCGCCCCCGGCGAAGCTCCACAGACGGCGGAGGGTGTACGGGGCACTGCGGCCCGCGACCGCGCCAGCACCGAGGACGGCCGCGGCGGCGGCGAGCCATGCCGGCGTCGGGTCGACGATCGCGACGAGCGCGGCCGCGGCGAGCGCGACGAAGCCGAGCACCTGCACGCCCACGAGCGCGACGCGCTCGACGAGCAGCACGGTCGAGCGCCGACGCTCGAGAGCCGCTCCGGCCTCCAGGAGGGCGAGCGCCGCCGCACTCGTGCCGAGCGGCCCCCACAGGGTGGCGAGCGTGCCGCCGATCGCCGCGCTCGCGAGCAGGGGGACGAGGGTGAGCGCCGTGCTGCCGGCGAGCATCCAGACCCTCATGCGCGTGCGGACGCCGAGGGCGAGGGCGAGGGAGCCGCCGGCGAGGGCAGCGGCCGTCAGCACCGCCTCGGTGTCGGCACGGGCGGCCACGACCGGCAGCAGGACGGAGGCCGCGAGGCCCGCGAAGACCAGGGCGAGAGCGGCCACGGACTCGGCCGAGACCCGGAGGGCGCGCCGCATGAGCAGCGGTGCGCCGCCCCAGAACAGCAGGCTCGCGACGAGGAGGATGATGCCCCGGGCCACAGAGTCGGTGAGGTCGGGATTCAGCAGAGTGAAGATCACCGCGGCGAGCCCCACGAGCGCGGCACCCGCGATCGCGAGCACCGATTGCACCGTCGTGCTCGCACGAGCCGGCTGCTGCGGAGCGAGGGAAGGGGCGGGGGATGCGCCCACCCTGTCGACGGCTGCGGCTCGTCGCGCGGGCGGGCTCGCCTCGGGCGTCGGGCGGCGCGGCACGCGCGCGACCGAGTCCTGGAGCGTCGTGAGGGCCTCGGCCGCGGCTGACGCGCGCTGCCAGACCTCGACGCCGTCGTCGCCGCGAAGGTCGGCACCGCACGACGTGCAGACCCCCGCGGCGAGTCGACGCGTGCACACGGGGCACAGGGCCGTGTCGCGCAGTCGAGAGACCGTGCTCGAGGTCCAGTGAACGGGGCGGGCCCGCTGCGCGGTCACGTCGCTCACGAGGGGTCCTCCTCGCCGTCCGGAGTCCAGACGAGGATGTCGCCCGGCTGGCACTCGAGCACGCGGCAGATGGCGTCGAGGGTCGAGAAGCGCACGGCCTTCGCTCGACCGTTCTTGAGCACGGCCACGTTCGCCGGGGTGATGTCGATCGCGGCGGCGAAGTCGCCGACCGACATCTTCTTCTTCGCGAGCTGCACGTCGAGGTTGATGATGATCGGCATCAGACCACCTCGGCCAGGTCGCTCTCGAGCTGCGATGCCTGGCGCAGAAGGCCGCGCAGCACGACCACGAGGAGGGCGAGCATGCTGCCGACGATGATGCCGAGCACGCCGAGCAGCGCGATCGAGGGCGAGCCGGCCTGCGCGTTCGAGATGGTGATGAGCGAGCCGAGCACGATGATCGTCGCGAGGATGATCGAGCCGAGGATCACGTCCACGTAGCGGAACGCGCGCGGGTTGAAGATGATGCCCTCGCGCACGAGCGAGAGCATGCGCCACACGCACACGAGCGTCAGCTGCAGGCACAGGACGAAGACGGCGGCGGCGATGACGCCGGGCCACTGCAGGTAGGCGAGCGGGGGCAGCATCGCGGCCATGTTCGCGGCGATCGTCGGCACGACCACGGTCTGGCAGATCAGCAGGAGCGCGAGCAGCACGGCGATGAGCGCCTTGAGAGAAACGATCGTGAGACGGTGCATCGTGGTCCTATCGATAGTCAGTGGATAACTATCGAAAAACGATACATCATGCGTCCCCTGCGTCACACACGGGCAGTCCTGGCTACCCGGCCGGCGACTCGCGGGGAGCGCGGATCGACGATCCCGCGATGAGCGGCCAGTGCGGGCAACGCCTCACTGACGGTCGCGAGGGGAGACGCGAGATATGGCGGAGGATAGGGGATTCGAACCCCTGAGAGCTTGCACTCAACACGCTTTCCAAGCGTGCGCCATAGGCCACTAGGCGAATCCTCCAGGCGCATTCCGCCGAGACGGAACAACGTCAGCGATCCTACCGGTAAACTCGACGACGGCTCCCCGCGTGGCGCCATCCAGGCCAACTCCCCCAGGGCGGAAACGCAGCAAGGGTAACCGGGCTCTGGCGGGTGCGCGGGGGGTCCTTCGCGTTAACGCCGCCCGCTTCGGGGCCGAAAGACCCAGGCGCCGCGGAGTCCTCGCGCCTAGGCTGGGGGCAATGTCGCGCAGCATCTACGTCACGTCCGTCGAGGGCAACTCGGGCAAGTCGACCGTCGCCCTCGGCCTCGTCGACACGCTCAGTCACCGGGTGCAACGGGTCGGCGTGTTCCGCCCGGTCGCCCGCTCGCGCGAGGAGCGCGACTACGTGCTCGAGGTGCTGCTCGGCCACGACGGCGTGAACCTCGACTACGACGACTGCATCGGCGTCGGCTACGACGAGGTGCACGCCGACCAGGAGGCGGCGCTCGCCGTCATCGTCGAGCGGTTCAAGGCCATCGAGCGGCGTAGCGACGCCGTCGTCATCGTCGGCAGCGACTACACCGACGTCGCGAGCCCCACCGAACTGTCGTTCAACGCGCGCGTCGCCGCGAACCTCGGCGCGCCCGTCGTGCTCGTCCTCGGCGGCCGGCTCTCCGGCGCGTCCGGCGGCCGCGGCCTCGCCGAGAGCGGCCCGCGCTCGGCCGACGACGTGCGCCGCGTCGCCGAGGTCGCCGTCGCCGAGCTCGAGCACGAGCACGCGCAACTGCTCTCGGTCATCATCAATCGGGCGGATGCTGCGCTCACCGACCCGATCACCGCGGCAGTGCAGGCGGTCGCCCCCGAGGCCCTCGTGAGTGTGATCCCCGAAGACCCGTACCTCATCGCCCCGACGGTCGCGAGCGTCATCGCGGCCTGCGACGGCGAGTTCCTCCGCGGTGACGAGGCGCTCCTCGGCCGGGAGGTGCTCGGCGTTGTCGTCGCGGGCATGTCCATGGAGAACGTGCTGCCGCGACTCACCGAGGGGGCGGTCGTGCTCGTTCCGGGCGACCGGTCGGAGGTGCTGCTGGCCGTGCTCATGGCGCACGAGAGTGAAACCTTTCCGAGCGTGGCGGCGGTCATCCTGTACGGCGGTTTCGAGACACCCGCCTCCGTGCAGTCGCTCGTCGACGGGCTCGACCCTGCCCTGCCAATCATTCGCAGCGGCGCGGGAACCTACGACCTCGTGCTGCGCGTCATGGAGGCGCGCGGGCGCCTCGCCGCCGACTCGCAGCGCAAGTACGACACGGCGCTCGCGCTGTGGGAGGCGCACGTCGACCACGACGCCTTGCTCGCGCGACTCGACGTCACACGCTCGGAGGTCGTGACGCCGCTCATGTTCGAGTTCGAGCTGCTGGAGCGGGCGCGAGGCGACCGCAAGCACATCGTGCTGCCCGAGGGCGACGATGACCGTGTGCTGCGCGCCGCGAGCACGCTGCTGCGCCGTGGCGTCGTCGACCTGACCATCCTCGGGGAAGAGTCTGAGGTGCGAGCCCGCGCGGCCGAGCTGGGGCTCGACCTGTCGAGCGCGACGGTCACGAGCACGCGCGAGGAGGAGTTGCGGCACCGCTTCGCCGAGGAGTACGTGCGGGTGCGCGCCCACAAGGGCGTCAGCTACGAGACCGCGCGGGACGTGGTCACCGACGTGAGCTACTTCGGCACGATGATGGTGCACCTGGGGCTCGCCGACGGCATGGTCAGCGGGGCCGCCCACACGACGGCGCACACCATCCGCCCGAGCTTCGAGATCATCAAGACTGACCCGGGCGTGAGCGTCGTCTCGAGCGTCTTCCTCATGTGCCTCGCCGATCGCGTGCTCGTCTACGGCGACTGTGCGGTCATCCCTGACCCGACGAGCGAGCAGCTCGCCGACATCGCCATCTCCTCCGCCGCGACCGCGCAGCAGTTCGCGATCGAGCCGCGCATCGCGATGCTCTCCTACTCGACGGGGGAGTCGGGCTCGGGCGATGACGTGGAGAAGGTGCGCGCGACGACGAAGCTCGTGCGCGAGCGCCGCCCCGACCTGCTCATCGAGGGGCCGATTCAGTACGACGCGGCTGCAGAGCCGAGCGTCGCCGCGACGAAGATGCCCGACTCGGAGGTCGCGGGTCGAGCAACAGTGTTCGTCTTCCCCGACCTCAACACGGGCAACAACACCTACAAGGCCGTGCAGCGCTCGGCGGGCGCCGTCGCGATCGGGCCCGTGCTGCAGGGGCTGCGCAAGCCCGTCAACGACCTCTCGCGCGGCGCCCTGGTGAGCGACATCGTCAACACGGTCGCGATCACGGCGATCCAGGCGCAGCGCACTCCGCCCCCGCCGACGACGCCGATCTCGACGCTCGGCGGCACGGGAGACGCCGTTCCTGCTGGGGAGAGCGAGGAGGCCTGATGCGCGTCTTCGTCGTCAACTCCGGCTCGAGCTCGATCAAGTACCAGCTCATCGACGTCGACAGCGCCGAGGTCGTGCTCGCCGGTCTGCTCGAGCGCCTCGGCGAGGACGGCGGCGACGCCGCCGACCACGAGCACGGGATGCGCGTGGTTCTCGACCGGCTCGGCGACGAGGCGGCCTCCATCGACGCGGTGGGTCACCGCGTTGTGCACGGCGGCAGCGCGTTCACCGAGCCCGTGCTCGTGAGCGACGACGTCGTGGCGGGCATCGAGGCGGTGAGCGAGCTCGCCCCCCTGCACAATCCGGCCAACCTGGCCGGCATCCGCGCCGCCCGCACGGTTCTGCACGCGGTGCCGCACGTCGCCGTGTTTGACACGGCCTTCCACCAGTCGATGCCCGCCGAGGCCTACACCTACGCGATCGATCGCGCGGTGGCCGAGCGGCACGGCGTGCGCAAGTACGGGTTCCACGGTACGAGTCACGAGTTCGTGGCGCGCGGGGCCGCCGACCTGCTCGGGCGCCCGCTCGACGAGCTGACGCTCATCGTGCTGCATCTCGGCAACGGCGCCTCCGTCGCCGCGATCGACAGCGGGCGCTCGATCGACACCTCGATGGGGCTCACGCCGCTCCAGGGTCTCGTCATGGGCACGCGGTCGGGCGACCTCGACCCGGCGGTGCTCGTGCACCTGCACCGCGTGGCCGGCCTGAGCGTCGACGAGCTCGACACGCTGCTCAACACGCGCTCGGGCATCCTCGGTCTCACCGGTCACGGCGACATGCGCGACGTGACCGATGCGGCCGCCGGCGGTGACGCGCTCGCCGAGGCCGGTCTCGCCGTCTGGGCCCACCGCATCCGGCACTACATCGGCGCATACCTCGCCCAGCTGGGCGGCCTCGACGCGGTCGTCTTCACGGCGGGGGTCGGCGAGAACAGCCCCGCCCTGCGCGCGCGTGTGATCGACCGGCTCGGGCACCTGGGGCTGCATGTCGACCCGTTCCTCAACGAGCGCGCGGCGCGTGGCCCGCGCATCATCTCGCCCGCGGGCGAGGGGCCGGCCGTGCTGGTGGTGCCGACGAACGAGGAGCTCGCGATCGCGCGCGCGACGGCCGCCCTCGTCGGCTGACCCGCGTCGCCCTGGACCCCCGCACCTCAGTCACGCCGAAAGTGACACATCACGCGAAACCTTCGGCGTGACTCGTCACAAACGGCGTGAGTGACTACCGCGGAACGCTACAGGGGCAGCTCGGCGATGGGCGTCGGCCCCGAGACGACCTCGAACTGCTGACGCACCCCGCGGCCGCTCATGATCAGCTCGGCGACGAGGTGGGCGACATCCGCACGCGGGATGCTCCCCTCCACGTTCTCGCCGATCTCGACCTGGCCGGTGCCGGCGTCGTCGGTGAGCCCGCCGGGCCGCACGATCGTCCAGTCGAGGTCGTCGTGGGCGCGCACCGCGGCGTCGGCCTCGGCCTTCGCCTTGAGGTAGATCTGGAAGATGTCGTCGGAGTCCGGGTCGAAAGCGTCGGCGCGGCGCGACGAGATGACGACCATGCGCGTCACGCCCGCCTGGACGGCGGCATCGGCGAGCAGGATGGCGCCGTCGCGGTCGACGGTGAGCTTGCGCTCGGGCGTGCTGCCCGGCCCGGAGCCCGCGGCGAACACGACCGCATCGCAGCCCGTGAGCACTTCGGCGAGGCCGGCATCGTCAGTCTTCTCGAGGTCGATCACGACGGGTGTCGCGCCGTCGGCCTCGATGTCGGCGGCCTGCTCGGGCTTCCTGATGAGGGCGAGCGGCTCGTGGCCGGCCTCCACGAGTCGGCGGGCGAGCAGTCGGGCGATCTGGCCGTGTCCTCCGGCGATGGCAATACGCATGTGCTCCACTCGACCAGGTGAGCCTCCGTGCGGCCTGAGTGCGAGCATCCGCGACGGGGGTCGCGACTACGCTGGGGGCGTGGTCACCGCCCTCTACCGTCGCTATCGCCCCGAGACGTTCGCCGAGCTCATCGGGCAGTCGCACGTGACGGATCCGCTGCGGTCGGCGCTGCGCCACGATCGGGTCAACCACGCCTACCTCTTCAGCGGCCCGCGCGGCTGCGGCAAGACGACGTCGGCGCGCATCCTCGCCCGCTGCCTCAACTGCGCCGAAGGCCCCACCGACACCCCGTGCGGCACGTGCCCGAGCTGCGTCGAGCTCTCGCGGCAGGGAGGCGGCTCGCTCGACGTCGTCGAGATCGATGCGGCGAGCCACAACGGCGTCGACGACGCGCGCGACCTGCGCGAGCGGGCCGTGTTCGCCCCGGCGCGCGACCGGTACAAGATCTTCATCCTCGACGAGGCGCACATGGTGACGCCGCAGGGCTTCAACGCCCTGCTGAAGATCGTGGAGGAGCCCCCCGAGCACGTGAAGTTCATCTTCGCGACGACGGAGCCCGAGAAGGTCATCGGCACGATCCGCTCGCGCACGCACCACTATCCCTTCCGGCTCGTGCCGCCCGCGCAGCTGCTCGACTACGTGGACGAACTGGCGCGCAGCGAGAAGGTGGAGATCGAGCCGGGCGTGCTGCCGCTCGTCGTGCGCGCCGGCGACGGCTCGGTGCGCGACACCCTCTCGCTGCTCGACCAGCTCATCGCGGGTGCCGACGAGAGCACGGTCACCTACGAGCGCGCGGTCGCCCTCCTCGGCTATACGCACGGCGCTCTGCTCGACGAGGTCGTCGACGCTCTCGCCGATCGGGATGCCGCCGCCGCCTTCGGCGCCGTCGACCGGGTCATCCAGACGGGTCAAGACCCGCGCCGCTTCGTCGATGACCTGCTCGAGCGGCTGCGTGACCTCATCGTCGTGCAGGCCACCCCCGACCACGGTGCGGCGGTACTGCGGGGCATCCCTCAGGACGACCTCGAGCGCATGGGCGCTCAGGCCCGCCGCTTCGGCCCCGCCGAACTGTCACGTGCCGCCGACGTCGTGAACCGCGCACTGACCGAGATGACCGGCGCGACGTCGCCGCGCCTGCACCTCGAGCTCATGACCGCGCGGCTGCTCGTGCCGGCTGCCGACGAGTCGACGCGCGGGGCCCTCGCGCGAGTGGAGCAGCTCGAACGGCAGGTCGCCGGTGGGGTCGCGGTGCCCGCTGCGCGCTCCGCGACCGATCGGCCTGCGACGTCGGCGGCCGTCGCGCCAGCACCTGATGTCGCGCGCCCGGCACCTGAGCCTGTCGCGCCGGAGCCTGTCGCGCCCGAGCCGGCAGCGCCCGAGCCTGCGGCCGCTGCGCCGGTCGACGCCGGGCCGATCACGCTCGAGCGTGTCGTCGCCGCGTGGCCGGGCATCCTGGGCCAGGTCGAGAAGATTCGCCGCAGCTCGTGGACCGTCGTCTACTCGACCACGCCGGTCGCCCTCGAGGGCGACGTGCTGACGCTCGCCTTCACGGCGGAGAGCGACGTCGCGAGCTTCAAGGAGCGCACCTCCCCGGCCGACAGCGTGAGCGAGCACCTGCGCTCCGCGATTCAGCGCGAACTCGGCATGCGGGTGAAGTTCCTGGTGCGGATGGATGCGCCCGCCCGCGCCTCCCGGCCCGCTCCCGCCGCACCGACCGACGCCCCGGCAGAGCCCCCTGCCGACCCCGATCCAGCACCCGAGCCCGAGCCCGCGTCAGAGCCTCAGCCCGCGGCCGAGCCGTCCCGCACGGCGGAGGCCGCCCCCGAGTCGCCGCCGGCGCCACCAGCGAGCTCGGCGCCCGTGACCGGCTGGTCGGTGGCGGCGATCCCCGGTGCGAGCGAGAAACCCGCAACCCCCGAGCCGGTAGTCGAGAGCGCACCCGAGCGTGCGCGCGCCGAGGAGGAGCCCACCGCGCCCACTCCGCGGCCCGCACCGATCTCCGAGATCGGCGGCAAGCAGCGCTACGGCGAGTCCGTCGTGCGCGAGGTGCTCGGTGCCACGTTCCTCGCCGAGGAGGTGCTCGAGCCCGCAGTGTCGCTCGTCGGGGCGTCCGAGCACGTCGCGCCCTCAGCCGCGCCGGCCGCACCGTACGACCCCGACGCGCCCTCCGACGCGGATGCTCCGCCCGAGTACTACCCCGACAGCCAGGGCCCAGACGACCCGGGCCCCGACGAACCCCGAGACGAGTAAGCGTGTACGACGGCATCATCCAAGACCTCATCGACGAGTTCGGCCGCCTGCCCGGCATCGGTCCGAAGTCGGCGCAGCGCATCGCCTTCCACATCCTGCAGACCGAGTCGTTCGACGTCGCGAAGCTCGCGCAGCTGCTCGTCGACGTGCGCGAGAAGGTTCGGTTCTGCGAGATCTGCGGCAACGTCGCGGAGGAGGCGCAGTGCTCCATCTGCCGCGACGTGCGCCGCAACCCGGCCTCGATCTGCGTCGTCGAAGAGGCCAAGGACGTCGTCGCGATCGAGCGCACCCGCGAGTTCCGCGGGCTGTACCACGTGCTCGGCGGGGCGATCAGCCCCATCGACGGCATCGGCCCCGACGACCTGCGCATCGGCTCGCTGCTCACGCGCCTGCAGGACGGCACAGTGACCGAGGTCATCATCGCGACCGACCCGAACCTCGAGGGCGAGGCGACCGCGACCTACCTCACGCGCCTCCTCGTGCAGCCCGGCCTGCGTGTCTCCCGCCTCGCGAGCGGCCTGCCCGTCGGCGGCGACCTCGAGTACGCCGACGAAGTGACCCTCGGCCGTGCCTTCGAAGGGCGCCGCACGGTCGAGCGCTGACCGATCGGCGCGGGTGTCGGCGGTCACCTTCATGCTCGCGTGAAACGATCGCGCTCTAGGGAGATGGTGTGGGGATGATCGGGCTGGGATACGAGGGCTTGTCGATAGACGAATTCTGCAGTCAAGTCTTGACGCAGGGCGTCTCCGTCGTCGTGGATGTTCGACTCAACGCGCTCTCTCGCAAGCCTGGCTTCTCGAAGAACGGGCTCCGCGCGGCCTTGGCCCAAGCTGGCGTCGACTATCTCCACTTTCCTGTCCTGGGTAACCCGCGGGACAACCGCGACGGGTTCGCACTGCCGGGATCGCGCGCTGGTGACGACGCCCGCAACCGATACGGGGCCTTGATTTCTACTACGGACGCACTGTCGGCGATCGCGGAAATCTCTGCACTGGCCTCGACTAGCGTCGTGGGCGTGATGTGTTTCGAGAAGGATCAGCACGAATGTCATCGTGAACTCGTGATCGAGCGGGTCGAAGCTGCGCTTCACGCGCTGAGCCAGCCCGCGCGCGCCTAGAACATGGGCAGTTTCTCCACTTCGGCAACTGGTTCAAACGTCTCAGGAAGCCCACGGAGGCCGGCGTCAAGTGGCTCAACTTGCGCAATGAACTCGCGGTGCGCCGCAAGGGTGCAGCCTTCGCGCGCGACATCGTCGGCGGCGACTACCGTCAAGTTACCTTGAAAAGTTACGCCATTGGGATAACATTTCAAGTGTGAAGACACATGAGGCGCTCCCCCTGATTGCCGAAGTGTCGTCGTACCAATGGGGAATGGTGACGACTGCACAGGCTGAGATTCTCGGAGTCTCTAGGGCAGACCTTGCCAGAATGGCTCGAGCTGGACACCTGGTTCGACTAGCCCACGGCATCTACCGAGATGCTGGAGCCCCCATTGATGAGTTCGAAGACCTTCGTGCGGCCTGGCTGAGCACCGAGCCGCGACTTACGGCCGATCGACGACTGGACAAGCGCGAGCGCGGTGTTGTCATTTCCGGGCCGTCCGCGGCGGAACTACATCGGGTCGGCGACCTCCGCGCTGATCGCCACGAGTTCACGACACCTGAGCGTCGACAGACTCAACGCCCAGAACTCTACTATCGACAACGCGAACTCGACCCCGCCGACGTGACTGTCCTCGAAGGTCTTCCGGCAACGACGCTTGAGCGCACCATCGTCGACCTCATTGAGGAACGTACCGACTTCAGCCTGGTCGCGGATCTGTATCGGGATGCCGCACGACGAACCCGACTTAACACCAAGCGACTTGCATCCCACCTGAGCCCCCTCGCAGCGAGGAACGGATTCTCGGCTGGCGACGGCCAGTCGGTTCTCGCGCGGCTTGAGGAAGAAGCGGGTCTGGACCTGTCGACGCTCGCTCGACAGATTGCGATGACGGACAAGCTGGCTTTCGAGGTGTCCTCCGAATTCCTGGGAAAGTTCAGCACCGCGGAGCTGCTGTCAGAAGAGCAACTGGACAGCCTTCGAGAGGCACTGCGGGCAATCGGCGAAAGTGTCGAAAAGCAAGTATCGACATCGCTTGCGCCGGCACTGATCGAGTTCAGCAAGTCCATTGAGGCGAGTGGGCTGACGAGTATCGAACCTGCGGGCCTGAGCGGCGCCATTGAAGCACTGGCTTCGGTCTCGGATATGTCGCGCCGGCACGTGCGGCAGGACGAGTGACCGTGGGGGAGGCCTATGCCACACCCTCGGGTGTTGAGGCTGCCATCAAGGAGGCGGCGCGCAAGGCAAGCACAGGGGACACCTCGGTGTCCGTCAGCGAACGGATCAGACAGGAGCACTTTCGACGGTTCTTGAGCCGAGTCTTCTCCGACGATGCAAGATCCGAGTGGCTCCTGAAGGGCGGGACCGGTGTGCTCGCCCGAGTACCTTCGGCCCGTACCACGAAAGACATCGACCTGTATCGCGAGGGGTACACGCTCGACGAGGCACTCGTTGACCTGCGAAGGCTGGCCAAGCTAGATCTAGCCGATCACTTCAGATTCGAGTATTCATCGCACGTCGATAGCGTGGCCGGTGCCGAGCAACCATATGTGGAGGGCTATGCGGTCTTCTTCGACGTCTACATCGGATCTCAAAAACGTGGTCGTCTCAAGGTCGATCTCAGTATCGGTGCGGGAATCACTGACGATGTCGATGTGATCCACCCGGCGAACGCTTTGGATCTTCCGCGCCTGACCAGTCACGACTAGCGGGTCTATCCAGTGGTCGACCAGATCGCAGACAAACTCTGCGCGACGCACATGCTCTATTCGGGAGCGCCGTCGTCTCGGCAGAAGGACCTCGTCGACCTGGTTGTCTTCGCGACGACGCATGACGTACGAGGGCTCACTCTCCGCGTGGCGATCGAGTCCGAGGCTAGAAGAAGGAAACTAGAGCGCCTCGATCGAGTACAACTTCCCGACACGTGGGGCCGTGAGTACACGAAGATGGCGAAGAAGGTCCCGCACTGCGACGGGTTCATCGACATCGGCTCAGCGCGGAGGCTCATGGAGGTATTTCTTGACCCCGTTCTGCAGGGCGAGGTCGACGAGAGATCCTGGCTCCGCGAGCGCCGAGCCTGGGCCTAGCGTTCGGCGCCACGCTGTCACTGAGCGACCCTCGCGCATTCCGCCACGCGCATGGGGCGGCGCTAGACTCGAGACCCGGGTTCGTGCTGCGCCGCACGCTCTGACGATGCGCCCGAGCCGCGCATCCTCTCGCCCGCCGCCACCGCCTTCCAGGAGTTCGATTCGTGAGTCTCATCGTGCAGAAGTTCGGCGGCTCCTCTGTCGCGGACGCCGAGAGCATCAAGCGGGTCGCGAAGCGCATCGTCGAGACCCGCAAGGCGGGCAACGAGGTCGTCGTCGCGGTGAGCGCCATGGGCGACACGACCGACGAGCTCATCGACCTCGCGCACGAGGTCGCGCCGATTCCCGACCCGCGCGAGATGGACATGCTGCTCACGACCGGCGAGCGCATCTCGATGGCGCTCCTGGCGATGGCGATCAAGAGCATGGGATACGAGGCGCGCTCGTACACGGGCAGCCAGGCGGGCATGATCACGGATGCTCAGCACGGCCAGGCCCGCATCGTCGACGTCACCCCGGTGCGCGTGCGCGAGGCGCTCGACGACGGGGCGATCGCGATCGTCGCCGGGTTCCAGGGCTTCAACCGGGACAGCCGGGACATCACGACGCTCGGCCGCGGCGGCAGCGATACGACCGCCGTCGCCCTCGCCGCGGCGCTCGACGCCGACGTGTGCGAGATCTACACCGACGTCGACGGGGTCTTCACGGCCGACCCGCGCATCGTCGCGCTCGCCCGCAAGGTCGACCGCGTCACGAGCGAAGAGATGCTCGAGCTCGCGGCCGCCGGGGCGAAGGTGCTGCACATCCGCGCCGTCGAGTACGCGCGGCGCCACGGCGTCATGCTGCACGTGCGCTCATCGTTCACGCCCGCCGAGGGCACGTACGTCATCACCCCGAAAAAGGGAGAGAAAGTGGAAGAGCCCATCATCACGGGAGTGGCCGGAGACCTCACCGAGGCGAAGATCACGGTCGTCGGGGTTCCCGACACCCCGGGCATGGCCGCCGACATCTTCACGACCGTCGCGAAGACGGGCGCCAACATCGACATGATCGTGCAGAACGTCTCCGCCGCCGCGACCGGGCGCACCGACATCAGCTTCACCCTGCCGAAGACCGACGGTGAAAAGGTGCTCACGGCGCTGCGTGCCGAGCAGGAGGACTACGGCTTCGAGTCGCTGCAGTACGACGACCAGATCGGCAAACTCTCCGTCGTCGGCGGCGGCATGCGCACGAGCGCGGGCGTCTCGGCCCAGCTGTTCACGGCGCTCAAGGATGCGGGCATCAATATGGAGATGATCAGCACCTCCGAGATCCGTATCTCCGTCGTCACGCGCGCCGACATCCTGCACCACGCCGTGCGCATCGTGCACACCGCCTTCGGCCTCGACGGCGACGCCGAGGCCATCGTGTACGCGGGCACTGGGCGCTGAGCAACGCAGTACGGCCATCCGCCCTCGCGAAGCCGCCACGCGGCCGAGCGGCCCCCGCGCCCCGGCTACGCTTAACGCCATGAGCCCCACCCCCGTGAACCTCGGCGTCGTCGGCGCCACCGGACAGGTCGGCGCCGTCGTGCGCCAGCTTCTCGTCGACCGCGCTTTCCCGCTCGCGAGCATCCGCTTCTTCGCGAGCGCTCGCAGCGCTGGCACGACCATCGACTTCGACGGCACCCCGATCACGGTCGAAGATGCCGCGACCGCCGACCCGAGCGGGCTCGACATCGCGATCTTCAGCGCGGGTGCGACGACGAGCAAGGCGCAGGCTCCGCGCTTCGCGGCGGCGGGCGTCACCGTCATCGACAACTCGTCCGGGTGGCGCATGGACCCCGAGGTGCCCCTCGTCGTGAGCGAGGTCAACCCGCACGCGATCGATCAGGCGGTCAAGGGCATCATCGCGAACCCGAACTGCACGACCATGGCCGCGATGCCCGTGCTCAAGGTTCTCGACGCCGAGGCCGGGCTGCAGCGCCTCATCGTCAGTACCTACCAGGCCGTCTCCGGTGCGGGCATCGCCGGTGGTGATGAGCTGCTCGAGCAGGCGAAGGCCGCGGTCGAGCAAGACGCCATGGGCCTCGTGCTCGACGGCGGAGCGGTTCAGTTCCCCGCCTCCTCGAAATTCCCGACGACGATCGCCTTCAACGTCATCCCGCAGGCCGGCAGCTTCGTCGACGACGGCCTCGGCGAGACGGACGAGGAGAAGAAGCTGCGCAACGAGAGCCGCAAGATCCTCGAGCTGCCCGAGCTTCTGGTCAGCGGCATCTGCGTGCGCGTGCCCGTGTTCTCGGGCCACTCCCTCGCGATCAACGCCGAGTTCGCGCGGCCGATCAGCCCCGAGCGCGCTCGCGAGCTGCTCGCCGAGGCTCCGGGCGTCCAGCTCGAGGATGTGCCGACCCCGCTCGCCGCGGCCGGCGCCGATCTGTCTCTCGTGGGGCGCATCCGCACCGATGAGGGGGTGCCCGAGGGTCGGGGCCTGGCCCTCTTCGTGAGCGGCGACAACCTGCGCAAGGGTGCCGCGCTCAACGCCGTGCAGATCGCCGAACTGGTCGCGGCGAAGCGCTAGCCACCGTGTCGGCGAGCGAGGCGCGCGGGCCTGCCTTCGGCAGCTACGCGGCTATCGGCGACAGCTTCACGGAGGGCATGGGAGACGAGCGCCCCGACGGCACGCCGCGCGGCTGGGCCGACCTCGTGGCTGCCGCGCTCGCGCACGCCGCAGGCGAGCCGATCGGCTACGCGAACCTCGCGATCCGCGGTCGCCTGCTCGCCCCGATCCTCGACGACCAGCTGCCCGCCGCGATGGCTCTGCGCCCGCAGCTGCTGAGCATCAACGGCGGCGGCAACGACATCCTGCGCCCGCGCGTCTCGATCGCGGCGGTCGCCGATCGGCTCGTGGAGGCAGCACTCGTGACGCGCGACGCGGGCATGCGCACGATGGTCGTGAGCGGCGGCAACCCGACCCGTCACCTGCCGCTCGGTTCGGCCTTCGAGAGGCGGGGGGATGCCCTCGCCGAGGCCGTGCGCACCCGCCTGGCGGGCACCGACGTCGTCTTCGTCGACAACTGGTTCGACGCGCGCCTGGCCGAGCTTCAGTACTGGTCGATCGATCGGCTGCACCTGAACGCGCGCGGCCACGCGATCGCGGCGAGCAACGTGCTCGCCGCGCTTGAGGTGCCGATCGCCGGGGCGGAGGCCGCGGGCGACCCTCCCGACGCGGGCGACGACCTCGAGCGCCCGCGCACGGCCGAGTACTGGCGGCGCTACGTGCTGCCGTGGATCGGCCGGCGGCTCACGGGTCGCTCCTCGGGCGACTCGCGCGAGGCGAAGCGCCCCCACCTCGACCCCGTCGAGCCGGAGGACCTGTGATGCGGCTGGAGGGCGTCGAGGCCACGGCGAACCCTCAGGCGTGCGGCGTCGAATAGTGGTCATGCGCCGTCATCCCGCCCTGCTCACCGCCGCCATCGCTCTCGCGACCGCGGGCGTCGGGGCGTGCGCCTCGCCCGCCCCGACGCCGCAGCCCACCGGCGACGGCCCGGTGGTCGCCTTCTACGGCGACTCGTACACGCTCGGCACGGGCGCGAGCGACCCGAGCGTGCGCTGGTCGACGCGCATCAGCGAGAGCCGCGGCTGGGTGGAGGTGAACCCGAGCGTCAACGGTCTCGGCTTCATCAACAATCGCGAGCTGTTCGGCGACGGCGACCTGCCGAGCATGATCATCGAGGCCGACCCCGACATCGTCTTCGTGACGATGGGTCTCAACGACAACTTTAGCTACTCCTTCGCCGCCGACGCGATCGAGGCGCAGATCGACACCGACCTGCGCAGGCTCACCGAGGCGCTGCCGGAGGCGCGGTTCATCGTCGTCGAGCCGTTCTGGTACACCTCGGAGCGCCCGCCGTCGGTGCCGATCATCATCGAGTGGGTGCGGGATGCGGCCGAGCGCTACGGCGCCGACTACATCCCGGGGGCCTCCACCTGGATCCAGGGTCGGGAGGATGAGATGGCCGCCGACGGCCTCCACCCCAACGACGACGGCTACGCGGAGATGACGCGGCGCATGGATGCGGCGCTCCTCGAGCTCGGGCTCTAGCCGATCGGGGCCTCGTCGTCCGGTGCGTCCCGCTCCCGGCGCTCGCGCCGTCCGGCCCGCACGGCACGTACGACGAGCTGCGCAGCGACGAGCACGAGCAGCGACCCGAACAGGATGCCCGAGAGCGCGGGCGGCACGAGGAAGGCGAGCGCCACGCCACCCTGCGAGGCGAGCACGGCGGCGATGCCGACGATGAGCCCCTGCCGAACATCCACGAGACCGGCTCGCAGATTCGGGATCGTGCCCGAGATCGCCGCCGGAATCATGGCGGCGAGCGAGGTGCCCTTCGCCGCGAGGTCGCCCATGCCGAACAGGGCGATGAGCACGGGCACGGCGATGACGCCGCCGCCGATGCCGAACATGCCGGCGGCGACGCCCATGACGATGCCGAGCAGCAGCAGGCCCAGCGCGATGAGCGGGCTGAGGTCGATGTCGCTGCCGCGCTCCGGCTCGACGAGGATCAGCCGGGCTGCGGCGACGAGCATCCCGACGATGAAGGCCCAGCGCAACCACGCGAGCGGCAGCGCGCGCAGCAGGTAGGCGCCGAGCGGTGCACCCGCGAAGGCGCCGGCGCCGACGAGGGCCGCCGCGACGAGGTCGATCTCGCCCGCGATTCCGTAGGTCGTCGCGCCCGCGACGGCGGTCGGCACGATCGCGACGAGCGACGTCGCGGCGGCCTGGCGCTGATCCATGCGCGCCCACAGCATGAGCAGCGGCACCATGATGATGCCGCCGCCGACCCCGAACATGCCGGCAAGAACCCCGCCCATTGCTCCGGTCGCAAGAAGGGGCAGAATCACGCCCGCCAGCCTATCGGCGCGGTGGAGGGCGGCCAGACGGGCGCGAGTAAACTGGCGAGTGTGACTGACCACATCGACGTTGCCCTGATCGGCGGCGGCATCATGAGCGCCACGCTCGGCACCATGCTGCAGCAGCTCGAGCCCGAGTGGGATATCCGCATCTACGAGCGCCTGGGCGACGTGGCCCGGGAGAGCTCGAACCCCTGGAACAACGCGGGCACCGGGCACGCCGCGCTGTGCGAGCTGAACTACACGCCCGAGAAGCCCGATGGCTCGATCGACATCACCAACGCGGTGAAGGTCAACGAGCAGTTCCAGGTCTCGCGGCAGTTCTGGTCGTACCTCGTGAACGAGGGCCGCCTGCCCGACCCGAGTGCCTTCCTCAGCGCGACGCCGCACATGAGCCTCGTGTGGGGGCGCGACAACGTCGACTACCTGCGCAAGCGCTACGAGGCCCTGCGCGACCACCCGCTCTTCGCCGGGCTCGAGTTCAGCGAGGATCCCGCGGTGATCCGTCGCTGGGCGCCACTCACGATCCCTGGCCGGTCGAAGACCCAGCCCGTGGCGGCGACGTGGATCGCGGCGGGTACCGACGTGGACTTCGGGGCCCTCACACGGATGCTCATCGACGGTCTCGTCGACGGTGGCGCGCAGCTGCACCTCGAGCACAGGGTCACCTCGATCTCACGCGACCGTGACGGCGGGTGGCTGCTCAAGCTGCGGCACGAGGTCGGCTTCACCCCCCTCCAGGTGCGCGCGAAGTTCGTCTTCGTCGGTGCCGGTGGGCATGCGCTGCCGCTGCTGCAGAAGTCGGGCATCCCGGAGATCCGCGGGTTCGGAGGGTTCCCCGTGAGCGGCCAGTGGCTGCGCACCGACAACCCCGAGGTCGTCGCTCAGCACAGCGCGAAGGTGTACGGCAAAGCATCGGTGGGCGCGCCGCCCATGTCGGTGCCGCACCTCGACACGCGCGTCGTCGACGGGGAGACGAGCTTGCTCTTCGGCCCCTACGCCGGGTTCACGCCCAAGTTCCTCAAGACGGGCTCGTGGTTCGACCTGTTCGGGTCGATCCGCTGGCACAACCTCATCCCCATGATGCAGGTGGGCCTGCGCAACCTCGACCTGCTCAAGTACCTGATCGGCGAGCTGCTCGCGAGCCGCTCCGCCAAGGAGGAGTCGCTGCGGGCCTTCTACCCGAACGCGCGAGGAGAGGATTGGTACGAGCTCACCGCCGGCCAGCGCGTGCAAATCATCAAGAAGGACCCCGAGAAGGGCGGCGTGCTGCAGTTCGGCACGGAGGTCGTCGCCGCAGCCGACGGCTCGATCGCGGGCCTGCTCGGCGCTTCGCCGGGAGCCTCGACGGCGGCGCCGATCATGCTCGACGTGCTCGAGCGCTGCTTCCCCGACAAGATCGAGGCCTGGCGCCCGCAGCTGCAGCGCATGGTGCCGTCCTACGGCACGACCGTCTCGGCAGACCCGGAGCTCGCCAAGAAGCTCCTCACCGAGACGGCGTCGGCACTCGCGATCTCCCGCTGAGCCTCAGTTGCGGGTCGCGCCGTCCGAAGCCGTGACGACGAAGGTGTCGGGCTGCCCGTAGGCGTGCTCGCCGAACGCGTTGTCGACGGCGACCTGAATGCGTGAGAGGTCGTCGACGCGCACGAGCGCGATCGCTGAGCCGCCGAAACCTCCTCCCGTCATGCGTGCGCCGATCGCTCCTGCGGCGACCGCGGTCTCGACGGCGAGGTCGAGCTCGGGCACCGAGATCTCGAAGTCGTCGCGCATGCTGCGGTGCGAGGCATCCAGCAACCCCCCGATCGCCGCCGCACCCGACTCGCGCAGCACCTCCACGGTGTCGAGCACCCGCTGGTTCTCGGTGATGACGTGTCGCACGCGGCGGAAGGTGACGTCGTCGAGCAGCTGTCGCGCGCGCGGAAGGTCGTCCACCGTGAGATCGCGCAACGAGGATGCGCCCAGCGCCGCCGCCCCGCGCTCGCACGCGGCACGGCGCTCGCCGTACCCTCCCGTGGCGTGAGCGTGCTTGACGCCAGTGTCGATGACGAGAATCGCGAGCCCCGCCTCGGCGAGCCCGAGCGGCACGAGCTCGCTGACCAGGCTGCGGCAGTCGAGGAAGACTGCGTGGTCGGCCGCGCCGAGCAGGGAGGCCGACTGGTCCATGATGCCGGTTGGAGCTCCGACGGCCACATTCTCGGCGCGCTGGCCGACGCGCGCGAGAGTCGGGCGGTCGAGGCCGAGGCGCCAGCTGTCGTTGAGCGCCATCGCGACAGCACTCTCGATCGCGGCCGAGCTCGACAGGCCGGCGCCGACGGGAACATCCGAGTCGATGAAGAGGTCGACACCGGGCACGGCCGACAGGTCGGCGCCGTGCTCGCCGAGCGCCCACGCGACGCCGAGCGGGTAAGCCGACCAGCCGTCGAGACTCTCGGGCGTCAGCGCGTCGAGGTCGATCTCGGCGAGCTCGTCGGCGAAGGTGCTCGCGACCCGCACGCGGCGGTCGTCCCGCACCCCGAGAGCCACGAGGGTGCGGCGGTCGATCGCGAACGGCAGCACGAACCCCTCGTTGTAGTCTGTGTGCTCGCCGATGAGGTTGACGCGGCCGGGGGCCGACCACAGGCCGTCCGGCGCGCGGCCGAAGACGGCCTCGAATCCGGCGCGGGCGTCGTCGCGAATGTCAGTCATGCACCTTCTCGATTCCGGAGCGGAGGAACTCGGCCTGAGCCTCGGGCGCGACGTCGCCGATGAAGGCGCCCATCGCCGCCTCCGAGCCGGCCAGGTACTTCAGTTTGTCAGCGGAGCGACGCGGGCTCGTCACCTGCAGCATGAGCCGCACGGTGTCGCGGCCCACGTGTACGGGCGCCTGGTGCCACGCGGCGATGTACGGCGTCGGGGTCGGGTAGAGCTCGTCGAGGCCGCGCAGCAGTCGACGGTAGAACGGTGCGAGCTCATCCTTCTCCGCCTCGGTGAGGCCCGCGAAGTCGGCCACCTGGCGGTGCGGCAGCACATGGATCTCGATGGGCCACCGCGCCGCGAACGGCACGTACGCCGTGAAGTGCTCGCCCTGCAGGAGCACGCGCGGCCCGGCCTGCTCGCGGTCGAGGATGCGCGCGAACAGGTCGTCGCCCTGCGCCTCGATCGCCCGCAGCAGCGCAGTCGTGCGCGGGGTGATGAAAGGGTAGGCGTAGATCTGGCCGTGCGGGTGGGGGAGGGTCACCCCGATCTCCTGCCCGCGATTCTCGAAGGGGAAGATCTGCTGAACCCCGGGCATCCCGCTCAGAGCCTCGGTGCGTTGTGCCCACGCCTCGACGACCGTGCGTGCCCGGCTCACGCTGAGTGAGCCGAACGAACCTTCGTGCTCGGGCGAGAAGCACACGACCTCGCAGCGCCCCACGCTCGTGCGTGAGCGCTCGAGACCGATCTCGGCGAGGTCGGCGAGGTCGCGCGGGGCGTCGGCGTCCTCAAGGGCGGGCCCGAAGCTGGGGGAGCGGTTCTCGAACACCGCGACGTCGTAGAGCGCCGGAACCTCGCTCGGGTTCGCGGCGGTCTGGGGCGCGAGGGGGTCCTGATCGGCGGGGGGCAGGAAGACGCGGTTCTGGCGGTTGCTCGCGATCGAGATCCACTCGCCCGTGAGCGGGTCCTGCCGCATGGTCGCGGTCGCGGGGCGCGGGTCGAGCGTGCGGGCGTCGACGCTGCGCTCGCCGCCGGGCGGCAGAGTCGTGTCGGCGTCGTCGACGTAGATGAGCTCGCGACCGTCGGCGAGGCGGGTGGGGCGGAAGGTGATGGGCACCCGCCGAGCCTAGGCCGCATCGCTTACGCTTGTGCAAGCAGATCGCTTTCGATATCGACAGGATTCGAAGGCGAGCGCCTGACGAGAGACCCTGCCGCCGCGATGACGGCAGCGCCATACGAGAGATAGAGGATGCCCGTGGCCGACTCCGCCGCCGCCCGACGCGAGCGCATCGCCGTCGAGGTGTCGCGGCGCGGCTTCGCCCGCGTCACAGACCTCGCCCGTCGGGCTCGCGTGAGCGAGGTCACCGTGCGCACCGACCTCGCGGCGCTCGAAGCCGAGGGTCGCATCACGCGGGTGCACGGGGGCGCCATGCCGCGCGGCCTCGTGACCGCGCGCGAGTCGAGCCTCGAGCAGTCGAGTGCCCGCGCGAGCCGACTCAAGCGCGCGATCGCGGTCGAGGCCGCTTCGCGGGTGCGGTCGGGGGAGAGCGTGCTGCTCGACGTCGGCTCGACGACGCTCGCCGTCGCCCAGGCGCTCGTCGACCGTCGCGAGCTCACCGAGCTCGTCGTCATCACGAACGGGCTCGCGATCGCGCTCGCGCTCGAGCCGGCCATCCCGCATTTCACGGTCGTCGTCACGGGGGGCACCCTGCGCTCGCTGCAGCACTCCCTCGTGAACCCGCTCGCGACGAGTCTGCTCGACGAGGTGCGCGCCGACACGGCGATCCTCGGAGCCACGGGCGTGCACGCCGAGCACGGGGTGACCAACGTCAACCTGCCCGAGGCGGAGGTCAAGCGGCGCATGGTCGCGGCGTCGACCCGGCGCATCCTCGTCGCCGATTCCTCGAAGCTCGGTCAGGTGCACCTCGGCCGCGTGGCGACGGTGCAGCAGCTCGATGCGCTCATCACCGATGTCGATGCCGACCCGGCGCACCTCGACGTGCTGCGCTCGACCGGTCTCGACGTGACGGCCGTTGCGGCGCGGGGCCTCGGTACTCTGGGGTCATGAGCCCCACCGCCTCGCCCGCCGCCGCCTCAGTCCCTGCCGCGTCAGCCCCGACCGGCGAGCAGTTCACTCTGCACCACGACGGCGCCCACGGGCCGGTCGACGCGACCATCGTGCAGGTCGCCGCGGGCCTGCGCCAGCTCTCGGTGGACGGCCACGATCTCGTGCAGGGATACCCCGAGAGCGCGATGCCGCCGTACGCGACGGGCATCGTGCTCGTGCCGTGGCCGAACCGGGTGCGCGACGGTCGCTGGACCCACGAGGGGCGCGAGCTGCAGCTCGACATCACCGAGGTCGACAAGAGCAATGCGATCCACGGCCTCTTGCGCAACACTCCCTACCGCGTGGTGGAGCGCAGTGCGGACGCGATCACGCTCGGCGCCTCGGTCGTGCCGCAGCACGGCTACCCGTTCCACCTCGAGACGACCGTGACCTACCGCCTCACCGGGAACGGCATCCGCGTCGAGCACGGTGTCACGAACGTCGGCGTCGAGGCCGCCCCCTACGCCGTGGGCACTCACCCGTTTCTGCGCGTGGGCGACCACCCGATCGACTCCCTCACGATCACCGCGCGCACCGTCGAGCACGTGATCGTGGATGCTCGGCTCAACCCCACGGGGCTCGAACCCACCGCGGGCGGAGAGTTCGACCTCTCGACGGGCCGACTCATCGCCGAACTCGAGCTCGACGACGCCTGGCGGGTGGAGCCCGACGCCGACGGCGTCATCCGCACGATCCTGAGCGCCGAGGACGGCACCGAGACGGAGCTGTGGCAGGAGGGCGAGTGGGAGTGGCTGCAGGTCTTCATCACTCGCTCCTATCCGACGAACGACGGGCCCGTCACGGCGATCGCGGTCGAGCCGATGACGGCTCCCGCGAATGCGTTCGCCTCCGGTGACGGGCTGCGCTGGCTCGCCCCGGGCGAGTCGTGGAGCGGGTCCTGGGGCATCTGCCGCCCCGCGTAGTTCGACGGGCGCCGACTCCTCTGTTGCTCTTGGGAGCACACTGAGAGGCCCCTTTGTGGTCACTGACCACCTTTAGGGCGTGATCTCCCGGCCTACGTTCTCCTAAGGGTTACAGTCCGGTCACTTTCTGCTCAAGGGTGTACAAGGTGTGTTCTGTGTGTTTACACTGACGGAAGGACGACGACGTTCCCCCAACCAATGGAGGTTGACACCCGTGACGAGCGAGTCAGCGCAGACCGTGATCGAGGCATCCGGCATCGTCAAGCGATTCGGCGGAGCCGTCGCGGTCGACGGAGTCAGCCTCTCCGTCGCCGAGGGCGAGATCCACGCCGTCGTCGGCGAGAACGGCGCCGGCAAGTCGACGCTCATGCGCATCCTCGCGGGCATCCTCACTCCCGACGCTGGCACGGTCTCTGTCGGTGGCACGACGCTCGAGGGCGGAGCCAAGTCGGCGATCGATGCCGGCATCGCGCTCGTGCACCAGGAGCTCAGCCTCGTACCCGAGATGACCGTGGCCGAGAACATCATGCTGGGCTCGCCTCCGACGGCTCTCGGCTTCACGAAGTCGAAGGAGCTCAAGCGCATCGCGGCCGCGGCGCTCGACGAGATCGGCGTGCGCGTCGACCTCGACGAGCCCATCGCGCGCCTCTCCGTCTCCCTGCGCCAGTTCGTGGAGATCGCCCGCGCCGTTGCCCGCTCACCGCGCGTGCTCATCCTCGATGAGCCGACTGCGACCCTGACCCCAGCCGAAACCGACTACCTGCTGCGCATGCTGCAGCGCCTCGCGGCCAAGGGCATGGCGATCATCTACATCTCGCACCGCATTCCCGAGGTGTTCAGCATCTGCACCGATGTGACGATCCTTCGCGATGGCCAACTTGTCGAGACCACCCCGATCAGCGAGACCACCCCGAGCGCGGTCATCGACGCGATGGTGGGCCGCGAGCTCAAACTCGACCTCGAGGTCACGCGCGAGTCGCACCCCGGCGAGGTCGTCCTCTCGGCGACGGGCATCAGGGCCGTCGGCGTCCACGACGTCGACCTCACCGTCCGTGCCGGCGAGATCGTCGGCCTCGGCGGACTCGTGGGGGCCGGCCGCACCGAGCTCGTCCGCGCGATCGTCGGTGCCGACCCGCGCACTGCCGGCCACGTCACGATGACCGTGGACGGCACGACGACGACGATCGGCGGCTACCAGTCGGCCGTTAAGGCCGGCATCGGCTACGTGCCCGAGGAGCGCCGCACCGACGGCCTCGCCCTCACCATGACGGTCTCCGACAACGTCGCGCTGCCCAACCGGCGTGCGCTCTCCACGGCGGGCGTGCTCGCGTTCGGCGCGATCACGAAGTTCGTGCGCAACCTCGCCGACGTCGTCGGGCTGCGACCGCCGGAGATCCAGCGCGAGGTCGGGCAGTACTCCGGCGGCAACCAGCAGAAGGTCGTCATCGCGAAGTGGCTCGGGCGCAAGCCCAAGCTCATCATCCTGGACGAGCCGACGCGCGGCGTCGATGTCGGCGCGAAGGCCGAGATCCACCGCCTCGTGCGCGAGCTCGCCGACGAGGGTGCCGCGGTGCTCGTCGTGAGCTCGGACCTACCCGAGCTGCTCGAGCTCTCCGACGTGATCCACGTCGTGCGCGACGGACGCATCCAGGGCACGCTCCCGCGTGCCGAGGCCGACGAGAAGACCGTGATGTCCCTGGCATCCGGCGAGACGATGGTGAGTGCCTGATGGCGACGAAAGAGAGTCTGACCGAGGCGATCGCCGTGGCTGGGTCGCCCGCCAGCGGTGGCATCGAGAAGAAGAAATTCAGCCCGCTGCTGTGGATCGCCGAGAACGGCGTGATCGTCTTCACCGTCGCGCTCATCCTGTTCGCCGTGATCTTCGTGAACGGGTTCGCCTCGCTGCCCAACATCACCGACGTCTTCTACCGCGCGGCACCGATCGGCATCGTCGCCGTGGGCATGACCTTCGTCGTCATCAGCGCCAACTACCTCGACCTCTCCGTCGTCGCGCAGGTCGCGACCTCGGCGGTCATCTTCATCGGCATCAGCAACCTCTACGGCCTGCTCGCCGGGTTCCTCGTCGCGACCCTCGTGGCCATGCTGTACGGCATCGTCAACGGCGTCGCGGTCGGCTTCTTCAAGGCCAACGCCGTCATCGTGACGTTGTCGACGACCTTCATCGGCCTCGGCATCCTGCGCTGGCTCTCGGGCGGCAGCATCTTCTTCGGCCCCGAGGACGGCCCCATCCGGGCCTTCGGGCAGGCCAGTCTCGGCCCGATTCCGGCATCCGCCCTGCTGCTCATCGTGATCACGATCGTCCTGTGGTTCGTGCTCAACCGCACGACCTTCGGGTTCGCCGTGCGCGCCTACGGCTCCAACAAGCAGGCCACCCGGCTCGCGGGGGTCAACACGACGCTCGTCGTCATCGGCGCCTTCGTCATCACCTCGCTCGCCGCCATGATCGGCGGGTTCGCCCTCGCGGCCTTCTCCAACACCGCGGTCTCGTCGATGTCGGACGGCTACGAGTTCCGCGCGCTGGCGGCGATCATCATCGGCGGCACGAGCGTCTTCGGCGGAAAGGGCAGCGTGCTGCGCACGCTCCTCGGCGTCGTCTTCGTGAGCGTGCTCACCAACATCCTCGTCCTCTCCGGTATCGGATTCGGATTCCAGCAGATGGCCATCGGCGCACTCATCGTGGTCGCGGTCTCTGTCGATGCTCTCGCGCGAAGGGCGGCCAAGAAATGAGCCAGCAGACCGACACCCCGCAGCCCGGCAGCGCCCCCGAGGCGACGCCGCAGACCATGCAGCTCGGCGCGGCGCGCGGCGGCTTCCTCACGCAGCTGCGGGTCACGCTCGCGCGACGCACCGAGGGGCGTGGCCTCGCCCTCCTCACGGTCGTCATCATCGCGGCCGCGATCCTCGAGCCCGTCGTCTTCACCTCGTACCAGGTGACGCTCGGGCGGGTCGCGCTCATCGGCCTCGTGGCGCTCGGCCTCACCGCCGTCATCCTCATGGGTGAGCTCGACCTCAGTGTCGCGAGCACGCTCGCGGTCTCCGGGGTCGTCATGGCGAGCATCCCGGATATCTGGTTGGGCGTTCTCGCCGCTCTCGCGACGGGCCTCCTCATCGGCGCCATCAACGCCTTCTTCGTCGTCGTCGTCGGCATCAACTCGTTCATCGCGACCCTCGGCATGCTCTTCGCCCTCCGCGGGCTCGCCTTCGTGCTCTCGGACGAAGAGCCCGTGCGGCTCAGCGACATCGACGCAGGCATCGCCTTCGGCACGCCCCTGCTCGGCCCGCTCACTCCCCGCGTACTGCTCTTCATCGCCGCCTTCATCGCACTGCAGATCTTCCTCAGTCGCGTCAAGGCGGGCCGCGAGTTCTACGCGGTCGGCGGCAATCGTCAGGCCGCGATGGACGCCGGTATCCCCGTGCGTCGCCGCATCTTCACGGGCTTCATGATCTCGGGCTTCGTCGCCGCTCTCGCGGGTGTCATCAACACGCTCGAGCGCACCGCCGCCGACCCGACGGCCGGGTCGACCGTGCTGCTGGCGAGCTTCGCCGCCGCGATCATCGGCGGCGTGCTGCTCAACGGTGGCCGAGGCTCCGTTCTCGGCACGCTCATCGGCGCCCTCGCCCTCGGAATCCTGCAGGTGTCGCTCACGCTCTCCGGCGTGCAGGTCGACATTCAGGACATCTTCATCGGTGTGATCCTGCTGCTCGCGGTCATCACCGACCCCGCAAGTCTTCGTGCAGCCCTGGCCGGCGTTCGCTCGTCGTTCCAAGGCCGCAAGAAGGTTCAGACCCCGGTCTGAGCTTCGAGCCGCCGACCCCGGCGGTTCTCCCCCACCACACGAACGGAAAGAGGCAGACCATGCGAAACACTCGCATCACGACCTCCGTCGTCGGCCTGATGGCCGCCGCCGGGCTCGTACTCTCCGGCTGCGCCACTGGCGACGCAGAAACCCCCGATGCTGGAGGCTCGGGCGAGGAGACCTTCGAGGTCTACGCGCTCCTGCCCCAGGGCACCGACCAGCCCTACGGCACCACGTACCTCCCGCCCTTCGAGGCGGCGGCTGAGGAGCTCGGGCTCAACCTCACCATCACGAACTCGCAGTACGACGCCGATGCACAGGCGAGCGAGTGCGAGGTGGCGGTGGCCGCAGCACCCGACCTCATCATCCTGTGGCCCGCCGTGGGCGACACCGTGCGTCCGTGCCTCGCCGCGGCCAACGCTGCCGGTATTCCCGTGACGGTCACGAACTCCGACGTCAACCCGGAGGACAAGGACCTCACCGAGGCATACTCGGGCCCCGACACCTACGGTCAGGGCGTCTCCTCGGCCGAGATCATGTGCGATCTCGCCGACGGTGAAGAGATCGGCATCCTCGTCGTGAACGGCCTCACGGGCAACTCGACGGCGATCAACCGCAACGCCGGATTCGTGGACACGGTCGAGGCGAACTGCCCGAACGTCACGATCCTCGCCGAGCAGCCGGGCAACTGGAACAAGGACGACTCGCAGATCGCCGTCTCCGAGATGCTGACCGCGGTCGGTCCGGAGAACGTGCAGGGCATCTACGCCGCCGACGACACGATGGTCGCCGGTGCGATCGACGCCCTCAAGGCGCGCGACATCGACCCGGAGCCGCTCTACATCACCTCGATCGGCAACACCTTCCTGGGCAACCCCCTGGTCGTGTCGGGCGAGCTGGACGGCACCGTCTTCCAGTCCTCGTCGTGGGACGGCGAGAACGCCGCGCGCCTCGCGCACGCGGTGCTCACGGGCGCCGACTACGAGGAGAACCTCTTCATGCCGAGCGTGAAGGTCACCGCCGAGAACGCGGACGACCCCTCGGTCGCACCGGAGTGGTAGGAGCTCGGCACTCGGTCAGCAGACCCTGAGTCGAACCCACGAGAGCCGGGGCGGGCGTATCAGCCACGCCCGTCCCGGCCTCACCACACCCCCACAGACTACTGTCAGGAGCTATTCCTCATGCCCGCGAGCAGCGACACCCCGCAGCCCCTCGTCGACGCGCTGGACTTCGATCACCGCATGATCCCCGCGCACGGCCAGATGGGCGTCGACTACGAGCAGCGAGTCGACTTCACCCGACTGCGGGAGTATCGGCTGGGGCGCGCCATGCAGGCCCTCGAGGCGACCGAGTGCGGCGCCTTCCTGCTCTTCGACTTCTACAACATCCGCTACACGACCCAGACCTGGATCGGCGGGGCGCTCGGCGACAAGATGTCGCGCTACGCCCTGCTCGCCCGCGACGGCAAGCCGCACCTGTGGGACTTCGGCTCCGCCGCCAAGCACCACCGCTTGTTCGCTCCCTGGCTGCACGAGGGCCACAGCCACGCCGGCATGCTCGGCCTGCGCGGCGCCATCCACCCCGAGGTCGGCCTCATGAAGGAGGCCGTCACGACCATCAAGGGGCTGCTGCACGATGCGGGGCTCGACGGCATGCCGATCGGCGTCGACATCGTCGAGCCGGCCTTCCTGTTCGAGATGCAGGCGCAGGGCATCCAGGTCGTCGATATTCAGCAGGACATGCTCGGCGCGCGGTCCATCAAGAACGTCGACGAGATCATGCTCCTCAGCCAGGCGGCCGCGATGGTCGACGGGGTCTATCAAGACATCACGGATGCTCTCAAGCCCGGTATTCGCGAGAACGAGATCGTCGCGCTCGCCGCCAAGAAGCTCTACGAGCTCGGCAGCGACCAGGTCGAGGCCATCAACGCGGTCTCGGGCGAGCGGTGCAACCCGCACCCCCACAACTTCACCGACCGGCTCATCAGGCCTGGCGACCAGGCGTTCTTCGACATCATCCACTCATACAACGGCTACCGCACGTGCTACTACCGCACGTTCTCCGTCGGCAGTTCGACGCCCGCCCAGCACGACGCCTACCGCCGAGCGCGCGAGTGGATGGATGCCGCGATCGAGAAGGTGGCCGACGGCGTCGGCACCGACGAGGTCGCGCAGCTGTGGCCGACCGCCCAGCAGATCGGCATCGCCAACGAGATGGAAGCCTTCGGCCTGCAGTTCGGGCACGGGCTCGGGCTCGGGCTGCACGAGCGGCCCATCATCTCGCGCCTCAACTCCCTCACCCACCCGGTCGAGATCCAGGCCGGCATGGTGTTCGCGCTCGAGACCTACTGCCCCGCCTCGGACGGCATTTCGGCGGCGCGCATCGAGGAGGAAGTCGTCATCACGAAGACCGGCGCACAGGTGCTCACGAAGTTCCCGGCGCAGGATCTGTTCGTCGCCAACCCGTACTGAGCCACCGCGCGTGACAGCAGCACTGACCTGAAGCACTGAGCCACCGCCACTCCGGCACCACTCGCAGCAAGGAAGGAATACCACCACCATGGACACCACTCGACTCGCAGGAAAGCACGTCCTCATCACGGGCGGCGCGCAGGGCATGGGCGCGGCCGTCGGCAAGTACTACGCCGCTCAGGGTGCCAAGGTCTGCCTCGGTGACGTGAACCTCGACGGAGCTCAGGCTGTCGCCGACGAGATCATCGCCGACGGCGGCGTCGCCACGGCCGTGCAGCTCGACGTGACGAAGCGCGAATCTGCCGCAGCGGCCGTCGCGCACACCGTCAAGGAGTTCGGCTCGATCAACGTGCTGCTCAACAACGCGGGCATCAACAAGCCGCTGTTCTTCCTCGACATCACGGAGGAGAACTGGCAGCGCATCATGGATGTCAACGCGTGGGGCACGCTCGTGTGCATGCAGGAGGCCGCGAAGCAGATGCGCGACCAGGGCAAGCAGGACTACCCCTACAAGATCATCAACGTCGGCTCGATCCTCTCGCGCGACGCCTTCGACGACGTCGTGCCGTATGCGGCCTCGAAGCACGCCGTGCTCGCGTTCATCAAGGGTGGCGCCAAGGCGCTCATCGAGCACAACATCACCGTCAACGGCTACGGCCCCGGCGTCGTGCGCACCGAGCTGTGGGAGCAGCTCGACAAGGACCTCGTCGCGATCGGCAAGTTCGAGAAGCCCGGCCAGTCGATGGACTCTCTCGCGGAGAACATGATCCTCATGAAGCGCTACTCGTACCCCGAGGACGTCGTCGGTACGGCCGCGTTCCTCGCGAGCCCCGAGAGCGACTACATGACGGGTCAGCTCATCATGATCGACGGCGGAATGGTCATCCAGTAGCGCGACCGCTCATCTCCACAATTCAGGAGTGAGGCGACGCGAGAACGCCTATCCGCCCGCGTGCCGGCGTGTCGGCGCGCCTGCGGGGCGAGAACTCCTGAGTTGTGGAGATTCCGACGTGACCGCAGGTTATGCGGTCACGAACGAAAGACTCGGAGGGTGGGCCCCGTGGGGCTCGAACCCACGACCCGCGGATTAAAAGTCCGCTGCTCTGCCAACTGAGCTAGAGGCCCGCTACTCCTCCAATCTATCGCGCAACACGGCCCAGCGGGGCCGGGTAGCGTGGCCGCCATGAGCGAGAACGCGAGCAACAGGCCTGCCCGGCCACACCGGCCGGTGCGGGTTCCGGCGACCGCGCTCGAGGGCATCGAGGGCGGCCTCGACCCGGCGGTCGAGCTGCGCATCGCGCACGACAGCGCGCGCGCTCTCGTGCACCGCGTGCGCGAGAGCGACGACCCCGACCTCGTGGAGCGCATGGTCGCCTACACCGACGAGCACGGGCTCGACACGCTCGCCGAGCTGTGGGCGCGCGCGAGCGCCCGCTCGCTCCCGGGCGCGCTGTGGCGGCTGTCGCTCCTGCGCGCGCTCATCCGCCAAGACCCTCACGGCACCTCGCTGCTGTTCCAGCGCGGCAGCGAGGTGCTCGCCACCGCCGATGTCGTCGTCGCGGGTGCCGAGTCGCCCACGGGGCCCGAGGAGATCCGCGTGCTCGCCGACCAGGTGCTGCGCGGCGCGTACGTGGGCGATTTCGCGATCGCCCTCGAGCGGGCGGCGTCGTTCTGCCGCACCGCGTCGGCGGGCGCGGCCGACCTCGCGGACGACGCCGACGCCGCGGTGGATGACGCTCGGGCGGCAGAGCTCACGAGCCGAGCATCCCGTCTCGCGACGAGCGCGGACGATTTCACGGCCTGCGCGCGCCTCGAGCGCCGCGGCGCCCTCGACTAGCGACGGGCGACTGACGGCCGGCGGCACCTGAGTACGAGCGGAATGCGCCGCGCATACCCCTCGTTACACTGGACGAGCCGGGCCGCAGTAACCCCGGGCTCCACTATTCGCCGCTTCGAGCGGCCACGCGCCGAGAGGCGTTCTGCGGCCCGGTTTTTCTCTGCCCGCACGCAGCCCGCGCTCGGCCCGCGCGGGGCCGTCACGCTGCGAGGTCACGCGCCGAACCTGACAGTGACCTGAGCACTTCCCACCGCGGCAAACCCACGGGCCCCGGGTGCCGAACACCAGGCATGTCAACCACAGCACTGGAATCCCGCCCACGCCTCACCGGCTTCGCCGCGGCGCTGGCGCTCCCGACCCTGCTGATCGCTCTGACCGGATGCGCGGGCTCGATGCCCCCCGCCGGTGACGAGTCCAGCGAGCCGAGCGCGTCCGCACCGATGGAGGAGTCGATGGAGCAGGGCCCCAACGAGGTCATCACGATCGGGCTGAAGTTTATGCCGGAGACGATCACGGTGCCCGTGGGCACGACAGTGACCTGGCGCAACGGCGAGACCATCGGGCACACCGTCACTTCGGGTGCCTGGGGCGACGTGAACGAGAGCACCGGGTTGCGGGGATCCCAGACGGCTGACGGCCTGTTCGATCACGCACTTGCGCCGATGGGACAGGAGGGGGACACCTTCTCGTTCACCTTCGATGAGGCCGGCGAGTATCCGTACTTCTGCCAGCCGCACCTGACCATGAACGCCATGGTCATCGTCGAGGAATAGCCGACCCCTGCACCGCACGACACCTGCACGATCAACTCACTGAAGGAGACACATCATGCGCAAGACCACCGCATTCGCCGGGCTCGGCCTCGCCGCCGCCCTTGTCCTCACCGGATGCTCTGCCACGGCCGAAGAGCCGATGGACGAGTCCATGTCGGAAGAGCCCGCCGTCGTCGACACCGTCAACAGCGATGGCGCCGCTCTGCGCGCCCAGCTGACGGCGCTGCTCGCCGACCACGTGTACCTCGCCGGTGCCGCGATCGACCAGGCGCTCGCCGATGGAGGCGACCTCGAGACTGCCGACGTGCAGGCCGCTGTCGCGACCGTCGACGAGAACTCGGTGGAGATCGCCGCGCTCGTCGGCTCGGTCTACCCCGACGCCGAGCAGCCGTTCCTCGACTCATGGCGCTCGCACATCCCGTTCTTCGTCAACTACACGCTGGGCAAGGCGACGGGTGACGAGGAGATGGCGGCGCAGGCTGTCGAGGACCTCAACGGCTACGCCGTGTCCTTCGGCCAGCTGATCAACTCGGTCGTTCCCGAACTGCCCGCCGAGGCCGTTCAGGGTGAGCTCGAGATGCACGCCGTCTCGCTGCTCGCGGCGATCGACGCGAACCTCGCCGGTGACCCCGAGTACTTCAGCCTCCTCAAGGAGGCCGCGGGCCACATGCCGATGACCGCCACGGCTCTCGCCGGTGGCATCGCGGCGAACGCCGGTATCGAGTAACAACCGGTTTCCTCCGGGCCGGGGGTGAGGGGCACTGCGCCTCTCGCCCCCGGCCTTTCTTGTTTCTTCTCACGGCACGCACCGCCTACCGAAAGGAGCAGAGCCATGCGAGTTCTGCGCATCGCCCTCTACGCCCTCACCGGCGCCGGCCTCATCGTCAACGCCGTCATCCACCTGCAGCTCGCGGCGACCTTCGACGCGGTCACGGGCTCCCTGCTGAGCCAGGGTGACCTGTTCCGCATTCAGGCCGTGGCGGGCATCCTCATCACCGTCGCCCTGGTGATCGCGCGCCGCGCCTGGGTGGCGGCCATCGCGGCCGTCATCGCGATCGGCGGGCTCGGGATGCTCGTTCTCACTACCCTCATGCCCCTCGACCTCACCGCCCTGGGGCTGCCGGCGATCTTCGAGCCCGTGTGGTACTCCGACAAGGTGATCGCGGCTCTCGCGCAGGGCATCGCGGCGCTCACCGCTGCGGCGCTCGTCCTCGTCGAGCGCCGCCGCCGTGCGGCCGTCTCGCACACTCCCTAGCCGCGGGCCGCAGGCGCCGTAGCCGAGTGTCCTGACGGGACATTCAGCACGAGGGGTGAAATGCTGGGGGAGTGTCCCCCGAAACCGACGTCTCCGTGAGTGCGCCGAGCGTGCTCGACGCGGCGACCGACCTCCTGCAGCGCGTCGCCCAGGGCGACCAGCGCGCGTTCAGCGAGCTCTACGACCTCATCACGCCGCGCATGCTCGGCCTCGTGCGGCACGTGCTCAAGGATCACGCCCAGTCGGAGGAGGTGGTGCAGGAGGTGCTCTTGGAGATCTGGCAAACCGCACCGCGCTTCGATCCGAATAAGGGGAAAGCGGTGACCTGGATGCTGACGATGGCCCACCGGCGAGCGATCGATCGCGTACGCAGTGCGCAGTCGTCGCGAGACCGGGATACCAAGATCGGCATTCGTGATCTGGGGCGGGAGTACGACTCCGTCGCGGAGAACGTGGAGATCCGCATCGAACACGAGCGAGTGGAGAAGGCGCTGACGAAGCTCACGGAGCTGCAGAGACAGGCTGTGGAGCTCGCCTACTACGGCGGGTACACCCACAGCGAGGTCTCGACCATGCTCAGTGTGCCGATCGGCACCGTCAAGACTCGATTGCGCGACGGCATGATCCGTCTGCGCGAAGAATTGGGGGTGGCGTCATGAACCGTGATGCCGATGACGTGATGACCGATGAGGAGTTCGCCGACACGCGAGCCGCCCTCGGTCTCGCTGTGCCGCCGGTAGCCCCGTCGGCGACCATGAAGGATGCCGTGATGGCCCGCATCGCCGAGACGCCGCAGGTGTCTCCCGAGGTCACGGCGCCGCAATTGTCGTCGAGTCCGTCGGCCGTGCCTGTGGGCAGATCGGCGGACGCGCGTGAGGGCTCGGCGGCTGCAGGTGCCCCTGCGGGTCTTGCGGAGCGTCGAGCGCAGACCCGGTGGTTCCACCGCCCGGGCTCCGTCGTGATCGCCGCGGCCGCCGCGGTCGCTCTCTTCTTCGGCGGAGTGCTCGCCGCCGACCTCGTGAACCCTGCGGCCGGTGACGCCGACCAGCTCGCCGCGATCGTCGCCGCGCCCGACGTGCAGACGGTCGCCTCGCCGGTCGAGGGCGGGGCGAGTGCCACGCTGGTCTCCTCCGAGAGCCTCGGCCTCTCCGCCATGGTGTTCGAGGGGCTTCCCGAGCTCACCGACGAGCAGGCCTACGCCCTCTGGTACATCACCGACGGCGAGCCGACCCCCGCTGGCCTGTTCTCGGTCGGCGAGGACGGAACGGTCGTGAAGGTGCTCGAGGGCACCTTCGAGGCCGGCACGGTCGTCGGGGTGACGGTCGAGCCGAGCTCGGGCAGCCCCGCGCCGACGACGACGCCCATCGTCGCGATCGCGACCGCGTAGCTTCGCCGGCGCGCTGGCGTTCAGGCGCTCACGCGGTAGCCGACGCCGCGCACCGTCTGGATGACGGCGTCGCCGTCGTCGGCGGTGCGCGCGAGCTTCGCGCGAATACTGCCGATCGTCACTCGCACGGCGCGTGCCGCGGCGTCGGGGTCGGCGGTGGGGGAGAACTGCCGAGCGATGTCGCCGGCCGGCACGAGCCGCGGAGATCGAGTGGCGAGGTAGTGCAGAATCGAGAATTCGCGGTGCGTGAGGCCGATCTCGAGCTCGTCGAGCAGGGCTCGATGCGCCACGGCGTCGACGCGCAGCCGGCCCACCTGCACGGCCTGCGTAATCGCGTGCGCGGCGAAGCCGAGCCCGGCGAGGGCGCGGCGCAGCTCCTCGGCGGTGACGGGCAGCGTCACGAGGGAGTTCGCGCCAGCATCGAGGGCGCGCTCGGCGTCGCCTCTCCCCGGCTCTCCCGGATGGATCCCGACCAGCACGGGAATGCTCGCCCACCGGTGCACGACATCGATGACCTCGGCGAGCGAGCCGGAGGAGGCCTGCGCGGGCACGAGCACGGCGTCGGGGGCGTCCTCGTGCAGTGCGACGAGCATGTCCGCGCAACTGGCGCGCGCCACGAGGTCGATGCCGTTGCGCACGAGGTCGCGATCAGGGCTCGCGCACACGTCGGCGAGTGCGCCGCACACGACCACGCGACGGAAGACCGCCGGATGCTGCGCTGCGGTCTCCTCGTGCGTCGTACTCGTCATGGCCATCCCTCGGGGCCGCGCGGGCGCAGCGGCTCTGACAGCATGAGATACGCCGCAGGGAAACGGAACGTGAACGCGTCAGTGCGCGGGGGCGATTTCTGTCAGAAGCTCTTCCACCCGCCGCTTGATGTCGTCGCGGATGCCGCGCACGGTCTCGATGTCCTGACCGGCCGGATCTTCGAGAACCCAGTCCTCGTAGCGCTTGCCGGGGTAGATCGGGCACGCGTCGCCGCACCCCATCGTCACGACCACGTCCGAGTCCACCACGGACTGCGTGGTGAGAATCTTCGGCACGTTGTTCGCGATGTCGATGCCCTCCTCGGCCATGGCCTCCACGGCGATGGGGTTGACCTTGTCCTTCGGCTCCGACCCTGCGGAGAGGACGGTGACGCGGTCGCCCGCGAGGTGCTGCAGGTAGCCGGCGGCCATCTGGGAGCGCCCGGCGTTGTGCACGCACACGAAGAGCACGGTGGGAAGGCCGGCCGTATCGGCCTCCTTCTTCTTCTTGGAGAGCGAGAATCTCATACTCGAAGTATAGACACAAATCTATACGACGGGGAAGTCCCGACGAGCGAGCGTCAGGCAGTGAGAACGTCGAGCTCGGTCAAGAGTCCCCGAACGCGCGCGTCGATGTCGTCTCGGATGGCGCGAACTGCGTCCATCGGTCGATCTGCAGGATCGTCGACGGGCCAATCCAGGTAGCGCCGACCGGGGAACACCGGGCAGGCATCGCCGCAGCCCATAGTCACGACGACATCCGCGGCGCGCACGACATCGTCGGTGAGGGGCTTCGGGAACTCGGCGCCCAAGGGCACCCCCAACTCCTCCAGGGCTGCGATGACGGAGGGGCGGACGGCGCCGGCGGGGGCGGAACCGGCCGTGCGAACTCGCACTCGATCACCACCGAGATGGCGCGCGATAGCCGCCGCGAGTTGCGATCGCCCCGCGTTCTGAACACACACGAAGAGCAATTCGACAGGAGACGCATCGATTCGCTGTCGTTCGCTCTCATGCGACGCTTCCAGTGCGGCGAGACGCTCAGCGCTGAACTGCGCGACTGCCGATGGGTAGGCATGGCCGCCCGAGCGCGCGGCGAGCAGACGCTCACTCTCGGTGATCACGTGTCGCACCGTCGCCGCCGAGACAGTGCCCGCAAACCGGGTCTCGAGGTCAGCGACCATGCGATCGAGAAGCGTCGTATCGATGGACTCCCGCGCAGCGTGTGGACGCCACTCATCGAGGCGAGACGCCACGTCGGCGGGCACGGAGTACCAGACCTCGCGACCACGGGGCTCGCGCGCGACGACGCCCGCGCCCAGGAGCACTTTGAGGTGGTGCGAGACGGTCGGTTGACGCAGGGCCAGGTGCTCGGTGAGCCGGCCCACCGTCGCGCTGCCGCCAGGCGAGTCGAGCAGGTATCGCACGATGTCTCCCCGCGTCGGGTCGCCCAGCGCGGCGATTCCCGGGGCCAGTGGAGCACGAGCATCCATAGATTCGAGTCTATGTCGTTCGCCCTGACAGCTTGGCCGGCGCAACCCCTCATGCTGGCGACAAGCATTAATGTCTGTGTCGCTCGTGAGACACCCGGTGGTGTCAGACTGTCGTGATGCACGACGAGGGCACGAGCGACTATCAGGTCGACGGTGGTGTGGGCGGGGACTTCTCCGACGACTACGACGAGACCACGAGCGTCGATGACGGCACGCTGCCCACCGACCGCTATCTCGACCGCGAGCTGAGCTGGCTGCACTTCAATCAGCGCGTGCTCGAGCTCGCGGAGGACCCGACGGTTCCCCTGCTCGAGCGCGTGAACTTCCTCGCCATCTTCGCCTCGAATCTCGACGAGTTCTTCATGGTGCGCGTCGCCGGTCTCAAGCGGCGCATCGTGACCGGCCTCGCCGTGCCGACCAACACGGGGCGCGTGCCCGCAGACGTGCTCGCCAGCATCAACAGCTTCGCGCTCGAGCTGCAGCACCGGCACGCGCGCGCCTTTCACGACCTCGTCAAGCCGGCCCTCGACGAGGCGAGCATCCACGTGGAGACGTGGGCAGATCTCGACGACGCCGATCGCGCGCGCGTCGACGAGATCTTCACCGAGCAGATCTTCCCCGTGCTCATGCCGCTGGCCGTCGACCCTGCTCACCCCTTCCCCTACATCTCGGGCCTCTCGCTCAACCTGTCGGTGCGGGTGCGCAACCCGAAGACGGCGAAGATCGAGTTCGCCCGCCTCAAGGTGCCTACGGTGCTGCCGCGCTTCGTGCAGCTGGCCGACAGCTCCTCGGGCAATCTGCGCTTCCTCACCCTCGAAGACCTCATCTCGAACCATCTGCACGAGCTCTTCCCGGGCATGGAGATCCTCGAGCACCACGAGTTCCGCGTGACGCGCAACGAGGATGTCGAGATCGAGGAGGACGAGACCGAGAACCTCATCCAGGCTCTCGAGCGCGAGCTGCTGCGGCGCCGCTTCGGGCCTCCCATCCGTCTCGAGATCACCGACGACATGGACCCGGTGACGCTCGGGCTGCTCGTGCGCGAGCTGGGCATCACCGAGCAGGAGGTCTACCGCCTGCCAGCGCCGCTCGACCTCGGCGGGCTCTTCGAGCTCGCGAAGATCGACCGCCCCTCTCTCAAGTACCCGAAGCACGTGCCGGTCACGCCCGTGCAGCTGCAGCCGGGCGAGCCGAACACGGCGCCCGACGTCTTCGCGTCCATTCGTGAGGGCGACATCCTCGTGCACCACCCCTACGAGTCCTTCGCGACGAGCGTGCAGGCCTTCCTCGAGCAGGCGGCGAAAGACCCGAACGTACTCGCGATCAAGCAGACGCTGTATCGCACGAGCGGCGACAGCCCCATCGTCGAAGCACTCATCGACGCCGCCGAGGCGGGCAAGGCCGTGCTCGCGCTCGTCGAGATCAAGGCCCGCTTCGACGAGCAGAACAACATCGACTGGGCGCGCAAGCTCGAGAAGGCCGGCGTGCACGTGGTCTACGGCCTCGTGGGGCTCAAGACCCACTGCAAGCTCGCGCTCGTCGTGCGCCAGGAGCCCGACGGCTCGCTGCGCTCGTACAGCCACGTGGGCACGGGCAACTACAACCCCAAGACGAGTCGCATTTACGAAGACCTCGGCCTGTTCACGGCCGACGAGCAGGTCGGCCGTGACCTCACGCGACTGTTCAACGAGCTCTCCGGCTATGCGATCGAGAAGAAGTACAAGCGGCTCCTCGTCGCTCCCCGATACTTGCGCAAGGGCCTGCTCAAGCTCATCGCCACCGAGACGAAGAATGCCCGCGACGGCAAGCCCTCCGGCATCCGCCTGAAGCTCAACTCGATCGTCGACGAGGCCATCATCGACGCGCTCTATCAGGCCAGCATGGCGGGTGTGCCCATCGACCTCGTGGTGCGCGGCATCTGCGCCCTCGTCCCCGGGCGCGAGGGGCTCAGCGAGACCATTCGCGTGCGTAGCGTGCTCGGGCGTTACCTCGAGCACTCGCGCATCTTTTCCTTCCACAACGACGGCGATCCGCAGGTGTACATCGGCAGCGCGGACATGATGCACCGCAATTTGGACCGTCGCATCGAGGCACTCATCCGGCTCAGCGACCCCGCGCACATCGCGCAGGTCGATGAGCTCTTCGAGCGCCATCTGCACGACGAGGCAGCCTCGTGGCATCTGCACCCGGACGGCACGTGGCAGCGACACCACCTCGATGGCGCCTCGGGCGATCTCGATGACGTGCAGAATGGCCTCATGAAGTCGATCGCCGACCGACGCCGCAGCCCGAAGAAGCGATGACCCCCGCGAGCAGCACCGCGACCGCCTCCGCGACCGTGCTCGCCGCGGGCGCCGTCGTCTGGAAGCTCGTCGACGGCAAGGCGCGCATCCTGCTCGTGCACCGCACTCAGCACAAGGATGTCTCGCTGCCGAAGGGCAAGGTCGACCCCGGCGAGACCCTGCCGCACACGGCCGTGCGCGAGATCGCCGAGGAGACCGGATTCGACGTCGTGCTCGGCGCCCCGCTCGGCACGGTCGAGTACACGTTGCCGAGCGGCAAGGACAAGGTCGTGCATTACTGGGCCGCCGAGGTCGACCCCGGCGCGGCCGAGCGCCACAGCTATGAAGCCAACGGGGAGATTCGTGCTCTCGAGTGGGTCGTCGCCTCGAAGGCCGCCAAGCGCCTCAGCTACGAGCACGACGCTGACGTCGTGAATCGGTTCGCCGCCCTCTTCGATGCCGGGCTTGCTCGCACCTTCGCACTCGTCGTGCTGCGTCACGGCAAGGCGATGCCCCACGACCAGTGGGACGGCCCCGACGCGACGCGACCGCTGCTGCACCGCGGGCTCGAGCAGTCCGCCTCCGTCGCGGGCGGCGTCGCCGCCTTCGGGCCGACGACCCTCGTCTCGAGCACCGCCGCGCGCTGCCTGTCGACGATCGACCCGACCGCGACGCTGCTCGAGCTGCCCGTCAAGACGTCGAAGTCGCTCAGCCAGGACGCGTACGCCGGTGACGGCGAGAAAGTGGCGAAGGTCGTCGGCAAGCGCCTCGCGCGCCGGGAGTCGAGCGTGCTGTGCAGCCACGGCCCGGTCATCCCGCAGATCATCGCCGCCGCTGCGGCGACAGGGGGCGCCACGATCGACGGGGCGCTGCGCCAGAGTGCCGCGCTCTCCACCGGCGAGTACTCCGTTCTGCACTTCTCCGCCGAGACGGAGACGCCTCGCCTCGTCGCGGTCGAGACTCACTCTCCGGCCGCGGGCTGAACCCCTTCCCCCGGCGTCGAGTTCCGCCCTCGTTCACCTCCCGTTCACCGAGAGCGCCGACTCTCGTCAACAAGGCTCCTTAGCGTCTGTGACGTGCCGGGTGATCCGCTCGGCCCACCACCCTGTCACCAATCCCCGAAGGGAACACAGTGAACATCACGCGTGCGGGCAGCTTCGCTGCCATCATCGCCGCCGGTGCCCTCGTGCTCAGCGCTTGCGCGAGCGGCGAGACCACCGACAACGGCTCCGAGGGCGAGACCTCGACCCTCTCCGGCACCCTTGTGGGCGCCGGCGCTTCGTCGCAGCAGTCGGCCCAGGAGGCTTGGGTCGTCGGCTTCCAGGAGGCCAACCCCGAGACCACCGTCGAGTACGACCCGATCGGCTCCGGCGGAGGCCGCGAGACCTTCATCGGCGGCGGCTCGCAGTTCGCCGGTTCTGACCGTGCGTTCAACGACGAGGAGATCGCGGCGGACAACTTCGCCTCGTGCGTCCCCGGCACGGGCATCATCGAGATCCCGGCCTACATCTCCCCGATCGCCGTCATCTTCAACCTCGAGGGCATCGACTCGCTCAACATGGATGCGGCGACCATCGCCGGCATCTTCGCGGGCGAGATCACCAACTGGAGCGACCCGGCGATCGCCGCCACGAACGAGGGCGTCGAGCTTCCCGACCTGCCGATCACGGCCGTGCACCGCGCGGACGACTCGGGCACGACGGCGAACTTCACCGACTACCTCGCGGTTAACGCCCCCGATGTCTGGACCGTTGGCCAGATCGAGACGTGGCCGACCGAGTACGGCGGAGAGGCTGCACCGCAGACCTCCGGCGTCGTCGACGCTGTCACGAACGGCACCGGCACCATCGGCTACGCCGACGCGTCGCGCGCCGGTGACCTCGGCACCGTCGCGGTCGCCGTGGGTGGCGACTTCGTGCCCTTCTCTCCGGAGGCCGCTGCAGCCATCGTCGACGCGTCCCCTCGCGTTGAGGGCCGCGGCCCGGGTGACCTCGCGATCAACCTCGACCGTGCTTCGGAAGAGGTCGGCGTCTACCCGATCGTGCTCGTCTCGTACCTCATCGCGTGCAACGAGTACACCGAGGGTGCCCCGGTCGACCTGGTCAAGGCGTACCTCAGCTACGTGATCAGCGAAGAGGGCCAGGCCCTCGCCGCTGAGGCGGCTGGTTCGGCCCCGATCTCGGCCGACCTGCGTGCCGAGGCTCAGGGCTTCATCGACGCCATCCAGTAGCACCGAGCAGTTCGCGGTCCCGACGATCGATTCCTCGATCGTCGGGACCGCGACTCTCATCCCCCGATAGCATCGCCAGAAGACACCGAGCCCGACACCCACGACGACCGCGAATCCGCGCCGGAGCCGAGGAGACAGCCCCCATGACATCGCCTGAGATCATTCGCCCCAAGGCGAAGCAGCGGCCTGGCGACCGGGTCTTCTCCGCGAGCGCCCTCATCTCGGGCAGTCTCATCCTCGCGATCCTCGCCGCCGTAGCCGGCTTCCTCATGCTGCAGGGCATCCCGGGCATGTTCGCCGACCCGGAGTCGGTATCGATCTATACAGAGGGCGAGAACTTCGTAGAGTTCGTCGTTCCCCTGATCTTCGGAACCCTGTGGGCGGCGGCGCTCGCGCTCGTCATGGCTCTGCCGCTTGCTATTGGCATCGCGCTGTTCATCTCGCACTACGCGCCTCGCCGCCTGGCCCAGGGCCTCGGCTACATCATCGATCTTCTGGCCGCCGTCCCCTCGGTGGTCTTCGGTCTGTGGGGCGCGAACGTGCTGGCAGGCGCGATTCAGCCGAGCTTCGTCTGGCTGGAAGAAAACCTCGGGTGGATCCCGCTGTTCGCCGGTCCCGTATCAGGGACCGGGCGCACGATGCTCACCGCGGCCATCGTGCTCGCCGTCATGATCCTTCCCATCATCACCGCGATCTCGCGGGAGGTGTTCCTGCAGACCCCTCCGCTCTACGAGGAGGCGGCCCTCGCGCTCGGTGCGACCCGCTGGGAGATGATCCGCACCGTTGTTCTTCCCTTCGGACGGCCCGGTGTCATCGCCGGTGCGATGCTCGGCCTCGGGCGAGCGCTCGGTGAGACGATGGCGGTGGCGATGGTGCTCTCAGGCAGCGGGGTCATCGTGTTCGACCTCATCGGGTCCGTCAACCCCCTGACGATCGCCGCGAACGTCGCTCTCAGATTCCCGGAGGCGTACGGCATCAACGTCAATGTGCTCATCGCCACCGGGCTCATCCTCTTCGCGATCACCCTCGTGGTGAACTCCATCGCGCGCTACATCGTCAACCGCCGCAAAGACTTCTCGGGAGCCAACTGATCATGGTCAGCACAGTCAGCCCGCCTCAGGCTGCGGTCAACCCCCTGACCGCTGGTCGGTTGCCCGCCGCCGCTCCCTGGGGCATCCTCGCGGGGAGCCTTCTCGCCTCTACTGCCGTGTTCGCCTTGCTCCAGGTCGGCTCAGGCGAAGAAGACTTCAACATCGTAGGTGCGGTGTTCTTCGGGGTCGTCGGCTACGTGCTTCTCGTCTATATCGTGTCGCGACTCATCGAAGGCTCGCGTCGCGCCAAGGATCGGTTCGTCACGGCCCTCGTTGGTCTGGCCTTCGTCGTGGCGATGCTGCCTCTCATCTCCCTCGTGTTCACGGTGGTCGCTCAAGGCAGCGGGCGCATTGACCTCGACTTCTTCACGCTGTCGTTGCGCAACGTGCTCGGCGAGGGCGGAGGAGCCGCGCACGCGATCATCGGCACGTTGCTCATGACCGGCGTGGCGACCCTGATCTCGGTGCCGATCGGTCTGCTCACCTCGATCTATCTCGTGGAGTACGGGCGCGGCCGCCTCGCCCAGGCGATCACGTTCCTCGTTGACGTCATGACGGGAATCCCCTCCATCGTCGCCGGTCTGTTCGCCTTCGCGCTCTTCGAGCTCATCCTGGGCCCGGGCACGCGAGTGGGACTCTCAGGCGCCGCCGCACTGACGGTCCTCATGCTTCCCGTCGTCGTGCGCTCGAGCGAAGACATACTGCGACTGGTTCCCAACGAGTTGCGCGAGGCGTCCTACGCCCTTGGCGTACCCAAGTGGCTCACCATTCTCAAGGTCGTCATCCCGACCGCGATAGCCGGCATCGCGACAGGCGTCATGCTCTCCATCGCCCGGGTCATCGGCGAGACTGCGCCCCTGCTCATCGCGGCCGGCTTCTCCAACAACTTCAACTTCGATCTCACCGAAGGGCGCATGCAGAGCCTGCCGGTGTACGTGTACTACTCGTACATCAGCCAGGGCACCGACTTCCAGCCCTACATCGACCGCGCGTGGGCGGGCGCACTCACGCTCATCGCGATCGTCATGATCCTCAACCTGGCCGCGCGACTCGTCGCCCGCATCTTCGCCCCCAAGCTCGGCCGATAACCGTAAGGAACGCACCCACCGTGTCAAAGCGCATTGAAGTCAATGATCTCGACGTCTACTACAGCAAGTTCAAGGCCGTCGAAGGTGTCAACCTCGTCATCGAGCCCCGCAGTGTCACGGCGCTCATCGGCCCGTCCGGGTGCGGCAAGTCGACGTTCATCCGCACACTGAACCGCATGCACGAGGTCATCCCCGGCGCATGGGTGGACGGAGAGGTGCTCGTCGACGGCAACAACCTCTACGGCCCCGGGGTCGACCCCGTACGTGTGCGCCGTCAGGTGGGCATGGTCTTCCAACGGCCCAATCCCTTCCCGACCATGTCGATTAGAGACAACGTTCTCGCGGGTGTGAAGCTCAACAACCAGCGCATTTCGAAGTCCGACGCCGACGAGCTCGTCGAGAAGTCGCTCAAGGGGGCCAACCTGTGGAACGAGGTCAAGGACCGCCTTGACCGTCCCGGCAACGGTCTATCGGGTGGCCAGCAGCAGCGTCTGTGCATCGCCCGCGCGATCGCCGTGGAGCCCGAGGTCATCCTCATGGACGAGCCCTGTTCGGCGCTCGACCCCATCTCGACCCTGGCGATCGAAGACCTCATCGAGGAGCTCAAGCAGGACTACACGATCGTCATCGTGACGCACAACATGCAGCAGGCCAGCCGAGTGAGCGACCGCACGGCATTCTTCAACATCGCCGGTACCGGCAAGCCGGGCAAGCTCATCGAGGTAGACGACACCGCGACGATCTTCTCGAACCCCAGCATCAAGGACACCGAGGACTACGTCTCCGGCAAGTTCGGATAGCTGAGCCCGAAGGAGCCTGTCGTTCGCGCGCCGTCGTGACGGTCGTCAGGACGACACGGTCTGCTGCTCGGTGTCATCCTCGTGAACAGTGAAGCGGTAGCCGACGTTGCGCACCGTGCCGATGAGCGACTCCATGTCGCCGAGCTTGGCGCGCAGGCGCCGTACGTGCACGTCGACCGTGCGGGTGCCGCCGAAGTAGTCGTAGCCCCACACCTCGCTCAGCAGCTGCTCGCGCGTGAAGACGCGGCTCGGGTGGGTGGCGAAGAACCGCAGCAGCTCGAACTCCTTGAACGTGAGGTCGAGCGTGCGGCCGTGCACCTTCGCCGAGTAGCTCGCCTCGTCGATGACGACGCCCGAGGCGCGGATCATCGACGTCTCGGGGCCGATCGCCTGGCGGCCGATGACGAGCCTGAGCCGGGCATCCACCTCGGCGGGGCCTGCCGTGTCGAGGATGACGTCGTCGACGCCCCACTCCGCGTTGATCGCCGTGAGGCCGCCCTCGGTGAGCACGACGATGAGGGGGGAGCCGGCGCCCGTCGTCGTGAGGATCTTGCACAGCGACTTCGCCGCGGCCAGATCGGTGCGCGCGTCGACGATCACGGCGTCGGCGGCGGGCGCTCCGACGAGAGCGGCCGGTTCAGCGGGGATCTGGCGAACCCGGTGGCTGAGCAGACCGAGCGCGGGGAGAACGTCGGCGTTCACCTGCGAGGTCAGGATGAGCAGCTGCGCCATGTGTCCTCCACGGTGTCCCCGCCAGTCTACAAGCGGCCTACCATGGGGTCATGACCCGCACCCTGGCGACGGCGATCCCCGTGTGGATCGCGGTCGTCGTGGCGGTCGTGCTCGCAGCGACTCTCCTGCCGGAAGACCGCTGGGGGGATGCCCTGCCCGCGATCGCCGGCGGCGCACTGCTCGTCACCTTCGCGGTGCAGGTGAGCCTGCAGCTCAAGGAGGGCTTCGTCACCCGGCTGCTCGTCACGACGAGCGGCATCGTGCTGATCCTGGCCGCCGCCACGGGGCTTCTGCTCATCATCGCGGGCGTAGACTAGGGCCATGCTGCTCGCCCTCGAAATCTTCTTTCTCGGCCTCCTCGGGCTGGCGACCCTCGCGATCGGGTTCGTCTCCGTCGTCGTGCTCGTCAACCTGTACCGCGGCCAGCGCTGAGCGGCGCTCCGCGCCCGCCTCGACTGCGTCCACTCGACCGCATTCTCGTGACACCGTGATCTCTCTCGACTCCGACCTCCCCGCCGAGCTCGCTCCCCTCGCCTGGCTCCTGGGCCTGTGGGAGGGCACGGGCGTCGTGCACTACGTCGACGGCGACCAGGTGCGCGAGCACGAGTTCGGGCAGCGCGTGAGCTTCAGCCACGACGGCCTGGGGTACCTCAACTACTCCTCGCAGACCTGGCTGCTCGATGAGGCGAACACGCCCCTCAACGCCGAGGCCGGCTACTGGCGGTTGCACCGGCCCGCGCAGCCGGGCGACCCTGGCCCGGGAATGCTGCCCGGCGACGGCGCGCGACCGTTCGCGACCGCCGACGAGGTCGAGGCCCTGCGCACCGCGGACGGCTTCTTCGACGTCGAGGTCGCGATCATCCACCCGAGCGGCGTGAGCGAGCTCTACCTGGGGCGCGCGCAGCCCGCTCGCATCGACCTGCAGACCGACGCCGTCATGCGCTCGGCGAGCGCGAAGGACTACAGCGCGGCGACGCGCCTCTACGGCCTCGTCGAGGGCCGCCTGCTGTGGGCGTGGGACATCGCCGCGCTCGGCAACGACCTGCGCACGCACGCCTCCGGCACGCTCAATCGTCAGGAATGACATGACCTCCCCCTTCCTCACCCTTCCCGGCGCCGTCGCCGACTCGTCAGGGAGCGTCGCGGCCCACTACGGCGAGCCCGTCGCTGAGCAGCGGATGCTCGCCGCGGGCCGCGCGATCGTCGACCTCTCCGACCGCGGTGTCGTGACCGTCACGGGGGAGGACCGGCTTCGCTGGCTCGACTCCCTCACCTCGCAGTCGATCGCGCACCTCGCACCGGGGTCGAGCGCCGAGACCTTGCTGCTCGACCCGCAGGGCCGACTCGAGCACAGCATGCGTCTCGTCGACGACGGCACCACGACGTGGCTGCTCGTCGATGGCGAGCAAGCCGCACCCCTGGCGGCGTGGCTCGACCGCATGCGCTTCATGATGCAGGTCGAGGTCGCCGACGTCTCCGCCGAGTGGGCGACTCTCGGGCAGCTGAGCGGCGCTGACGTCGACGGTGCGGGCGGTGCTCTGCTCGTGAGCGCCGCCGCCCCGCACGACGTGCCCCTCGTGTGGCGCGACCCGTGGACGGCCGTGCAGGAGGGCGGGTGGCAGTACGCGGCGCCGGTGGAGCATCCGGGAGGAGCGTTCCCCGCCGCGGAGATTCTCGTCGCGCGCGACGAGCTCTCGGTGCTCGCCGACCGGGCTCGCGCCGGCGAGCTCGCCGTCGCCGGCGCCCTCGCGCTCGAGGCCCTGCGCATCGCCGCGTGGCGGCCGCGCCAGGCGACCGAAGCCGACGAGCGCACGATCCCGCACGAGCTCGACTGGATGCGCTCGGCCGTGCACCTCGCCAAGGGCTGCTACCGCGGTCAGGAGACCGTCGCGAAGGTGCACAACCTCGGCCACCCGCCCCGCAGGCTCGTGCTGCTGCACCTCGACGGGTCAGCCGGCGTGCTGCCGGGCGCGGGCTCGGTCGTGCTGAACGGCGAGAAGGAGGTGGGCACCGTGACCTCGAGCGCCCGCCACCACGAGCTCGGGCCGATCGGCCTCGCCGTCGTCAAGCGCACACTCGACCCGCAGGCGCCGCTCACCGTGCGCATCGACGAGGAGGGCGAGTCACCCGCCGAGCTCGTCGCCGCCGCGCAAGAGGTCATCGTGCCCGTCGAGGCCGGCGCGACCGCGGGGGTGCCCCGCATGCCGCGGCTCGGCGCCGTGCAGCGCTAGCGGGCGAGGCCGACGACCATGGCCGGCATGCCCGACCCGCTGCGCCGGCTCGAGCGGAGCATCCGCCGCAGGCTGGGTCTGCGCGCCGCGGGGCAGCGGGTCGTGCGGTCCCTGTCGGGCATCGCGCAGATCGTCGTCGCCGCGACGACGGCGTACCTCATCGCCCGCTTCGGTCTCGGGCACGAGGTGCCCGTCGTCGCCGTGACCGTCACGATCATCGCGCTCGGTCTCGCACGCGATGCCCGACCGCGCCGCGTGCTCGAGACCGTCATCGGCATCAACATCGGCATCATCGTCTCGGCCCTCATCGTCGCGGGCATCGGCCGCGGCATCGGGCAGCTCGCGCTCATCCTCGCCGCCACGCTCATCGTCGCGCGGGCGGTCTCGCCCTCCGCCCCGTTCGCGATCGCCGCCGCCGTGCAGTCGATGCTCGTCGCCCTGCTGCCCGACCCCGAGACGGGAGTGTTCGCCCGCAGCCTCGATGGGCTCATCGGCGGGGCCATGGCGCTCGCTGCGACCGCGCTCATCCCCCGGCTCGACGTCGTGCGGGTGCGAGACGAGGCGCGCGCGCTGTTCTCCGTGCTCGACCAGTCCCTCGAGGGGCTCGTCGCCGCGCTGCGAGACGGCGACGAGCCCGCTGCCGACCTCGCTCTCGCAAGATCCCGGCGCACCCAGCGGCTCATCGACGAGTGGGAGCGCAGCCTCGAGAGCGCTCGCGCGGTTGCCGATGTGAGCCCGTGGCTGCGCCGCCACCGCGCGCGACTGCGCGATGAGGCGCAGCTGCTCGAGACCGCCGACCTCGTCACGCGGCACGTGCGAGCGCTCGCCCGCCGTATCGACGTGCTCGTGCGCGACCATGGGGAGCGCCGCGCCCTCGCCGACGTCGTCGAGCGCGCCGCCGAGGTCGTTCGGCTGCTCGGCCGCAGCCACCACGAGCCGGCGGCGCGTTACGCCCTGCGCGCGGTCGCCGCCGAGCTCGCCCGGCACCTCGCCCCCGACCGCATCGACGGCGCGAGCGTGGCCGACCAGGTGGTCATCGTGCTGCTGCGGCCCCTCGCGTTCGACGTGCTTCTCGCCGCTGGGATGCCCGCCGAGGAGGCGCGCGCGACCCTGCCGCCCCTCTGACGCGAGGCGTCCCACCGCTAGGGCTGAGGCGCAACGGCGGCCCAGTCGACGGTGAGCTCACCGAGCCGCCACCGCACCTCGGTGTCGCGCACGGGCCAGCCCGCCGCGCGGAGGCCCCGCACCGTCGCCACCCAGCGCTGGCGGGCCGAGAAGGCTCCCAGAGCGGTGTGGTGCGCCCAGTGCGCGTCGAGATCCCGCAGCAGGGCGTGCACGCCCTCGCCGGGCACGTTGCGGTGGATGAGCGCCTTCGGCAGTCTCTGCGCCACGATCGAGGGGCGTTCGAGACTCGGGAGGTGCAGCGAGATCGTGAAGGTGCGCGGCCCCTCCGGGTCGAGGCCCACCCAGCTGGCGACGCGGCCGACCTCGTTGCTCGTGCCCTCGAGCAGCAGCCCGCCGGGCTGCAGGCGCTCGCGCATGAGCCGCCAGGCCCCCTCGACCTCGTGCTCGTCGTACTGGCGCAGCACATTCGCCGCGCGGATGACGGCGGGCCGCTGCCCGCCGTCGAGCGGCACGTCGAACCCGCCGACGGCGAAGTCGAGCCCCTCGCGCACGTGCGGCGCAGCCAGCCGCACGCGCACCGGATCGATCTCGAGACCCGTCACCCGAGCATCCGGTCGCACCTCGCGCAGCCGCGAGAACAGCTCTATCGTCGTCCAGGCGGAGGCGCCGAAGCCGAGGTCGACGACGAGCGGGTCGGTCGTGCGGCGCAGCGCGGGGTGCGCGGCGATCCAGCGATCCATGCGACGCAGGCGATTCGTGCCCGTCGTCCCGCGCGTCACGCGCCCCTGCACCATGCCCCCATTCAACCCGGTCTCGGTAGGGTGGAAGCATGACTCACACGCTCATCCTGCTGCGCCACGGCCACTCCGTCTGGAACGAGAAGAACATCTTCACCGGCTGGGTCGACGTCGAACTGACCGAGCAGGGCAGGCAGGAGGCACGGCGGGCGGGAGAGCTCATCAGGGAGTCGGGGCTCGCGCCGCGCATCCTCTACACGTCCCTGCTCAAGCGCGCGATCCACACCGCCAACATCGCCCTCGAGACCGCCGACCTCGACTGGCTGCCCGTCAAGCGCAGCTGGCGCCTCAACGAGCGCCACTACGGTGCGCTGCAGGGCCTCAACAAGGCCGAGACCCTCGAGAAGCACGGCGAGGAACTCTTCATGACCTGGCGCCGCAGCTTCGACACCCCGCCGCCCGTGCTCGACGACGACGCCGAGTACAGCCAGGTGCACGACCCCCGCTACGTCGGCATCGACGGCGAGGTGCCGCGCACCGAGAGCCTCAAGCTCGTCATCGACCGCATGCTGCCCTACTGGCAGAGCGACATCACCCAGGACCTCGCCGCGGGTCACACGGTGCTCGTCACGGCGCACGGCAACTCTCTGCGGGCGCTCGTGAAGCACCTTGACGGCATCGGGGACGACGACATCGCGGGTCTCAACATTCCGACCGGCATTCCGCTCGTGTACGAGCTCGGCGACGACTTCATGCCTGTGAAGCCGGCCGAGTACCTCGACCCCGAAGCCGCTGCGGCCGGCGCCGCCGCCGTCGCGAGCCAGGGCAAGAAGTAGGCGGCGAGCAGGCCGCGCCCATGCTGCGCTTCGCCGTTGTTGCCTTCCTCGACGAGGTCGCCCTCGAGGCCGAGTTCGAGCCGGATGCCCTGCCCCTGCACGTGAGCCTCTTCGGAGCCGCGAGCAGCGAGGCGGACCCCGATCAGATCGTCGCCGCCGTCGAGGCCGCCTACGCGAGCTACGGGCCCTTCGAGGCGACCGGCGGTGACGACGAGGTCATCGGCGCGGAGCAGATCGAGGTCACGCTGCTCGAGGACGCCGAGGAGCTCATCGAGGCGCATCTCACGCTCGTGCTCCTGCTGCGCGAGCTCGGGGTGCGCGTCGACGACCCGTCGACCGTGGCCGGGGCCTATCAGCCTCACGCGCCCGTGGGTGCCGAGGAGCGTCTGGACCGCGGGGAGCGCCTGGAGCTGCGTGCGATCGCCGTGCTCGACCTCGCCCCCGACGGGGACGACGGACGCGTGGTCGTGCTCGACCAGTTCCCGCTCATCTAGGCGGGGAGGGAACGCTAGACCTCGGTCGGTACCCAGTCGCCCGTGGCGAGGTACTGCACCTTCTTGGCGATCGAGACGGCGTGGTCGGCGAAGCGCTCGTGGTAGCGGCTCGCGAGGGTCGCATCGACGGTGTCGACGGCTTCGCCCTTCCACTTCTCGCCGAGCACCTTATCGAAGACGCTCAGGTGCAGGGAGTCGACCTTGTCGTCCTCGTTGCGGATCGCCTCAGCGATCGTGACGTCCTCGGTCTTGAGCAGCTCCACGAGCATCCGCGCCATGACGACGTCGAGTGCGCCCATGTCCTTGAAGGTGCCGCGCAGGCTCTTGGGCACGACCTTGTCGGGGAACCGGTACCGCGCGAGCTGGGCGATGTGCTCAGACATGTCTCCCATGCGCTCGAGCGAGGCACTGATGCGCAGCGCGCTCACGACGATGCGAAGGTCGCGGGCGACCGGCTGCTGCCGGGCGAGGATGTTGATGGCGAGCTCGTCGAGCTCAGCGCAGGCCGCATCGATCTTGGCGTCATCGGCGATGACGGTCTCGGCGAGCTCCACGTTCGACTCGTTGAACGCGCGCGTCGCGTTGTCGATGGACACCGCGACCAGTCCGGAGATCTCGACGAGGCGCTCCTGCACCTCCTGCAACTCCTGCTGGAACACTTCGCGCATGGGGCACACATCCTTACTTCTTCGAGTCGTACGGCCCAACGGGCGGACCGACCTACAGTGTCGCCGTCGGATGAACGACCGGTGACGTCGGTGTGAACACTGCGGCGCCTGGCCTCACCGGGCCGCCCGATCGTGATCTCCGTGCGATGACTGTCACTAATCTAGTCCTCATGGACTCGGCACTGCTCGTGCCCCTCGCCCTCGCCATCGGTGCGATCGTCGGGGGCGGGGCTGTCGCGATCGTCGTGAGCGCCGCCCGGCGCGGTCGCGTGGCGGCGGAGGTCACGTCCTCCTCGGTTCCGGATGGCGTCGATCAGGTGATCGACGCACTCGAATCGGCCGCCGTCGTCCTCGACCCGAGCAACAATGTCGTCACGGCCTCACCGGGGGCGTACGCCCTCGGTCTCGTGTGGCACCGCAGCCTCGCACAGCCGACGCTCGTGAGCATCGTCGACGACGTGCGCCGCACGGGGGAGCCGGTCACCCAGGAGCTCGAGATCAGCAGAGGCCCTCTCGGCGATGTCTCGCTGCACCTCGTCGTGCGCGTCGCCCGTCTCGGCTCGCGCTTCATCCTGCTCATCGCCGACGACCGCACCGAGTCGTATCGCCTCGACGCCGTACGACGCGACTTCGTGGCGAACATCTCCCACGAGCTCAAGACGCCCATCGGCGCCGTGGGCCTTCTCGCCGAGGCGCTCGAGCAGGCCTCGGACGACCCCGATCAGGTGCGCGCCTTCGCGCAGCGCCTGACCACCGAGGCCAACCGTCTCGCGTCGATGACGCAGGAGATCATCGAGCTCTCGCGGCTGCAGGCGATCGACGTGCTCGACACGGCCGAGGAGGTGAAGGTCGATGATGTGGTGCAGGCCGCGATCGACAAGAACCGCGTCGCCGCTGACAGCCTCGGCATCACCCTCGTGGGCGGCGGCGAGAAGCGCTTGCGCGTCTGGGGAGATGAGGCGATGCTCGTGACCGCCGTTCACAACCTCATCGCCAACGCCATCCAGTACTCCGTGCCACCCTCCCGGGTCGGCATCGGGGTCAGCGGCACGGAGGACACGATCGAGATCGCCGTGACCGATCAGGGCATCGGCATACCCGATGACGAGCTCGATCGCGTCTTCGAACGCTTCTTCCGTGTCGACCAGGCGCGGTCGCGCTCCACCGGCGGCACGGGCCTGGGCCTCAGCATCGTCAAGCACGTCGTGCAGAATCACGGCGGCGAGATTCGCGTCTGGTCCCAGCCGGGCCGTGGCTCGACCTTCACTATCAGGCTGCCTCGCGTCCTCGAGGCGGCACCCTCTCGATCGAAAGCGCGCACATGACCCGCATCCTCATCGTCGAAGACGAGCCCTCGCTGAGCGAGCCGCTCGCCTACCTCCTCGGCCGGGAGGGCTACGAGCCGACGGTCGTCGAGGACGGCCTCGCGGCGATCACAGAGTTCGATCGCGCGGGGGCCGACCTCGTGCTGCTCGATCTCATGCTGCCCGGGCTCTCGGGCACCGAGGTGTGCCGCGAGCTGCGTCAGCGCTCGAGCGTGCCCATCATCATGCTCACCGCGAAGGACAGCGAGGTCGACATCGTCGTGGGTCTCGAGCTCGGTGCCGACGACTATGTGACGAAGCCGTACTCGACTCGGGAACTGCTGGCGCGCATCCGGGCCGTCTTGCGCCGCCAGGTCGAGGACGACGGCCTCGCCGACAGTGCGCTCGAGGCCAACGGCGTGCGCATGGATGTCGATCGGCACCAGGTGACCGTCGACGGCCGCGAGATCGCGATGCCGCTCAAGGAGTTCGAGCTGCTCGAGCTGCTGCTGCGCAATGCGGGCCGCGTGCTCACGCGGGGTCAGCTCATCGACCGCGTCTGGGGGGCCGACTACTTCGGCGACACCAAGACGCTCGACGTGCACGTCAAGCGGATCCGCTCGAAGATCGAGAAGGATCCTTCGAACCCACGGCTTCTCGTGACGGTGCGCGGCCTCGGGTACCGCTTCGAGGGCTAGCAGCAGCGCCCGGGCGGCTACTCCTCGTCGGGCACGACGACGAACTCGGGGGCGTACTCGTCGTACTCCTCGAGGTCACCACGAAGGGTCGGCACGAGCAGCTCGCTCACCGAGCCCGTGTTCGTGCTGAAGTACAGCGGTACGAGTCCGCCGATGACGGTGTCGAGACCGGTGACGAGGAGGGACGGCTGGTCGGGCCCGCCGACCGAGGTGAGCCCGGAGGCCTCCGCGAAGATCGACTCGGTGACGCGCTCGCCGTCGACGAACCACTGCACCTCGACCCGCCGCACGCTGTCGGTCGGGTTGAACACCGTCATGACGAGGTTGAGCGCATCGGGATCCTCGCCGATGAGCATCGCGTTGTACACGGAGAGCTCGCCGAACTCGGTGCTCACGCCGTCGCTCGGGTCGTAGTCCTTCTGCGTGGCGATCTCGGCCGAGAACGTGCACGCGGTCGTGCCAAGCATGAGTGCGGCGGCGAGTGCGGTAGCTGCTGCCCAGCGGTTCTTCACGTGCGTAGCCTCCCGTGGCCGTCGTCTCGGCGGTCGCTGCGCGGGCGGGAGTCGCCCGCGAGAGCGCGACCGACCTCCAGTCTAGCGAGGACGGGACGGTCGCGGTGCCGCCCGGCGGGAGCGCTCGAGCGGGGTCGACCGGCCCGGGAATCTGAGAAATGCCTGTGGTAGAATCGATGTTCTGCGGAAGGACCACCATCCATGATTTTTCAGGTCGGCGAGACGGTCGTGTACCCCCATCACGGGGCGGCGACGATCATCGAAGTAAAGAACCGAACCATCAGGGGTGAAGAGAAGCTCTACCTCAAGCTCAACGTCACACAGGGTGACCTGACCATCGAGGTGCCGGCGGAGAACGTCGATCTCGTGGGTGTGCGCGACGTCATCGGTCAGGACGGCCTCGACAAGGTCTTCGAAGTGCTGCGGGCTCCCTTCACCGAAGAGCCGACCAACTGGTCGCGCCGCTACAAGGCCAACCTCGAGAAGCTCGCCTCGGGCGACGTCATCAAGGTCTCCGAGGTCGTGCGCGATCTCTGGCGCCGTGACCAGGATCGCGGGCTGAGCGCGGGCGAGAAGCGCATGCTCGCCAAGGCTCGCCAGATCCTCATCTCGGAGCTCGCCCTCGCCGAGAAGACCGACGAAGAGAAGGCCTCGAGCACTCTCGACGAGGTTCTCGCTTCCTGATCCGCCGTTGCCGACGGTCGACGCTGACTCGGCAGCGTCAGCATCGGTGTCGGATACGCTCGGTCGCATGAGCGCGCCCACCCTCGCCGTCGTCGTCGTCGCCGCCGGCAGCGGCACCCGGCTCGGGCACGCGGAACCGAAGGCGTTCGTGCCGCTCGCCGGCCGTAGCCTCCTCGAGCATGCCCTCGAACGCATCTTCACGCTCGCCGAGCCCGCTCACCTCGTCGTCGTCGCCCCGCTCAGTCACCGCGACGAGGCCGAGCGCATCGCCCGTCGCGTCGCCGGCCACGCCTCCGAGCACGTCACGATCGTCGTCGGCGGGGCCACCCGTCAGGAGTCCGTCGCCGCCGGCATCGCGGCCGTGCCCGACGCGATCGACGTCGTGCTCATCCACGACGCCGCGCGCGCCCTCACCCCGACCGACGTCTTCGAGCGGGTCGTCGAGCGCGTGCGGGCCGACGGCGTCGGCGTGATCCCAGCCCTGCCCGTCATCGACACGATCGCGCGCACCACTCCCGACGGGCGCGTGCGCGACCAGGTCGACCGTTCCGAGCTCGCCACCATCCAGACGCCCCAGGGCTTCCCGCTCGAGGCCTACCGCGCCGCGGCCGCGATCGCGAGCCCCGGGCACACCGACGACGCCTCCGTGTACGCCGCGGCCGGGCATCCCGTCGTCACCGTCGCGGGAGACGACGCCGCCTTCAAGGTGACCACGCCGTGGGACCTGCGGCGGGCCGAGCTGCTGCTGGCGCGCGCCCGCCCCGCCATCCGCACCGGCATCGGCGTCGACGTGCACGCCTACGACGACTCCCAGCCGCTGTGGCTCGGCGGGCTCTACTGGCCCGACGAAGCAGGCCTCGCCGGGCACAGCGACGGCGACGCGATCGCGCACGCCGTGTGCGACGCGCTGCTGTCGGCGGCCGGGCTTGGCGACATCGGGTCGCGCTTCGGCGTCGACGACCCCCGATTCGCGGATGCTCGTGGTGCAGTCTTTCTGACCGCCACACTCGAGCTCGTGCGCGACGCAGGGTTCGACGTCGTCAACGTCGCCGTGCAGGTGATCGCCGCACGGCCCCGGTTCGCGGCACGACGGCACGAGGTAGAAGCGCTTCTCTCCCGCCTGCTCGGCGCCCCCGTGAGCGTTGCCGCGACCACCTCCGACGGGCTCGGCTTCACCGGCCGCCGTGAAGGCCTGACCGCCGTCGCGACCGCGCTGCTGGCGGGCTGACGCGCCGTTAGGCTGGGGCGCGTGAGCATCCGCCTGTACGACAGCCTTCAGCAGGCCGTCGTCGACTTCGTGCCCCGAGTGCCCGGGCACGTCGGCATCTACGTCTGCGGGCCCACCGTGCAGTCGTCGCCGCACATCGGCCACGTGCGCAGCGCCCTCGTCTACGACCTCTGGCGGCGCTGGTTCACCCACCGGGGGCTGCAGGTCACGTTCATCAGGAACGTCACCGACATCGACGACAAGATTCTCGACGCCTCGGAGGGCGAGGAGTGGTACGCGCTGGCCTACCGCGTCGAGCTCGAGTTCACCGAGGCGTACCAGGCGCTGGGGCTCCTCGCGCCGACCTACGAACCTCGGGCGACCGCGAGCATCGTCCCCATGCAGAACCTCATCGCGCGCCTCGTCGAGACCGGCCACGCCTACCCGGCCGAGGACGGCAGCGGCGACGTCTACTTCGACGTGCGCAGCTGGTCGCGCTACGGCGAGCTCACCCGGCAGAAGCCCGACGACATGGAGCATGCCGAGGACGCACCGGCGCGCGCCAAGCGCGACCCCCGTGACTTCGCCCTGTGGAAGGGCGCCAAGCCGCACGAGCCCGCGAGCGCCCACTGGGATTCGCCGTGGGGCGCCGGCCGCCCCGGCTGGCACATCGAGTGCTCGGCGATGGCCGCGCGCTACCTGGGCGAGGCGTTCGACATCCACGGCGGTGGGCTCGACCTGCGCTTCCCCCACCACGAGAACGAGCTCGCGCAGTCCTCGGCGGCGGGGCACGAGTTTGCGCGGCACTGGGTGCACAACGGGCTTGTGACGATCGGCGGGCAGAAGATGTCGAAGTCGCTCGGCAACTCGGTGTTCGCGCGCGACCTGCTCTCCACAGCGCGCCCCGCCGTCGTGCGCTACTGGCTCGGCTCGGCCCACTACCGCTCGACCATCGACTACCACGATGGGGCGCTCGTCGAGGCGGAGGCGGCGCTGGACCGCATCGAGTCCTTCCTCGCGCGCGCGGAGCGACGGGTGGCCGGAACCCGATTTGCGGATGCTCCGCTCACGGTGCCCGAAGACTTCGCCACGGCGCTCGACGACGACCTCGCGATGCCGCAGGCCCTCGCCGTGCTGCACGAGACGGTGCGCACCGGCAATGCCGCGCTCGACGCCGACGACGTCGCCGCGGTGGCGACGGCGGCGGGAGCCGCGCGGGCGATGGTCGCCGTGCTCGGGCTCGACGCCCCCGGCGACCGTGTCGCCGACGATGCGGACCCTGCGCGACGCGCCCTGAGCATCCTCGTCGATCGCCTCATCGTGGAGCGGCGCTCAGCGCGCGAATCGCGCGATTGGACGACCGCCGATCGTATTCGTGACGACCTTGCCGCGGCGGGGATCGTGCTCGAGGATTCACCGACGGCAACAGACTGGAGTATCGATGGCTAAGCCGCAGCGCCCCGGCGCACGCAAGGGCAAGAAGGGCGCGACCGTCGGGTCGGGCGGTCAAGGCCGTCAGGCCCTCGAGGGCCGTGGCCCCACCCCGAAGGCGGAGGACCGCACGTGGCACCCGGCCGGTAAGCGCAAGGCCGCGCAGGAGCGCCTGGCCGCGGCGAAGTCGCGCTCGGGCGGCGGCGGAGACGGGGGAGGGCAGCGGCAGAAGCGGCGCCCGGCGAAGGGCAGCGATGCGGCCGAGGTCGTGAGCGGTCGCAACTCGGTGCTCGAGGCCCTGCGCGCGAAGGTGCCCGCGACGGCCCTGTATGTGGCGGCGCGCGTCGAGATGGACGATCGAGTGCGCGAGTCGCTCTCGCTCGCCACGAAGCGCGGCATCGCCGTGCTCGAGATCATGCGCCCCGAGCTCGACCGCATGACGGGCGACAACTCCGTGAATCAGGGCATCGCGATCTCGGTGCCGGCGTACGAGTACGCGCACCCGCTCGATCTCGTCTCGCGCGCGACCGACCGCGGCGAGGTGCCGCTCATCGTCGCGCTCGACGGCGTGACCGACCCGCGCAACCTCGGGGCGATCATCCGTTCGACGGCAGCGTTCGGCGGCCACGGCGTCGTCGTTCCTCAGCGTCGCTCCGCGGGCGTGACAGCGGCAGCGTGGAAGACGTCGGCCGGCGCCGCCGCGCGCACGCCCGTCGCTATGGCGCCGAACCTCACCCAGACCCTCAAGTCGCTCAAGGCCGAGGGGCTCTTCATCCTTGGCCTCGACGGCGGCGGCGACATGTCGTTGCCGCAGCTCGAGCTCGCCGATCAGCCGATCGTCATCGTCGTCGGCAGCGAGGGCAAAGGGCTCTCGCGCATCGTGAGCGAGACGTGCGACGCGATCGTGTCGATTCCGATCTCCGCGGCGACCGAGTCGCTCAACGCGGGCATCGCGGCGAGCGTCACGCTGTACGAGGTCGCGCGGAGGCGCTCCGCCGGGTAGGTGTGCTCTCGCGCCAACCACGGGCGCCGTGTACGATCGCAACGTTCATTTCTAGTGAACGTTGAGGGAGTGCGCAATGAAGCTCGATGACCTGAGGATCGCCGTCGTCGGCACGGGAGCGGTCGGCGGATCCGTCGCCGCGGATCTCGTGCGGGCGGGGCTGGATGCGACCCTCATCGACCAGTGGCCCGATCATGTCTCGGCCATGAACGCTCACGGTCTGACGGTTCACCTGCCCACGGAGACTCAGGTCACCCCCGTGCGCGCCCTGCACGTGTGCCAGGTCGCCGAGGTGCGGGAGCCCTTCGACATCGTGCTCACCGCTGTCAAGTCGTACGACACGCGCTGGGTCGCCGAGCTCATGAGGCCGCTCCTGAAGCCCGACTCCGTCTTCGTGGGGCTGCAGAACGGCATGACGATCGACCACTGCGCCGAGATCATGGGATCCGAGCGCACGATCGGGTGCGTGCTCGGCATCGCGGCGAACATGCGCGAGCCCGGCGTCATCACGCGCCAGGTCGCCCCGGCCGACACGTGGTTCTCTGTCGGCACGCTCGACGGCCAGCCCACGGAACGCCTCGACCAGGTAGCGGCCGTGCTCGCGCACGCGGCGGTCACGGAGGTGACCGACGACATCCGCTCGGCGAAGTGGATGAAGCTGATCGCCAACATTCCGGAGATGCTGCCCTCGGGCCTGCTGGGCGTCCCCCTTCTCGAGGCGGCGCACATGCCCGGCATCCGTCCGGTCATGGATGCGATGTCGCGGGAGGCCTACGCTCTCGCGATCGACCTCGGCATCACGATGCTGCCGAGCCTCGGCATCGCGGCCGAGGACGTGCCGGATTCTGACCAGTACTCCCTCGACCTGCTCGACCGCGTGCTCTCGCACTTCTCGAAGCCCGACACGCGCGTGGCGGTGCTGCAGGACTGGGAGAAGGGCCGCCGAGCCGAGCTCGACGCCTTCAGCGGGTACGTCGTCGCGACGAGCGCGGCCCGCGGTGAGCGAGCGCCGGTCAACGAGGCGGTGCTGAGGCTCGCGGAGCGCGTGGAGCACGGCGATCTCGTTCCGTCGCCGGAGAACGCGCCGCACCTCATCGCCGCACTGTACGCCGCTTGACAGAAGGCTCACTATCGCTTTGACTCTGTTCATCTGTGCTGAACGGATCGTCCGCTCACGCTGATGGATCAGAGGAGTCAATGATGACGGATCGCTACGTCGTGCGCACGGTCGCCGACGCCGATTACCGAGACCCCGGCGCGCTCGCGCCCGACTCGAGCGGCTACGCCCGCTGGCGCGCGGTCGGGTTCGAGGACGGCGCCGCTCACACCGATTTCGGGATGTCCCGTCTCGAGCCCGGCGGAGAGATCCCGACCCACGTCCACTCCTTCGAGGAGTCGTTCCACCTCGTCGAGGGCGAGGTCATACTCGTGACGCCCGAGGCCACGGTGCACCTCGTCGCCGGCGACTACGGCGTCATCCCCCTCGGTGTGCCTCACTCCTGGCAGTCCATTGGCACCGCGACCGCCGTGTGGAGCGACATCTATTCGCCCCCTCCGCGCGCGCAGCAGGGCTACGACACCTATCGTGTCGCCGACATCGCGCCGACGGAGCCCGTGACGGTCGACCCTCGCGATCCGCGAACGCGATCGTTCGGAGCGATCACGACCGAGCAGATGAACCCGGGCCGACAGTCGCAGGAGCTGCTCGCGCAGTCGGCGAGCATGCGCACCGCACTGCTCGTGTACAGCGGCATCTCGCTCAAGATGATGGTCGACAGCGACCTCGGCTCGGTGCTGCACACGATGTTCATGGTGCAGTACGAGCCCGACGGCGTCGCGGGTCCGCACGACCACCCGCTCGAGGAGGCCTACCTCATTCTCGACGGCGAGGTCGACGCGACGTTCGACAGCCACGAGGTGCGCATGAAGCCCGGCGACATCGCGTGGGCCGGCGTCGGCTGCGTTCACTCCTTCCGCGCGGTCGGAGAGCCCGTGCGCTGGCTCGAGACGCAGTCGCCCCAGATGCCGGCGCGGCACGCCTATCGATTCGCACGTGATTGGAACTACCTGACGGAGAAGCTCGAGGAGGAGCAGTGAGCCAGCGCACCATCGTCGTCATCGGCGGAACATCCGGAATCGGCCTCGAGATCGCCAAGGAGGTCGTCGGTCGCGGCGACCGCGTGATCCTGACGGGGCGGGAGCAGACTCGGGCGGAAGAGATCGCGCGCTCGATCGGGGACGGAGCGACCGGCATCGCCGTCGACATCTCCGAACCCGAGACGATCGCCCCGAGCCTCGCCGGCGTCGGCGAGGTGCACGGACTCGTGCTCGCCGCGATCGAGCGCGACGCGAACACAGTGCGCGAGTACGACGTCGCTCGAGCTCGTCGACTCGTGACTCTCAAGCTCGTCGGCTACACCGAAACCGTGCACGCGCTGCTCGACCGGCTCGAGCCCAGCGTCGAGACGGGCATCGTGCTGTTCGGCGGGCGCGCCAAGGACGCGCCCTACCCGGGGTCGACGACCGTGGCGACCATCAACGGCGGGGTGGAGGGCCTTGTGCACTCGATGGCGCTCGAGCTCGCGCCCATGCGGGTGAACGGTCTGCACCCCGGCATCATCGGCGATAGTCCCTTCTGGGCCGACAAGCCTGCCGCGGTGCTCGAGGGATACGAGTCGCGCACGCCGGGCGGTGCACTCGCCACGATGGCCGACATCGTGGGCGCCACGATGTTCCTGCTCGACAACCACGGAGTCTCAGGGACGAGCCTCAACGTCGACCGCGGCTGGCGGCTGACCTAGTCGACAAGTATTCCCTCTAGATATATACGGGCGTATCGACCTACAATTCACTCAGGCTGTACACAAGCGTGCACCTTTACTGAATTGCTCAATGAGGAGGAACTCATGACCGATGCCGTCGCGCCCCGCGCCGAAGACTTCGCTCCCGGTCGGCCCGTCGTCTTCCGCAACGCCACCGTCATCACGGTGGATGCGGCAGGCGTTCTCGAGAACTCGGACGTCCTGATCACCGACGATACGATCGCCGGCGTCGGCCACCACCTCGAGGTGCCGGAGGGCACCCTCGAGATCGACGCTGCCGGAGGCATTCTCATGCCCGGCATGATCGACACCCACCGACACATGTGGCAGACCGCTCTGCGGGGCTACGGCGGAGACTGGGCTCTCAGTCAGTACTTCGTCTTCTACTACCTCACGTGGGGTCACGTGTTCCGTGCGGAGGACATCGCCGCGGGCAACCAGCTCAGTGCGCTCGAGTCGATCGACGAGGGCGTCACGACGACGGTGGACTGGTCGCACGCCCTGCGCACCCCCGAGTACGCCGACGCAGCCGTGGAGGCTCTGCGGAGCATCCCCGGTCGATTCGTCCTCGCGTACGGCAACTACCTCGGTGCTCCGTGGGAGTGGATGAAGGAGCCCGGCTTCCAGTCGTGGGTCAAGAACTTCAAGGCCGACGACATGATGGGCCTGCAGGTGGCCTTCGACGTCAACTCAGGCCCCGACTTCCACGAGAAGGGCGCCTTCGAGGCTGCCCGCGACCTCGGCCTGCGGGTCACCACGCACGCGGGTGTCTGGGGCGTCAACGGCGACCCGAACATCGAGCTCATGTACGACCACGGGTTCATGGACGACACGGTCACCTACGTGCACGCGAGCTCGCTCGGCCCGGAGAGCTACCACAAGATCGCCGCAACGGGCGGCACGATCTCCATCGCCACCGAGAGTGAGCAGAGCGCCGGCCAGGGCTACCCCTCGGCGTGGGTCGCCAAGAAGTACGGCATCACCGCGTCGCTGTCGATGGACACGAGCGTGTGGTGGAGCGCTGACTTCTTCTCGGCCATGCGCGCGACCCTCAGCTCGTTCCGCTCCCGCGATCACCTCGAGGCGCACAACCTGGGTGAGACCGTCAACGTGAACCGAATGAAGGCGGAGGACGCCGTGTGGCAGGCCACGATGGGCGGCGCCCACACACTCGGTATGGCCGACAAGCTCGGGTCGATCACCGTGGGCAAGAAGGCCGACCTCGTGCTGCTCAAGAATGACGAGTCGCCGGCGATGACTCCGATCCTGAATCCGTACGCGCACGTCGTGTATCAGGCGGGCACTGCGGACGTGCACACCGTCGTCGTCGACGGCAAGGTCGTCAAGTACGCCGGAGAGCGCATCGGCCTGCCGCTCAAGCCCGTCGCCGATCGCGTTGCGGCGTCGGTCGAGCACGTGCGTGGCGAGCTCGGCGAAGAGGCGTGGGCTGAGTGGATGAACCCGGCACTTCCCGAGGACGAGCCGATCGCCAACCCCTACATGTACCTCGACGAGGAGAAGTAGGGCTCGAGAGCCACGGAGAGAGGGGGGCGTGCTGAGACGGGCGCGCCCCCCTCTGTGGTACGTGTGAGCTGGGTTCGAGGTCAGCTGCGGTCCAGGTCAGCTGCCGTCGAGGTCAGCGCGCGAGTGAGAGCAGCAGTGACGCATTACCGGGCTGTGGTTCGAGGTGGCCGCGTTCGATGCGCCGCGCGACCTCGAGGAGGGCGTCGTTGGCCGGAGTCGCCATGCCGAGCTCTGCGCCGCGTCGCACGACGACACCGTTGAGGTCTTCCGCCTCGCTGCGGCGGCCTTTGCGCCAGTCGTGCAGGACGGTCGTCGTCGTGGTCGGCAGCACGAACCCCGCGTAGAGCGCATCCAGCAGCACCTCGACGAGCACATCGACGCGCGCGACGTCGTGGGCGTCGAGACCGAAGATCGGCAGGATCGTGCGGCCGTCGCGCGCGCCCACCTCGAGAGCCTCGTTGCCGGCGCGCACCATGAGTTCGCGCATGCCCGGCGTCTCGAGAGCGGCGATCATCGGTAGCCCGAGCACGGCGGTGGAGACGAGGGTCGTGCAGTTGCTGACGAGCTTCATCCACTTGGCCGAGAGGATGTCGTCGACGATCGCGACCGTGCCAGCGCGGCCGAGCACCGCGGCGGCCTCGTCGAGGCGCGGGTGCCCGCCGGCGGTGAGCGAGCCGACCGCGAACCAGGAGCGCTCGGCGGGAGTGTGCCGCATGACGACGCCCGGCTCGTCCATCTCGCTCGAGACCTCGATGACGCAGCCGAGCGTGCGATGCGTACCGACGACCTCGGCGATCGTCGCCGCCGTCATGCCGTTCTGCACTCCGATCAGCAGACCGTCGGGCGCGAGGTGCGGTTCGATGAGCCGCGCCGCCCACCCGGCGTCGTAGGCCTTCATGAGCATGAGCACGATGTCGAACGGCTCGCGCAGCGTGGCGACGTCGCAGAGGTGCAGGCTCGGAATCCGCGTGACGGTCTCCCGATCCGGTGTGACGACGCGAAGTCCCTCGCTCCGTATCGCCTCGACGTGCGCCGGCCACTGCTCGATGAGCGTGACATCGAGGCCCGCACGCGCGAGATCCGCGCCGATACCGGCGCCGTTGGCTCCGGCCCCGAGGACGGCGATGCGGGTGCCGGGCATCGATGGGGCGCTCACGAGGACGTCTGCCCGAGCAGAGCGGGCCGCAGATGGATGCCGCGCTCGAGCTCGCCGCGCTCGATGCGTCGCGCGAGGCCGACGACACGGGAGTTCTCGGGAGCAGCGTGCCCTGCGCCGTCGAGCACCCGCACGACGTGCCCGTTGAGCTCGTCGTACTCGGAATGCCGGCCCTTCATCCAGTCCTGCAGCACGGTCGTTCGCGTGTCGGGCAGCGAGTACTTGTCGAGCACTTCTCCCAGGAGCCGAGCAGCGTAGGCGCCAGGGTCGACGGTCTCGCTGTCGGCGAGCCCGAAGATGCTCACGAGCCGGCTGCCGTCGACGAGTGCGGCCTGCGCGGCTTCGGCCCCGCACCGGATCATCATGTCGTGCACCCCGGGAAGCCGCACCGCCTCAGCGAGCGGCAGGTCGAGGATCGCGGAGGCGACAAGCTCTCCCGCGTTGGCGACGAGCTTCATCCACTTCGATGATCGGATGTCGTCGGAGACCTCGACCGTTCCGGTGCAGCTCATGATCGACTGGACCTCCGCGGCGCGAGCCTGGGCGACGGGATCGATGCCGCCCACGGCGAACCAGGAGTCAGCGGGTGCGTTCTGGCGAGTGACGATGCCGGGGTCGAACATGTTCGACGCCATCTCGATGACGGCGCCGAGCGTGCGAGAGGCCCCCACGACGGCCACGATGTCATCCACGGTCATGCCGTTCTGCACGCCCACGACGATGCCATCGGGCGCAAGGTGGGGTGCGATGAGCTCGACGGCCCACCGAGTGTCGTAGGCCTTCACGAGAAGAAACACGATGTCGAAGGGCTCGCGCAGGGTGGCGACCTCGCACACGTGGAGTGCGTGAACGGGCGTGATCGTGGTCTCAAGAGGGAGACGAATCTCGATCCCGCGTGCGCGCATCGCCTCGACGTGCGCCGGCCACTGCTCGATGAAGGTCACATCGTGGCCGGCGCGGACGAGGTCTGCGCCGATGCCCGCCCCTTGGGCGCCAGCGCCGAGTACGGCGATGCGGGGAGCTGTCATGAGGAGCCTCCTTGCTCTGCACGGGTGTCGCGGTCGAGAGTACACGGATGTTCACCGGAGTAGAACACTCAGTCGCACTGCCCAGGGCTCCCTCGCCGGAGAAACGGGGATGCTGGGGCGACTGGCGCCGCGGGCGATCCAGTGTGTACAGTTTGCCTGAACCTCAAGGGAGAGTCAGTGTGAACATCGCTCGGTGTCGCCGAATCGGCGCTCAGCACTCCTCGCGCACGCGGCGACCGGTGCCTTCATGATGCGGGCACTCGTCTTCCGAGGCGCGGACGATGCTCAGGTCGAGAGCATGCCGGTGCCCGAGCCCGGGCGCGGCGAGGTGCTCGTCCGCGTCGCCGTCTGCGGCGTGTGCGGCAGCGACGCCGCAGAGCTCGATCACGGCCCGGTGCTCACATCGCCGCCCGTCGTCCTCGGGCACGAGTTCGCGGGCACGGTAGAACGGCTCGGCGCGGGTGCCCACCGATTGTTCGAGGGGGCCCGTGTCGTGTGCGGCGCCGGCATCTCGTGCGGGGAGTGCCGCCAGTGCGCACGGGGGCGCACGAACCTGTGCGCTGACTACCGCACTGCCGGGCTCCAGCACCACGGCGGTCTTGCCGAGTACGTGGTCGTGCCGGAGAGCGTGCTCCTCGACGTCACCGATTCCCCTCTGCACTTCGACACCCTGGGCCTCGCGCAGCCGATGTCGATCGCCGTCCACGCGGTGCGTCGCAGCGGCGCGACAGCGCGCGACACGGCGGTGGTCGTGGGAGCCGGCGGCATTGGTGCCTTCCTCACGGTCGCCGCGGCCGCTGTCGCCGATCGGGTCATCGTGGTCGATCTCGACCCCGCGCGCCTCGCGATGGCCCGCGATCTCGGAGCGCACGACGTCGTCGACGCGCGCGCGGGAACGCTCGCGGAGAGTCTCGCCGCGCTCGGCGCCCACCCCGATGTGCTCTTCGAGGTGAGCGGGTCCGCTGCGGGATGGCGCTCGGTGCTCGACGCCGCGCGTCCGGGCTCCACGATCGTTCCCGTGGGGATCCAGCGCGACGAGGTTCCCGTGCCGCTCGCACACTGGACCGTGCGGGAGTACACCGTCGTCGGCACGAACGCGCACGTCTTCGCCGACGACCTGCCCGAGGCCGTACGGCTGCTGGAATCCCGGGACGACTGGAGCGATGTGGCTCCTCTCGTGGTCCCCATCGATGATGCCGTCGCGAACGGCATCGACCCGCTCCGCACGGGAACCGCGACGCGCATCAAGACTCTTGTCGACCCCGGTGCATCTGCACCGCGACCCGCCGACCACCGAAGGAGCTGAGGTCATGCGAACCCTCATTCAGAATGCCGCCATCGTCTCGATGGACGAGGCGATCGGAGACCTGCCGCGCGGGGACATCCTCATCGAGAACGGTGCGATCGTGCGGGTGGCCCCCAGCATCGACGCGGGCGATGCTGAGATCATCGACGCGTCCGGCATGATCGCGATGCCGGGAATGGTGGACACCCACCGCCACACGTGGCAGACCGCCCTGCGCGGAATACTCGCCGACGGCAACATCCCCGACTATCTGCGGGGCATCCGACTGCAGATGGCGCCGAGGTACCGTGCAGCCGACATGTACGCGGGCAACTACGCGGGAGCGCTCGATGCGCTCAACTGCGGCGTGACCTCGATCGTCGACTACTGCCACAACATCCTCGACCCTGATTGCGCTCACGCGGCGGTCACCGGCTTGCGCGACGCGGGCATCCGGGGGCTGTACGGGCACGGGCTGACTCCCATCACGAGCAACACATGGAGCGAGAGCAAGGGCGGCGCGGCGGGGGACTCCGACCCGGCCGATCTCGACACCAGAGCGCGGCTTGCGCGCAGCATCCGCGACGAGTACTTCTCCTCTGACGGCCTGCTGCGTTTCGGCATCGCCCCTCAAGAGCTGGCCATCGCGCCCGTCGCGACGGTGCAGGCCGAGTTCGCTCTTGCTCGTGAGCTCGGTGCGCGCATCACCATGCACGCCAACCAGGTGATGGTGCGGCAGCTCTTCAAAGACGTCGAGGTGCTGCACGAGCATTCGCTGCTGGGCGACGATCTGCTGCTCGTGCACTGCACCTTCAACACCGATGACGAGTGGCGCATGCTCGAGGGCACCGGCACGATGGTCTCTGTCTGCGCCGAGACCGAGATGCAGATGGGCATGGGCTACCCCGCGATCGCCGAGGTCACGCGTCACACCCCGGGGCCGAGCCTCGGCATCGACTGCGTGAGCGGCGACAGCGGCGACATGATCTCGCACGCGCGGCTCGTCCTGCAGGCCAGTCGCTACCGTGCCGACGAGCCGGGATACCAGAACTGGGTCGCCCCGCAGACGATGGCCTGGACGACGAGGGATGCTCTGCGCTGGCTCACCGTGAATGGGGCGCACGCGGCCGGGGTGGGTGACGTCGTCGGCTCCCTGACGCCGGGCAAGAGGGCCGACATCGTCCTCCTCGACATGAGCGGCATCAGCCAGGCCGGGTGGAACCGGCAGGACCCCGCCGGGGCGATCATCGCCCAGGCCCACGCGGGGTGCGTCGACACCGTCCTCGTGGACGGGAGGGTCGTCAAGCGCGATGGTCGGCTCGTGCACGTGGACCTTCCCGCCGCACTGCGGACTCTCGAGGAGTCGCACGAGTACCTCTACGACCAGATGGAACGCAACGGGGGCTTCATTCCGCAACCCCCCGTCGACATTCCGCTCTATCGCGATCGCGCCTGACGCACTCACTGTCGCTCGACGACGGGACCACTGGTCCGTTGTTCAACTGTAATGAACAAAAAGGTAAGTCAGGCTTGACGGACGTTCAGTGTGGCTCCTAGCATGGCGGCAGCACACCACGACGCGATGCGGCGCCTCAGGCGGCGCATCGCCTGACACGGGAGTCAATGACGACATGAGTACACGAACCCTGCTGCGTGGCGGCACTGTTATCACCTCGGCTCGCGCCGGAGAGGTGCTCTCCGACACCGACATCCTCATCGGCACCGACGGCACGATCGAGGCCATCGGTCGAGGGCTGGAGGCCGGCGATGCGACCGTCATCGACGTCACCGGGCGCATCGTTCACCCGGGCTTCGTCGACACCCACCGGCACACGTGGCAGTCGGTCGTGCGCCACGTCGCCTCCGACTGGTCGCTCACGGAGTACCTTGCCGGGCTCCACACCGGTCTCAGCAAGTACTTCCGCCCCGAGGACACCTACACGGGCAACTACCTCGGAGCCCTCGAAGCTCTCGACTCGGGCATCACGACCCTCGTCGACTGGTCGCACAACCTCGCGACCCCTGACCACGCCGACGCCGCTGTGCAGGCGCTCAAGGACACGGGCATGCGCGCCGTCTTCGCCCACGGCGGCGGATCGAAGCAGTGGGGTGCGCCCCTCCCCTCCCCCCATAATCACCCCGCCGACGACGCGCGACGCGTTCGGGGCGAGCACTTCAGCGGAGATGACGAGCTCGTCACCATGGCGCTCGCGCTGCGCGGCCCGCAGTTCACGACGCCCGAGGTGAACGCTCACGACTTTCGTCTCGCGCAGGACCTCGATCTGCGTGTGACGGTTCATGTCGGCGACGGCTACTGGGGCAAGTCGGGGCCGATCCGGCAGCTCAAGGCCGACGGCCTTCTCTCCGACCGCACGACCTACGTTCACTGCTGCACGCTCGGTGACGACGAACTGAAGATGATCGCCGACTCCGGCGGCACCACCTCCGTCTCGCCCGATGTGGAGATGCAGATGGGGCACGGCTTCCCCGCGACCGGTCGGCTGCTCAAGGCGGGCATTCGCCCGACCTTCTCGATCGACGTGTGCAGCTCCAACGGAGGAGACATGTACGGCACGATGCGCACCGCGATCGGCATGCAGCGCGCGCTCGACAACGCTCCGAGCGTCGAGACGGGCGATGTGCTCGAGCGCATCGGGCTGAGCGTCACGGACGTTCTGCGCTTCGCCACGATCGACGGCGCGCACGCGGCGGGTCTCGCCGACCGCACGGGCTCGCTCGAGGTCGGCAAGGCCGCCGACATCGTGGTTCTCGACGGCCAGTCGCTCGCCCTCACGCCGCTCAACAACCCGATCGGAGCCGTCGTGTACTCCGCGCACCCCGGTCTCGTGCGCGACGTGTTCGTGCAGGGACAGCAGGTCAAGAAGGATGGCGCGCTCGTCGGGGTGGACATCTCGGCTCTGCGAGCACGCGCCGAGGCCTCGCGCGACTACATCGTCGGCGAGATGCCCGAGGCCAAGCTCGACGGCACCTGGCACCCCGACCTCGCGACGCAGGGCTGAGCACCGTGACCGCAGTGCATGAGCGGCCTACGGGTCGCCCGGAGATCGTCGATAGGGCGTCCCTCGCCCGCACCGTCTGGTCGTGGCCGGGCACGCGCGCGTTCCTCGCCGTGGCGCTCCTCTTCGCGGTGAGCCCACTGATCGCGCTGGGGAGCGTGAGTGAGACAGCCATCATCTCGATGCTTCCGTTCGCGGCGCTCACCGCGATCGTCGCTGTCGGTCAGACCCTCGTCATCCAGCAGGGCGGGCTCGATCTCTCGATACCCGGGGCGATCACGCTCGGCGCCTTGATCGTCGCCCGCTTCGGCGCCGACGATGCGTGGGGCCTGACGACGGCGATCGTCGTCGCTGTCGTCGCGACGTCACTGTTCGGTCTGCTGAGCGGAGTGGTGATCGCCGTATTCGGCCTTCCCCCACTCGTCGTCACGATCGCGAGCAACGCGCTCATGATCGGCGCCGTGCAGGCCATCTCCGGCGGCTTCAACGCGCAGACCACCGACGAGCTGAGCTCGTTCGCCCTCACGCGCATCGGCGGCATTCCGGTGCTCGCGATCTTCGCGCTCATCATCGTTCTCGCGGTGCACATCGTGCTCAAAGGCAGCCGGGTGGGTCGTCGCTTCGAGCTGGTCGGCGAAAACGCGCGCAGTGCGTCAAACATCGGCGTCGCCACTCGTGGCTACATCGTCTCCGCGTACTGGTTGTCGACGGCGCTCGCCGCAGCCGGGGGCGTGCTCCTCGCGGGCCTGCTGCGCTCCCCGACCCTCACGGCCGGCAACGACTACCTCTTGCCCTCGATCGCCGCGGTGGTGCTCGGTGGTACGGCCCTCACCGGGGGCCGCGGCAGCATCATCGGCACCGCGCTCGGTGCCCTCTTTCTTGCGCAGCTCAGCCAACTGGTACAGACCTTCACCCAGGCGACCGCTGTGCAGAACATCGTCCAGGCGCTCATCATCGGCGTCGGGATCGTCGCCCAGCTTCAGCTGGGTGGCAACCCGGGACGGCTCAAGAGCCTGTTCCGCATTTCTCGCAACACCCATCCCTAGCACCAACTACTCAATGAGGAGAGTGCCATGAGTACCATTTCACGGAGCAGAAGGCTCATCCCGATGGCGTCAGCCGTCGCGGTGGCCGCGCTCATTCTGGCCGGTTGCTCGTCGACCAACGCCGAGAACGGCGAGGAGAACGCGGGAGCGAACAACCTCGAGGCCGACATCGCCGCGGGTTCTGTCGGCACGGTCGACCAGTTCTCGAGCATGGCCGACATCTGCCCGTCGGAGGGCGACCCGATCACCGTCGGCGTCGTCGACGGCATCGGCACGAACAGCTGGTCGAAGACCGTGCTCGCCGAGATCGAGAGCGAAGCCGCACAGTGCGAGCTCATCGAGAGCGTCGAGTTCGTCGCGGGCCTGTTCGATCTCGAGGCGACCACGAGCGGTATCACGAGTCTCGCCGCCAAGGGCACCGACGTCATCCTCGTCATCCCCGACGCCGGTCCGGGTGAGGCGCACCTTCCGGCCATCCGTCAGGCGACCCAGGCGGGTTCGATCGTCATCAACTTCGCAGCGGACCCACAGGGCGAGCGCGGAGTCGACTACCTCGACTACGCGGACCAGTCGGCCAAGTTCGTCGGCATCTCGAAGGCCGAGTGGATCGTCGACCAGCTGGGTCCGGATGGCGGCAACCTCGTCTTCCTCGGTGGTCCTGCCGGCACGCTCGTGTCGATCCAGGAGTTCGAGGGTCTGCAGGAAGTGCTCGCGGACAACCCGCAGATCAACCTGCTCACGCCCGAGTTCGTCGTGACGAACTGGGACCCGGCTCAGGCTCAGCAGGCCATGGCCGGTCTTCTCGCACAGTTCCCCGAGATCGACGCGATCATCGCCGACTACGGTGCAGCCGCGGCCGGCGTCATCCGTGCCTACGAGGCTGCCGGCCTTTCGATGCCGCTCCTGGCAACGACGGACGACAACTCGCTGAGCTGCAACTTCGACGCCCTCAAGGCTGAGATGGCCGAGTACGAGCTTGCCACGGTCTCGTCGCGCACCTGGATCGGCCGTGTCGCCCTCCGCAAGGCGGTCGCCGCGTACTACGGCGGATCGAACGATGAGCCGTCGATCTACGAGCTCGCGATCGTCGAGGACTCCACGGGTACCGCGCCGGGCTCGGTCCTGCCGAGCGAGGCCTGCCTGCCTGACGCGCCGCCGGACGCGACGCCGTCGACCCTGCTCTCGCCCGACGAGATCGCTGCACTGTTCAACTAGCAATGAAGGACCTGACGATCATGGACACCGCACTCGTTCTCTCGGGAATCACGAAGACCTATCCCGGCGTACGCGCGCTCGACGATGTGAGCGTCGCCGTCGCGCCGGGCAAGGTTCACGCGATTCTCGGTGAGAACGGTGCGGGCAAGTCCACGCTCGTCGGGATCGCCGCGGGGTCGGTCGTGCCGGATACCGGCACGATCGGCCTCGGTGGCGACGAGTTGCCCCGCATGTTCCCGCGCGACGCGCGTGAGCGCGGGTTGGCCATCGTCTACCAGACCCCCGCGCTCGCTCCCGCGCTCTCGGTGCTGGACGCCGTGCTGCTGCTACTGCCGGAGTCGAAGAGACCCGCTCGCCGCGAGGCAGCACAGTGGCTCTCCGATCACTTCACGACACTCGGGCTCCGGGTCGACCCGGCCGCTCTTGTCTCGAGGCTCTCCCTGCGCGATGCCCACCTCGTCGAAATCGCTGCGGCGCTCGCGAGCGACCCGCGAGTTCTCGTCCTCGACGAGCCCACGGAGGCACTCGGGCCCGAGGAGACCCGGTGGCTCTTCGATCGCATCGATGAGCTTCTCGCCGCGGGCACGGCGATCGTGTACATCACCCATCGCATTCCCGAGGTCATCGAGATCGGCACCGATCTGACAGTCCTCCGCGACGGCCGGGTCGTCGGCCGTGGGCTCGTGGCCGACTACACCGAGGAGCAGATCGTCGAGCTCATCGTCGGCCGCTCGCTCGAGACGACGTTCCCTGACAAGACCACGGCCCACGACGAGGACGACGCTGCGTTCTCGGTGATCGGCATCTCCGGTGCGAGCTTCACCGATGTGACCTTCTCGGCGAGGTCGGGGGAGATCATCGGTCTCGCAGGCGTCGAGGGCAACGGCCAGCGCGACGTCCTGCGTGCGCTTGGCGGTCACGGTTCCACGAGCGGAACGGTCTCTCTCGGCTCGCGTCCGCTCTCCCTGCGGTCCCCCGGTGCGGCGAAACGCGCAGGCGTCGTCTACCTCCCCGGTGATCGCATCGGCGAGGCGATGTTCGGCAAGATGACCATTCGCGAGAATGTCGTCGCTCCCACCCTGTCGGAGGCCATGCCCTTCGGCGTCGTCAACCGGGCGAAGGAGTATCGCCTCACCCGCCAGGCGATCGGAGGTCTTGCCGTCAAGACTCCGAGCCTCGAAACGCCGATCGTCTCCCTCTCGGGCGGCAGTCAGCAGAAGGTGCTTCTCGCACGGGCACGCCTCGGCCAGCCTCGCGTCCTCCTCGTCGAAGACCCCACCCAGGGGGTCGACGCCGGAGCACGCGTCGAGATCTACGCATTCCTCCGTGCCATGGCCGCGTCGGGCGTCATCGTCATCGTGCTGTCGACCGACGCGGTCGAGCTCGAGGGGCTGTGCGACCGGGTCGTGGTCTTCTCCCGGGGTCGCGTGCAAAAGATCCTCAAGGGCGACGACGTCACCGAGCGTGCGATCACGGGCGCCGCCGTGCTCTCGACCGACACCTCGGAGTCCACCACGATCACCGCCGAGAGCGGCCAGCGCAAGCGTCGCTCGCCCCTCGGCCCCGGCGCAACGCAGACGACCATCCTGCTCGCACTCGCGCTGGTGCTGAGCGTGTCGACGACGCTCGTCTCCTCCGCGTTCGTGAGCCCGCTCAACCTCGCACAGTTGCTCGCGGCCGCCTCGGTCATCATCCTCGTCGGCCTCGCTCAATTGCTCGTGGTCATGACGGGCGGCATCGATCTCAGCATCGGCTCGGTCGTCGCCCTCTCGACCGTGGTGCTCTCCTTCTTCGGGCAGGGTGGTCCAGGACTGTTCGCCCTCGGGGTTCTTCTGGCGATCGTCGCCGGCCTCCTCGTCGGCGTGGTCAACGGGCTCCTGGTCACGCGACTGTCCCTCCCGCCGGTGATCGCCACACTGGTGACGTCGATCGCGGTCGTGGGGATCGCGCAGGTGCTGAGGCCCGCCCCGGGAGGCTCGGCGACGGGTGACATCATGGCCGCGATCGGCACGGTCATCGCTGGTGTGCCGGTCGTACTCATGGTTGCCGTGGTCATCGCGGTCGGGCTCTGGTTCGTGATTCAGAACACGGGCGTCGGACGAGGGCTGCGGGCGGCCGGCTCCGATCCGGTCAAGGCGAACCGCATGGGCGTGAACGTCGACCGGATGCGCTTCCTCGCGAGCACGGGAGCCGGGGTCCTCGCGGCCATCGCCGGCCTCATCCTCTACTCCAGGACGGGCATCGGTGACGCGAACACCGGCCAGGCGCTGACCCTCACCTCCGTCACCGCGATCGTCATCGCTGGCGCAAGCATCTTCGGTGGCTCCGGCTCAGCCATCGCGGTCGCGGCCGCGGGTCTCCTGCTGCAGACCATCACGAGCTCCCTGAGCTTCCTGTCGCTCGGTCTCTCGTGGCAGTACTGGCTTCAGGGAATCTTCGTGATCCTCGCAGCCCTCATCCCGATCATTGCCGCGTGGAGGCGCCGCAGAGCGGGGCCACGACTCCATTAGCAGCAGTGAGTTCGCGCCTCCCGCATCCGGCGCATCGACATTCCGACCTCGAGAACGAAAGCAGAGATCATGAAGAACACCGGAACGACGGGCATGAACGGCGTCGACTGGGAGGCGCGCGTCGACTTCGACCGCCTGAGGAGCGAGCGGCTCGCCAAGCTCAAGGCCGAGCTGGAGAAGTCTGACGTCGGTGCGCTGCTGGCGTTCGACTTCTCGAACATCCGGTACATGACGGCGACGCACATCGGCACCTGGGCGATGGACAAGCTCATCAGGTTCAGTCTCCTGACTCGCAACACCGACCCCATCTCGTGGGACTTCGGCTCGGCGGCCAAGCACCACAAGCTCTACAACCCGTGGCTCGACGTGACGACCTCCGAGATGGACGCCGATCCGCACGCCCCTCACGAAGGGGCCACACGCCCTCGACTCGAGAGCGGTGCTCGCGCGGGAATCTCGACCCTGCGCGGAGCCTTCCCACCCGACGCGGGAATCGCCGAGGAGGTTGCGCGCAAGGTCAAGCGCGAGCTGGAGAAGTTCGGCGTCGCCGATCAGCCGCTCGGCGTCGACGTCATCGAGCTGCCGATTCTCTTCGCATTGCAGAAGGAGGGGATCCGTGTCGTCGACGGGCAGCAGATCTTCCTCGAGGCCCGACGCATCAAGACCCACGACGAAATCCGACTTCTCACTCAGGCGGCCTCGATGGTGGACGCCGCCTATGAGAATCTCTACGAATTCCTGCGGCCAGGGGTGCGCGAGAACGAGACCGTGGGAGTGGTCGCCAAGACGCTGTACGACCTCGGATCGGAGTACGTCGAGGGAGTCAACGCGATCTCGGGGGAGCGGTGCTCGCCGCACCCCCACGTCTTCAGTGACCGTCTCATCCGCCCGGGCGACCCTGCGTTCTTCGACATCCTGCACAGCTACAACGGGTATCGCACGTGCTACTACCGCACGTTCGCGGTCGGATCGGCGAGCTCCGCCCAGAAGGATGCCTACACTCGGGCGCGCGAGTACATGGATCGAGCCATCGCCCTCGTCAAGCCCGGGGCGACGACGGCGGACATCGTCGCAGTCTGGCCGAAAGCTCAGGAGTTCGGGTTCCCCGACGAGGAGGCAGCGTTCGCCCTCCAGTACGGTCACGGGGTCGGTCTCTCGATCTGGGAGAAGCCGATCTTCTCCCGACTCACCTCGTTCGACCACCCCGAGCTCATCGAGGAGGGCATGGTGTTCGCGCTCGAGACGTACTGGCCCGCGGCCGATGGCTGGGGCGCCGCTCGCATCGAGGAGGAGGTCGTCGTGACGGCCACCGGGTGCGAAGTCATCACCAAGTTCCCCGCGGAGGAACTCCTCGTCGCTGGCAGGCGGTACTACTCGGTCGGCGGCGTGCTGCCGACGACCCGCGACTCGCAGTCGCACCTCAACACCACCGACGGGCGGGTCGTCGGGTCGTGACGAGTGGGCGGCGGGGCGCCCAGGGCCCCCGCCGTCCTTCGGCTACAACCCGCTGCGCCTGCGCGTGATCTCCGCGACGGCAGACCAGTCGAGCTCGTGCAGGTGCGGATCAGCGACAGCGGCCTCGAAGACCTCGCGCAACACGGTGGAGATGGGCAGCGACACGCCCCGCTCATCGGCCGCGTCTACGGCCAGACCGAGATCCTTCAGCCCGAGATCCATCGCGAAGCCCACGGGCTCGTAGCGCTTCTCCGCGATCATGGGGCCATAGCCCTTGTGCACAGCACCGCTGAAGGCCGTGTGCGTGAGGATGTCAACGAATTCGCCTGCGTCGATGCCGGCTGATTCGACGAGCGCGACGGATTCCGCGATCGACTGCATCGCGCTGATGAGGCTGTAGTTGACGGCGATCTTCACCACCGCCGCCATGGCGACATCCGCCCCGAGCTCCCAGGTGCGTTGCCCGAGCGCGTCGAGCGACGGTCGCGCGGTCGCGAGGGCGTCGGACTCGCCGGAGGCGACGACGAGCAGCCCTCCGGAGGCCGCGATCGTCGATCGGCCGAGCACGGGCGCGTGCACGTAGCCGACGCCGTGACGAGCGTGCCGCGCGGCGAGCTCGCGTGCCGCGACGGGGCTAATGGTCGCGTGATTCACATGAACGCGATTCTCTGGTATCTGCGCCAGCAGAGCGTCGTCGAACACGCCGAGGAGTGCCGCGTCATCGGCAAGCATCGAGTGGACGACCGGGTGCGCGTGGAACGCGGCGGCGGGCGAGTCTGCCACCATCGCGCCTGATCGTCCCTCGAACGGCTCCCGAGCGGGAGAGCTGCGATTCCACACCGTGACCGCGAATCCCTCGTCGAGGAGCCGGGTGGCCATGCCAGCCCCCATGGCGCCGAGGCCGACAAAACCCACCGACTGCGTCGAGGCGCTCATGCCGGGGAACCGAATTCTGGCGCGACGTCGATCATTGTTAGAACCACGTTCATCCTCCTCATCGAGCGGTGGGCGTTCAGTAAAACTGTACATCAGCCCTCGTGGCGCCCGCCGTGCCGTGAGCCCGGCAATCGCCTGGCCGACATGGCCCCAATAAAGAGGCGGGGACGACAGGTCGGCTAAGCTGAACGGACGGTGATCGTTCACCTGTACTGTCCAAGTGAGGGATAATCTACCCTCGGCCGCCGGATGCGAGAGGTGCGACCATGCAGTTCGACGTGGGGGCTGAACTGCGCCGTGTGCGCGAGTCGCGCAAGCTGAGCCTGCGGGCTGTCGCGACGGCGGTGGGCGTCTCGGCGAGCCTGCTCTCCCAGGTGGAGACCGGCAAGACGCAGCCGTCGGTGAGCACGCTGTACGCGCTCGTCAACTACCTGGGCATCTCTCTCGACGGTCTCATGGGCCACAACCGGGTCGACTCCTCGCCCTTGGGTCTCGACACCTCGGCGGGAGCGCACTCGGGTGGTGACCCGCGCCACAGCGATTCAGTCGTGCAGCGCCGGGAGGACAACCCGGTCATCGAGATGGAGAACGGCGTCACCTGGGAGCGTCTCGCCGTCGGGGACTCCTCGGTCGCCGATCCGCTCATCGTGACCTACGCCCCGGCCGGCTCGTCCTCCGTCGAGGGCAAGATGATGCGCCACGCCGCCCTCGAGTACGGGGTCCTCCTGGAGGGCCGTCTGACTCTGCGCATCGACTTCGAGACCTATGAGCTCGCCCCGGGGGACTCGTTCTGCTTCGACGCGAACCGCCCCCACCTCTACACGAATCAGACGGATGCGCCCGCTCGCGGCATCTGGTTCGTGATCGGGCGGCGCGAGATGGCCTATCAGACGCTTGCTGATCTCGGGCACGGCGACGAAGACGCCGGTGCGCGCTCGATCACCTCTGCCGTCGATGTGCTGCGCGAGATGAAGGCCATGCGGCCGGACGCGCGAGGGGCCTGAGCGCCGAGCGCGACGCACCAATGTTCTCCTGGAGTGCACAGGGCCCGTCGCCGGAATACACTGGGTACGTACACGCAGTGAGAGGACGGCATGAGCCAGGGCGATAACGACACCGAGTGGGCTGTCGTCGGTGAGCGCATCCGACTGGCTCGCGAGAGCAACGGGATGAGCGTGCGCGAGCTCTCCCGCCGCGTGCAGGTCTCCGCCAGCCACGTCTCCCAGGTCGAGCGCGGGCTCGCCTCCTTCAGCGTTCGTGCGCTCTACAACGTCGTGAGCGAGCTCGGCATCTCGATGGACAGCCTCTTCGAGGAGACCCCCGCACCCGGCGAAGAGCCGGCCGAGCTGCCCGCGGACGACGTCGTCGCGACTTCGCCCGACACCTCGCTGGAAGAGGCGGGGATCGTCCTGCGGTCGACCGACCGCCCGACGATCAGCATGAGCTCGGGCCCCCGCTGGGAGCGACTCACGGCGAAGCCCGAGACGAAAGCCGAGTTCATCGAGGTCATCTACGCTCCGGCGCCCGGGGCCGAACCTCCCACAGACTTCATCCGCCACGACGGGCGCGAGTACGGCATCATCGTGCGCGGTCGGCTCAATGTGCAGGTCGGCTTCGGGCGCTCGGTGCTCGAAGTGGGGGATTCGATCGCGTTCGACTCGAGCATCCCGCATCGATTCTGGAACAGCGAGGAGGCCGAGGTGCAGGCGGTCTGGTTCGTGCTCGACCGGCTCGACGACGGCACGCAGGAGGACTTCCCCTCCGCCGCCGGCACTGCGACGCACCTCCACGGCTTCTAGCCCCGGCAGGCGCGCCGCGCGCCGTCCCTCCGTCAGGCCTTCCAGACCGTCTTGAGGTTGCAGAACTCGCGAATGCCCGCCGCCGCGAGCTCGCGCCCGAAGCCCGAATCCTTGATGCCGCCGAACGGCAGCTCCGGGTAGGAGATCGTCATGCCGTTGATGAAGACGGCGCCAGCGTCGAGAGCGGACTGGAAGTACTCCTGCTCAGCAGCGTCGTTCGACCAGGCGGCCGAGCTGAGGCCGAATGTCGTCTGGTTCGCGATTTCGACGGCGTGCTCGGCGCTCTCGGCGCGGTACACCGTCGCGACCGGGCCGAACGCCTCCTCCATGACGAGGCGCGCCCCCTCCGGCAGGTCGGCGAGAACGGTCGGCGCGTAGAACCAGCCGTCGCCCTCGGGGGCCGAGCCGCCCGTGAGAAGCGTGGCGCCCTTCTCCACCGCGTCGTCGACGAGCTCGGCGAGCTCGTCTCGACCGCTGCGCGTCGCGAGCGGGCCGACCTGCACCGACTCGTCCATCGGGTCGCCGACCGTGAGAGCGGCCATCGCCGCGGTGAAGCCCGAGACGAAGGCGTCATAGACGTCGCTGTGGATGATGAAGCGCTTGCCGGCGATGCAGGACTGCCCGTTGTTGTTGATGCGGGCCGTCACGGCCGTCGAGACGGCCTTCTCGAGGTCGGCCGAGGGCATGACGATGAACGGGTCGGAGCCGCCCAGCTCGAGAACGGCCTTCTTGACCTGGCCGCCGGCGCGCGCGCCCACCGACCGGCCCGCGGGCTCGGAGCCCGTGAGCGTCACCGCGGTGATGCGGGGGTCGTCGATGACGGCATCCACTGCGGAGGCCCCGATGAGGAGAGTCGTGAACGACCCTTCGGGGAACCCGCCGCGCGTGAAGAGCGTGTCGAGGTACAGCGCCGACTCGGGCACGTTCGAGGCGTGCTTGAGCACGCCCGAGTTGCCGGCCATGAGGGCGGGAGCAGCAAAGCGGATGACCTGCCAGAGCGGGTAGTTCCACGGCATGACGGCGAGCACGGCGCCGAGCGGCTCGTATCGTGCCCAGGCGGCGCTCGCGCCCACGCTCGACGGGTCGTCGAGCGGCTCGTCGGCGAGGAAGGTCTGCGCGTTGTCGGCGTAGAAGCGCATGTTCTTGACGCACTTGTGCGCCTCGGCGCGGGACTGGGCAATGGGCTTGCCCATCTCGCGCGTGATCATGACCGCGACGTCCTCCGCCTCGGACTCGAGCAGGTCGGCCGCAGAGCGCATCCACTCTGCGCGCTGCGCGTAGGTCTCGCCGCGCAGCGCCTGCGCGGCGGCGTAGGCCGCCGCGACGCGCCGCTCGATCTCGTCGGCGTCGTGCGGCTCGAGGGTGCGCTCCGTCGCGCCGGTGGTCGGGTTGATCACTGCGATGGCCATGAGGGCCCCTTCTGTCGTGGTGTCGTCTGTCGTGGTGTCGTGGGTCGGTCTGTCGTGGTGTCGGCGAAGAGCTGCGGGTGCGCGGCGAGGCGACGGCGCGTACGTCGGATGTGCCCCTCGAGGATTCTCTCGGCACTGTCGATGTCTGCCTCGCGCAGAGCGGTCACAAGCATGTGGTGCTCGTCGTGCACGATGCGCTGGCTGTGGGCGTCGATCATGAGCGTGTAAGCCCGCCGGTAGGGCTGGGTCGAGTTCCAGAGCCGCTCGACGAGGTCCCCGAGCACGAGAGTGCGGGCGCCCTCGTACATCCGCAGGTGGAAGGCGCGGTCGAGGCGGAGGAACTCCTCGACGTCATCGGTGTCGACCATCGCCTGGGCGAGAGCGTCGAGGTCGTCGAGGGTCTCTGCGGTGAGGCTCGGGGCGGCGAGGCGCAGCAGCAGCGGCTCCACGCGTTCGCGCGTCTGGTAGACCTCCTCGCACTCGGCGAGCGTGAGCTGCGACACCCACGCGCCCGCGTTGGCGACGAGCGTGATGAGCCCGTCCGCCTCGAGGACCTTGAGCGCTTCGCGCACGGGCACGCGGCTCGCCCCGAAGCGAGCGGCGATCTCCTCCTGCCGCAGTCGCGCGCCCGGCGGGTACTCTCCCGCGACGATCGCCTCGCGCAGGCCGAGAGCCACGCGCAGGCTCGCATTGCCGTCCCGCGTCTGGGGAGAGACCGGGGCCGCGTCGGCCCTCGCCTCGCTCACGCGGCGGGGTCCTTCGGATTCCAGAGGATCACCGGCGAGTCCTTCTCGTAGGCCTTGCCGTGCGGGTAGCTCACGAGCTCGAGCTGCATGCCCCAGGGTGAGAGGAAGTAGACCCAGCGCTGGCCCTCGCTCGCGCTCGAGCTGCTCGTCGGCTCGCCGAGGATGCGCACGCCGTGGTCCCGCAAGTGCTGCAGGCCCGCGTCGAAGTCGTCGACGTAGAACGCGAGGTGGTGGCCGCCGATGTCGCTGTTGCGCGGCTGGGGTGCCTGGCCGTCGGCGGCGTCGTACTGGAAGATCTCGAAGTTCGATCCGTGGCCGCAGCGGTAGAAGCGAAGTTCGGGGATGACCGTGCGGGGGTGCACGTTGAGGTTGGTCGCCATCCAGTCGTCGTCACGCACGTAGGGGCCGAGCGAGTAGACGCGCTCGCACCCGATCACGTTCACGAAGAAGTCGTCGGCTTGCTCAAGGTCGGGCACGGTGAAGCCGACGTGCTCCATCCCACGGAGACCCGGTAGTCCTGGCATCGTCGACACTCCCTTGCGCGCGTTCGTCGTGGATGCAATATACCCGTTGGAAGGGCGAGATGGCCAGAACTGGGCTGCAAATATCTTGTTATTGGATGCAATCGCGTCTACGCTGGCACCACCGACCGCCGCATCCCGGCGGGAACGCACCGACGAAGGAACGGCCATGCCGAAACAACGACGTTTGGAATCGACCGCCCCGTGGATCGAGCTCTCGACCACCGCGGCCGACTGGAAGAATGCCGATCCCGCCCTGCTCGCGACGATGCTCGGCGAGCTGCACCTCATCCGAGCATTCGAGGAGCGCGTGCTCGAGCTCGCCGGTGACGGCCTTGTCCACGGTCCGGCCCACTCGAGCATCGGGCAGGAGGGCGGCGCCGTCGGATCGATCGTCGGCCTGCGCACGACCGACGCGGTCAACGGCTCCCACCGCGGCCACCACCAGTTCCTCGCCAAGGCCATCACGCACGTCAGCGACGGCACGCTCGACCTCACGAACCTCGTCGACGACACCCTCCAGGGCGTGCTGCAGCGCACACTCGCCGAGATCCTCGGTCTCGCGCAGGGCTTCTGCGCCGGTCGCGGAGGCTCGATGCACTTGCAGTGGTTCGAGGCCGGCGCGCTCGGCACGAACGCGATCGTGGGCGGCGGCGCGCCCATGGCGACGGGCAACGCCTACGCGCAGAAGCACTCGGGCACGACCGATCTGACGATCAACTACTTCGGCGACGGTGCGGCGCAGATCGGCTCGGTGCTCGAGTCGATGAACCTCGCCGCGGCGTGGAAGCTCCCAGTGTGCTTCTTCGTCGAGAACAACCTCTACGCCGTCGCGACCCGCATCGAGGAGAGCGTCGCGGATACGCGGCTCTCCGTGCGCGGCCAGGGCTTCGGCATCCCGTCCTGGCGCGTCGACGGCATGGATCCGCTCGCCGTGCACCTCGCGATGGAGCAGGCCGCCGAGGTCATGCGCAGCGGGGGCGGCCCCGCGGTCGTCGAGGCCGAGGTCTACCGCTTCTTCCACCAGAACGGGCCGTACCCGGGCAGCGCCTTCGGCTACCGCACGAAGGAGGAGGAGGCCGAGTGGAAGAAGCGCGATCCGCTCGACCGCGTCGCGCGCGAGATGATCAAGCTCGGCCTCATCGATGAGGCGGGCGTGCAGCAGGTGCGCGACCAGGCGATCGCGGCGATGGATGCGGCCACCGACAATCTGCTCGAGGCCGACCCCGACAGCCAGGGCAAGCGGCGCATCCGCCCCGAGCTCTGGCCCGACCCCGACTTCGTCGACGTGGGTGTGCGCGGGGACGCGAGCGAGCTCGCGGAGCTCCGCGCGGTCGAGCCGTTCACCGATACTCGCGAGCGCGAGCAGGTGAAGTTCGTCGACGCCGTGGCGAGCGTCATGGAGCACCGCATGGGCCAGGACGAGCGCATCCTTGTTCTCGGCGAGGACGTGCATCGCCTCAAGGGCGGCACGAACGGCGCCACGAAGGGCCTCGCCACCGCCTTCCCCGAGCGAACCCTCGGCACGCCGATCAGCGAGAACGCTTTCGCGGGTCTCGGCGGTGGACTCGCCCTCGACGGCCGCTTCGTGCCCGTCATCGAGTTCATGTACCCGGACTTCCTTTGGGTCGCCGCCGACCAGGTCTTCAACCAGATCGGCAAGGCCCGGCACATGTTCGGCGGTCAGAACCCCGTTCCTCTCGTGCTGCGCACGAAGGTCGCGATGGGCTCGGGCTACGGCTCGCAGCACCTCATGGACCCGGCGGGCATCTTCGCGACGAGTGCCGGCTGGCGCATCGTCGCCCCCTCGACCGCGGCCGACTACGTCGGCCTCATGAACGCGGCTATCGCGCTCGGCGACCCGGTGCTCGTCATCGAGCACGTGGACCTGTACGGCGAGAAGGACGAGATCATCGCGGGCGACCTCGACTACATCATCCCGCCCGGCAACGCCGCGGTGCGCCGGGAGGGCAAGGACGTCACGGTCATCAGCTACCTCTCGATGGTCAAGCACAGCCTGGAAGCGATCGAGCAGACGGGCGTGGATGCTGAGCTCATCGACCTGCGCTGGCTCGACCGTGCCTCCCTCGACTGGGAGACGATCGAGACGAGCGTCAAGAAGACCAACGCCGTGCTCATCGTCGAGCAGGGAGCGGTCGGCACGTCGTACGGCGGCTGGCTCGCCGACGAGATTCAGAGGCGCCTGTTCGACTGGCTCGACCAGCCCGTGCAGCGCGTGACGGGCGCCGAGTCGTCGCCCTCGATCTCGCGAGTACTCGAGCGCGCCGCGATCGCGCGCACGGAGGAGGTCGTCGCCGGTCTCGAGACCGTACGCCGCCACGCGGGAGGGGCAGCCTGATGTCGACGACCATCCGCATGCCGGAGGTGCTGGCGAACGTCACCGAGGCGGCCGTGCAGAAGTGGCTCGTCGCCGCGGGTGACGAGATCGCGGTCGGTCAGCCCTTCGCCGAGATCGAGACCGAGAAGGCCGTCGTCGAGTACACGGCCGAGACGGCCGGCACGGTGCTCGAGCTACTCGTCGCCGAGGGCGACTCGATCGATGTCGGTGCGCCCATCGCCGTCGTCGGGCAGGCCGGCGAGTCGGCCGAGCCCGAGCCCGCGGCTCCCGACGCGGAACCCGCCGCCGAGACCCCGGCCGTGTCCCCCTCCGCTACCGACCCCGAGTCGGCGGCCCCCGTCGCGGAGGCCGCCGTGCAGTCCCCGTCATCCCCGGCCCCCGCATCGGCTCCCGCTGCCGCCCCGTCCGCTTCTGCGGCGGATGCGCCCAGCGCCAGCAGCACCCCCGCTGCGCCCGCGACCGACGAGCCCACGGCGGGTCGGCGGTTCATCAGCCCTCTCGTGCGCCGTCTCGCGCGCGAGCACGGGCTCTCCCTCGACGAGGTGCAGGGCTCCGGCCCCGACGGTCGCATCGTGCGCCGCGACATCGAGGCGCTGCTCACCGATGCTCCCAGCGCATCGGCTCCCGCCCCAGCCTCACCGGCCAGCGCGCCGCCCGCGAGCGCCCCCGCGCAGACGTCGCCGCCTGCTGCGACGGCGCCGGGTGCCGAGCCTGAGCTCGTGCCGCACAGCCGCATGCGCAAGACGATCGCGCGTCGGCTCACCGAGAGCAAGAACCAGGTGCCGCACTTCTATCTCACGGCCGACTGCCGCGTGGATGCGCTGCTCGCGATGCGCGCCGAGATCAACGCAGCGGGCACCGTGAAGGTGAGCGTCAACGACCTCGTCGTCAAGGCGGTCGCGGGAGCCTTCCGCGACGTGCCCGAGGCGAATCGCACGTGGAGCGATGACGGCATGCTGCAGCACGGTTCCGTCGACATCGGCATCGCGGTCTCGCTCGACGACGGTCTCGTCGTGCCCATCGTGCGCGGCGTCGAGGGGCTGAGCGTCTCGGCGCTCGGTGCGCAGATCGCCGACCTCGCCGAGCGCGGGCGCGGCGGCAAGCTGCGCCCCGACGAGATGGAGGGCGGCAGCTTCGCCGTCTCGAACCTCGGCATGTTCGGCACGCAGTCGTTCAGCGCCATCATCAACCCGCCCCAAGCGGGCATCCTCGCCGTCGGTGCCGCCCGCCAGATGCCCGTCGTCGTCGACGGTGCTCTCGAGGTCGGCTCGGTCATGTCGGTCACGCTGTCGGCCGACCACCGGGCGTGGGATGGCGCGCTCGCCGCGCGCTGGCTCGCCGCCTTCGTCTCCCGCATCGAGCACCCGCTCACGATCCTGGCGTGATCGCTCACCGCGGCCGAGGGGGGCTACGAGGCAGGTTCCCCTCGGCGGCGGCTCACACCTTGTCTCGCCAGGAGCCGCCGACCACGTCGTCGTCGCTCAGCGGAATGGCCGCGGTGTCGAGCGCGGGCATCGAGATCGTCTCGGTCACCGGTGCGATCACGGTCGCTTCGTCGCGACGATGGCGCAGCACGGTGTCGATGTAGGAGCTGAGCGCTTCGGCGAGCGGGATGGCGCGCGACTCGTTCTGCGAGAGGTACCAGCGGTGCTCGAGGAGCTGGTGGAAGACCTCGGGCGCCTCGAGCTTGCCGCGCAGGTCCTTCGGTATGGCGCGCACGACGGGCTCGAAGACGCGCGCGAGCCACTCGTGCGCGACGACCTCATCGTCCACCTTCCTGCCCGGGTACGTGGAGGCGGTGTACGCGTCGAGGTCGTTGAGCAGTCGCCTGGCCTGGTTCTCTCCCGCGTCGATGCCGGTGAGTCGCAGCAGGCGCCTCGTGTGGTGGCCCGCATCCACGACCTTGGGCTGAATGCGCACTTGCGTGCTCGCGCCGTCCGTCGTGATCGCGAGCTCCTCGATGTCGAACCCGAGGTCGTTGAGCCGTTCGACCCGCTGGTTGATGCGCCAGCGCTCGGTCTTGTCGAAGGACTCCCAGCCGGTGAGCTCCTTCCACAGCGAGCGGTACGACTCGATGATGCCGATGCTCGTCTCGATCGCGTCGATGCTCTCATCGAGTCGCCCACCGGCCTCCAGGTCGAGCAGCTCGCCCGCGATGTTGACGCGGGCGATCTCCAGGTCGTTCTCGCGCTGGCCGTTGGAGAGGCCCCCGGAGTAGAGCTGACCCGTCTCGGCATCGACGAGGTAGGCGGCGAAGGAGCCGGCGTCGCGCCGGAAGAGGGTGTTGGAGAGCGAGACGTCGCCCCAGAAGAAGCCGGCGATGTGGAGCCGTACGAGCAGCACGGCGAGAGCATCCACGAGACGCGTCGCGGTATCGGTGCGCAGCGTCTGCGAGTACAGGGCGCGATAGGGGAGGGAGAACCGCAGGTGCCGGGTGACGAGCACGGGCATGAGTGGCTCACCGTGGTCGTCGATGCGCCCCGTGATGACGGCCACGGGCTCGACGCAGGGGATGTCCATGCGCTGCAGCGTGCGCAGCACGTCGTACTCGCGCCGTGCCATCTCCTCCGTCGTCTCCTTGATCGCGACCACGTAGTCGCTCAAGTGCACGAAGCGCACGAGGTGGCGGGAGATGCCCTTGGGCAGAGTGGCGATCGCATCGTCGGGCCACACGTCCAGCGGCTCGTGCCACGGCAAGTCGAGCAGGCCAGGGTCGGTGACCGCGGAGGTGATGGTGAGGGATGCGCTCACAGGGGTCTCTCTCGTGGTGTCGTCGACGGGTCTGGGCGACGGGGCTTTAAGGGCTGGGCGGTGCGGGAAAAGAGCGGAGGGCGGGGGTGTCGTGAGACACCGCCCGCCCTCGGACTCTGCGCGAGCCGTGCCGCCTAGTTGGCGCTGATCGGCTCCTTGTTCAGACGCTTGCCCGACGCGGTGTCGAACACGTGCACGTGCTTCGGCTCCGGCGTGAGGTACACGGTCTCACCGCTGTGCGGGTGCGAGCGGCCGTCGACGCGGGCGACGATGTCGACGCGCTGGCCTTCGACGTCGATGTGGCCGTAGAGGTAGCCGTCAGCACCGAGCTCCTCGACGAGGTCGATCTCGACCGAGAGGCCCTCGCCCTTGGTGTTGATGATGAGGTCCTCGGGGCGGACACCCACGGTGACCGTCTTCTCGCTCGTGGAGGAGAGCACATCGCGCGAGACGGGGGCGATCGCCGAGCCGAACTTCACGCCACCGTCGGCGACGTCGGCCGGGAACAGGTTCATCGCGGGGGAGCCGATGAAGCCCGCCACGAAGACGTTGGTCGGCGTCTCGTACAGGTCGCTCGGGGTTCCCACCTGCTGCAGCACGCCGTCCTTGAGCACGCAGATGCGGTCGCCCATCGTGAGCGCCTCGGTCTGGTCGTGCGTGACGTAGACGGTCGTGACGCCGAGGCGGCGCTGCAGCGAGGCGATCTGGGTGCGGGTCTGCACACGCAGCTTCGCGTCGAGGTTCGACAGCGGCTCGTCCATGAGGAACACCTGGGGCTGGCGCACGATCGCGCGACCCATGGCGACGCGCTGGCGCTGACCGCCCGAGAGAGCCTTCGGCTTGCGGTCGAGGTAGGGCTCGAGGTCGAGCAACTTCGCCGCCTCGAGCACGCGGTTGGCGCGCTCGTCCTTGTTGATGCCCGCGATCTTGAGCGCGAAGCCCATGTTCTCGGCCACCGTCATGTGCGGGTAGAGCGCATAGTTCTGGAACACCATCGCGATGTCGCGATCCTTCGGCGGAAGGTCGGTGACGTTGCGCTCGCCGATGAAGATGTTGCCGTCGTTGACCTCTTCGAGGCCGGCGAGCATGCGCAGAGAGGTGGACTTTCCGCAGCCGGAGGGTCCGACGAGAACGAGGAACTCGCCGTCGGCGATCTCGAGGTCGAGGGAGTCGACCGCGGGAGTCTCCGAGCCCGGGTAGAGACGTGTTGCCTTGTCATAGGTGACGGTTGCCATTGTGAACTTTCTCCTTCACCGGCAGGTACGTGCCGGACGATCCGTAGTGAATGGATGGTGCCCGCGGGCGGTGGAACGCCCTCGGTCACCAAGGATCAGTATGGCACGACCCTCACGCGGGGGGTGAGGGCCCTCGGCGCCGGGTACCATCGTGGGGGCGCCCGACGGCGCCGCCCGACGACGGACGGCGAAGCACGTCCCATCCCTGTGAGCGAGGTTCCATGAACGAGGCCCTCCCTCCCGCGCACACCCCGACCCGGGGCGAGAGGCGCGCCGAGGCCCGCGAGAAGGCGCGCGTTCTGCGCGAGTCGCAGCGCAAGAAGGAGAGGCGCACGCTCTGGATCGTGCAGGGCAGCATCGCCGTGGTCGTGGTGGCGATCATCGCGGTGGTCGCGCTCGTGCTCACCAACTCGGTGCGGCCGGAGGGCGACGGGCCGCTCAACATGGCGAGCGACGGCATCAAGATCGGGCAGAACTTCGAGGCCGTCGCGACACCGTCCCGGCCCGCGGGGGCACGGCCGATCCCGTCGGAGCCGAACGCGGCCGGGGTCGTGGAGATTCACATCTTCGTCGACTACCTCTGCCCCCGCTGCGCGGAATTCGACGCCGAGAACGGCGAGCTCATCCGCACGCTCATCGAGTCGGGCGCGGCGACCGTCGAGTACCACCCGCTCTCGACCCTGACCAACCTCTCCGCGGGCACTCGGTACTCCCTGCGCTCGGCCAATGCGGCAGCGTGCGTCGCCAACTACGCGCCGAACCGCTATCTCGACTTCCATGAGGCCCTCTTCGCCAACCAGCCGGAGGAGGGGACGCCCGGGCTCACGGATGAGGAGCTAGTCGAGCTGGCCGCGCGGGCCGGCGTGGACGCGAGCACCGTCACCCTCAACGCCGTCGAGCAGTGCGTGGACGACCTTCGCTTCCGCGACTGGGTGCGCGCAGCCACCGAGCGCGCGCTCGAGGGCCCGCTGCCCATCTCCGACGTGAGCGTGGAGAGCATCTCGGGCACCCCCGCGGTGTTCGTCAACGGCGACCTCTTCGAGTTCCGCTACCCCTTCGAGCAGTCCGAGTTCTCGCAGTTCGTGCTCGAGGCCGCGGGAGCCGAGTTCGCGACCAACCCCACGCCGACACCCACGCCGACCCCCACACCGACTCCGTAGCGGTGCGGCGGTAGTCTTCACTCGGCGCCGCTCCTGGCGAGCGCGCTCGCCGGCTTGGCGCAACTGGTAGCGCACCCGACTTGTAATCGGAAGGTTGCGGGTTCAAGTCCCGCAGCCGGCACCACGGTCTTCTACCCTCGCGCTCGGGGCCGCGCAGGAGTGGCTCTCAGCGTGGAGCGCCGCTCCACGCCCGCAGCCGGCACCACTGTCTTCGACCCTCTGCGACCCCCTCCCTGTGCCTCGTTCGGGGGGATCCGGCTGCTCGACGTGCCCCCACTTCGCGGGTGATCTGTTCGTTTTTCGACGACACGCACTTGTCGGGAGGCGAAGGAGCGCCATACCGTGGCAGCAGCGGCCGGGGGGCCGTCTATCCACAGGTTCGAGCCAGACGGCTCGGGGGGAGCCTCATCATGTTTCGTTCAGTCATCGTGGGAAGCGCACTCACGACGGTTCTGCTGGTCATCGTGCCGATTTTCGGGGGCACGAGCGGCGAGGCGGCCGGTGTCGCGAGCAGTAACGCAGGAGCCGCGAGCAGTTCGCCCGTGATCTCCGGGATCGAGACACGCGGGTCCGCGGACGAGTCGAGCATCCAGATCATCGAGATGGTCGAACGCTCTGCGAACGACGCAGACGATGAGGACGCCGACGACGATTCTCGCGACAGCGACACCGAGCACTCCGCGCAGAAGCCCGTCGCCGTCAGCACCTCCTCCGGGTCGAATGGATCGAGCAGCGGCAGCTCCGGCGGCCCCGCAGCAGGTAGCTCTGCGGGCGGCTCCTCATCGACCGGCTCGTCGAGCGGCGGCTCGTCGTCCGGCGGTTCCTCGGGCGGGTCGGGCTCGAGCGAGCCTCCCGCGGCCCCGAAGCCACCACCCGCGCCGGAGCCGCCCGCCTGCCCGGCGGCGATCGGCGGATCCGCTGGCGGTGCGCCGGGTGCGACTTCTGCGGGCGGCGTTGCCGGCACGACGTCCTCCGATCTGGCGTCGTTCGCGGCGCGGTACAACGAGATCCGGGTGGCGAACTGTCTGCCGCCGGTGCCGTTCGGCAATATTCGGTACGACTCGTGCATGGAGCAGCGTCTGTTCTGGATGGCGGAGGATCCCAGCACCGACCCGATGAGCGCGTGGGGTCACATCGGCTCGCAGCGCAGTGATGGTGTGCCCAGTGTGGGTTGCGATGGGAACCTTGCGGGCGGGTCGGGCAACACGGGGTCGACCGTGGCGCAGAAGTGGTGGGATTCCAGTGGTCACCGGGCGTCGCTGTACAAGCCGGGTAACACGGGCAGCATGGCGGGTACGTGCATCCTGTTCGCGATGACGCACGGTGGGGTGCCGAACGAGCCGTACAGCTTCACGCGCGCCGCTGCACGCTGGGTCAACTGCTAGCGCCACCTCCAGTAGGCTGGCTACTCGCGGCCGGTGCCGATGCCGATCGCGAGAGAGGTCTGCCATGGCTCCGGGACTGCGCTGGGGAATTCTTGCGACGGGTGGCATCGCCCGCGCCTTCACGTCCGACCTGACGGCGAGCGGCTTCACGGTCACCGCCGCCGGCTCGCGATCGCAGTCATCGGCCGACGACTTCGCGGCACGATTCGACATTCCGCACGCGCACGGCAGCTACGAGGCGCTCGTCAGGGATGACACCGTGGACGCGGTCTACGTCGCCACACCGCACCCGATGCACCACGAATGCGCTCTCCTCGCCATCGAGGCGGGAAAGCACGTGCTCGTCGAGAAGTCCTTCACGGTCAACGCCGCTCAGGCGCGCGAGCTCGCCGACCGCGCTGCGGAGCGCGGTGTCGTCATCATGGAGGCGATGTGGACGCGCTTCCTGCCGCACATGGTGCGCATTCATGAGATTCTGGATGCGGGAGCGCTCGGCGACGTTCGCACCGTGCTCGCCGATCACTCGCAGTCCATCTCGACCGACCCGAAGCACCGGCTGCAGAACCCCGACCTGGGGGGCGGAGCGTTGCTCGACCTCGGCATCTACCCGGTGTCGCTCGCGGTCGACATCCTGGGCCTCCCCACGTCGATCGCGGCCGCCGCCACCATGACCCCGACGGGCGTGGACCGTCAGACCGCGATGCAGTTCGTGCACGAGGACGGCCGTCAGGCCGTGCTGCACTCGGTGCTCGACACCAAGGGCCCCAACCGAGCCTCGATCCTGGGAACCGAGGGGTGGATCGACATCGATCCGGTCTGGTACACGGCGACCTCGTTCACCCACTACGGCGCCGACGGCTCCATCGTCGAGCGCTTCGAGCACCCCCTGAGCACGCGGGGCATGGAGTTCCAGGCCTGGGAGCTCGAGCGGCGCGCGGCCGGGCAGGCCCCCGCCTCGCTGCCGATCGAGGAGTCCGTCGCCATCATGGGCGTCCTCGACGAGATTCGCGCGCAGATCGGGCTGCGGTATCCGGGAGAGTGACGCGGCCCCTCAGGGGCTGCATCCCGAGGGGTACCATGACCGCATGACGGAGCCGGATGCCACACCGGGCCGCCGACACCCCCGCGCCCTCGTGGCCACCGCCCTCACGGTCGCGTTCGTCGTCCTCGGCACGGGCTCCCTCTTCGCGGGCGTCGCGGTGGGCTCTGCCGAGCCGGTGGCCGTGCCGACCCCCACACCGACCCCGACAGCCACGCCCGAGCCCGACCCTCGACCGGTACCCGACGAGCTCGTGGCCGCGCAGGGCATCCGCTCCTGCTCGATCGACGCCCTCGCCCGCGACGGCCGCTTGCGCGAGCTCTCCGGGTCGGTCGTCAACGCCGATACCGGCGAGATCCTGTTCGACCGCGCCGCCGACCGTCCCGTGCGGACGGCGAGCGTGCTCAAAGTGCTCACGGCAGCAGCCGCCCTCGCGACGCTCGGCCCCGACCACCGGTTGACCACACGAGTCGTCGACGGCGTCGAGCCGGGCACGGTCGTCCTGGTCGGCGGTGGCGATGCGACCCTCAGCAGGCTCCCCCCGGGGCAGGAGAGCTTCTACCGTGGAGCGCCGAAGCTTGCCGACCTCGCTGCGCAGACGGTCGCCGCCTACGCCGCCGCGCATCCCGATGCCCCGGCGATTCGCGAGGTCGTCCTCGACGCGACCTACTGGGACCCCGCCGACAAGTGGGACCCCTCCTGGGCGCGCAGCGAGCAGACGATCGGATACCAGTCCGAGGTGACCGCGCTGCAGGTCGACGCCGATCGCGCGAACCCCGTCGCGGGCACGAGCCCCCGCTCGACCGACCCGGTCGCCCGTGCGGGGCAGACCTTCGCGCAGGCGCTCGCCGTCGCGGGCAACGCCGGAGGCACGCCGATCACGAGCCTCGGCTCGGCGCCCGACACCGACACGCTCGGTGTGGTGCGCTCGCAGCCGGTGAGCACGCTCATCCCTCAGATGCTCCTCACGAGCGACAACGCTCTCGGCGAGATGCTCGCGCGCGTCGTCTCGAAGAACCTGGGGCTCGACGGCTCGGCGGCATCCCTCACCTCTGCGTTCCGCATCGCTCTGGACGAGTACGGAGTGCCCGTCACCGGCCTGACGATCCGCGACGGCTCGGGCCTCAGCCACCTCAACGCTGTGCCCCCCTCCTACGTGACGCGACTCATGGTGCGCATCGCCGATGGCGAGGGCTCTCTGAGCCACATCGCGCAGGGTCTGCCGGTCGCCGGCCAGTTCGGGTCTCTCTCGAGCCGCTTCACCGGGGCGAACGCGATCGCGCGGGGCGCCGTCGCCGCGAAGACCGGCTGGATCGACACGTCGTACTCCCTCGCCGGTATCGTGACTGCTCAGGACGGCACGCGCCTGACATTCGGGTTCTTCGCCGTCGGCGAGGGCATTCAGGGCAACGCTCGGGCCGCCCTCGACACGGTGACCACGGGCGTGTACACCTGCGGCAACACCCTCTCCACCACCTGACCGACCGATTCGACTTGGAGGCGACATGGCTCGCGCCCTGTTCATCATCGACGTGCAGAACGACTTCACCGAGGGTGGTGCTCTCGGCGTCGACGGCGGGGCTGCCGTCGCGGCGGCGATCACCGAGCACGTGCGGCGGCACCCCGACCTCTACGACGTCGTCATCGCCTCACGAGACTGGCATGACGGCGACAACGACAACGGCGGGCATTTCGCCACGGATGCCGAACCCGACTTCACGCTGACTTGGCCGGTGCACTGCGTGGCCGGCACCGACGGCGCCGAGTACCACGAGAGCATCGATACGGGCCTCATCGACATCCACGTGCGCAAGGGGCAGGGGGTGCCCGCCTACTCGATCTTCGAGGGGACGACCGACGACGGGCGCTCCGTGCCGCAGGCACTCGATGAGCTCGAGGTGACCGAGATCGACGTCGTGGGGCTCGCGACCGACTACTGCGTGCGCGCCTCGGCCCTCGACGCCCTGCAGCACGGGCGCTCCGTGCGCGTCCTGCGCAATCTGGTCGCGGGAGTCGCCGCCGAGTCGAGCGAGGCTGCGCTCTCGGAGATCGCGACCGAGGGCGGCCACGTGGAGGTCAGTACCGATTGAGCCCGTGCGCGGTGCGGTCTACGTGAGCAGCTGGTGCTGCGCGAGCTCGCGGTACAGGGGCACGTCGCGCACGAGGTCCGCGTGCACGCCGGTGCCGATCACGCGCCCGTGCTCGAGCACGACGATCTGATCGCTGTCGACGACCGTCGACAGCCGGTGCGCGATGACGATGAGCGTGCGGTCGGCGGAGACGGCGTCGATCGCCTCGCGCATGAGCCGCTCGTTGACGCCGTCCAGCGACGACGTCGACTCGTCGAGCAGCAGGATCGGGGGAGCGGCGAGGAGTGCCCGGGCGATGGCGAGGCGCTGGCGCTCGCCGCCGGAGAGCATGACGCCGCTCTCGCCCACCTGCGCGTCGAGACCCTGGTCGCTGCGCTGCAGCACCTCGAGCAGGTTGACCCGTTCGAGCACCGCGACGCAGTCGTCGTCGCTCGCCATCGGTGAGCCGAGCAGGAGGTTGTCGCGCAGGGTACCGGCGAGCACGGGAGCATCCTGCTCGACATAGCCGATGCGGCCGCGCAGCTCGGTGCGATCGAGCGCGCGGATGTCGACGCCCTCCATGCGGATGACGCCCTCGGTCGGGTCGTAGAACCGCTCGATGAGCGACAGGATCGTCGACTTGCCCGCACCGCTTGGGCCGACGAGAGCGGTGCGCGAACCCTGGGGCACCGCGAACGTCACCCCCCGCAGCACTGTCGTGTCTCGCGCTGGAGCTGAAGGGATCGCATCGCGATCCTGCGACGCCAGCGCCGACGAATCTGCGATTCGTCGGTCTCCACTTGTGAGTACCTCAGCGATCACCTTCTCCTGCTCGGTCTTGCGCGCGGCCTCCGGGTAGCGGAAGTGCACGTCGTCGAACGCGATCGCGGCACGGTCGGCGGTCGCCGCGGCAGGTGCCACGTCGGTGTCGCCCTCCGCCTCGCTGGGCAGGCCGATGATCTCCTGGATGCGCCCGAGCGCTCCGAGCGCGCTGTTGACGCTCGTGATCGCCCCGAAGGCCTGCCCGAGCGGGCCGATGAGGAGGAAGAGGAACAGGATGAAGGCGACGAGCTCGGCGATCTCGATGTCGCCGGCCGCGACGCGGTAGCCGCCCACGCCGAGCACCACGAGGAACGAGATCTGCAGCGCGATCGAGGAGATCGGCACGACGAGCGCGGAGATCTTGGCGACCTTGATGCCCTGGAGCCACGCGCCTCGAGCATCCTCGTGGATGGTCGTGATCTCGCGCTCGGTCGCATTCGCGGCGCGCACCGTGCGCACGGAGGAGATGGCCCGTTCGACGGCCGCGGCGAGGTCTCCCACCTTCTCCTGCGCCTTGCGGCTGGCGATGCGGATGCGCGCCGAGAGCAGCACGACGGTGACGACCGACACCGCGATCACGAGCACCGTGAGCAGCAGCAGCACGGGATCGATGATGATCATCGCCACGAGGGCGCCGAGGAAGGTGAGGCTGCCGCCGATCGCCTCGACGAGCCCTTGCGTGAGCACGGCGCGCAGCAGGGTCGTGTCACTGCCGACGCGGCTCACGAGGTCGCCCGTGCGGCGCTGGTCGAACTCGCTGATCGGCAGATGCAGCAGTCGGCGCACGAGCGTGCGGCGACTGGAGAGCACGACGCCCTCGCCCGTGCGCTGCAGCAGGTAGTGGCCGAATCCGCTGAGGAGGCCGGCGAGCACGACGAGGCCGACGAGCAGGGCCACGAGGCCGCCGAGCTCGCCGCCCTCCTCGACCGTAGAGATGACCTGGGCGACGAGGAGGGGCTGCGCGAGGGAGGCGCCCGCACCGAGCACGCTGATGACGATGACCCAGGAGAGCACCGTGCGGTGCTCGAGCAGGTAGGGCATGAGCTGGCTGAAGCTCGCGCGTGGGCCGTCGTCGACGGGCCGTCCGAGAAGGCTGCGTCGGGGGGTGGCGGGGGCCGGGGGTGCGCTCGAGCTCATGCCATGATCCTGCCCGACTCCGGCCATGAGCGAGCCGTGCGGCACTGTCAGCCGCCCGGGTCTAGGCTCTGATCTCGTGCCAGAGTCCGTCATCTCCGCGACCGCCCTCACCAAGACCTAGGGACTGCTGAAGGTTTAGGTGACTCCTGACCTGTGGCGACGAGGGTCGCTGCTGGAAGGATGAGCACCATGCCGAAAGCGTTTCCGAAGGAGTTCCGGGACGACGTCGTGGCGATCGCAATGCGCCGAGAGGCATCGTTTGCGCAGATCGCGAAGGACTTCGGGATCTCCGAGTCCTGCGTTCAACGGTGGGTGAAGATCGCCGAGATCGACGGCGGCCGCCGGCCGGGCGTGAGCACCAGCGAAGCGGTTGAGAACCGTGAACTGCGACGCCGCGTGAAGTTGCTGGAGCAGGAGAACGAGATCCTGCGCCGAGCGGCTGCCTATCTGTCGCAGGCGAACCTGTCCGGCCCAAAAGGCTCTACCCGCTCGTAAGTGAACTCGCCGCCGACGGCATCGCCGTCGCGGTGACGTGCCGGGTCTTGAAGTTCGCCAAGCAGCCCTATTACCGGTGGCTCGCCAATCCTGTCTCGAAGCGGGACTGGGATGAGGCGCAGCTGATCAACGCCGCGATCGATATTCACGTCGACGATCCGGCGTTCGGGTATCGGTTCATCGCCGATGAGCTGGCCGAGGCTGGCTTCACCGCGTCGGAGCGACGCGTGTGGCGGCTGTGTTCGCAGATGGGCATCACCAGTGCGTTCGTGCACAAGAAGCGCGGCAAGAACCGCCTGGTCGGCCCTCCGGTCCGCGACGATCTCGTGCAGCGCGAGTTCACCGCCGATCGCCCCGACCGGCTTTGGCTGACCGACATCACCGAGCACCCCACCAGCGAGGGGAAGCTCTATCTCTGCGCGATGAAAGACATCTTCTCCAACCGCATCGTCGGCTATTCGATCGCTGACCGGATGACCTCAGAGCTCGCCGTTGCGGCCCTGCGGATGGCGATCCAGCGCCGTGGCCTTGTCGGCACGATCGTTCACTCCGACCGCGGCAGCCAGGGCGGATTCAATTGGTCGTCGCAACACCTCGTGATCATGGAGGTGTCAGATGGTGCGTCGTCAACAAGCAGCGGATCGGGCGATCCGACCGAAGCTCCGGTCGCCCGGGCATCCGAAGTTTCAACGGCATGTCGAGGTAGCGTTCTGGGCCGAGATCGCCAAGGGGCTGCTGCCCATCGAGGCCGCTGCCGTGGTCGGCGTGGCGCAAGCGGTCGGTCAGCGATGGT